>Ga0207768_100012_pt1 | contig 500534 bp, 419 predicted proteins | sample CeladaPassaB1F01_FD_187478 | JGI IMG/M metagenome (GOLD analysis project Ga0207768, IMG submission 187478) | Cellulose-adapted microbial communities from the Joint BioEnergy Institute, USA - Passage B1F01 (SPAdes) (version 2) | ecosystem: Engineered > Bioreactor > Continuous culture >...
CACGCAGCGGGGAGATCCTTCGCTGCGCCGAGGGCGGCTGGCCGCCGCCCCCGGCTCCGCTCAGGATGACAACGCGGGGGCGCGGACGGCTGTCGCGTTTACCGGATTAATTCGTCAAAGTTCATTAGCCCCGGGCACGCGCCGCGCAGCGAAGGCCGTAACATCGGGGTCTGGGCCTTATCCCCCAGCCGGCTTGAGCCGGCTTCCGTGGTGAGCCCGGCGGCTCTAGCCCCGGGCACGCGCCGAGTGGCAGGGATTCGCCTACGTTCATGAGCCGGACTCGCCGCCGTGTGGGACGACATGTCCGCGAGCATCTCGCCGAATTCGCGATGAGGCCCTGACGTCCGGTGGCCTCCTGCCCGCGTTCCTATCGCCACACGATTGACGCCCGCCAAATTTCCGGAGAGAATCGAGATATCCGGACAACCGAAAGGAGGGACGCCATGCCCCTGTCCCGGGAAGCGGTCGAGCGCCTCTTCGCCGAGCAGGTCGGGCGCGATATTCCGCCCGATGTCGCTGAGGCCGTTGCCGCCGTCGCGGGCCCGATCATCGACGGGCTGAACGCCATCGACCCGGAGCCGCTCTGGCTCGTGGAGCCCAGCACCGTCTTCGAGCCGCGCTATCCCGCCGAGAGGAGCGACGAGGATGAGCTCCTATGACGATCTCCCCTTCCTCCCCGTCACCGAACTGGCGCCGCTCCTCCGCTCGCGGCAGCTTTCGCCTGTTGAGTTGACCCGCCAGGTGCTGGAGCGGATCGAGGCCGTCGAGCCGAAGGTAAACGCCTACATCACGGTGCTCGCCGACGAGGCCATGGCCCAGGCCAAGGCCGCCGAGCGCAACATCACCATGGGCAACTATCTCGGTCCGTTCCACGGCATCCCGGTCGGGTTGAAGGACCTGCTGATGACCCGCGGCGTCCGTACGACCGCGGGTTCGGCGGCACTCGAGGACTTCGTGCCGGACGAGGACGCGACCACGGTGACGCGCCTGCGCCAGGCTGGCGCGATCTTCACCGGCAAGCTCAATATGCACGAGTTTGCCTTCGGCGTGACGACCAACAACTGGACCTTCGGCCCGACCCACAACCCGTGGATGCCGGGGCACATTCCCGGCGGCTCCAGTGGTGGGTCGGCCGCCGCGGTTGCGGCTGGGGAGTGCATCGCCGCACTCGGCAGCGACACCGGCGGCTCCATCCGCATCCCGGCCGCGCTCTGCGGCAACGTCGGGCTGATGCCCACCTACGGCCGGGTTAGCCGCTACGGCGCGCTCGCGCTGAGCTGGTCGCTGGACCACGTCGGCCCAATGACCCGGACCGTCTCCGACGCGGCACTGATGCTGAACGTCATCGCCGGGTACGATCCGATGGACACCGCGACCCAGCCCGTGCCGGTGCCCGACTACACCGAGGAGATCGAGGACGGTCTGACCGGCCTGCGCGTCGGCGTGCCGCGCAACTACTTCTTCGATCGGATCCACCCCGAGGTCAAGCAGGGCGTTGAAGGGGCCATCGCGCGACTCGGCGAGCTGGGCGCCGAAATCGTCGAGGTCGACCTGCCCTGGATCGAACACTCGATCCTCGCCGAGTTCGGAATCGTCTTGGCCGAAGCCACGAGCTACCACGAGCACCTGCTGCGGTCGCGGGCGGACAAGTACGCCCCGGATATCCGCGTCCTGCTGGAGGCAGGCGAGGCGATCTCCGGTCCGACGTATCTCAAGGCCCAGCGGATCCGGACGCTGATCAAGCAGAGCTTCCGCGCGGCCATGGAGCTGTGCGACGTCATCGCGACGCCGACGCTCCCGCACCCACCCGTCCCGATCGGTCAGGAGACGGTCACGATCGACGGGGTGGAGGAGACAACGCTGAACTGCATGGTGCGGTACACCTGCCCGGTCGATCTCTCCGGCCAGCCGGCGATCGTGGTTCCGTGCGCCTTCAACGACCAGAACCAGCCGGTCGCCAGCCTCCAGTTGATCGGCCGGCCGTTCGACGAGGCGACGATCTGCCGCGCGGCTCGCGCCTACGAGGCCACAACCGACTTCGCGACGCGCCGCCCGGCGCTCTAGAACCCGTCAGGCACGCCGGTGCCCTTGCCGGCTCCCTAACATCGGGGAGCCGGCTGGGCGCCGGCGCTTCTCCAGCTATGCCGGCGACTGGGTCGGCGCGGCGTGGTCGTGCACGTGGGCCTCGCGGCCGTGGTGCTGCTCCTCGTCGTCCCGATCGTAGTCGTGGCTGTGGGTCAGCTCGTTGTGGTTGTGCGGGTGGGTGTGCCAGTAGACCCGGTGCTCGAGCGAATCCCCGGCACCACCCGTATGGTGGTGCGTGACGTGGTAGTGATCGTGCGAGTGCGTGACCGCCGGGTGGGTATGGGTCGGCTCCCGGCCTTCCCCTTCGGTGCGCTGCGCCGTCATCGGTTCCACTCCTTTCGCGGTCGGGACAGACGACCCACGCAGCCCGCACACATGGTGCCAGCAGGCACGGCCCGGTGCTCACCCGCCACTGCGGCGCGATAGGGTATCCTCTGGCGCAGCAGGGCGGATACCACTTCGACGAGGGGACACGGACGCGGATGACAACCGGCAGCGACGAGCAGGCAGCGGGGCAGCAGGAGCAGGCCCGGACCCGGAGCGCGCTCCGCGAGATCGTGCAGACGCTGCTCACCGCCGTCATCATCTTCGTGCTCATCCGCTCGGTCGTCCTGACCTACCGGGTGGAAGGTACGTCGATGGTTCCGGCCCTTCACCCTGGTCAGCTCCTGCTGGTCGGCCGACATGCCTACCTGCACGTCGACATCAACGGCATCCTCGACGCCCTCCCCTTCGTCGAACGCGACGGCGAGCGCATCGTCTACCCCTTCGGGATGCCCAGCCGCGGCGACATCGTGATCGTGGACGCCCACGATGTGAGCGGGAAACCCTATGTCAAGCGCGTCGTCGGGCTCCCGGGTGATCGGGTGGCGATTCACGACGGCGCCGTCTATGTGAACGGTGAGCGGCTCGACGAACCATACATCCATGGCATCGCCACAACACGGCCGGGCCGCTACCTGAGGGCCGGAAACGAGCAGGTCATCCCCGACGGCTACGTGTTCGTCATGGGGGACAATCGCAGCAACTCACGCGACTCACGCGACTTCGGCCCCGTGCCGATCAGCGCGATCAAGGGCCAGGTCTGGCTCTCCCTCTGGCCACCCGGCACGCTCTGAGCGTCGCACAGCCTGCCGCTAGACACTCTCCTCCCCCTCTCCCCTCGTGGGCTCCGTCCGAGAGGGGGCCAGGGGGTGAGGGGGACGCCGTCGCACCACCTACGTCGCGCAAAAGTCGTACACCACGCGGGTCAGGACACGGGTAAAGGTCTCCAGCGAGGCGAGGTCGCTCCACTCGACCAGCGCGTGGGCACCGTCCCCGGACGGGCCGAAGATCGCGGTCGGAACCCCGGCCGCCGCCAGAAGCGCCGAGTCCATCCAGCCGAAGCCGCCGTAGATCACCGGCTCCTGCCCTAGCTCGCGCTCGACGGCGCGGCCGAGCACCCGGACGATCTCGGCGTTCTCGCTGATCTCGAACGGTTCCCGCACCACGCCCATCGTGAGCGTGGCCTTGAACTGCTCGTCCGCCGCGCTCAGGCGGTCGAGGATGGCCTGTAGCTCGGCCTCGACCTGCGCGGCGGTCTCGCCGGGAACGGTGCGCCGCTCGATCTGGAGGCGGCACTCCTCGGGGTAAGAGGAGAGCTCCTGGCCGCCGGAAATCAGTGAGGCGTGGATCGAGGGCGGGCCAACGTACCGGTGCGGCGGTCGGGCGAGCAGGTCTGCACCCAGGCGCTCCAGTTCGACGAGCACGCGGCCCATATGGACGATCGCATCGACGCCCGCGCGGAAGTCGCTGCCATGGGCCGCGCGGCCATGGGTAACGATCTCGGCCCAGACGAAACCCTTGTGAGCGACCCCGATCTCAAGCTCGGTCGGCTCCAGCACCAGCGCGGCGTCGGGGCGCCAGCGGTCAATCTCCCGGCAGATCGCCTGGGTGCCGATGCTGGCGTACTCCTCGTCGACGACGAAGGTCGCGATGAGCTGACCGGGGAAGTCGCCGGCACGGGCGATCGCTTCGAGCAGCACGATCATGCCTGCCAGCGATCCCTTCATGTCGAACGCGCCGCGACCGTAGAGCCGGTCGTCCTCGACGCGCGGGGAGAAGGGATCGGTCATCCCGGCGACGCCGACCGTATCCATGTGGCCGTTGAGCATGAGCCGCCGTCCCGCGCCCTCGCCGACGGTGGCGATGACGTTCGGCCGTCCATTCCCGGCGTCTTGCAACTCGACCGTGATCCCAGGTGTAGCGCGGAGCCGCGCGGCGATCGCCTCGGCGATCTCGCGCTCGCCGCCCGCACCGGGGACGAGGTCCGGGTTGATCGACGGGATACGGACGAGGTCGGCCAGCGCGTCGCGCAGGTGGCGGGGGTCGATCTGGATCATTGGCCCTCCTTCACGGTCGGCTCAGTGGCTGCGGTGTCGCTGCGCAGACGATAGCATGACGCACCGAACCGCGCCCCCCACCTGTTGCCTCATAGTGCGTTCGTCGCTATCCTCGCTCCGGCGCGCAGTCGAAATGTCGTTGGAGGGACAAGCATGGCACAGCCCATCACCCCGGAGCTCGTCGTCTACGGCCTCACCATGGCCGGTGAACCGCAGGTGTCTCCGGACGGGACGCAGATCCTGTACACGCTTAGCTCCGTCGACCGCGAGACCAAGAAGGGCTCGAGCCAGATCTGGCTCTGCGGGATCGACGGCAGCAACCCGCGCCGGCTCACCTGGAACGGCGAGCGCAACAGCGGCGGCGTCTGGTCGCCGGACGGCACCCGCATCGCGTTCGTCTCGAACCGGGTCGACAAGGCCGGCATCTTCGTGCTCGACCTGACCCGGCCTGGGGAAGCGCGCGAGATCACGCGGCACAACCAGGCGATCAGTGATCTCGCCTGGTCGCCCGACGGCACCCGGATCGCCTACACCACCATCTTCGACCCGGAAAACCCGGACGAGACGCCGCCAGACAAGGATGCGCCGCCGAAGGTGCGCGTTACGCGCCGCATCGACTACAAGCAGGACGGCCGCGGCTACCTCAACGACGTGCGCTTCCACACGTTCGTCGTCGACGTAGAGACCGGCGAGCGACGCCGGCTGAGCCGCGAACTGCGCGACCACCTCTTCCCGCAGTGGTCGCCGGACGGCCGGTTCGTCTCGGTCCGCGTCCCGATCCTGAACGGCATGTGCTCCTATCTGGCGCTGCTCCCGGTCGACGGTGGTGAGGAGACGCGCGTCGGCCCGGAGACCGGGGTCGTCAGCGTCTGGGTCTGGTCGCCCTCCGGGGACCGGATCATCTTCGCCGGCGACACCGAGCACTCGTTCCAGGACGACTTCTTCGTCTACGACGTCGCCAGCGGCACGACCACGCGCCTGACGCACGACCTGGACGTGAGCCCGGTTGGTGGCGAGCCCGGCCGCGGCGCGCCGGCGCAGCCGGTCTGGCTCGACGATCGCCGGGTGCTGTTCCATGCGGTTCGGGCCGGTGCCAGCGGCCTCTACACCCTCGACGTCGAGAGCGGCGCCGTGGAGCCGGTGGTCCGCTGGGAGGCGATGCATGCCGGGATGAGCGTCGACCGCGACCGGCGCTACGTCGTCCAGGGGCGCACCAGCTTCTCCGAAATCGGTGAGATCGCCGTCTACGATACGCAGACCAACGAGACGACGGTGGTCACCGGGTACAACAAGCAGGTGCTATCCGAGCACCCGCCGGCCAACTGGGAGCGCTTCCAGATCGAGCGGAACGGGTACACGATCGACGCGTGGCTACTGACCCCGCCCGACTTCGACCCGAACAAGCGCTACCCGGTGATCCTCGACGTCCACGGCGGCCCGCAGGGCTTCTACGGGTTCACCTTCACCCCATGGCAGCAGATTCTGGCCACCAACGGCTTCCTGGTGGTGATGTCGAACCCGCGCGGCTCCGGCTCCTACGGCCGCGAGTTCGCGCAGGCGGTTCTCCAGGACTGGGGCGGTGAGGACTTCAAGGACCTGATGATGGTCCTCGACACGGTGCTGGAGCGCCCCTACGCCGACCGCGAGCGGACCGGTATCTGGGGCTACAGCTACGGCGGCTACATGACGGCGTGGACCATCGGGCAGACCGACCGCTTCAAGGCCGCCGTGTGCGGCGCGCCCTGCTTCGACCTGGTGTCGATGTATGGCACGAGCGACATCAGCCACACCTTCGGCGAGCTGGAGTGGGGTGGCCGGCCGCACGAGATCCCGGAGAAGTTCGCGGCGCAGTCGCCGTCCACCTTCGCCCACCGGGCGACGACGCCGACGCTGATCATCCACGGCGAGGAGGACGAGCGCTGCCCGATCGGGCAAGGGGAGCAGATGTTCATCGCGCTGCTCAAGGCCGGCTGCGAGGTTGAGTTCGTCCGCTACCCGGGTGGGTCACACGGCATGCTGCGCCTGGGTCCGCCGCAGCATCGCGAGGACGTCTTCACGCGCATCCTGAGCTGGTTCAAGCACTATCTGGGCGAGCCCGCCTAGCTACCCCGTTTCCCCCTCTCCCCTCGTGGGAGAGGGGGAAACGGGGTGAGGGGAAGCCTCCCCCGCGCTACAATGGCGTTTGACGAACTAAACATATCCACCCGCCAGCAGCCCGCGACTCCCCGCGTGTCATCCTGAGCGGAGCCGGGGGCGGCGGCCAGCCGCCCCCGGCGCAGCGAAGGATCTCTCCGCTGCGTGGCCGATCCGACGCGAGATCCTTCGCTCCACCGCCCGCCGCTCCGCGTCGGCCGGCTCCGCTCAGGATGACAGCCGCGCGGGCGCGGGTCGCGCGGAGACGGGGTGAGTTCGGTCAACGTTCAACAATGCCGCGCACACGGCGAGGCATGGGACCAGAGAAAGGACAGAGAGCCGATGCGGGGGAATCACGTGCGGCGGCGCCTGCTCGCCGGTGAGGCGTCGGTCGGCACCTGGCTGGCACTGCCCAGCCCGGAAGCCGCTGAGCATATCGGCCGCCTGGGTTTCGACTGGGTGGTGGTAGACACTGAGCACTACGCCATCGACATCCGCACCCTGGCGCAGATGTTCACCGCCCTCGCGGCGACGCCCACGGCGCCGATGGTGCGCATCCCGTGGAACGACCCGATGTGGTTCAAGCGCGTGTTGGACGCCGGGGCGTGGGGCATCGTCGTCCCGATGGTCAACAGCCGCGAGGAGGCCGAGCGTGCGGTCCAGGCCACCCGCTACCACCCGCTCGGCAACCGCAGCGTCGGCGGCGGCCGCCACGCACTCAGCTTCGACACTACGGCCAGCGAGTACTACCGCCACGCCAACGACGAGATCCTCCTCGTCGTGCAGATCGAGCACATCGACGCGGTCGAGCATGTCGACGAGATCCTGAGCGTCCCGGGCATCGACGCCTGCTTCATCGGCCCGAACGACCTGGCGGCCTCGATGGGGCTGGGGCTGGGCGTCCCGCTGGAGTGCGACATCCCGCGCGTGGTTGAGGCGATCAACCACGTGCGTGAGACCGCGGTCCGGCTCGGCGTCGTGCCCGGCATCCACTGCAGCAGCGCCGACGGGGTCAACCAGAGGCTGGCCGAGGGTTTCCGTTTCTGCGGTATGGCCAGCGAGTTGCGCTACTTGCTCGCCGGACTCCGCGCCGATATCGAGCGGCTCAACTGGCGCGCCGCCGCGCCAATCCGAATCGACACCGCCGGTCAGGGCGACACTGTGCGCTACTGACCGGCAGCACCGCCGTCCTCCCGTTACGGGAACGGAAGGAGGCTCCCATGCATCGTCTCCGCGTCCTCCTCCTGACCGTTCTCGTCCTGCCGATCCCGGTAGTGCTCACGGCGACACCGGTTGCCGCGCGGCCGGACGTCGCCGCCCGGAACTGGATTATCGTGGATGGGGCGTCCGGCGACGTGCTGGACGCCCAGGATCCACACCACCGCACCGCGATCGCCAGCCTCACCAAGATGCTCACCGCGCTGGTCGCCGTCGAGCGCTCCGACCTCGCGCAGGTAGTCACGGTGGTGCGGTCCGACCTGGTCCGTGGCTCCAGCGCGGAGCTCCGCGATGGAGAGCGGCTCTCCCTGCGCACGCTCCTCTACGGGCTGCTCCTGCCGAGCGGCAACGATGCGGCGCTGGCGATCGCCCGCGCCGTCGGCGGCAGCCCGGACGCAGACGACCCGGCCGCGCGCGAGCGCTTCATCGACTGGATGAACGAGCGCGCGGCTGTTCTGGGCCTGACCGACACCCGGGTGGAGAATCCGCACGGCCTGGATGCGCGGGGTCAGTTCAGCAGTGCCCACGACCTCGCTGTGGTCACGCGCGCGGTCCTCGAATCCCCGGTCCTCGCCCCGATCTTCGGCGCTCGCGACTATTCGGGCGAAGGCCACCACTACGAGAGCATCAACGAGCTCTGGCAGCGCTACCCCGGCATCATCGGCGGCAAGACGGGCTGGACCCGAGCCGCCGACCACTGCCTCATCGAGGTCGCCGAGCGCGACGGCCGCCGGGTGATCGTCGTCCTCCTCGGCTCCACCGCTGAGCGCTGGTACGACGACGCCACCGCCCTCCTCGACCACGGGTTCGCGATGGCCGCTCCAACCGCCACACCCGAATCTGCCAGCCACCCCCACAGCGGCGGATCGGGCCGCACGGCCCACGCCGCACACGCCCGGACCTGGAGCCTGGTACCGGGCGCCATCGCTGAGAGCCCTGCCCGGCGGTGGGACGCCCGGGCGCAGACCACCAGGATGCGGTAGCCGGAACTCTGGGTATCCAACACCGACCGGTTTGGTGCTACAGTAGCGGTGGCCTGCGGGGGCCAGGGGGGCCATCCGGCAGGCGGGCACGGCCGGCAGCGGCGCCAGCGCCTCCGCTCGACGAAGAGAGGAGCAGTCCGTGCGGCTCACCAGTCGGGTCAACCGTTCCGATCCCGAGTTCCAGGCCAACCGTGAGGCTAACCTCCAGGCCATCGAAGAGCTGCAAGCGCGGCTGCGACGCGCCCTGGCCGGCGGCGGCGAGCTGGCCCACCAGCGCCAGCGGCAGCGCGGCAAGCTTCCGGTACGCGAGCGGATCGAGCGCGTCCTCGACCCGGCCAGCCCCTTCCTCGAGCTCTCGCCCCTCGCCGCGGAGGACATGTACGACGGTGAGGCACCCGCGGCCGGGATCGTCACCGGCATCGGCCGGATCGGCGGCCGGGAGGTCGTCATCGTCGCCAACGACCCGACGGTCAAGGGCGGCACGTACTTTCCGATCACGGTCAAGAAGCACCTGCGCGCCCAGGAGATCGCCTTCGCCAACCACCTGCCTTGCCTCTATCTGGTCGACTCCGGCGGCGCCTTCCTGCCGCTGCAGAGCGAGGTCTTCCCCGACCGGGACCACTTCGGGCGGATCTTCCGCAATCAGGCGCTCCTCTCGGCGCAGGGACTGCGCCAGGTGGCGGTGGTGCTCGGTCCCTGCACGGCGGGCGGCGCGTACGTGCCGGCCATGAGCGACGAGGCGGTCATCGTGCGCGGCACCGGCACGATCTACCTCGGCGGTCCACCGCTCGTAAAGGCCGCCACCGGCGAGGAGGTGACTGCGGAGGAGCTGGGTGGCGCCGACGTCCACGGCCGGATCAGCGGGGTGGTGGACTACGTGGCCGACGACGAGGCCAGCGCGCTCGCCATCGCCCATGACCTGCTGGCCCAGCCGCGGCCCGCGCCGCCGCCGCTGCCCTTTGAGCGGGAGCCGATCGTCGAGCCGCAGGAGGACCCCGAGGATCTGCTCGGCATCGTCCCGCCGGAACCGCGCCGCCCCTACGACGCGCGCGAGGTACTGATCCGCATCCTGGACGGCAGCCGGCTACGGGAGTTCAAGGCGGACTACGGTCAGACGCTCGTCTGCGGCTTCGGTCACCTGTACGGCATCCCGGTCGGTGTCCTGGCAAACAACGGCGTGCTCTTCAGTGATTCGGCGCGCAAGGGCGCGCACTTCGTGATGCTCTGCGCCCAGCAGCGCATCCCGCTGATCTTCTTCCAGAACATCACTGGCTTCATCGTCGGGAAGCGCTACGAGCACGAGGGGATCGCGCGCGACGGCGCCAAGATGGTGGCGGCCGTCGCGGTGGCGCAGGTGCCGAAGCTGACCGTGATGATCGGCGCGTCGTACGGCGCCGGAAACTACGCCATGTGCGGCCGGGCCTACGACCCGCGGTTTGTCTTTAGCTGGCCGACCTCCCGTATCGGCGTGATGGGGGGCGAGCAGGCCGCCGGCGTGCTGGTCACGATCCGCGAGCGCGCGGCGGCCAGCCGCGGCGAGCCGCTGGACGAGGCTGGGCTGGAGCGCCTGCGGCAGGAGGTCGAGGCGCGCTATGCCGAGGAGACCAGTCCCTACTTCGCCACTGCGCGGCTCTGGGACGATGGGGTGATCGACCCCCGCCAGACCCGCCAGGTGCTCGGCCTGGCGCTCCAGACCGCCCTCAACGCCCCCATCCCGCAGACGGAGTACGGGGTGCTGCGGATTTGAGGCGTGATGCGTCATACGTCATGCGTCATGCGTCCCCCTCACCCCGGCCCCTCTCGGACGGAGCCCACCAGGGGAGAGGGGAGTAAGACGGAACACGGAACACGCATGACGTATCACGCATGACGTATGACGCATCACGCATCACACATCACGGAGGAGACACCCATGGACCCCCTCCGCACCGAACAACGCGGGCCGGCACTGTGGCTGACCCTGAACCGGCCGGAGAAGCGGAACCCGCTCGGGCGCGACCTGCTGCGAGCGCTGCACGGCGCGATCATGGCGGCAACCGACCGGGATGATGTGCGCTGCATCGTCCTGGCCGGCGCCGGGCCCGTCTTCTGCGCTGGCGCCGACCTGACCGAGTTCGTGCAGGCCGAGGATCCGGCCGTGCTCGCCGCCGACGGAGAGCTCCTTGCCCGCCTGCTCCAGTCGATCGTCGACTCGCCCAAGCCGGTTATCGCACGGGTGCAGGGCGCGGCCCTGGCAGGTGGCGCCGGACTGGTCGCCGCGGCCGACTTCGTGGTCGCAGCCGACGACGCCCGCTTCGGCTTCACCGAGGTACGGATCGGCTTGGTCCCGGCCGTCATCAGCCCCTTCGTGCTCCGCGCCATCGGCCGCCGGGCGGCGCAGGCGCACTTCCTCACCGGCGCCCCCTTCGACGCCGCCGAGGCGCTGCGGATCGGGCTGGTCCACCGAGTGGTCCCCGCCAACGAGCTCGACGCGGCGGTGGACGAGATCGTCGGCGCACTGGGCCGGGCGGCGCCGGGGGCGCTCGGTTCCGTCAAGCGCCTGCTCAATCAGGTGCAGGGCCTGGGCATCGGTGAGGCGCGGGAGCTGACGATCCGGACCCTGGCCGAGCGGCGCGCCAGCGAGGAGGGGCAAGAGGGCATGCGCGCCTTCCTCGAGAAGCGCGACGCGGCATGGGTGACGCGCTGATGGCTCGCCGGGTCGCCATCGCCAACCGCGGGGAGGTCGCCGTCCGCATCGCCGCCACCTGCCGGTTGCGCGGCTACGAGCCGGTCTTGCTCTGCGGCGAGCCGGACGCCGGCGGTTTTGCGGCACGCGCCATCGGGCGGGTCGAGGTCGTCGGACCGGCCGGGAGTGAGACGGACCCCGACGCCGTCGTCGCGGCGGCGCTCCGGGCCGGGGCCGCGTTCCTCCACCCCGGCTACGGGTTCCTCAGCGAGCGCCCCGCGCTGGCCCGCGCCTGCGCCGCGGCGGGCATCCACTTCCTCGGCCCCAGCCCGGAGACGCTGGAGCGATGCGGCGACAAGGTGGAGACCCGCCGAGCCGCGGTCGAAGCCGGGGTTCCGGTACTCCCCGCCAGCGAGCCGCTGGGCGACGACCCGAACGAGTGGCGCGCCGCGGCCGAGGCCGTCGGCTATCCGGTCCTGGTCAAGGCGGCGCTGGGCGGGGGCGGGGCGAGCTTGCGGCGCGTCGGCGACCCTGGGGAATTGACTGAGGCAGTCGCCTCGGCCCGCCGCGAGGCGGAAGCCGCCGGGGCCGGGCCGGTGCTCTACCTGGAGCGCTTCCTGGAGGGAGCACGGCACATTGAGGTGCAGGTCGCCGGGGACGGTACGCGGGCGATCGCCATCGGTGACCGCGAGTGCTCCCTGCAGCGGCGACACCAGAAGGTAATCGAGGAGGCACCCGCGCCGAACCTGCCTGATGACGCTCGCGAGCGGCTCCACACCTATGCCGTCGCCGTAGCCGAAGCGGTCGGGCTGGTGAGCCTGGCAACCATCGAGTTTCTCTACGGCGCCGACGGCACCATCGCCTTCCTCGAAGTCAACCCTCGCTTGCAGGTGGAACACCCGGTGACCGAGGCGGTGACCGGGTGGGATCTCGTCGCGCTGCAACTCGACCTGGCCGAGGGCCGCGCACTCCCCGAGTGGGCCCCGGCGCCGAACGGCCACGCCATCGAAGCCCGGCTCTACGCCGAAGACCCAGCCCGCCACTTCCTGCCCAGCCCCGGAAGGCTGGACGTCCTGGCGCTCCCCATCGCCCCGCGCCTCCGGGTGGACGCCGCCTATGCCGCCTGGGACGTTATCCCCGACCGCTACGACCCGCTCATCGCCAAGTTGATCGCCTGGGGCGCGAACCGCGACGAGGCACTTGCCCGCCTGAGCGATGCCCTGAGCCGCACCGGCGTGGCCGGGGTCGCGACGAACCGCCCCTGGCTGATCGCCCTGCTCGACGCCCCCGAGGTGCGCGCCGGTGCCTACACCACGACCACCGCGGCGACGGTCGCGCCTCCCGCAGGACCACCGCCGCGCCTCGCGTCCGCCGCGCTCCTCGCCACCGCACTCGACCGTCCGCCGAGCAGCGACCCATGGGAGCGGATCGGCCCGTTCCGCCTGACAGGAGCGGCCGAGATCGCCTTCCACGGGGTCGACACCGACTGGGAACGGGTCTTCGCCGTGGAGCAGAAGGGCGGGGTCTGGCACGTCGACGACGGCGAGAGCCAGGGGTCGCTCCGCTGGTGGCGCGGCAGCGACGGGCTCTGGACCGTCGCCTACGGCGACGAGCTCGGCACCGCGGCAATCGCGCGCAGGGGCGACGGCACGATCGAGGTCGTCACGGCAGCGGGCCGGTGGCTGGCCTGTTCCGGCCGCCGCGCGCCGGAGTCGACCCGCGCCGCCGCCCGCGCCGACGGCACCATCCGCGCGCCGCTCCCGGGGAAGATCCTCCGCGTCCCGGCCGAACCCGACGCGCCGGTCGAAGAGGGTGACCCGCTGGTTATCATGAGCGCTATGAAGATCGAGGTCGTCCTCCGCGCGCCCGGCTCCGGCCGCGTCCGCAGCATCCACTGCTACCCCGACCAGCAAGTCGACGCCGGCGACATCCTCGTCGAACTCACCCTCACCACCGAGTGAGGCGCGAGACGAGCCCCCTCTCCCCTTGTGGGAGAACGGGGTAGGGGTGAGGGGTGTCGCCCCCTCTCCCCTTGTGGGAGAGGGGGTTGGGGGTGAGGGGTAGAAACCCCCTACTTCACCACCGCATCCTCCCGGCGCTCCTGCGACCGGGGATCAAGCGCGTCACGGAGCAGGTCGCCCAGGAGGTTGAGCGCGAAGACGGTGACGAACAGCATCGTCCCGGGGACGACCGCCACCCACCAGGCGCGCGAGAGGAGCCGCTGACCATCGCGCAGCATGTTCCCCCAGGTCGGCGCTTCCGGGTTGACGCTCGCGCCAAGGAACGAGAGTGACGCCTCGGCCAGGATGGCGTAGGCGACGATGAAGGTGGCCTGCACGATCAGCGGGGACACCGAATTGGCCAGGACATAGCGCCACAGGATCGCCCCGTTCGACAGCCCGACGCAGCGGGCCGCCTCCACGTAGGGCATCCGCTTGATGACGAGCGTCGTGCTGCGGATCAGGCGGGCCACCACCGGGGTGTACACCAGTGCCAGAGCGATGACCACGCTGTCGACGCCCGGCCCGAGGCTTACGACGATAGCGATGGCGAGCAAGACCCCAGGGAAGGCCATGACCCCGTCCAGCACCCGCATCAGGAGCCCGTCGAGCCACGAGAAATACCCCGCCAGCAGGCCGATCGCGGCACCGGCGACCACCGCGACCGCAGTGACGCTGGCGCCGACCAGGAGAGAGATCCGCCCACCGTAGAGCAGGCGGCTGAAGACGTCGCGCCCCAGATCGTCGGTCCCGAGCCAGTGCTCCGACGACGGCCCTCGCAGTCGCACGGCCGGGTTGGCCACCTCGGGATCGGCCGGCGCCACATAGGGCGCCAACACCGCCAACAGCACGACGCCGATGAGAAAGGCCAGTGCCAGCACGGCCACCCGTGAGGAGAGCAGCACACGGTACCAGGAGCGCCGCCGGTCTCGGACGTAGGTCGCGCGCCAGCCGCGCGGGCGCGAGCGCAGCCTGGCCCGGGCGACCGCGCCCGCTCTACCCGCCGGCATAGCGCACCCTCGGGTCGAGGTAGACGTAGAGCACGTCGACCAGGAGGTTGCACAGGAGGTAGATCCCGGCGAAGACCATGACGACCCCCTGGATTACCGGGAAGTCGCGCCGGGCGATGCTGTTGACCACCAGTTGTCCCATGCCCGGCAGCCCGAAGACCGTCTCCACCACCACCGCACCGCCGAGCAGGTCGCCGAGCACGTAGCCCAGGACCGTGACCGTCGGCAGCAGCGCGTTGCGCAGCGCATGACGGAAGGCGACCGCCTCCAGGTCGAGCCCCTTGGCGGTCGCGGTCCGGATGTAGTCCTCTCGCAACACTTCCAGCAGTGTTGATCGCACCAGTCGCGCCGGGAGGCCGGCGATCGACAGCCCGAGTGCCATGGCCGGGAGCACCATCGACCGGAAGTGCCCCACTGGGTCGGCGCTGAACTCGACGTAGCCGCCGGACGGCAGCCAGCGCAAGGTCACCGAGAAGAGCAGGATCAGCAGGATTGCCAGGAAGAAGTCGGCGATCGCGGTGCCGCTGATGGCGAAGAGCATCAGCGCACGATCGAGCAGCCGATCCTGGTGCAGCGCGGCGACGACCCCGGCCGGGATGCCGACGGCGACCGCGATCAGGAGGGCGTACAGCGCCAGTTGCGTCGTCGGCGCGACGCGCTCCCGAATCGCCTCGGTCACCGGCTTATCGAGGAAGATTGAGGTGCCGAAGTCGAGCCGGGCGAGGCGCGCCAGCCAGCGCGGGTACTGCACCGCCAGCGGCTCGTCCAGCCCCATCCGCTCGCGCAGTGCCGCCACCTGCTCCGGCGTCGCCTCGGGGCCGAGCATGACCGCAGCCGGGTCGCCCGGGATGACGTGCAACAACAGGAAGGCGACGGTGCCGACCACGAGCGCGATCGGCACCAGCAAGAGGATACGCCCGAGCACGTAGGCGATCATGTCTCCAGCCAGGCGTTGGAGAAGTCGGGCTGCAACTCGGCCGGACCGATGCCCTGGAGCTGCGGCGAGCGCACGAGGATCCGGCGGCTGTCACCGATCTTCAGCCGCGGCACCTCCTCGTAGAAGCGCTGCTGCACCTGCGCCCAGATCTCGACCCGCTTCACGAAGTCCGACTCGGTCTGCAATTGCGCCAGCAGCTCGTCTTTCTCCGGCGTGCACCACCACCCGGTCGCCGAGCAGGTCAGGTTGCGCAGCACCGGGTCCGGCCGGAAGCTCGCGAGCGCCGTGTACGCCTCCCACGCGTCCTCGTCGTTGCGCCGGTCGCTCAGGGTCGCGCCGTCGTAGACCTGGAGATCGACGGTGAAGCCGACTTGCTCCAGTTGCTGCTTGAAGACGACGGTGGCGTTGTACTCCTGCTGGATCTCCTGGGTCGTCAGCACCCGCAGCGGGGACCCGTCGTAGCTGGAGGACTCCAGCAGCCGCCGCGCCTCGTCCGGCTTCCGCGGGTTGAACCGGTCGGCCCCGGCGTCGGAGTACCAGGCGGCCGCGCCGGGCAGCAGCGTCGGAGTCAGCTCGTAAAAGCCCTCACCGAACGCGGCCTGGAGGATCGGCTCGTGGTCGAGCGCGAGCTGGATCGCGCGCCGGATCTGGAGGTCGCTGGTGATCGGCGAACGCAGGTTGAGCACGATGTTGAGCCAGGTATCGGGCGGCAGCATATCCACCGCGACGGCCGGGTCGTCCTTCAGCGTCGGGTAGTGGTCGGTGCTGATCGTCTCCAGGTAGTGATAGTCCCCCGAGCGCAGCCCGGCGACACGCGACGCCTCGTTCGGCACCGGGATGAACTCGATCTCGTCGAGGTACTGCCCCTTGTGGCCCGCATAGCCGTTCGTCTCACCCGGCGGGTTGGCGTAGCCGTCGAAGCGCTCCAGGAGGATGTGCCGGTCGGGCTGCCACTCGACGAAGCGGTACGGCCCGGTGCCCACGAACTCCGCCAGCTTGGTGTCGTCCGACCGTTCCAGCACCGACTTCGGGTAGATCGCGCAGCCCTGGAGCGCCCGCGAGAGCGCCGTCGGGAAGGTGCCGAACGGCTCGCGCAGCCGGAATTCAACGGCGTAGGGGTCGACCGCCGTCAGTGACTCGGTCACGGCCATCAGGCCCTGACCCAGGCCGACGATGCGTCCCCAGCGCTCGATCGACGCGATCACATCCTCGGCCCGCATCTCCTCGCCGTTGTGGAACGGAACGCCCTGGCGCAGGCGAACCAGGATCCGACGCCCGCCGTCGGTGACCTCGTGCGACTCGGCCAGCATCGGGACCGGCTCGTAGCGCTCGTCCCAGGTGAAGAGCGTCTCGTAGACGTGCCCGGTCACGAGGAGGACGATCGAATCGGTGGTCTGGTGCAGGTCGAGGTTCGGTGGCTCACCAGTCAGGGCCACGCGCAGGGTTCCGCCCCGACGTGGTTCCGCCCCCGTGGACTGGGTGGCCTGGTCCGGAGTCGAGGTCACCGACGTCCCGCCGCCGCCGTCCGATCCCGCACCGCAGCCGGCGAGCAGCGACGCAGCCGGCACCGCCAGCACCGCACCGCCAGCCAGCCTCAGCAGTGTCCGGCGATCGAGTCGTCTCCCGAACCATTGATCATGCCGCACTGAACCAGATCCTCCAATCATCTCCACCTCATTGCACCCTGCCCGCCGCGGCAATCGCAGCGGGCACTAGTGTCGTAAACGGCGACGTCTGACGCAACCCGTTTATGAAACCGGCGGGCTGGCCACTCAGACGACGCGTCAACGGCCGTGTCGCCGCCGCGTCTCGTTGATCTCCTCGATGTGATCCAGCGCGTGGCTGGCGAGCATCCCAAGGATGCGGCCGACCGGCGGCGATGGCCTCCCGGACGCATCGACCGTGTGGCACTCCAACGCATCCGGCAAGCGGCGCACCAGTTGGAGCATGTGCGCACGGATCGCCGTGAAGAGCGCGACGGACGGGCCGATTTCCCGCCCGGTGTAGTCGAGACACTCAGCCCACACATCCTGGCTGTATCGGTTTCCATGATACACGCGCCCCGGCTCCGCAAGCGCGAACTTCGGTCCCCCCAGCGCCATCGCTTCTGCATCCGCCAGGTGATGCACGATCTGCCGGATCGTCCATGCGCCCGGCTCCCGCGCCAGATCCAGGTCCGCCTCGCTCAGCCCTTCCAGCGCCCGCTCCAGTGCGTCGACACCGGACGCGTAGAGATTCAGCAATTCCTCGGGGGGCCGCTCGACGATGGTCCAGAAGACCACGGTGTACCCGTCGGGATCGGTTACCTGCAGGTGCCGGTCGCCCCAAGGTCGCTCGATGAGCGTCGCCATCACCCCGCGCGCGGCGAGCATCGCCCGGCGGGCATCCAGATCGCCGACGACGAGGTGGACACTCCCGCCGGGTTTCACCACCTCCCCCTCGGGACGCAGCTCATGGGTTATGTCCCCTGCAGCCGGGCCGGCGAGCAAGATCGCGTACCCCGCCGCGTCCACCACCGCTAGGTCCGCCCCGGTGTCGTGCCGCACCAGATCACATCCCAGCGTGTCCACGTAAAAACGGAGGCTCGCGGCCACGTCGGCGACGCGCACCGCGATCATCGGCCGCCTGCGGTCTCGCATGCGATCCTCCCCTCACCTCACGAACCCCTGCGGAGTGCCGCGGTGACCCGCCGCGCAGCGCATAATCCCTGCGCGGTAAGCGCACCGACGGCGTCTGCGAAGGTCGCGCCGATCGAGAGCGCACCGCAGATCACGAGCGCCGGCCAATCGAGCCAGCTCCCACACGCCGATCTCAGCACCCAGTGCGAACCGCAGGGCATCGTGCTACCGGACGCGAATCATGGCAACAACGTCAGGCGCCGAGGCACCGGAAGACGATGTTCAGGTACTGGCGCATCGGTCGCAACTCTGGTACATTGAAAGGTACGCCAGGGGCCGGGCCGAACGCTCGGGCCCCGCGTCACTCGGGAGAGTACACGCTTGGCAGTCAGGAGACACGCGTCCGAGACGATAGCCCCGGCCAGCGACGCCGGGGCTGTGGTCGCGGAGCGTCAGGGACCCTTCGCCGCGTTCCGCGAGCGGCCCTACCGTATCCTCTGGTTGGGCATGCTCCCCTCTATGCTGGCCATGCAGATGGGCCAGGTCGCGGTAGGCTACGTAGCCTACAGCATCTCGGGCGAGGCGACCGCCCTCGGCTGGATCTCAGCCGGTTCTGGGGTTCCGATGCTCGTCTTCGCCCTCATCGGCGGCGTCGTCGCCGACCGGATGCCCAAACGCACCGTCCTCTTCTTCACACAGAGCACGATCGGGCTGGCCGCGGTGATCAACGCGGTCCTTGTTATCACCGGCGCCATTGAGGTCTGGCACTTGATCGCCGTGTCCGCGATCCAGGGCGTCGCGTTCGCCTTCAACATGCCGGCGCGGCAGGCATTCATCGCCGAGCTCGTCTCCCCTGCCCGCCTGATGAACGCGATCGCGCTCAACAACGCCGGGATGAACATGAGCCGCGTGGTGGGCCCGGCCCTGGCCGGGTCCCTGATCGCAGTCCCGTTCATTGGAGCCGGCGGCATCTTCGCCTTGATGGCATCGATGTACGTCATCGTGATCCTGATGCTCCTCATGCTGCCGCCGGGTCGCCCCGCCCGCACCGCGCGTGGGGCCGGCCTATCCGAACTGAAGGCGGGACTCCGCTACGTGTGGCGGCACCCGGTCCTGCGGATGCTGCTCGGGCTCGCCACGGTGCCGGTCCTCCTGGGCTTGCCGTACGTCCAGATCATGCCGGTCTTCGCGATCGACGTGTACAAAGTCGGCTCCGAGGGCCTCGGAATGCTCATGGCCGCCAACGGGCTCGGGGCGCTCGTCGGGTCGCTCGGCGTCGCCAGCGCGACCGGGCTGGGACGGAAAGGCCTCGTGCAGCTCTCGCTCGGCCTGGTATTCGGCCTGGCACTCGCCGTTTTCGCCCTCGGCGGGTCGTTCCCGCTGGCGCTGGCCGCGATCGCGGTCGCCGGAGCGGCGTCGTCAGGCTACTCCACGCTGAATTCGACGCTGATCATGCACCACACCGAGCATGAGTTCCATGGCCGGGTCATGAGCCTCTACATGATGACCTTCGCCATGATGCCGCTCGGCACCGTACCGATCTCGTGGCTGGTCGACCACTTCGGCGGGCCGATCACGATCGGTGTCGCCGGGCTACTCCTCGCCAGCATCATCGGCAGCGTCGCCGTCCTCAGCCCCAGCTACCGGAGGGTGTAGCCCCAGGCAGGGACTGCACGCCGGGAAAAGGTACCCGCCGTTAAGGCGGGCTGGGCTGCGCACGGCTGACACTCAGATGATACGGGTCCGACCATCCCGGCGCGTGCATTTACGCTATTCGTCAAACCCACTCTGTCCCCGCACACGCACCGAGCGGCGAACACCGTATCATGCGAACTTGAGACCAAGTGAGTACCAGCCCGCTTCAGCGGGCGTTCGTTGTCAGCCAGGCGGCTTTAGCCCCGGGCACTGACGACGGCGTGAGGGTCCTCACGTGGGGAACCTCACACCGCTCATACCCCGGGGCACGCATCACGCTGCGGAAACCTTGTCGACACGAGTTCACTGTCGGCCGGGCGCTTGCACGCGAATCATGAGCAGCGGCACGTGGGCATGCGTCAACAGCCGGTCGGCGACGCTGCCGAAGAACCAGCGCGCCACGCCCCCTCGACCGTGGGTGGTCATCACCATCAGGTCCGGCTGAGACGTGCGGGTGTAGTCCAGCAGCTCGTCCCAGGGATCGCCGCTGCGCACCTCGACCGTCACCTGGAACCCTTGCTCGCGAAGTTGCGACGCGGTCGCCTCCAGATACTCACGGGCCTCGGCTTCCAACTGATCGAAGCGCTCCAGGATCGCTTCGTACGAGGGCGTGCGGAGAATGGACCCCGGATCGTCCGGCAATTCGTGCCGGAAGGTCTCGGCCACGCGCACGAGGTGGAGCGTCGCGCCGGTGGCACGCGCGAGATCCCGTGCGATCGGCAAGGCCTGCTCGGCCTCGCGCGACCCGTCGAGCGGCACCGCGATCCGGGCAAAGTCGACGTGAGCCGGCTGCTCGTCCGTCTCACGCGCGCGGACCACGAGGACGGGGCAGGTCGACAGTTGCAGCACCCGGGTCGCGACGCTCCCCAGCAGCACCCGACCCAGCCCGCCGCGCCCGTGGCTCGCCAGCACGATCACCGGGTCCGCGTGCTGCTCGGCCTCGGCCAGGATCTCCTTGCGCGGGTCACCCAGCCGCACGATCGTCTGGGCTTGCAAGCCGAGTCCGGCCAGACGCTGAACCGCGGCCCCCAACAACTCCGGGGACAGGAGCTCCTGGCGCGGGTTCATGGGATCGATCCACACCACTTCCCGCCGCCGTTCGTCGTAGTAGGGCCGCATCTCCTCGATGACCCGCAGCAGCACGATCCCGGCGCCCGTGGCCCGCGCCAGCGCCGCTGCGTAGGGAAGGGCCGCCTCCGCGAGTTGCGAACCGTCGAGAGGAACGACGATCGTGCCGATGGATGTCATGGCCTCTTCCCTCCACTCCGGAACCGCGCCTGTGGCTCCTGTGGCTATTGTAACCGGCCACTCGACACGCGGGCTGCGGCGCGCGGACCAGGGGAGTAAGATGGGTGTCGAACCGGTTACGTACCGCACGCGGCCGGACACGCGGGTTGTCCCTGCATCCAGGGAACGTCGAGGGAGTGGCATCATGGAGATTTCGTCGACGATCAACGACCTCGCCCGCTCGGTGGTCGAACACATCACCAGCTCAGCCGGCTCGCAACTGGTCTTCGGTCCGGCGTACGAAGCCGCGGGACGCACGGTGATTCCGGTGTCGGAGGTACGCTACGGTTTCGGGCTCGGTGCGGGCGCCGGCTCGGGTAGCGCTCCGGACGGCCAGGGCCAGGGGAGCGGCGGTGGCGGTGGTGCCGGGGGCGGCGTGCAGGCACGTCCGGTCGGCTTCATCGACGTTACCGGCGAGCGCGCGGAGTTCTTCCCGATCGTGGACTACACGCGCATCGCGCTCGCCGGTCTGGTGGCGCTGACGACGCTGGTGCTGACCGTCAGCCGCGTATCGCGGCGGATGCGCCGCTAGCCACATCAGCAAGGAGGAGAGTAGCGCAGAATGGACCCCTCAGGACGCATGGAACCGGCCGCGCAGGCTCCGGCCGACCGAGCCGGGAGCGAGGTCGACCAGCTTGCGTTTCGGCGCACGCTGGGCCATCTGGCCACCGGTGTTACGGTCATCTCGCTCTACTGCGACGAGGGCGTCCATGGCATGACGGCCAACGCCGTGATGTCACTCTCGCTCGACCCGCCGTTGATCGTGGTCGCCATCGATCGCCGCGCGCGCACGGCGCGCTACGTTCAGACGGCGCGGGCGTTCTGCGTCAACATCCTGCGCGACACGCAGGAGCCGCTGTCACGCTTTTTCGCGCGCTCCTGGCGCCCGGCTACCCCACCCGAGCACCGCTTCGCGGAGTGGGCGGGCGTTCCCTACCTCGTCGGTTCGCTCGGCGGCATCAGTTGCCGTGTGGCCGAGATCCTGGACGGCGGCGACCACATCATCGTCGTGGGGCGGGTGGTCGGCCTGCGGGTGGACGACCCGGAGGGGCGGCCGCTCCTGTTCTACCGGGGCCGCTACGCGAGCCTGGTCAGCCATGACGCCAGCCCGCCGGAGTTGCCCGAACTGACCTCGTCGGAACACATCCACGTCTACTACGGCGAATGGTCCCAGGACGAGAGCGAGCCGGCGGGGCGGCCGATCCCGGCACACCCCTGGACCGGCGACTGAGCCGTCCGGGGCCATCCGCGGGGATGCATTGGGGCACGCCCTCTGCTATCATCTGCCCTCGGTATTGCAGACCGCATGGGGGAGACACGTCCTACGAGCGAGCAGGAGCCGCACGAAACCGGAAACCAGGAACCCGCGTCGGGCGTGCCGGTCAAGAAGACGGTCCGCGGCACGCATCCGGGGGATCGGTACATCCGCGTCGTCCGCTCCACCGACCTGCGCCCCCGCTCGGCCGAGCCGCGCTACGTCGTGGCCGAACCGACCGAGCCCGGCAGCGGCATCGGGCGGTTCTACCGCCAGCTCCGTCGGCTGATCATCGGCCCACCACTGCGCACTGCCCAGGAAGCGCATGAGCGCCTGACCAAGGCAAAGGCGCTGGCGATCCTCAGCTCGGACGCCATCTCCTCAACGGCCTATGCCACCGAGGAGATCCTGCTCATCCTCGTCCTCGCCGGTGCGGCAGCGTACGGCTATGTCATCCCGATCGGACTTGCCATCGCCGCGCTGCTCGTCATCGTCGGCTTTTCGTACCGCCAGACGATCTTCGCCTATCCCCAGGGCGGCGGCTCCTACATCGTGACCAAGGACAACCTCGGCACCGGCCCGGCCCTGGTCGCCGGGACCTCGCTGCTGATCGACTACACCCTGACGGTCGCGGTGAGCATCTCCTCGGGCGTCGCCGCCATCACCTCGGCCGCGCCCGGACTAAAACCGTACCGGGTCGAAATCGCCGTGCTGGCCATCCTGGCTCTGGTGATCGGCAACCTGCGCGGCATCCGGGAGAGCGGCTCGCTCTTCGCCGTGCCTACCTACCTCTTCATCGCCGGCATGGCGATCCTGATCCCGCTGGGCATTGGCGCCGCCTGGTTCGGCCTGTTCGAGCCGCACCCGGCGAGCCATCCTGTCCCACCGGCGCAGCAGGGGATCACCCTCTTCCTCATCCTGCGGGCCTTCTCCTCCGGCTGCACGGCGCTGACCGGCGTTGAGGCGATCTCGGACGGTGTGCCCGTCTTCCAGCCGCCCGAGGCGAAGAACGCCGCACGTACCCTCGGCTGGATGGTGGCGATCCTCGGCTCGCTCTTCCTCGGCATCACCGTGCTCTCCTACCACTTCCACCTCACGCCGAGCGAGGATCAGACCATCCTCTCGCAGCTCGCACGCACCGTCGTCGACGACTCACCCTTCTACCTCTACATCCAGGCAACGACGGCGGGCATTCTGTTCCTGGCCGCGAACACGAGCTTCGCCGACTTCCCCCGCCTCGCCTCGTTCATGGCACGGGACCGCTACCTACCCACCCAGTTCCGTTACCGCGGGGATCGCCTGGCCTTCTCGAACGGCATCATCGCCCTGGGGCTCGCCGCCGCGGTACTGGTGGTGATCTTCCACGCCAACGTCAATGCCCTGATCCCGCTGTACGCGGTCGGTGTCTTCACCGCCTTCACCCTGTCCCAGGCCAGCATGACGTACCGCTGGTGGCGCCGCGAGCCACCCGGCCGTCACCGCACCATCGGTATGCTGATCAACGGGACCGGCGCCGCCGTCACCGGCGTCGTGACCCTCATCATCATCGCGACCAAGTTTCTGTCCGGTGCCTGGATCGTGATCTGCATCCAGCCCCTGCTCATCTGGCTACTGACCAGGATCCACGCCCACTACGAGCGGGTCGCCGCCCAGCTCGCCGTCCCAGCACGGCCTGCCGAGTCCGAGCCGGCCGCCTGGCCGGGGCCGCTGGCCGCGGTGGTGCCCATCGCCGGGTACAACCGCGCGACGATCCGCGCGCTCGACTTCGCCCGCGCGATCACCGCGGACGTCACGGCGGTGCATGTCACCAGCGACCCGGTTGAGGCCGAGCAGCTTCGCCAACAGTGGCGCGACGCGGAGATCGACCTCCCCCTCGTCATCGTCGAGTCGCCATACCGCGAACTCGTCGGCCCGCTGGTGACGTTCATTGAGCAACTCCACGCCGAAAAGGGAGACACCCTGATGGTGGTGTTGCCCGAGTTCGTGCCCGCCCACCTCTACGAACTGCCCCTCCACAACCAAACCGCCTGGCGGCTACGCACCGTCCTCTGGACCCACCCCGGCATCATCGTCACGACCGTTCCCTACCACGTCGGGGCCTCGGTCGTCGGTACCGGCGATGCCTCAACCACGTCCACGTCCCCTGCCCGACCGGGCCCGGTTTCTGGTAGAGTGCGTGACCCGGAAGGGCCGGCAGACACCGGCCTGGGCGAGGGTGCCGGTGCGTATTAGTGCTGGCCGGAATGATGCGCAGAGACAATCGGTTGAAATCGGAGGACCCCCGGGGCGTATCGGGGATCGCGCCGTGGTACGCCCGCCGTATCCACGTGACACGAACGACGAGGAGGAGGCTTCCAGGATGATGTCAGAGGCGGTCCGCGCATTCCTCAACGAGCCGCGGTTTGCGGTGCTCGCCACCATCGGTGCCGACGGCGCGCCGCACCAGTCGGTGATGTGGTATGAGCTACGCGGCAACACCATCATGATGAACACCGCCGAGGGACGGGTCAAAGCAGCAAACTTGCGCCGCGACCCCCGCGTGTCGATCTGCGTTGAGGACGGCTACCGCTACGTGACCATCACCGGCCGCGCCGAGTTGATCGACGACCAGGAGATCGCGCAGGCGGACATCGCCGCGCTCGCCCATCGCTACCACGACCCCGAGACGGCCGAGAAGCAAATCGCGGAGTTCCGCCGCCAGCGACGCATCACGGTGCACATCTCCATCGACCGGGTATCCGCCCACGGGTTCTAAACGCCGCGAGCCCTCGCGGGCGGGCGGCGATGCGCTGAGGAGGCATCGCAGAGATGAGCGCCGAGGTCCGGATCATCGGCGTCGACCATGTGCCGGAGGCACGGCCCGGGGACGACCTGGCCGACCTGATCGCCTACGGCATCGAGCGGAGCGGACTCACCCTCGCGGATGGGGACGTCGTCGTCGTGACCCAGAAACTGGTCTCCAAGGCCGAGGGGCAACTGGTCGACCTCCGCGAGATTGAGCCGTCGGCGCTGGCGCGGGAGTGGGGGGAGCGCTACGGCAAGGATCCGCGCCAGGTGGAGGTGGTGCTGCGCGAGGCGCGGCGGATCGTGCGCATGGCCAACGGCCTCATCATCGCCGAGACACGGCATGGCTTCGTCTGCGCCAACGCCGCGGTGGATGCCTCCAATGTCTCCGCCCCGGATCAGGTCACGCTCCTGCCGGTCGACCCGGACGCCTCGGCCGAGCGCATCCGCCGCGGGCTCGCCGAGCGCGCGGGCGTCGAGATCGCCGTGATCATCACCGACTCATTCGGCCGCCCCTGGCGCAAGGGCATCGTGAACGTCGCGGTGGGCGTGGCCGGGATGGAGCCGCTCGTCGACTACCGGGGACAATTCGACGACCAGGGATACGAACTGCGTGCCACCGTGATCGCCGTCGCCGACGAGATCGCCTCGGCCGCGGAGCTGGTCATGGGTAAGTTGGCGCGCCGGCCGGTGGCCATCGTGCGTGGCTACGCATACCAGCCCGGCGACGGCGGCGCCCGCGCGCTCGTCATGGAGCCGGAGCGCGACCTGTTCCGCTAGGTGCCCCATCCCTGCCTGACCGAGGGCAGGTGAGGGGTGCAGGCACAGCACGGTGCCGCTGGCCCCAACCCTGTTACCCCGAGGCAGGTGATCGCTTGGGTGTGTCTCGTCCTGATCGCACCCACGTGAGCGATTATGTCACCCTGAGCGCAGCGAAGGATCTCGCGTCGGATCGGCCACGCAGCGAAGGATCACACGGCACTTACGGGCCTTCTGTGATGGCATGGTAGAGCGCCCGGTACGTCAGGTCATGTCGTCTTGATCGGACGCGGGGCCGACACCCTCGCTACAGCGTCTGGCTCGCCAGCGCGAGGTGGTGGGCGGTGTAGCGCGCGAGCGTGGCCTGCTGGCGCGGCGTCAGCACCTCGCACACCCAGCCCCAGTGCAGCGACACCCAGTCGCCCGGCTGGGCCGCGTCGGCGAAGCCCCGGCCGTCGACCTGGCGCGTCACCCGCACCGGCTCGGCCGGTCCAAGCGCCAGCTTTCCGGCCGCCAGGACCAGCGGCTGCCGGTCGACGATCACCTCAGCGCCATCGACCGCGCGCACACGTCCCCAACTGATGCGGCACTGGTCCATCGTCGCCAGCGAGTGCTCCAACTCCCCGACCCGGGCGTGCACGTCGAAGACGTGGAAGGTATGGTGCGGCCGCGCCCCGGCGGGCGCCTTGCCCAGTACCAACGCCCGCAGCCGGGGCGGGAGCTGCTTGCCGAAGCGCTCATCCAGCGCGTCGTACAGTTGCCTTGCCTCGACCCGCTCCAGCAGCTCGTTCCCGATCCAGTACGCCTCCACGACCCGCTCGTCGAAGGGGTCGGGGATACCGTTCTCGCGCGCGATGAGCCGGAGGTACGGCAGCGCGCCGGTGAAGCGCGCCAGCATCTGCTCCAGAGGCGGCTCGCGCACCATCTCCTGCGCGTAGTCGAACAGCGTGCGGTTGTCGTCGCCCCCGCAGTAGCGCAGGCGATTCGGCATGAACGCATAGCGGATGAAGCGCGTCGTCCCGACGATCGCCCGCGCCGGCCCGCCGGGCATCATCTCCACCCGCGGGGTCACGTCAGGCACGGGCGTCCTCCTCTTCCCAGAGCGTCGCAAGGTCGGCGAAGAAGGACAGTACGCGCTCGGCTTCCTCCGGGCTCACCACCTCGATGATCAACCCGCGGTCCAGCAGGACGTGCGCACCCGCCGCAACGTCCGGGAACAGCGCCGTGCTGACCTGGACGACGTCACCCTCGATCAGTTCGACCTCGGCCACGCCATCGCCCACGCTGCGGACGCGCGCCACCAGCGGGATGCACATCTCAGCCAACCTCTCCACCCGCGACCCGCGACGCCAGGCGCGCCCGGAGCCAGTCGACCCAGCCTCCGAGCCCGGCGCCGGTGCGGCATGAGCCCTCGAAGACCGGCGCATCCGGGTTGAGCGCACGAACCGCCTCGTAGAAGCGCGCCCGGTCGAAGTCCACCAGATCGATCAAGTCGATCTTGTTGAGCACAATCGCGTCGCTCCGCGCGAAGACATCCGGGTACTTGACCGGCTTGTCGTCCCCCTCGGCCGCGCTCACGAGGCATACCCGTGCGTGCTCGCCGAGATCCCAGTGCGTGGGGCAGATCAGGTTCCCCACATTCTCAACCATGAGCAGGTCGAACGCCCCCAGGTCCAACTCCTCCAGGGCGCGCGCCAGCATGCCCGCTTCCAGGTGGCACCCCCCGCCGGTGTTGACCTGCACCGCGTCGACCGCTCCCGCTGCCAGCACGCGCTCCGTGTCGACGCTCCCGGCGATGTCCCCCTCGACGACACCGACGCGCGCCGTCCCGGCCAGCGCCGCGATCGTGCGCGTGATGAGACTGGTCTTCCCGGCGCCCGGCCCGGCCAACAGGTTGACCGCGACCACCCCCGCTGCATCGCAGCGCGCGCGGATCGCCTCGGCAGCCCGATCGTTGGCGTGGAAGAGACTGCGCACCACCTTGACCCGCTGCACCGTCATGTTTCGATCTCCAGGCTCTCGATGAGCACGTCCGTGCCGTCGTCCACCACTCCGCCTACCGTCCCGCAGCGGGGGCAGCGGAAGCTCTCGGAGTCCGGCGTGTATGCGGCGGCGCAGGTGTTGCACCAGAAACGCATCGGCACCCGCCACAGCACCAACTGCGCCCCCTCCGCCAGCGTCCCCGGGCTCAGCAGTTCGAAGCAGAATCGCAGCGCCTCATCTTCGACGCACGAGCGCTCCCCCACGACGAGGTTGATCGTGACAACGCTCAGCGCGCCCGCCTCGCGCGCGTGCTCCTCAACCGACTCCAGCAGGTAGGCACTCAGGGCCAATTCATGCATCGCGCTGCCTCTACATCTGTCGCACGCGCAGGTAGCGGCGCACGTCCGCCTGCGACGCCACCAGCGCGATAACCAGCCCGACGAATATCAAGCCGACGATCAAGAGGAGGACATTGCGCAGCGCGCGGAGGACTTCCATCACCACGCTCCTCTCAAGAGCTCCCTACGCCGATGCCGGCGGCGCGACCGCCGGCCGGCCGCTGTGCAGGCGCGCAAGCAGGGACTCGATCATGGTCATTGCCTCGTCGACGGCGGCCCGCACCGGCGGGCTCAGTCCGTCGGGATCGTCCGGCGCCGGGGCGATCGCGCTCGGCTCGCAGCCCACCACGAACAGCCGTGCCGGGCACCCGCCGAGCGTCTGCGCCAGGGCGAGCACGGCCATCGGATCGACGCTGTGCGCCGCCAGGGCCGGCCCGGCGGCATCGGTGGGTTCGGCAGTGTCCGGCTCGACCAGGTACAGCGTGCCGGGCGCGCCCCCGCGCGGCATCGCGTCGACCAGGATGGCGGCGTCGCAGCCGTCGGACAGCGCGTAGGCCAGGTCGAGGCCGCGAATCCCGAAGTCCCGCACCTCCACGCCCGCCGCCAGGGAACGCTGAGCCAGCCGCCGGGCCACCACGACGCCGAAGGCATCGTCGCCCAGGAAGATGTTGCCGATCCCGGCGACGAGGATGCGGGGCGTCATGGCGGCCCCTCCTCCGGCCCAAGCGGCTCCACCTCGTCGAGCCCGAAGTAGAACCGGTGCCCGAGCACGCCCGCCTGAGCCAGGTGGCGACCCGGGTCGTCCTCGATCGTCACCGCGAGATGGATGCGCTCCTCGTAGTCCTGCTCGATGTCCTCCACGATGGCGATCTTCCCGGCCAGCGCGAGGTCGAAGACATCCCCGCCCGGCCGGGGGCGCAGCCGCACCCGGCTCCCCGGCCGTACCTCCACATCCCCGATACGAACGCACTCCGGCGCGGGCGCCTCGAGCGCGGCGAAGGCCGGGCTGACGTCCGGCTCAGGCCGCAGCATCTGGAACTCGCGGATCGCTCCGTGCAGCCGCGCGAAATCGCCGGCCGTCAGCCGCTCGGTCCGCTCCAGGATCTCCCGCGCCCGAGGGTCGGCGGCACGCATCTCTTCCTTTTCCTCATCGGTGAGGCCGAGGATGCTGAGGAGGAGGAGCTGGTCGATCTCCGTCCCGTCGAACAGGTCGCCGGGGCTCTCCGGCGCCAGCCGGGGATAGTCGTAGAGGATGATGGGCGAGGCGAGCATGGTCCGGGCCGTTCCCGGCTCGCCCGCCAGGACCGGCCAGACGCCGGCGTTCTCGCAGGCCGCGCTCGCGGCTGCCAGCTCCGGCGGTGGGTCGAGGAGCGAGACGAACGCGCCGCCGTCGACCTCCAGAATGGCGTGCGCCGCGACGAACGTCCGCGCCAGCGCGCCGGACCGCTCGGTACCGTCCCAGCCCGACGTGTTCGCGAATCGCACGGTCAGCCGGAAGACCTCGGGTTGCACCGGAACGGCCGCGACATCCACGAGCCCATCCAGTGCCTCCCAGCGGCGCACCAGCGCCCCGGCGGCCGCACCGTCCGCGGCCAGCAGCGGCTCCCGATCCGACCCGGCCGGGATGTGTACCGGCACGCGGTACGGCGCCGCGAGCGTGGCGACATCGCGCGGTTCGATGCGGACCGCGTGCTCCCGCGCCTCTTCCCAGGAGACGTAGCGCGCGGCCCCCGCCCGCAATTCGTCGACGTCGGTCAGCGAGCCGTCGGTCTCCAAACGACCAACCTGCCGCGCGACGACCTGGAGGAAGCGGAGCGTGACCGTGACTCGCGGCTTCGCCCCGCGAACCAGGCACTCGGCCTGCACCCACCACCGGTCGGTGCCCCCACCGGCGACGCTGTAGGCGCGTGGGTAGATGCCGCCGATCGTCCAGCGCTGCCGGTTCTTCGTGGTCGAGCGCCGGTAGGGCCACAGGATGTAGCCCTCATAGAGCAGTGTCTCGGCCAGGCGCTGCACGTCGTCCATCACGTTCCCCGCATGACTGGCGCGCTGTCGCCGCACTACGGCGGCGGCAGGTTCGGGCTGCGCGGGTCGATCGGGTTGCGCGCGTGCGGGTTGATCCCGGTCGAGCGACGCGCGGTCACCTTCCCGCCCTCCAGCAGCCCCGGCGTGCTGGCGTAGCTCCCCGGCTCATTTCCCTCCCTCACACCGGGGACGTGCGACGGCAGGTCGGGCCGGACCTTCGTCTTGCCGACCCGGATGTTGGCGATAGTCCGCTCCCTGAACATCGCGGTTCCTCCCTCGGGCACCTGCCCGTCAGTCCACCGGCGGTGCCGGCTTGCTGCGGGAACGCAGCGCGGCGAAGAACCCGTCGATCTCGCGCCACACCTGGCTTCCGCCGCTCAGGCCGCGCCAGTGCTGGCGCACCACCCCGACCAGCGCGAAGCACTGGTCCAGCGGGACGATGAAGGCGTCGCGGGCGCCTCGCGCGCGGTTGACCAGCAGCGCCTCGATATCCGGCGCCAGCGTGCGCAGGATCGGTTGCTGCGCCACCAGCGCCTCCCATTCCGCCTCGTCCACCGCCGACTCAGTCGCGCCCATCGGGCTCGGGTAGTAGGCAAGCATCCGGCCCGCGGGCGAACTGTAGGAGAAGAACGCCATGCCGACCGGGACACCCAGCCGCGTCCACGCCGCGTCGTCGATCTGCAGCCCGCCCAGGTCCAGGTACCGGTCCGAGACGAGGCGGTACTTGCCGTCACTGGCCGCCTCGCGGTCGAACAGCAGGGAGCAGGCATAGCAGACGCAGAGGAACTGCCGCGCGGTGACGTCCAGGAGGTGGCGGTGCTCGGGAGGGATCGGCTCGGCGCAGAGGTCGCATCGCGCCAAGGGCTCCGGTTGGGCGTAGCGGCGCAGTGCGGCGAGACTCCCGCGCGTGATCGGCGTGCCACGGTCGCTCATGACGCCGCCTCCCTCGCCACGCCGGGCAGGGCTACCCGGACGATCCCGGCGTCGACCAGAAGCGGGACCGGCTCCAGGTAGTGCTCGGGTGCATCCAGGCACCGCCCCGCCAGGCGCGCGTCGAAGCGGCTCCCGCAGCCGGGGCAGGCGAGCACCTGGCCCGCGAGCCGCATCCCGGCCAGGGACGCGCCGCAGCGTGGGCAGCCGTCCCGATAGGCGTAGCGTGTGCCGTCGAGGTCGAGGACCAGCAGGCTGACGCCCTCTACCCGGCAGAGCCGCGCCTCGCCCGGGGGCAGCTCCAACCGCCCGACGGTCGTCCAGTCTCCGGCCGCGGCTCCGGCGGCTCCGTTCGCCAGGATCCCCGGCCCACTGGGTACGGGCGTGTCCTCAGTGACGGCTTCGATCCCATCCAGGTCCGGCGCCAGTTCGTGGACCGCGCGCTCGATGGCAAGCTGGAGCGTCACCGCCGAGGCCGGGCAGCCGCGGCAGGTGCCCCGCAGCCGCACCCGCGCCACACCGTCCGCGATCTCGAGCAGCTCCACATCGCCGCCGTGCGAGTGGAGGTAGGGCCGGACCCGGTCCAGCGCCTGTCCCACCCGCTCCTCGACCGGCACCGGGTGGAGCCCGTGCAGCAACAGGATGTGGGCGACCAGCTCATCCCCGGCCAACGCGTCGAGGAGCGCGGGGTCACGGGCAGCGAGGATCGCCAGCGCCCGCTGCAACCCATCACCGTAGAAGGCGAGCAGCGCCTGGATGGCGCCGAGCGCCTGATCGCGCAGCTCCGGCTCCGGGAACGACTCGATCCGGGCCAGCAGCGCATCGAGCCGGGCCGCGCGGTCGTCTGGGCGGGTGCCGGTGCGGCCTACCATGTCCCCGACCCTTCCACGGCGGGCACCGACCCGCTACCGACCGGCACCGAGGAACGGGGAGTGCCGCTGCTCGATCAGCTTGCCGTTTCCCAGGTACATGTGCACCCCGCAGGGCAGGCAGGGATCGAAGCTGCGCACCGTGCGCATGATGTCGATCCCCTTGAAGTTCTCCGGTCCGTTCTCCTCGAAGATCCGCAGCCCCTGCACCGCATCCTCGTAGGGACCGGGCGTGCCGTAGGAGTCCCGCGGGCTGGCGTTCCAGGGCGTCGGCGGGTACGGATGGTAGTTCGCGATCTTGCCGTCCCGGATCACCAGGTGGTGCGAGAGCACCCCGCGCACCGCCTCATGGAAGCCGCAGCCGATCGCCTCGTCCGGCACCTCGAACTCCTGGAAGACCCGAAGGTCGCCCCGACGGACGTGGTCCATCGCCTGCTCGAGGAAGTAGAAGGCGATCGCGGCCGCGTAGGCCACGAAGTAGGCCCGCGCACGGTCGCGCTCGATCGTGTTCGACCACTGGGGGACCTTCCACTCGAACTCCATTTCGGGGAAGGCGGCCGACTTCGGCAGGTTGATCCGGACGCTGTTGCCGGTGGCCTTGACGTAGCCGACATCGACCAACCCGGCCAACGCCGTGACCCAGAGACGGGCCAGCGCGCCACCGCCGGTGTCCAGCGCCAAGTGGTCGCCGGTGCGGCGGTCGTACCAGCGCGGGCTCATCACCCAGCTATAGTTCCCGCCCTCGAGGTCGCGCTTCTGCGGCTTGGGGATCGTCGTCTGGTTCCACGGATGCCGCCGGTCGACCGGGTTGCCGAGCGGGTCGTGGGTGACGAACATCTCCTGCTCGGTCCAGTCCTCATAGTAAGAGCTGCCGAGGAGAATGCGCATGCCGAGGTTGATCTCGACCAGGTCGGTGGTGATCAGTTCGCCGTCCACGATGATGCCGGGCGTCACATACATCGCCCGGCCCCACTGCGTCATGTGGTCGTAGCGGTAGTCGGCGAACTCGGGGTTCATGAAGGAGCCCCAGCAGCCGAGGAGGATGCGGCGTTGGCCCACCTCTTCGTAGCCCGGCATCGCCTCGTAGAAGAAGTCGAAGAGATCGTCGTTCATCGGCACGAGGCGCTTGACGAAGTCGAGGAAGCGCATCAGTCGCACGAGGTAGTCGGAGAAGAGCTGCGGGGATGGCATCGTGCCGACACCGCCCGGGTAGAGCGTCGAGGGATGGACATGACGCCCCTCCATCAGGCAGAACATCTCCCGCGTCAGCCGGCTCATCTGGAGGGCTTCCACGTACATGTCGCCGGTGAAGGGGTTGAAGGCGCGCATGATGTCGGCGATGGTGCGCTTGCCGTGGATGTCGGCGTGCGGCGCGGGGGTGGACTCGGCACGCTCCAGCAGCCGGGGATTCGTCTCCTTCACCATCTGCTCGCAAAAGTCGACGAAGACGAGGTTGTCCTGGAAGATGGTGTGGTCGAACATGTACTCGGCCGCCTCGCCCAGGTTGACGATCAACTCGGCCAGCGGCGGCATCTGGATGCCATAGGCCATGTTCTGGGCGTAAATCGAGCAGGTGGCGTGGTTGTCCCCACAGATGCCGCAGATGCGGCTGGTGATGAAGTGGGCGTCGCGCGGATCCTTCCCCTTCATGAAGACGCTGTAGCCACGGAAGATCGACGACGTGCTCTTGCACTCGACGACCTCACGATTCTCGAAGTCGATCTTGGTGTAGATGCCCAGGTTGCCGATGATGCGGGTGATGGGATCCCAGGCCATGCTGACGAGCTGGCGAGCTTCGGCCGGGGTCTCGCTTCGCGTCGCCACGAGCGCCGCTCCTTCCCCTAGCGTGGCCAGGTCGGGTTGTACCCGCTGGTGAGCGCGGGCCCCCGGCGCCGCCACTGCGGCTCCTTGTTCACCGTGTCGTTCGTGATGCTGCGCAGGCGGCGGATGACGTTGCCGTAGGTGCCGCTCAGCGCGGTCGAGAGGACGCCGCCGGGCGGCTCATCCATGAACGGCATGAACTTGTCAGGGAAGCCCGGCATGGTGCAGGCGATGCAGATGCCGCCCACATTGGGGCAACCGCCGATGCCGGCCATCCAGCCCCGCTTGGGAACGTTGCAGTTGACGACCGGGCCCCAGCAGCCGACCTTGACCTGGCACTTGGGCGAGTTGTAGTCGAGCGCGAAATCGCCTTGCTCGTAGTAGCCGCCCCGGTCGCAGCCCTCGTGGACCGTCTTGCCGAAGAGCCAGGTCGGCCGGAGCTTGTCGTCGAGCGGGATCATCGGCGCCTGCCCCGCGGCCTGATACAGCAGCCAGAGGAGCGTCTCCATGAAGTTGTCGGGCTGCACCGGGCAGCCGGGCACGTTCACGATCGGGATACCCGCCCGCGAGCGGAAGTCCCAGCCGAGGTAGTCGGCCAGGCCCATGCAGCCGGTGGGGTTGCCCGCCATGGCGTGGATCCCGCCGTAGGTGGCGCAGGTCCCGATGGCAACGACGGCCCAGGCGCGCGGCGCCAGGCGGTCGAGCCAGGTGTTCAGGGTGATCGGTTCCCCAGTGGCCGGGTCGTTGCCCATCGAGGTCCAGTAACCGTCGCCGTTGATCTCCTCGTTGGGGATCGAGCCCTCGACGACCAGGATGAAGGGCTCCAGCTCACCGCGCGCCGCCTGATGGAAGGCCTCCATGAAGGCCTCGCCGGTCTCATAGGCGAGCACCTTGTTGTGCAGGTGCACGCGCGGGAGTCCGGGGATGACGCCGAGCAACACGTCCTCGAGACTCGGCTGCATGGCCGCCGTGATCGAGACCGTGTCGCCATCGCAACTCATGCCTTCGGAGGTCCAGAGGATGTGGACGTCAGACACTGCTGGGGTCGCACCGGTCGGCGTCGGGGAGGTAGCACCGGACGTGGACATGGACGCCGTCCCTTCGTTGTGGCCGGGGACCGAAGGTAGACAGCGCGCTTCCCGGCTGCGGTCGCCGGGAAGCGCGCTGGTGCGACAACCGCCCCTCGATCGCGATAGCTTCGACTACCCTAACCGTATTTCCCAGACTTGTCAAGCATTGGGACAAGGAATTCCGCGAGTAGCAACTCCTCGCCGACAGCCATACGTCAGATGAAGATGTCGAGCGGCAACAGCGCCGAGACGATGAAGTTCGGCACATCGACCACCTGACTCACGTGGAGGTCGACCGCCACGCTACAGAGCGCGTACGCCTGCTGCGGGTCGAAGCCACGCGTGCCCAGGTACTCAATCATTGCCAGTAGCGCGTTCCGCGCCGCCAGGGTGAGGTTCTCCGACTCGTTGACCCCGTCGGTGACCGAGAACCCCGTCGTGGCGTAGAAGCGCCGCGGCACCGCCAGTACTGGGTCGGCGAAGTAGTCGTCCCGGAAGAACTGGGGCGAGCGAATGTTCCGCCGCGCCGCCTCACCCTTATGCACCTTGAACTGGAGGTGCAGCGCCGAGCGGATCTCGATGGCCGTCCCGCACGCCTCACAGTCCCCCTGCGCGAAGTGGACGTCGCCGGTCGAAAAGAGCCCGCCCTCGACGTAGACGGGCAGCAGCATGCTCGCCCCTGGCGTCAGGTGCTTGATGTCGATGTTCCCGCCCGTCTCCCGCGGGGGAATGGTGCGCAGCCCCTGCTCCGCGATCGGCCCGTGTGGCGGCACCGCCCCGGCAGGGTCAGGCAGCAGGGCAAACCCGCCGCGCGCCGCCAGGTCCGCTTCACGCCGGGTGACCTCCCCCCGCAGCGCGGTGGACGGCGCCAGCCCGGCAATGCCCGGGAACGGCGCGGCGTGGATGCGGACACCCGGCAGTTGGGGCGATTCGGCGTAGTCGCCGTAGAGGTTCCAGTGGACGATGTATGGCTCGGGGAAGAGGTCGCGGAGGAAGCCGAAGCCGGGCACCTCGACGGTGTAGCCCCAGGCGTCCCACGGGTCGCACTCAATGTTGAGCAGCTTGATCTCCAGCAAGTCGCCGGGTGCCGCGCCGTTGACGTAGATCGGGCCGGTGAGCGGGTGGACCGGCCCCAGGTCCAGCCGGGCGACGTCGGCAGCGGTGGACTGCGGGCTAAGCTGGCCGTCGAAGGCGTCGCGCGTCTCCACGACCACCGTCCGCCCCGGGTCGACGTGGAGCACCGGGGTGACGTCCTCATGCCAGCGGTTGTGGCCCGTCTCGGCCTGGGCGGCGAGCGGCCGGGTGGGGTCGATCGCGATGCGCTGGATCGTGGCAGGCATGCTCCGCTCCTCTCGCATGGGCGCACCCAACCCGGCGCGTTCCGCCGCTTCGCCCGGCAGGCGAGGGGCCGAGCGTTGCCTGCGATGCGCCTGGCCGGTACGCATGGCCGATGGGTTGTCCATCTCAGCGTAGCGGCGCACACACGCTATGTAAAGCCCGGATCTGGCCAGATCACCGCAGTTCGGGGTAGGCTGAGCATGGCGCTCGTGAGAGGAGGCTCGTGGGATGCAGCGACGGACCCGGCTCGCCGCGCTCGCGCTCGGCGCGGCGGCACCGGTGGCACTCGTGACCGTTGCCCGCCGCCGCGCCGACCCGGCGCAGTCCCGCACGCTCCTCCCGCCGGAAGCGCTGGCGGACGACGACAGCACCTTCATCGATGTGGACGGGCTGCGGGTCCACGCAAAGGTTGCCGGCCAGGGTGACCCGACTGTAGTGCTGATCCACGGCTTCGCGGCCGGCGCCTTCATCTGGCGCCAGGTGATGCCGCCGCTTGCCCGTCGCGGCACGGTGGTGGCCTTCGACCTCCCCGGCTTCGGCCTGACGGCCCGCCCCGCTCCGGATGCCTGGCCGCGCGGCAACCCGTACGACCCCGAGGTCCAGGCCGACCTCACCGTCGCGCTGCTCGACCGCCTCGGGATCGACCGCGCCGTGCTCGTCGGGCACTCCGCCGGCGCCCGCGTCGCCATGCTCGCGGCGCTGCGGTACTCCGAACGGGTCAGCGGGTTGGTCCTCGTCACGCCCGCGCTGGACCCACCGTCTCTGCGCCGCTCGCTGGCGCTGCTCGTGCGTGCGCCCGCCTTGGACCGACTGCTCCCCCGCGTCGCGCAATCCGCCTCGGCGCGGGCCGCGTACATCCTGCGCTACGCCGTCTACGACCGCGCCGTCGTGACCGATGAGCTCGTCAAGGCGTATCTCACGGCGCTCCAGGTGGATGGGTGGGACGCGGCACTCGCCTGCGCCGTCCGTGCCGCCCGGCCGCTGGGTCTGCTGGACCGGTTCGGAGAGCTTCAGGTCCCGTTCATGGCCATCTTCGGGATGTACGACCGCATCGTGAACCCGCGCCAGGTGGTCCGGATGACCACCGTTCCCGACCTCTTCATGTTCGTCTTCATGGAGCACACCGGGCACCTGCCCCAGGTCGAAAAGCCGGAGGACTTCGTCGACTTCATCGAGGATTTCCTGAACCATCTCGAACAGCGCGCGAGCGAGAGGAGCACGTCGTGATCCGTCCCGAACACGAGACCACCGCCCCCGATTTCACGCTGCCCGACACGCACGGGCGGGACATCCGCCTCTCGGACGTGCTCCGGCGTGGCCCCGTCGTGCTGGCGTTGCTGCGCGGGCTCGCCTGACCGCACTGCCGCCGGCAGCTCGCGCAGTTGCGCGACCACTATTCGCAGTTCCAGCAGCGCGGCGCCGAGGTTCTCGCCATCGCCCCGGACCGCCCGGACGCCGTGCGCGCCTACTGGGAGCGAGAGCGCATCCCCTTCCCCGGCCTGATCGACTCCGACCACGCGGTAGCCAGGCGGTACGGCCAGCAGATCCGAGTGCTTCGTTTCGGCCGCATGCCTGCTGTGCTCATCGTCGACTCCGCGGGGGTGATCCGCCACCGCCACGACGGCCGGTCGATGCGCGACATCCCCACCGTCGACGACCTCCTCACGTGCCTCGACCAGCTCAACCAGTGACCGCCGCCCACCTCGACCCGCTTCGGCTACAATCCCGGCACGAGTTCGGAGCGCACGCGAAACCGCGCCTGGAGCACCTGGCGCGGCACCCGGAGAGGGAAGGGCAGCGAAGTGGGAAGCGGTGCACAGGTCGGCGTGATCGTCGGGAGCTACAACGCCCACGTCGGGTTCCCCGCGGCCATGGAGATCCTACGCGCGGGCGGCAGCGCGCTCGACGCCGCCGTTGCAGCGGTCAAGGTCATCGAGGACAACCTTGAGGACCACAGCGTCGGCACGGGTGGAATCCCCAACATCCTCGGGCAGGTTGAGCTCGACGCCAGCATCATGGATGGCACGACCCTCGCGGCGGGCGCGGTCGGCGCGGTCAAGAACTACCCCCACCCGATCGAGATCGCCCGCAAGGTCATGGAGGTCACGCCCCACGTGATGCTGGTCGGCGAGGGTGCCGAGCTCTTCGCCCGCGTCCACGGCTTCGAGACCGCCAACCTCCTGACCGAAGAGGCGGAGCGGGAGTGGCGGCGCCAGATCCTGGGTGAGGACGGCGCACCGGGTGAGGGCGACTCCTGGGAGGACCAGTACAGCCTCTACATGAGCGTCGTGAAGGACTGGACCAAGCTCCTCCATAAGGAGATCTTCGGCACCACCAACGTCATCGTCCGCGATACCCAGGGCAACATTGCCAGCGCCGTCTCCACCAGCGGCTGGGGCTTCAAGTGGCCGGGCCGGCTGGGCGACTCACCCATCATCGGCGCCGGCAACTACGCCGACTCGCGCTTCGGCGCCGCTGCCTGCACCGGGCGCGGCGAAATGGCGATCCGGGCCGCCTCGGCCCACAGCGTCGTCACCTACCTGCGCCAGGGTATGGCGCTGGAGGACGCCCTCCGCACGGCCATGCTCGACCTGCGTGCGCTGGTGGACCCCTTCGCCGAGCGCGATAACATCATGAACATCGTCGCCATGGACCGGCACGGCAACGTCGCCGCCGCCTCCACCAGCCTCGCCGCCCGCTACGTCTTCCAGACCACCGAGATGGACGACTTCGAAGAGCGCCCCCGCATCCACGTTCCCCTGCGCGACGAGTAGGACGGCTCACAACCAACGAGCGACAGCATGTCAGGGGGCGACGGCATCACACCGTCGCCCCCGCTTACCGGCAGCCTTATCGAGCAGCGCGCCCCTCAGCCGACCATGCTGACGCCGACGAGGCGGCCGATAGCGAAGGTGATGAGCGCGGCGGCGGTGCCGATGGCGACCTGGCGCAGGCCGGAATAGAGCGCGCTGCGGCCGGTGATGACGGTGATTCCGGCGCCGATGAGGAAGAGCGCGAGCATCGTCAGTCCGAGGCTGATCCCCACGGCGGTCAGGCCGCCGGTGACGAAGTAGGGGATGACCGGGACGATCGCGCCGACGGCGAAGAGCAGGAACGAGGAGATCGCGGCTTCCCAGGCGGAGCCGCCCAGCTCCTCCGGGTTGATCCCCAGCTCCTCGCGAGAGAGGGTGTCGAGCGCGACAGCGGGGTCGCCGGTCATCCGCTGGGCCAGCTCGCGGGCGGCCGCTTCATCCATGCCGCGCGACCGGAAGATGAGGGTAAGTTCCTCGATCTCTTCGTCCGGGAAGGCTTCCAGCTCTTCCCGCTCGACCGCGATCTGGTGCTCGTAGAGCTCGCGCGCGCTCTGGACCGAGAGCCACTCGCCCATCGCCATGGAGAGAGATCCGGCCAGCAGCCCGGCCAGGCCGGTCACGAGGATGCTCCGGGGTGCCAGGTCGGCACCGGCCACGCCCATGACCAGGCTGACGTTCGACACCAAGCCATCGTTGGCCCCCAGCACTGCCGCACGCAGGGCGTTGCCCCCGGTCGCCCGGTGACGCCCTTCGAACTGGGCGATCGCGCTGCCGGGCACACCCGACGGCGTCACCCGCCCGATCATGCGGAACAGGCGCGCGTGCGAGCGCTCGTCCGTCGCCAGGCCGGCGCTGCGGGCGTCGGGTTGTGTGTCGTACTTGTGGCTGTCGCTCTGCTCGTTGCCGATCACGGTCGGCAGGACCAGAGCCGGACCGAACCGCCGCGCGAGCCACATCAGCAAGCGGGTACGCCAACCGATCCCCGGCTCAGGACCGGTCGCACCGGCCTCACGCAGCTTGTCGCGCCAGTACGCGGCGTGCCGCTCCTCGGTCTCGGCCAAGCGCGTATAGACCGTAGCCAATTCCGGCGACGACTCGACCTCGCTTAGCGTCCGGTAGAGCGCCGCCCCTTCGATCTCTGCCTGGAGATTGCGCCGGTAGCGCTCGATATCTGCCGCCGTCATCGGTCCTCGCTCTCGTGATCGGGTCCGCAGGCCCATGATAAGCGCACAGCAGGCAAGTCGGAAGACCTAGCGTGATTCAGCATACGTCAACAACACGCTCACGTGTGAGACGACTTTTTCGCATGAGTCATCTGAGCGGCAGATGTCATCCTGAGTGGAGCGAAGGATCTCAGTCGGGCTTGGCAATCCCAGGCGCAGATCCTTCGCTCCGCTCAGGATGACACACGGAAACGAGCGCAGGATGACACGAGCGCATGCGATCACCCTCCCTCGGTATCAGCAGCCCGCGTCACGTGCACGCTAGGTGGAAGGAAGTGATCCGCCCGCACCGGTGCGCGATGCGGGCGGCTCGTGCGTATCAACGTCAGTCCTGGGCCTGACCCGTGGGGTGTGCGGGCTTGCCCCAACCGCCGCCACCGGGGGAGCGGATCACGAGCCGGTCGCCCGGCCTTGCGGTGAAGCGCACTTTGCCCGGGAGTTTGGTGACCTCTCCGTTGCGCACGAGTAGGTTCTCGCCGGGCGCGCCCGGCTCGCCGCCCTGGAGCCCCCAGGGGGCCAGTCGACGCCGTTCGGTCAGGAGCGTCACCTCGGTCGGCACCAGGAAGTCGATCTCGCGCTCCAACCCGTCGCCGCCGCGGGCCGCTCCGGCCCCGCCGGAGCCGTCGCGCAGCCGGTAGGCGCTGATGCGCATCGGGTAGGCGTACTCGAAAGCCTCGACCGGGGTGTTGAGCGTGTTGCTCATGTGCACGTGGACGCCCGAGAGCCCGTCGAGCCCCTGGCGCGCGCCCATGCCGCCGCCCATCGTCTCGTAATAGGCGAAGGGCTGACCGGTGCGCGGGTCGATCCCTCCGGCCGTCACGTTGTTCATCGTCCCCTGGCTGGCTGCCGGGATGACGCCGGGCAGCGCCTGGGCCAGCGCCCCCAGCACGGCGTCGGTGATACGCTGCGAGCACTCGACGTTGCCACCGGCCACCGGCCGTGGCGGCCGGGCGTTGACCACCGTCCCCTCCGGTGCGTGGACCGTCACCGGCGCGAACGTGCCGTGATTCATCGGGGCATCGGGCGGCATCAGGCAGCGGACCACGTAGTACACCGCCGACTTGGCGACCGAGGCGACGGCGTTGATGCTCCCCTCCGCCTCCGGGGCGCTACCGCTGAAGTCGACCGTCAGCGTCCCGCCCTCGACCGTCACGGTCGCCACGATCGGCAGCGGGCGCCCGTTGATCCCGTCGTCGTCCAGGTAGTCGGTGAAGCGGTAGACCCCGTCCGGGATCTGCTCGATCGTGGCCCGCGTGATCCGCTCGGCGTAGGCGATGAGCGCCTCGCCGTGGGCCTCGACCGTCGCCAGCCCGTAGCGCTCGACCAGCTCTTGCAGCCGCCGCTCGGCGGTGCGGTTGGCCGCCACCTGCGCGGTCAAATCGCCGCGCCGCTCGTCGGGCGTGCGCACGTTGCGCAGCAGCAGCGCCAGTGCCGCCCGGTTCGGCTGCCCCGCCTCCCACAGCTTGATCGGCGGGATGATGACCCCCTCTTGGTAGATCTCACTGGCCACCGGCATCGACCCGGCCGACATGCCGCCGACGTCGGCGTGGTGTGCCCGGTTGGCCGCGAAGCCGGCCAGGACCGACTCGCCCTCGACGCTCACGTAGATCGGGGAGATGAGGGTGATGTCGGGCAGGTGGGTTCCGCCGGCGAACGGGTCGTTGAGCGCCACGACGTCACCCGGGGCGAAGCTGTCGAACGCCGCCAGCGCCGCCGCGACCGAGTCGGGCATTGCGCCCAGGTGAACCGGGATATGGGCCGCCTGGGCCAGCAGCCGCCCCTGGCGGTCGAACAAGGCGCAGGAGAAGTCGCGGCGCTCCTTGATGTTGGGCGAGTAGCCGCTGCGCGTCAGCACCGCGCCCATCTCTTCGGCGATCGCCGTCAGCGCACTGCGGAAGATCTCCAGGCTGACCGGATCGACCAGCACCTCCGGCTCAATCGCCATCGCGCGCCCCCTCCTCCGGCATCGGCTCTAGAATCAGATTGCCCACCGCGTCCACCCGGCCGCCCCAGCCGGGCGGCACGACGGTCGTCGTGTCATACTGCGTGACCACCGCCGGGCCGCGCAGCCGCGCCCCCGGCACCAGCGCAGCCCGGTCGTAGATCGGCGTCTCCCGCGTCTCCGGCCCGTCGGCCCCGGCGAAGACGACCGGCCGGTGCATGACCGGCTCGACGCGCGCGTTCGGGTCGACCTCACGCCGTGGCAGGTTCGGCCGCTCGGCGAGCCCACGCGCCTTGACCCGGCAGTTGACCACCTCGACCGGCTCGCCAGGGTCGCTGTAGCCGAAGCGCCGCTCGTGGGCCGCGTGGAAGGCCGCGACCGCCGTCGTCATGTCGCCCTCGTAGGGAACCACTAGCTCGTACGACTGGCCGACGTAGCGCAGGTCGAGCATCCGCTCGATGGTGATGCGCTCGTCGGGCAGCCCCTCGGCCAGCAGATCCGCCCGGCCCTGATCGGTCAGCTCTGCCAGCACCGGGTCGACCACCTCGGCGGCCCCCGTCGCCGGGACCATCACGGTGCGCACGTAGTCCTTGACCACGTCGGCGGCGAGCATCCCGAGCGCCGAGAGCACCCCGGGCGTCGACGGCACGAGCACCCGCGGAATCCGCAGGTTGGCCGCCAGTTCGCAGGCGTGCAGCGGACCGGCCCCGCCGAAGGCGACGAGCGTGAATCGCCGCGGGTCGTGCCCCCGCGCCACGGAGATGACCCGAATCGCCGCCTCCATGTTGGCGTTCGCCACCCGGATCACCCCAAGGGCTGCCGCCTCCGGGCTCGTCCCCAGGCGCTCGGCAACCGTCCCGAGCGCCCGCCGCGCGGCATCGACATCGAGCGCCATGCCCCCTCCGAGGAACCCCTCGGGGATCAGCCGGCCCAGCACGACGTTGGCGTCGGTGACCGTCGGCGCCTCGCCCCCACGTCCGTAGGCCGCCGGGCCCGGATCGGCTCCAGCAGAGACCGGACCGACGCGCAGCGCCCCGCCGGTGTCGAACCAGGCGATGCTGCCGCCCCCCGCGCCGACGGTGTGGATGTCGATCATCGGCAACTTGCTGGGGTAGCCGCCGATCTTGCCGTCGGTCGTCTCGGTGATGGCGCCGTCGATCAGCGCCACGTCGGTCGAGGTGCCCCCCATGTCGAAGGTGATCGTCTGCTCGAAGCCGGAGGCGCTCGCGACGTAGGCAGCCCCGACCACCCCGGCCGCCGGGCCAGACAGCAGCGTGCGCGCCGCCTCACGCCGGGCCGTGGCCGCTGAGATCGACCCACCGTTCGACTGCATGATCCGGAGCGGCACGCCGCGCGGCAGCTCGTCTTCCAGCCGACGGAGGTAGCGGTCCATCAGCGGGGCAACGTAGGCGTTGAGCACCACCGTGCTGGTGCGCTCGTACTCCCGGAACTCCGGCAGCACCTCGTGCGACGCCGAGACATGCATCCCGGCCGCACGCACCGCCTCGGCCACCGCCGCCTCGTGCACCGGATTGGCAAAGCTGAACAGGAGACACACCGCAACCGAGGTCACCACGGCATCCTGGAGCGCAGCGACCGCCGCGGCCACCGACTCCGGATCCAGCGGCGTCAGCACGCCGCCCCGCTCATCCAGCCGCTCTACGACCTCGAACCGGCGCTCGCGCGGCACCAGCGGTGGCTCCCGCTCGACCCGGAGGTCGTAGAGCGCGGGGCGGGTCTGCCGCCCGATCTCCAGCACATCGCGGAATCCGGCTGTGGTCACCAGCCCGGTCGGCACCCCCTTGCGCTCGAGCACGGCGTTGGTCGCCACCGTCGAGCCGTGGACGACCGCCGCCAGCCCCTCCCCGACGCCGAGCTCCTCCAGCCCCTGCAGGATCGCCCTGGCCGGGTTATCCGGCGTCGACAGGACCTTGTGGACCCGGACCGTCCCGTTCTCCACCAGCACGAAATCGGTGAACGTCCCGCCCGTATCGACGCCGACGAGCACCTGTCCCATCTCTCCCTCACCTCGATCGGCCCGCTCCGCCGCACGGGGTCGCCGGGGCAGGCCCAGGAGAATCACGTCTCAGCGCAGAAGGGGCCGGCGCCTCAGCGCCGACCCCGGAAATCCTCGACGCTTCGTAGCCAGCCGTGCCGCGCGTAGTCTATGCCTCCCCGGGTGGCAGGCGCAAGCGTGATCTCGGGCACCCTGCGGCGGCGCGCGACCAGGACCGTCCGATCATACCGGCACAGCGGACCGACCTGCGTGTCGCAACCGGCATCGGCGCATACCCGATCCCCGGCGTCCCGGCGGCTACGTGGCACCCAGCCTGACGCTGCTGCGTGGAACGTTCGCGACTGACGGCGGTTCGCCGGTCCACAAGTCGTTCGCTCGGTGCTACAGTATCCCCGTCGCGCTGGATTCGAGGGCGGTGCCGCGCCGCAGGCGGAAGCACGCCCGCCTGGGAGGAGGCGTTTCCGATGGCTCAGCCCGCCGCCACGATCGTTCCGCCCGAGCAGCGCTTCCGCTTCCGACCGGGCGACGACCGGCGGCTGATCCGCTGGCCGGACATGCGGCGCTACTTCGCCGATGTCGCCGCGTGCAGCCCGCGGGTGCGGTACGAAGAGCTGGGACCGGACACCGGCGGGCAGCCGATCGCGCTCCTGACGATCTCATCGCCCGACAACCTGGGACGGCTCGATGAATTGCAAGCGATCCAGCGGCGGCTGGCCGACCCGCGCGGCTTGGCGTCTAACGAGGCGGAGCGACTGATCGCCGCTGCGCGTTGCGTGGTCTTGGTCACCTGCGGTATCCACGCCACCGAGGTCGGCGCCGTTCAGGCGACGCCGGAGCTGGTGTACGAGCTGGCCACCCGCGACGACCCGGAGATCCACGAGATCCTCGACAATGTGGTGTTGCTCCTCGTCCCCTCGCTCAACCCGTGGGGAATGGAGGTTGTCGCCGACTGGTACCAGCGCACGCTCGGCACAGCCGCCGAGGGGACCGCGCCCCCTACCCTCTACCACCCCTACACCGGGCACGACAATAATCGTGACTGGTTCATGTTGACTCAAGTCGAGACGCGCGCGGTGGTCGAGAAGGTGCACAACCGCTGGTTCCCGCGCATCGTGTTCGACTTGCATCAGATGATGGCCAACGGGCCGCGCTACGTGCTGCCGCCCTTCATCGACCCCTACGACCCAAACGTCGACCCGCTCATGGTCGCCGAGATCGCCGCACTCGGGACCAGCATGGCGGCGGCACTGACCGCCGAGGGGAAAGCGGGCGTCGCCACCGGGGTGATCTTCGACGCCTACTCCCCCTCCCGTGCCTACCAGCACTACCACGGTGGGGTACGCATTCTGGCCGAGGCGGCAAGTTGCCGGATCGCAAGCCCGGTCGAACTGAAGCCGGCCGACCTGCGGGAGGTGCGTGGGTTCGACCCGCGCGTCGCGCGCGCGAACCACCCTGTGCCCTGGACCGGCGGCACCTGGCGGCTGCGTGACATCGTCGACTACCACAAGACCGCCATCTACGCCTGCCTGTGCCACGCCGCGGCTTTCCGTGAACGGTGGGTACGCGGATTCTGGCACGTCCAGCAGCGCGCGGTTGCCCATGCCACGCCGGTCGCCTTCGTGGTGCCGCCCAGCCAGCGCGACCCGGTCACGGCGGCGGAGATGCTACAGATCCTGCAGGACGGTCTGGTGGAGGTGCACCGGGCGCGGGCACCCTTCCGGGCCGATGGTGTCCACTACCCGGCCGGATCGCACGTGGTGCTCCTGGCTCAGCCTTTCGGACGCTACGCCAAGACGCTGCTCGAGACTCAGCACTACCCGGACCTGCGCGTCTCTCCCGGCGGGCCGCCGCGCCCGCCTTACGACATCACCGCCCACACCCTCCCGCTCTACATGGGGGTGGAGGCGATCCAGATCGACACGCCGTTCGCGGCGGACCTCGAACCGGCCACGCGGGTCGAGCCGCCGCTGGGGAGCGTCAGCGGGACGGCGCGGGCCGGGTACCTCCTCGGCTGCGAGACGAATGCCGCCTACCGGGTGGTCAACCGGCTGCTTGAGGCAGGAGCCACGGTGTGGCGGACCGGTGCGCCGCTCCGCACAGGGGGCAGGGAGTGGGCCGCCGGGAGCTTCATCATCGAGGGGCTATCCCGCGACGACGCGACGGCGCTCGCCTCCGAGGCACACGTGCACCTGCACGGGTTGCCATCCCGACCCGCCGTGCCGCGTCGCCGTTTGCACGCGCCCCGCATCGGGCTCTACCGGAGTTGGCGGCCCAACGCGATCGACGAGGGTTGGACCCGGTTCATCTTCGAGCAATACGCCTTCTCGTACGTCACGCTGCGCGACCGCGACCTGCGCCAGGGTGACCTGCGCGACCGCTGCGACGTGATCGTGCTGCCGCAACAGCCGGCCCGTGACATCTTGGAGGGGAACGACTCCGGGGAGTACCCGGCCGAGTATGCGGGGGGCATCGGCCAGCTCGGCGCCGCCAACCTGCGCCGGTTCGTCCAGGCCGGCGGCACGCTGGTGGCGCTCGATTCCGCCGGGGAGGTGGCCATCGAGCACCTGTACCTCCCGGTGATGAACGCGGTGCAGGGATTGCCTGCCGAAGTCTTCTACGCCCCCGGCGCGCTCCTGCGCCTCCTGCTCGATCCCCACCACCCGGTGGCCTACGGGTTCGAGCGTGAAACTGCCGTGCTCTCGGTCAACAGCCCTGTGTTCGAGCCGCTCAGCGATGATGTCGGCGTCGTCGGACGCTTCCCGATGACCAACCAGCTCCTCTCCGGCTGGCTGCTCGGCGCCAACCACCTGCGCGGCAAGGCGGCGCTGCTCGACGTGCCGGTTGGCGCGGGCCGCGTGATCCTCTTCGGCTTCCGGCCGCAGTTCCGCGCCCAGACCCGCGGCACCTACCGCCTGCTCTTCAACGCGCTCTACTACGCGACGCTGGAGCCAGCGGAATGATGGGCAGCCGCCATCAGCATCCTGCGCACCGCGCTCGCGGCGGATCAGGAGCGGCGTGAGCCGTTCTCGCGTGCCCGCGTCAGCTCGAACGTCGCCTGCGGATCGTCGGCCGAGCGATGGCCGGCGGTGACGATCAGGTAGCGGAAGAGCGCCCCGCCGATCAGCGTCAGGAGCGCGGCCAGCACCGTCACCCCGCGCGGCAGGCGCCGTCCCAGCCAGGCGCCCGGCGCCTGGACCAGCAGCGGCAAGCCGAGCCCGGTGCCGAGGACGCCGACGCGGTAGATGCGGCCCAGACGGCCTTCGTGCATCGGCCGAGCGATGGTCTTGCCCGAGTTGAGCCGCAGCGCCGCCAGGAGCAGCGCCTCAACTCCCATCACGACCGTCTCGAACCGTTCCAGCCGTCGCAGCGACCGGTGGCTGGTCCGCCCGGCCACCGTCAGGATCAGCGTGATCGCCGCCAGGGCGTTCGAGAGTGCGGAGGCGAGGAAGAGCGGCCCCATCAGGAGGTAGTTCCTGGTCCAGAGCGGCACCGCGGTGGCGGCGAGTAGGACCCCGGTGTAGCCGCTGACGAAGAAGGCCGGGAACTGCCCGAGGAAGGCGATCGCCCGCGACGGCAGCCGGAGGAGCAGGCGCGCGACCAGTGTGCCGCGCCCGAAGAGGCCGTCCTCCGCCGCCTGAATGAGTGCCGACAGCGTCGAGAAGGCGCCGAAGACTACCAGGCCCCAGGTTCCGACCGACATCGGCGAGCGGACCTTGAAGACCCGCAGCATGTGGTGGAAGCGCTCCGGCCGGCCCAGGTCGAGGATCAGCAGGATGGGACTGGGGATGAGCGCCGCGAGGGACAGGTACCGCCCCGCGCGCACGACGGGTCGCTCCTCATCGCCACCGAACACATGGGCGATGCCGGCGATGACGTAGCTGGCCCCGGCGATGCCGCCGAGGAAGAAGTAGGTCGGGATCTCCCAGCGCCACGGCGCTCGGTGGATCACCGGCACACCGTAGTAGCTCTCCCTCGCTTCATCCCCGGCGCTACGCCCGCCGCGCCGCCGCGTCTCCCATCGCCGCTCGTACGCCATCCTCGCCTCCGATCCTCCCCGTCCTCACTTCCGCCGGAGCGACAGGATCGCCCCCACCGCGAACGCCACCGCCGCGAGGGCCGTGCTTACGGAAGCCGGAATCGTCTTGCGCTGCGGCAGCTCGGGCTGAGCGGGCAGGTTGTAGACCTCAGGCGGCGCGGTCAGGATGAAGAAGGCGTTCAGCCCCTCGATGCCGCCGGTGCCGCCCACCGCTCGGTCGCCGTAGATGTGTGCCTCCTCCACGCCCTGCGCCCGCAGGTCGGCCACCCGCTGCTTCGCCCGGTCCATCAGATCCTCGACCAGCCCGAACTGGATCGAGTCAGTCGGGCACGCCTTGGCGCAGGCCGGCTCCAGACCGTCGCGCAGCCGATCGTAGCAGAGTGTGCACTTGTGGGCCTTATGGTCACCGACGCGCGCCCGGCCGTCGCCCAGGTCCAGGGCGATGACGCCGAAGGGGCAAGCCGGCACGCAGTAGCCACAGCCGTTGCAGACATCCTGCTGCACGACCACGGTGTCGAACTCGGTGCGGATGATCGCCCCGGTCGGGCAGGCCTCCATGCACCCGGCGTAGACGCAGTGCTTGCAGACGTCGCTCATCATCAGCCAGTTGGACTGGAATGCGCGCATCGACGTGGGGCGCCGCCCCTCGCTGTCGCTGATGCGCTCGATGAAGGCGACATGCCGCCAGGTCGTGCCACTGAGGTCGCCGGTGTTGTCGTAGCTGTAGCCGGTGAACCCGAACTCGTCCATCGGCAGTTGGTTCCACTGCTTGCAGGCGACCTCACAAGCCTTGCAGCCGATGCACAGCGTCGTGTCGGTCAGGAAGCCCATCGCCCCTGGCCGGGCGCCGGTCGTACCCGTCCGGCCCGGTTGGTCGCGGATTACCTTGGTGCTCATCCGCGCCCCTCCTCGTCGGTGCTGCGCGTCAGCCGGCCCTTACGGAGATTGCAGGTGAACGCCTTCGCCTCGTGGATACGCGAGTTCGGGTCCTCGACCAGCGCGCTCAGGTCATTCGCGATGCCACCCGTGGCGATGCCGCTGTAGCCAAAGTGCCAGGGCATGCCCACCTGGTGGATCTTCTTGCCGTCGATCACCAACGGCTGCAGACGCTCGGTGACCAGCGCCCGGCTCTCCGTCTCGCCCCGGAGGGTCGAGATCACGACCCAGTCGCCGTTGTTGATCCCCAGTTCCTCCGCCAGCTCAGGGCTGATCTCGACGAACCCGTGTGGCTGCAACTCGGCCAGCCAGGGCACGAAGCGCGACATGCCGCCCGCGGTGTGGTGCTCGGTCAGGCGGTAGGTCGTGATGACGTACGGGAAGCGCGGATCGCCGATCTCATGGTAGCGGTTGTCCGGGCGCTCCAGCAGGTTGGCGGCCGGGCTGCGCGGGTGCTCCGGATAGAGCGGGTTGCCGACCGGCGTCTCCCACGGCTCGTAGTGGGTCGGCAGCGGGCCGTCCCGCAGCCCGGAGGCGGCAAAGAGCCAGCCGCGGCCATCGGCCATATTGACGAAGGGCGCATCGCCGGGATGGGCATCGAGCCCGACGGCGCCAGGAGGAGGCACGTAGTCCGGCGGCTTGGTGACCGGGAAGTCGGGTACGTCGTAGCCGGTCCAGCGGCCGGCCTCTTCGTCCCACCAGATCCACTTCTTGCGCTCGCTCCAGGGGCGGCCCTGCGGGTCCGCCGAGGCACGGTTGTAGAGCAGGCGCACGTTGCGCGGCCATGAGTAGCCCCACTCCAGCGACGCGCGCTCGTCGCCGCGGCGGTCCTTCGCCCGGTTGCGGCCCTCCTCCGGCATGATGCCGGAGTAGATCCAGCAGCCGCACGCCGTCGAGCCGTCGTCCCGCAGCGCGGTGTAGTCCGGCACCAGGCGCCCGTCAGCCACGGTGTAGCCGTTGATCTCCCTGACGATCGCCTCGACCACCGGCTCGTCGTGCGGCCCTTCCGTGGGATACTCCCAGGTAAGCGCGGCGATCTGCCGGCCCTTCGGCGTGTCATCCCCCTGATACAGCTCTTTCAAGCGGCGGCCCAGGTGGTAGACAAACCAGACCTCGGAGCGCACGTCGTCCGGTGGATCAATCGCCTTGTCGTGCCACTGCACCAGCCGCTGGGTGTTGGTGAAGGATCCCTCCTTCTCCCCGGGCAGCGCGGCCGGGAGCAAGAAGACCTCGGTCTTGATATCCTGCGGGCGCACCTTGCCCTCGCGGACCTCCGGCGCGTCCCACCAGAAGGCGGCCGTCTCGATCTCGTGCACGTCGCGGACGACCAGCCAGTCGAGGTTCGCCAGCCCCTCCCGGGCCAGGATGGCGTTCTGCCCACCCACGGCCGGGTTCATGCCCATGACGAACAGCCCCTTCATGATCCCGTCCTTCATCATCGGGATCATGGCCTGGAACGATGCGTCGCCGCCGATCTTCGGCACCAGGTCGTAGCAGAAGTCGTTCTCGGGCGTCGCCGCGTCGCCGTACCAGGCCTTGAGCAGGCTGACCAGGTAGGCGGGCGTGTTGTACCAGGCGCCGGTCATGGGCCGGTTGCGGCGCAGGTACGCGTCGAGGCTTTCGTCCCGCTCCAGCGCGGTCGCCATCGGCATCGGCAGATAACCGGGCAGGAGGTTGTAGAGCGTCGGGATGTCGGTGCTGCCCTGAATGGTTGCATGCCCGCGCAGGGCCAGGATGCCGCCCCCTGGCCGGCCGATGTTGCCGAGCAGTAGCTGCAGCAGCGCGCACGCGCCAATGGTCTGCGTCCCGTTCGTGTGCTGGGTCCAGGCGACCGCGTAGCAGAAGGCCGTGGTCCGGTCGCGCCCAGAGTTCTCAAGGATCGTCTCCGCCAGACGGATGAAGACGTCCTGCGGGATGCCGCTGATCCGCTCCACCATCTCCGGCGTGTAGCGCGCGTAGTGGCGCTTGACGATCTGGAAGACGCAGTTCGGGTCCTGTAGCGTCGGGTCGCGGCGGACCGGCTCGTCGAGGCGCCCGATGTACTCCGGCCGCGGCTCGGCCGTCTGCGCCTTGTCCTCGGACGCGGCAGGCCGCTCATCCTGTCCCGCGTATTGCCAGGTGTCGGTCTCGTACCGTCGCTCCTCGGGGATGTACCCGGAGAAGATGCCGCCGAGATCCTCCGGCCCCTGGTATTCCGGGTTGATGATGACCGACGCGTTGGTATAGTGCGTCACGTACTCCTTGAAGAACGGGTCGGTATTCCAGCGCTCGCTGTTGATGACGTAGTTGATCAGCCCGCCGAGCACGGCGAGATCCGTGCCGGCCCGCAACGGCACATAGAGGTCCGCCAGCGCGGATGTGCGCGAGAACCGCGGATCGACGTGGATCACCGTCGCCCCCCGGGTCTTGGCTCTCACGACAAAGCGGAAGCCGACCGGGTGGTTCTCCGCCATGTTTGAGCCCATGATGACGATGCAGTCGCTGTCCGCCAGGCTCTGCAGCGTCGTCGTCGCGCCTCCGCGACCGAGTCGGGCGCCCAGACCGGGCACCGTGCTGGAGTGTCATATCCGCGCCTGGTTCTCGATCGGGACGATCCCGAGCCCGCCCGCGAAGAGCTTCTTGATCAGGTAGTTCTCTTCATTGTCGAGGGTCGCACCGCCGAGGTGGCCGATGCCGAGGGTGCGATTGACGATCGTGCCGTACTCGTCGGTCTCCTCGTAGGTTGCGTCGCGGGTCTGCTTGACGAGCTGGGCGATCCGCTCCATGGCCCAGTCAAGCGGGCGTTCCTCCCAGTGATCGCTGTACGGCGCCCGGTACTTGACCTTGGTAATCCGGTTCGGGCTGTAAACCAGGCCGTAGGTCGCCGCGCCCTTAGGGCACAACGTGCCGCCGTTGATGGGGCTCTCGTAGTTGCCCTCGATGTCGATGATGCGCCCATCCTTGGCGTACACGAGCTGAGAGCATCCGACGGCGCAGTAGGGGCAGACGCTGACGGTCACGTCGGCACCGCGGATGCGCGAGCCGACCTGGCGCGTCTTCGAACTGATCGGGTTGGGAACCATCCCGACGTAGTTCTTGAGCCGGCCACCGATGCCCATGGGTCCCTCCCTGCGCTCATCCCACCCGAAGGTTGGCGCTGGCCAACGCCGATGGTGCTGAAGACGGGGCGGCGGATCACTGTCGGGGGAATGCCCCGCAGTCCGTGTGCCGCGCCGACGCGGACATTGTACGCGACAGTGCGGCGGGATAGAGCACGGAACCGAAGCACAGTAGTCGCTCAGACTAGCACCGCTTCAATGAAGCCCCTCGTATCACCCAACAGCAAGTTCACTCATTGACTTATCAGTATGCAGCAGGTTATCATGTCATCGTCCTATTATCACTGCATGCTGAATGGAGGTGTTCACGATGCGCGCCTGATGCAGGTCATGCGCCTTCTTTGGCTATCGGTATTCAGACATTAGAGGGAAACTGTGCACAAGAAATCCCTACTCGTAGCGCTCGCACTGGCCCTCTCATCCGTTGCCGCGGCTGGGAGCGTACAAGCAGAACTCGAGGAATGCGATAGCGGACATGTGTGCATGTGGGGAAACACTGACTTCAACTGGCTGATTGGTGAGCGCCCGAGCGGGGGAGGTCCAGTAGCCCTGTCTGGCGCCGCGAACAACCAGATGGACTCTTGGGCCAACGGCAGCAACACCAATGCAGCGGGATACGACAACTGGGATGGCACAGGAGACTGCCAGACGTTCCATGCATTCGGACGTGATAACAACGTTGCCTTCTGGAACAGCGATGAGGTCTCTTCATGGCGAACCAACAGAGGTTGCTGACCACGACCGGGAGTCTCGGCCCGCCTGCCCTGCTCGACGTCTCGGGGCTGCACAGGGCATTCGTGACGCCGGCGGAGACGGTGTGTGCGGTCCGTGACGTGACGTTCTCCGCGTATGCAGGCGAGTTCGTATGCATCTACGGCGCTAGTGGCTCGGGCAAGTCCACGCTGCTCAACTTGATCGCTGGGCTGGACGTGGCGGACAGCGGGACGATCCACGTGAACGGCGTCGATGTCGGCGCCCTCGACGAGGGGGGCCGGGCACGCCTGAGGCTGGAGACGATTGGGGTCGTCTTCCAGGATCACCTGCTGATCGATGAGTTCACCGCCTGGGAGAACGTGGCACTGCCACTGGAGGTACGCGGTTTCACAGGAGCGGAGGCCAGGGCCTCAGCCCTGGCCGAGCTCGAGCGCGTCGGGCTGGCCGGTCTTGAGGACCGGCTGCCCAGCCAACTCTCGGGAGGGCAGCGACAGCGCGTCGGGATTGCCCGGGCACTCGTCGGCCAGCGCCGCGTCTTGCTGGCCGACGAGCCAACCGGCTCCCTGGACTCAGCCAACTCACGCGCGCTGTTCGCCCTGATCCGCAAACTGTGCGACCAGGGCACGCTGGCCGTCGTCTGTTCGCACGACCCGATGTGTCAGGAGTTCGCTGATACGGTGTACGAGATGGTAGACGGGCGTTTGCGTCAGCGGGAGGTCGCACGGCTATGAGAGGCGTGGCCACCCTGCGCGTCGGACGCCGGTTCATGCGCAGCCGCTCTTTGGCGACATCCACCTGGTTAATGGCGGCGGTCAGTGCCACCGTGGTCGCGCTCTTCATCGGGATGAGTGCGCTCACCCTCTCCGGCGACCAGATCGTGGAGCGGGAAATGGGGCGCTTCGCCTTTCGGTCGTATCTGGGCAATACACTAACCCTGACCCCCAAGAACGCCTCGATCGCAGCCGAGATTGAGGCGACGGCACTCGCAGGTGGTGCGACCGCACCGATGGTCACGGTGACCTCGGTAGACGTGGAGCCAGCTCAGGTTGACCCACCAACCACGTGGTTCACCGAGGCCGACTGGGAACGCAGTCCATTCCCCAACCGGTATGTCCTCCTCCGCGGTCGTTGGCCCGAGCAGCCCGGTGAGGTCGTCGTGGCTCATACCTCGAACGGATCGCTCGCAGAGCTCTGCGAAGAACTTGCCGTGCTCGCCGGGCATGAGCGGTTCACCGTGGTTGGCATCGTTGACGACCGCTACGGCGACTACCACGCGATCCTGGCGGCACCGGGCACCTTCGCCAGCATCGGGGAGGCAGCTCTCCGCAACTTCCCATCCATTAGCGCAATGTTGACTCTCTTTTGGGAGGGAAGCCAACGCCAGTCGGTCATCGACGCGGTGAGCGACTTCCTCTCCCGCGAGCTCGGTCAGCCGAGAGATGACGTGGCTCTCGCTGTCGCGGCGACAACCCAGGATCGATCGGACGTCAGTCGCACACGGCGGACTCCCTGGATTGAGCGGATTCCAGCGAGTTACGGGATCCCGGCTCTGCTGCTCCCCTTCTTGGCATCGCTGGCGACCTTTGGACTCAGCCAGCGACGGCTCCACCGGAGCGGCACCCTGCTCGTGGCCCTTGGGCTGCCACCCGGCCGTGCGGCGAAAGCTATCGGCATAGCAGTGACCGGATGGCTCATGGCGTCGCTTGCAGCCGGCGTGGCAGTGGGTGCGGTAATTGGGCTCATCGCCCGCGGCGTCTTATCACGCTTTCACCTGTGGGCACAGCCGCTCAGTCCCTTCCCCAGCCTGCTCGATCCGATACTCAGGCTCGGTATATCCGCCGCCGCTGCATGTCTTGTCGGCACTGTGTGGATCCGGTTCGCCGTGGTCAACCGGCAGCCATCGTCCGTACCGGAAGCACCGACCGCGCGCCCCTCAGCGTCGCGGGCCCGACGCTATGGAGAGCACGCCCGGCACGGTGCGGCGACGCTCGCCGCTTGCGCCGCGATCCTGCAGACGCCTCACGTGGACACCGCCGCCGACCCCATGGTCCTCGCTGGTACTATCGCCGTCGGAGTCCTCCTCTTAGTCCCCGAGGTCGTCGACCAGGCAATGCGTCTGCTTCCGAACACAGGCCCGCGTCTGCGTCTAGCCCGCCAGCAGCTCGTGCATAACCGCAGCCGCACTACGATCGCGGTCGCTGCGCTGGCCGCCGTGCTCGGTCTCCCACTGGGGTATGTCATCCTCTTCGACGCCATGATTAAGACCGGCCAGGAAGGACTCGCTCCGGATGTCGCCCCTCACCAGGTCCTGGTGAGCGAGACTGGTGGAAAGTTCCAAGCCCCAACGCCTGAGGTACTCGCGGTGGTGCGGGAACAACTCGGGGTATCGCGCCCGACCGTGCAGATCCGCTATCTATGGGGAGAGCACGGGCCAGTAGCGGTCGATGGCAGCGGTCTCGGCGCGGTACTTGCGCTCGACACGTTGGACGACGTCAGCCGGCTCATCGGGCGCCCCCTGACCGAGACGGAGCAGACAGTACTTGTTGACGGCGGCATGCTCGCATGGGACGACCGCGAGGGCCGCGAGCGCGTGCTCGTCACACCCACGGCAGTGGGAGCGGAAGAGGTGCGCCTCCCCGCGGTCGCGGCGAGCCTCCATCCTGCCTGGCGGATGAGCACCAACGGCGTCCTGCTAACCGCGACCGCGGAGCGGCTCGGCCTACCGATCATGGACGGTGGGATCGTGTTCACCGATGTCTCAGACGCCGACGCGCGGGCCGCGCGGCGGGCGGTTCTCGACGCGGGACTGGACCCGCGTCAGGTTGTCCTCTACGAGACGGTCAACCCCTTCGTGCCACGGGCATACTTCACTGCCGCCGCCGGGCTCATGCTCGTCGTGCTGCTCTGCGCCGTCGCAGTGGCACGCGCCCAGGTGCTGACGCTGCGGCGCTACCTGGGTACGCTGATCGCGATCGGGCTGACGCCGACCTGGGCGCAGCAGGTCGTCCTTGCCCAGAACACGTTCTTCGTCGCCGTGAGCACCGTCGTCGTCCTGGCGCTGGCGATCCCCCCGGTCGTGGTCACGGCCATGGTCATGCCCAACTTCGTGCTCAGCATCCCCTGGCGAGTCATCGGCGTGGTGATCGCCGCCTTCTACCTCGCCGTGCTGCTCGCCACCGTCCTCTCCTGCCGCCAGATCCGCGCGTCGGATCGCGTCGCGCTGTGAGGGGGCAGAGCGAGCAATCGGCGGGGATGACTGGCCCCGCCATTCGTCGAAGGGAGCCTGACGGGTGCTGGCGAAGATCGGAGTCACGATTCTGATCCTGGCGACCGCGTTCGCGCTCCTCTTGCTGCTGGGACCAGCCATTGGGGCGATTGGGTCGATGGAACTCGGCATCGGCCTTCTGCTTGTCGTGATCGCACTGGTGGTCGCGTTTACCTTGATCGACCGCCGATCAAGGAGACCATGACGCTGAGCACGATGCCGAAGTCCGACGGTTGAGCCGTTGCAGATAACCTCACCCGACCGTCATGCGCCACCGAACGCATGACGGTCGGGGCGATCTCGGCGGACACCAACCCGCTCGCGGACTGGGCTACCGCTGCGGACGCGGCGTGCTCCCGTCCGGTCAGGGTCACCGCATTGAAACCTTCGGGGTGACACCCCGCGTGACGATCCGTGCCCTCTCCTGAGTGGCGATGCTCATCCGCCAGTCAGGGCCGACGGAGCCTCACCGACTCCGTGCGATGCCCGCGCTCCCGACGCCCTACAGCGCCATGTAGCCGCGCAGCAGCAGGTAGGCCGGCAGCCAGGCGGTGGCGATCCCGACGGCCAGCGTCAGCACGCCAACGAGTTGGACCCCGACCCGCTTGGGCACCAGGAGTGCCCAGTAGAGGAACCACAGGACGGCCCAGGCGAGCCAGTTCAGCCCCAGCCAGTAGTCCCAGGTGGTGGTTGCACCCCGCAGCAGCTCGATGCTGATCGGGAGTGCCGTGATGGCCACGAACAGGCTGTACCAGCCGAGACCTCGCCCATCAGTCTGGAGGAAGCGATTTATCCCTATCCAGATGTAGGTGAACGCAAACAGGAGCACCAGCGCGCCGAACCCGATGTCGTCGAAGGTCGCCCCGCCGCGGAACGCGCTGACCAGCGCCGCCAGCAGCGTCACGCCGCCGACGAAGAAGTTGATCACCGCGATCTCGCGGTCACCAATCCGGCCGAGGAGCCAGAGCCCGTTGAGGAACAGAACGGCTCCCACCCAGAGAAGAATCAACGCGATCATCGGCCTGCTCACACTTCCCGTGGCAGCAGTCACGGATTGCCCGAGTATAGAGACGGGGTACGGGCGCGACCCCAGCGAACCGGGGTCGCGCCGTTCGGCTCCGAGGCTAGGTGCGCGCGGCGGAGCCGCGGTTGGCCATGGTCGGCCCCTGCGCGTTCGGTCGGATGTCGAATTCGAAGATCTCGACCGGCAGGTAGAGCGAGCAGCAGGCGTTCGGGATGTCGACGACCCCGCTGATCCGCCCCTCGATCGGCGCGGCGCCCAGTAGCAGGTACGCCTGCTCGCCTGAGTAGCCGAACTTCTTCAGGTACTCGATGGCGTTCAGGCAGGCCCGCCGGTAGGCAACAGTGGCGTCGATGTAGAGGTTCTCGCCGCTGTGCTCATCTACCGAGAAGCCGATGAACGAGAGGAAGGTCGAGTACCGCGGCTCCACCGGGCCCGGGATGAAGACCGGGTTCGTGGTGATGCCGTACTTGTTCATGCCGTCCTTGATCAGGTCGACTCCGAAGTCGATGAAGCCACCCATCTCGATCGCGCCGCAGAAGGTGATCTCCCCGTCACCCTGCGAGAAGTGCAGGTCGCCGCCGGAGAGCTTGGCGCCTGGCACGAAGACGGGGTAGTAGACGCGGGCGCCGCGGGTGAAGTTCTTGATGTCGTGGTTGCCGCCGTTCTCGCGCGCCGGCACCGTGCGCGCACCCTCACGCCCGATCCGCTCGAGCTCCGGCCCTGTCAGTTTGCCGGCCAGCACACCGTCCGGCTCCGGCGGTAGCGCCAGGGGCGGCACGCGGTTCGGGTCCTTCTCGATCAACGCCCGCTCGCGTCGGTTCCACTCCGCCAGCAACTCGTGCGAGGGAGCGGTGCCGAAGAGGCCCGGGTGCGTGATCCCGGCGAAGCGTACGCCGGGGATATGACGCGACGTCGCGTAGATCCCGTGGAAGTCCCAGATCGCTTTGTACGCATCGGGGAAGTGGTCAGTGAGGAAACCGCCGCCGTTGTGCTTGGCGAAGATCCCGGTGTAGCCCCAGCCCTGGCCCGGCGCGGGTCCCGTCGTTTCAGTCTGAATCGGACCGATGTCGAGGATGTCGACGACCAGGAGGTCGCCCGGTTCGGCACCTTCGATCTCGATCGGCCCGCTGAGCATGTGCGCCACGTTCAGCTTGGCATCCCGCACGTCGGCGGCACTGTCGTTGTTGCCGATCTGGCCGTCGGTCCACTCGCGACACTCGATCCGGAAGTCCTGGCCCGGCTTCACTGATGCGACGGCAGGGATGTCCGGGTGCCAGCGGTTGTGTCCCGGAACGTCCTGATCGCGCATCGACTTGCTTTGATCAATCTTGAAGACGACCTCGGGTGGCATGACTGCGTCTCCTCTCGGGAATGCGTCAGACGGACGCCTCCACTCCAAACACGATGAGCCACACGTCGGCCGTTCTCTCCCTCCCTTCGCTGGTACGGTGTGTCGAATAAGCCGCTTCGCCAGCGCCCCTACGGCGCGCTGAGCCACGTCAAGAAATTGCATCGCACCCCCAGCGGGGGGTGCGATGCACGCTAATGAACGTGATTGCCGTGGACGTGGAATGGACGCCCGGGAAATCCACCGGGTGGTCGGGTGACGACCTCCGGCTCATGCGCGCTGCGCTCTTCCAGCGCCAACGCGCGGCGCAAGCTCGGCGATGTCCGGTAGAGCCCGGGCGGAGTCAAGACCCGCTGCCCCGGCGCTGAGCACACCGGGCAGAACGCCGGCTCGTGTGCCTGAGCAAAGGGGCGACGGACCTCGAACGGGCCGCAGGTGTCGCAGCGGAAGGCATAGAGTGGCATAGGACGCACCTCGTATTCGTTGGAAGCCGCGCTGGGTCGTTGTCGGTGCGCGGATCGTCCACTCTCAGCCAATAGTTAGTGATAAATCCCAGTCTAGCGCCGACTTGCCCCATGTCAAGTCACCTGGGCCCGTTTGTCACCGCTACTCGCCGACCGGTACCGCCTGCTCGTCGACCTTCGGCATCACCAGATCCTGCTTCGCCGCCAATGGCACCACCGGCTCAGCCGCTGCCGCCCGCCGCTGGGGCAGGATGGTGAGCGCCGGCCGCGCAGCGGCTTCGGTCGCCAGCACGCGCTTGTAGATCGCCTCGTAGCCGTCGGCCATCGCGGCCGCCGAGAACCTGTCCTCGACACGAGCGCGACAGGCCCGGCGGTCGATCCGGTCCACCCGCGAGACGGCCTCGATCATCTCCTCCAGTGAATCGCAGATGAAGCCGGTGACGCCGTCGACCAGGACCTCTTCCACCGACCCACCGCGCAGGGCGATGACCGGCGTGCCGCACGCCAGCGACTCGGTCATGACGATGCCGAACGGCTCCGGCCACTGGATCGGGAACAGCGTGGCCAGAGCACCGCCGAGCAAGGCTGCCTTGGTCGGCTCGTCCACCTCACCAAGGAACTCCACGCCCCCGCCCTCGAGGATCGGCAGGAAATGCTCATCCGCCCAGTCGGCATCGGCCGGGTCGATCTTGGCCGCCACCTTGAGCGGCAAGCCGACCGCACGCGCCACCTTGACCGCCTCGATCGGCCCCTTTTCCGGCGAGATCCGCCCGAGGAAGACGAGATAGGGTGGATCGTCCGGCTCCTCGCGGAAGGGGAAGTGCTCCAGCCGAATGCCGTTGTAGACGGTCCCAACCCAGTTGAGCGGGAGATCCTGCACCGGACCCCGCTGGCTGTGGCTGATGCTGACGAGATGCTGCTCGGGGAAGCGGGACAGGACACGCCGGTACTCCGGCAGGTCGAGCCGACCGTGCATGGTGGAGACGGTCGGCACCGCCGAAGCACGCGCGAAGGGGAAGCCCAGCACGTCCACGTGCGAGTGGATGATGTCGAACTGGTCGGCCTGGGCATAGACCTCTTCGAGCATCGCCACGTGCAGCGGGAGCGGTTCCTTGATTCCCGCCAGCCGGATCCCGGCCTCCGCCATCGGCACCAGCCGACCCGAGGTGATCGAATCTGCGGTTGCGAACAAGGTGACGTCGTGACCCCGCCGCACGAGCTCCTCCGTCAGCGCGTACACGACGCGCTCCGTCCCGCCATACAACCGCGGCGGCACGCGCTCGTACAGCGGTGCGATTTGCGCGATTCGCATCGCACTGATCCCTCCTACGACCTGATGGGGTGCACACAGGAGGAGGCCCCGCCCGCAGGCAGGCGCCCCGAGACGCCCCGCGGCGCGGACCGGGCCATGGTGACGCCATGCCGAGCCCGCGTCACCGGGCATCAGAAACGATGAGTGTGTGCCCCTGGTCTACTGACTGTGTCGTCCTCCCCCACTGCGGGGAGTTCGTCCCTCCCTGCCGTTCGCCCGTCTCTATGCACATCCCGTGCCTGAGAGGCACAGCGACTGGCGGCTGGGCGCACGGAGGCATGACCTCTGAAGCAGAGGGAGGCGGGGTTCTTCCCTCGTCATGACTCCGAGGATCACGCCCGTAATGATATATAGAACATGAGCCTGTGTGTGTCAAGGTTGTGGCCGCGGACGCCATCATCTCGCGGCACGCGGTCCGAGTGAGGCCGCGCCATTCCGGGACACCGCCTCGCATGAAGAACCCCCGCTCCCGGACTGGGAGCGGGGGTTGGTGTGCGGGAACTGACGCTAGGCGCTAGCGAACAAGGCGGTAGTTGGGCGCCTCCTTGGTGATGACCACGTCATGCGGGTGGCTCTCACGCAGCCCGGCGGAGGTGATCTGAATGAAGCGGGTCTTGGTCTGCATCTCGGCGATCGTCGCCGCACCGCAGTAGCCCATCGAAGACCGGAGCCCACCGACGAGCTGGTAGAGCGTGGCGGAGAGCGGTCCCTTATACGCGACCCGGCCCTCGATCCCCTCCGGCACGAACTTCGACAGGCTCTCCACGTCTTCCTGGAAGTAGCGGTCCTTGCTGTAGGAGCGCGCCTTCATCGCGCCCAAGGAGCCCATGCCGCGGTATTCCTTGAAGCGCTCGCCCTGGTAGAGGATGACCTCGCCCGGGCTCTCGTCCACCCCGGCCAGCAGGCTCCCGAGCATGACCGTGTCGGCCCCCGCCGCGATCGCCTTGGCGATATCGCCCGAGTACTGAATCCCGCCATCGGCGACCACTGGGATGCCTGCCGCGCGGGCGACCCGGGCCACGTCCATGATCGCCGTGATCTGCGGCACACCGATCCCCGCCACGACGCGGGTCGTACAGATCGACCCGGGCCCGACGCCCACTTTCACCGCGTCGGCACCGGCGTCAATCAGCGCCTGCGCCGCCTCACCGGTGGCGATGTTCCCGGCGATGACGTCGATATCCCAGCGCCGCTTGATGGCCGCCACCATCTCGATCACACCGCGGGAGTGGCCGTGGGCGGTGTCCACCACCAGGACGTCCACCCCCTCTTCGATCAGCGCGGCCGCCCGATCCAGTGCGTCGGCACCGACGCCGACCGCCGCCCCGACCCGCAGCCGCCCCTGCGCGTCCTTGGTCGCGTTCGGATACTGGATGCGCTTCTGGATGTCCTTGACCGTGATGAGCCCCTTGAGGTACCCGTGCTCGTCCACCACCGGGAGCTTCTCGATCTTGTGCCGGTGCAGGATCTCCTCGGCCTGCTCGAGCGTGGTACCGACGGGGACCGTGATCAGGTTCTCCTTGGTCATGAGGTTGGCGATCGGCTGGTTGACGTCGGTCTCGAAGCGCAGGTCCCGGTTGGTCAGGATGCCCACGAGCTTCCCATGCTCATCGGTGATCGGCACGCCGGAGATGTGGTAGTGGGCCATCACCGCCAGCGCCTCGCTCACCGGATCGTCCGGCTTCAGCGTGACGGGCTCCACGATCATCCCCGACTCGCTCCGCTTGACCTTGTCGACCTCGGCCACCTGCTCCTCGATCGACATGTTGCGATGCAGGATGCCGATGCCGCCCTCGCGAGCCATGGCGATCGCCATGCGCCCCTCGGTGACGGTGTCCATCGCGGCGGACACGATCGGGATCTTCAGGCTGATGCGCCGAGTCAGGCGCGAGTCCGTCCGGGCGTCCTTGGGCAGGACGCTCGACTCCATCGGGACGAGCAACACGTCATCGAAGGTCAGGCCGACACCCACGACCTTTTCGGCGAGCACCTCGTCGAGGCTCGGCGTCTCGAGCAGCTTCGCTACCTCCTGGTCCCGCATCACCGTCATGGATCACTCCCTTGCGTGTTGCGTGTTGCGTGTTCCGTGCTTCGTGTTGCGTGTTGCGCTGAGCGCGTCACGTGCTCCCGCCTGCGCGTCACGGGCCACGAAACACGCATCTCGAAACACGCAACACATCGAGCGATTCACGGCGTCGCCTCCCCGCGCGCGGCCGCGGCGCCGACCTCCTCGTCGCGCTCATCGCTCGCCAGCCCAAGCCGGGCTGCCACCTCGCCGCCCAAAAAGGTATAGGCCGCCGCCGCGCGGGATGCAGCGTCATACTCGAAGATCGTCTGGCCGAAGCTGGGCGCCTCCGCCAGTCGCACCGTACGCGGGATCACCGACCGGAACATCCGCGTCGGGAAGAAGCGCTGGACATCGTGCACGACCTGCGCGGACAGGCGCGTGCGCGCGTCGTACATCGTCATCACCACGCCCAGAATGTCGAGCGACGGGTTCAACCGCCGCTTGACCAGGTCGATGGTGTTGATGAGTTGCATCAGGCCCTCGAGCGCCAGGTACTCACACTGGATGGGGATGATGACCTCGTCGGCGGCGGTGAGGGCATTGACCGTGAGCAGGCCGAGCGAGGGCGGGCAGTCGATCACGATCGCATCGTAACCGGCGCGCGGCTCGGCCAGCGCCTCCCGCAGGCGGAACTCCCGGTTGCGCACCCCGACCAGCTCGACCTCCGCTCCGGCCAGGCTGGCATTGGCTGCGAGCAGATCCAGCCGTGGGCGAACGGCTTCGAGCAGGCACTCGAGCACCGGCCGCCCCTCGATCAGCACGTCGTAGCTGGAGCGTTCGACCCCGTGCTTGTCGACGCCCAGGCTGCTGGTCGCGTTTCCCTGAGGATCAAGATCGATGAGGAGAATCCGCCGGCCGCGGCGCGCAAGATCGGCTGAGACGTTGACTGCCGTCGTCGTCTTGCCGACGCCGCCTTTCTGATTCGCTAGAGCCAGGACCCGCGACACACCGCTCTCCGCTCGCGCCCAAGTTAATTGATGAAGTCTACAGGGTGCCCGCGCCTATGTAAAGGCCCCTTCCTTATTGTACGTACGGAACCGGCCCTGCGGAGGGAACCGAGTAGGCATCCGTCCATCGGGTGGTCGCGTCACGGGCCGACAGCGGGCGCAATGACCAGGTAGAGGCACAAGTAAACGCTGCCGTCCGCGCTCAGGGCGGGTGGTGGGAAGGCCGCCAAACCGTGGCACGTGCCCGGGCCTAAAGGCGCCGGGCTGACAAACAAAGCCGGCTGAAGCCGGCTGAGGGTCAGCACTTACACCCTGGTGTTGGGTTCCGCCGCTCGGCGCATGCCCGGGGCTAACACCGCCGGGCTGAATGGTGGGTAAGCCCACTGAAGGGGCTGTGATGGCGACATCCGGGCGGAGCCGATCCGACCACCCACCGGACCCAGCGTCCCCAGCCCCTTCGTTGGGCTTCGCTTCCTAGCCCGGCGGCTTATGGAGTTTGACGAATTACCGTGGTACATGTACCGGTCCGTCGTCTCGTCCTTGTCATCCTGAGCGGAGCCGGCCGGCGCAGGCACGCCGGGCGGCGGAGCGAAGGATCTCGTATCGGAGCGGCCACGCAGCGGAGGGATCCTTCGCTGCGCCGGGGGCGGCTGGCCGCCGCCCCCGGCTCCGCTCAGGATGACATACGGAGAGTCGAAGGCCGCTGGTGGGTAGACACGACTAATTCGTCGAACACCATTAGCCCCGGGCACAGGCCGAGTGGGGGGATCCGTCCCGCCACCTACCCCTGGTCACGGGCCAAAGCGCCGCGTTCCGCGTGCCTCCGACCCCGCGTCCCGACGAAGGCACGGATCCGACCCCGGCGCGCGGCTGCGGCCGCGCGATACCAAAGCGGCGGCTCGGGCCGCTGCACTCCAAAGAGCCGGCTTCAGCCGGCTTTCGTTGTCAGCCCGGGGCCTGAGCCCCGGGCACGGGCCGAGGCGCGGGATCCTCACACCACCCATCCCACGTTCGTTGTACGGCGTCCGTTCGTGCCACCATCCGGCAACGGGCACGTCCTCGCCCGCGTAGCGGGCTTCGCTTGGGCAGCTCCCTACCCCGCCCTACGGCTTGAGCTCGATCTCGATGAACACAAACTCGAAGGGGTTGTCGTTGATGACGTCGTGCTCGACGCCCTTCTCCCGGCCATACGACTGGCCGGCCACGAGATCCGCCGTCACCGTCCCGTTCGGCGTCTCCAGGCGCAACTGCCCGGTCGTGATCGGCACCACGACGTAGTCGTACTGGTGCGTGTGCCAGCCGGTGTGCGCGCCGGACGCGAACCGCCACTCGGTGACGATCACCCGCTCGGTCTCAAGCTGCCGAGTCGGCACGGCCAAGGGCCGATCAGTGGGCGCTGCGTCCGACATTCCGTTCCTCCTCATCATCTCGCGCGGGATCACCCCTCGACTTGGTCCCTCCCGCCACGGGCGGGGATACACATGGGGCGGGCTTGCTGCCCGCCCGGTCCCCCGCAGTATAGCGCGTCCACTCCGCGCCACTCTCCTGGCCCGAGTCGACCGGCGGAGACGTCCGGTCGCCGGCGACAGCTCCAAAGCCTCATATAGCCCCATACGATCAGTTCATATCTAGCTGAACATCTAGAAAGGTTCGACGGCCCCGTGGGTCGGGAGCGAGCCGGAGACGAGCGCGCTCAACCGCACCCGGCGGGTTCTGCGGCGCGTCGTAGAAGGATTCCAACCTGACAGTCATGGAAGCGGCCGCGCGGTGGCGCCGTGTCGACCCGCCGCATCCGCCCCACACTGGCACCGCGAGTGCGGCGGGCAGCCTTCACGTCCACGGGATACAAGGGAGCGTATCGGGAACGGATCGTCCACGCCTGTCGTGGCAGCGAGAGGGGTTGAGGCCATGAAACGGATGGCCAGCCTGGTCCTAGTCCTCGCGTTGGTACTTGCCCTCGCCGTCCTCGCCGACATCGGTCCCGGCGCGCTGGCGGACACGCCGCCCGCTGCGTCGCACTCGCGTGACTCGCCGCCCCCAGCCGAGGAGATCTTCACCCCGGTTACGGTCTCAACCGTCGGTCCGGAGACGATTCCCGTCCGCGGGACCGACGGGCAGTGGCACGTCGTGTACGAGTTGCTCCTGACCAACGGCAAGATGGCCCCGGCAACGATCCAGCGCATCCAGGTGCTGGACGCGGACGACCCGGACCGCGTTGTTGCCGACTATGCGGGCGACGACGTGGTCGCGCGCCTCCGTACCCTCACCCCGGCACCGGCCACCGACGCGGTGATCGAGCCGAACGGCGGGCGCTTCTTCTATATCGAGCTGGCTTTCCCGACGCGCGATGCCGTGCCCGAGGCGGTCGAACACCACCTCGACTTGCTCGGCGCCAGCAACCCCGGCGCGACCGAGGCCACCCCGCTCAGCTACACCGCCGGCCGTTTTAGCCTCCGTGGGGGCCGGCTGCCGGTGCTCGGGCCGCCACTGCGCGGCACGGGCTGGGTTGCGATCAACGGTTGTTGCAACCCGGAGATCGTGCACCGCGGCTCAATCCAGACGATCAACGGCGGCTACTGGGACGCCCAGCGCTTCGCGATCGACTGGATGCGGCTCGACAGTGAGGGACGGTTGGTTGTCGGCGACCCGTCGAAGGTCGAGAACTACGTTGACTACAGCGCTGACGTCCTGGCCGTGGCCGACGGCATCGTGGTCGACGTGCTCGATGAGCTGCCCGACCAGGTGCCGGGCGAGCTGCCCGATCCGGCCACGATCACGACCCGCACCGTCGACGGGAACCACGTGGTGCTCGACATCGGCGGCGGCTATTTCGTCAACTACGCCCACCTCAAGCTCGGCACGATCCGAGTCCAGCCGGGCGACCGCGTGCGCCGTGGACAGGTGATCGCCAACCTCGGCAACTCCGGCAACACCGCCGCCCCCCACCTGCACCTCCACGTCACGACCGGACCCGAAGTGCTCGGATCGGACGGCTTCCCGTACGTCTTCCGCAACTTCCTGTTGGCCGGGCAGGCGGGGGACATCGCCGGCAGCGACGAGTTGACCGGCAACTGGGTCGAGAGCCGCCTGGATCCCCCGGAGCCGCAAGGCCGCCGGTTCCCGCTCAACCTCAACATCGTCGACTTCCCCGACTGAGAAACACCTTGGTGCGCCGCGCGGTTCTCGCGCGGCGCACCCATCTCATCGCGTCGGGCACCGTCAACGGAATGGACTGGGTGCACGCGACGTTCGGCAAGCAGGTCGAGGCGCCGTCAACGGGATGACGCCGGTGCGCCGGCATCCCAGCAACCGCAGCGCCTTACGCCCCGCTTCCTTTGCGCGCGGCCTCGCGCTCGCGCAACTCCACCCGGCGGATCTTGCCGCTGATCGTCTTGGGCAGCTCCGCCACGAACTCGATCTCCCGGGGGTACTTGTACGGTGCGGTCACCTGCCGCGTGAAGTCCTGGATCTCCTGCGCCAGCGTCGGCGACTCCTCAGTGCCGGGGACGAGCACCACGAACGCCTTGACGATCTGGCCACGGATCGGGTCGGGACTGCCGACCACGGCGGCTTCGGCGACCGCAGGGTGCTCGATCAACGCGCTCTCGACCTCGAACGGGCTGATGCGGTAGCCCGCGCTCAGGATCACGTCGTCGGCACGCCCGACGAACCAGAAGTAGCCATCCTCGTCGCGCCGGGCGCGATCGCCGGTGTAGTACCACTCTCCTGCGAAGACTTCATTGGTCAGCGCCTCATCGCCGTAGTACCCATGGAACAACCCAACTGGGCGCCCCGGCTTGATCCGGACGCCGATATGCCCTTCCTCGCCCGGCGGCAGCTCCCGCCCCTCGTCGTCGATGATCGCCACGTCGAAGCCGGGCGTAGGCTTGCCCATCGCCCCGACCCGCACCGGCACCGGGGGGAAGTTGGCCACCAGTACCGCGCTCTCGGTCTGCCCGTAGCCGTCGCGGATGGTCATGCCGGTGGCCTCGCGCCAGGTCTCGATGACCTCCGGGTTCAGCGGCTCCCCCGCCCCGACGCAGCTTCGCAGGGCCGCCGGCTTGAAGTTCGCGAGGTCCTCCAGCACCAGCATTCGGTAGACCGTCGGCGCGGCACAGAAGGAGGTGATCGGGTAGCGCTCCAGCGTCGCCAGGGTCTGCCCGGCATCGAACCGGCCGCGCGCGTCGTGGATGAAGAGGGTTGCCCCGACCGACCAGGGGCCGAACAGGCTGCTCCAGGCGGCCTTGGCCCAGCCGTTGTCCGACAGGTTCCAGTGGAGGTCCCTCGGCCGAAGGTCGAGCCAGAACCGCCCGGTGACGAGGTGCCCGATCGGGTAGGACGCATGGGTGTGGAGCACCATCTTCGGGTGCGCCGTCGTGCCGGAGGTGAAGTAGAGCATGCACGGGTCGTCGCTCCGGGTACGGACCGGCGTGAAGTCCGCAGATGCCTCGGCCAGCGCGGCGTCGTAGCTGATCCACCCGTCCCGCTCGCCGCCGACGACGATCGGCACCGTGAGGGTCGGACAGGATCCGGCGACTTCGTCCACCCGCGCCGCCACCTCCGGATCGGTGATGATCCCCTTGGCGCCGCTGGCGTTGATGCGGTACTCCAGGTCGCGCGGGCGGAGGAGCGTCGTCCCGGGCAGGGAGATCGCCCCGACCTTCATGATGCCCAGGATCGCTTCCCACCACTCCGGCACGCGCGGCAGGACGACGAGCACCCGGTCGCCCGGCCCGATGCCATGCTGCCGCAGCGCGCTCGCCAGGCGGTCGGAGCGCTGGGCGAACTCGGCGAAGGTGATGGTCCGCTCACGCCCCTCATGGTCGATGTGCACCATACCCGGACTTGCCGGGTCCGCCGCCCACTTGCCGATGGTATCGACGGCGAAGTTGTAGTACTCGGGGACATCCCAGCGGAACGTCCGCCGAGCCTCCTCGTAGTCGCGCATGTTGGGTTCAACGCTGGGTGCAGACGCCATCGGAGCCTCCTTCGCTGCGTGGGATCGAGGAAGAGCACATCACTCGAGGTACGCCATGGTCTACCCTCGGCGTAGCTCGCGCGTCTGACTGTACGGATCGCTCAGCTTCATGGTAGCGAGCAGCGAGAAGTGCGTCAAACGGACACAGGGAGATTTGATGATCCGGTTTGCGGGAAAGCGAAGGGCTCGCGGCGGGCTGGGGGTTGTCGGCGCATCGACTGGTGGTGCACAGCGGTAGCGCGCTGGGGAGAGGCAGCACTCACGTCCAGGTGATAGGGTCTCCGCCGCGCGGCATGTGCCCGGGGCTAAAGCCGCCGGGCACGTACCACGGCGCGGGGATCTGCACGCCACCGATCCCCGCACACACCACTGCGCGGAACCCTCCCACCACCCGACTCGGGGACACACGCCAAGACGCCACCGTATGACCACGTCCAGGCCAAACCGACCGAATTGGGTGGCACGCAACTTGCATGTTCGTATTGGACCGCTATTCGCGGTCGCTTAGATTGCACTCCAGGCTTCACCTGCCCAGCGGGAACAGGGCGCCCATACGGGAGCCCTGTTCTCGCTTAAGCGTTGTCCGATTACGGTGTGGCTAGCCGCCCTCCGCGGTACGCGGGGTGTCGCCGAGTGGCAGACGTTCGCCCCGGTTCCCGTCCACGGGGTGGATGAGGGTGACGCTGCGCGGGTAGGGCGCGCTGATCCCGGCCTCGGTAAAGGCGTCCTTGATGCGGCGGCGCAGTTCGCGCTGCACACGCCACTGCTCCATCGGCTTGGTCTTGACCAGGAGGCGCAGCTTCACCTGCGACGCCTCCAGCGCCTCGACGCCCGTGATCTCCCCAGGCCCCAGCACGGCGTCCCCCACGACCGGATCCTCCTCGAGCCCGGCGACGAGCCTCTGCAAGATCCCGATGACCTTGTTCAGGTCGGCGTCGTACGGCACCGCGACATCGACGACGGCGCGCGACCAATCCTTGGTCATGTTGGTCACCGTGCGGATGTCGCCGTTCGGCACGACGATGAAGGAGCCGTCGACCGCGCGGAGACCCGTGCGGCGCAGGCTGAGCTGCTCGACCACGCCCGAGGCATCGCCGATCTGGACCACGTCGCCCACGCCGTACTGGTTCTCGAAGAGGATGAAGAAGCCGCCGATGAGGTCCTTGATCAGGCTCTGTGCGCCGAGGCCGATGGCGATGCCGGCGATCCCGGCGCTCGCCAGCAGCGGCGCGATGTTGACGCCGAGTCTGCTCAGCACCATCATGCCGGCCACGATCAGAATCAGCATGCGCCCGGCCGACTCGATCACGTTGGCCAGGGTGTTTGCCTTGCTGGCCAGCTCACGTGGTGGCGTGTCGGCGCGCTCCATCACCCGGCTGACGGTCCGGCGCACGGCCGAACGGAGCAGGCGCAGCAGCACGAGGCTGAGCACGACGATCATCAGGATCTGGATCGCCGGGCCGATGGCACGCGCACCCAGGTCGAGTGCCAGCGCAACCAGCCGGTCGGTACGGTCGCTCACTTCTTGAACGGACTCGTCGATCGCGGACGCGACGAGGGGCGCGATCAGCACAGGTGTCCCCCTCCCTGTGGTGGCCGATCTCGCGGAGCATAGCGTACCGGACGGACCCGACGCCCGCCAAGCACACGTGTGCCAGAGAGGAACAGCGGCGAGGCCGATCGCCTCGCCGCGTGCGCCAGGACTATCAGGGGGTCTTCGGATGACGTTCGGGGTAATTACTCCGCGCCGGCCATGCGCACCGGGATCGTCTTCGGCCGCGCAGCGTCGACCTTGGGGAGCTGGATCGAGAGGATACCGTTCGAGAACTGGGCAGTGGCCCGCTCGGAATTGACGGCCGTCGGCAGCCCGATCGTCCGCGCGAAGGAGCCGAAGCGCCGCTCGCGCATGAGCCAGCGGGTGCCCTCCGGTTCGCGGTCCTTGAACTCGCCGCTGATGCGCAGCGTGTCGCCCAGGACCGAGATCTCGACGTCAGCCGGCTCCACACCCGGCAGCGCGGCCAGCACCACGTAGGCGTCGTCCGTCTCCTTGACGTCGACCGGCACGTCGGCGGTGATGGCGGTGAACCCTGGCCGGGGTCGCGTCAGGCCGTCCTCCAGGAGCGTGTGCATGGCGTCGCGTAGCGTGACGAGGTCGCGCCACGGATCCCACCGGTTGGTGGCCATCGGCCTGCCCTCCTTCGTTACGTCCCTTCGTTAGCACTCTCCACCGGAGAGTGCTAACGGGAGTATAACCGCGGTCCGCCTCCCCCGACAACCGCGGTCGCTGGAACCGTGGTACCGTAACGCATGCAGCCAGACGGCTTATCAGGGCGGGATCGTGGCCATGGATCGACCCACCGCTCCCCGGCGGCGCGCCGCGACTCTGCGCGCCTACCGCGATCTGCCGCACCCGTGGGCGGTGCTGCTCGTGATCGCCGCCCTCGCCCTCTTCGGCTTGCTGGCGACCAGGGGGCACCCCGACCCGCTTCGCTTCTCCCTCCTCCTCATCTCAGCCCTGGGCGGGCAGATCGCCATCGGCGCGCTGAACGAATACTGTGACCGCGAGCTGGACGCCGCGGTCGGCCGCGCCAAGCCGATACCTGCCGGCCTTATCTCCCCCCGAGCCGCGCTCGTGGTGACAATCGGGGGCTTGGCGCTGATGCTGGTAGCCGGGGCGCCGCTCGGACTGCTGCCCCTCGGGCTGGTCGTCCTCGGCACCGGCGCCGGCCTCGCCTACGACCTCTGGCTCAAGCCAACTCGCTGGTCCTGGGTTCCGTACCTCGTGGCACTGCCGCTGCTGCCGATCTGTGCCTGGGTCACCCTGGCTCGGTTCGACCCGCGCCTGCTCCTCCTCTACCCCCTCGGCGCGCTCATGATCCTCGCCGTCCACCTGGCCCAGTCGCTCCCCGACGCGACCAGCGACCGCGCCGCCGGGGCCGGCACCCTCGTCGCCCGGCTCGGCCGGGACCGGGCGCTCGCCGCCTGCCTGGGAACGGCCGCACTTGGCGCCGCGCAGGTAGCCATCGCCGCCCCATGGCTCACGGACCGGCCATTGCCCGCGCTGATCGCGGCCGGGGCCGTGCTCATCGCGCTGGGTGCCGCCCGCCTGGCGCACCCACGCGCCCCGGGCCGCGTTGAGCACCACCTCTTCAAGATCGTCGGCGCCGCGGCCGTTGCCCTGGGGTTCGGGTGGCTCGTGGCCCTCGGCGTCTGACCTCGTGCCCGGTTGCCCGGCGCCCGGTTCCCCCGTACCATCGCGCCGACGATCACTGAGGGCACACCGGGAAGGACACGAAAGGTGCAGCGCTACCGCATCGCCGTCATCGCCGGGGACGGGATCGGCCGGGAGGTCATCCCGGCGGGCAAGGCCGTCCTCGAAGCCGCCGTGGCCGGGTCGGCCGAGCTGGTCTGGACCGATCTCCCCTGGGGTAGTGATTACTACCGTGAGACCGGCGCGATGATGCCCGCCGACGGGATCGAGACCCTCAAGGGGTTCGACGCCATCTACCTCGGCGCCGTCGGCGATCCGCCCCACATCCCCGACCACGTCACCCTCTGGGGCCTGATGCTCCCCATCCGCAAGGCGCTCGACATGCACGTCAACGTCCGGCCGATCCGCCTGCTGCCGGGCATCACCGGCCCGCTGCGGGACAAAGGGCCGGCCGACATCGACATGATCTTCGTCCGCGAGAACACCGAGGGTGAGTACGCCGGCGTCGGCGGGCGCATCCACGTCGGCACGCCGTACGAGGTCGCGCTGCAAACGGCGGTCTTCTCCCGCTTCAACGTCGAACGCGTCGTCCGCTACGCCTTCGAACTGGCGCGCACCCGCAGGCGGCACCTAACCAGCGTCACTAAGAGCAACGCGCAGCAGTACAGCATGGTCTTCTGGGACGAGGTGGTCGCATCCGTGGCCGCGGACTACCCCGATGTCGAGGTCCAGTCGCTGCTGGTCGACGCGGCGGCGGCGCTGATGGTCCGCGCCCCGGAGCGGTTCGACGTGGTGGTCGCCAGCAACCTCTTCGCCGACATCCTGACCGACCTGGGAGGCGCACTGATGGGCAGCCTGGGGCTGGCCCCTAGCGCCAACCTCGCAGCCGACCCGGCGCACCCCTCACTCTTCGAGCCGATCCACGGGAGCGCCCCCGACATCGCCGGGCGAGGAGTGGCCAACCCGCTCGGCGCCATCTGGGCCGGCGCGATGATGCTGGAGCACCTGGGCGAGGCGGACGCCGCCGCACGGGTCATGCGCGCCATCGAAGCCACCACCGCCGAGGGCACAACCCTCACCCCCGACCTCGGCGGCACGGCGTCCACCGAACAGGTCGCCGAGCGCGTGATCGCTCACATGTCCGCAGGCTGAGGCGCGCAGGCAGGAGCGGCGGTTTCACTGGGCCACGCAACGGCGGAATCCCGCAGGACGGTGGATTGGTTCCATGCCGGAGGCCGTTCGCTAGAACGGTGGTGCGAAGGATCCCGCGCCGAGGCGGCGACCCGGGGCGAAAGGCGCCGGGCTGACAAGGAGAGCTGGCTGACGCCGCTATTTTTGGAGTGCGGCGGCAGTCGCGCCCCAGGGTCGGGTGGTGGGAAGATTCCCGCGCGGTGGCACGTGCCCGGGGCTCAAGCCACCGGGCTGGGAAGCGAAGCCCACTGAAGGGGCTGGGGACGCCGGGCATGGCGGGCTGCCGGATCGGACACGCCGGAATGTCGCCATCGCAGCCCCTTCAGTGGGCTTACCCCTACTCAGCCCGGCGGCTTGAGCCCCGGGCACGCGCCGACCTACGAAACCAGGCCTACCGCGTCCCCTGCAAGCCCAGGATACCTGCGGCTTGGCGGAGCATCTCGCGGGCGTCGGTGACGTCGCGACCTGCTTCGGCGGCGGAGATGAGTTGCTCGGCCATCTCGCGCAGCACCTGGATACCGGTCGGGGTGTCGAGGTCGTCGCCGATGGCGTCGATGAAGGCGCGGTGGGTATCGGCAACATCGAGCGCCGGACCGCTCCCGCCCGGGACGCGCACGGCGCGGCGGAGCAGATCGGCCAGCGGCTCGAAGCGTGCCGGACCGTCGTCCTGGTACTCGAACGACTCGCGATAGTGGTTGCTGAGGAGGTAGAGTCGCAGCGCGTCGGCCGTGTGGTCGCGAAGGACATCGCGCACCAGCACCAGGTTCCCCAGCGACTTGCTCATCTTCTCGCCCTGGTACCGGACCATGGCTACGTGGACCCAGAAGCGCGAGAACGGCGCCTTCTGCGTGAAGCCCTCGGTCTGGGCGATCTCGCTCTCATGGTGAGGATAGATCAGGTCGCCACCGCCGCCGTGGATGTCGATCTGCGGGCCGAGGTAGCGGTAGGACATCGCGCTGCACTCGATGTGCCATCCGGGCCGACCGGGTCCCCACGGGCTGTCCCAGGCAGGCTCACCGGGTTGCTGCGCCTGCCAGAGGATGAAGTCGAGCGGGTTCTCCTTGCGGGGATCGTTGGGGTCGGCGCCACGCTCGGCCGAGAGGGCGATCATCTCCTCGGTGCTGCATCGACAGAGCTGCCCGTAGTCGGAGTCGGTGGCCACGCGGAAGTAGACGTTGCCGTCGCGCACGTAGGCCATGCCGCGCTCGACCAGCGTCGCGACCATCTCGATGATGGTCGGGATCTCTTCGGTGGCCCGGGGGTAGACCGCGGGCGGGAGAACGTTGATGCCGTTCAGGTCCTCCTGGAACTGCCGGATGTAGCGGTCTCCCAGGCGGTCCCAGGGCTCGCCGACCTCGCGCGCCTTGCGCAGGATATCGTCGTCGATGTCGGTGACGTTCTGAACGTACTTCACCCGCCAGCCGAGGTACTGGCAGAAGCGGTTAATGACATCGAAGGTCAGGTACGTCATGGCATGGCCCATGTGCGTGGTGTCGTAGGGCGTGATGCCACAGACGTACATCCGGACGGTATGGCCGTCGAGCGGCGTGAACTCTTCCTTGCGCTGCGTCAGCGAGTTATAGAGACGCACGACCCCCTCCTCCTCAACCCGAGACTCTCTCCCGACCCCACAAGCCCATATGCTACCATCCCGATCACGTTCCTGAACGCCCAACACCACGGCAGCCGGTCGCATTCCCTGACGATCCCGTGAGGCGGCGATTCCCCATCGCCGGGAGCCGGCTGGTGTGGTCTACAATGGCGGGCACAGACGATGCAGGGCAATCGCAACGTCACCCGGCTCCGGCAGCCGGCGGACGGAAGGGGTGAGGCATGACCATCGCAGTCGGCCAGACCGCGCCGGATTTTACCGTCATCACCACGGATCGCAAGCAGGTACGGCTCTCGGAGCTGGTCCAGGACCGCCCGGCCGTCCTGGCATACTACTACTTCGCGTTCTCCAGCGGCTGAGCCAACGAGATGTCCTCGCTGCAGGACAGGATCGACGAGTTTCGTCGGTCGGGGGTCGAGGTCTACGGGTTGAGCGTTGACACGCATTTCGCCGCTGCGGCCTGGGCGAAGGAGCTGGGCATCACCTTCCCGATGCTGAGCGACTTCAACCGCGAAGGAATGACCGCCCTCGGGATCATGATCGACGAGTTCACCGGCTACCGCGACGTCTCGCACCGGGCGATCATCATCGTCGATCGCGACCGCACGGTGCGCTACGTAGATGTCGCACCGATCCGAGAGCTGCCCGACCCGGATGCGGCCCTGAACGCAGCGCGTGCCCTGGCCCACGGGTGAGGCCGGGAACGACAGCAACACTGCCTGACCGATGACCCGTGACGCATCACGCATGACGCATCACGCGTCACACGCCCCGGGGCGAGACTGCCATGTCACGCAGAGCATCGAAGCACCGGCAGAAGCGACGTCAACGGGTCGGCGCCTGGCTCCAGCGGTGGGTGTTCACCCTAGGAGGCAGGGTGGCCCTGCTGCTGGGATGGATCGTCCTGGTCACGCTCACGGGCAGCACGCTGCTCTACTTCGGCCTGGACGCCTTTCCCTCCTACAGCGATGCGCTCTGGTGGACGATGGACCACCTGTTCGATCCCGGCGCGCTCAGCGAGGATCAAGGGTGGACCCAGCGCATCGCGGGACTCGCCCTCGTGGCCGCCGGGTTGATCATCCTGGTCGGCATACTCGTCACGCTCGCCACCGAGGTCGTCGACCGTTCGCTCGAACGTCTGGCCAGCGCGGACCTCCCGGTGGAAGCGCACCAGCATCTCCTCTTCGTCGGCTGGGACGACACCACTCCGGACATCTTCCAGACCCTCGACTACCTCCGGAATCACCTCGTGGCCGGGGCACAATCGCCCTTCAGGAGCATCGTCGTGCTGGCACCGGACAGCCTGCGCGACCGGCGTGCCCAGATTCAGAGTACGCTGCGCCAGGCGATCCCCTCGATCACGACGCAGGTTGCCTTCGGGAACGTGCTGCAGCCGGACAGCTACGAGCGCACCGCGGCGCAGGACGCCTACGCCATCGTGATCAGCGGCGCAGGGACGCCGGATCCGAGCCTCGGCGCCGCCGACGCCAACGCCGTGCAGGCTGCGGCGACACTCGCCGGGTATCTCGACCAGAGGGACGGCACGTCTCCCGACACGACGCCGCTCGTCAGCGTCGTGCTCTACGCCGGCGAGCACGCCGACGCGGCGAAGGCGATCCTCCCACCGCACTTCGATGACGTGGTTCTCGATCGGATTATCACCGGCATGCTCGCGCTGGAGTTGACCGCCCCCGCCTGGGGGAAGGCGGTGCGCGACCTGCTGGTCAGCGGCGAGGGGCCCGGCCTGCATCTGGTGCGGGACCACCGGTTGTCCGGGATCCCGTTCCGCGACGTAGTCGGGTACCTGACCGCGGCGGTGCCCGTCGGCATCGTGACGTCGCGGAGCGGCTCGCCCCAGCCGCTGATCGCGCCAGACCCGAGCACGGTGCTCGGCCCTGACGACGCGGCCATCGTCTTCGCTCCGGATGCGGCCGCCTGCGCGCTCCGAGCGGTGCCCGCGACCGATCCACCGGAGTGGGAGGGCGTCGACCCGTCGGTGCCCGACCTCGAGGTCCGCACCGTGCTCGTCGCCGGATTCAATGGCCGGATCGTGGCACTCTTGCGGGAACTTGCCATCGCCCCGGCCGCGCGGTTCCATGTCACGTCGTTGAGCCAGACTCCGGAATCGCGGCGCTCCCGGGCTGTGCCCGGTTGGGTGCTCGACAGGCTGACGATTCGCTATCTCGACGGCGACCCGACCGACGGGAGCACGCTGCGTCAGGCGATCGCGGCCACGAAGCCTGACGCCATCATCGTCAGCGGCGACGTGGCAGAGCATCCACGCGCGCCGGATGCAGCCGCCGTCTTCAGCTACCTGGCGACGCAGCAGATCGTCCAGGGCGCGGTCCCGGTGCTGGCCGTCGCCTACTCCAGCACCTACGCGGATCTCCTGGCGCAGGACGCGGGCGGGGCGAACCTCCCGGGCGCCGCCGAGATGATCGGGGGCACGCTCGCCTGGACGTTGCTGCGCACCGACATCACGCCGGTGCTGGCCGCGCTCTTCGACCCCTACCGGACGACCCTTCGAACGGTCCGCCTGCCGGAAAACAGGAGCCCCGCGCGCTTCGATGCGCTCTACCGTCGCGCCCTGGAGCGCGGCGCGGTGCTCGCCGGGATCGTGCAGCGGGACAGCACCCCCTCACTGGCTCCGCCACTCGAAACCCAGATCGAGCCGGGGACCTCGCTGCTGCTCCTCACCCGCGCGACCCGCACGCAAGCAACGCCGCCCGCCGATACGCCCCACGAGCTGCCCACTCGCGACCCGGCATCGTGAGGCGTCATGCGTCCCCCTCACCCCCGGCCCCGCTCCCACGAGGGGAGAGGGGAGAACGACGCAGTACGCACTACGCAATACGGAACACCCATGACGGATGACGCATGACGCATCACGCATGACGATGACGCCCGCTACGGATGCGCCAGGACCATATCGAGCACGACCGTCTGGCCCGCGCGGACGCGCTCCAGGCCGCGACGCAGTGCCGGCAAGACGTCGTTCGGGTCTTCGACCCGCTCGCCATAGCCGCCGACCGTCTCGGCCATCTTGTCGTACCGGGGCGCAGGCAGCAGGTCGATCCCGACGAAGCGATCCTGGCGCACCGAGTAGCCCTCCGGGTAGTTGGCGACCAGCGGGCGCTTGGTGGCGTTGTAGCACGAGTTGTTCAGGACCACGATCAGGACCGGCGCCGACTGCGTCTGCATCGCCCAGAGCGCCGCCAGCGGTGCGCCGAAGACGAAGCAGCCATCGCCCACGACCGACAGCACCGGCCGGTCCGGGTTCGCCAGCTTCACGCCGAGCGCGGCCCCGAGGCCCCAGCCGAGCGCCGAGCCGCCGCTGCCGAACCAGGTGCCCGGCTCCCGCGCCGGGGCTTGCTGCCAGACGGCGCGGTTGCTGGTCACCATCTCGTCGACGACCAGGCAGTCCGGAGCTTCCTGCAGGAGTTGCCCAAGGCAGTGGCCCACCCAGGCCACGCCCATCGGCCGCTTTCGCGCGGCCTGCGCGGCCTCCTGCCACGCCTCGCGAAGCTGCTCGTGGTGTGCGGCGAGGGCTTCGCGCCGCGCCGCGATGCGCTCTCGGTCGGACACCGTCAGCAGGTTCGTCGCCTCGTCGGCGATCAGGTCGAGCGCGCGGCCGGTGTCAGCCCGGATCGGCAGGTCCACCGGGAACGACCAGAGCGGGATGCGCTCCTTGATCGGGTCGAGGCCGATCTGGACCACCGTCGCGCCGGGGGCGGGCTGGGTCTGCTTCGGGATGTAGGGCACGTCCTGGTCGAGGACGACGACAAGGTCGGCCTCCGTCAGCAGCGTGCCCGGGTCTTCGCCCTGGTGGAGCGGGTGGTCGGACGGGAAGTTCACCCGCTCGCGCCACTCCACCACCGGGAGCGCCAGGAGCTCGGCCAGCCGCACTAGTCCCCGGAATCCGGCCTCCGTCCGTCCGGTGTTCGCGGTCAGCACGACCGGTCGCTTGGCGGCGACCAGGAGCCGGGCCACCTCGCGCAGCGCGTCCGGATCACCTGCGCCGATGTGCGCGGGGCGGAATCGCTCCGGCTGGTAGATGTCGATCGCCCCGACGCGCTCCATCAGCGGCTCGCGCGGCAGCGTCAGGTAGACCGGACCGGGCGGGTCGCTGGCGGCGATCTGGAAGGCACGCCCGACCACCTCGCCCACCTGGTCGGCACGCCGCATCTCGTAGTCCCACTTCACGTAGTTGCGCACGATCCCGTGCTGGTCCAACTGCTCCTGGAGCCAGTGGATGTAGCTGTCACGACTGCCGCGCATGGCCGGGTCCGTCGTGTACGGCGCCCGCCCCGCAGCGATGACCACGCCCGCGCGGCCGCGCTGGGCGTTGTGCAGCATCCCGCCCAGGTTCTGGGTGCCGACGTCGACGTGGACCAGCACCGCCTGCGGCCGTCCCGTTGCCGCGTAGTAGCCGTGGGCGGCCGCCAGGGCGACGATCTCGAAGAGGCACAGCACCGTGCGCGGGACGGGCCGGCCCAGGCTCTCAAGCTTGGCCAAGGCCTCCTGGATCGGGAAGGTGTCCGTCCCGGGATTGAGGAACAGGTACTCCACTCCCTGCGCGATCAGCGCTTCGACGTACCCCTCCGCCGTTTCGCCGACATCCACCCGCGTCACTGCCGGCCCGGCGGTACCGGGGCCGGGTTCCGTCGTCGCCATTCCCTGCGCCTCCTCTCATCGTGTGTGGCTTTCGGCTCGCATTATAGGGGCTAACGCCGCTCCCGGCCTGTGCCGGGCATGCCGGGCGCCGGACGTGTACGATTCACGGTGGGCTGCTGGGCGCATCAGCGGGAGGAATGCATGGCGCGACTGCTGGTACTCGACATCGACGGGACTCTGCTGGATCCCTCGGACATCGTCACCCCGCGCGTGCGCGCGGCGATTGCCGAGGCACGGGCACGGGGCGTGGAGGTCGTCCTGGCGACCGGCCGGCGAGTGCGCTCGACACGCCCGGTCGTCGAGGATCTGGGGATCTACCTGCCCCTGGTGGTCTATAACGGGGCGCTGGTCTGGAGCACGGAAGAAGACCAGCCGCTGCACGAGACGCCCTTCACCCGAGAGATCCTGGCGCAGGTCATTACCGCAGCGCGCGAGGCCGGCCTGCCGCCGGTCCTGCTCCAGGGACCGCAAGCCGGGGAACGCATTCTCCTGCCCGACAACCTCCCGCCTGAGTCCGAGGCCGCCGTGGCGGGCTACGTTGGCCCGCGCATTCAGGAGACGCTCCGTCTCCCCTGGTCGGAGTTGCCGGAGCAACCGCACATCCTCACCGTCGACCTCTTCAGCAGTGACGATCGGCTGCGACCGGTAACAACGGAACTGGCGAACAAGATCGGCATCCCGGCCTACCACCACGGCCCGTGGGGACAGGCAAACCTCTGGGCCGCCAACCTCCACATGCCGGGCGTGAGTAAAGCCAGCGGGGTGGCGAAGCTCGCAGCCGATCTGGGGCTGACGATGGCGGACGTGGTGGCCGTCGGCGACGGCGACAACGACCTGCCGCTCCTGGAGGCGGCCGGCGTGGGGGTCGCTATGGGCAATGCCCCGGCGCACGTCCAGGCCCGTGCCGACGTGGTCGTTCGCGGCCACGATGAAGACGGCGTCGCCGAGGCCATCGAGCGCTTCGTCCTCGCCCGGCTCGACGGCCGGGAGCCGCGGCTGTCTTGACACGGCTACCGCCGCACGGCACGCGCCTCGGCACCCCACCCGATTGGAACCTTCCGGGGTGCCGCGCGTTTAGGGAAATGGCGGGGATTCCCGCCATCGGGTCGCATGACGGGTTGGGAATGGGAAGGGTTCGCATCGTGAAGCCTCGCGCTTCTGCGCGCGGTGTCCGGGTCTGCCTCATCCTCCTGATCGCACTCATCCTCCCCGTGAGCCTACCGGAACCTGCCGCCGCACGGGACATGTCCGATCCGCAGGACTTCTTCGGCATCGTCGGTCGGGATCCGTGGTACGAGTACAACACCAACCCGGAGAAGTTCCCCAACGACGTCAACCGCACCTTCCTCGACAATCTCCACGCCGGCATGGCCGAGATGGGGGCACGCTGGGTCCGGGTTGAGTTTCACGCGGAGTACGACGAACCGATTGGCCCCGGTCGAATCGATTGGGCCAAGCACGACTGGTACTTCCTCGACAGTGCGCCGCGCTACGGGCTGAAGACGCTGGCTGTCCTCGGTACCGGCATCGTGGGCGATCTCGACAAGACCTATCAGTTCAAGCACATCAACGATAAGCCCGACGCCGACGGCCGGAACCTGTACAGCCGCACCTACGTCCAGCGCGTGCACGAGATCCTGGACCACTATGGCGAAGCCATCGAGGCCTACGAGATTCTGAACGAGCCGAACGCCAACCAGCTCCTGCACTGGGAGACGAACGGCCGCGAGAAGGCGGTGAACCCGGACATTTACGGCCAGATCGTCACCGACATCTACACCAACGAGAAGGCGGCCCACCCGAGCGTCCAGTTCATCGCCGGTAGCCTGCTCCACGACCACGACGTCCAGAACGGCCGCGACGAGCACTTCGAGTGGCTGCGCAAGGTCTTCGAGTCACCCGCGGTCAAGCGCTACTTCAAGGAGCACGGCCGCTACCCCTGGGACGGCATCTCCATCCACCCCTACTACCTCCAGCCGGCGGAACTCCTGGCGCACCTGGAGGAGCTGCGGAGCCTCCAGGAGTCGCACGGCGACACGACGCCGATCTGGGTTACCGAGATCGGCTGGCCCGCCGCGCCACCCGAGTGGACCAACTTCGGGATCATGGACCCGACCGCCAGCGAGCGGGAGCAGGCCGATTACCTGTACGGGGTCTACACCACGCTGCGTGACCAGGCGCCCTACGTCGAGCGCGTCTTCTGGTTCAAGTACGAGGACTTCGGCGGCGGCGGCACCTATGCGAACTGGGGCCTCGTCCGGCTGCGCGACTCCTCCCAGCGCTACGGACCGGACGCCACGCCCTGGCCGCGGAAGCCGGCCTTCAGCGTTTACCAGTCGCTCGCCCGGCCCGACCGCGCGCCGACCGCGCCGGTGCCGCCGCCGCCCGATCTCGGCGAGCGCGTCCGCTACTTCCCGGAAACGGGCCACACGCTGCGCGACCCCTTCCTCCGCTACTGGGAAGAAAAGGGCGGGCTGGCCATGTTCGGCTTCCCGAAGACCGAGGTCTTCTATGTCCAAGGCCGCGCCGTGCAGTACTTCGAGCGCGCGCGGTTCGAGTACTTCCCCGAGTTCCGCGGCACGCCCTACGAGGTGCAGTTCGGTCTGCTCGGCCGCTACGTGACGCGCGGGCGCGAGTTCCCGGCCGAGCCGCCCCCGGCGAAGGAAGATCCGAGTCGCCGCTACTTCCCGGAGACCGGCCACTACATCTCGTTCGGCTTCAAGGACTACTGGGAAAAGAACGGCGGCCTCGCCATGTTCGGCTACCCGATCAGCGGCGAGATCACCGAGAACGGCCTGACGGTGCAGTACTTCGAGCGCGCCCGTTTTGAGTGGCACCCGGAGAACAAGGGGACGCCCTACGAGGTCCTTCTCGGGCACCTCGGCAACCAGGTCCTCAGCAGCCCAGGTTGGTATCGCTGATCCAACCACGCCACCCCGGCCGTCCGGACACGATTGGGATGCTACAATGCCGCCGGGCGAGGCAGCCCGGCGGCTGCCCGTCTGTGGCTGGTGGCCCCCGAGGATCGGGGGAGTGTGGCGCGGAGTGACGACACGATGACCTATCGCTTCATCCTGGACGTGCCGGAGGCGCTCGCCGAGGAGGCACAGGCAGTTGTCGAGCGGACCCCGTACGCCGAGACGATTACCATCCACCGGCCTGGCGAGGGGCGCGTCGAGATCACCGTCGTCGCCCACGCTCACGACATCATCGACGCGATCTACCAGTGGCAAGCGGAGCAGCCGGAGGCGGCCGATGCCCGGTTCGCACTCTTCGGCGGCGAGCGGCTTCGCCTGGCGGACACGGATGCCGCCGGGCTCAAGGCAATGATCGAGGGAGAGCACGACGAGATGGCGAGCAGGGTTCAGGGCGAGCCCGGGTCGGCACTACAGACGACGGACGCGGTCCTCCAGCCGTATGCGCTCTCACCCGCTCCGGAAGGTCCGGTGAGCCAGGCCGAGCGCTCGCTGGTCATCGAGGCGATCGACCATCTGGCGATCCGGGTAGCCAACATCCGGAAGGCTGAGGAGTTCTACCGGGATTTCTTCCAGATGGATGTGGTGCTGCGGGCCCACCGCGAGAACGGCAACTGGGTACGGCTCCCGTCCGACTACGACTGGGAAGGGGGGCTGCGCCAGGGGGTATACGTCGATCTGGTGTACCTCAGCCACCCCCCGCTCTCCCTGGTGCTGCGGGAAGCGGGCCGCGGGGCGATCTTCACCGAGCCGCGGCTGGACCACATCAGCCTGCGCGTTTCACCCGGCACGCTGCTGACCATCCGTGCCCAGGCACTGATCCGGTCGTTCCCGGTGACGGATGACCGGCCGCACTCCTTCGTCTTCCGCGATCCGTTCGGCGTGACCTGGCACCTGACCGACGCCGCGGCGGGCTGATGCCTGGGGCGCGCCCCCAGACGGAAGGACCTCCGACATGCAGGACGTGTTTCGCGAGCTCATCGACGCGCTGTCCGAGACGCCGCAGCAGTTAGTCGCGCTGGCGCCGGAGGCCGAGGGGGCGCCTCGCTCCAACGAGCACTGGGGTCTGGCCGAGATCGTCGCCCACCTGGTCGACGTCGAGCGGGTCTACCGCGGGCGGATCCAGACGATCCTCGCCCGCGAGGGCGCCTACCTGCGCCGCTTCGACCCTGACCGCGCGGCGCGGGAGCACGACTACGCCTCCAAGAACCTGCGCACGGTGCTGGACGAGTTCGCCAACGAGCGCGGGGAGACGTTGTCGCTGCTGATGAACCTGGCGCTCAAGGACTGGGAGCGCACCGGCATCCACGAAGAATTCGGCGAGGTGAGCGTCGAGGACCTGGTGGAGCGACTCGTCGACCACGACGCCGCGCACCTGCGACAGGCGCGCGGGGAGAGCTAGCCCGCAGCGTCTCGGTCTCGCCTACCCCGCCCGCAGCGGCGCCGCGGCCCGCACCAGCGCCAGTGTCTCCTCCACGGTGTCGTGCGGCGTGATGGCGCGGACGACCACCTCTTCGAGCACGCCGTCCCACGCTGCCAGCGCCTCCTGGATCGCCTCGGCCGACGACGCAGCGATGCAGGTGTCAACCGGTGCGACCCCCATGCGACGGAAGTGATCGGCGTAAGCCGGGATGCGGGCGTAGCGGGAGCCTTCCTCCGTGAGGCGCCGCGCCGCGTCGTCGCCCAGCGCGACGCGCACGTAGGCCGCCAGCGCCGGGGTCGGCCGCCCCGCTTTCGCCGCACCGGCCTGAACCCACTCCACCGACCGCCTGGCGTGCTCCGGAGTGAGCCAGTTGAAGAGGACACCGTCGGCCACCTCCCCCGCCAGGTGGCACATCTTCGGACCCAGCGCGGAGATGTAGATCGTCGCGTCGAGCGCCTCCCGCAGCGCCTGCACGCCATCGCGCACGCGCTCCAGCGCGCCACGGCCGCCCGCGCCGCTGCCGACGCCGAGCAGGAGACGATCGAGCGGGAGACTGGTCCCTGCATCGCCCCCCGCGCCCGTCTGACCGAGGGCCTGCGCCGCGATGCTCTCCGGGCTCCGCCGCGAGAGCGCGATCACCCCGACGCCGAGCGCGATCGTCGTCGTCACCTGTGCCGCCTCGGCCAGCGCGGCCAGCCCGTCCCCCTGCGGCGTATCGTTCACCCAGAACGAGTCGTAGCCGAGCGATTCGGCCTCGGCCGCGGTCGCCCGCGTCACCTCCGCCGGCACCGCCGCGGCGATCCCGAACCCGCGCCTGGTCCCTGCCATGTCGCCCTCTCTTCCCGTCCTCACCCCGGGAACGACGGCTCCCTCAGTGGCTATCCTCACCGATCAGCGGGACGTCGTCCTGCTCCAGGACCGTGTCTTCGTCCCAATCGAGCATATGGTGGGAGCGCCGTGCCTTGGTCTCCAGGTAGAAGCGGTTGTACTCGTTCGGCGGGATCACGAGCGGCACCCGCTCGACGATCCGCACCCCGTGCCGCGCCAGATCCTCGATCTTCGCCGGGTTGTTCGTCAAGAGCCGGATCGAGCGGATCCCGAGCGCGGCCAGCATCCGCGCCGCCGCCCCGTACTCGCGCTCGTCGTCGTGGAAACCGAGCGCCAGGTTCGCATCGACGGTGTCGAGTCCACGGTCCTGGAGCGCGTAAGCTCGGATCTTGTTGGTCAGGCCGATGCCGCGCCCTTCCTGCCGCAGGTAGAGGAGGACGCCGCGCTCGCTCTGGCCGAGCAGCCGCAGCGCCGCTTCGAGTTGGTCCCGGCAGTCGCAGCGCAGCGAGCCGATCGCGTCCCCGGTGAGACACTCGGAGTGGAGCCGCACCAGCACCCCCTCTGCGCCGCGCACGTCACCGCGCACGAAGGCGGCGTGCTCCCGATCGTCACGCTCGTCATTGAACGCGACGGCACGGAAGTGCCCGAACCGCGTGGGCAGGTCTGCCTCGGCCGCGATCTGGATCCCGAGCGGCTCCGGCGCCGCGTCGGCGCTCCATCCGTTTACATGCATACCGCTGTTCCCTCCGGTTTTCGGCTCGGGCCGGGCCCGACCGGGTACACTGCAAGCCAGCCCAGCCGACGGGATACTCCCGAACCGATCCTACGCCAGGAGCGAATCAGGAGGTACCCACGATGATCGCGCGCACCCCGGCCGAGCCAGCCTCCCTCCAGGGCGACCGCATCACGCTCACCCCGCTGGGGGAGGCCGATCTCGACGACGTACGCCGTTGGCGGTCCGACCCGGACGTTACGCGCTATTGGATCACACAAGTCGTGCCAACGCGCGCGGAGATGCGAGAATGGCTCGCACGCAATCGGCGCGAGGGCGCCTTGCTCTGGGTGATACGCGATGAGCGGCGCCACCGGATTGGCTTCGTCACACTCTTCGGGATCGACCCGGAACACCGCAAGGCCGAACTCGCCTTGATGATCGGCGAGCGCGACGTCTGGGGGCAAGGCTACGCCCGGGAGACACTGCGCGTCGTCCTGCGACACGCCTTCACCCCATCCAGCGATGGTGGACTCGGCCTGCACAAAGTGTGGCTCAGTGTGGTCGCCGAGAACCAGGCGGCGCGCCGCGCCTACACCGCCTGCGGCTTTCGCGAGGATGGCGTGCTCCGAGAGGATCTGTACCGCGACGGCGTCTGGCACGACCAGATTCTGATGAGCATTCTCGAGGATGAGTTCCGCCAGCAAGTCGAGGCAAACCCGGGGAAGACTGCGGGCTAGCGCGCCGAAGGGGTGCGACGCCAATAAAGACACCGGCGGCGCGGCCCCGCACCCCGCACCGCCGTGACTCTCCTCATACGCGTGATTCCTCGATTCTTGTTATTCCGAGCGACGCCGACCGCTGCTCCCGCGCCGGTCGGCGGAAGCGAAGGATCGTTCCTCGGAACCACCGGCAGCGGAACGCTCCTTCTCCCCCGGACCCTGCTCCGCTCTGAATGACAGGGCCGGAACCGGCTGTCCGATCCGGCTTATCGGATCCGGCGATCAGTCGGAGCGACGCTGTAGACGAACGCGACCCGGTTGGTGCAGATGTCGAGCAGCCCCGCCTCCAGGGCGAAGAAGAGCGCGACCGCCACGACACTCGGCATCGCCCAGGAGAGGGCGAACCAGCCCGCGGCACCGGCCAGGATCGCGAGCGACCAGAGCACGACCCGCGCCAGCAAAATCCCGTTCCGCGCCCCGATCACCATCAGCAGATACGGTCCGCGCCGGTCCAGCACCGTTGAAAGGACGATGCTACAGACGCCCACCGCCAGCGCGATCGCCAGCAGCATCTCCAGCGTCAGCTCCATGCCGTCCCTCCCTTACCCCGTGGATCTCGCTCACCATGAGTATCGCCCCGCTGCTGCTGCTGGCATATCACGCACCGGTCCCGAAACCGAAGACGACGAGATTCCTAGGCCTCATGCCCGGTCGTACCCAGGCGATAGCCGATCGGACTCGCCAAACGGTACGACAGTGCCACACCGCACCGGGCCTTGCGTCCCACAAGGCCCCGTTCGTGCCCGCACGGCACCACGGTGAAGCCATCGGTCCCAACCCGCACTTGCCGGAGTACCAGGCCGAAACACTGCCTGGGGGCATACCGACCGCGCACGAGCACCGATTCCTGACCGGTCGTCATGCCGATCCCGCCAGCGGGTCCACACCGGCGCCCGGAACTGCCTTCGGGGGCCGTTTCCCGGTGTGACCTTGAGTCAATGTGTCTCACTGGCAAACTTTGACAAGCATCGGGAGTGTCTGTACACTGTGTCCGTATGGAAGCCGGTGCGGCAACCCGACTCTGCAACCGGACGAATTGGGAGGGAAGACATGTTGATTCCACGCTGGTGCCGGTTGACGGCAATCGCGGGAACGATGGCCGCAACCGCGCTTCTCGGAAGCCTGCCGGTCAGCGCGGCACCGCAGCATACCATCATGGTCGGGGAAACACTGACGAGCATCGCGGCGACCTACGGTGTGACGATCGACGCCATTGCCGAGGCCAACGGCATCGCCAATGTCGACCTGATCTACGCCGGGCAGCAGCTCATTATTCCCACCGCCGCTGACGACACCGCCCAGCCGGTCGCGGCCCCGATGGCAGCTTCCGAGCCCGCGCCGACGGAAACCTACACGATCCAACCGGGCGATACGCTCTGGAGCATCGCCGTGGCCCGCGGCCTCACTGTCGACGCCATCCTCGCGGCCAACCCGGCAATCGCCGATGCGAACCGCATCTACGCCGGACACACGCTGACCCTGCCGGGGGGCGCCGTCCCCCTCCCCACCGGGTCGGCCGGAGCGAACGGGTCGACGCAGGACGTACGGCAGATCATCGAGCGCTATGCGAACGACTACGGGCTTGACCCACTGCTGGTTCAGGCGCTCGCCTGGCAGGAGAGCGGCTGGCAGCAACACGTCATCAGCTCGTCGGGCGCAATCGGGGTCATGCAGGTCTTGCCTGACACCGGCGCGTGGGTGTCGCAGTTCGTCGTGGGGCGCCCCCTGGACATCCGCGGCAGCGTCGAAGACAACGTACTCGCCGGGACGGCCTACCTCCGCTGGCTCATCAACCACTTCGGCGGATCGCTTGAGCTGGCGCTGGCGGGGTATTACCAGGGGCCGGGCAGCGTCGCACGAACCGGCGTCCTCGCGGAGACGAACCGCTACGTCCAGAACATCCTCGCCATTCGCGACTACATCGCCAACCATGGTGTCCCGCCACGCTAGCGCTGGCGGGACGGTATCCAGCGCACCCGAACGGGCCGGGACACGCGCTCCCCGCGCGGAACCCGGCTTGTTTTCTTCCCCGGGCTTGTGGAGTTTGCTGAATTGACTGTGTCCACTCGCCCGCAGCCCGCGACTCCCCTCGTCGCATCCTGTGCAGCGTCGGGCACGGCGGCCACCCGCCCTCGCGTTGCTGTCACCCTTCGCTGCGCCGGGGCGGCTCCACTCAGGATGTCAGCGTCACGGGCGCGGCTGGCGGGGAGACGAGGTTCATTCGTCAACGTTCATGATCCCGCTCAGCCGATCGTGGTGAGCAAGGCGTCGAGTCGCCGGATGGAGGGCACCGGGCGCCCGTCGGCGTCCCGCTCCGGCCCGGTGCCGTCCCGGTCGAGCAGCACCGCCTCCATCCCGACGGCCCGCGCACCCAGGAAATCGCGCTCGTAGTCATCCCCGACGTGGAGCGCACGGCTGGGCTCCGCGCCTCCGAGGGCGAGCGCCCGCTCGAAGATGGCCGGGTGTGGCTTCTCCACCCCCACCACCTCGGAGATGACCCAGAAACCGATGTACTCGCCGAAGCCCAAAGCCAGGAGCACACGGGAGATGGCCGGGCGGGCGTTGGCGATCACCCCGAGCTTCAGCCCGCGGTCCCAGAGCCCGCGGATGGTGGGCATGGCATCGTCGTAGACCTGATACATCCGGGGCGTGTCGTAGGCGGCCCGGACCGCCGCCACGCAGCGCTCCAGGTCGGCGTCGGGCACTCCGGCGTTGCGGAGCACGTTGGTGACGAACGTGCGGCGACGCTCATCCCCGGCCGCGGCGCTGACGCGGTAGTCCGGCGGCACGCTCGCCGCCCGGCGCCGCGCCGCGGCATCCCACTCGGCGTTCAGTGCCTCCTCGAGCCGGCCCTCATCGACCTCGCAGCCGATCTCCGCGAGTACCTCGGCGTAGGCGCGCGCGAGGTCCGGCCGGAACGTGAGCAGCGTCCGCCCGACATCGAACGTCACGAGTTCGAACGCAAAGCACGGTGCCGACATCGGGCGTGCCTCCTGTCCGTCAGGCCTATTGAGTTCGGCGGCACCGCCTCACCGCACGAGGAAGCCGGCCAACGGGTCGTCCTCCTCGACCACGAAGGTATGAAAACCGGTGAGGTAGCCGCGACCCGCAACCTCCGGCACCACCGCGGCGATGTCGCCGATCTGGGTCTCCCGCAGAACCCGCGCCGTGTAGTGGCTGCCGATGATGCTTTCGTGCACGTACGGCTCGCCCAGCGCGAGGCGGCCGTTGGCGTAGAGGTAGGCCACCCGGGCTGCGGTGCCGGTGCCACACGGCGAGCGGTCCACCTCGCCGTCGGCGAAGATCGTCACGTTCCGCCCGTGCGCCGCGGGGTCGACCGGCGGCCCGCAGATGATCGTGCCGTAGATCCCACGCAGCTCCGGCTCCAGTGGGTGGACCACGTCGAGCCGCGCCTCGACCGCGTGCTTGACCGCCATGCCGAAGGCGATCAGGTCCCGCACCTGCTCCGGCCGGACCTCCAACCCGGCGACGTCGGCGTCGACCAGGGCGTAGAAGGCACCGCCGAAGACCACCGCCACCGGAAACGTCCCGTACGGCGTTTGGACCTCGACCGCCGGGGCGTAGACGAAGGATGGGACGTTCTCAAACGCCACCTGCCGGACCCGGCCGTCAACGACAGTGCCGCGCGCCGTGATCAGCCCGGCCGGGCTGTCATAGCGGATGACCGTCTCCTCGCCCGTCACCGGGTGCATGCCGGATTCCAGCAGCACCGTGGTCAGGGCGATGATCCCGTGGCCGCACATGGTGGAGTACCCCTCGTTGTGCATGAAGAGCACCCCGTAGTCCGCTTCGGGCGTCACCGGTGGCGTCAGGATGGCGCCGTACATATCGGCGTGACCGCGCGGCTCCCACATCAGGATGCGCCGCACCGCGTCGTGGTGCTCGCGCATCTCCCGCCGCCGCTCGAGCATCGTCGTGCCCGTGAGTCGCGGCAGCCCCGCCGTCACCACGCGCAGCGGCTCCCCGCCCGCGTGGGCATCGATGGTGGTGATGATCCGGCGTCCGGCCATCTGTCCCCTCTTCGGTCCGCCGACCCTAACTGAGCGGCGGGTACACGTCCTCGATGGCGAGCGCCCGCAGCGTGGCCTCGAGATCCTCCCGTATGCCGTCGTCCAGGCGCGGGCCCGGCTCCCGCAGCACCGCGTAGTCGATCAGGCCCCGGCGGCGCAGGATCTCCTTGCGGATCGCCACGCCCAGCTTCGGCTGGCCCTCGAAGACCAGCAGCGGCAGGTAGCGATAATAGGTCGCCTCGGCCTCCGCGCGATCGCCCGCCTCCCAGGCGCGCCAGATTCGGACCAGGATCTCCGGGTAGGCGAAGCCGGTCATCGTCCCGCTGGCGCCGCGCCGCAGCTCGTCCAGCAGGTACATGCCCCCGAGCCCACCCACGATGGTAGCCCGCCCCTCCAGCAGCTCCAGCGTCTGGGCCGTGCGCTGCGGCGTCGGCGGGTCCTCCAGCTTGATCGTGGTGATCGCCGGCACGGCACGCACCAGATCGGCCATGGCCCGCGGCGAGAGGGTCACCCCATTCACCGGCGGGAAGTCCTGCAGCACGATCGGAATGTCGATCGCCGCGGCCACGCGCTCGTAGTGCCGGGTCAGGGCGGGGCCGGGTTGCAGGAAGGTGGGCGGCGCCACCATCACGCCGGCCGCGCCGGCCGCCTGGGCCTCGCGGCTGGCCGCGATCGTCGCCTCGGTTCCGTCGTGGGACGTGCCGACGATGATCGGCACCCGCCCGGCGGCGACCTCCATGACGATCTCAGTCAGCCGGCGGCGCTCCTCCGGCAGCAGCTTCTGCGCTTCCCCGGCCACCCCCAGGACGGTGATCCCATCGACGCCCATGCCGATGGTGGCCTCGGTCAGCCGCCGCAGGCTGGCCTCGTCGAGCGAGCCGTCCGGCCGGAACGGCGTCGAGAGAATGTTGTACACCCCACGGAGTCCTGGCATCGGATCACGTCCTTCCCAACCGCCGGCCGGTCAACCACGGCGGACGGGTACCTCCACCGCGCGGCGCGCAGGCGCCTTCACGTGGGATTCTCGTCCCCACGCGGCGTCCCGATCAAGAGCCATAGCACAGGCGGGGACCTGCCCCGCCTGCCTTCACGCACGCATCGATGGATGGTGGCGATTCTCGCCGGAGGAGCGCGCTGCCCCGGCCCGACGCCCTAGCGCACCAGCCCGCGGAGCACGAACAGCAGGTTCGCCGGGCGCTCGGCCAGCCGGCGCATGAGGTAGTGGTACCACTCGCTGCCGTAGGGCGTCGCCACCAGCACCCGGTAGCCCCGCCGCACGAGGTCGCGCTGCAACTGCGGCCGGATGCCGTAGAGCATCTGGAACTCGAAACGGTCCGACCCGATGCCGTGGCGCTGGGTGTAGTCGATCACATGCGCGATGATGCGCTCGTCGTGCGTGGCGATCGCGGCGAAGCCGCACTCATCGAGCATCCGCTCCGCGAGGTAGAGGTAGTTCTGGTCGACCTCGCGCTTCTTCTGGTAGGCAACGTCGGCCGACTCCAGGTACGCCCCCTTGACCAGCCGCAGATTGGGCTTGAGCGGCAGCAGGTCTTCGAGGTCCCGCGCGGTGCGGTAGAGCATCGCCTGGAGGACGGTGCCGACGTTGTCGAACCCGTCGGCCCGCAGGCGGCGGTAGATCGCCAGCGTCGCGTCGACGCGCGCCGACTCCTCCATGTCGATGCGGATGAAGTTGCCCACGGTCGCCGCGTGGGCGACGACCCGCTTCACGTTCTCGTACGCGACATCCTCCCCGAGGTCGAGCCCCAGGTGCGTCAGCTTGAGCGCGATGTTCGTCTGGAGCCCTTCGGCGGCGATCCGGTCGAGCACGTCGCAGTAGGTATCGGCCACGGCGCGGGCCATGGTCGCGTCGCGCACCCCCTCGCCGAGGAGGGTCGTGTTGGTGCGCAGCCCTTCCTCGTTGAGCCGGCGCAGGACGGGGACCGCTTCGTCGAAGGTCTCGCCCGCGACGAAGCGGCCCGCGCCCAGGCGCATGCCGTATCGGCGCACGAACCGTGACACCCACCGGTTCGACGTGGCCATCAGGATGCCCTTGCGGAACACCAGGTTCACCGAGGCCGAAACCTGGCCGAGGGGATTGTCCCCGAGTGTCGACGATCCATGCGCCGTCACGACAATGCCACCCTTTCCCGCTTAGTCGAGCTAGAGCCGCTCGCCGACCGACTTCAACTCCATGAAGTGCTGCAGGTAGTCGGGACCACCCGCCCGGGTGTTCGTCCCGCTCAGCTTCATCCCGCCGAAGCCATGCACCCCTTGCAGCGCCGCGGTGCACTTCCGGTTCAGGTAGAGGTTGCCCACCTCGAACTCGAACCGCGCCCGCTCCAGGTGGGCCCGGTTCCGCGAGTAGACCGACCCGGTCAGGCCGTACTCGCTCGCGTTGGCGATGGCCAGCGCCTCGTCGAAGTCCTTTGCCTTCACGATCGCCAGCACCGGGCCGAAGATCTCCTCGCAGGCGATGCGGGCGTCGGCCGGGACGTCGACGAAGATCGTCGGCTGGATGTAGTAACCCGGTCCCTCGGCCGGCTCACCGCCGAGCACCAGGCGCCCCTCCTGCTTGCCGATCTCGATGTAGTTCAGGATCGTGCGGTACTGCTTCTCATCAACCACGGCGCAGACGGTGGCCTCGCCGCTCTCGCCCGAGCCGACCTTGACCGTCTCCCGCGTCAGCGCCACGACGCGCTCCACGATCTCGTCGTACACGTCCTGGTGCACGATGGCCCGCGAGCAGGCCGAGCACTTCTGGCCGGAGAAGCCGAAAGCGGCCGCGACGATGCCCTGCGCCGCGTCAGCCAGGTCGGCATCGGCGTCGACGATGATCGCGTCCTTGCCGCCCATCTCCGCCGCGACCCGCTTGAGCCACCGCTGTCCCGGCTGCACCCGGGCCGCCCGCTCGTAGATGCGGACGCCCACGTCCTTGGAGCCGGTGAAGTTGACGAAGCGCACCCGCGGGTGATCGACCAGTGCGTCGCCCACCTCGGCACCGCTGCCCGGGAGGAAGTTGACTACGCCCGCCGGCACCCCGGCCTCCTCCATGATCTCGAACATCTTGTAGCCGATGACCGGGGTGTTGCTGGCCGGCTTGAGGATCGCGGTGTTGCCCGCCGCGACCGGCCCCATCGTCATCCCGGTCAGGATGGCGCAGGGGAAGTTCCACGGCGGGATGATCACGCCGACGCCGAGCGGCACCCAGTAGAGCTGAACGGCTTCCTCCGGGATGTGGCTCAACTGGACCGGCTGCGCCACCTCCAGCGCCTGTCGCCCGTACCACTCCAGGAAGTCGATCGCCTCGCAGACCTCGCCCTCGGCCTCATCCCAGGGCTTGTCGAGCTCGTAGACCATCCAGGCCGCCAGCTCCAGCTTACGCCGCCGGATGATCGCCGCCATGCGGAACAGCACGCTGGCGCGCCCGCTGGCCGGCATCCGCCGCCACTCCTGGTATGCCGCCTCGGCCGCCTTCACCGCGTCCTCGACATCGGCCGCCCGCGCCTTGGCGACCAGGCCCACGACCTGATCCGGGTTGCCCGGGTTGACGGAGCGGATCCACTCGCCCGTCTCCCGCCGCTCACCGCCGATGACGATGGGATAGCGCTGCCCGAGCTGGCTCTTCACCTGCTCCAGCGCCGCCCGCATCGCCGCCCGATTCTCCGGGAGGGAGAAATCCAATGCTGGCTCATTCTGAAACGGTCCGCGCATCGTATCTCCTGATCCTTGCGAGCGCCCGGCGGGCGCCCGACCGGAACCCTGCGCAGGTCGCCACGCGCGGCACACCCTCAGGGCATGCCGATCTCCCGATCGCAAGACCGGGAGACGTCGCCGGCCACACCTGCGACTTGCTCAGAGCTTACCCTGACAGGCCGACTACGGGCAGCCCCGCCTCCCGAACAGCCGCGTCGAGGGCCTGACCATGCGTCCGCAGCGCCTCATGGAAGCGGCTGACGGCCGCCTCCAACTGCGCCGACAGCTCGGCGAACACGTCGCGCGCCTGCTGCGGCGGTGCGTGGTCCGCGCTGTCGACCGAGTCGAACAGGGCGTTGAACTTCTCGTGCAGCCCGCTCGGCCAGAGCTGGGACTGGCTCATGTTCACGTCGATCAGCAGCGGTCGGATCGCGTTCAGTTCGTCCCGCAGCGCGAGGGTCGCTTCCCGGACCTTGGGCGTGCTCGTCTCTCCTGCGGTCCGCCGCTCCCACTGGTCGAGTTGCCCGCGCACGAGATCGATCTGGTTGATCGTCTCGTTGGTCTTCGCCAGCGCCGCCAGGATGTCCTGCAAGAAGTCGAACTGCGCCTGCAAGTCCTCCCTGCTGGTCTTGATCCGCGGGTCCGGCTCGACCACGAACGACTGGGTCTGGCTCCGGCCGTCGACGGTCAGCCGGACCTGATAGGTGCCGGGCAGCACCATAGGCCCGTCGTCGCGGTGCCAGGGCTGCAGGTCCGGCGCCTCGACCCGCGGGGCGCCCGGCAGTCGGAAGTTCCAGAGGAAGCGGTTCACCCCCGGCTTCGCCGGCACGTTGTCGTCCGCGCTGGTGAAGCTGCGCAGCTCATTGCCGTCGGCGTCCAGAATCGTCAGCGTGACGTCTCCCTTCGGCGCCTCCGGCAGGAAGTACTGGATAACCACCCCCCTCGGCGGGTTCTCACCCGCGTTCAGGAGCTGCTGCTTCACCGAGCCATCCGGCTGCTGCACCGGCAGGATGGCCACCTGGCTGGTCCCCGCGCGAGTGTAGTTGACCGTCCCGACGATCGGCTCCCGCCAAAGTCCCCCGTCGGTGCGCATGCGCATGGTCGGCCGCGGCTGGAACAGGTACACCTGCCCATCCTCGACGCCGTCCTTGAGCTGGTGCAGGGGCGTCAGGTCATCGAGGATCCAGAACGAGCGGCCATGCGTGGCAACGACCAGCTCGACCCCCTTGATGACGAAGTCGTGGATCGGCACTACCGGGAGGTTCCCGCCCATGCGATGCCAGTTCGCCCCGTCGTCAAACGAGACGTAGATGCCGGTCTCCGTACCGGCGTAGAGCAGCCCGCGACGGTTCGGATCCTCGCGGATGACGCGGGTGAACTCGTGCGCCGGGATCCCGTTGGTGATTCGGGTCCAGGTCTGCCCGTAGTCGTTCGTCTTGTAGAGGTACGGGGTCGTGTCGTCCCACTTGTAGCGCGTCGCGGCGATGTACGCCGTCGCCGGGTCGTGCGGCGAGGGCTCGATGATGCTGATCAGCGCCCACTCCGGCAGGTCGGGCGGCGTGACGTTCTGCCAGGTCTTCCCGCCGTCCCTGGAGATATGCACCAGGCCGTCATCGGACCCCGCCCAGAAGACGCCCGCTTCGTGGGGCGACTCGACGAACGCGAAGATGGTGCAGTAGACCTCAGCGCCGGTGTTGTCCCGCGTGATCGGGCCGCCGGAGGGCTTAAGCTTGTCCGGGTCGTTGCGCGTCAGGTCGGGGCTGATGACCTCCCAGCTCGCGCCCAGGTTGGTGGACCGGTGCACGTAGTTGGAGCAGACGTACAGCTCGTCCGGGTTGTGACGCGAGAACATGATCGGGAAGGTCCAGTTGAAGCGGTACTTGAGGCTCTCCGCCCCGACGCCCCAGCCGTACAGCTCCGGCCAGACCGTGATGTTCCACTTCTGCTTGGTGCGGTGGTCGTACATCGTCATGATGTCGTTGTAGGCCCGCCGGCCGGCCGGCCCCGACGCCACGACGATGTTCGGGTCGTCCGGCTTGATGGCGATGTAGCCGCTCTCGCCACCGCCCGGGGCGTACCACTCGCGCTCGTGGATCGCCCCATCGAGCGAGCGGCTCGGGATGCTGATCGCGGTGTTGTCCTGCTGCGACCCGTACACCCGGTACGGCACCTGATCGTCGGTCGTGACGTGGTAGAGCTGCGCGGTGGGCTGGTTGTAGATGCTCGACCAGCTCACGCCACCATTGAACGTGACGCTCGCACCACCGTCGTTCCCGTCGATCATGCGCAGCGGGTTGTTGGGGTCGATCCAGAGCGCATGCTCATCCCCGTAGGGCGTGGTGACCCGCTGGAAGGTGGCGCCCCCATCGGTCGACTTCCACAGGCTGTAATTCTGGACCCAGACCGTGTCGGGATCCTTGGGATCGGCCGTGATGTGCATGTAGTACCAGGGGCGCGTGCGCAGCAGCGACTGCTCGCTGAGCCGGATCCAGGTGTTGCCGTAATCGTCCGAGCGGAAGACGGCACCGTCCTCGGCCTCGATGATCGCCCAGACCCGACCCGGCTTCGCCGGCGAGGCGGCCACGCCGATCTTGCCCAGTACACCCTTCGGCAAGCCGGGGTTGCGCGTGATCTCCTCCCAGGTGTCGCCGCCGTCGAACGAGCGCCATAGTCCACACTCCTCGCCGCCGTTCTCCAGCTTGTACGGGTAGCGCTGGGCCTGCCAGATCGCGGCGTACAGGATGCGCGGGTTGTTGCGGTCCATCGAGATGTCGTGCGATCCGGCCCGCGGGCTCTTGTAGAGCACCTTCTCCCAGGTCTGCCCGCCGTCCTTCGACCGGAAGACACCGCGCTCCTCATTCGGGCCGAAGGCATGCCCCAACGCCGCCACGTAGACGAGGTCCGGGTTCTCCGGATGGATCACGATCTTGCCGATGTGCCGCGTGTCGCGCAGGCCCATGTTGGTCCAGGTGCGACCGCCGTCGGTCGACTTGTAGACCCCATCGCCGTGCGAGACGTTGTTGCGGATACACGTCTCCCCGGTTCCCACGTAGATCACGTTCGGGTCCGACTCGGAGACCGCGATGGCGCCGACCGCGGCCGTGGTAAAGAAGCCGTCGGACACGTTGCGCCACGTCTGCCCGCCGTCCGTGGTCTTCCACACGCCGCCGGCGCAGGCCCCGAAGTAGAAGGTCATCGGGTCCGACACGTCACCCGCGACCGCCACCACGCGCCCACCGCGATGCGGGCCGATACAGCGATACTCCAGGGACGACAGCACGCGGTCGGTCAGACTCGCCGCCCGCTGATCCACCCGAGTGTCCCCTGCAACCACCGGAGCATTCCTTCCCTTCCACACGTTCCCGAGGCGCGTCGCCGCCCCGTCATTCCCCGGGTGCGGGGCTGATCCGGTAGCCCCGCACCGGCTCGGCGCCCAGCAGGTGCTCCACGAAGTAGTCCCACCGGCGCCGCACGAAGTACGGATCGTTGCCACAGGCGTGGAACCGGTTCGGCATGATGAGCAGATCGAAGTCCTTGTTGGCCTTGATCAGTGCGTCCACCACCACCAACGTCGACGAGACGTGGACATTCTCATCCATGTCGCCGTGGATGAGAAGCAGCTTGCCCTTCAGGCTCGCCGCCAGCGCCTGGTTCGCCTGCGCGGCGTAGGGCATGCGCCGGGGAGGCCAACTTGCCTGACGGCAAGACTCCCGCTGTGCCTGGGTACAGACTCATGTCATCCTAAGCGCAGCGAAGGATCTCGCGTTGGACCGGCCACACCACCCCGAGATCCTTCGCTGCGCCGGGGCCGGCTGGCCGCCGGCCCCGGCTCCGCTCAGGATGACGGCGACCGGGCGACGGGGTTGGCTCCGGTGGATCTCGGCAATTCGCCAAACTCCATGATTTATGCACCCTGGAGACAGGGAGGGACGATGGATCAACTGGTGAATGGCCCAGGACGCCGCTCGGCGTCTCGCGAGAGTGGTGTGCTGGCTGAGCACGCGTGTCACGCGATCAAGCGCAGCATCATCCCCTGCGAGCTCGAACCAGGACAGCAGGTGACCGAGGAGCAGCTCGGCACCCGGGTCGGGGTCGGGCGCGCGGCGGTCAGGACGGCCCTGAAGCGGCTCTACCAGGAGCGCCTGATCCACGGGCTGTCGCGCAACCGGCACGTGATCGCGCCGATCACGCTCAAGCATGTCAACGAGCTTTTCGACGTGCGCCTGCCCCTCGAACCACCGGCGGCGCGGATGGCAGCGGCCCGGATCGACGCCGAGCTGCTCCGGCGGCTCGAGGAGCTGTGCGGCACACGCTACGAAATCGGCAATCGCGAGAGCGCTGCGGAACGTAGCGGCGTTGCGCCTGCGGGGCAGGTCTGGCATAACTCGGATGTGGGGCGCCGTCCTCTTCGGTGCTCCGGGTTCGTCTGTTGCGCCACCACCGGGAGCCCTGCCGTGCATGGAGAGTACAAAACCCCCGGAGGAAAGCTGGTGGTCGTCGACTGCGAGGTGCGTGACGGCCGCGTCGTCGACGCCCAGGTCAGCGGCGACTTCTTCCTCGAACCGGCCGAGGCGCTGACCGCCATCACCGCCGCGATCGAGGGGATGCCCGCCGACCTCGATGAGGAGGCTATCGCCGCGCGTGTCCGCGCCGCCCTCGCGCCCGACGTCGCCATGATCGGGTTCAGCCCGGAGGCGGTGGCGCGCGCCGTCCGAAGGGCACTGGCATGAGCGTCCATTCCCGCTGGTCCGCCTACCGCTGGCACTTGATCCGGCCGATGCCGGTGGCCTCGGTCGTCAACCACGCGCTCGACGAGGTACTCCTCCGCCGCGTCGGCGCCGGGGAGCGCCAGCCGACGCTCCGCTTTTGGGGACGGATCGAGCCGGAGGTCGTGATCGGCCGCTTCCAGTCGGTGCGCAACGAGGTCGATGAGGAAGCGGCCCGCCGCTACGGCGTCCAGATCACGCGCCGCCTCACCGGCGGCGGCGCGATGTTCGTCGAGCCCGAGAACATCATCACCTACTCCATCTACGCCCCGCTGGAACTGGTGTCCGGCATGTCGTTCGTCGAGTCGTACGCCTTCCTGGATGAGTGGGTGATCGAGGCGCTCCGCTCGCTCGGGATCGACGCCTGGTACGAGCCGATCAACGATATTACGTCCAGTGGAGGCAAGATCGGCGGCGCTGCCCAGGCCCGCCGCTTCGGCGCGGTGCTCCACCACGCCACGCTCTCCTACGACCTCAACTCCGACCGCATGCTCGAGGTTCTGCGCATCGGCAAGGAAAAGCTGAGCGATAAGGGCATCACCAGCGCCGCCCGGCGCGTCGGTCCCCTGCGCCAGCAGACCAACCTGCCGCGCGACGTGATCGTCGAGCGGATGATCGAGACCTTCGCCCAGCGCTGCGGCGGTTTGGAGGAGGACGAGGTGTCCGAGGAGGAGATGGCGGAGGCCGGTGAGCTGATCCGCACCAAGTACGGCACCCGGGAGTGGACCTACACCCTTCCGTAGCGTCCGACGAGCCACTTCGCCGAAGATGTGATACGGTGGAAATCGCGACCCTCTCCCCCTTCCGCGGTCGCGCCGCGTGACCCATGTGCGTCACGAGACCCCGGCGAGTGCATCGGGTAAGTGACACAACAAACCGTACGTAAGGAGGTCAAGCGTGCTCGACGCCCCGCTGCGAGTGCTCGGCTGGCCTGCGTACCGTAACCGGCCGTACAACCCCTACAACTGGCTGCTGTCGACCAACCTCACCGCGTACGACCCACACGTCGAGGTCGAAGAATTCACGCCACGGCGGCTGGTCCTGGAGCACTGGGACGTCTGGCACATGCACTGGCCCGAAAAGTTCCTGCGTATCACCCGGCGAGCGGAGATGCTGACCAAGGTCGCCACCCTGGCCGCGCTGATACAGCTCGCCAAGCGCAAGGGCATCCGGCTCGTCTGGACGATCCACAACCTGGCGTCGCATGAGCGGTTGTACCCCAGCGTCGAGCAGTGGCTGCGCGAGTGGGTCGTCGACCAGATCGACGGCGCCATCGCCCTGAGCGCCACCAGTGCGGAAGCCGCCCGCAAGCGCTTCCCGCGCCTGCAGCATTTGCCGCTCGTCGTGATCCCCCACGGGCACTACATCGACGTCTATCCCAACCGGATCGGGCGCGCCGAGGCGCGCGCCAGGCTTGGTCTGGAGCCGGAACACCGGGTGATGCTCTTCGTGGGGCAAGTCCGCCGGTACAAGAACGTGACGCATCTGATCGAGTGCTTTCGCCACCTGGCGGACCCCAACCTGCGCCTGGTCGTCGCCGGGCTGCCCAACGACCCCGAGCTCGCCGCCGAGGTCCGAGCCGCCGCGGCGCTGGACCCGCGCGTGCAGACGCACCTGACGCTGATCCCGGACGAGCGGATTCAGGTCTTCCTGAATGCCGCCGATCTGGTTGTCTTGCCGTACACGGAGATCCTGAATTCCGGCTCGGCCCTGCTGGCACTCTCGTTCCGTCGACCGATCCTCGTGCCCGAGCGCGGGTCGATGGCGGAGTTGCGGCAGCGCTTCGGTTTGCCCTGGGTTATGACCTACGAGCAGCCGCTGAGTGCGGAAACGCTCCAGTGCGCCCTGCGGACCCTGGAGACAACTCCGGCCGACGGGAACGCCCTGGAGCGCCGGCTGCGCCAGGAAGTCGGGTGGGACAAGATCGCGGCCGAGACGCTCGCCTTCTACCGGTCGCTGCTCGACCGCGACCCGATTGCGGTGCCGGGCGCCTGGCAGCCCGTGCCGGCGCCCGTCGCCCAGGATGGTATCAGCCAGCCACGAGCCGCCGAGACAGCATCCCGGCGTTGACCGTCGCCGTCGCGTCAAACAGCGTGGCCGGCAGGCCGAGCTCGTTCTGAAGGAACGAGGTGAAGGCCGCCAGATCCTTCGGTAGGCACTCGTCGTCGAACCCGAGGCGGTCCGGCTTCACGGTCAACTCCTCGTTGGCCTCGCCGTCGCCGATGCGCGGGTCGAGCTCCAGCCCACGCTTGACCACGTCGTAGTCGATGCCCAGGATCTGGCAGGCATCCCACACCTCGTGCATGAAGGAGATCTTCAGCGCGAGGAAGGTGTTGGCGGCGTACTTGATCATCTCGGCCGTGCGGGTGTCGGTCAGGACGAACTCGACGTCGGGATCGAGCACCGCCCGGTAGACATCGGCTACCCGCTCGGCGATGCCCGGCTCATCCGCCCCGATCACCACGCGGTACGGATGGCGTGCGTCATCGAAGGCGCGGTGAGCCCGCAGAAACTCAGGGTTCGATGCGAATCGGACGCCCGGATACTGCTCCTGGAGCGCGCGCACGGTGCCCGGCAGGACCGTCGAGCGCATGGCGATGATCTGGTCCGGGCGCAGGATGGGCGTGATCGTCCCGAGCACCTCGTGCACGATGGTCAGGTCGTTCTTCCCGAGCACGGTCGGCACCGGGACAGCCATGAAGATCACATCGCAGTCGGTGAGGACTGTCGGATCCTCGTATCCCTTCGGAGGGTCGTAGATCGCTGGGTTGTCGAAGAGCCCTGCGGTCGCCGCACCGACGACACCGTAACCGATGACACCGACACGTGCTTGCACCATCGAGCACCTGCCCTTCTGTTGATATGGACGGAATCCCAGTGTCCCCGGCGAAGCAGCAACCATCCCGCCTGCCGGCAGCAGGCACCCCTTGGCACGCCGGATTGCTTCGTTACGCAGGCAGCGCGCCACGCCAGTCCGACATGGTCGTCCCGGGCCGTCGGCGAAACCGGCAGGGCGTAGGACGGGCGCTGATTCCCGGCTACCGGGATAGCAAGACGAGATTGGTTCCCTTGCGTGCCGCGGCGCTGGACGGGGTCGACCTTCCGGAAGGGGTAGCTCCGGCGGCCTCATGACCCCTCGGCCGCGAGCGGGTACCGGCCATGATCATAACCGCACCGAGCGCAGGTTGTCAAAACGAAGCCAGTACATGCGTTCCATGGGGGAGCCTCGGCCCACGGGCCGGGCAATCGCCCGGCCCGTGGGCCGAGGCGTAGGTGCGGTTGGGCAAAGGTTGCTACCCGCTACGGCTCCCCAGGCAGCGGCGGCGCGCTCGCGGGCGCTCGGCGGTGCCCGGTTCCCTGCTCGAAGGCGTAGGCGTACCGCAGGAGGTTCGCCTCGTCGTACGGCTTGCCCAGAAACTCGATCCCAACGGGCACGCCGTCGGGGCTGAACCCGGCCGGGACCGAGATCGCGGGCAGGTCGGTCTGTGAGCCGATCAGGGTATTGGTTGGGAAGCTCAGCACCGGCCAGCGACCGGCCTGCACGTCGGCACGGAGCGGCGGGAGCACCTGCACGTCCGGGAAGACGAGCGCGGCGAGCTGGTGGTCGGCCATCAGCTTCAGCAGTTCACGGCGGAAGACCTCGCGCTGGGCCAGCTTACGGAAGTAGTCCTCTCGGTCCTCCGGCACCTCCGGCGCCTCTTCCGCGATTTGGATGAAGAGATCCTGGCGCGGGTGATACTGTCCCGCCGCGTAGATCTCCTGCACCGAGCGCATCGCCGCCGAGGGCCGAGCCGCCAGGAAGCGGTTGAGGTCGTACTTCGAGCGGTGGAGGTAGAGCGAGGTCTCGGCGATGTACTCCTGCAGCGTGGGGAGGCGCACCGGGTCGACGACCTCGGCCCCGAGCCGCCGCAGGTCGGCGATGGCCTGCTCGATGACCCGATTGACCGGTCCCGAGTCCGGGTCGTCGTCGGCGCCGAACGCATCACGCAGCACGCCGAGCCGCACGCCGCGCAGCGCATCCGGCGTGAGGCCGGCCGCATAGCCACCCGCCGGGCGGCGCTCCAGGAGAGCCGCGACGGTATAGGGATCCGAGGGATCATAGCCGACGAGGGTGTCGAGCAGAATCGCCGCGTCCCGGACGGTGCGCGCCATCGGGCCCGCGGTGTCCTGGAACTCGACCAGCGGCGAGCAGCCGGTGCGGCTGATCAGGCCGGTCGTGACGCGGAGCCCTACGAGGTTGTCGAACGATGCGGGCACCCGGATCGACCCGCCGGTGTCCTCGCCGATGCCGACGGCCCCGAGGTTCGCGGCCACCCCGGCGCCGGTACCGGCACTGGAGCCACCCGGGTCGCGTTCGAGCACGTACGGGTTCTTCGTCTCGCCGCCCGACGAGGAGAACCCAAACCAGGAGGTCGCGAAGTCGGGCAGGTTGGTCTTGGCGAGGATCACCGCCCCCGCGGCGCGGAGTCGCGCGACGATCGTGGCGTCGGACTCGGGCACATAGTCCTTCAGCGCCGCGGAGCCGAACGTGGTCGTGAGCCCGCGCGTTTCAAGCTGGTCCTTCACCAGCACCGGGATGCCGTGGAGCGGGCCGATGAACTCGCCGCGCTCGCGAAACGCGCGGTCGGCGGCGTCGGCCTCATCGAGGGCGTTGGGATTGACGGTGACGATGGCGTTGATCGCGGGACCCTGCTTGTCCAGCGCGTCGATCCGGGCAAGGTAGAGCTCGACGAGCTGGCGGCTGGTGAGCTGGCCTGAGCGGAAGGCGGCGTGGATGTCGTCGATCGTCGCCTCCTGCAAGCGGAAGGAAGGAGCCGCCATAGGAGACCTCCTCTCAGTCACCTGCGGGGCAGCGCGAGCGGGACGATGACCGCGGCGTGCCGTCAGCCGCACCGGAGCGGCGGCCACGGGCGCCGACGCGGGTGCCGGTCAGCACCGCGGAATGCCCACAGGTTCGACTCCAAACGGTCCCTGCCGCAGTCTAGTGCTCGGAATGCGCCAGGTCAATCACCGAGGATGACGGCGTACGTGGGGCACGCGCCGCCCACACTACTCCATCGGCAGGCGCCAGATGCCGTACTCGTTGTAGAGGTAGACGCTCTGCTCGTCGGAGGAAAAGCCGACGATGGGGAGCAGGCCACGCCCGCGGTAGAGCCGGGTCCAATCCCCACCGGTGCCGTAGGGGCGGATACGCAGTTCCCAATCGCCCAAGACGAAGCGGGAGTTGCCCCGGCCGAACGCCAGGCACAACGTCCATTGGTCGTTCGGAGAGGCGCCGGAGCAGCGATCGTCCCGGATGTAGACGTCGTCGCTCCAGGTTCCCGGGGGATCCCCTTCCACGGGGGTAACCTCGCTGTTGGTCAGGTCGACGATCGCCGCACCGGCGTCGGACTGGAGGAGCAGGCGCGAGCGGTCGTCCGCGATCCGCACCTGCATGGCCGTCAGGTCCGTCGTGCCTTCGAGCGGCAGCGGGATCGTCCGGCCGTCGCGGAGGTCGGTCAGCGTGAGCGGGCTCCCGCTGTGCAGCACGTAGCGAGCCTCGTAGCGATAGCGATCGCCGGTGTACTCGGTCGGCACGGGGGTCGAGATGACGATCAACCGGGCCTCGTCGGGTCCGGCGATCTGCTCAGCCGCCGCACCCGGCACGATGCCGAGGCGATGACCGAGGCTGAGCCGGATGTCGGGGCGTAGGTAGAAGAAGACGAGGAGGATGAGTGCGACGACGGCCAGGGCAATCAGGACACGCTTGATCCGCCGCTCCGTGCGGCTCGGGAGATACTCCATTTCGCTCCTTGTCGGACGGCCGGCACCGGGTGCTAGCCGAGCAGCCGCGATCCGGTACCGCGCCGCCGGCGGGACTCCTCATCAATCGCCTGGAGGTCTGCCGGCGTGAAGAGGTACTGGATGAGCGCCGGGCCGTGCCGGCCCGCAGCCGCCGGGCGGTATCCGCGGAGGAGGATACCATCCTCGGACTGCAAGAGGATGACGTCCTGGATGTTGTTCATGTCGATGTAGCGGCCGATGGCGCGCAGGATATCCTCGTACCGATAGAGCCCCTCGCGGTTCTCCACGTTCTCCAGCCCTCGCTCCTCATTCCGCGCCCGGCTCGGCCATGGTTACGCACGGACGCGCGTGCGCTTATTCGCCACATAGTCCACCAAAATATACTCTCCCAGGTGGTCTGGTGTCGCGAAGAAGGCACGACCTCGGTTGATCTTCGCCATCTCACTGACGAACCCCGCCATGTACGGGCTGCGCTCGAGCATGAAGGTGTTGATCACGATCTGCTCGCGGGTGCAGCGCGCCACCTCCTTGAGCGTCTCCTGCAGCGTCTGGTACGTCGGCGGGTAGGAGAAGCGCACCTGCGTACCGTCGAAGTGCGCCGTCGGCTCGCCGTCGGTGATGACGATGATCTGCTTGTTGCCGCCCTTGTGCCGGCCGAGCAGTTGCCGCGCCAGCATGAAGCCGTGCTGCATGTTGGTGCCGTAGTTGTACTCGTCCCAACTGATCCCGGGCAGCATCGACGGCTTCAGTTCGGTCGCCACGTAGGAGAACCCGACGATGTAGAGGTTGTCGCGCGGGAACTGGGAACGGATCAGGCTGTCGAGCGCCAGCGCGACCTTCTTGGCCGCCGTGAAGCAGCCGTTGTAGAGCATCGACCGGCTCATGTCGACCATCAGCACGGTCGACGACTGGGTGACCAGCTCGGTGCGGAACACCTCGAAGTCGTCCGGCTGCAGGCGCACCGGGCTGCCCGCGCCGTCCCGGTAGACCGCATTCATGACGGTCTTGGGCAGGTGCAGGAGGAAGGGGTCGCCGAACTCGTAGGGCTTGGTGTCGTCGGTGCGCTCGCCGCCGCGCCCGGAGCGGTCGAGCTGGTGCTGACCGAAGCGATCCTTCTTGAGGTGCTGGAAGATGTCCTGCAGCGCCTTCTGCCCGATCTTCCGCACCCCACGTGCGGTCAGCTCGAAGCCACGGCGCGTGCGCTGGATGTACCCGGCGTCCTCCAACAGCTTGGTGAGCTGCCGGAGCTGATCCAGGTCCTGCGCCACGTCGTCGCCGAGCAGCTCCCGGATCTTGTCGTGGTCCACATGTTCCAGGTCGCGCCAGTCGCGGACGCCCCGCAACTGGTCCTCGACCTCCTCCATCTCGCGCAGGTGCTCCATGAGCCGCATGGCTTCGCCCAGCGTGAGCTCCTCGTCGCCGCTGAGGGAGAACTCGCGGTGGTACGGGTTGTTCGGCATGAGCTGAGCGAGGTTCTCCCCGAGCTGGGCCAGCTCCTGCTGGATGCCCGGGTCGCTGAGGACGGCGTCCAGCGCCTCCTGCAACTGGGCGCGCATCTCCGGCGTCATCGAGTCGAGCAGGCTCTGCATGGCGGCCATCTGCCGCGCCAGGTGGTCGAGCAGCTCGTCCAGGCTGTTGATGTTCTGCCCGAAGTAGTGCCCGTACTTGTGCATGAAGCGCTCGAAGTCGGGCTCCCCGCCGCGGGCACGCTCCTCGAGCATCTCATTCAGCTCGCGGAGCATCTGCTGCATGTCGGCGATGTCCTCCGGGGTCATCTCCTGGAGCGCCTGCTGCATCCCCTGGAAGGTCTGCTGCAGCATCTGCTGCTGCAGCATCGCCAGCAACTCCTGGAACTTCTGCCGGGCGCTCGGATCCATGAACTCGTAGTCCTGCAGGGCCTTGATCCGCCCGGCGGGATCGGGCGGCAGCGAATCGAGCACCTCGCGGTTGCGGGCGGCCATGCGCTCCAGCAGCCGGTGCAGGTTCTCGTCGTAGCCCTCGTCGTCCTCACCGGACTCGCCGGACTCACCCGACTCACCGGCCTGGCCCTGCTCCCCGGTCGCACCGGATTCCCCGGCTTGACCCTGCTGCGACCGCGAGCCGGCCTGGGACTGTTGCTCCAGCCGCTGGCGCCCCTGCTCCAGGCGCCGCTCGATCCCGGCGCGCTCGGTTTCGATCACGTCGTCCAGCCGGCGGTTGATGTCCTCCAGCACCGACCCGAGGTCGTACCGGTTCATCTCCCGCTCGCGCATCTGGCGGATGCGCTCCAGCAGGTCGCGCATCCCGCGCATCCCCTGGCCATCGCGCTGGTCGGTGCCCCAGCGGAAGAGCCGCTGCAGGGCGCGCGTCAGGTCGCCGTCCGCCAGCACGTCGTCGGAGATGGCGTCCATGATCTGGTCGGCGTCAAGCGGATCGATCCGCTGCGTGCCGTCCCAGCGGAAGTAGCGGTGTGCGTAACTGTAAGCATTCATGATGATCTATCCCCGGTAGCGCACACCTGTGCGTCCACCCGTGTCCTTGTTCAGCCGGCGGTTGAGATGCAGCCCTTCGAGCACGAACTCGACGGCGGACGCGATGGCGGTGGGATTGCCCGCGGCGCCGAGCCGGGCCGCCGCCTCGCGGAACCCGTCGATGTGGGAGACCTGATGCACGTAGTTCATCGCCGGCATCATGTCTGATGTCTCCACGGTCAGGCCGTTCTCGAAGGCGAGTACCAGGTCGTCGAAGTCGCGTACGGAGAAGTAGCGGTTGAACGTGGTCAGCACCGCCCCCTGCATCAGCTTGTCGACGATGCGGTCCTCATTGACCTCGCCGAGCGCTTCCAGCTCGATCTTCCCGGTCGTTGAGGCGATCGCGGCGTGCAGGTCGCTGATGCGCGGCACCGCCTGCTTCTCACCCAGGCGAATCGCGCGCTTGACGGCGTTGCTGATGACGTTCTCATAGTTGGAGATCGACATGCGCACGCTGACGCCGGAGCGCTGGCTCACGTCGTGGCTGCGCCGGGCCAGGTGCGTGATCTCGGCCACCACCTCGCGCATGAAGTCGGGCACCATCACCTCAACGCCGTCGGTGTCGAACTGTCGCCGCTCCTGCTCCATGATCTCGATCTCAAGATCGATCGTCTCCGGATAGTGCGTCCGGATCTGCGAGCCGTAGCGGTCCTTGAGCGGGGTGATGATGCGCCCGCGGTTGGTGTAGTCCTCCGGGTTGGCGCTTGCCACGATGTAGACATCGAGCGGCAAGCGAATCCGGTAGCCGCGGATCTGGACATCCCGCTCCTCCAGGATGTTCAGCAAGCCGACCTGGATGCGCTCGGCCAGATCGGGCAGCTCGTTGATGGCGAAGATGCCCCGGTTCGTCCGCGGGATGAGCCCGTAGTGGATGGTCAACTCATCGGAGAGATAGCGCCCCTCGGCCACCTTGATCGGGTCCACCTCGCCGATCAGGTCGGCGATGGTGGTATCCGGCGTCGCCAGCTTTTCCGCGTAGCGTTCCTCCCGGCGGATCCAGACGATCGGGGTCTCGTCACCCTTCTCGGCGATCAGATCGCGGGCGTAGCGGCTGATCGGCGCAAAAGGGTTGTCGTGGATCTCGCTCCCGGCGACCGCCGGGACCTCCTCGTCGAGGAGGTTGACGAGGCTCCGGGCCATCCGGGTCTTGGCCTGCCCGCGCTCGCCGAGGAAGATGATGTCCTGCCCGGAGAGGATGGCGTTTTCCACCTGCGGGATCACCGTTTGATCGTAGCCGATCACGCCGGGGAAGATTGGCTCTCCGGTGCGGAGCTTCTGGATCAGATTCTTACGCATCTCCTCCCGGACAGAGAGCACCTGATAGCCGCTCTCCCGAAGTTCGCCGAGGGTCCGCGGCTTAGTCATAGCGTTCATGCTCCTTCGTAGGGTACTGAGGGGTGGCTCGGAACGCCCCTGACTCTCGCAAGGGCCGCTCCAAAGATGTCGACGTCGCCGTGTCGCGGCGACTCAATGGTACTACCGGTGACAACGATGTCAAAGGCGGGGAGAAGCGTCAGACGTCATGCGTCATGCGTCATCCGTGATGCGTGTTGCGTGTTTCGCCTTTCTCCCCTCTCCCCTGGTGGGCTCCGTCCGAGAGGGGTCGGGGGTGAGGGGGAAGTTGACGCATGACGCATGACGCATGACGCATGACGTCTGCCGTCTTACTCTCCCGCAAACTCCCGGATCGCGTCGCGCACGGCGTCCACGTCGAGCACGCCGTCCTCGCGCAGGCGGTCCAGGAATCGCTCGCGGCGCGCCATCTCGGCGATGGCGACCTCGGCGTCGTAACCGAATCGAGTCGCCAGCACCCCGGTGAGCCGGCCAGGTCGGGAGTCCAGCGGCCCACGGAGGACGTCGCGCTCGGCGATGGTCTCCGGATCCGGCTGCCCATCCTGGTCGTGAATGACCTCGACGCGCACGAGGCGCCGCAGCGTCTCCCCGCTCGGCGCCGTCCCGACGCCCAGCGTCAGCACCAGGTCAATGCCGCACAGCAGGTCGGGTGGGACTTCCAGCGGGAAGGAGGTCAGAGTCCGGAAGGCATCGGCCGCGCTCTCGGCATGGAGCGTGGCGCCTACCCCGTAGCCTGCCCGCACCGCTTCGAACAGCCGCCGCACGCCGGGCCCCCAGAGGTAGGTCGGCAGGTGGGGGCTGATCTCGTTGCAGAGCAGGTAGCTGCGGGCAGGGTCGGCTGAGCCGAGGAAGTCGAAGCGCTCGTACCAGCCACGCAGGTAGATGAGCCGGATGTCGGGCGGGAGGAAGGCGAGCAGCGCCGTCAGCGTGGTCGTCTTGCCCGCCTCAGGCGGCACACCGATCACCAGCACCGTCGCCCGGCGCGCCATCGCCATCCAGAGGAATGCGGCTGTACGCGCATCGAGGCTGCCCCGCGCGATCAACTCCACGATCGAGAGCGGGCTGGGCGGCTCCGAGCGATAGCCCCACCAGCCGAACGGCTCCTCATGGCGCTTCGCCGGGTCCGGAAACCGATATGGCATGCGTCCCTGCTGTCCCGAGAACCAAACCTCAGGGGCGCGTCCTGCGCCTCCTTCTGGATGATAGCGTACGGAATGGAACCGGTGCCGGGCCGCATGGACGGCCCCGGCACCGGCGGGTGTTCCTGTCAGATCCGTGCTACCGGAGCGCTACGCTCGCCGCCACGGCGCGACGAAGCGACCCGGCATCGCGCCGGTGTGCTCGCCGTCCTGCAGCACGCGGGTGCCGTTGACCCACACGTCGCGCACGCCGACCGAGAGCTGGTGCGGCTCCTCGAAGGTCGCCCGGTCCCCGATCGTCTCCGGATCGAACACCACCACGTCGGCGAACATGCCCGCCCGCAGCAGACCGCGGTCCCGCAGGCCGAGCCGATCCGCGACCGACGAGGTCATCTTGCGGATCGCGTCCTCCAGCGGGATGACCTTCTCCTCGCGCACGTACTTGCCCAGCACGCGCGGGTAGGTCCCGTAGGCGCGGGGGTGCGTCGGCCCCTGGATGGCGGCCCAGGCCGGGTCGAGCCCGCCGGCGTCGGTCGAAATCTTGACCCACGGCTGCTTGAGCTGCAGCTTCAGGTTGTCCTCACTCATCTTGAAATAGATGGTGAAGATGCGTTGCCCCTCCGAGGCCAGCAGGTCCATCGCCGCGTCGACCCAATCCTGACCGCGCATCTCCGCGATCTCGGAGAGCCGCTTGCCGACGTACTGCTGGTTCTCCGGCTTGGCGAAGCCGACCGGCATGACGTTCTCCGCGCCGGCCGAGTCGACTTGGGCCTCCCAGCCGCCGGACGGGTTCAACGCCTCGGCCTTGATCTTCGCCCGCATCTCTGGGTCGCGCAGATTCTCGTAGAACTTCCCGCCGGCCGCGGCCCAGGGCGGCAGTACCGACGCCAGGCCGGTGCCGCTGGCGGTGTACGGGTACATGTCGGCCGTCACGTCCAGGCCCTCGGCGCGCGCCGCCTCGATGCGCGCGATGGTGGCCGGCATCAGGTGCCAGTTGTCCCGGCCCGACGCCTTGAGATGGTAGATCTCCACCGGCGCGCCCGAGCGCCGGCCGATCTCCAGCGCCTCCGCCAGCCCATCGAGCAGCCCGGCCGACTCCGAGCGCATATGGGTGATGTAGACGCCGCCGTAGCGCGCGACGACCTTGCAGACCTCCACGATCTCGTCAGTGCTGGCGAAAGTGTCGGGCGGGTAGATCAGCGCGAAGGAGACGCCGAAGGCGCCGTCCTCCATCGCCTCGGCCATCACCCGGCGCATCGTCTCCAGCTCGTCGGCGCTGGCCGGTCCCATGTCCATGCCCTTGGCGTACTGCCACAGGGTGCCGCCGCCCAGGAACGAGCCGACGTTCGGGGAAACCCCACGCTCGGTGAGCGCCTCGAACCAGTGGCGGAAGCGGGTCCAGCCCGGCGCGCGGTCGGCCCAGTCACCGACATCCATGGGGAAGAACGCGTTCGCCAAGGGGTCGATGAAGCGGCCGCCGGCCGGTGCCGGCGTCCAGGCCTCGCCCATGATCTCGGTCGTCACCCCCTGGGTGATCTTGGAGAGACAGCGCCCGTCCGCCATCAGCGGCAGGATCGAGTGGCTCTGGATATCAATGAAGCCGGGGCAGACCACCATGCCGGTGGCGTCGACCACCTCCCGCGCGTTCTCGGCCGGGATCATGCCGGGCGGCGTGATGTCGAGGATGCGATCACCCGAGATCGCCACGTCACCGATGAACCAGGGATTCCCGGAACCATCGACCACCTTGCCGTTGCGGATCAGGACATCGATATCCGCCATGACACCTCCCTGTCCACGAGCCCGCACAAGCGGACCGGCCGCCGCAGCGCGTCCCGCCGCGACGAGCGTCCGACACATTCGTGCACACTCTCTCCGGAGTCATCCAGACCGTCAAGACTCTGTACTCCGCCCCGCGTGCCGGCGGCATACCTCTCCGCACCAAGGCTCGGCTGGGTGCGCAATCGTGCGAGCCATCACTTGACGGATTCGCAATCCCGGTCGTCGCCCCACGGGGTCACATCGCCCCGGATCTGTCGTAGACTAGGATGATCCGATGATGCAATGGGCTCGGATTCGGAGAAGGAGGCACGTCATGGTCGACCCGCACGAGCCGATTCCGGCCCAGACGAGCGAACCACCCGGTCGGCCGCTGGACCGGGACACCATCGAGGGGTTCCCGACGGTCGGCGACGGCAGCGGGCTCAGCCCCGACGAGCGCTTCTACCGCGAGGAGGTCCAACTAGCGCTCCGGAACCGCGGGATGCCGCTCGAAGCCCTTCGGTATCCGATCACGCCGACCGGTCTACACTACTTGGTGATCCACTTCGACATCCCGGAGATCACGCCGGACGACTTCCACCTGACGGTCGGGGGGCTCGTGGCGAACCCGCTGCGCCTGACCCTAGCGGACCTCCAGACCCGCCCGTCGGTCACCTTGGCCGTCACACTGGAGTGTGCCGGGAACGGGCGGGCGTTGCTGGAGCCGCGTCCGGCCAGCCAGCCCTGGCTCGTGGAGGGGGTGAGCACCGTCGAGTGGACCGGTACGCCCCTGCGCGGCCTGCTGGAAGAGGCCGGGCTAGACACCCGCGCCGTGGACATCGTCTTCACCGGGCTCGACTGGGGTGTCCAGGGTGGTATGGTGCAGGCGTACCAGCGCAGCCTCTCCCGCGAGGAGGCGATGCGGGACGATGTGCTGCTGGCCTGGGCGATGAACGGCGAGCCACTGCCGCCGCAGCACGGCTTCCCGCTGCGCCTCGTGGTGCCCGGGTGGTACGGGATGACCAGCGTCAAGTGGCTGACCGACATCACGGCCCTCGCCGAGCCGTTCACCGGCTACCAGATGGTGGGGAGCTACCGCTACTCCCAGAGCGCCGACGACCCCGGTGAACCGGTGACGCGGATGCGGCCCCGCGCGCTGATGGTCCCGCCAGGCATCCCCGACTTCGCGACCCGCACGCGCGTCGTCAAGGCCGGGCGCGTCACCATCCAGGGCCGTGCCTGGGCCGGGCGCGCCGCGATCGAACGGGTCGAGGTCAGCACCGACCAGGGCGCCACCTGGGCCGAGGCGACGCTCGACCCGCCGGTGTCACCGGTCGCGTGGTGTGGCTGGCGCTACGAGTGGGATGCGCGCCCCGGGCGCCACACCCTGGCGGTGCGCGCCACCACGGCCGACGGCGAGACGCAGCCGCTCACGCCGCCCTGGACCTACCAGGGCATGGGCAACAACGTCGTGCAGACAGTCGACGTCATCGTGCTGTAAGCGGACGACAGGCCCGCCGGGGTTTCCGGCGGGCCTGCGCGCGCTTCACGGCGTCGTGACGGCGTAAGAGCTGGAACCGAATCCAGCCGCGTGGCAACCATGCCGCCTCGGGCGAGCCGGTTCAGACGATCTCGCCCCGCCCGGGGCAGCCTACCCCCGCTGGTCGATCGGCACCCAGGGCTGGCTGGTCGGCCCGGTGTAGTCGGCCCGAGGGCGGATGAGCCGGTTGTCGGCGTACTGCTCCAGGATGTGGGCCGTCCAGCCGGAGATGCGGCTGGTGGCGAAGACCGGGGTCATCAGATCCTTTGGGATGCCGAGGTAGTGGTAGACGGTGGCCGCATAGAAGTCCACATTGGGGAACAGCCCCTTCTCCCGCTGCATGATCTCTTCCATGCGGACCGACATCTCATACCACTTCGGCTCGCCCGACCGCTCGGCCAGCCGGCGCGACATCTCGCGCAGCCACTTGGCGCGCGGGTCGCCATGCTTGTAGACGCGGTGGCCGAAGCCCATGATCCGCTCCTTGCGCGCCAGCTTGTCGAGGACGTAGGGCTCGACCCCGTCGAGGTCGCCGATCTCTTGCAACGCCGCCATCACCGCGGCATTGGCTCCGCCGTGGAGCGGCCCCTTCAGCGCCGCCACGGCGGCGGTCACCGCCGCGTGCATGTCGGCCAGCGTCGCGGCCGTGACGCGCGCAGCGAAGGTCGAGGCGTTGAACTCATGGTCCGCGTGGAGCACGAGGATCTTGTTCATCGCATCGACTTCGACCTCGTCGGGCGCGGTGCCCTTGAGCATGAGCAGGAAGGCGTGCGCGGTGTCGGTCGCCTCCGGGGGCGGCACCGGCTCCTGGCCGCGCCGCAGGCGCTCCAGCGCCGCCACGATGGTCGGCACCTGCGCCACCAGGCGGAGCGCCTTTTCGACGCTCACGTCGCGGCTGGTGTCGTTGGGACGTTCCTCATAGAACCCGAGCGCCGAGACGGCGGTGCGCAGCGTGTCCATGGGAACGGCGTCCCGCGGCACGGTGCGGAGCAGCGTCATCAACCCGTCGGGCAGTGGGCGGAGGGCGGAGAGCTGCCTCCGCAGGTCGTCCAGTTCTGCGCGCGTGGGGAGCGTGCCGAAGAACAGGAGGTGCACGACCTCCTCATAGCTGGCGTGCTCCGCGAGGTCGTCGATGTTGATGCCGCGGTAGGTCAACACCCCGTCGATAATGGAGCTCAACTGCGTCGTGCCTGCGACAACGCCTTCCAGTCCTCGAGCGGTCATGACTCAGTCCTCTCTCGCCTTCGCGCAACGCAGCCGGGGTGAGTTTGCCGCAGCGCGCCCCCCGACCGCCTTGATTCTTCCCGTCCGCCTCACTTTCCTTATCGCAGAACGTGCGCCGTGTAAAGCGGCCGGTGCAGCGGTGGCACGCAGGTTGGTGAAAGTTCCGGGGCGTTCGCCGGCCATTGGGGGGCCGGCGTGTGTCGTGCGTTCGGAAAGGAGGAACGACCTGCTGTCCAGGATCCATCGGGCTCCCGCTGTCCGCCCCTCCGCCGACCGCAGGAGGGTGGACCGCACCGAAGGTGCCCACACCGCGATTGTGGCCGGCAGCGCGCTCCTGCTCGTCGTCCAGTTCCTCATGGCGCTCGGCAGCCGGCTCGTCGACGGCCTCTTCGCCCACGTCGGCATGGACTTCCTCACCACCTACACCGCGGCCCAGATCATCGCTGACGGCGACGGCCATCGCCTCTACGACTGGTGGGCGCAGCGGCTCGCTCAATACCCCATCATCGCCGCGCAGAACGTGACCTGGTCCGACCGCATCCTCCAGCCGTATGTGGCCCCACCGGTCCTGGCAATCATCGCCTTCCCACTCCAGTGGTTGCCTGCACCCGGGGCATTCGCCGTCTGGGTCGCCCTGAGCGCGGGAGCGTTCTGGATCGCTGCGCGGCGCCTGGATCGCGCGCTCAACCTTCGCCTGGGCTGGCTCCTGCCGCTCGTGACGTTCAGCTTCTTCCCCGTCTTCTACACCCTGCGGCTCGGCCAGGCCGAGGGGTTGATGTTCCTTGGCGTGGTCGCCTACATCGTGCTCAGCCGACGCGGCGCGGATCTGCCGGCCGGGCTTGCGCTCGGCATTCTCGCGATCAAGCCGCCGCTCCTGGTTGTGCCGATCATCTACCTGGCCACCAAGCAACGCTGGCGCGCGCTGCTCGGTCTGACCATTGCCTGCGTGGGAGCGGCCGGGCTCTCGTTGGCCATCCTCGGCCACGCCGGCGTGGCCGACTATCTCAAGCTGAGCCACGACCTCAGCCAGCCCGCCGGCACCACGGCGACCAACGTCGCGGGGATGATCAACGTCCGCGGCACCGTCGTCCGGCTGCTGCCGGGCGCTTCAGCGCTGGTCCAGGAGATCGCTATTGTCGGCATCTCGCTGACGCTGCTGGGCGTGTCGGTCGCCGTCTGGCGCCGTTCGGCACCGGAGCGGGGGACGCCAGCCGATGAGGCGGACACGGCCTTGATGCTGGTGGCCACGTGCCTGCTCAGCTACCACACGCTTATTCACACCGGCTCGCTCCTGCTGCCGGCAATCGCGCTCCTGTGGCACGCGGTCCACCGTGAGCCAACCTCCGGCGATTGGGATCGTGGCGTGATGGGCTGGATGCTGGCGGCGCTGTGGGTCGCCCCGACCCTGGCCTTCCTTCCGACCGGGACGAGCCAACTGCCCGCGATCGTCATGACGCCCTTCGTGGCGCTGCTCTGGATCTTCTCGGCCGAGTACGTCATCCGCCACACGACGCCGGAGCCCGCGCTCGCCAAGGCGCGAACAGCCCGCGGCTCTCGCCGGTGGTGAGGGCCGTTCCCCTCACCACCACCTGCACGCAGTGCAGCGCGCGAGGAATGATGCAGTGCGGCCGGGGCAGGTCTGACACCCACCCCGGCCGCCGGCTATCCACCATATCGCGCGTCAGGAACGGAATGATCTCGTGCGGCGCGCCGGAATCGTTCTGTCAGGACGCGCAGGACACGCCCGATCTACGCCGCGTACAGTGCCTCGATCACCCGGTCGGGGACGACCGGGCGCCCCTCGGCATCGACACCGGATCCGGCCTCGTCGAGCACGCCCAGCTCTGCCAGCACCAGCGCGCGGTGCTTGCAGTAGGGGCGGAAGGCGCTCCCGCGGCAGGAGCAGAGGAGATCGCCGTCGAGGATCGTCACCTCGTAGGCGGTGTCGGTCTGGCTATGGCTCGTGACCGCCCAAGCACGACGGTCGCCGTTGAGCCGGTAGGCACGCAGCCCTTCCCGCGCCGCCTTCTCCGCCAGCCGCCGCCAGGTCGCGACCGACACCATGGTTTCCAGCATCGTAGTCATCGTCAGTCCCCAGTCCTGGTCGCTTATGTCGAGCCTAAGTATGCCAAATTGGGGGCCGAATTGCCCGTCGTGGCGACGTTTGGTGGCTTGACGGCGTCCCATTCGTACAGTCGACAGAGCGCGATTTTCGAGGGGCACGGTATACTTGCTTCAGTGGGGCAAGGAGGGCCGGATTGCCAAGGTTGGCATAGAAGGTGCGACCGCCTCCCGTGGACGACAGCCCCGCAGCAAATCCCCGCCCGCTCCGAGGCACCATGCGGTGGTCTCGGGTGCATGGGTGCGGACAGCGGGCCGGCCTCGCCCCGTAAACCCGCCGGGAGTGCGGCGCTACAGCGCAGTAGAGGGGAGAAGGCATGCCAGGGGAGTCATACGACGTTGTGCTGCTCGGCGGCGGGACCGGCGGGTACGCGGCCGCATTCCGAGGCGCGCAGCTCGGGCTGAAAGTCGCCGTCGTCGAGAAGGACAAGGTCGGCGGCACCTGCCTGCACCGCGGTTGCATCCCTACCAAGGCCCTGCTCAAGAGCGGCTCCGTCGCGCGGCTCATGCGGGACGGCGCGCAGTACGGCGTCACCGCCACCGGCATCGAGATCGACTACTCGAAGGCCATCGAGCGATCCGGCCGCATCGTCGAGCAGAACTACAAGGGGCTTCAGTTCCTCTTCCGGAAGCACAAGATCGATATCTATGAAGGCGTCGGCCGCCTCAAGAACAACCGCACCGTCATCGTGACCAAGGCGGACGGCAGCACCGAGGAGGTCACCGGCAAGGCGATCATCATCGACACTGGCTCCCGCCCGCGCGCGATCCCTGGCATCGAGTTCGACGGCAAGCGGGTCATCAACAGCGACCACTCCACCTGGTCCCCCGATCTGCCGAAGCGGGTCATCATCCGCGGCGGCGGCGCCACGGGGGTCGAGTTCGCCACGATCTACCGCGACTTCGGCTGCGAAGTCACGCTCGTCGGGCGTGTGGTGCCCAACGAGGACCGCGAGGTCTCGCAGCAGCTCACCCGCTCGTTCACCAAGGCCGGCATCAAGATCATCCCCGACTACCGCCCGACCGCCGAGGACTTCAACATCACCGAAGGCGGTGTTGAGCTGCGCGTGAAGCGGGACGGCAAGGAGGAGCGGATCGAGGCCGACACCCTGCTGGTCGCCATCGGGCGCCAGGGGAACATCGAGGACATCGGCCTGGAAGAGCTGGGCATTAAGACGAAGGACAGCTACATCGTCACCGATGACTTCGGGTTCACCGGAGTCGACGGCGTCTACGCGATCGGCGACGTGATCGGCAAGCAGCTCCTGGCGCACACCGCGATGCACCAGGGGATCATCGTCATGGAGCTGCTGGCGGGCAAGAAGCCGATGCCGCTGGACCTGAAGAAGGTGCCGAGCGTGACCTTCTGCCACCCCGAGATCGGCAGCGTGGGCCTCACCGAGGACGAGGCCAAGGCAGAGGGGCGCACGATCAAGGTGGGCAAGTTCCCGCTGCGCGCGAACGGCAAGGCGCTCATCGAGGATGAAGTCGACGGCTTCGCCAAGGTGATCGCCGATGCCGAGACCGACGAGATTCTGGGCGTGCACCTCATCGGTGGGCACGCCACCGAGTTGATCGGCGAGGCGGCGCTGGCCTCGCTGCTGGAAGCCACCCCATGGGAGATCGGCCTCAGCGTGCACCCGCACCCAACCATCTCCGAGGTTCTGGGTGAGGCGGCGCTCGCTGTGGACGGCATGGCTATCCACATCTGACCGTCGGAGCCAATGCTGGCTCCCCAGCCGAAGGAGGCTGCGTCATGAAGCAGTTCGATTCCGGGGGCGTAGGTATTGAGACCAGGGCAACGGCGCCCAAGGGTCTCACCGAATCGGATCTCGTGCGCATGTACGAGTACATGGTCCTGGCCCGGTCGCTGGACGAGCGCATGTGGCTGCTCAACCGCGCCGGTCAGGCCCCCTTCGTGATCTCGTGCCAGGGACACGAAGCGGCGCAGGTTGGCGCAGCCTTCTCACTCCAACCGGAGAAGGACGTGCTGGTCCCGTACTACCGGGACCTGGGCATGGTCCTGTACTTCGGTTTGACCCCGCGTGAGCTGATGTTGAGCCTGCTGGCCCGCAAGGGTGATCCCACCAGTGCGGGCCGGCAGATGCCGGGGCACTACGGCTCCCGCAAACACAACGTCATCACCGGCTCCAGTCCGGTCGCGACCCAGGTCCTCCACGCGACCGGCATCGCCCTGGCGGCCAAGTACCGTCGCGAAGACACGGTCGCCTGGACCTGTGTCGGCGAGGGCGGCACGAGTCAGGGCGACTTCCACGAGGCGCTCAACTTCGCATCGATCCACCGGCTTCCGGTGGTCTTTTTTGTAGAGAACAACGGTTACGCGATCTCCGTCCCGCAGCGCAAGCAGATGGCGATCGAGAACGTCGCCGACCGCGCCGCGGGCTACGGCATGCCGGGCGTCACCGTGGACGGCGGCGATCCGGTTGCCGTCTACACCGTCGCCAGGGAGGCGGTCGACCGCGCCCGTGCGGGCGGCGGGCCGACGCTGATCGAGGCCAAGGTCCAGCGGCTGACCGCCCACTCCAGCGACGACGACGACCGCACGTACCGCGATCCTGAGGAACTCAAGGCTGAGCGCGCGCAGGACCCGATCGTCCGCTTCCGCGCTGCCCTCATGGAGCAGGGCGTCCTGACCGAAGCGCAGGACGCCGACATTCGTGCCCGGATCAAGGCGCAGATCGACGACGCCACCGAGTTCGCCGAGCAGGCGCCGTATCCCGATCCGGCCGAGCTGATGCTCCACGTCTACGGCAGCTAAGGAGGCGGGCGATGGCCACCAAACTCCTCATTGATGCGATCCGCGACACCCTGTTCGAGGAGATGCGCGGCGACGACCGCATCATCGTGCTGGGCGAGGACGTCGGCAAACGGGGCGGCGTCTTCCGCGTCACCGCCGGACTGATCGATGAGTTCGGCGAGGAACGCGTGATCGACACCCCGCTAGCCGAGTCGTCGATCGTCGGGGTCGCCATCGGCGCGGCCCTGCACGGCCTGTTGCCGGTCGCCGAGATCCAGTTCTTCGACTTCATCCACCCGGCCATGGACCAGATCATGAACGAGGCGGCGAAGATCCGCTACCGCTCCGGGGGCGACTTCGACTGCCCGATCGTAATCCGCACGCCGTACGGCGGCGGGGTCCACGGCGCGCTCTACCACTCGCAGAGCCTTGAGTCGGCCTTCACCCGCGAGCCGGGTCTCAAGGTGGTCGCGCCGGTCAACCCGGCAGACGCCGCCGGGCTGCTGCGCAGCGCCATCCATGACCCGGACCCGGTCCTCTTCCTGGAGCACAAGAAGGCCTACCGCCTGATCCGCGACGAGGTGCCCGAGAACGGGCACACCGTGCCGATCGGTAAGGCAAAGGTAGTGAAGGAAGGCTCCGACGTCACCATCATCTCCTACGGGATGATGCTCTACGAGTCGCTGGCCGCGGCCAACGCGCTCGAAGAGAAGGACGGCAGCAGCGTCGAGGTTATCGACCTGCGCACGCTCCGCCCGCTGGACAAGGAGACGATCCTGGCCTCGGTGGCCAAGACCGGTAAGGTGCTGATCGTCCACGAGGCCAACAAGGTCGGCGGGGTTGGGGCCGAGGTCGCGGCGCTCATCGCCGAGGAAGCCTTCCCCTACCTCGATGGGCCGATCATGCGCGTCGCCGGGCCGGAGGTACCGGCCATGCCCTTCAGCCCACCGCTGGAGCAGGCCTACCTGCCCAACGCGGAGAAGATCGGCGCCGCGCTGGAGCAGCTCGCGGCATTCTGAGGGACCACCCCTCACCCCCCTACCCCCTCTCCCACAAGGGGAGAGGGGAGCGGAGAACGCCTGAAGTGCTGCGTGCTCCGTCTTTTCGTTCTTCTCCCCTCTCCCTTTGTGGGAGAGGGGCCGGGGGTGAGGGGGCAACCACCAGCCTTGCCCGGGAAGGAGATCGCGCGTTATGTCCACAACCCGTCACGGCACTGTGGTCCGGCTCCCCAAGCTCGGCGAGAGCGTCACCGAGGGCACGATCGGCACCTGGCTGAAGCAGGTGGGCGACCGGGTCGAGAAGTACGATCCCCTGGTCGAGATCACGACCGACAAGGTCAATGCGGAGGTCCCCTCGCCGGTGAGCGGCATTCTGACCGAGATCCGCGCGGCGGAGGGAGATACCCTCCCGGTCGGTGCCGAGATCTGCGTCATCGCGGAGGAGGGCACTGAGGCCCCCACCGCCGAGGCGGCACCCGAGGTCGGCGCCGCGGCCCAGGACGGCATCAACGGCGCGCTGGCCGCTGGTCCCGCACCCGGGCGCGCCCCGAAGCGGACCGGCCGGGAGAGCGCCGAGGAGTTGCTGCGGACCCGTTCGTCACCCGCGGTGCGGCGCATTGCCGAGGAGCACGGAATCGACATCTCCCAGGTACCCGGCACTGGTCTGAGCGGCCGTGTCACCAAGCAGGACATCCTGCGCTACATCGCGGCGCGTGAGGCCCAGCCCGCCGCAGCGGCAGCGCCGGAGCGTGAGGCGACGGCCGTCGACGCCGCCGCGGCCGCGATTCAGGAGACCGCCGCGCCACCGAAGCCGGCCGAGGTCGCCGTCCAGCCGGAAACCCCCGCCCTGCGCCCCGCGGCCGAGATCCCGGCCGAGCAGGCGGAGATCCCGATTTGGGAGGGCGACCAGATTGTTCCGGTCACGCCGATGCGCAAGCAGATCGCCGCGCACATGGTGCGCAGCGAGCGCACCGCCCCGCATGTCACCCTCTGGATGGAAGTGGACATGTCGGGCGTGGTCGAGGCCCGCGCGCGGGCACAGGAGCGCTTCCGCCAGGAGGAGGGCTTCGAGCTGACCTTCCTCCCATTCGTCGTCAAGGCCGTCGTCCACGCGCTGCGCGAGCACCCGCGCGTGAACGCAGTCTGGGACGAGGACCGCATCATCCTGCGCAAGGCGATCAACATCGGCATCGCGGTCGGGATGGAGGACGGGCTGATCGTCCCGGTCATCAAGAACGCCGACGAGAAGAGCATCGTGGGGCTGGCACGCGCCATCCGCGACCTGGCCACGCGCGCCCGCAACGGGCAGCTCACCCTGGACGACGTCCAGGGCGGCACCTTCACGGTGAACAACCCCGGCACGTTCGGCACCATCCTCTCGACGCCGATCATCGTCCAGCCGCAGTCAGCCATCCTCAGCACCGAGGCGGTGGTCAAGCGCCCGGTCGTGATCGACGACGCGATCGCGATCCGGCCGATGATGAACCTCTCACTCTCGTTCGACCACCGGATCCTCGACGGGCTGGCCGGGGCACGCTTCCTCGCCACCGCCAAGCAGTGGCTCGAAGCGTTCCGCCCCGACACCCCGCTCTACTGACCCACCATCCCGGCCCAGGCGACGTGCCCGGGCCGGATGCCATTACGAGCGCCGGCACGATGCCGGCGCTCTTGCCTCTTGCCGCCCCCGGCCGGATCGTCTAGCCTGCTGCCGGCAGACCATCAGTCGAGCGAACGGAGGAAGCTGGGCCATGAGCGGGCAGGGTGCAGGCGAACGATTCGATCTGGTCATCCGGGGCGGCGACGTTCTCGATCCCGGCGCAGGCATCGAGGGCCGCTACGACCTCGGCATCCGCGACGGCCACGTCGCGGCGATCGAGCCGGCGATCGACCCCGCCAGTGCGGAGGGCGTGATCGACGCCACCGGTCAGATCGTCACACCGGGCCTGGTGGACCTGCACACGCACATCTATTGGGGCGCGACCTACTGGGGGATCGAGGCCGACCCGGTAGCGGCACGCAGCGGCGTGACCACCTGGCTCGACGTCGGCTCGGCCGGCGCCTACTCTTTCCCCGGATTTCGCCGTTACATCGCGGAACCCAGCCGCTGTCGCGTCTTCGCGCTGCTCAACCTCTCGTCGATCGGCCTGATCGCCCCTACCTGGGAGTTCGCCAACCCCGACTATTGGGACGTGGATCTCGCCGCCAAGATCGTCGAGGCCAACCGCGACATCATTCTGGGGATCAAGGCCCGCATTGATGGGAACACCACGCGTGGCGTCGGCGTCCGCCCACTGGAGCGAGCGCGGGAGCTGGCCGACCGAGTCGGGCTGCCGCTCATGGTCCACATCGGCTGGGGCCCGCCCACCATCGACGAGGTCGCGGCCTACCTGCGTCCCGGCGACATCCTCACCCACTGCTTCACCGGGGGTGACATGCGCATCCTCGGGGAGGACGGCCGGATCCTGCCGGTGATCCGTGACCTCCAGGAGCGCGGCCTGATCCTCGACATCGGGCACGGCACCGGCTCCTTCAGCTTCGCCGTGGCCGAGGCGATGCTGGAGCAGAGCATCCTACCCGACACCATCTCCAGCGACATCCACCAGCTCGCCGTGCAGGGCCCGATGTACGACCTGCCGACCACGCTCTCGAAGTTCCTCGCCCTCGGCATGAGCCTGTCTGACGTGATCGTGCGTGCGACCGCACGCCCGGCCGCCGCGATCCGCCGCCCCGACCTCGGCACTCTCCGCGTGGGCTCAGTCGCCGACATCGCGCTCTGGCGGCTGGAGGAGGGGGACTTCGTCTTCCACGACGTCGGGATGGACGAGCGCCGCGGCACCCGCCGCCTGGTCAACACGCTGACGCTGGTCGACGGGCAGATCCTGCCGCGTCTCCCTGAGCGCCCACCGCACGTCTGGGCCGTCCTGCCCGAGCACCAGCGGAGGTGAGGCAGGTGCGTCATGCGTCATTCTCCCCTCTCCCACAAGGGGAGAGGGGCCGGGGGTGAGGGGGACGCATCACGCCTGCCGCATGACGTATGACGGTTGACGCATGACGCACACTCCCCGGCAAGCTTCGTGCATTCTCCGCTGACCGGGCACTGGAGCGTGGCCCACACGAGTCCGGTACCGGAGAGGCGGGAGCGATGCAACGGCAGGCAGTTGAGTCGAGCATGATCCGGTCGGTCGGGTACGATCCGCAGCACCAGATCCTGGAGATCGAATTCGTCAAGAGCGGTGATGTCTACCAGTACCGCGACGTCCCGCAGCCGGTCTACCAGGACCTGCTCACGGCAACGTCACACGGCCAGTACTTCCAGGCGCACATCCGAGGGGAGTACCCCTACCAGAAGCTGCCGCGCCACTAACCGCCATGAGCGGCCCGCGCGGGCAACGACGGCGTGCTACGATATCCGCGCAGCCCCGTCTTGGCGACCAGAAAGGGCAGCCATGCGCGCAGATCAACCCGCCATGCCCGCGCTCGAAGGCACCATCGCCCGCTGGGCCGCCGCGAGACCCGACGTCCAGGCGCTGGTCGTAGTCGGCTCCTACGCGCGCACCGACTCGCCGGCGGATCCGTGGTCCGACCTCGACCTGGTCCTGTTCGCGGACGACCCAACCCCGTACCTGGAGTCCACCGGCTGGCTCGACGCCATCGCGCCGCCGCGAATCACCTTCACCGAACCGACCGCGCTCGGGATCGGCCGGGAGCGCCGCGTGCTCTTCGAGGGCGGGCTCGATGTCGACTTCACCCTCGTGCCCGCAACCTGGCTCGATGCGCTCGATCCCGAGCACGGGGACCAGGCGCTGCGGGCGGCCGTTGCCCCGGTGGTGGCGCGGGGCTACCGGATCCTGATCGACCGCGATGGCCGGCTGAGCCGCGTGCTGACCGGGCTGAAGGGCGCCTCGCCCCCCTCTCCGCCGCTGCCCAGCCCGGAGGAGATGGACGAACTGATCCAGGACTTCTGGTACCACGCCGTCTGGACCGCCCGGAAGCTGCGGCGCGGTGAACTGTGGGTCGCCCTGCGCTGCTGCGACGGCTACATGAAAACCCTCCTGCTACGGATGCTGGAGTGGGACGCGCACGCGCGCGATCCGCACGTGGACACCTGGCATGAAGGCCGCTTCCTGGAACGGTGGGCCGATCCACGAACCCTCTCGCACCTGCGCAGCGCCTTCTCCCGCTACGACGAGAGCGCCGTCTGGCTCGCTCTCATGAACACCATGGACCTCTTCCGCGGGGTTGCCGGGGACACCTGCGCGCGGCTGGGATACACCTACCCCACCGAGGTGGACCGCTACGCGAGCCGCCTGGTCGAGCAACTGGCACGTCCCCAAGGACGCCAATCGAATGGATAAGCGCCTGCCCACCACGCCCCAGGTGGGCAGGGCACCCGCTGCGCATCCTCAAAAGCGGTACAATGTGTACGAACACCCGCGCCACCACGGTGGCGGGTTCACCTCCCGACCGCGGCCGGCTCACGCGTAGAGCACCGGCCGTCGTAACGAAATAGTCCACGCCGGAGTTATCAATAGTGAACGTACACTCGGCGGCCACCGGAACGGTCGCACGGCGGGAACGGGTGGGAAAGGTTCGTCGATGCGTCGTGTTCTCAGAACGATCGGCCTGGCACTGCTGGTCGCCGCCCTCGGCGGCACCGGTATCCTGAGCCTGGCCTCGCTTGGCCCGATCGCCCGCAGCGACTTCACTACCACACGCGACCCGCTGGCCGCGGCGGCCGCACCGCAGGAGTCGGCCGAGGCGCTGCCGGTCGTGACCCCAACCCCGACTCCGGCTCCCGAGCCGGCTGGGATCGGCGGCAATACGACCGACCTGCGGTGGGAAGTCGCCATCCGCACCCCCGATGGAGCGCGCGTCGGCGTGGTGACGGCTGACGCCGTGAACATCCGGTCCGCGCCGGGACTGGACGCCCAGATCGTCGGGACCGCCTTCGGCCGCCACCCCATCCCTATCTACGACGAAGTGCCGGGGGATCCGGTCGACGGCAACCCCACGTGGTACCGCATCGGCCCGGACCGCTACATCAGCGCGGCGATGGTCGCGCCCTTCATCCCGACCCCGCCGGAGCAGACCTTCCCCGGCCACTGGGTGGACGTGAATCTCTCAAGCTTCTACGCCGTGGCCTACGACGGCGGCACACCGATCTATGCGGCGATCATCACCGCCGGGCGCGACGGCAAGACGCCGACCGGGGTCTTCGAGGTGTTCCAGCGCGTACGCCGCGAGACGATGGACTCGACGACGGTCGGCATTCCGGAGGACGACCCGCGGTACTACTACCTGGAAGAAGTCGAGTACACCCAGTACTTCAAGGAAGGGGGCTACGCGCTGCATGAGAACTACTGGACGCCCCCGTCCGCCTTCGGCGGCTTCGGCAGCAACGGCTGCATCGGCCTGCTCGAGCCCGATGCCGCGTTCCTCTGGGACTTCCTGGACATCGGGTCCACGGTGAGCATTCACTACTGATGCGTCATGCGTCATGCGTCATGCGTCATGCGTGATGCGTCCCCCTCACCCCCGACCCCTCTCCCACGAGGGGAGAGGGGAGATACACGCAACACGCAACACGGAACACACAGTACGCACTACGGGTGACGCATGACGCATGACGCATGACGCGTCCCCTCACTGCCACCGCAGCGCCGCACGGGCGGCCCAGTACCGTTCCGGTGGCTCGGCCAGGGTGGCGAGCGCGGCGCGGGCAGGTTCGTCCAGATGCACGTCGAGAGCGGCGACGTTCGAGCGCAGGTGCTCGATCGTCGCGGCGCCCGAGAGGACGCAGTCGGCCCAGGGCTGATCGAGGACTGCGGCCAACGCCAGTTGATCGATCGTGCAGCCGAGCCGCGCCGCCTCCCGCTCCAAGACGGCTCGGCCGGCGCGGAAGTCCGGGTCGGTATTGCGCGGTGTCAGCCTGCCGTTGGCCAACGCTTCCTTGACGATCACGCCCATCCCCGCCTGCCGCACGTGCGCCAGCAGCGGGCCGATTGACGGCTCCAGCACGTTCCACGTCGCCTGCACGCTGTCGAAGAGGCGCCGGCCGTCACGTTCGATGGCGAAGGCCCGCTCTAACGTGCGCGCCGAGTCCGGCCCGCTGAGCGTCAGGCCCACGGCCCGGACGGCACCGCTTTCCTTCAGACGTGCCAGCTCATCGAGCACTTCCGGCCGGTCGAGCACCCCGGAGTCCTCGGTCGCGCTGTGGATCTGGTAGAGATCGAGGTAGTCGCCAAGCCGCTCCCGGCTCTCCGCGAACTGGCGCTGCAGCGTCGGCAGGGTGTGGTCCTTGACCTCGTGAACCTCGGCATCGACTCGCCAGCCGGCGGTGTAGGTGTAACCCCACTTGCTCCCGACCGTGCACGCGGCCGGGTCAATCCCCCGTGCCCGCAGCCACGAGCCGAGGAACTCCTCGCCGCGGCCGTAACTGCGCGCGGCATCGAAGTAGCGGAGCCCGGCGGCCCAAGCGGCGTCGAGCACCGCATGCGCGTGGCGCTCCATCGCCTCCACGTCGTAGCGACGGCCCAGATCGTCCGCGTGACCCAGGGTGATGTAGCCCGGGCGCCCCAACGCCGCCATCCCCAGGCCCATCCGCGTGACCATGAGCCCGCTATCCCCGAGCCCACGCGTCTCCACCATGTACCCTCCCGCTCCGTGCGTCCTCGTCTGCCCGCCACCGCCGCGCAAGCCGGATGCCGAGATGCGTCATGCGTCATACGTCATCCGTCACCCGTCATCCGTGATGCTCCCCTCTCACGTGCTGGGAGAGGGGTCGGGGGTAAGGGGGACCCATCACGCATGACGCATGACGCATCACGCATGACGCATCACGCATCCGCTTGACGGACCCCGCCGGGGACCGCATTATCGAAGTCGCCGGGGTCGTTGTGCGGCCGAAGGGAGCGGCCCGCGCCCCGGCCGCCGCAGCAGGGAGGAACCACCGATGAGCCTGGCGGATCAAATCGCAGCCTGGATCAAGGAGCAGGTAGCGCAGGCCGGGGTGCAGGGCGGGGTCGTCGGCCTCTCGGGCGGTATCGACTCCGCGGTCGTCGCCGGACTCGCCACCCGCGCGCTCGGCCCCGAGCGGGTCACGGCCGCCATCATGCCGGCCCACAGCAACCCACAAGATGTGGAGCACGCGAAGCTCGCGGCCGCGGCGTTCGGCCTGGAGCCCCTCGTCATCGACCTCAGCCGGGCGTACGATGTCCTTCGCGAGACGCTGCCCCCCGGCAGTGAGATGGCCAACGCCAACATCAAACCGCGCCTACGCATGATCACCCTCTACCACCTCGCCAACACCCGTAACGCGCTGGTCATCGGTACCGGCAACAAGTCGGAGGAGATGGTCGGCTATTTCACCAAGTACGGCGACGGCGGGGTGGATATCCTGCCCATCGGCGGGCTATACAAGCACCAGGTCGTTGCGCTGGCGCGCGAGATCGGCGTGCCGGAGCCGATCATCACCAAGCCGCCGAGCGCCGGGCTCTGGGCAGGGCAGACCGACGAAGGGGAAATGGGGATCACGTACGACGAGTTGGACGCGATCCTGGCCGCGATCGAGCGGGGCGACACGACCGGTTTCCCGCCGGATAAAGTGGCGCGAGTCGAGCGGATGATCGCGAGCTCGGAGCACAAGCGACGCCTGCCGCCCATCTTCGAGCCGGCCGGCGCCGAGGCCCGGCGCTGAGATGCGCCTGCGCGAGCGACCGGAGCCGGTAACAGTCACGCGCGCCGTTGCCGGCAGCCTCGCTGCCGGTGCGGCCTATCTCCTCGCCCAGGCAGCGGACATTCGCGCCCTGGGCGTGCCGACCAACGACCTGCGGCTGCTCGCGGGCATGGTCCCCGGCGGGGAGACCCGCTGGCGCACCCTGGGCACCCTGATGCACTTCGCCAACAGCATCGCCCTCGGCCTGGCGTTCACCCGCGTGCGCGACCGCGTGCCCGGCACCGGATGGCGTCAGGGACTCCTGTTCGCGCTCGCCGAAAACACTATCCTGGGGCCGATCCTCTTCCTGACCGATCGCTTCCACCCGGCGATCCGGGCCGGTCGCCTCCCCCGCTACATCACGCCTCGCGCGCTGCTCCAGCAAGTCATCCGCCACATCGCCTACGGCGTCGTCCTCGGCGCGACGCTCGGCCGCCGGGTGTAGGGTGCGGGTCGCTCGGCGCGAAGCCAGCAGTGTAGAATCGACACGAGCCAGTTGCCCGGCCGGGGCGGGGCCGGGCGTCATGGTGCAGAGGAGAGGGCGCGCGATGGTCACCCAGGGCCGCCGGCCGTTGCCGCCGGCCGATGACGATCTGGCACAGGAGCTGAAGGTCCACTTGCAGGCCCTGCACGATCTGGGGCCGAGCTACAGCGACGAGGTCGCGGAGGCGTTCATCCGCCATATCGATCAGCGGATCGACCAGCGACTCGAACGGCGGCTCGCCCAGATGTCTGCCCAGCGCCGGCACGACACCGGGGCGATCGTCTGGACCCTCGTGCTGGCAATCCCCATCACCGCCATCGTGGGCGGGATCGCCGGGCTCCCGGGCATCGTGGTGGTCTGGGCCGCGATCCTCATGCTGGTCTGGCGGATGACCAAATAGCGGCCCGCTACCGCTCCCGCTCCCGCCGTCGCCAGGATCCCCAGAAGCGGCGCAACCGGTTCGCCGGCGGCGGGAGCGACGCCAGGAACTCCTGCGCCTCGCGGTCGAACTCCCCGACCTCCATCGTCAGCGCGGTGCCCTGACCCGTGCCGCGCACGGTGACGGTGACCCAGCCACCCCCGCCGACGAAGCGGATATGCAACCGGCTCTCGTCGCTAAGGTCCAGTCCCACCTCACCCTGGAAGTAGTCCCGCGCCCGGGCCAGCACCTCGCGGGGTCGCAGCCGGGTCGTCCCGCCGTAGCGCATCATGTCCGCCCACGCCGTCGGGCGCGCTCACGTTGCGCCAGCGCCAGCGCACCGAGCAGATCCCCGGTCGCGCCGCCGAGGAGGCCGATCTGCTCCGGGTCGTGTCCGGCATCGAGCAGCGGCCCAACCACGTCATGCGCCAGGTCGGCGATCCAGCCGGCCAGAACCGTCGCCTCACCGGTCAGCGTCGCGCCGCTCAGGCAGGCTGGGAGGAGCACCGTCTGCCCGGCAGCCAGTGACACCGTCGCGTCGCCCGCACGCACCGCACACTCACCCGCGATGGTGCTCAGCAGCCAGAAGGAGGCGCCTCCGGTATCCGGGACCGGCAGGTCGCCCTGCACCGACCAGCGCTCCAGCGTGAAGTAGCGGCAGGCAGCCAGCACCGTCCGCCGCTCGTCACGGGCCAGCGGGACCGTCGTCACCGCGCGCCGCCCGGGGACCATCGCCCGCAGGGCGTCATCGACGTGCACCTCACGCGGGCGCCCCTGGCTGTCTACCCGGCCCCAGTCGTACAGCCGGTAGGTGATGTCGCTGTTCTCCTGGATCTCGTAGAGCAGGATGCCCGCGTCGATCGCGTGCACCGTGCCCGCCGGGACGATCAGAGTGTCGCCGGTGCGCACCGGCTCGCGTAGGATCAGGTCCTCAAAGGTTCCCTGCGCGATGGCTTCCCGCACCTGCTGCGCGGTCACCCCGGCGCGCAGGCCCGTGATGAGCGTCGCGTCGGGATCGGCGTGGATGATGTGCCAGGCCTCGGTCTTGCCCCGCTTGCCCAGCGGCGCGGCCGCGTCGTCGTCGGGATGCACCTGCAGCGACAGGATGTCGGTCGCGTCGATGAACTTCACCAGCAGCGGGAAGTCGCGGAACGGCTCGCTGGCACGCTCACCGCGCCGGCCAAGGAGCGCCGCCGGATACCGAGCCGCGAGTTCCCCCAGCGTCTGCCCCGCCAGCGGCCCGTTGGTCACCGTGGCGCTGTCGCCGCTCTCCAGCGACTCCCCGACCGGCGCGTCGGTCGGCAGCGTCTTGCCCAGGACCGTCTCCAGGCGTCGCCCGCCCCAGAGTTTCTCGTCGTACCGCGGCTGGAGCAGTAGCGGGTAGGCAATGTCCTCCATGGGCCTCCCCTTCCGGCAAGGCGCGAGCACGGATGCGGTAGCGATGCCGCCGCGGACTCCGCACGAGCGCGGCCACGGCGGGCGCGTCCGGCGCTATTCCTCCAGCATCGTCAGGGCCGACAACGGGATGGCACGGGCCGGCGGTCGAGCCGTCATCGGGACGATCTCCTCAGCCGGCACGCCAGCCTCGTCCCGCAGGAGCGCGGCCACCGCAGGCAGGCAGAAGATCCCCTGGCAAATGCCCATGCCCGCGCGCGTGCGCCGCTTGACGTCGTCCAGCGTCGTCGCGCCCTCGGCGATCGCCTGGCGCACCGCCGCGAGGGTCACCTCCTCACAGCGGCACAGGCACATAGGCACATCCGCGTTGACGACCGGTAGCGCACGGTTCCCCGACGTGGCCGTGCGGAGTCCCTGCAGGGCCTCCCGCGCCGCGGCGATGTCAGCCTCGGGCGCACCTGCGGCCGCCAATCCGGCAAGCCGTCCCTCCGCCATGGCCTCCGCGACTGATACGGCTCCGGCCGCTTCGCCGACGACGTAGACCCCCGGCTGCGACGTCGCCAGATGCTCGTCGCGTCGCGGCACATGCGCGCCCACGGCCGCGTCGAAGACCGTCTCGACCCGCGCCTGGAGCGCCAGCTCCGGGTCGGGCAACCGGCCGAGGGCGAGCACGACGGTGTCGGCCGCGTACGACTGCCCGTCGACCTCCACCTCCTCGACCTCGCGGTCGCCACCGGCTTGGAGTCCGGCAACACCCGGCACGCGGGCCACGACCTCCGCGCCCGCCACGGCGAAGGCATTCGCGACCTCATCCGCATCCGGGCCGTCGCCCACGACGACCACGCGCCGTCCGGGCAGCACACGGTGGACGTGGAGGAAGAGCTGGGCCGCCCGCGCGGTCATGACCCCGGGCAGCGTCCAACCCGGGAACGGCAGCACGCGGTCGGTTGAACCGGTGGCGACGATGACGCTTGCGGCGCGCAGGGTGTACGCCGTCTCCCCCTCGACGACGCCGACGACGTTGTCCTCGAAGAACCCCCAGGCGACGGACCCACGCGCGACCTCGACTCCGGCAGCGGCCACCCGCTCGGCGAGCGCCGCGGCCACGCGCACCCCCGGCTGCCCGTCGAGGTCCGGTTCCAGCCCGTGGGTGGGGGCGACGCGCCAGCGCAGGTGCCCACCGAGGTCCGGCTGCTCGTCGACGAGCACCACGCGAGCGCCGGCGCCGGCGGCCGCGAGCGCCGCGGCGCAGCCCGCCGGCCCGCCGCCGACCACGACGACGTCGGCCTGCTTCATGCCGTGCCCTCCTCCCAGGAACCGAGTCCCCGCTGCGTCACGATCCGCTGACCGTCCCGCACCGGCGTGACGCAGGTGCGCACGCTCGGCTCGCCGTCCACGGTCATGAGGCAGTCAGTACAGCGGCCGACGCCACAGAACGGCCCACGCGGCCTTCCTCGGTTCGGCATCGTGCGGCAGACCCGGATCCCCGCGGCCAGCAACGCCGCCGCGATGGGCTCACCCGCCCGCGCTGGAATCGGGCGATCGTCCACGTAGATGGTGACCTCCGTCGTGGGCGGCAGATCCCCCAACACCGGGTGCTGCCGCACCCGGAGGTCCCCCGAGACCGACTCGACGGCTCCCTCATCGGCTGGCATCTTGGCTCCTCCCAGTTCCCGGCGCGCTCGCGAGCCGCGCCGCTCACCAGGGGTGATCATCGCAGCCGGGCGCCGCTCGCGTCAACGCGGCGACCAGCCGGATGGGCCGACACCACCCGCTCCGGCGCGATCGCGCCCCGTGCGGGCTAGTCGGACCCCGCGTCCAGTCGCGTGATGACGCCGCGCAGCCAGTCACGGTCGGCCCGCAGCAACACCAGCTTGTGCTCGACGGCCAGGTCAACGCCGATCCCATGCCCGTGCGGGGGAACCTGCTCCAGCTCGGCGATTTGTTCGTCCACGCGCGCCAGCCGCATGCGAAGCCCCTCGATGACCTCGTCCCGCGGCAGTTGGTCGAGGAACATCAGCCCGACATCCCCCGGGATCGCCGACTCCCCAGGATCGACCAGGCTCTGCCGAAGCAGCTCGCGGAAGCGCTCCTCGCCCCGTGGCGTGAGCGCATAGACCTTGCGTGGCGGCCGGTTGCCCGCCTGCTCGGTGTGGACGCTCGCATAGCCATCGCGGGCCAGCCGATCGAGGATGGCGTAGGCGGTCGCCTTCTTCATCGAGGTGACGCGCGCCAGGTTTCGCTCGATGAACTCGTTGATCTGGTAGCCGTGCTGGCTCTGGAAGCTGAGCAGCCCCAATAGCAGCAGTTCGCGTTCGTCCATGACATCCCCACGCCCCCGAAGCGGTACCGGCGTGTATTTCCCGTTTCCCGGTTGAATCCGCGCCGGGGGACGGCTATACTCCCGTCTGGAATAGTCAGTCTTGACTATCCACGCCTGACTATAGGCCGCCGGACGCGATGCGTCAATGAAAGGGACGCGCCCCGTGTTTCTCGCCGTGCGAGAGTTCCGTCACGCCCGTCTGCGTTACATCCTGATCGGCGCGATTATCGCGCTGATCGCGTGGCTCGTCTTCCTCCTCTCCGGGTTGGCCACGGGCCTGGCGACCGACAACGGCGCCAGCCTGATGAACATGGAAGCCGACCATCTGGTCTTCCAGTCCGACGTGCGCTTCTTCCTCCACCGCTCGATCCTCCCGGAGGAGACGGTGGAGGCGGTCCGCGCCGTGCCGGGCGTCACCGCCGCCGCACCGCTCGGCCACCTGACGGTCACCGTCACCCGCGGCGCGGATGACGAGAAGATCGACGCCACCATCCTGGCAATCGACCCCGACAGCTTCCTCGCGCCGCGGATCGTCGACGGCAAGGCGCTCTCAGGCCAGCCCGCGGGCAGTATCGTGGCCAACGACAGCCTCAAGCGCCACGGGGTGCGCTTGGGCGATCAGTTGACCGTCAGCCCCTCGGGTAAGGTGCTGACCGTCGTCGGCTTCACCACCGGCCAGACGTACAACCACCTGCCGGTCCTCTTTATGGATATCCCGACTTGGCGCGAGCTCAAGTTCGCCGCGCCCGGTTCGGCCGGGTCGGTGGTCGATCCGATCAGCGCCGTAGCCGTGAAGATGGATGAGTCCGCCGCCGCGCGGGTCCAGCAAGACGTGCCGGGCGTCGAGGTTGCCACCCGCCAGGTGGCACTGGAGAACCTCCCGGGATACCGCGAGGAGATGGGCACCATCACCATGATGCTCGCCTTCCTCTTCGTGATCGCCGCTTTCGTCCTGGCCGTCTTCTTCTACATCCTGACGCTGCAGAAGACCAACCAGTTCGGCGTGCTCAAGGCCCTCGGCGCCACCACCGGCTTCCTGGCACGCGACCTGGTCGCCCAGGTCCTGCTCCTGACGCTGCTCGGCGTGGCGGCCGCTGCCGGGCTGACCTACGTCGTGGCGGCGATGATCCCGCCCGAGATCCCCTTCTCCCTGGACACTCGGCTCATCCTGACCTACGCCGTGGTCCTGGTGGGAGTCGGACTCCTCGGGACCCTCCTCTCGCTCCGCCGGATCGCCAAGATCGACCCGCTCATCGCCATCGGGAGAGTGGACTGACAATGAGCACCCTAGTGCTGGACAACGTCACCAAGGTCTATGGGCAAGGGGAGTACGCCGTCACCGCCCTCGATGGCGTGTCGCTCAGCGTCTCCGCTGGGGAGCTCGTGGCGGTCGTCGGGCCGTCCGGCTCGGGCAAGACGACGCTATTGGCCATCGCCGGCGCGCTGCTCCAGCCGTCGCAGGGTCGGGTGGTGCTCAAGGGCCAGGACCTGACCGGCCTCGATGCCGCCGCGCTGGCCCGCATCCGGCTGGAGCATATCGGCTTCGTGCTGCAAACGTCGAACCTCGTCCCGTACCTCACCGCGCGCGATCAGTTGCTGCTGGTCGCCCGCCTGGCCGGGCGCATCGACGCCGCCGCCCGGGAGCGCGCCGACGACCTCCTGCGCGAACTCGGGCTGAGCCACCGCCTGAACCACTACCCGGAGGAGCTCTCCGGCGGCGAACGCCAGCGGGTGGCGATCGCCCGCGCGCTCATGAACGACCCCGACGTCCTGCTGGCCGACGAACCGACCGCCAGCCTCGACTCGGTCCGCGGGCGCGAGGTGGTGGAGATGCTTGCGCGGGAAGTGAAGGAGCAGAACAAAGCCGCGGTGATGGTCACCCACGACGAGCGCATGCTCGACCTGGTGGACCGCGTCATCCACATCGCCGATGGCCGGCTCTTCCACGAAGGGACCGTGACCCCGAGCGCCACCCCGGCCGGATGAGGAGCGACAGCATCAGGGCGCAGGACGGGTGGTGCAAAGGATCCGGCCGCTCGGCGCGTGCCCGGGGCTGGGTGATGTGCGGAGTCCACGCCGCGGCGCGTGCCCGCGGCTAAAGCCGCCGGATTGATAAGGAAAGCCCGCTCAAGCGGGCTGGGGTGGGACAGGACTCACGCCTCCGCGTAAGGCCCCACCGCCCGGCCTGTGCCCGGGGCTAAAGCCACCGGGCTGACAATACAAAGCCCACTGAAGGGGCTGGGGACTGGTACCCAGCAGACTGCCGAATCGGCTCCGCCTGCATGTCGCCATCGCAGCCCCTTCAGTGGGCTTACCCCCTCTTCAGCCCGGCGGCTTTAGCCCCGGGCACGGGCCAGCAATGATGCTCCTATCACCAGCCCGCTAGACTTCGTCGTCGTCCCCAGCCGGCTTGAGCCGGCTTTCCTTGTCAGCCCGGCGGCTTGAGCCCCGGGCACGTGCCGACCAGCGGACACCCATACTGTTCATCAAACCCCATAACCCCCGGGCACGCGCCACGGCGCCGGGATCTTCCCGCCACCCATCCGATGCCTGGACCACGGCGCGGGCGCCGTCGCGCCACCGAGGGAGCCGGCACACGCCAGCCGCGGGTCACTCCAGCGGCCAGGTCTTGAGCTGGTTGATGACGTACTCGCGGATCTCGCTCGGCGTCGGCAGTGGGGCGACAAGGCGGCCCTGATCCAGCAGCGGCTTGAGCGCTCGTTCGGGCTGGACGCCGTCGGGGCAGAGATCGGCCGGGGGCGGGTCGTCCAGGCGCGTGACGCGGCTCGCGCCAGTGGCCGGGCAGCGCCAGACCTCTTTCGCGCCGCTCATCTTGCCCCGCTTGGCTCTCGACTCGCCGTCGATCTCCACGATGTCCATGCTGAAGTCGACCGTCTTGGCGCCGCTGATGCTCGTGCCGACGCCGAAGGCATCGACGATGTGCCGCAGGCGCACCACTTCCTCTTCGTCCAGCCCGCCGCTGACGATCAGCTTGACATGCTGGAAGCCGCGCAGGTCCAACTCCCAGCGTACCTCCTCGAGGATGCGCAGGAAGTCGCCCCGTCGGGAGCTCGGAGTGTCCAACCGCACACCCCAGAGTCGGTCGCCCAGCGCCTCAGCCACGCGGATCGCCTCGAATTTCTCGTCCTGGAAGGTGTCGATCAGCGCGATGCGCGGGATGTCCGGCGGCAGGATGCGGTCGTAGGCGAGCATGGCGTCCACCGTGTCGCCCATGATGAGGATGAGCGCGTGGGGCGTGGTGCCGGTTGGGTCCTGACCCAGCAACTCCGCCGCCTCCACCACGCTGACACCGTCGCAGCCGCCGATATACGCGGCGCGTTCCACCGCCAGGCTCACCGCGGGGTGGATACGCCGGGCGCCGAAGCTGACCACCTTCTTGTCGCCAGCGAGGCGCCGGATCCGGGCGGCCTTGGTCGCCACCCCGGACGCCTGACAGATCAATCCCAGGATCGCCGTTTCCAGCACCGCGAAGGAGAGGTACGGGCCCGAAATCTCCATCACCGGCTCGTAGGGGTGGAAGATGCTGCCCTCGGGCATGGCCCGCACGTCCACCGGGATACCGTCCAGCAGCCCGGCCACCTCGTCCAGCCCGGCCAGGACGGCCCAGGAACTGCCGCCGGGCAGCGACTTGGCAATGAACTCGGCGCGGACGTGTGGGTTGCGCCCCTCGGCTTTCAAGATCTCAACGGTGCGCAGGAAATACACGTCCGTCGTGCGCCCGGCCTTGATCTCGTCTTGTGTCGCGTAGTGGAGCCAGCGTCCCTGCACCATCGCCAGTCCCTCTCCGTCCCCCCGTCGCAGCGCGCGTATTCGGTGAGGGAGAATAGCACACCGGGCGCCAGAGCTGCCCGCGGCTTGACGGCTGCCTGGCGCACGATTAGTGTACGTACATATGTCGCGTCGTACGGAGGAGAACGCCGATGCCCCACAACCTCAGCGCCGGGGTCCTGAGCCGGGAGCAACTGCTGGAGTTACTCGACGGTGAGCCGCCACTGGTCGCGGGCCTGCGCGACCGCGATGCGCAGGTCCAGCCGAACGGGATCGACCTGACGCTCGACTCGGTCGCCACCTTCACCGGGCCGGGGACGCTGACCGTGGACAACGCCGGGCGACGGCTGGCCGACAGCACGGATCTGACCTTCGGTCCCGATGGCCAGCTCTACCTCTCCCCCGGCGCCTACCTGGTGCGGTTCACCGAGACGGTCAATCTCCCGGCCGATCTCATGGCTTACCTCCGTCCCCGCTCCACGCTGCTGCGCTCCGGTGTGGCGCTGCACACCGCCGTGTGGGATGCCGGCTACGCCGGTCGCGGCGCGTCGCTCCTGGTCGTCTACAACCCGCACGGGTTCCGGGTGCAGCACGGCGCCCGCATTGGCCAACTGGTGTTCCACCGGCTGGCGGCGGCGACGGCCGAGGGGTACGACGGCATCTACCAGGGCGAAGCCACCGACCGGCGCTGAGGCACACCAACCCCTCGCCCACGGCGGCATGGGGATTGGACGCGGCTGGTGCCGGGTTCGTGCTGCCGGCGGTCCACCCGTCCCATGACGCCGCGCCCCTCACATCGACCCGGATGGCGACCGTGGCCCACGGATCCGGCCCGGCACGGAAGCCCCATCCGGGTCGGTTCGCATGAGCCACGCTCAGCCGTGGCGACGCCGCCCCTCCCCGGCACAGTGCTTGCACTCCTCGGGGGCAAGTTCGCCTCCGGGCGCGGCGAGAGCCGTGCCGGGAGCCGACGACGGAGAGGCGGTACCCGTGACAGTAGCCAGACAGATGGTCCGGACACTCCAGGCGCACAACTGGCATCCGGTCGCGATCGTGAACGGGTCGGACCGCCTGGACCTCGCCCCGCTCACCTCGCAGCTCGGCGCAGGGTTCACCCTCTGGCGTCAGAATCCGGGTGGTCAGTGGTCGGTCGTCGTGAGCGGGCATACGGCGAACGGCGAACTCCGGGGCTCGGAGGATGAGCCCCTCCACCTGCCACATCACGCGGAAAAGCGGCTGGAAACAATGCTCGCGGGGGCGTAGCGCGCTGCGCTAGGCCCAGACACAGGAAAGAGCCGGCTGACCGGCTCCTCCCGTCCCTGCAACGGGGTCTTGTGCGGGCGACAGCGACCACAACCCCCCGGAAACGCCGACTGTCGCCAACGAGTCGCCCGGCCGCCTGGCGCCACGGCCGCGGGACTCACGCACTACGAGTGTAACAGGTTCCCGGCTTATGGCAAGGTCAGACGCGCAGCCGTTCGCGTGATCCTTGCGCCCCCATCCTTCGTTTCGCGTATCCGACGTCGAATTGGCGGCTGTTCTCGGCGTCTTCATGCCGTTCTACACACCGGAAACCGGCGCGCGAGGCACGCGAAACCGCCGATTCCGGTGCGCCTAGACGCCGGATCAATCGACGGTGTCGGGCGACGGCGTCCCCTTGATCCGCAGCCACGCCAGGATGCGCCGCTTGATGTCGTCCACCGTCTCCTCCTCGGACAACTGCTTGCGCACCGTGGACCAGCCGCCGCGGTCGGTCTCGTAGATCGCCTGTCCCGCGTGCACACGCATGAAGGCCGCGCGATCGCCCATCTGCACCAGCCACCAGTCGTAGACCATCTTCGGCTTCAGCGCCACGCCGTGCAGGTAGAGCGGGTGATACGCGCCGTCGACCGGCTGGTCGTCGACGAAGATCTCGCGCGCCGCCACCATCCCCGGGTTTTCCAGGATCAACTCGGTCACCGCCTGGTACAGGCGCGGGTAGTGCTTCTGCTTCTGCGGCCACGAGTAACCCAGGTTGCCCGGCAACCCCATCCGGGGGAAGAGGGCGATGATCTCTTCCTGCGCCCGCTCGGGGTCCTCGCGCAGCAGTGTCCCCAGCGCCAGGCGCAGGTCGCCGCTGCCGTGGGTGATGCGCGGCGCATCCTCGCCGCTGAGGAGAATCATTCCGAAGGAGTCCGCTGGCTCGTTGGCGAAGGGCGGGGCAGTCACCCGCCGCGTGAGGAGGAAGCGATCCCAGCCGTTCTCCGGGTGGTAGATCGGCAGCGCGTCGATGGCCGAGTCGGCGAAGCGCGCCCCGACGATTACGTTGGCCACCACCCAGCCGAGCGCGAACCCCAGCCGATCGGGCGTCGCCAGGTGCTGTTCCGCCTCCGGCATGTCCGCACTCAACGGCAGCGGCGGCAGATGTTCATAGTTGCGAATCGCTAGCTCCACCTGCTCACGAAGATCCATTGCGTTGTCGCCACCCCTTCGCCCATTGCGGGCCTGACTCAGTGAGCCAGACCCGAGACTACTCCTCCATGCGCGGATCTCCGCGGCATGTACCGGATATCCCCGCGGATCATGAGGATTGTACCGTGCTGCCGCCAACCTGGCCCATGCGCGCCCGATCGCGCACCGATAGGGACAAAAGTCACGCCTTTTCGACCGAGTCCTCGTCTTACCGATGGGGTCCATAGTAGACTTGAGGGCGCCATCTTACGCCCCTCCAGGCGTTGATGTGCGACCATTGGCAACGGTATCAGGGAGCACCCACACGTGCGCGACTTGACGTTTATCGAGATCCTTGGGCTTATTCGGCGCTGGTGGTGGGTGTTCGTCCTCTGCCCGGTCCTCGCCGGCGCTGCCGCTTACGGCGTCAGCCGGGCGCTGACGCCCGTCTACCGCGCGGAAGCGACCCTCTTCATCGACCAGCGCGAGACAACCGGCAGCCTCAACGTGAGCGACATCCAGGCCGCGCAAGAGCTGGCTGTCACCTACAGCCGCCTCGTTACCGCGCGTCCCGTTCTCGAGAAGACCATCGAGCGCCTCTCGCTCGACACCACGCCGGAAGATCTGGCGGAGAGCATCAGCGTCTCCCGTATCGACAGCACCCAACTCGTCGAGATCGCCGTCGAAGATCCCGATCCGGGCACCGCTGCCCAGATCGCCAACACGCTGGCTCAGGTCTTCATCGAGGATACGCACGCGCAAGAGGATGCCGTGACCGGAAGCGGCCGTGACGAGCTGCGGCGCCAGATCGAGGAAGTGCAGCAGCGCATCGAGGACACCAGCTCCCGGATCGCGGAGTTGCAGCAGTCTGGTGCCAGCGGCACCGCCGTCCAGACCGAGCTGCGGACGCTCCAGACGCAACTGAGCCAGGACCAGTCGCTCTACGCGAGCCTCTTGGAAGCCCAGCAGCGGATGGAGCTTGCCGCCGCGCAAAGTGCGACCCAGATCCGCGTGGTTGAGCAGGCCGTGCCGCCGAAGACCTTCGTCAAGCCGCGCATCCTCCTCAACACAGCCCTCGCGGGCGCCCTCGGAGTCGTGCTCGCCGCCGGGCTCGTGCTGGTCGCGGGCTACCTCGACGACACCGTCAAGACCAGCGAGGACGTGCAGCGGCTCACCGGGCGCGGTGCACTCGGTCTCATCCCCGAGCTCCGCTCGCCTGAGAGCATCGAAGCCATCGCCCACCCCGACTCGGTCGGCAGCGAAGCCTTCCGCACCGCACGGACCAACCTTCAGTTCGTCGCCGTGGGGCAGAGCCTGCGCTCGTTCGTCGTGACGAGCCCACGTCCCGGCGACGGCAAGACAACCACGGCGGTGAACCTGGCGGCGGTCCTGGCACAGGGCGGCCAGCGCGTCATCCTCGTGGACGCCGACCTGCGCCGGCCGCAAGTCCAGCGCTACTTCGCCGGGCTCAACACGCGCACCGGTTTGTCCAACCTGCTGCTGGGCGAGTGGGATGTAAAGCTCACCCCAGCGCTGCGGCAGACAACCATCGCCGGCCTCACGGTCCTGCCCGCCGGCCCGCTGCCGCCGAACCCGCTGGACCTCCTCAGCTCGCCCCGGATGCGCGAGGTGTTGGACTGGCTGGCCGGGCAGGCCGATGTCGTCATCTTCGACGCGCCGCCGTTGGCGGTGTCCGACGCGCTCGTCCTGAGCCGGTTGACCAACGGGGTCATCGTCGTCTCCGAGACCGGGCGGGTCCGCACGGCGGAGCTCGCCGAGGCGGTGCAGCAGATCCAGCGGTCGGGCTCGACGCTGCTGGGGATCATCCTGAACCGCTTCCCGCTGGAGAAGTCCGGCGGCTACTACACGTACTACCGCAGCCAGGGCGACGACGCGGCCGGCGCCCGCCACATCGAGCCACCCGCCGTCATCCCGACCTGGGCGAACGGGAGCGGCAACCGTGTCGTCATCCGGCGGACGCTCCGGCCCACAACCTCCAAGTCGGCCGACTCCGAGACGTAGGCGCTGATGCACGACGTAGACGACCAGACCGGCCGCCAGGCAGCGACTCCGATCTTCGCCGCCTTACGTCCACACACCTCGGCCACTGTCACCACCCGGCGCCGCCGCTGGCCATTCGTTGTCAGCGGCGTGCTCCTCATCATTCTCGTCCTCGGTGTACTGGCCGGTATGCGGGCGCGCTCTGCGCTCGCCGCCTACCGGGATGTCCGCGATGAAGTGGCAGTGTTGGAGGCGCTACAGGCCGGCGATCTCAGCAGCATGCAGGCGGACGATCTCCGCGCGATCGAGCAGAGCCTCACACAGCTCCACGACGACCTCGGCCGCCTGGACGCGGCCGTCACGCCGCCCGTCGGCGCCGGGCTGGTTGAGCGCCTGCCGATGATTGGTCCACGGTACACGGCGGGCAAACGCCTGATTCGTGCCGTCGACACGCTGACCACAGCCGGCATCGCCACCGCCGCAATCGGCCGGGAGACCCTCACCGCGTTCCGTGCCACCGGCATCAGACGGTCACCGGACGACACCGGTCCGACGTGGCTCGACGTGCTGATGAGTCACCAGGAAGACCTGGACACCATCCTCGCCCAGGTGGACGAAGCGCGCCGCATCCGGGCCGGCATCGATGCCGCGGCGCTTCCCGCGTCGGCTCGCGCGCGCCTGCCCGCGCTCGACCGCGCGCTCGACGCGCTTGACCCGCTGCGGCTCGTGAACGACGACCTGCCGGTGTTCGCGACTGCGCTGGGGGCTGAGGAACCGGCCCGCTACCTGATCCTCTTCCAGAATACCGCCGAGCTGCGGCTGAGCGGCGGGTTCCCGGGCACGATCGCGCTAGTCACGTTCGAACATGGCCAGCTCGCGTCGTACGAGTTCCACGACATCTACGACCTCCAGCAAGCCTATCAGGCCGGGCGGACGCAGCCGATCACGCCGCCCTATCCAGTCGCGCACCACTTCGGCCATGAGGAGCTGCCGATCCAGGATGCGACCTGGGAAACCGACTTCGCCGCAGGCGCGGCGCGGCTGGTCGAGATGTACCGCGCCACCGGCTGGCCCGCGATCAACGGGGTCGTGGCCGTCACCCCCGCCGTCGTCAGCGACATCCTGGGGCTCACCGGCCCGGTGACCGTGGAGGTCGACGGCGAGCCACGCCGGATCGACGCCGACAACGTTCATGACGAGATCGAGCGGCAGCGATACGTGCACGGTGGCAATGAGACCGCCCCGTCGCACAAGGCCGTCCTGGCTCTCCTCGGCCGGGTGCTCATCGAGCGACTGACCGCCGCTGACCGCGCGCTCCTGCTCGACCTCATCCGGACAATGCGCACCGCCGCCGACGAGCGCGACGTGCAGGTATACGCCGTCGATCCCCGGCTCCAGGCCATGGCGGACGAGCACCGCTGGAGTGGGCGGCTACTCCCGCAGCCGGGCGTACCCACCCTGGCCTTGAACGCGTCCAGCCTGGTCACCACCAAGGCCAGCCGCGCCGTGCACCCGCAGGTGACACTGACCATCGAGCCACCCGTCAATGGGCAGCGCATCGTCACCCTCGCCGCCGACTTCGTTCACACCGGCGACCCGACGGCCGATCCCTACTACGCGGGGTATCAGCGCTGGTGGGTTGAAGTGACCCTGCCCGAGGGGAGTGCCCGGCTCGACAGCAGCCACGAGCCGCAGCCGGACCCCGACGCGCCCAACGGCGGCAGCTACGACTTGGAGATCTTCGCCGGCGAGACGACGCATTTCACCGTGCGCTTCACCATGCCCGACTCCCCCCAGCTCCTCATCCGGCGCCAGCCGGGGATCACCCCGGTCGAGCTCACCGCCACAACGCAGGGGTGCCAAGCGCCGGTCACGGCCACGCTCACCGCCGACCTGACTCTCGACCTCACCACCCTCTGCCGCTGACGCACGCCCAGTCATCGGTCCCGGCCTGCGCGGAGCGTCTCGTCCGCGCAGGCCGGATGCCGGGTATGCTGGGCTCGCACTGCACTGCCGCGATCTCTTGACGTTGCTCCTTCTGGAAAAACCGCGTGAACTTTGACGAATTAGCCCGACACACCCGCCAGCCGTCTCCGACTCCCCGCGTGTCATCCTCAGCGGAGCCGGGAGCGGCGAACAGCCGCACCCGGCGGAGCGAAGGATCTCTCCGCTGGGTGACCGGTACGGCGCGAGGTCCTTCGCTCCGCTGCCCGGCGCGCCCGCGCCGCCCGGCTTCGCTCAGGATGACGGCAAACGCGCCATGCGGCCGAGCTATCGCGTGCGGTCGGCTGCGCTCCTAGGCGCCCGGGTCAGCTTCCGGTGGGTGGTCAGCATGGGGGTCCCGCCACCTCGCGGCGTCGCGGAGCAGGTCGCGCACCTCGTCGTCGGAGGTGGGCGTAAAGTCTTCGTACCAGAGCCCGACCGCGTGGAACACGTCGGGGGTGAGGTAGCAGATGATCTCATCGACATGCGGCTCGAGCGCCTTGCACGTTTCCGGTGAGGCAACCGGCACCGCGACGACGATGCGAGCCGGCTTCCGCTGGCGCAGCGCCGCCACCGCGGCCCGCATCGTCGCTCCGGTCGCCAGCCCGTCGTCGACCAGGATCACCGTGCGGCCACCCACATCGGCTGGGGGTCGATCGCCCCGGTAGGCACGCTCCCGCTGCCGTAGCACGGCTTCCTCCCGCGCGGCCACATCGTCGAACACGTTTTGGGAGATGCCGAGGCTGCCCATCACCTGGCGATTGAGCACCCGCGTCCCGCCGCTGGCGATCGCGCCCATCGCCAGCTCCTCGTGCCCCGGCACACCCAGCTTGCGCACGACGAGCACATCCAGGGGCACGCCGAGTGCGCGCGCCACCTCGTAGCCGACCGGGACACCCCCGCGCGGGAGGGCCAGCACCAGGACGTCCGGCCGCCCGGCATAGTGCGCCAGCCGCGTTGCCAACCTCCGGCCCGCGTCGGTGCGATTTTCAAAGCGCGTGTCCATCGGCTCCTCCAAGCCCGGCTGCTGGGGGTGCGCGCCGGGCGCGGCCACGCTCGTCCACGCCGGACGGGTCGCAAGTGTCTGGCCACTCGCCGGGAGCCGCGGTCAGCGGAAGGGCCAGCGGAACCGGGAACGCCGTCGCGGCGGCTCGGGCTGGGGCGGGGTGATCGGCGCCCCGCGCAGCACGTCGGCGGCCGCCTGCGCCATCCAGGTCGCGTATGCCTCCCCGGCGATGGCCCCCGCGCGCTCCAGCGCTTCCCGCACACGCGGCGGGCGTGAATCCGGCCGGTGCGCGTCGCTGGCAATCAGGTGCGCCGCGTGGGTGCGGATCAATTCCTCAGCCGCCCACCGCGCACTCCGCCCGTTCCGCCCGAACAGCGAGTCGGCGTTCACCTGCACCAGCACGCCGCGCTCGACGAGCGGGAGCACCCGGCCCGGATCTCGCTGCACCGCCGGGTAGCGCTCCGCGTGCGCCAGGATCGGCCAGAGGCCGGCCACCTGGCAGGCGTAGACTGCCTCCAGCAGGAAGGGCGGCCAGTCGCCCCAGAGCGACAGCTCCAGCAACAGGTACGGAGTGTCGGCGAGCGTCACCAGCCGCCCGTCCGCCGCCCGCGCGGGCAGGTCGGCCGCGATTCGCACCTCACTCCCCGGAACGACGCGGATGCGCAGCCCGGCGTCGGCCGCTTCCCGGTTCAATTGGGCGACGCCGTGCAGGATCTGCTGAGGGGTCACGGAGTCGGCATGAGGCGTTGCGGCGATGGTCGTGATCCCGTCCTCCTCCGCCACCCGCAGCATCCGCAGCGCCTCGTCCACATTCCGAGCACCATCGTCTACACCCGGCAGCACGTGGCTGTGGAGATCGACCAGCCCTGTGTACGCCGCCGGCTCTCCGGATGTCGTCACGTGTGCCCCACTCCCGCTCCACTCCATGATCGCGCCGCCCGCCCGACGACTCCACCTACCCATGGTACCGGAGCAACCAGGGCCGAAAGCACCGCGGAGCCTAGCCAGATCGGGGTGCCGGGTTGGCCCCATCGGGTCCTGCCCTCGATTCTACCGACTTCGTAACCTGAGCACAGCTGAAAAGGGCAAACCCGTCGCGAGGCGGGGGCGCAAAGCCATGGACCTCCACGCGGAGGCCGCCAGGCTGCCAGCACTCACACAGGAGCGGGTCCGAGTGCGGTATTCCGCCCCCACCTCCCGGGACGCCGAAACGGTGGCACAGGGATTGGGAGTGGAGCGGAAATATGAAGGACGAAAGAAACGGATCTGCGCGGTCCACGCGGCGTGATTTCCTAAAATTGGTCGTCGGCGGTGCCGTTGGCCTGCCGGCAGTGGCCTGGGCGGTCCTGCCCGGAGCAGCGGGCGCCAACGAGCGTCTGACGATCAGCGGACTGAAGTCGACGCCACAGCCTCGCAAGACCCCAACGCCGAAGGTGATCAAGCCTACGCCTACCCCAAAACCATCCAAGTCGAAGGCAACGCCGACCCCGACTCCCACCCCGACCCAGCCTCCGGCACCGGAAGCGGCACCCCCACCGGCGGCCGCACCGTCCGGCCCGGTGGCGAACGTTCGGGACTACGGTGCCAAGGGCAACGGCAAGACCGATGATTTCCGCGCGATCCAGCGAGCGATCGACGCGGTGGCCGGCAACCCCGAGGCGGTCGTCTCAATCCCAGCGGGTACGTACTTTATCTCCCAGGGGCTCTCCATCACCCGGCCCGTTCGGATCGTCGGCGAGAGCATGGACGGGGCAGTCCTGCTGGCCCGATCCGAGATCCGCATGGTCGGCATCGAGGGCACCGAAGGCGTGGAGATCGCCGGGCTGACCCTGCAGGGCATGGGCACCCACGGCACGTACGGTCCAGCGATCGAGCTGGTGAACGCAGGGGGCGTCACGGTCCGGGAGTGCCGGCTGCGCGACATCCCCGAGACGGCCATCAGCCTGTGGCATGTGCACGACGTGACGATCACCGACTGTCAGTTCAGCGGGGTCCGCTACTCCGGAGTCCGCATCCAGCACCCGGGTGCAGGGAACGTCAACCGGAACGTCACCGTCCGAAATTGCACCTTCCAGGACGTCAACACGGCGATGCAGAGCGGCAACGCTCCCATACAGGCACACGGCGGCGATCCGGATGCCCGGCACGAGTACATCACCGTCGAGGGCAACGTCATCACGACGAGTGGCGTTGGTATCGGACTGGATGCCGTCGACTACGGCGTGGTGCTCAACAACCGGATCACCGGCTCCGGCCTGGGTTATGAGGGCATCGCATTCTGCGGTTCGAACAACACCATCAGCGGCAACCAGGTCAACAACTACGGCGCCGCCGGGATCCTCCTCTGGGGCGTCGCCTACCGCCCGATCGCGAACAACATCATTCGCGGCAATACCTGCTGGGACAACTCCCAGGGCATCGCGATCGTGTGCGGCGAGGACCGCACCGTGATCGACGGGCTGCAGGTGGTTGAGAATCGCTGCTTCGCCTCGTCGCCCGCGAGCCGGCAGCAGTACGGCGTGCAGTCGTACATCGACGGCACCACCAATTTCACCTGGCGCAATGTGGTCATCGCCAACAATGACCTGCGCGGGAACACCCGCGGGGCGATCAGCCTGGTCCCACCGGCCCAGGCGACGATCTACGGCAACCTGGGCTAAGCGCTCGACGCACGGCGAGGCCGGCGGCGACACGCCGCCGGCCTACGCATGTGTGCGGCGGGAACGCGCGCACGCCGCCTCGTAGATGGCCATTAACTGCTCGTAGTTCTGAGCGCTCGTGTACTTCGCCTCGTAGACGCGCCGGGCCGCCCGCCCCATTTCCTCGCCGGCGTCCGGATGCCGTGAGAGCCAATCGACTTTCGCCGCCAGGTCGGCAGCGCTGCCTGCGGTGACGTGCAGCCCGGTCACACCATCCTCGATGACCTCCGCGGCGGCCCCCAGCCGGCTCGCAATCACCGGGAGGCCGGACGCCAGCGCCTCGACGAGGATCATCGGGAATCCCTCGTACCACACCGACGGGAAGATCAACGCCCGTGCCTGACGCATCTGCTCCAGGACCGCCGTGCGATCCAACCGCCCGAGGGAGCGAATGCTCGGCGACGCCTGCGCCGCGGCTTCGACCTGCCGCGCGAGCGGACCGTCCCCGACGATATGCAGTGGCTCAGGCCGCCCGTGCTCCGTCCAGGCGCGCAGGAGCGTGTCCACGCCCTTTTCGACCGCGAGCCGACCGGCAAAGAGATAGAACTCCCCCGGGGAGGAGCGGTCCGGCGGGTCCAGATCCACGAAGTTTGGCTTGACGACGATCCGCTCCTCGGGCAAACCGCCGGCAACGAACTGGTCGCGCGCGACCTGGCTCAGCGCGATGTAGCGGTCGACGAGGTTCCTCCAGGTGCCTGCAAGCCGGTGGACAGCGAGCATCGCCGCGACAGGGGCCGTCTGCGCGCGGGACTCGCGATAACAGCCATGGACCACACCCGGCCAGGGCACCACGCGCCCGACGCAGTCGTGACAGATGTGATCGTCACGATACAGCAGCGAACCGGGGCAGATCAGCCGGTAGTTGTGGAGGGTCTGCACCACCGCTACCCGCTCGGCACGCGCCGCGTAGTAGGCCGCCGGTGACACCAGCGGAAACGTATTGTGGAAGTGAACCACCTCCGGCCGATGCTCACGGATCGCCGCGCGGACCCGTGCAGCCCCTTTCCGGGACCAGACGGTGCCGAGCGCGAGGCGAGCGGCGTCGATGGGGGCGGGGCGCTCGGGGATCTCGCGGTTGTCGAAGACAAGCTCTGTGACGGTGTGGCCATAGCGGCGCAGCAGGTCGACTTCCGCCGCGAACACCACATCCTCGCCGCCTGCCTGCTGGTAGCGGTTGTGGACTACTAGGATGCGCACGATGTCCTCTGCAGCGACGTCGGCGGGGCCGTGTCCGGGTCGGTCCCCGGCGCCCGACCACCTTCACCACCGGGCGGACCCGGTGTTGGTTCGACGGAAGCCGGGGCCGCGCGCTGGTCGCGCGCTGAGACGCCGAACGACGCACCGACGAGGATACCGGCCGGCGCCATCACGAAGACGTAGACCATCGTGTTGTCCGTGAGCATCGCCGCCGCCACCGCGGCGAGCGAGAGGAAGGCGGCCAGATGCACGCGAGCGGCCGGGTTGCGCTTCGGGTCCGATCGGCTCCAGGCCGACGCGGTCATCCACAGCAGCCCCAGGTATCCCACAAGCCAGATGGCCAGGCCGACCAGGCCGCCGTCGTGCAGGATGCGCAGGTAGTCGTTGTGCGGATGGCCCAGACCTGGGAAGTAGGCCTCGATCAGCTCCTCCGCCGAGCCCGACCCATTGCCGATGATCGGCGACTTGCGCCACGACGCCAGGGTGAGCTCCCAGAACGCCGTGCGTCCCATCGCGTTGATGGCGATCCCGCCCACCTTGAGGGAGAGATCGCCTTCGAAGAAGCGTTCCCGAAGCGCTCCGACATGCGAGACGATGGTGTACAGGAGCCCGACCGCTCCCACGCCGAGGACGCCGGCACGAAGCCAGCCACGGACCGATTGCAGGCGGATGAACGACAAGGGGAAGAGCAGAACCCCGACAACGAACGCGGTGCGCGACAGGCTGAGACCGACCAGGCCCACAATCGCGACCGCGGCCCAGAACGCCCAGCGATCCCCCGTGCGCCAGCGGCCCAGTTGCCAGGCGACGGCGACGAGGGCGAAGAGCGCGAAACTCCGCGCCTGGACCCCGAAACCGCTCGGCATCACGCCGAGGTGGTAATTCAGCACTTGCAGCACGACGGCAAGCATGGTCGCCGCCGCCATCACCCTGCCCAGCGTCTCGATGAACTCCGGCGAGCGCCGTGCCTCGGCCGCCGTCAGCACGATCAACCCGAGGAACGCCGCGATCACCAGGAGGTTCTGGACCCCCGCGACGGACGGCCGATACCAGAGGACCATCGACAGCGCGCCCCAGAAGAGGAACAGCAGGAATGGGGCAATGGCGCGCCGCACGCGGGCAGGCAGCTCCGCCGCACGGAGCAGCCAGACAAACCAGCTCCCGAGGACGTACAGGACCGTGGTGAGTCCCATCGCCGAGAGGGGACCGATGCGGAACGGGGTTAGCAGATCCACCAGCCCGCTCATCAGGAGGATCGCCAGGACCAGCGACCGCGAGAGCATCAGGAGCACGGCGAGCGAGGCGGCGGCCAGGAGCATGACGGCCAGGAGCGGCACGGCCGACGCCACGAGTGCCGCGACGAGGCTCAGCACAGCCGCCGCCGTCAAGACGGTCGGCGTTGCCGTCAGCCGGTGGAGCGCGTCACTGGCCCTCATCGATCCTGACCCTGTATCCCTCCCGTGACCCGGGGCCGAGTCACGATGTCGCCGCAGGTTGCGGCGTGAATTGCGTACCGAACCGCCGGAAGACCCGACGCGTCCACCAATGCGGGAAGGCGAAGGCTATCGCGATCCCCAATCCCTGGCGTACGGCGAGCCGCGGGTGCGGGCGTACCAGATCCACCACGGACCGAATACCGCCCGCGAGCAAGCGCCATCGCTCCCCACTTAGGATCGCATGGCCCGTCAAGGCCGACGCCACCAGCCGGTGCTTGTAGACGGTGGTCGATGAAAAACGCCGACCCTTCCGCCGCGTCCAGATCTCCGCCAGCGCCTCCGAGATGACCGCGTCCCGCTCGACCCGCCGGGCGATCGCGCCGGGCTGAGCAAACTCCTGCCCGGGGTGCTGCCGGTAGAGGCCGAGGGACTCTTCCAGCGTATACCCCCAGATCCCCTCGATGGCGAACATCGACATGAGGTAGACATCCGCGCACGTTCGCCAGGTTCCGCTCTCGTAGGGGATCGGGAAGGCACGCTCTCCCGCGCTCCGGCGGAACAATAGCCCGCTGACCGTCACTCTGACCATCCGCTCCAGATGGAGGTGCGGATCGGGGGGAACCGGCCCGTTCGGCAGCAGGTCGGGGAAGGTGTAGCCGAGGGAGTTCAGCTTCGCGTCGGTGATGGTGAGCTTATGGCCGACCCACCCCACCTCAGGGTAGCGCTGAAAGATGTCGACCATGAGCGCGATCTTCTCCGGATCCCAGACGTCGTCCGAGTCCAGGAGCGCGATGATGTCGCCGTGGCTGGCAGCGAAGCCGACGTTGAACGCGGAGCACTGGCCCCCATTTTCCTTGAACACCGGGATGACCCGGTCCCCGTACCGCGCGATGACCTCCCGCGAGTTGTCGGTCGAGCCGTCGTCGACGACGATGACCTCGATGTTGGGATACGTCTGCGCAAGGGCACTGTCGATCGTCTCGGCGATCAGGTGGCCGTAGTTGTAGTTATCGATGATGATGCTGACGAGCGGCATGTCGGTCATCGTGTTTCATCCACCTCTCGAAGGCTGGTGCACTGGGCGTCGTCCCACCTGGAGCAGCCCACTCAGCCGCTGCCGCAGGCGATCGCGGCTTTCCGGAACCGCCACAGCCTCGCCGAGCCTGACCGCGAGGCGCCGCGGGGCCATCGCCATCCCCACAAACCAGAGCGACTGGAACAGCTTCCATGCGGGCGACGTGCCGGGATAGCGGAGCGCGGTAGCGACGCCATCGACAGCCGCCCGGAGCGGACGATCGCCCGGGATCGGATGCCGTGCGGGCGCAAGCTTGAGCGACACCATGCGGTCGCGCTGCAACGAGATATCAGCCAGGTCGGTGACGCGCGACGGGAGGCCCTTGACCTCGAGACGGTCCGCCACCATCTTCACGTGCGACCAGCCATGATACGCGACCTCAACGGCGTGCTGCGCTCGCGACGCGGCGGACGCCCCGCCGTAGAAGTTGGTGCCGTGCACCCGATACTCGCCGCCGATCACGTCCAGGCCGATGACCTGGCCTGCCAGTGGCAACGTCATCGTGAGAAACTGATCGACCCCATACCGATAGACATCTTCCGGGATCGGCCCGATCCGTCGGAGCGCCGCGGCCCGCGCGGCGTTCCCGCTGGTTGGCGGGCAGGGAAAACTGTTGCCATGCCGGAGGATGTGCTCCCGGAGGTCGCCACTCCACAGCGGATGCGTCAGTGGCGGATCGCAACGGCCGAGCGGGCGGCGTTCCGCGTCCACCACCGCGAGGCGGAACTGCACCAAGCTCGCCTCGGGGTGGTCACGAAACGCATCCACGACCTTGGCCACGATATCCGGCGCAAGCACGTCATCGGCGTCGAGCAGGAACACAATGTCGCCCCGCGCGGCGGCGACGCCGGCGTTGACCGCCGATGCCTGGCCGCCGTTCGCCTTGAGGACGCGCACGATGCGATCACCGTAGCGCTCGATGACGCGACGCGAGTCATCCGTCGAGCCGTCATCAACGACGATGACTTCCACCGACGGATAGGTCTGCCCCAGCGCGCTCTCGATCGCCTCACCCAGGAACGACGCGTAGTTGTAATTGTTGACGATTATGCTGACGAGCTCCCGCTCGTTCATCTCTTGCTCCCTTGGACGCAGATCGACCGCGCAATTATCAGGCTCCGGGCCCCGGTTTCTCCTGTCGTGCGTATCAGGGGTCGCTGGACGCCGCGAGCGGCTCGGTGACCGGACGTCGGCCAGCGTAGGCCACGAGCGAGCGGATCCGTGAGAGCACCGATTGAATCCGGCCCTTGAACGGATGGTAGCCCAGCCCGATCGCCATCCAGGTCGAACGCAGCGGCCGCGGTAGGATCACGGCAACGCCGTAGATCGCCATCCGGACCGCGCGCACCGCCGGGCGGTACATCTCGTTCCAGGCCAGCAGTCGTGCCACATGCGCGAACGACTGGACGGCCTTCCAGCTCCAGGCGTGCGCGATCAGATCGATCAACAGGACGGTCTTCCAATATTCGGCGTTGCGACGGTAGTCGAGAAGCCGGTCCGTCATGCCCAGCTCGGTCAGCCGCTGGTTCACAGCGGTGGTACTGGCGATGAGCATCCGGCAATGCCGTTGCAGACGCGGCACATCCGACTCTCGGCCGGCGCTATCGTTCTTCCCATGCACGCGATAGAGGTACAGCGGTTCCTCGATCGCAGCGACCTCCGCCAGGAGCGGCGCGATCGGCATGAGGAAGTTGTCCGCGCCCCAAAAACGGTCGTCGTCCGGGATGGGGAAGATGCACTGCGCGACCGCCCGGCGGAAACTCAACGCGGCCCCGGCGATCACGAGCCACCGGCCGCCACGCCGAACGACCCGGTCGGCGATCCATCCGGTTTCGAAGCGCGAGACGTACGGCATCTCCTGCGTCGCACCGGTGCGCATGTCAACCATGAGCATCTTGTGGTTGAGCACGCCCGCGCGTGGATGGGCGCGGAAGCACGCCACCACCTGCTCCAGCTTGGTAGGCACCAAGAGATCATCTGAGTCGAGGAAGCAGATGATCTCCCCCCGTGAGACCGCGAAGGCGCGGTTGAACGCCGCAACCTGCCCCTGGTTTACCGGGGAGCGGAGGAGGATGATCCGCGGATCGTGCTGCGCGTAGCGCTCCACGACCGCGCAGGAATCATCGGTCGAGGCATCGTCGACGACGATCAACTCGAAGTGGTCGTAGGTCTGCGCCAGGACGCTCTCGATGGCCTCACCGATGTACGCGCCGTAGTTGTAGTTCGCCATCAGGATCGACACCAGGGGCCGCTCGGGCAGCGGGTCGAGCGGCACCGGCGCCAGCGTGCTCGCGTCGCGCGGCGCGCGCGACCGCGCCGGACGCACTCGGGCGAGGCGGCGGTTCGTGGCTGCAAGACGCGGCACTTGACCCATCATGCGGTCCTCCATCGGACAACGTAGCCGAGATAGTGTCCAATCTGCCGCCGCTGCCGTGGCAGCAAGGCCACGAGCGCAAGCGGCACCCAGAGCACCGGACGCCACCCAAGCGGCACGAGGACGGCGCCCAGCGGTGGGATGAGCGCGGCGAGCCAGGGCAGCACCTGCGCGTAGGAGAATCGGAAGACGCGGCTCATCTGGATGTGGAGCAACGCGTAGGTCGTCACCGCTACGATCTCCGCCAGGCCGTAGCCCATTAGGCCGAAGCGTGGCACGAAGAACCAGGCACTCGCCGCCAGGACGACGACATGCGCCACGTGGAACCAGGCCACGGCAGCATTGCGGCGCAGGACGTAGAGCGTCGAAGACTGGATGTTGAACAGCGCGCCGAACAGTGCCCCCACAGCGACCGCCGGATACACCCGCAGCGCCGGCGACCACCGTGCACCGAACAGCAGTGGGATCACCGGGTGCGCCAGGAGGGAAAACGCGCCAAGGAGCGGCCCGACCGCCAGCACCTGGAGCGCCATGGCCTCCTCCAGCGCAGCGCGCAGGCGTGCGTGATCAGTCTGTACCTTGGCGAGCGCGGCGATCGAGAGCCGCCACGACACGTTCCGGAAGAAGGACAGCACCTCCGCGAACCGGACGGCGAGCGACACATAGCCGACCCCCGCGGGGCCAAGGAACCGCCCGACGATCAGCGGGTTGACGAGCGACCGCAGTTGCCACAGCCACTGGGATCCCGAGTAGCCCAGGCCATAGCCGAGGAGCGCCTGAGCGCGGCTCCGCGACCAGACGAGCCGCGGCCGGTAGCGCGACACCGTGTAGGCGTAGATACAGACGATGATTTGAAGGCACCAGTAGCCCGCCACCGCTGCCCACACGCCCGCGCCCAACACGGCCAGCGGGAGCGCGACCAGGTAGTACACGATCTGCCCCATCAGGTCCATGATGGCCACAGCCCGGTAGTTCAAGTCCCGCTCGAGCCGTGCCGTTGCCGGAGCGATCATCTGCGACAGTGGCAGCGTCCCCAACAGCACGCGGAGCGGATCGACAAAGTGGGGGTTGATGGCCCAGCCGGCAAGGAGTGGGACCAGCAGGATCCCGCCAAGGGCCAGCCCCACGCCGGACAGGAGGAGCAAGGTGAAGGCCTGATGGTACGTCGACGCATCGGGCGATTCCTGGCTCCGGATCAGGCAGACATCGATCCCCATCCGGCCGATCTGGCCCACGAAGACGACGATGGCAACCGAGCCGGTATACAGCCCGTAGTGCGCGGGACCGATGAGGCGGGTCAACAGGAGCACCCCGCCCAGGCTCACAATGAGCCCGAATCCCTCACGCAGCGCGAGGTAGACCCCGCCTTTGAGCACCTGTTCCCGGAGGCTCATATCACGGCCCTCGTCGTTAACCGGCCGGTATTCGGTGCGCCATAGACGGCGAACGCCAAAATCCCCGCCAGGATCAGCGGCATCGCCATGACGCGTCGCCGTCCCATGATGTCCACCCGCAACCCCATTCCCCGTTGTCAGCCAAGCCGGTACAGTCGCTCAGGGGTAAACCCCACCCGGGCTGACCACGGACCGCGTCCGATCCCAGCCTGGTCCAGCAACGCGCCGACGGGGCACGCCGTCAGTCCCGCGGCAGCGATGGCGTCGAGAATCCGCGGCAACGCAGCCAGCGTGCGCCGCCACGCTCCCGGCACGCTGTAGCGATCAGAATCGTGGAGCAAGATGATGTCGCCGGGCTCCGGCCGGCCGACTGCCGCGACAATCCCGTCCGGCGTCGCGTCGGCAGCCCAATCCTGCGGATCTCGACTCCACCGCACGCGAGTCCAGCCGCGCCGCCCCGCCTCGAACCACGACGCGAGGGAGTAGCACCCATACGGAGGGCGGTACAGACGCACCGGCTTGCCGGTCGTGTCCTCGATCGTGGCTTGCGCCCGACGGAGATCCTCGAGCACGGCCCACGGCGTGAGCGAGAGCTGGTGAAGGTGCCGGTCGCAGTGGAGACCGACCTCATGCCCAGCCGCGACGATCTCCGTCAGGCGCCCGGGTGCGGCGCGGACTTGCTCGCCGACGACGAAGAAGGTCGCCCGCACCCCGGCGCGATCGAGCGTGGTCAGGAACGCATCCAGTCCCTCACCCGGTCCGTCGTCGAACGTGACCGCCACGCCGTTCACACCGGGGATGCGTCGCACATCCGCGAAGAGCCGGCGGCCGAGGCCCATCATGTCCCGATTCGGCAGGGCATTCAGCGCCCGCCCGACTCGCCGCACGCCGGCCCCCAACCCGCGCTTGCGACCCTCTCCGTGCACGCCCACCTGACGACTCATTACACCGCCACCAGCCGGCGCTGGCCGTGCCGTGCCGGAGCCACTTGCCGGGCGATCCACTGGTACGTGATCGCCAGGCCCTTCTCCAGCGAGGTCTCCGGCTCCCAGCCGAGCACCTGGCGCAGCCGGGTGTTGTCGCTGTTGCGCCCGCGGACGCCCTGCGGCTTCGTGAGGTCGTGCCGCTTCACGATCCGCTTCCCGGCGATATTGGCAATGATGTCGACCAGCTCGTTGATCGTCACCAGCCGATCAGTCCCAAGATTCAGCGGGTGGCGGTAGTCCGAGCGCATCAGCCGGTAGATCCCCTCGACGCAGTCGTCGACGTACATGAAGGAGCGGGTCTGCTCGCCGTCGCCCCAGATCTCAATCTCGTCGCCGTCCTCGGCCAGGGCGATCTTGCGGCACAGCGCCGCCGGGGCCTTCTCCTTTCCGCCCTCGTAGGTGCCGAGCGGACCGTAGACGTTGTGGAACCGCACCACGCGCGTCTCCAGGCCGTAGTCCTCGGCGTAGTACTGGCAGAGCTTCTCTGTGAAGAGCTTCTCCCAGCCGTAGCCCTCCTCCGGCGCGGCCGGGTAGGCGTCCTCCTCGCGCAGCGGCGTGACGTCGGGGTCGTCCTGGCGGTAGTCCGGGTAGACGCAGGCCGAGGAGGAGAAGAGGAACCGCTGCACCCCGTTGATCCGGCTCGCCTCCAGCATGTGGGTGTTGATCAGGATGTCGTTCCGAGCGATGCTGGCGTGGTTCCCGGTGATGTACCCGATGCCGCCCATATCGGCCGCCAGGTGGTAGACCTCGTCAACGCCGCTGGTGGCGATCAGACAGTTATCGAAGCGGCGCAGGTCGAGCAGTTGGAAGTCGTGCGCCAGCGACGACTCGAACTCGGGGTACTTGATGTCGACACCCCGGACCCAATACCCCTTGGCGACCAGGTAGCGGACCAGGTGGTGACCGATGAAACCGCCAGCGCCGGTGACCAGAACACGCGTTGCCATTAGCGAGCCTCCCATGGAATCCGGCCCTTGAGTATCTGGGCCGCGAACAAGACCACAAACCGCGGATTGTTGTAGAGGTAGCGCCTCCAGAGCCGCCGGGGCTCAGTCGCCAGCCGGAACAGCCACTCCAGCCCCAGCGATTGGATCAGGTCGGGCGCCTGCCGCTTGGTGCCGGCGAGGAAGTCGAAGGCGGCCCCGACACCGAGCATGACCGCGTCGATCCGGCCGCGCCGCGCCGCCATCCACTGCTCCTGCTTGGGGCACCCCAGGCCGACGAAGAGGATGCGCGCACCGGAGGCACGGATCTCCTCGATCTCCCGCGCCTCCTCCTCGGCCGTCAGGGGACGGAACGGCGGGCTATGCCGGTAGACGACCTGCAAGCCGGGGTAGCGCGCCGTCAGGTTGGCGATCATGCGGTCCAGCACCTCCGGCGTGCCGCCGTAGAAGCCGACCGGCACCCCCTCGCGCGCCGCGCGCTCGCACACCACCGGCGTCAGGTCCGGGCCGTACACCCGGGTGGCCGACGGGATCCCCAGCAGCTTCAGGCCCCACACCAGCGGCATGCCGTCCGGCGTGACCAGATCGGCCGCGTTGACGATCCGCTGGAACTCGGCGCGGTCGTGCCCCTCCATGACCATGTGCACGGTGGAGACACAGACGTAGCGCGACTCCCCGGCCTTGGCCCAGGTGATGACCTGCTCGGCCGCAGCCGCGTACGATGTGGCATCGACGCGCATCCCGAGGATGCGGCGGCTGCGGTTGACCGGGGTCGGGCGGGGCGCCCCCGCGACGGCCTCCGCGCTGGTCCCGATTTTGACGGCGGTCGCTTCGTGACGAACCTGCTGCATTAGAACGCTCCCTCCCGGCGCAGAACGGCCACGACGGTCTTAGCCAGGATCAACAAGTCGAAGCGGAACGAAGCGTTCTCGACGTAGTAGAGGTCGTCCTCAGTGTGCTCGTACATCAGCTTCTTCCCGCGACCGGTGACCTGCCACCAGCCGGTGATGCCCTGCGGAACCAGGAAGCGGCGGTACTGCCACGGCTCGTAGTGAGCCTCGACGATCTCCGGCAACTCCGGCCGTGGCCCGACCAGGCTCATCTCGCCGCGCAGCACGTTGATGAGCTGCGGCAGCTCGTCCAGGCTGGTGCGGCGCAGCAGCCGCCCCACCCGCGTGACCCGCGCGTCGTCGGGGCGCTTGTGCGGCCCGTCGCGCAGCAGGTCACAGCCGTTGACCATGGTGCGGAACTTCAGGATCTGAAACCGCCGGCCGCCCTGCCCGACACGCTCCTGGCGGAAAATCGCCGGGCCGGGGGAGTCCAGCCGGATCAGCACCGCGATCACCAGCATCAGCGGCGCGAGCAGCACCAGGCCGAGGCTGGCAACCACGATGTCGAGCACCCGCTTGGCAATCCGGTAGCTCCGCGGAAATGCCTCCCACTCGGCCGCCGGCGCGATGAGGGCGACGGTTTCTTCGATGTCGGAGGGCTGGTCGACCAACGTATCCCAGGCAGCGGTCCCTGCCACCGCCAGGCGTAGTCGGTCCAGCCCGCGTGTCCCACGCGCACGAACCTGCTCCACGATCACCCTCCCTGTTGGGCGCCCCGCGGGACCCGCCGCTCCAGGCATCCGGCCCCGCTTGGGATCGCCCCCCCTTCGATGAATTGCGCTCACCACGGACGAGTTGTGATATCAACTGAACGAGGCAGATAACAGAAAATGACGTGCGCTCACCGAAACAAAAACCGGCAAGATCTTGCCGGCCGGTTGCACCTCAGGCTCGGCGCGGGCGAGGTGCCCAGATTACAGCCCGCGCGTCATCGCCTCCGCGCTCACGCTTGTCTTCTGTTGTCTACGCCCGCTCCTGGACGCCCGCGGTGAGTTCCCTCCCTTAACGCAAAAAACCGGCTCGACTCCCAAGGGGTCGGCCGGTTGCACCTCAGGCTCGGCGCAGGCGAGGTGCCCAGATTACAGCCTGCGCGTCAACGTCTCCGACGTTTCGTTGTCCCGCGCGAGCGTAGTACGAAGCTCTCATCGCTCGCGTAATTAATTCCTACCATACACAGCTACGACCTATCTAGATCCAAATGGCTATTGCGTGAAGTACTTTCGTACTTCCGACACCAACCGGTCCCAAAACTACCAGAGTGAGCGAATCATACCACCGTCCACCTGGAGCGTAGCCCCGGTGATATAGCTGGCGCGCTCCGACGCCAGGAAGGCGACGGCATCGGCGAACTCCTCAGGCGTGCCGTAGCGGCCCATGGGGATCCGCGACGTCTCCCGCCGCTCCACCTCCGCCACGTCGATCCCCTGCCGCTCGGCGTTGACCTGGTCGAGCTGCGCCACCCGCGGTGTGGCGATGCGCCCCGGCACAATCGTGTTGACCCGGATCCCGTCCGGCGCAAGTTCGTCCGCCAGGGTCTTCGCCAGCCCTGCCACCCCGGCGCGCATCACGTTCGACAGCAGCAGGTTCGGGATCGGCTGCTTGATCGAAGACGAGGTCATGGCGATGATCACGCCGCCGCCCCGCGCCCGCATCGACGGCAACGCCAGCCGGATCAGCCGCACCGCGCTCATCAGCGTCAGCTCAAATGCCGCCTGCCAGTCAGCATCGTCGAACTTGTCAAACGTCCCGGCCGGCGGCCCTCCTGCGTTGGTGATCAGTACATCGATTCCGCCGTACCGGTCGATCGCCGCCTGAACCAGCCGCTCCAGATCGGCCGGCTTGGTAACGTCGGCCGCCACCGCCAGCGCCTCACCGCCCGCCGCGCGAATCGTCTCCGCCACCTCATCGACCGCCGCCTGATTACGGCTACTGACGACGACCTTCGCCCCCTCACGCGCAAGCGCCACCGCCACCGCCCGGCCCAACCCCGAGCTTGCCGCCGACACCAGCGCAACCTTCCCGGTCAGCCCTAGATCCATCTCGTGCCCCCTCTCCTGCAATGAGTCCGCGCCATGTCGCTGCCCAGGCGCGTAGCCATTATGACCGATCCACGCCTAGTGTGCCGTGACGCAGTGACCGAGCTCGTGACCACGGGAACCGCTGTATTCCTCTGCCCTCGCTAGGATCGAGACAAGACGGACACGAGCGCAGCTACCAGAGGCTGCGGAGCGGCAGCGGGGAATCACGCTCGCCAGGGCTCTGCTTCGTGGCATGCCTTATTTCTCGAATACCTCTTCTTGACAGCAACGAAGGATTGTGGTATCTCATGTTGGCAATCCTTCCTTGATATCCCCAAAGAGATTGGGGGTGCGCCGAGGTAGTCGAGCAAGACATGCTCGTCGTGCTTCTTGTCCTCACCAATGTGGGGGAGCGATCTGCTCCCCTGCCCTAAGGCAGGGGAGCAGAACAGCACCGACCCCGCAGCAGAGCCCGTGTATCTCCTGCGCGTGCAGTGCGGCCCAGGCTCACCGTGCGGCTCGGAGGTGTCGGAGATGGAGAGCTTACTTCAACTCTGGGGCAAGACGGCGTCCGACGGACGCTTCCACCCCGTGCTCTTCCATATGCTGGATGTGGGCCACGTCGCGCAGATCCTCCTGTCAAGCGACGCCCCGGAGCGGCCGCGGCGGGTGCTGGCAAGCGCCCTCGGCGTAGCGGATCCAGGGACACTGGTCGACTGGCTGCCGCTCGTCGCGGCACTCCACGACATCGGCAAGATCAGCGAGCCGTTTCAGGGGCAAGTGCCTGGCCAGCAGCAACGGCTCGCAGCGCTCGGCTTCTCCTTCTCCCCGGCGCGGTATGACCAGATCCGCCACCAGCACATCAGCTCTGTCGCAGTCGACACCATCCTGAACAACCTCGAACCGCTGCGTCCATGGCGGACGCTGCTCCGCGACGTCTACGGCGGGCATCATGGTCAGTTCCCGGCATCCTTAAGACATGCATCCAAGTTCGTGAATTACATCGAAGCTCCCGAGTGGGCAGCACTACGGCGCGAAGCGACGGACGTACTCAAGGCGGTGCTGGGGCTGCGGGCACCTTCCGTCGCGCCACCGAACCTCCGTGCAGCCACCGCGGCGCTCACCGGGTTCCTCATCCTCGCCGACTGGCTCGGCTCCGATGAGGATCACTTTTCACCGCAGCCGGACCTGTCCCTGGATGACTATCTGCCGCTCAGCCGGGAGCGAGCACGGCAGGCGGTAGCCTCCACCAGCTTCCTGAGCGCCCGACCGCGCACGCAGTGGAATGGCTTCCGTTCTGTCTTCCCCGACATCACCACACCGCGGCCTCTCCAGGAGGCGATCGACCAACTGCCCCCGGCTGCCGTCGCTTGGCCGGCGCTCTATGTGATCGAGGCCCCGACCGGCGAGGGCAAGACGGAGGCGGCATTGGCGCTGGCGACGCGGCTGGCATCGTTCGGCTGGTCCAACGAGCTCTACTTCGCGCTGCCGACGACGGCGACGAGCAATCAGATGTTCGGCCGCGTCTACCGCTTCCTCAATCGCGACCCGGACCGAGCAGCGCCGGTGAAGCTGATCCACGGGCAGGCGTTGCTCGCCGAGGACGACCTGGTGACGCAGATGCTGGGTGACGGCGACGATGCCGGGTCGCCCGCCGTCGCCGCGCCCGAGTGGTTCGCGCCCAGGAAACGGGCGCTCCTCGCTCCGTACGGCGTCGGCACCGTCGATCAGGCGGAACTCAGCGTCCTGAGCGCACGCCACTACGTGCTTCGCCTGTTCGGTCTCGCCGGCAAGGTCGTCATCATCGACGAGGTGCACGCCTACGACGCCTATATGAACACGGTGATCGAGCATGCACTCCAGTGGTTCGCGACACTGGGCACACCGGTCATTCTTCTCTCCGCCACGCTCCCGCAGCGGCGCCACCGCTCCCTGGCCCGCGCCTATCGAGCGGGGCTGAGAGGCATGTCGCCCGATGCGCTCTGCGAAGAGGAAGGGCCGGATGAGTCCCTGCCCTACCCCGTTCTGTCCGTGTACACCGCTGAGCGGTGCGAACGGTTGAACCCGCCAGCCGCCCAGCCCGACCGGCGGCTGACGCTCCAGTTCATCACCGACATCTCTCCGGTTGAGGAAGCGGAGCGGCTGCTCAGTCTCGTCCAGAACGGGGGTGCCGTCGCCCGGATCACGAACACGGTCCAACGGGCGCAGGACATCTTCGCCGCGCTGCGTGAGATCGCACCCGCCTACGTCGAACTCCACCTCCTGCACGCGCGACTCCCCGGCGATGACCGCCTCGCGCGGGAGGGACGACTTACGGAACGCCTCGGCCCAGAGTCGCAGCGTTCACCTGAAGACCGGATCATCGTCGTCGGCACCCAGGTGCTGGAGCAGAGCCTCGATTACGACGTGGACCTGATGGTCAGCGACCTGGCGCCTACCGACCTCTTACTGCAACGCGCGGGCAGGCTCCACCGGCACCCTTGGAGGAAGCGAACCCCCCGGTTCCAGGACGCCACGCTTCAGGTCGTCGTCGGTCGCGACGAGCATGGCGCACCGGAATTCGGCCCCAGTGCGCTCGTCTACGAGCCATTCATCCTCTGGAAATCGTGGCTGGTGCTCCGTGCGCGACAAGACGACGCCGGCCGCATCACGCTGACGCTTCCGGCCGACTACCGCCCACTGATTGAGGCGACCTACGACGACCGGCGTGACCTCTTCCCCGAGGATCAGGTGTTCCGAGCGGCGATCGACGCGGCCTGGGAGGACTACCAGCGACGCCGTCAGGAGATGATCGACAACGCTCGGCAGCGACTGATCCCGCACCCGGAGCCGGACAAGGCGATCACGGAGGGGGCGCGCATCTACTTCGAGGAGGATGAGGACGGCGGCAAGCAGGGCTGGGGTATGGCTGTCACGCGCTACGGCCGCGAGTCGATCTCGGTCATCCCCCTCCACCGCGTCCCTGACGGAGTGGCTGCCGATCCCGACGGGCCGCCACTTACCCCAGCGACGTGCGACCGCGAGTGCCAGTTGCGTCTCCTGCGGCGTGCCATCCGCGTCAGCAACCCCACCATCGTGTCCACGCTGCCAGCGCGTGAGGAGCCGGGACTGAGCTGGTTCCGTCGCACGCCATTGCTGCGCTTGCACTACCCACTCGTGCTCGACAACGGCCGGACCCAGATCGGGAACCTCACGATCCGTCTCGACCCGGAACTTGGTCTCGTCATCGGAAAGGAGGATGCGCTGTGAGCGGCCAACAGGTCGCGCCGCCGGCAACGGCGCCTGTCCAAACCGTGTCGTTCAACCTGTGGACGGAGCCATGGATCCCCGTACTGACCTGCGACGGGCAGGCGCGGCAGCTCAGTATTCGCGACTGCCTTGCGAACGCGCACGAGCTGTACGCCTTTGCTGACCCGTCGCCCCTGGTGGTCGCCAGTTTGCAGCGCCTGCTCGCGGCGATCGTTCAGGATATCTGTCGGCCGCGAAGCCTCAGCGCCCTCGCCGCGATCCTGATGCAAGGGCGTTTCGATCCGAGCGCCATCGACGCGTTCGGGGGTCGCTACGCGCACCGTTTCGATCTATTCTCCCCGACTGAGCCGTTCCTGCAGACGGGGGACATCGGCCCGGAACTCCCTAAGAAGAAGGGGGATACCAAGACCGTCGGGTATCTCTTTCCGGAGGAACCGACGGCCACCAACATCAACCACTTCTTCCACCGCTACGACGACGATTATCAGTTCAGCCCTGCAACGGCAGCGCTCGGTCTGATCACCATCCCCGCCTTCGCGACCTCCGGCGGAGCGGGCATCAAGCCGTCGATCAATGGAGTCCCGCCGCTCTACGTGCTGCCCGTCGGGGACACGCTCTTCGAGACGCTCGCGTTCTCGATCATCACACCCGATTTCCAGCCCCAGATCGCCAGCGCGGACGACCGCCCGGCCTGGAACCGCGATCCAGTAATCGAGCGGAGCAAAGAGGTCCTGAGCGTCGGCTACCTGGAGAGCCTTACGTTCCCCGCGCGCCGCGTGCGGCTCTTCCCCGAGCAGGGGCCGGGTCGCTGCTCCCGGTCCGGCGAGTGGAGCGACATCCTCGTGCGCCGGATGGTCTTCGACATGGGACACAGCCGGCCGAAGGGTTCCGCGCTCTGGATGGACCCGTTCGCCGCCTACCGCTTCCGAGGCAAAGAGGAACCGGCCCCGATCCGCCCGCAGGAGGGGAAGGTTCTCTGGCGCGAGTACGGCAATCTGTTCCACACAGTCGTCCCCGACGACAGCGGTGAGGTCCAGGCAGGGGTGGTCCAGCCACCGGCCGTCGTGCTACAGGTCGCCCAGCTCCAGGACCACGGGATCGACCACCCCATTTGGCGGTTCCGCTGCACCGGCATCCGCACGGACATGAAGGCCAAGGTCTTCGAGTGGGTCGATGAGGCACTGGAGGTTCCGGCAGGACTCCTCTCCGACCCCCTCGGCCAGTTCGACGTTGAGGAGGCCGTCCAGCGCGCGGAGGACTGGTCCAAGCGCATCCGCGCGATCCATTACGGCGCCTTTGGGGACGACGACCAGTTCGGGCCGATTCGCCAGCGCATGGAAATGCGCTACTGGACGCGACTTGCCGACCCGTTTCGCGAGTTCGTGCTCGCCGCGGCGGACTCGACGCGCCGCGCGGACGCACGGCGTGACTGGGTAACGCAGCTCTTCAAAGTCGGGGAGCAGGTACTGGACGAAGCCTGCGAGGAGACGGGCGAGCGCGGCGAACGGCTCCAGCGGCGCGCTCAAGCCCTGACCAGCTACCGGATGGCCTGTGGCGCGAAACGAAAGGAGTGGCTCGCATGAGTGTCGACACCCCGGCGACCGTCCCGCGTACACGGGAGGAGATCTTCATCGAGCGCCTCGCAGCGCTCGACCGAGGCGACCGCGCCCGGCTGCGACGCAACGCCGGCGCCAGGCTGGCCGACGCGCGCGGGGTACTTGGGCTCTTCTATCGCCTGCTCCCGCCGAGCGTGCCCGAGCGCGAGCACGAGCGCTACTTCATGATCGCGACCCTCTACCCGCTCGCCGGCCCGAGCGACGACCGCAACTTCGGTGCGACGCTCAGGCGGGCGAAGGCGGCCAGCGGGCGGGCGAGTCTCGATCGGAGGTTCACCGCGCTCCTCGACTCGGACATGGATCAACTCCCGTTCCGGCTCCGGCAGTTGATCCGGCTCGCCGACTCACACCGCGTCGGCGTCAACTGGGTGCAGCTCCTTCAGGATGTCCTCTGGTGGGACCACCCCGACCGCCGCGTCCAGAAGCAATGGGCGATGGCCTACTTCCAGGAGGAATTGCCTGAGGCAACGCGAAGTGACAGCACGGCGCCCCCAGGCGGCGAGGCGACACCGGACGACGATCACACGGTCTGAGGCTCAGGATAGCTGAGAGGAGAGGATCTCCATGCTGATCGACATTCACATGCTCCAGAATCATGCTCCGTCGAACCTGAACCGCGACGACACGGGCGCGCCCAAGGACGCCCTCTTCGGCAACGTGCTTCGGGCACGCATCTCCAGCCAGGCGATCAAGCGGGCAATCCGCCGGTCGGCCGTCTTCCAGGATGCGTTCGCAGAGTCCGGCCTGCTTGCCCAGCGCACGCGGCGTCTGCCCTCACTCCTGCGCCAGCGCCTCGCCCAGCACGATCTCGACGAGGAGGCAATCGACCTGATCGTGATGCGCTCGCGGGAAATTGGCCGTGAGTCGGGCCGCGAGGTTGCTGAGTGGACGGAGGCGGGCGACCCGGAGACGGCACAGCTCATCTTCCTGACCGACGCCGAGGTCGACGAGCTGGCGCGGAAGCTGGCGGATCTCTACCGCGAGCTGGGACCGCGAGAGTTCAAGAAGCTGAAGGCCGATGAACTGACCAAGCGCATGGGATCGAGCGTCGCGCGATCGGTGGATATCGCCATGTTCGGCCGCATGACCACCTCCGTCGCGTTCGAGGACGTCCAGGCGGCCGTCCAGGTGGCTCACGCCATCTCGACCCACCGGGTCGAAACCGAGTTCGACTACTACACCGCGGTCGATGACATCTCCGGTGAGGCCGGGGCCGGTTTCATCGGCGACACCGCCTTCAACAGCGCCACCTACTACAAGTACATGAGCGTCCACTGGGAAGGCCTGGTCGCGAACCTGGGCGGCGACACCGACGTGGCGCGACAGGGCGTGGCAGCCCTGATCCAGGCCGCTGCCACGGTCAACCCGACCGGGAAGCAAAACACCTTCGCCGCCCATAACCTCCCCGATCTCCTGCTGGTCGAGGTCCGTGAGCGCAACCTGCCGATCAGCTACGCCAACGCCTTCCTCAAGCCGGTCTGGACCAACGGGAACGTGTCCCTCATGGACGCTTCCGTCAAGCAACTTGCGGAGTACATGGGCCGCATCAACGACGTCTACGACATCCGGGCAGAGCGGCGTTGGATCGGGACGGGCGACTGGGAGCTGCCCGGTGCTGAGCGCCTGTCGACCCTCCGCGCGTTGACCGAGTGGCTGCCATTGTGAGGGTCGCCATGAACACGCTCTTCATTCGCCTCGAAGGCCCGCTCCAGTCGTGGGGTACGCGCGCCCGCTGGGGGGATCGCGACACCGCGCTCGAGCCCACCAAGTCCGGTGTCGTCGGGCTGCTGGCGTGCGCGCTCGGCTGGGGACGGCAGCACGATCGGGAAATCCGCGACCTCGGGCTCGCACTCGAGTTCGGCGTCCGGGTCGACCGGCCCGGCCAGGTGCTCCGGGACTACCACACCGTCGTCGGCGGCACGATGTCGGCTGCCGGCAAGGTGAAGATCAACCAGAACACCGGTGAGCCGGAGACCGTCGTCTCGCCCCGCTTCTATCTGGCGGACGCCTCCTTCCTTGCCGCAGTGCGGGGCGAGGCATCCCTGATCGCGCAGTTGGCGGCCGCACTGCGCGAGCCGGTCTGGCCGCTCTACCTCGGCCGCAAGTCGTGTCCACCCTCCGTCCATCCCTTCGAGGGAACGGGCCAGTTCTCGACCCTGCTCGAAGCGCTGGCCACATGGCCGAGATCACCGCGCGCGGCAGACGGCGCCCTCCGAGCCGTCCTCGAGGTGGCCCCGGGACAGGGCGTTCGTCGGATGGATCAGATCGACGTCCTCACTCTGCGCCGCTACATGCCGCGCTTCAGCCGGGACGTGCAGGTCGATCCACCACCGGCACAGTGAGAGGAGGTGACCCATGTACCTCTCGCGCCTGATTCTGAATCCGCGTAGCCGGGACGTGCGGCGAGACCTGGCCGACTGCCAGCAGCTCCACCGCTCCGTGATGTCCGGCTTCCCGAACCTCGCCGCGCCGGGCGACGCTCGCGCCCGGCTCGGCATCCTCTACCGCCTGGAGACCCATCCGCGTACGGGCATGCCGACGCTGCTCGTCCAGTCGGCGATCGAGCCGAACTGGAGCCAGCTCCCCGCGGGCTACCTGCTCGACACCGCCGGCGTGCCCAACCCCGACTGCAAGCCGGTCGGGCCGATCTACGACGCGCTCGACGCCGGGATGGTCCTCACCTTCCGCCTCCGCGCCAACCCGACCAAGCGCATCAAGCCGGACACCGACCCCGGGCGCAGCAATCGACTCGGCAAGCGGGTGGAGCTCCGCACCGAGGCGGACCAGCTCGCCTGGCTCCGCCGCAAGGGCGAGCAGTGTGGCTTCGAGGTGCTCTCCGTGCGCGCCACCACGGAGCACGAGGCGTACCGCTGGGAGCGCGCCGCGGCGATCTTCGGCCTGGAGGCGGACAAGCCGGAACCGGTCCCTGACGTCCGCGCCATTCGGGGCGGCAAGGTCTACGGCCGGCGGGCGGACGGGAAGCAGATGACCTTCGCCGCGGTGACGTTCGACGGGCTCCTGCGCATCGTCGACGTCGACCGCTTCCGCGCCGCGCTGGTCCAGGGCATCGGCTCCGCCAAGGCCTACGGCTTCGGCCTCCTCTCCATCGCCCCCGCAAGGAGTGCGTGATGGACCTGCACATCTTGCCGAAGGTGCGCGATAGCTGGAGCTACCTGTACGTCGAGCACGCGAGGATCGAGCAGGAAGCGAAGGCGATCGCCATCCACGATGCCACCGGCATGGTCCCGGTGCCCTGCGCGTCGCTCGGAATCCTGATGCTCGGGCCAGGGACGAGCATCAGCCACGCCGCGATCCGAACGCTGGCCGAAAACGGCTGCCTCGTCCTCTGGACGGGCGAGGAAGGGGTTCGGTTCTACGCGCAGGGTCTGGGCGAGACCCGCTCGGCCGGCAACCTGATGCGGCAGGCGCGGCTCTGGGCTGACCCGGCGCTGCGCCTGCGGGTCGTCTTCCGCATGTACCAGATGCGCTTCGCGGAGCCGTTGCCCCCCGACCTGACGCTGCAGCAGATCCGGGGCATGGAAGGGGCGCGCGTCCGCGATGCCTACGCCCGCGCCAGCCGCGAGACAGGCGTCCCCTGGCGCGGGCGCTCCTTCCAGCGACAGAACTGGGCAGCGGCCGACCCGATCAACCGTGCCCTCTCGTGCGCGAACAGTTGTCTGTACGGCATCTGCCACGCGGCGATCGTTTCCCTCGGCTACTCGCCCGGCCTCGGGTTCATCCACACCGGGAAGATGCTGTCGTTCGTGTACGACATCGCCGACCTGTATAAGGCAACGGTAACGATCCCGCTGGCGTTCCGCGTCGTGGCCGAAGGGACCCGTGACCTGGAGGGACGGGTCCGGCGAGCCTGCCGGGACGCCTTCGTGGCGCACCGTTTGTTGGGAGACATCGCAACGGACATCGAGCGCGTGCTGGACATCGGCGACTCGGACGGCAGCACCGACGAGCCGGACTTCGACGAGGACGCCGCCCAACCCGGCGGGCTGTGGGACCCGAGCGGCACGGTGACCGGCGGGGTGAACCATGCTCCCGCGGGTGGAGAGGAGGAGTGAGGTGTGGTCGTCATGATCCTGGAGCGGGTGCCGCGCAGCCTTCGCGGCGAGTTGACCCGCTGGATGCTGGAGCCGAAAGCGGGCGTGTTCGTTGGGACAATGTCCGCGTTGGTACGCGACAAGCTCTGGGAGAAGGCGTGCGCGAGCATGAAGGGCGGCGCCGGGATGCTGATCTACAGCAGCAACACCGAGCAAGGCTTTGTCGTCCGATTCTGGGGAAATCTAGGCAGGGAGGTGGTAGACTTCGACGGCCTGACATTGATCCGAGTGCCGTCAGAATGAGGAAAATGGAAGTGTTGTCCCCACACGCGTGGGGGTGAACCGACCCCGACCGAATCCTGATACGCTGGGACGAAGTTGTCCCCACACGCGTGGGGGTGAACCGCTTGCGGACGGTGACGGGACGATTGCGAACGTGTTGTCCCCACACGCGTGGGGGTGAACCGTCGGCTTCCCCGCTATCATGCTTGCCGGCGAGGTTGTCCCCACACGCGTGGGGGTGAACCGGAGACGAGGCAATCGGCATCGAACAAGCCGCCGTTGTCCCCACACGCGTGGGGGTGAACCGTATTAGAGCAGTTGAGGGACGACGGTAGACACGTTGTCCCCACACGCGTGGGGGTGAACCGAAATTCGTGATGACATCTCTGGTCTCGTCATCGTTGTCCCCACACGCGTGGGGGTGAACCGATCACTGGAACGCCCGCCAACCGAGCCTTGTAGTTGTCCCCACACGCGTGGGGGTGAACCGCAGACGCACCGCGGCCACTTGGCCAGATCAAAGTTGTCCCCACACGCGTGGGGGTGAACCGATCTGGTCCGGCCGACGGGACCAGGCCCACAGGTTGTCCCCACACGCGTGGGGGTGAACCGTTCGTCGCGCATTCCCTGACGCGGACGTGTCAGTTGTCCCCACACGCGTGGGGGTGAACCGTACTGCACCACGCGCTTGCCGCCCGCCGCCGTCGTTGTCCCCACACGCGTGGGGGTGAACCGCCAACGCGGTGGACAAGGACGGGCTCCCGCTCGTTGTCCCCACACGCGTGGGGGTGAACCGTTCCGGGAGATCGACTGGGGCAAGCTGGCCAGGTTGTCCCCACACGCGTGGGGGTGAACCGTCGATGACCTTCCTGGCACGGTCCGCGATCGGGTTGTCCCCACACGCGTGGGGGTGAACCGGGACAGGTCGCCTCCGACGTCTTCCTGCGCATGTTGTCCCCACACGCGTGGGGGTGAACCAGCGGGCGTCCCTGAGTTCGGGCGTCTCGTCTCGTTGTCCCCACACGCGTGGGGGTGAACCGCGATGCGCGCCGTTGATGAAATTGCGGCGGAAGTTGTCCCCACACGCGTGGGGGTGAACCCAGCGCCGCCCACACGACCGGATAATCGCCGAGGTTGTCCCCACACGCGTGGGGGTGAACCGTAGTCGAGGCCGTGGCGCAGGATTCGGAAGTAGTTGTCCCCACACGCGTGGGGGTGAACCGCACTGCCCCTGGCTGGTTAGTCGCTATATTGAGTTGTCCCCACACGCGTGGGGGTGAACCGTAGCCCTTGGCCGCGCCCTTGACCAATCCGGAGTTGTCCCCACACGCGTGGGGGTGAACCGTACGAGGCCTGGCTGCGCACGCGGCCGGATCTCGTTGTCCCCACACGCGTGGGGGTGAACCGAAGACCGCGTTCTCATCCCGGGCGGCTTGCCCGTTGTCCCCACACGCGTGGGGGTGAACCTCCAGTCCGCGATCTCGGCCAGCATCTGCGACCGTTGTCCCCACACGCGTGGGGGTGAACCGTTCATGCGATGATGCCCGACCCGCGCGCGGCCGTTGTCCCCACACGCGTGGGGGTGAACCGCATCGCCTGTACCGCCGCGTCGCTCGTGCTCAGTTGTCCCCACACGCGTGGGGGTGAACCGCGTGAGGACGTGCCTCACATGCGCGATGTCGTGTTGTCCCCACACGCGTGGGGGTGAACCATTGTGCCGCGCACGGCGCTGCTCGCCCGGTTGGTTGTCCCCACACGCGTGGGGGTGAACCAACGACCATGGGCCAGACGCGCTCCGCTATGTCGTTGTCCCCACACGCGTGGGGGTGAACCGCGACTGCCGCCCCTGACCGAGGACGGCGCGCGGTTGTCCCCACACGCGTGGGGGTGAACCGAACTGGGCTTGACCCAGGAGGAGCTAGAGGCGGTTGTCCCCACACGCGTGGGGGTGAACCGCGCGAGCGAGCCGCGGAGGAGGCTCGGCGCAAGTTGTCCCCACACGCGTGGGGGTGAACCGCACGCGCCCGGGAGTGTAGTCCGTCTCTGCCAGTTGTCCCCACACGCGTGGGGGTGAACCGATCCTCACCAGCGCCGGGCCGTACAAATCGTAGTTGTCCCCACACGCGTGGGGGTGAACCGGACGAGGGATGGTAGCATGATGAGCTACGATGGTTGTCCCCACACGCGTGGGGGTGAACCGGAGGCGGCATGAGCGAGCGGACGACCATCGAAGTTGTCCCCACACGCGTGGGGGTGAACCGACGGAGCGCACCCTCAAGCGGAACATCCTGGAGTTGTCCCCACACGCGTGGGGGTGAACCGCCCATGGTTACGCCGAAATGCAGGCACGCTGGGTTGTCCCCACACGCGTGGGGGTGAACCGCTCGATGACCAGTTCCCAGACCACCCGAAGGTGTTGTCCCCACACGCGTGGGGGTGAACCGGCGTGGCGGGGACCGGCAAGGCGTGGCAGGCCGTTGTCCCCACACGCGTGGGGGTGAACCGTATGACGCCTGCATCGGCTGCGGCACGACCGAGTTGTCCCCACACGCGTGGGGGTGAACCGCCGCTCTTGGAGGGATTCCGACGAATGCGTCGGTTGTCCCCACACGCGTGGGGGTGAACCGGTCACGCCCGATATGTGGAGCCAGATTGAGCGGTTGTCCCCACACGCGTGGGGGTGAACCGTCGAGCCATGGGGCAAGTTCTTCGCGGTGCCCGTTGTCCCCACACGCGTGGGGGTGAACCGCCGGGGCGTCATGCCCCGGCGCGTGGTACGTCGTTGTCCCCACACGCGTGGGGGTGAACCGGAGGTGGTGATGCCTAACGTTCCTGCGTTGAGGTTGTCCCCACACGCGTGGGGGTGAACCGTCGCGCGGAAGATCCTGGCGTGTCGGGCGCGCGTTGTCCCCACACGCGTGGGGGTGAACCAGCGCGAGGCCGCCTGGGGGAAGGTTCGCAGGTGTTGTCCCCACACGCGTGGGGGTGAACCGATCGCCGCGCGCTGCGGCGTGCCCGAGGAATTGTTGTCCCCACACGCGTGGGGGTGAACCGCGACGCCATGGGAACCGGGTCGAAGAGGTCGGTTGTCCCCACACGCGTGGGGGTGAACCGTCAGTGCAACGATTCGCGGAACTGTGGTCGAAGTTGTCCCCACACGCGTGGGGGTGAACCGCCCTCCGGCCGCCCGGCCGCCATCGCGGCGGCGTTGTCCCCACACGCGTGGGGGTGAACCGGAGACAAGCTGACCCGAGCGCAGCAGGCGGCGGTTGTCCCCACACGCGTGGGGGTGAACCGTCCTTCGCCTCCCGCTTCGACCCCTTCCGAGCGTTGTCCCCACACGCGTGGGGGTGAACCGCAAGCAGGCGTACGCGATCCGCTACTCCGACGGTTGTCCCCACACGCGTGGGGGTGAACCGCGGGGCCCCACCACTCACCTGGATGACCGGCCGTTGTCCCCACACGCGTGGGGGTGAACCGTTGCTCACCCGCAGCTTGCCCGGCAGGATCTGGTTGTCCCCACACGCGTGGGGGTGAACCGAGGCGGTGGACAAGGTCCGCAGCTACCTCGACGTTGTCCCCACACGCGTGGGGGTGAACCGTGCGGCGCGAAATACGTCGACCAGGCGCTCGCGTTGTCCCCACACGCGTGGGGGTGAACCGGTCGCGGAAGCCTATAAGCGGGACAAGTCCAAGTTGTCCCCACACGCGTGGGGGTGAACCGGCTCGCCAGCTCCTCGCCCGCCACCATGCGTAGTTGTCCCCACACGCGTGGGGGTGAACCGGAGATCCGCATTGATCAGATCACGGCCGTGGAGTTGTCCCCACACGCGTGGGGGTGAACCGCCAATGGCGCTAGAGTGCCTGGAGACGATTGCGTTGTCCCCACACGCGTGGGGGTGAACCGAATGCGGTGACGGTGGCCGCACGGACGCGGAGGTTGTCCCCACACGCGTGGGGGTGAACCGTGGCAGCGGACGTTTTTCCGTGGGAAAATCCTGTTGTCCCCACACGCGTGGGGGTGAACCGGCACTCGCCAACGCGGACGGGTTCCCCATCCCGTTGTCCCCACACGCGTGGGGGTGAACCGCCATCCTCGTAGGTGATCTTCTCCCCGATCTCGTTGTCCCCACACGCGTGGGGGTGAACCGGCCGAACCGTATCAGGCTGGGCGGCGTTCACCGTTGTCCCCACACGCGTGGGGGTGAACCGCCATTCGCCAGCCCATCGGCGCTCCGTTACCCGTTGTCCCCACACGCGTGGGGGTGAACCGATCACGCCGGTGCGCCACGACGGGAGTGCGTCGTTGTCCCCACACGCGTGGGGGTGAACCGGCCGGGTCCCAGTCGGGCGGGACCTCACGCGCGTTGTCCCCACACGCGTGGGGGTGAACCGATCGCCGGATGGTGGCTCTGGGGCATCTGTGCGTTGTCCCCACACGCGTGGGGGTGAACCGTCGTCGTTGGAGCCGACACCCAACAGGCGGAAGTTGTCCCCACACGCGTGGGGGTGAACCGGTCACGCAGCACGTAGCGCACATTGCGGGTGCGTTGTCCCCACACGCGTGGGGGTGAACCGCGACGTCGACGCCTTGATCGAGTTCTGGGTACGTTGTCCCCACACGCGTGGGGGTGAACCGCATACGCGCTACTATCTGTCAATACCCCCGGAGTTGTCCCCACACGCGTGGGGGTGAACCGGCGCGCCCCACCGGCCCGGCCAGCACCTGTGCGTTGTCCCCACACGCGTGGGGGTGAACCGAGCCGCCTCGAGGGCGGCTCCCACACTTTTCCGTTGTCCCCACACGCGTGGGGGTGAACCGTCCGGCCGCCCCACCCTCCGCGGGCACGACGCGTTGTCCCCACACGCGTGGGGGTGAACCGTGGCGCGAGGTCTGGCTGGAAACCGACCCGCCGTTGTCCCCACACGCGTGGGGGTGAACCGACGCTGGAACTCGTGCGGCGTCTGAGCGAGCTGTTGTCCCCACACGCGTGGGGGTGAACCGCGCGGCTACATCGGGTTGGGGACCACGCTGGAGTTGTCCCCACGCGCGTGGGGGTGAACCGCCGTGACCGACGTAGCACTGGGTCTGGGGGAAGTTGTCCCCACGCGCGTGGGGTGAGTGCGCGGGATGGCGACGCAGGAAAACGGATCCGTGGCTGGGCCAATAGCCGCCCAGCCACGGATGGGGGGTTGTTGAGTGATCTGGCCACTTAGTCCTGGACGTACTCGGCGAGGCGGCCGCTGAAGCGGAGGAAGCGCGGCTTGCCGTTGTCGCCGAGGATGACGTCGGTCCGCATGCCGCGGTATTCGCCCTCGGTGATGATGAACTCCTGCTCGCTGATGGGCGACATGTAGAGCGGCGGCAGGGTCTCCGTCTCGCCGGTCAGCGGGCTGCTCATCTGGATCTCGGCCTTCAGCCGCCCCTCGTCGACCGACAGCGTGATGGTGCTGTGCGGGCGCTTGTAGGTCCCGGTGACGCGCTCCAGCACCTCGGCCGGGAGCGTGATCGGCTCGGGGTCGGCGTGGCGCAGGCCCAGCTCGTGCTCGAGCGCCCAGCGCTGGATGTCGCGGTGCGCCGCGGCCCCGCGGTCAGCGTTGGTGAGGATGGCGATGGCGAACCGGCGGGACGGCACCAGCGCGAGCTGCGCCTGGAAGCCGTTGGTCGAGCCGCCGTGCGAGACGACCTTGACGCCGTCGACAGTGTGGAGCGACCAGCCGATGCCGTAAGCCTCGGCGAAGTTGCCCGCCTTGACCTGCTGCTCCTGCATCGCCGCGATCGACTCGGCCGTAAGGACCTGCTTGCCGCCAACCGTGCCGTCGCTCATGTGGAAGGCGGCGAAGCGGAGCAGATCGGCGACGTTGGCGATGATCCCGCCCGCGGCATTGACGACGCGCGGCAGCGGGTAGAGCCGGGCGACCTTGTGCTCGGCGCTTCCCGGGGCAACCTGCGTGTGGCCGACGGCGACCGGGTAGACGATGGCCTCGTACGCGAAGAAGAAGCTGTGCTCCATGCCCAGCGGCTGGAAGACCCGCTCGCGCATGGCCTGCTCGAAGGTCTGACCCAGGATCTGCTCGATGACGCGGCCGGCGAGGTAGAACCCGCTGTTGCAGTAGGTCCAGAGCTCGCCCGGGGCGGTCCACTGGCGCAGGGTGTGGAACTCGGCGATCGCCTTGGCCAGGGCGTCGTCGCCGTTGCCGTAGTCGTCGAAGCGGTCGCCCTCCAGGCCGCTGGTGTGGGTCAGGAGGTGGCGCATGGTGATGGTGCGCTGGGCATCGGCGTCGGCCAGCTTCAGGTCGGGCAGGTACTCGATCACCGGCGTGTCGAGCGACAGCTTGCCCTCCTCGACGAGCTGCATGGCCAGCGTCGCGGTGTAGACCTTGGAGATCGACCCGATCTGGAACAGGGTATCCGGGCGCACCGGGAAGCCGGTCTCCAGGCTGGCCACGCCGTAGCCGTGGGTCTCGACGGCCCCATCGCGGAGGATCCCCACCGCGATACCAGGAACCGACCAGCGCGTCATCGCATCGCGCACGGCCTCGTCGAGCGTGCCTGGCCGCGTCAGTTCGTTGCTCATGCGTTGCATAACCTTTCCGGCGTGCCGGCCCCCGCCGTGCCCGGGCGAGGGCGACAGCGCTGCGTCCTTTCATGACCGTTGGGCCGTCCCGGCCCGGAAGAGATCTGGTTCCCTACTCCCTCCACTGCACCTGCGTCAGTCGCGGGCCTGCGGGTCGAGTGCGTCGCGCAGGCCATCCCCCAGGATGTTGAAGCCGAGCACGGTGATGGCGATCGCGAGGCCGGGGAAGGTGGCGATCCACCACTCCTCCCGCAGGAACTCGCGGCCGTTGCTGAGCATCGCGCCCCACTCGGGCGTCGGCGGCTGGGCGCCCATGCCGATGAAGCTGAGCGCGGCAGCCGAGAGGATCGAGCTGGCGATGCCGAGCGAGGCGAGCACGATCATCGGCGAGAGCGCGTTGGGAAGGATGTGGAGGAACAGGATGCGTCGGGTGGGCGCGCCGATGGCCCGCGCCGCCTCCACGTACTCCTTGCGTTTCAGCGAAAGCACCTGCCCGCGCATCAGCCGGGCGTAGGTCGGCACCGAGCCGATCCCGACGGCGATCATGACGTTCATCAGGCTCGGGCCGAGCACGGCGATGATGGCCAGCGCGAGGAGGAGATCCGGGAAGGCGAGCATGACGTCGATCACGCGCTGGCTGATGATGTCGAACCAGCCGCCGAAATAGCCGGCCAGCATGCCAACGATCGACCCGACGATCGCGGCGATCCCGACCGCGACCAGCCCGACCTGGAGCGAGATGCGCGCACCGTAGAGGAGGCGCGTCAGGATGTCCCGCCCGAAGTCGTCGGTGCCGAAGGGGTGGTCCAGACTCGGCGGCAGAAACTGGTCCGACAGCCGCATCTCGGTCGGGTCGTAGCGCGCCAATACCGGGGCAAAGATGGCGACCAAGATCAGCGTCACGACGATGACGCCGCCGAGCATCGCCATACGGTTCCTGCGCAGTCGCCGCCACACGACCTGACGCTGGGTGCGCGGCGCGGCGCTGGCGCCGAGCGCCGGAGCGCTCTTCGCATCGACCCGCTGCATGGTTTGCCGGTCTGCGTTCATGTCCCCCTGCCTATGAGTAGCTGATGCGCGGATCGATCGCGGCATAGATGATGTCCACCAGGAGGTTCACCCCGACGTAGATCAGCGACACCATGAGCACGATCCCCTGGATCAAGGGGAAGTCGCGCGTCTGTAGCGCGCCGACCGCGAGCAAGCCGATGCCCGAGTAGCCGAAGACCGCCTCGATGACGAAGGCCCCGGAGAGGAGCCCGCCGATCTGGAGGCCGAGCATCGTCACGATGGGGATCAGGGCATTGCGCAGCGCGTGGCGCACCACCACCCACCACTCGCGCAGCCCCTTGGCGCGGGCAGTCCGGACATAGTCGCCGGAGAGCGCCTCGAGCATGCTGGCGCGGGTGAGCCGGGCCAGGATGGCCGAGCTCAGCAAGCCGAGGGTGAAGGCTGGCAGGACCATGTGCTTCCAGGAGCCGGTTCCGGAGACCGGGAGCCAGCCGAGCCGCACGGAGAACAGGAGAATTAGCATCAGGCCGAGCCAGAACCCGGGGATCGAGACGCCCAGGACGGCGCCGAGCATGCTGATGTTGTCGATCCAGGATCCTTTGAAGGTAGCGGCGAGAACCCCGGTCACCGTCCCGATCACCACCGCGACCGCGAGGCTGGCGAACGTCAGCTTGAGCGTGTTGGGCAGCCGCAGCAGGATCTCCTGCATCACCGGCCGCTTGCTGCGGAACGAGCGCCCGAGGTCGCCCCGCAGCGCGTCGGACACGAACTTGACGTACTGCTTGTGGATCGGCAGGTCCAGCCCGAGCTGATGGCGCATCGCCGCCCGCTGCTCGGGCGTCGGCCGGGCCTGGTTGCCGAACATGATGTCGACCGGGTCGCCGGGGACGAGCCGGACCATGAAGAAAACCGCCAGGGTCACGCCAAAGACCACCGGGATGGCTGAGAGCAGGCGGACGGCGATATAGCGGAGCATGAGCGCACTCCCCTAGGCCCCGGCAGGGCCGGGGATGTTCCCCGCCCCTGCCGGGACTTCCCGGTCGGACTAAGCCTCGATGTAGACGTCGTGGAAGATGGGGTACCCCTGGCCGTCGAGCTTCATGCCCTTGACTTCGGCGCGGGTGCCGACCACGGCGACCTGGCTCCAGAGCGGAACCATGGCGCAGTCGCGCAGCATGATCTTCATCGCTTCGAAGTAGAGGCGACCGCGCTCCTCCAGCTCGGTCACCCGGCGGGCCTCCTCGACCAGGTCACGGTACTCCTTCGGGCGGTACCAGCCAATGCCGCTCTCGGTGTCGGTCATCATGTAGAGCAGGTCCGACTCCGACCAACCCCACGACATCAGGTCGAAGTGGGACGGATCGTCCGGCTGGCCCAGCCGCGCCAGGACGGTCGCGACCTCCATCGTCTCCAGCTTGACGTCGAAGCCGACCTGGTTGAGCTGGTTCTGGATCACCTGCGCCACACGCTCCTGCGTGCTCGCGTTCCAGGTCCACAGCAGCACTTCCAGCGGCTGGCCGTCCTTCTGGCGCGGGCCGTTGCCGGAGGCGACCCAGCCCGCCTCCTCGAGCAGGCTCTTGGCCTTCTCCGGGTCGTAGTCGTAGCCGTACTGCTTGATGTCCGGCGTGTAGCCGTAGTTACCGGTCGGCATCGGGCCGTAGTTGCGCGTGGCCAGACCGTCGAGGACGCTCTCGATGATCTCGTCGGCGTTGATGGCATACGCCACCGCCTGCCGCACGCGGACGTCGTCGAACGGCGGCTTGTAGACCTGGCCGTACTCCTGCCCCGGGTCCATCATGTGGAACTCGATGAAGGCGATGCTGGTGCTCGCCTCGGGGATGTACACCTGGAGATCGTCGTTCTGCTGGAAGTTCTTGACCTGATGCGGCGGCACCGACAGGAGGCAATTGATCTCGCCCGTCTCCATCGAAGCCACCTGCGTCTGCTCTTCGGGGATGTTGCGGAAGACGATCTCGTCGAGGTACGGAGCGCCCTTGTTCTCCGACGTGGTGCGGAAGTTCTGGTAGTCCGGGTTCCGCTCGAGCGTGATGCTCTCCCCGGCGATCCACTCCTTGAACTTGTAGGGACCGGTGCCGACCGGGTTCTGGCCGAAGTCCTCGCCGTACTTCTCGACGGCGGCCGGCGAGACGATGCCGAAGTAGGCGCTGCTGATGTTGCCGAGCAGTGGGGCGAACGCCTCGGAGAGCGTCATCTTGACGGTCGTGTCGTCGACCGCCTCGGTCTTCTGCAGCGGCGTGATCCAGGACGCGGCGGGCGCGTTCGTCGCCGGGTCCATCAGCCGGGTGAAGCTGAAGGCCACCGCCTCCGGCGTCAGATCCGTCCCGTCATGGAACTTGATCCCCTTGCGGATGGTGAAGGTGATCTCCTTGCCGTCCTCGGAGACCTCCCACCGCTCGGCCAGGACGCCCTCATACTCGAGATCCAGGTTCCGGCCGATCAGCGGGTCGTAGATGTGCTGGAAGACCTGCCAGGAGATCGACGCGATGGTGTGCTGCGGGTCAAGGCTGTCGGAGTCGCCGCTGCGCCCGATGATCAGCCGCCCACCCTGCTTCGGCGCGCCGCTGGAACCGCCGCTCCCGCTGTCGGCCGTGCCGGACGGCGTGGCCGACGAGCCGCCGCTGCCGCTGCCGGAGTCGCCGCTGCTACCACCATCTGAGGTGGAATCGCCCCCGCCGCAGGCAGCGAGGATCGAGCTGACGCCGGCCACCACCGGCGCCGTCGCCAGCAAGCGGACCAGTCGCCGCCGGCTCAACTGGCTCCCCAGCAGATCAACCGCCTGCGCGTCCCCCGCGCGCGGGTCCTGAACGCCCATTCTCGTACGTCCTCCTCAACCATGCATACCCGCGGGTACACCCAACTACCGTTTGGAACGCGGACTCCGTCCACACTGACGCTGTGGGAAGCGCCGCGCGCGATGCACCGCCTGGTCGCCGTTGACCGCGGGCTGACTCGGGCGCGGGAACAACGCGAGTCCCAGCTCGACCGTGATCTCGCCGTCCGGCCGGTCGGCCTTCTCGAAGTCGCTGGCCAGCTCGCGCAGCCGGTCGACGAACTGCTGGGCCTCTGCCACCGACATGCGGGCCGTGCGCCGTTGCACGGTCACCACATCCGGTGTTCGGGCAATGCTGCCCTCGTTGAAGGCGCGGCGCAGTTGCGCCGCGACGTAATCGACTGCACCGATGGCGAACTCTGCCGTCGCGCTCTGCGTCTCCGACGCGCCGTTCGTGTGCAGGAGCCGGGACGACAACTGGTAGAAGCGAGCGACGGCCCGGTAGCGTTGGTGCGCCTGGCCCTCACGCACGGGGACGGACCGGATAAGCCCGGCCATCTCCAGCTCACGGAAGTGGTAGTAGAGCTTGGTAGGGCTGATGCCGAGCGCCTCGCCCACTTCGGCGACCGTGCGCGCAGCCGGGATGATCTCCTGGATGATCGCGGCCCGGAGCGGATTGGCGAGGATGCGGAGTTGGTCGAGCTCCTCGACCACCATCACCTCGGCTGGTTCGTCGTCGGCGGCAGGCGGTGTTCCCGCTCCCCCCGGCATCGTTCCTCCACAGATGCGCACTCGCCCCTGGGCGATTGTTGAAAAACTTTTTTCAACGCTGACTCTACTCGTAACCCACCCGGGTGTCAAGCAACCCGATCCGGCTGCGCGACCGCGCCCCACCCCGCGCGGGTCTTGGCAGGCTCACGCGAACATTATCCGCACAAGCTGGTTGAAGCCGGCTTTGGCGTGCGGCGGCCACAGCCGCCGCGTTGGTACGGCGCGGCAGAAGCCGCGCCCACCTGGTGCCGCATTGTCGCCGGACTCTCTGATGGCTGGTGTCGGGGCTCCCGCGTCTGGTATCGACCTGGGGGTCCACCATCGGGCTGACGAGGAACGCTCGCTGCAACGGGCTGGGGCAGATCGGTGCCCACCCCCTGGTGGAAGGAGCCCACGGTTCGGCGCGTGCCCGGGGCTCAAGCCGCCGGGCTGACATTGGGTAAGCCCACTGAAGGGGCTACGATGACCACATCCGGGCAGATCCGCTCCGGCAGCCCGCTTGGAGCGGAATCCCCAGCCCCTTCAGTGGGCTTCGCCTTGTCAGCCCGGCGGCTTGAGCCCCGGGCACGCGCCGCGGTGCGGAAACCGTCTCGCCACCCCTCCCGGTTCCGGTCTGCGGCCGCCCGAGCCGGGAGAGGCGGGCGGGAGACGGGGCAACCGGCGGGTCGGGTCATTTCGTCAAACTCGATTACCTCCGGGCACGGGCCGACCAGCGGACACCCACATCATTCGTCCGCCATAACCCCGCCCACACGCCGCGGCGCGAGCTCGTTCGCACGACCTGCCCCCCTCCCGAACCCGCCGCGGGGGTTCTCGCACCACCCACCCCGGCGTCCGGACCGCGGTGCGCATCGTTGCGTCGCCGATCCCACATTCCGAGGACGGTGAGGGAATCGTCACGTCGACAATCCCCGGCTCGGACCCATGCGGCGCCCTACAAGAGCGGCGGCTGAGGCCGCCGCACTCCATAGCCCGCTTTCATTGTGAGCCCAGGCGTTTTCCCCAGGGCACGGGCCGACCGTACACGCGCCATCGGATCGTCCGAGTCCACGATTCCGCGGACCCGCCCGCAGCGCTCCCACCGCGCCACAGCCATCACGCATTGACAAGCGAATAGTTAGCGTCTAGCATGAACCCAGATGGCACGAACACGTCACGCATGCGGCACCTGCCGCGTTGTGGCGGCCTCCACCCCGCGCGGTGGGCGTCCCGCATCTCGACCGGGAAGGAGGCGCCAGCGACCATACCGCTCATCGCGGACGTCCCGCATCCTCACGCACCAGCGGCGCACACCGACGCCGTACGCAGCCAACGGGGCGGCCGCGCCCGCACTCCGAACGACCTGACTTCGTCGTACCAGGTGGTGGTCAGTCAAGCTGGCTGGCCGCTGCGGGAAGAGGAGTGGTTCCATGAAGGCCGTCGTCTACAAGGGCCCGAACCAGGTCGCCGTCGAGGAAGTCCCCGATCCCAAGATCCAAGCACCCACCGACGTACTCGTCCGCATCACCTCCACCGCCATCTGCGGCAGCGATCTTCATATGTATGAGGGGCGTACCGCCGCCTCACCGGGCATCGTCTTCGGCCACGAGAACATGGGCATCGTGGAGGAGGTCGGGAGCGGCGTCGCGTCGATCAAGAAGGGCGACCGCGTGGTCATGCCCTTCAACATCGCCTGCGGCTTCTGCTTCAACTGCGTGCGGGGCTATACCGGCTTCTGCCTGACGGCGAACCCCGGTTTCGCCGGCAGCGCCTATGGCTACGTCGCCATGGGCCCCTACCCGGGCGGGCAGGCCGAGTTGCTGCGCGTCCCCTTCGCGGACTTCAACTGCCTCAAGCTCCCCGGCCAACCGGGCGATCAGTGGGAAGATGACTTTATGATGCTGGCCGACATCTTCCCCACCGGTTACCACGGGACGGAGCTGGCCGGTGTTCGTCCCGGCAGTACCGTCGCCGTCTTCGGAGCCGGCCCGGTGGGGCTGATGGCGGCCTACAGCGCCCTTCTCCGTGGCGCTTCGGAGGTCTACGTCGTCGACCGCGTGCCGGAGCGCCTTCAGAAAGCGAAGGAGATCGGCGCGATCCCGATCGACTTCTCCAAGGGCGACCCGGTGGAGCAGATCTTCGACATGCGCCGGCAGAACGCGGGCGTCACCGGTGCGATGCGCCCCGGGGAAGAGAGCATGATCGGCGTCATGTGCGGCATCGACGCCGTCGGATACCAGGCGTTCTCGCACGGGTCCGGGACCCAGGAGCAGCCGAACCGGGTGCTCGAAGATCTGATCCGGGTGGTGAACCCGACCGGGCGGATCGGCATCCCCGGGCTCTACGTGCCGACCGATCCGGGCGGCGTCGACCAGGCCGCCAAGCAGGGGCAGTTGCTCCTCTCCTTCGGGAAGCTCTTCGAGAAGGGGATCCGGCTCGGCACCGGCCAGACCAACGTGAAGCAGTACAACGTCTTCCTGCGCGACCTGATCATCTCCGGTCGCGCCAAGCCGAGCTTCGTCGTCAGCCACCGGGTGCCGCTCGAGAAGGCGCCGGAGGCCTACGAGAAGTTCGACAAGCGGGTGGAAGGTTACACGAAGGTCGTGCTCAAGCCGCAGCAGACCGCGGCCGACTAGGTTTGACACGGACGCGGGTACCTGTTACGGTGTTCGCGACAGATCAATAAGCGGCACAGCGCGACGGGAGCCCGGGGACCCGGGCTGAGAGGGTGGCCAGCGATCCGCCACCGACCGCTGAACCTGACCTGGGTAATGCCAGCGAAGGGACGGCTGCTGACCAGACCGTTCAACGGCGCTGTCCGATCGGGCAGCGCCGTTCTCTGTCCCACCGACGGCTCCCCACCCCGCGCGCCCGGGCCATCGCGAAAGGAGTCGGCTGATGGACACGCGGTTCACCGACGAGTTGTGGGAGAGCATCACCCCGATCTACCAGCAAATCCTCGAACACCCCTTTATTAAGGGGTTGACCGACGGCTCGCTCCCCGAACCGGCCTTCCGCCAGTACGTGATTCAGGACGCCCTCTACCTCCAGGACTTCGCACGCTCGATCGCCGCGACCGCCGCCAAGTCGCCCAAGGACGACTGGGCCGAGACGCTGCTGAGCCATGCGCACAACGCGCTGGCCGTCGAGCGTGCGCTGCACGGGGGTCTCTTCAAGGACTGGGGCATCACCACCGAGGAGGTCTACAGCACCCGCCCCTCCCCCTCCAACCTGGCCTACACCTCCTACACCCTTCGGGTCGCCTACCGCGAACCGTTCGAAGAGGCGATGGGCGCGCTACTGCCCTGCTACTGGATCTACTGGGAGGTCGGCAAGCAGCTCGAAGAGGCCGGATCGCCCAACCCCGACTACCAGCGCTGGATCGACACCTACGCCTCCGAGGATTTCGCCGTCCCGGTGCGCGAGGTCCTCGCCATCGCCAATGAGATGGTGGCCGACCTCTCCGAAGCCCGGCGCGCCCGAATCCGCCGCCACTTCGTGACCTGCTCGACCTACGAGTGGATGTTCTGGGATGCCGCCTGGCGCCTGGAGGACTGGCCGGTCAAGGGCCGGGAGTGATCGCGACTCTCCCTCTGTCCCCCGCCCCACCCGTGGGGCGGGGGCATCCTTTCCTCCCACGACTGGGATTTCCCACCGACAGGTGATCCGCCCATACGTGCTGTAACCACGTCGTCCAAACTGCTTCCCCGCGATGAGAAAGTGAAGTACCGTAGGGAAACGCTGGGCACGTTCAGCAGGCTCAGCGTCGTGGGCCGGGGGTGCTCACACACCGGGTGGCCACCCGGTCTTGGTGTGGCACGTAACGGGGCCCGGCCGCGGCGCGGGGACGTGGATTCGGGACGGAGTGGAAGGGGAGCCTGATGAGTAACCGTGGAGTGCAGGCGGCCGAAGCCGAGAAGGAGCGCAGCCTGACGCGAACCGCCGGCATCGTGGCCTTCGTGGTCGGGATCATCGCCGCGATCATCATCAACCTCACGGTTGAACCCCCGAGCGTGTGGGGTCTCGTCCCCATCGTGCTCTACGCGATCCTCGCCCTGCTGGGGCTCGACATCGTCCTGGCGACGCTCGGCGCGCTGATCGCCGCCGTGATCATGACCGGAACCGGGCCTCTCGCGCTGAGCGGGCTCTTCGCCCAATCGCTCGGGTCGTTCATCGTGACCGTCGGCCTGATCATCATCCTCGGCGGTGGGCTCGGGCAGGTCACGCGCGAGACCGGCGTTGCCGAGTACCTCGTCCGCCTCATCACCCAGACCATCGGCCTGCGGACACGGACGCGGGTGCAGCTCGGGATCATGTTGACGTCGACGATCCTCGTCGGCGCGCTGGGTACCCTCGCGGGCGCGAACGCGATCCTGGCACCGATCGTGATCCCGATCGCGGCGGCGGTCGGGTTCACCCCGGCGGCGCTCGCGGTCATGCTCCACGCGGGTGGCGCGCCGGGGCTCTTCATCGGCCCGTTCACCCCGCCCGTCGTCACCCTCACCGAAACCGCCGGCGTGAACTACGTGCCGTACCTCGCCGCGGCGGGACTCCCGATGGCGATCACGACCTGGGTCGTGGGCTTCCTCATGGCGCGGTGGATCCAGCGCCGGACCGAGGGGTCGCAGGCCTACGATGAGGAAGCGCTCGCCACGGCGGAGCAGAAGTCGTTGGGCGAGCAAGCCCGCCGCGGCACGTTCGCGTTTGTCCTGACCCTCGCCGTCATGGTGGCCTACGGCATCCGGGCGGAGGCCGGGGCATCCTTCGCGATTCTCGTCATGCTGGTCACCTCGTTCACCACCGGGCTGGCGGGGGGCATGAGCCTCGAGGGGATCCTGCAGGCGATCTATCGCGGCGCGTCCGGTCTCGTCTGGTTGTTCCTGCTCTTCTGGCTCTTCAACCCGCTGATCGAGCTGGTCGGGAAGATGCAAGCCTACGAGGCACTACTGGACGCCGGGGAGCCGATCCTTGCCGAGATCGGCGGCTACGGCTTCGCTCTGGTCGCGCTCCTGATCGGGTGGCTCGGCGTCGCCGGGGCCGCGGTAGCCCAGGTCGTGTTGATGAACGAGGTTTTCGGGCCGACTGCGCAAGCGCTGGGGATCCCGGCGCTCGCGTGGGTGCTGGTCCTCCTCGGCTCCTCGCAGATCGACTGGTTCGGGCCATTCCCCAACGCCGACATGATCGGGCAGATGGGCCTGGCGCGATCCCGTGACCTGCGCTCGATGCTGTACAACGGCTGGGCCATCCTGGCTGCGAACCTGGTCCTGTTCGTGATCCTCTTGTGGATCCTGATCTAGGGTGAACTGGGAGGCCCCGGTGGTGAACCTGACCGCGGTGCGGACCGAGCTCGACGACCTAATCCGGCGTGCGCCGGGGACCGTCGGGCTCGTGATCGAAGACCTCGCGACGGGCGAGCGGCTGGAGTGGTCGCCGGAGGCGCGCTTCCCGTCCGCGAGCATCATCAAGATCCCCATCCTGGTCGAGGCACTTCGCCAGGCGGAGGAGGGGACCGTCCGTCTCGATCAGATGGTCCCGGTGCCGGACGACGCGAAGGTCGGTGGCTCCGGCATCCTCAAAGAGCTGACCAGCGTCGAGTCGCTCTCGCTGCTCGATCTGCTGACGCTCATGATCGTCGTCAGCGACAACACGGCGACGAACCTCTGCATCGACGTCCTCGGCCTGGAGACAATCAACCGCACCATTGCCTCGCTCGGGCTGACGGGCACCCAACTGCAACGCAAGATGTTTGACTACGAGGCGCGCGATCGCGGGCTGGAGAACATCACCACCGCGGCGGACATCGCGCGCCTGCTCCGGCTGATCGCGACCCGGCAGATCTTGACGCCGGAGGCGTGCGACCTCGCGATCGACATCATGGCGCGCCAGCAGGTGCGCGACCGCCTGCCGCTCTATCTGCCGGACGACATGCACGTCGCGCACAAGACCGGTGAGCTGCCCGGGGTGCGGCACGACTCGGGCGTGATCTTCTTCGACTCCGGCCCGGTGATCGTCGTGGCCCTGACCCAGGGCTTCCCGGACCCGCTCTCGCAATCGGTCTTCGGCGGCGATGCCAGCGCGCTGATCGCTCAGATCCCACGCGTGCTCCTCAAGCATCAGCGCCAGTGACACCGAGCGGTCTGCCATAACGCCCCGCGAACCGGCGCCCGCACCCTGGTGATCACCCATCCGGGGTGCGGGCGCTACCTACCCGCCTGGCACACGGGTTGCAACCCCGAGCCCCCGACGGACGTGGCGACCGGGCCTCGGAGGGAGCGGCGGGATGAGCGATCGGGCGAGCGGCACGACAGGGCGCGTGGTCTTCTTCGAGACGGACTCGCGCGAGCAGGCGTACTTCGGGGAGGCACTTGGGTCGCTGGGCCCGGTCTTCCACAGCGAGCCATTGGACGAGGGCAACGCGCACTTGGCGGCGGAGGCTGAGATCGTATCGGTCTTCATCCACTCGCGGCTCGACCGCCCGACCCTGGAGCGCCTACCCCGGCTGCGCCTGATCGCCACCCGCTCGACCGGCTACGACCACATCGACCTTGCGGCCTGCGCCGAGCGCGGCGTCGTCGTGGCGAACGTCCCCTACTACGGCGAGACGACCGTCGCCGAGCACACCTTCGGGCTCATCCTGGCGCTTTCCCGTAACATCCACCGCGCTTACGTCCGCACACAACGCGGCGACTTCTCGCTGGCCGGCCTGGAGGGATTCGACCTGAAGGGCAAGACCCTCGGCGTGGTCGGCACGGGCAGCATTGGGCTCCACGTCATCCGGATCGCCAAGGGCTTCGGCATGGAAGTCGTCGCCTACGACGTGCGGCCGACCCGGATCCTGCCCGAGGTGCTCGGCTTCCGCTACGTCCCGCTGGACGAGCTGCTACAGGAGTCCGACATCGTGAGCCTGCACGTCCCCTACCTCCCGGCGACGCACCATCTGATGAACCGCGAGACCTTCTCCCGCATGAAGCGCGGCTCGCTGCTGATCAACACAGCCCGCGGCGGCCTCGTCGACACCGAGGCGCTGATCTGGGCGCTCGATCAGGGGATCCTCGCCGGTGCCGGTCTCGACGTGCTGGAGGGAGAGGAGTTGATCCAGGAGGAATCGCAACTCCTGACCGAGCCGGCGGTGGAAGACAAGCTACGGGCCGTGCTGCGCCAGCACCTGCTGGCTCGCCGCGAAAACGTGGTCATCACGCCCCACATCGCGTTCTACAGCACCGAGGCCGTGCACCGCATCATGGACGTGACGATCGAGAACGTCAGAGCATTCCTCGACGGCACCCCCCAGAACGTGGTGAGCGCCCCCGCCCCCGCGCGGGCGTGACGTCTCCGCCCCTGCCCTGCCGCTCCGGGCAGGACTCGACCTACCCAAACGACCGGTTTGCCCCACGGAGGCCCGGTGGTAGGCTTGCCGCGCCGCGGAGATCTGGAGAGGGGGCCGATGCACCGTGGACGACTGATGGGCCAATTCGACAAGCCGGAGCAGGCAGCTCGCCCGGGCACCTTCCGGCGGGTGGTGACCTTCTTCCGACCCTACTGGCAGCAGATCGCCCTCGTGCTGGTTGCCATCCTGATCACCTCCGGCCTCGGCCTGATCAACCCGTACCTCCTCAAGTTGATCATCGACACCGCGATCCCCCAGCGCGACATGATGCTGCTAAACCTCTTCGTCGGGCTGATGATCGTCGTGCCGATCATCTCCGGGTTGATCGGCGTCGGGCAGAGCTATCTGAGCAACGTGGTCGGCCAGCGGGTCATGCGCGACCTGCGCAACGCGCTCTACGCCCACCTGCAGCGCATGCCGTTGCGCTTCTTCACCATGACCCGCACCGGGGAGATCCAGAGCCGTCTCGCCAATGACGTCGGCGGCATCCAGCAGGTGGTCACCTCGACCGCCGCGACGATCGTCAGCAACATCGCCACCGTGGGCAGCACGATCGTGCTCATGGCCGCCATCGACGTGCAACTCACGCTGCTGTCACTGGCGCTTGCACCGATCTTCCTCATCGTCACCCGCCGGGTCGGCGCGCTGCGGCGTGAGCTCTCGACCTCCACGCAGCGCAGCCTGGCCGACCTGACCGCGATCACCCAGGAGACGCTCTCCGTCTCAGGCGTGCTCCTGACCAAGACGTTCGGGCGCCAACGCGAGGCGACCGAGCGCTTCGCCGCTGAGAACGAGCGCCTGGCCGGGTTGCAGATCCGCCAGCAGATGATCGGCCGCTGGTTCTTCATGGTCATCAACGTCTTCTTCTCGATCACCCCGGGGCTGGTCTACTGGGTCGCCGGGCGGTCCATCATCGGCGGCGACACCGAGCTGACAATCGGTAGCATCGTCGCCTTCACCACGCTCCAGAGCCGCCTCTTCTTCCCGCTGGGACAGCTCCTCAACGTCCACGTCGACGTGCAGGGAGCGCTGGCACTGTTCGACCGCATCTTCGAGTACCTGGACCTCCAGCCGGAGATCACCGACCGGCCCGGTGCCCTGGAGCTCGATCCCGACCGCGTGCGCGGCCGCGTCGAGTACGACCACGTCAGCTTCCGCTACGACTCCGCCCCGCCCGGGAGCGACGACGCCTCCGAGCGGCCGCTGGCCCTGAATGACGTCAGCTTCACCATCGAGCCGGGGCAGCTCGTCGCGCTGGTCGGGCCGAGCGGCGCCGGGAAGACGACCATCACCTACCTGCTCCCCCGGCTCTACGACGTTACGTCAGGTGCGGTGCGGATCGACGGGCACGACGTGCGCGACGTGACGCTGGAGAGCCTGGGCCGGGTGATCGGCTTCGTCACCCAGGAGACCTACCTCTTCCACGCCACCGTCCGCGATAACCTCCTGTACGGCAAGCCGGACGCAACGCAGGAGGAGATCGAGGCAGCCGCGCGTGCCGCAGCCATCCACGACCGGATCATGGAACTGCCCGACGGCTACGACACGGTCGTCGGCGAGCGGGGCTACAAGCTCTCCGGCGGGGAGAAGCAGCGCCTGGCGCTGGCGCGCGTGATCCTCAAGGACCCGCGCATCCTGATCCTGGACGAGGCGACCTCAGCCCTCGACACGCACTCGGAGCGGCTGATCCAGGCCGCCCTCCAGCCCCTCATGCGCGGCCGGACCACCATCGCCATCGCCCACCGGCTGAGCACCGTCCTCGCGGCCGACCAGATCCTGGTCGTCGATCAGGGCCGCATCGTCGAGCGCGGCACCCACCAGGAACTCCTCGCCCGCGACGGGCTCTACGCCTCCCTCTACCGCGCCCAGTTCGTCACCGACGACGCTCCGGCCACGCTGAACGGCGGGGTTCGTCTGCACGAGGAAGTCCCGGCGGCCGAGTAGGGCGGCTTGATCTGACGGTACAATGCGAATGCAGAGCTAGTCAGCGCCGCGGGAGGGCAACGCCCGACATTGGCACGAGCTCGGGAGATATCTCTCATCGGGCAGCGCCGCGACATCTACCGCCACCTCTCTCGGCTGTCTCACTGACGCGCCAGGCCCCAGCGTTCTCCATGTCATTCAGGCGTTCCACCTCCGTAAAGCACCAACGGAGCCAGACGGTCTGCTCGCCGCCCCATCCCCTAAGTTCGGTCCAACCGGCAGGCGAGTCGAACCGGCCACGCAGCGAAGGATGACAGCAATCGAACGACGGTGACCGGTCCACGTCCCACGGTCTCTCGTCAAACTCCATCAGCCGGCTGGGGGACAGCACTCACACCCCGGCGTTGGGTGTGCACCGCCTGGCGCGTGCCCGGGGCTAAAGCCGCCGGGCTGACAAGGAAAGCCGGCTGAAGCCGGCTCTTTGAAGTGAGGCGGCCCCAGCCGCCGCTTTGGGATGGCGCCACATCAGTCGCGCGTCGGGGTTGGTGCCGCTCCGGTCGCCGCGGTGGGTGGTGCGAAGGATCCCGCGCCGTGGCGCGGGGATCCTCACGCCACCCGTCTCGGAGGGGGTCGCAGCCCCACGAGTCCATGGTGGCGGGTTGGAGACAGGGCGGCCGGAATACCGTCGAGGTCCAGATACGCACACCCGACCACACCTGACCTGATGGAGCACGACCGAACTCTTTAGACTCACATGCGCCATAGCAGCCCTATCAGGACAGCTTCGCAGGCATTACCGCGCATTTATCCCTCCCCAAACATCCAATCGTCCCGCTTCCTCGTACTGCCACCGATGCGGGTTCATCGGGTGGGGATGGGAGAGGCGCATGGCGGCGATCCCGAAGACAGCATACGCGGCGACTCAGCCCGCGGACGCGCCAGCCTCGGCCGCCGATCGCGCCGCGCTGGCGCGCGCGGCGGTGCGGGCGGTGGCATACGGCGACGTCTTCGACTATCCCCTCACCGCTGCCGAGGTGCACCGGTATCTCGTGGGCGTGGCAGCGACACCCGCGGAGGTCCACGCGCTGCTGCGTGACCCGGCGACGCGGCCCGCGGCGATCGCGACCTACGACGGCTACTTCATGCTCCGGGGTCGGGAGGGAATTGTCGCGACGCGTCGCCGCCGGGCAGCGCTGGCCGCACAAGTCTGGCCGCGCGCCGTGCGCTACGGGCGCGCCATCGCCCGGCTCCCCTTCGTACGCATGGTCGGGATCACCGGCGAACTCGCGATGAACAGCGTCGACGACGGCGCGGACATCGACTACCTGATCGTGACCGAGCCGGGGCGCCTCTGGCTTTGCCGGGCGCTCATCATCGGCATCGTCCGCCTCGCCCGCCACGGCGGCGACATCATCTGTCCCAACTACCTGCTCTCCGAACGCGCCCTCGTGCTGCACGAGCGGAACCTCTACACCGCCCATGAGATGACCCAGATGGTGCCGCTGAGCGGGCTGGAGATTTACGCGCGGCTGCGCCGGCTCAACGACTGGACCGCGCGCTTCCTGCCCAACGCCGAGGGACCGCCCTCCCTGGTGACAACCGACGTCCCAGTCCACGCGGTTGCCCGCGTGCTCGCCGAGGCACCGCTGCGATCGCCGGCTGGGGAGCGGCTGGAGCGTTGGGAGCGGGGGCGGAAGATCCGGCGGCTGAGCCAGGCGCACGGGCCGGGTGGGGAGGCGGCGTTCTCGGCCGACTGGTGCAAGGGCCACTTCGACGGCCATGGCCGCCGCACACTGGCGGCCTACGCGGAGCGACTGCGCGCGCTCGACTTGCTGGATGCCGACGAGGGGTGGGGAACGTGAGCGAGGTGCTGCTGGGTCAGTCCTACTACCTGCGGTTCGACCCCAAGCTGTGGGAGGCGATGCAGCCCTACCCGCCGCTCGGGACCCTCTACGCTGCGAGCTACCTGCGATCCCGCGGCTACGACGTGGCGCTCTTCGACGCCATGCTCGCCGAGTCGGAGGCGGAGTGGACGGCGGCGCTCGACCGGGAGCGCCCGCGCTTCGCCGTCCTCTACGAGGACAATTTCAACTACCTCTCCAAGATGTGCCTCCTGCGCATGCGCGAGGCGGCGTTCACCATGATCCGCGCCGCGCTCACGCGCGGCTGCACCGTGATCGTCGCCGGCTCCGACGCCACCGACCATGCCGCGCGCTACCTGCAGGCCGGGGCCGACTTCGTCCTGATCGGCGAGGGGGAGTACACGCTGGCCGAACTCCTCGACCATCTGACCGGCCGGAGCGACATGCCACGGGAGGAGATCCTCGGGCTGGCCTACCCCGATCCGGCACAACCCGACGGGGTCACGCGCACCCCACGCCGGCCGGATATCCGTGACCTCGACGCGCTGCCGTTCCCCGCGTGGGATCTGGTGGATGTGCCGCGCTACCGCGACATCTGGCTGCGGCGGCACGGGTACTTCTCGATGAACATGGTCACGACCCGTGGCTGCCCCTTCCACTGCAACTGGTGCGCGAAGCCGATCTGGGGCCAGCGGTACAACGCCCGTAGCCCGGAGAACGTCGCAGCCGAGCTGAAGTGGTTGCGCGACACCTACCAGCCCGATCACATCTGGTTCGTCGACGACATCATGGGTCTCAAGCCGGGCTGGCTCCAGCGCTACGCGGACGAGGTGGAACGGCTCGGCATCCGCACGCCCTTCAAGAGCCTGCACCGGGTGGATCTCTTGCTCCGCGGCGACACGATCGAGGCACTGGCGCGCGCTGGCGCGCAAATCGTCTGGGTCGGAGCCGAGTCCGGCTCGCAGGCCATCCTCGACGCGATGGAGAAAGGGACGAAGGTCGAGCAGATCGCGGAGGCGGCCCGGCGCCTGCACGCCGCGGGCATCCAGGTCGGGTTCTTCCTCCAGTTCGGCTACCCCGGTGAGACCCGCGCCGACATCGAGCTGACGCTGCAGATGGTGCGCGACTGCCAGCCGGACGACATCGGCATCTCGGTCGCCTACCCGCTGCCGGGGACGCCGTTCCACGAGCGGGTGAAGGATCAGCTCGGGGTCAAGCAGAACTGGCTCGACTCCAACGACCTGGCCATGCTCTACCGCGGACCCTTCACCACCGAGTTCTACCGGCAACTCCACGTCGTGGTGCACAAGGAGTTCCGGATGCGCAAGCACTGGCGGGTGCTCCGGGGACTGGCGCGGCGGCCGGGCCAGATCCGTCGCCGCCACCTGCGCATGGCGGCCGCGGCGGCCTTCTACGCCGCGACGCTGCCGCTGGAGCGTCGCCGCCTCGACCGGCTGGAGAGCGTGCCGCACCAGGGTATGGGGCCGCTGAGGCCCGGCATCTCGCCCGAGGAAGCGGCCATCCCGACGCCGCAGTCACCGGCCAAGGGAGACTGAGCAGCCAGTCGGGAGCGCCGGCCACTTGTTTCCACGGCAGCCGCAGGGGAGACGGCCAGGACAGCGGGGCTGCCGCGCCAACGCCAGAGGGAGGGCATCAGGCACCATGGATATTCTGCTGACCCACGGCTATTTCCTCTACCAGGACCCGCATGAGTTGCAGGTCATGAAGCCCTACCCCACCCTCGGCATCCTCTACATCTCGGCCTACCTGAAGTCGCGCGGGTTCGACGTGAAGGTATTCGACTCCACCTTCAGCAGCCCCGAAGAGCAGCGCGCGTACCTGGAGCGCGAGCGCCCGCCCGTCGTCGGCGTGTACGCCAACCTGATGACCCGCCCGCGGGTGATCCAGACGATGCAGGCGGCCAAGGCGATCGGCGCCACGGTCATCGCCGGCGGGCCGGAGCCGGCCAACTACCCGGAGGAGTACCTGACACGCGGGGCCGACGTGGTGGTCATCGGCGAGGGCGAACTGACGCTCGAGGAGGTGCTGCCACACCTGGCCCGCTACGGGCCGAACGGCATGGAGCACATCCAGGGCATCGTTTACCGCGACGGGGACGGCCGGCTGGTCCGCACCGAGCCGCGGCCCTACATTCCCAAGCTGGACGAGCTCCCCTTCCCCGACCGCGCGGCGATAGACATCCCACGCTACGTGCGCACCTGGCGCGAGCACCACGGGATGGGCTCGGTGTCGCTCATCACCGCACGGGGCTGCCCCTACACCTGTACCTGGTGCAGCCATGCCGTCTACGGCTACAGCCACCGGCGCCGTTCGCCGGAGAACGTGGCCGATGAGCTGGAGCACATCATCGAGATCTACCAGCCCGACATGGTCTGGTACGCCGACGATGTCTTCACCATCCACAAGGGCTGGTTCTTCCGCTACGCCGCCGAGCTGAAACGCCGGGGTATCAACATCCCCTTCGAGACGATCTCCCGCGAGGACCGGCTGAACGAGGAGATCATCCGCACCCTGAAGGAGATGGGCGCCTTCCGTATCTGGATCGGCGCCGAGTCCGGCTCGCAGCGCATCCTCGACGCGATGCGCCGCCGCACCAAGGCCGAGCGGGTGCGAGAGATGGTGCACCTGCTCCAGCGCTACGGGATCGAGGCAGGCATGTTCATCATGCTCGGCTACGAGGGGGAGGAGATGCCTGACCTGGAGGCCACGGTGGAGCACCTGAAGGCATCCAACCCCGACCTGTTCCTCACGACCGTCGCCTACCCGATCAAGAACACGCCGTACTACGAGGTGGTCAAGGACCGGGTCATCCCGCTCAAGCCGTGGGACGAAGGGTCCGACCGGGACTTCACCGTGGCCGGGCGCCACTCGCGCCGCTTCTACCAGTACGCCACGCGCTGGATGGTCAACGAGGTGGCGGCGCACCGGGAGCGCCAGCAGGCGCAGCCCAACTACCGGCGCCTCGCCAAGGCGATGGTGAATGCACGCATCGGCCGGCTGGGGATGCTGGTGACCCAGCACGAGGTGGAGCGAGGGCAGTGATGGATGCGCCCGCGCCACCCTTCGACGCCGCCGCGCCGAGCTACGACGCGGTTTTCTCCCACCGCACGCTCGGGCGTCTCCTGCGCGCCGTCGTGTGGGAGCACCTGGACGCCACCTTCCACCCAGGCAACCGCGTCCTCGATCTGGGCTGCGGCACCGGCGAGGACGCTGTGCGCCTGGCTCAGCGCGGCATCGACGTGCTCGCTACCGATGTCTCGGCCGGGATGCTGGCCCGCGCGCACGAGAAGGCAGAGGGTGCCGGGGTGGCCGACCGCGTCCATCTGCTCCAGCTCGACCTCCGGCAGCACCCGCTGTCCCTGCCCGCGTCGTGGCGGGGGTCGGACTGCATCGACGGCGCCTTTTCGTCGTTCGGCGCGCTCAACTGCCTGCCCGACCGGCGAGCGCTCGCGTCCACCCTCGCGGCCTGGGTGCGCCCGGGCGGGCGGCTCGTCCTGGTGTTGATGGGTCCGCTCTGTGCCTGGGAGATCGGCTGGCACCTGATCCGCGGCCAACCCCGGCGCGCGATCCGACGCCTCGCGGCGGGCCGGGACGGCACCCTGGCCCACACGGGCGGCGGGGCCTCCGTGCGCGTCTGGTATCCAACTCCCCGGCGACTGCGCGCGGAGTTTGCCCCCGCGTTCCGGCATGTCCGCACGGTCGGGATCGGCGTCCTGCTGCCGCCCTCGTATCTGGCCGGGCTGGTGGAGCGGTGGCCGCGCACATTCACCCGGCTGGCCGCCATCGAGCGCCGCATCGCCGGCCGGTTCCCCTGGCCCTGGCTCGCCGACCACTACCTGATGGTGCTGGAGCGCACCGCCGCCCCGGCGGGTACGCGACCGAACGGGGAGGATCGACCTTGATCACGGGCGAGCAAGCAACCACCGCCGCGCGCATCGGTGACCTCACCCTCGCCTGTCCCCGCTGCCGCGCGCCGCTGGTGCCGGACGGGGACGGCGCCGTTCGCTGCACCGTCGAGGGAGACCGCTTCCCGAACGAAGACGGAATCTGGTGCTTCCTGCTGCCCGAGCGCGAGCGGCGCTTGGCCCAGTTCATGGCCGAGTACGCCGCCGTGCGCCGTGCCGAGGGCCGCGGCGACGACGATCCCAGCTTCTACCGCGCCCTCCCCTTCCACGACCTGACCGGCCGGTTCGTGGACGACTGGCGCATCCGCGCCGTCAGCTACCAGGCGCTCGTGAACCGTGTCCTCCCGCCCCTGGAGACCCGGTGGCGCCGGCCGCTACGCATCCTCGACCTCGGCGCGGGCAACTGCTGGCTCAGCTACCGCCTCGCGCGCCGCGGGCACAGAGTGGTGGCCGTGGACCTCCTCACCGACCTGCGTGACGGCCTTGGCGCTTATGTCCACTACGACGCCGTCTTCACGCCGGTACAGGCCGAGTTCGACCGCCTGCCGTTCGCCGACGGTCAGGCCGACCTCGCCATCTTCAACGCATCGCTCCACTACTCCCCGGACTACGCGACGACGCTGCGGGAGGTGCTGCGCGTGCTGGCGCCGGAGGGGCAGGTAGTCATTCTCGACTCCCCGGTCTACCGGGACGCACGCAGCGGCGAGCAGATGCTACGGGAGCGGGAGGCCGAGTTCACCCGGCGCTTCGGCTTTCCCTCCAACAGCTTGCCCAGCGAGGGGTACCTCACCGTCGGCCGGCTCGACTCGCTCGCCGCCGCGCTCGGCCTCCGCTGGCACACCCACGAGCCATGGTACGGCTGGCAATGGGCACTCCGACCATGGAAGGCCAGGCTCCGGGGCCGCCGCGAACCGGCCCGGTTCCTCGTGATCACCGGGGAGCGCGCCGAGCCGCTCCGCCCGGGTCCACCGATCGCCCGCCACACCCGCGCCACCCGCGCGCTCTGGCGCCGCTGGCTACGCGGGCGAGCACGCCTCCTCGACCGGGATCGCTTCGACCGGGCGCGCCTGGAGCGCGTCGCGGGCCGCGACATCGTCGTCTTGCCCGGCGTCTTCAACCCGGTGCTCTTCCGCACCGGCGCCTACCTCGCCGAGGTGGCGGAGAGCCTCGTCCCGCTGGGCGGCAGCGTGCTCGACCTCGGCACCGGCTCCGGCGTAGGGGCGATCGTCGCCGCCCGCCGCGCGGCGCGGGTCGTCGCCGTCGACATCAACCCGGCCGCCGTGCACTGCGCCCGGATCAACGCCGCATCCAACGGCGTCGGTGACCGGGTCGAGGTGCGGCAGGGCGACCTCTTCACCCCGCTCGCGGGTGAGCGCTTCGACCTCGTGCTGTTCAACCCGCCCTTCTACCGGGGCACGCCGCGCGACGACGCCGATCGGGCCTGGCGCTCGGAGGACGTCCCGGAGCGCTTCGCCGCCGAACTGGCAGCGCACCTGGCACCAGGGGGCAGTGCCCTCGTGGTCCTTTCGTCCGACGGCGACGCGCCCGGTTTCCTCCGTGCCGCATCCAGCGCGGGTCTGGCGATCGAGGTGATCGCCGAGCGGGATCTCATCAACGAGGTGCTACGAATTTACCGGATAACCGCGCCGCGATCGTCTCCCCTCTCCCCGGACGGCGAGAGGGGTCGGAGGTGAGGGCCGGATACCGATGCTGATCCTCTACAACCCGCCCAGCAACGCCCGGCGCAAGCCGGTGCTCCCGATGTCGCTCCTGGCACTCGGCGCCTTGCTGGAAGGCCGCTACGACTATCGCATCGTCGACGGCAATCTCGAACCCGACCCGGCGGCCGCCCTGGACCGTGCCATCCGTGAGACCGGGGCGCGCGTCCTCGGCGTCACGGTCATGCCGGGTCCGCAGCTCAGCCACGCGGTCCCCCTCTGCCGCCGGATCAAAGCCCGGCATCCGGGGCTGACCATCGTCTGGGGCGGCTACTTCCCGACCCAGCACTACGAGGTCTGCCTGCGCGCCGAGTTCGTCGACTACGTCGTCCGCGGGCACGGCGAGGTGACCTTCGTCGCCCTCCTCGACGCACTCCACGACGGCACCGATCCGTCCACGATTCCCGGCCTCGCCTATCGCCACCCCGAGAGCGGGGAGATCGTCACGACCGGGATGCCGCCGATCCCCCACCCCGACCGGCTCCCCGACTATCCCTACCAGCGCGTGGAGATGGCGCGCTACGTCCGCCCCACCTTCCTCGGCCGCCGCACGCTGCCACACCACTCCAGCTACGGCTGCCCCTTCTTCTGCAACTTCTGCGCGGTGGTCAATATGGTGAACGGCCGCTGGTTCGCCCAGTCGGCCGAGCGCACCGCGTCGGTCGCCAGCCGGCTGGTGGAGGAATGGGGCGTCGACGCCGTCGAGTTCTACGACAACAACTTCTTCGTCCACGAGGCGCGCACCGCCGAGTTCGCCGAGCGGATCCGCAGCCTCGGCATCGCCTGGTGGGGCGAGGGGCGCATCGACACGCTGTGGAAGTACTCCGACCGCACCTGGGAACTCATGCGCGACTCGGGCCTGCGCATGGTCTTCCTCGGCGCCGAGTCCGGATCCGATGAGACGCTGCAGCGCATGAACAAGGGCAAGAGCGCCTCGACCGAGAAGACGCTGGCCATCGCCGAGAAGATGCGCCGCTACGGCATCGTGCCCGAGTTCTCCTTCGTCCTCGGCAACCCACCCGACCCGGAAGCGGACGTGCGCCAGACGCTCGACTTCATCCGCACCGTCAAGCGCGTCAATCCGGACGCCGAGATCATCTTCTACATGTACACCCCAGTGCCGCTGGCCGGGGAACTCTACGAGCAAGCCAAGGCGAGCGGCTTCCGCTTCCCCGAGACGCTGGATGAATGGATCAGTCCCGAGTGGCAGGAGTTCGCCCAGCGCCGCAGCGCGCACATGCCCTGGCTCGACGACCCCCTGCGACGTCAGGTGCATGACTTCGAGCGCGTGCTGAACGCCTACTACCCCACGATCACCGACGCCCGGCTGCGTCGCCGCTGGCGCTGGCTGCTGCGGGCCGTCAGCGCCTGGCGCTACCACCTCCGGTGGTACCGGCACCCGTGGGAACTGCAGGTGCTTCAGCGCCTGATCGCCTACCAGCGCCCAGAGACGGCGGGGTTCTGAATCCCACATCACCCCCCAAGCGCCATACACACCTCATCTTCCGGCATGCGTGGTGCGTTATCCATGTGGGTCGTCGCGTCCTTCTCCAGCTTTCGCTGCTGGAGGAGGGGCAGGGAGTGAGCGATGCGTTGTGACGCATGTCGGCCGACATGCGCCGCAGTGCACAGCCGGCGCAGCACCTGATCTGGTCAGACAATCCTCCCCGCCGCGGAGATGACCTTTTGGTAGTAGGCAGGCTGGGAAAGTCTTGCGTACAGTTGGGTTGGATACGGTACAATAGGGGCAACGTATCCGCTTTGGTTCAAGGGAGGTTACCGTGGATCTACGAACCGTTGAGACTGTCGTGCGACGTCTTTTCACCGACGCAGAGTTCCGTGCCCGTGCGATCGAGGATTCGGCGGCGGCGCTGAGCGAGTACCGCCTGGGTGCTGCTGAGCATGCGGCGCTGAGCAAGCTCTGCCTGCAGCTCGCCAGCGGCCCGAAGCTCAACGCCGGGCCGGTTAAGCCGATGGGATTCTGGACCTAGGAAGGCCAGAACATGGCAGAGTCCGGAAGCGGGGACGGCAGTGTGCTCGGAGGAATGCTATCTAGAAACCGAGCGGCACCTGCATGAGGCGATTCAACGAGCCGCGTTCCCTGAGACTCTGCGCGAACTTGTTTACGTCTCCTTGTGTCAGCCGGGGAAGCTGCTCGGAGGTGCATCTCCGGCGCCATGGCCTTCACTGGTCTTGGCCTGCGCAGCTGCGGCAGGTGGAGCCACTCGTGCTGGCGTACAGGTGGCGGCGGCCGTAGAGGTGTTCATGGCCGCCGCCGATGTCCTTGATGATCTCGAAGATGGTGATGAGTCACGAGTTGTGGCCGCCGCGGGACCGGCGCAAGCACTCAACGCGGCCACGGCGATGCTGGTCCTCAGCTTCGAGTTGCTGAGTTCACTGGCCGACGCTGGTATTCCACACCACCGCGTCCCAATCTTTACGCGTGTATTGGCGCAAGGCTCTCTGACGGCTGCAGGGGGACAGCACCTGGATCTAGCTGCTGGGCAGGATTCTCGCAGTTCTCTTTCACAGGCGCTCAGCATCGCACGGACAAAGGCTGGAACTCTGGCAGCCACAGCCTCTCGCCTCGGGGCAATGACGGGCACTGAGAACCCGACCGTGCTCGCCTTATACGAATCCTTGGGCCAGAAACTTGGGATCATTGGCCAACTTCAGAACGACATCAAGGATGCTAAACGTGGTTCGTCAAAGACGGATCGAGTTCGAGGAAAGAACACGATTCCCCTACTGTTCGATTTGGCCTTGACGTGCGTGAGTTGCGGCGCTGATCGGGACGATAAGCCTCGGACGCCCGGGACTACCGAGGACGATGTCAGCGACGCAGCGACTGCCATGACGCTGGTAACGATAGACCTTGAGCGCATGGCGGCGCTCTCAATTCTTGATCAACTGGCCTCGCACGGTCAGAATATTGACCCACTAACTCGCCTGCTGGATTGACGGACCATGAAGGTCACACCGTCCATCACTCGTCTAGGGACTATAGGGCACGCCGGTTTTGCCTGGCGTTGGCGCATGGCTGCCGTCCTACTCGCCGTGTATTTCGCATTGATTGGCATCACGGTCCGCAGCCAGCGGCAGCCGTTCTTCAACGGTGTAACAGCCACTTGGCAACCTGAGAGTTCTCAGTGGGTCGTCACAGCCGTCAAGCCGCTAAGCGTGGCGACGGACGTTGGTGTTCGGGTCGGCGACGTAGTTCTGGAGGCAAACGGGAAACCAGCGTCCGAGATCGGGCCCGAATCCGTCGCAGCCATTGGTACGGCTCCAGACATCACACTCCGAGGTGCCAGCACCGGGGATATCATAGAGCTCGATGCAACTTATCGAGCGCCTAACACGGCGGCGTTTACACTCATTAGCTTAGCATTCATCCTCGTCGGATCTGTTGCGTTCGTGTGGGGCACCGGAACTGCACCTCGAGCACTCGCCCTGATGTCGTATGTCGGCGGGGTAGAGTTCGCGATCATTAGCCTAGCGTACTGGCAGGTCGAATGGGCAGTAGTCCTACATAGTATTGCTGTTCCACTCGCTTTCGGGAGTCTAGCCTATCTCGCACTTGTGTTCCCCATACACCGAACACTCAGAATCGGTCGGTGGGTCATTGAGAGCTATGTAGTGCCGCTCGCGGCGCTGCCCCTCTCCGTAACCTTGGCCGTCACTAGTTCCACCCTGCCAAACCTGTTCGATGTAGTGCGCCCGATCCTATTTACGTACTACGCGAGCTGCATTGCTATTGCCGTCATTGCGTTCGCATACAGTTGGTGGGCAGCGCGTGCTGGGAGGGAGCGGGAGCAGCTTCGTCTCGTAACGATCGGTAGCATTCTCGCAGTGCTTCCGTTTGCCCTGTTCAGCATGCTCCCACGATTGCTGCTCGGCCGGGACATCGTGTCGCCTGAGGTGACCCTCCACGCACTCATCTTGCTCCCCGCCTCCTTCGCGTACGCCATTCTGCGCTATCAGATCATGGACTTGCGGCTGTATATCCGGCGCGGGGTGGTCTATTCGACCCTGGTGGCACTCATCACCGGCGCGTACGCGCTGCTCCTGTTCGCGGCTACGCTGTTCGTCAAGGACCAGACCGGAGCCAGCAGCATCGTCGCAGTGGCGATCATGAGCGCAGTCTTCGCGCTCGGTGGCGATCGCCTGCGCCATGCGGTGCAGCGCCAGATCGACCGGCTGTTCGACCGGCGCAGCTACGACTACCGCCAGCAACTCCTGGAGTTCAGCCAGCGCATGAACGGCATCCTCGATCCGGATGAGCTGGCCGACTCAACCGTGCAGTTGATTTCCCAGACGATGGGCGCTACCCACGTCCGGCTCTACCTGTACGACCCGGCGATGCGCTCCTACCACCTCTGGACCTGGGTCGGCATCGAGCCCGATTCGGAAGACCAGACCCTCGGCCCGCACCACTCGGTGGTGGAGGCCGTGCGGGAGGCGGAGGGTCCGGTGCAGAACCTGGACGTGGACCCGGCCGACGCAGCCCTGATCGTGCCGTTGATCAACAAGGGGCAGGCGGTGGCGCTGCTGACGCTGGGCCCGAAGCGGGTGGACCTGCCCTACACCAGCGAGGACCAGGCGCTGCTCAGCACCGTGGCCAACCAGCTCGCCATCGCGACCGAGAACGCCCAGCTCTACGGCCGTATGCGCGATCTCTACCTCTCGGGTATCCGCACGCTGGCGGCGACGGTCGACGCCAAGGATTCCTACACGCGCGGTCACTCCGAGCGCGTGGCGGCCTACGCCCGCGCCATCGCCGTCGAGTTGGGCCTGCCGCAGCTTGAAGTCGAGACGATCGAGCTGGCCGGCCTCCTGCACGACATCGGCAAGATCGGCGTGCCCGACCTGGTGCTGCAGAAGCCCGGACGTCTCGATCCCGACGAGCGCGCGTTGATCATGGAGCACGCGGCCCTCGGCGCGAAGATCCTTGCGGACAACCTCGCCCTGATGCCGCTGGTGCCCCTGGTGCGGCACCACCATGAGTGGTACGACGGCAGCGGCTATCCGGACGGTTTGAGCGGCGACGACATCCCGCTCGGCGCGGCGATCATCGCCGTCGCGGACACCTACGACACCATGACGACCGACCGGCCGTACCGCAAAGCGCCGGGGCGCGAGCGGGCGCGAGCTGAGATCCTGCGCTGTAGCGGCACCCAGTTCAACCCGCGCGTCGTCGCCGCCTTCTTGCGGACGCTCGACCGGGGCGACTGGCCGGAGCATCCACAGCAGACCGTCTCTCCGGTGGCGCTGCCGAACCGCGATCCGATGGCCGGGCGCATCACCGCGGTCGACGCCCGGGCGATGCACATCGTCTACAAGGTCGCTCAGATGATCGGTGGCGTCACGGACCTCAGCGCCTTCATCACCGACGTCACCGATCTGCTCCGCCGCGAGATCGGCGTAGGTCACCTGGAGCTCTACCTGGTCGACCCGGAGACGGGCGATCTCCTCGGGCAATCACCGGGGCCGGGCGCCGTCACCGGGGTCCGCGTTCCTGCCGGTCAGGGGCTGGTGGGCTGGGTGGCGCGCTACCAGACGCCAGCCCGTGTCGCCGATACCCACAACGACGTCCGCACCATGAATATGGCGTCCTCGCCGATGCGCTCGGCGCTGGCCGTGCCGCTCGCGATCGACGGGCGCACCATCGGGGTGATCAGCGTCGAGAGCCGCCGCGTCGGTGTCTTCACCGAGAACGACGAGGCGCTCCTGACGATCATCGCCCAGCAACTGGCGCAGGTCATCGAGGTGGCGCAACTGCACGACCAGGTCAAGCGCAGCGCCATGCTCGACAGCCTGACCGGCGTCGCGAACCACCGGACGCTCTACGAGCGGCTGGAGGAGGCGCTCAATGCCGCACAGGCCAACAACGAGCCGCTCGCGGTCATCATGATCGATGTCGACGGGTTGAAGGCCACCAACGACACCCACGGCCACATTACCGGCGACGCCGCCCTGCGGGCGATCGCCGCGACCCTGCGGCATGAGTGCCGCCGCCAGGACACGGTCGCGCGCTGCGGCGGCGACGAGTTCGCCATCATCCTCCCCGGCATGGACCACGCCGAGGCCGTGCGCTTCGGCGACCGCCTCATCGAGGCCATCGCCTCCGGTACCTTCGAGGCAAACGGCCGGACACTGCCGCTGCCGTCGATCTCGCTCGGCGCGGCTGCGTACCCCAGCGACGGTGACCGGCCCGTTGAGCTGATCACCGTGGCCGATCAGCGCATGTATCGGCACAAGGCCGCGCGGCCGACGGTCCCGCGGTCGTGGACCCTCTACGCCGGCTAGACCCTCGGGCGCAACACCCGTACATTGGGGTTGCGCGGCAGGGATTCTGCACCCATCATGGACACGTCGGCGCACTGAGGCGCTGTCATTCCCACGCCGTTGCGGCCGCTTGAGTGTTTCCCCTGGGCCACCCTCATCCGCGATCCGAATCAGGAAGTGAGGCTCCCGAATGCCACAACCCAAGCAACAGGCCGTTACCAAGCGCCTGACCCAGCTTCCCCGTCGACCGGGCCTCGTCATCGAGGGTGGCGTCCGGCCGCTGGGCGTCTGGTTCCGCGAAGGCGGCGAGGCGCTCCAGCCGTTCGTCGCGATCTGGGTCGATGCCGGGACCGGCTACGTCCGTGCGAGCCGGCTGATCAGCCCGAAGGAGACAGCCAACGACGGGCGTAGCCAGGCACTGGACGTCCTGGTCGAGGCGATGCACTCCCCGAACGAGCCTCTGGCCGGCCACGCACCGCAGCGCGGCCGCCCGGCCAAAGTGGTCGTCGACGATCCGGAGCTGGCTGCGGCGGCAGAGACCCTACTCGCCCCGGCCGATGTTCCGGTCGAGTTGGCAGAGCACCTGCCGCTGTTCGAAGAAGCGTACAACGCGCTCGCGGACGCCATGGACGCGGACCTGAGCCAGGGACCACCGGAACCCTTCACGTGGGACGTCCCGGACCGAGTCCTCCGCCCGCTCTACCAGGCGGCCGCGCGCTGTGCCCGGCAAGCCCCGTGGGAGTTCTTCCCCGACTTCCCACCTGTCGTCATCGACCTCGGTGAGTACGGCCCCGCACCGGGAGTCGAGCGCGTCTACGCCAGCGTCCTCGGCGGCGCCGGGTTGACCATGGGCGTCGCCTGCTACTTTTCGCTGGACGATTTGGAGGCCCTGGTACGCGTCGGAGAGTCCTCGTTGGCGGACGACGACATGGTCGACGAAGCCATCGCCATGATGCGCGAGCTCGGTGCCCCGCTGGACGAGCTGCCGCCCGAGGTCGTCCGCGAGATGGTGCGCGACATGCTGCCGCCTACCTACGCCCCCGGCACCACTCCCGCCGACGTCATCCGTGACAGCCTCATCTGCTTCTATGACACAGCCGATGGGGTCGACCCCACCTATGTCGAGTGGATCCATGAGCACGGGCTCAAGCTCGCCAACCAATCCATGATCCCGGCATTCCACCGGGTAACCACGGGGTCCCTGGAAGCGCGACCGTTGACCGAGCGCGAAGCCGTAGCGTTCACGCTCGTGCTCGGCGGTCTGGCCCGTTTCACCAGCCGGTTCCAGGATGAACTGGCGGTGATGGAAGGCCCGGAGCCGCTCATTTTCCGGCCGTATGTCGACGTTCCCGACGGCAAGGTACGGATCACCCTGCGCTACCCGCCCGAGGGGCAGGACTGGCCGGAACTGGAGTGGCCCGAAGCCGACGGGTTCGGTCTGGATCTGTTCCCACCCCCACCCGAGTGATCTCAAGCGCACCACGCCTGATCACTCCACGCCCCGTCCAACCCGCAGGCTCACACGTATACCGGAGGGGCGCGATCCCGGCGATGAACGCAACCCCGGACGTTTCAAGCCGGGCGCGCTCCCCACTCACAGGGGAGCGGGGATGGATGAACATCGGGCTGATTCTCCCAGGGTTCAGTGCCAGCGAGCAGGACTGGGCGATACCGGTGCTGCTGGCGCTTGCCCGCGCCCTCGCAGCTCGGCACGACGTGCGCGTCTTCCCGCTCCGCTACCCCTTCACGACTCGTCCGTATGTCGTGCATCAGGCAGCGGTCATCCCCATCGGCGGCGGCAAAACCCGCGGCACGGCACGGCTGCCCCTGCTGCGCCGCGCGATGACCACCGTGGTGCGGGCGCACCGCACCAAGCCGTTCGACGTGCTGCACGCCTTCTGGGCCGACGAGCCGGGGTTCGTCGCCGTCGCCGCCGGGCACCGGCTGGGCGTCCCGACCGTCGTCTCGCTCGCCGGAGGTGAACTGGTACACCTGCGCGACATCGGCTACGGCGGCCAGGCCAGCCGGATCAATCGCTGGTTGACGCGGGTGGCATTGCGGTGCGCGACCCATGTCACCGCCGGATCGATGACGCTGGCTCGCCTTGTCGCGCGGCACGCCCCGTATCGGGAGCCCACGCTGCTCCCGCTCGGGGTCGACACCGAGCTGTTCACCCCGGCCGCGACGGCGCCCCAGAGCGATGGACCTCGCCTGCTCCATGTCGCCTCGCTGGTGCCGGTCAAGGACCAGGCGACGCTGATCCGCGCCTGCTCGCTGCTGGCACGGTCGTTCCCCAGCCTCCACCTGGACATCGTTGGGGACGGCCCACTGCGGAGCGACCTCGAAGCGCTGGCAACCAGGCTCGGGCTCGGGGAGCGGATCACGTTCCACGGTGACGTCGCCCACGACGGCTTGCCCGCGCTCTACCGCGCGGCCGATCTGCTCGTGCTGTCATCACGCTACGAGGCACAGGGAATGGTGGTGCTGGAGGCTGCCGCCTGCGGACTGCCGGTCGTGGGAACCGCCGTCGGCATCCTACCCGACCTCGGGGCGGCGGCGCGCACGGTGCCGCCGGGCCATCCGGCCGCACTCGCCGCCGCAGTGCGCGACGTGCTTGTCGACCCGGCACAACGCCAGACCATGCGCCGGGCAGCCCTCCGAGCCGTAGCGTCGCGCTACACGCTGGCGCACACGGTCGCCGCCTTGGAGCAGCTCTACCGGACCGCTACGTCCCGGTGCCCTCCCCGCCTCCAGACATAGCCGCCGGGCCGGCGCGCTCGGGTGCCGGCGCCGCTCCACGCCGCGCCAGCAACGCGAGCGCGAACGCCACCGACGTCGTCCGGGCGATTACGCGGGCGGCGATAGCACCGCCCGGTCCGAACGCCGGAATGAGCCAGGCGCCGGCACCCAGCAACACAGCGGCGCGTAGCGCCTCGGAGCCCGCCAGCACGCGCGGCCGGTCGGCGGTGATGGTCAGGAGCAGCAGCGGGGTCGCCAGGATCTCCAGCAGCGTCACGACCAGCAGGCCCTGAAGCAGCGGCGCCAAATCACCGAAGCCCGCGCCATAGACGAGCACGATCGCCGGGCGGGCCAGCGCCACGGCGGGTACCAGAGCAAGCCCCGCGACCAGGGCGCGGAACAGGCTGTCCCGTACGTAGCGGCGGACCGCCGCACCGCCGGGCAGCGTCGCCGCCACGGGCAGCAGCACGGTGTACAGGCTGTGGTTGACGATCTCCACCTTGCTCGCCAGGTTGGCCGCCAGCGCGTAGGCGCCGACGCCCGCCGGGTCGACCCAGCGGTTGACGAGCAGCAGATCGAGCCGGGCCGCCGCCAGCCCGAACAAGCTCGCCAGCCAGAGCCAGACGCCGAAGCCGAGCAGGTGACGCGCTTCCATCCGCATCGTCGCCCGCCCGGGGAAGCGAAGCGACCAGCCTGGTCCCAGGAGGCGCCGGGCCAAGACGAACGATGCCAGCGAGGTGCCGATACCCAGGACGCCGAGCGCGGTCGTCACCGTCAACCAGCCGAGCAGCGCCAGGGCCGCCGCCAGCAGCGTCGTCAACGCCGCATTGAAGAGGAACACCAGCGAGAGCCGCCCAAAACGCCCCGTCGCCTGCTGCACGACGGTCACCGCGCCGCTCAGCGCTGTTGCCGGCACACCCAGCACCGCCAGCCAGATGAGCGCGGCATCGCGCGGCAGGTGCAGCGCAGTCCCGGCTGGACCGACGGCCAGCAGCCCCACCACGACGGCCGTCGTCAGCGCCAGCGCGATCCGGACCCAGAAGAAGGACTGTACCCGCGCAACGGCCGCCGCTCGGTCGGCCGGCCAGACGGCGGCGATGCGGCGCACTGCCGCGTTGCTCACGCCGAAGTCGGCCACCGCCCCGGCTAGCAGGGCCACAGCGCCGAGGACGCTGAAGACGCCGAGGCCGGCCGGACCGAGTGCGCGGGCCAGCAGCACACTGGAGACGAAGCCCAGGAGCAAGCGACCGGCGCTGCCGCCGGTCACCACCGCCCAGCCGCGTGTGATTGAATCGCCGCGCCCCGCCCGGCGCGCGGTGTCCGCCAGCCAGCCCCGCAGCACCGGTCCTTCCCATCTGGACTGGGGCGCGACCGTGTTCCGCCGTGCCGCGCCCCTGAGCGGCCCTCACCGGCACTACGCCCGGCGCGGCGCAACGGATGAGCCGTGGCGCTGCTGTGCTAGCTGTCCCTGGTTGCGTCGAGCGCGGCGTCGAGCGCGAGTAACGTGCCGAGCAGCACCCGCGCACCGGTCACGCAGTCCTCCGGCGCGGTGTACTCCTCCGGCGAGTGGCTGATCCCGCGGCGGCTCGGCACGAAGATCATCCCCTGGCGGGTGATCGCCGCCATGCACATCGCGTCGTGCCCCGCCCCGCTCGGCATGCGCCGGTAGGCCAGCCCGAGGTCGCGGCAGGCCGTCTCGACCGCCGCCACGACCGCCGGGTCGGAGACGACGGGCTCTTTGGCCGATATGCGCGCGAAGGTCGCGCCGTCCGCCGCTGCCCGCGCCTGCAACGCCGCCTCCGCGGCGTCCAGCGTCGTCTCATCCAGCCCGCGGATCTCCGCCGTCAGCTCCACCCGGCCGGGGATGACGTTGGAGGCGCCGGGGCTGACCCGCAGCGTCCCGACCGTGCCGACAATGCCGTGGGCAACGGCGTTCTCCCGCACCGCCAGCACGAAGGGCGCGGCCATGACGAGCGCGTCCCGCCGCCCGTCCATCGGCGTCGTGCCCGCGTGGTTCGCCTCCCCCTCGAACACCGCGGTGTAGCGCCGGATGCCGACGATCCCCTCCACGACGCCGACCGGCACCCCGGCCGCGTCGAGCACACCCCCCTGCTCGATGTGGAGCTCCACATACGCCGCCAGGCTGCCCGCCGGCCGAGCCGCCGTGACCACCGCCTCCGGGTCGATCCCGGCCGCACGCAAGTGCTCGGCCACGGGGCGGCCATCCACCGCCTCATGATGGATCGACGCCGGGTCGAATAACCCCGCCATTGCCCGGCTGCCGAAGGTGCCGCCGCCCATCGTCGCCTCTTCGGCGACGAAGTTGATTACCTCTACCGGGTGACGCAGCCGCTGCCCCGCCGCGTGCAGCGCCCGCACGCTCGCCAGCGCCGCAAGCACCCCGAGCGCCCCGTCGTAACGCCCGCCGTTGGGCACCGTGTCGGTGTGCGACCCGAGCGCGATCGGCGCCAGTCCCGGCTCGCGACCCGGATAGGTGCCGATGGTGTTCCCGGCCGGGTCGCGGCGCACCTCCATCCCGACCGCGCGCATCGCCTCCTCCACCCACTGCCGCGCTTCCAGGTCGGCCGGCGAGAAAGCAATGCGGTTGACACCGCCATCCGGCGTCGCGCCGATCCGGGCCAACGCTTCCAGATCCCCAAGCAGCCGTTCTCCATCGATCTCCGGTCTGGTCTCAGCCACGTCGCCTCCCTTTCCCTGGGTCGCTCGTCGCGGCCATGCTACGGACGGGTTCCCGGCGGTGTCAATCTCGCGCATGCTATCCTCGGGTACAGAAAGGGAGGGCACACCATGGCCGGCCGTCGCCGCACCCCGCTCGCCCCGGAAGGCATCGAACCGCACCTCTGCACGCTCGATCTCCGGCGCCAGATCTTGCGCCAGACCCCGTTCTTCGCCGGGTTGCCCCCCGCCGAGGTCGACCGCATCAGCCTGCACTTCAGTGAGCGAGGCTACCAGCCGGGCGAGACGGTCTATCACGCGGGAGAGCCCGCCACGCGCCTCTACGTCGTCGCCGCCGGCAAGGTGAAACTGGTCCGGCCGACCCCGGCCGGGCAGAACGTCCTGCTCGACATCCTCACCCCCGGCGACTTCTTCGGCAGCCTCGCCACTCTCGGCGACCGCGAGTACCCTGACACCGCCGAGGCCCAGACCGCCTGCTGTCTTCTGAGCGTCGACGCCGACCAGTTCGCCGAAATCCTCCGCGCCTACCCAGCCGTGGCCCTCGCGACACTGGAGATCGTCGCCGAGCGCCTGCGCGACGCGCACGAGGTGATCGAGCACCTGAGCGCGCACCCGGTCGAGGCGCGGCTGGCGGCGACGCTCCTCAAACTGGCCGAACGGCTGGGCGCGGAGAGCAAGCACGGCGTGCTGATCCAGATGCCCCTCTCCCGGCAGGACCTCGCCGAGATGACCGGCACCACCGCCGAGACCGCCTCGCGGATCATGAGTGAATTCCGCCGCGCCGGGCTGATCCGCAGCGGCCGCCGCTGGGTCGCCATCACCGACCCCGCCGGCCTCGCGAAGTTCGCGGAAGCGCACGCGGGCAGGTAGTTCCCCCAGGGGGCCATCGTCGTGCCGAGCGCAGGAACGCGTATACGCTGCGGTTTATGTCCGGAGTTGGTGGTATGACGAGTCCCGCACCGTGGTCTGTGCCCGGGGCGGGTGGCGCGACGGATCCCGCGTCGTGGCATGTGCCCGGGGCTCAAGCCGCCGGGCTGATAGCTGGTAAGCCCACTGAAGGGGCTACGATGACCACACCCGGGCAGATCCGATCCGGCACCCCGCCGGACACCGCGTCTCCAGCCCCTTCAGCCGGCTTCGCCTTGTCAGCCCGGTGGCTTTAGCCACCGGGCACGGGCCGAGCGGCGGGATCCAACAGGCCGAGGTGCCAGCCCTGCGTTGCCCCAGCCGGCTGGAGCCGGCTTTCCTTGTCAGCCCGGCGGCTTGAGCCCCGGGCACGTGCCGACCGCGTGCCCTCACGAGGGTCGTCGAACTCCATAGAACCCGCCCGCACCGGACCACTCCCCCAATCCCCCTGCGGCTAATTGATCTGGATCATTCAGCCTTCCGCCCATCTCCCCTAGGGTGGAGATGGACGCGGGGAGTGGATTCCCCCCGCGCGGGAGGACAGAGGAATGAACGCCACGAAGAAGACGTTGCTGCGCAGCCAGGAGCTGAACTGCCCGTCCTGCGTCGCCAAGATCGAGAAGGCACTGACCGCGCTCGACGGGGTGGAGAAGGCCAGGGTCCACTTCACTACCGGGAGGATCGAGGTCTACCACGACCCGGCGCGCGTCAGCGGTGAGGACCTGGTCAAGGCGGTTCGAGCAGTCGGGTACGACGCGAAGGTAGCGGCATTCTGATGGAGACGATCACGCAGCGATTCGCCTGGCTTGCCAACCCGGCCGTCCGCCGCTTCCGGCTCACCGCGCTCAGCGGGGCGCTCATCGTCGCGGCGCTGATGCTCGGGCGGGTGGCCGGCCAGGAGACGGTGGGCCACGCCCTGATGATCGCGGCGGCGGTCGTGGCCGGTGGCGACATTGCACTCCGGGCCGGCCGCGGCCTGCTCCAGCGGCAGATCACGATCGAGTTGTTGGTGACGATCGCTGCCACCGGAGCCATCGTCATCGGCGAGTACTGGGAGGCGGCTGCGGTCACCTTCCTCTTCCTGCTCGGCGCCTACCTTGAGGCGCGCACCCTGAGCCGGACCCGGCAGGCGCTGAGCCGCTTGCTCGACCTGGCGCCGACCACTGCCCTGGTGCTGCGAGATGGCCAGGAGGTCGAAGTCGGCCCCGGCGACGTCGTGCCCGGGGAGACGGTGCTGGTGAAGCCGGGATCACGCATCCCGGTGGACGGCGAGGTGCTCGACGGCCGGGCTGCGGTGGACGAGAGCGCCATCACCGGCGAGCCACTGCCGGTCGAGAAGTCCTCGGGCGACCCGGTCTACGCGGGGACGGTGTCGCAGAACGGCCTGCTTCGGGTCCGGGCGATCGGCATCGGCGCCGACACAACGCTGGCGCGGATCATCCACCGGGTCGAGGAGGCCCAGGAGGAGAAGGCGCCGACCCAGCGGTTCATCGAGCGCTTTGCCCGCTGGTACACCCCGGCCATCATCGGCCTGGCCGCCGTCGCCTACCTCGTCTCGCGCAACGTGGAACTGGCGCTGACGCTGCTGGTCATCGGTTGCCCCGGCGCGCTGGTCATCTCGACACCGGTGTCGATCGTGGCCGGGATCGGCCGCGCCGCGCAGCGGGGCATCCTGATCAAGGGCGGCGAGCACCTGGAGACCGCCGGCAAGATCACGGCACTGGCGCTCGATAAGACCGGCACGCTGACGGAGGGGAAGCCGCGCCTAACCGACATCGTCGCGCTCCGGCCCGCGCTCGTCCCCGCGGTGGCGGGTAGAGCGACCGGCGTTGCTGACGAGGCGAGCATCCTCCGTTGGGCCGCCGTCGCCGAGGCGGGGTCCGAGCACCCGCTGGCCCGGCCGATCGTCGCCGCCGCGGCCGAGCGAGGCCCAGTGCCGCAGCCCGAGGCGTTCGAGACCTACCCCGGTCGGGGTGTCTGGGCAGCTTACGACGGGCACACGGTCGCGGTCGGCACGCCCGACCTCATGGCGCTCCTCGGCATCGCGGTCCCGCCCGAGGCACGGGACCACCTGGCCCGGCTCAAGGCGAACGGAAGGACGGCCATTCTGGTGGCGCGCGACGGGGAAGCCATCGGCGTCCTCGGCATCGCCGACACCCTCCGGGACACCGCGCCGGAGATGGTCCGCCGCCTGAGCGCGACCGGCATCCGACGGATCGCGATGCTCACCGGCGACGACCGGCTGACGGCGGAGGCAATCGCCCGCGAGGTCGGGATCGACGAGGTCCACGCATCACTCCTGCCGGAGCGGAAGCTGGAGCTGGTAGAGCAGATGCGCCGGGAGGGCATGGTGGTCGCCATGGTGGGCGACGGGATCAACGATGCACCCGCGCTGGCCGCGGCCGACATCGGCATCGCGATGGGCGCGGCCGGCACCGACGTGGCCATCGAGACGGCGGACATCGCGCTGATGGCCGACGACCTGCTGAAGATCCCTGACGCGATCCGGCTCTCGCGCGCCACGCTCCGCAACATCCGGCAAAACGTCGCGATCGCCCTGCTCACCGTGGCCGGGCTGCTGGTAGGCGTCCTGGCCGGTGAGGTCCACATGGCGGGCGGCATGTTCGTCCACCAGACCTCGGTCCTGCTGGTCATCCTCAACGCCATGCGCCTGATGCGGGCGTGAGGGGTGATACGTTATGCGTCATGCGTCATACGTCACTGGTAGTGCGTATCGCGTAGTGCGTAATGCCCCCCTCTCCCCTGGTGGGAGAGGGGCCGGGGGTGAGGGGGACGTGTGACGTATGACCCACACCGGTATTATGACCCCCAACAACCGCAACACCGAGGGAGGCAGGGATGAGCGACTGGCGGATGGTGTGTGAGGCGTGTAGGCACGAGGAGCCGCTGGATACCGCAGCGTGGCGCTGCCCGAATTGCGGCGGAGCCTTCGGGATCACCGGGCCGGACCGGCTCGACCCAGCGGCCATCGACCGGGCCGCACCCGGACTCTGGCGCTACCGGGCGGTTCTGCCGGTGCCGCTCGATGCGGCTCACCCGCTCGGTGAGGGAATGACGCCGCTGGTCCCCGGCACCCTCCTCGGCCGCCGGGTCTTGTTCAAACTCGACGGGCTGCTGCCGACGGGCTCGTTCAAGGATCGCGGCGCAGTCGTGCTGGTCGCTCACCTGCGTCGGCTCGGGCGCCGGCGGATCATCGTCGATTCCTCGGGCAACGCCGCCGCGGCGATGGCCGGCTACAGCGCCGCGGCCGGGCTCGCCTGCACCGTCTACGCCCCCGCCAGCGCCTCTCCCGGCAAACTGGTCCAGTCGCGCGCCTACGGGGCCACCGTCGTCCCGGTCGAGGGCAACCGGGAGGCGGTCGCGGCCGCCGCGCAGCAGGCAGCGGCGGCAGATCCAACCGCCTTCTACGCCAGCCACAACTGGCACCCCGTGTTCGTCGAGGGGGTCAAGACCTGGCTGCTGGAGGTCTGGGAGCAGTTGGGGCAGCGTCTCCCAGCCGCCTGTTTCATCCCGACCGGTGGCGGAAGCGCCCTGATCGGCGCCTGGCGCGCCGCAGCGGCACTCCCTGGCCCAGCCCCGGCGCTCGTCGCCGCCCAACCCGCTGCCTGCGCCCCGCTCGTTGCTGCCATCGAGGCCGGCACGGATGTCACGCCGGTCACTCCGGGCAACACCATCGCTGAGGGGACCCGCATCGGCGCCCCGGCCCGGCCCCGGCAGATGCTCGCCGCCGTCCGCGAGACCGGCGGCTGGGCCGAGGCTGTACCGGAAGAGGAGATCGTCGCGACGCTCCGCGAACTTTGGGGTCAGGGCCTCTACGTCGAGCCGACCGCCGCCGTCGGCGCCGCCGCCGTCCGCCAGGCCGTCCGGCGCGGGCACCCGATCCCGGATGGGGAGATCGTCGTCCTCCTGACCGGCTCCGGCCTGAAGGCCGCGCCAGACATGGTCTCAGCGCTCCTCGACTGAGCTGTCGGGGGGATGACCCACTCGTCCGGTAACCGCGACCGGTGGTGTGAAGATCCCGCCGCTCGGCGCGTGCCCGGGGGTGAACCCCCGGGCTGACAAAGAAAAGCCCGCTGAAGCGGGCTGAGGCCAAAGGTGCTCAAACTCAGGTGTCATGCTGTCCATAGGCCGGCCCGTGCCCGGGGCTCAAGCCGCCGGGCTGAAGAGGGGTAAGCCCACTGAAGGGGCTGTGATGGCGACCCCTAGGCGTATCCAATCCGGCCACCCACCGGACAACACGTCCCCAGCCGGCTTCAGCCGGCTTTCCATGTCAGCCCGGGGCTTGAGCCCCGGGAACGTGCCGACCACGTACACCCATTATGTAATTCGTCACACTCCATCAACCCCTTGCATGGGCTGCTGCCGGGGCTCCTCAGTACACCATCTCCCCACTCACGAAGGCGCGCGTGCGGGGGTCAGTGCCGCGGCCGGTGAGCAGGACGTCGGTCGGGCCGTCCTCCACGAGGTGGCCGTCGAGCAGCACGGCCGTGCGAGGGGCGAGGCGTCGGGCCTGGTGGAGGTTGTGGGTGACGATCACGACGGTCGTGCCGTGCTCGCGGTGCAAGGCCACAATCGCTTGCTCGATCAGCGCGACGTTGTGCGGATCGAGGTTGGCGGTCGGCTCGTCCAGCAGGAGCACCCGCGGCCGTAGGACGAGCGCCCGGCCGAGCGCCACCCGCTGCAGCTCGCCGCCGGAGAGGGTGCGAGCCCGCGCCCGTGCCAGGTGGGACAGGCCGAGCCGTTCCAGCGTCGCCGCGACGCGCTCATCGGCCGGTGCGCCGCGAAGGCGCAACCCGTAGGCGACGTTCTGCTCCACCGTGCCGTCGAGCAGCAGGGGCCGCTGAAACACCAGCGTCACTTCGCGCCGGACATCGAGCGGCGCGCCGTCGGGCCACACCCGGCCGTCGTAGCGCACGGTGCCGGTCGTCGGTCGCTCGAGGAAGCAGAGGAGCCGGAGCAGGGTCGACTTCCCCGCACCGCTCGGGCCGACAACCGCCAGGAATTCGCCGGCCTGGATCTCCAGATGGTCGATCGCCAGCACGGTCCGCGCGCCGTAGCGCACGGTGACGTGTTCCAGTGTGTACAGCGTGCTCATCCTCGCGCGTGTGCCAGGTACCCGCGCAGGCGCAGTGCCAGCGCGTTCAGTACGAACGTCAGGGCCACCAGGATGACACCGAGCGCCAGCGCCTGGTCGAAGGCGCCCTTACGCGTCTCGAGCACGACCGCGGTCGTCAGCACGCGCGTCGAGCGCTCGATGTTCCCGCCGACCAGCATGACCGCACCCACCTCCGAGATGATGCTGCCGAACCCGGCGACGAGCGCGACGAGCATCCCGGCCCGCGCTTCCCAGAGGATCGCCTGCACGATCTGTCGCTCGGTCGCCCCCAGGGCCTTGAGCTGCAACCGCAACTCGGGCACGACCCCCTCGACCGCCGACGTCGTGAGCCCGATGACGAGCGGCAGGCTGATGAGCACCTGCGCCGTCACCATCGCCCGCGGGGTGAACAGCCAGCCGAGCATCCCCAGCGGGCCGGAGCGGGAGAGCAGGATGTACACCGCCAGCCCGGCCACGACCGGCGGCATCCCCATTCCGGTGTAGATCAGCGTCGTCAGGAAGCGGTGGCCGGGGAACGAGCGGAACGCCAGCCACGCGCCGAGCGGCACGCCGATCACCGCGCTGATCAGCAGCGCGATCCCAGAGACCCGCAGCGTGAGCAGTACGATGCTCCAGATCTCCGGGTCGCCGCTGAGGAGGAGACGGAGTGCCCCAACGAGCCCGCCGAGGAGGTCGTTCATGCTACGACTGCGCTCCGGGCGTCGCGAGCGGGTAGAAGAGTGGCTGTCCGAACTCGTCCTGGCCGAAGTTCGCGATCATCTCCTGCACCCTCAGTGACGTGATCCACTCGACGAACGCCTCCGCCAGATCGACGCGGATACCGTCGTGTCGTTCCGGATTCACCGGGATCACGCCGTACGGGTTGATCAGCGAGGGGTCGGGGTTCTCGGCGATCGTCTCACCGCCGAAGAGGATGGTGAGGTCGCGCAGCCGGTCGCGCATGGACAGGTAGGTGCCGCGGTCGGCCAGGGTGTAGGCCTGCTGCTCATTGGCGGTGATCAGCGTCTCGCCCATCCCCTGCCCGAGCGATTGATACCAACCACTGGCCGGATCGGGCGTGATCCCGGCCTTTTCCCAGATTGAGCGCTCCCGCGTGTGCGTCCCCGACTCGTCACCGCGGGAGACGAAGATCGCTTCGGCATTGGCGATGCGGGTGAAGGCGTCCGCGGCGTCGGCGGCCTCACGGACGCCGGCCGGATCATCCGGCGGCCCCACGATGATGAAGTCGTTCTGCATCACATCACGGCGGTACAAGCCGTAGCCTGCCTCGACGAAGGCGTCCTCCTGGGCGCGGGCGTGGACGAGCACAACGTCGGCATCGCCGTTCTCACCCAGCTTGAGCGCTTGCCCAGTCCCGACCGCGATGACATCGACCGTGGCGCCGTAGCGCTGCTCGAAGTCAGGCAGGATCGCGTCCAGGAGCCCTGAGTCCTCTGTCGAGGTGGTCGTCGCCAGCCGCAGCCGTCCCCCTCGCTGCTGTGGGGTCGCCTCCGCCTGACCTGGAGTCGCCTCGGCGGCGGTCTCCGTCTGACCAGCAGTAGGCTCAGCGGTTGTCTGGGCCTGTCCTGCCGTGGACTCGGCGCCGTTCGAGGATCCGCAGGCGGCCAGCAGGATCACCAGGAAGACGACCAACCAGCGCCGCAGCATCCCGCTCACTCTCCCTGACTGCCAACCGTTCGGCTATTTACATCATAACGCTCACTCAAAAACGAGAGGTCGCCCAGCACCTCGGCAAACCGCCGCGCGACCAGCTCGTCGAGCCCGGCGCGGAAGCGCTGGTAGCGCTCCACCAGGGCCTGGCCGGCCGGGGTCAGGGCGCTGCCGCCGCCACCGGAACCGCCGCTCCGACCGTGGAGCAGCTTCACGCCCAGGCCGTCCTCCATCTCCCGGATCTTTCCCCAGGCCACGCGGTATGCTACCGCAAATTCCTCCGCCGCGGCACTGAGCGAGCCGTGCTTTTCGACCGCGGCCAGCAGCTCGATCCGCCAGTCGCTCAGCACCAGCGCGCCATCCCGCTCGGCCCAACACTTGACCCGGATCTCCACCGGTGCCTGCTCAGTCACGCTATCGTTCTCCTCACGCTCCCGCCACCCCCTATCGCAAGGCACTCTCCGGGCTCATTGGCGCGCGTCGTCCGACGGGGCGCCGCGGTCGAGCCAGCCCCAGAGGTTCTCAGACGCAAGCGCCAGGCGGTACTCGTCGAGGACGTCCAGCGCCATCGCCCGCACCGGTCCCGAAGACAGCCCGAACCGCTGGCAGTAGGCCAGCAGCCACGCCTCGAAGTCGTCGGGGTCGGGATCTGCCTCGATAACCGCCTCGAACAGCTCGCGCTTAATCGCCAGGCCGAGCGCGTCGGGCGCTGTGTTGCGCTTCCGCTTACGACGCCGGCCCTCGGTCGCCTCCAGAGCCGCCAGAAGGCGACGGCAGACCGCGGCCGGACGCGGTTGCTCCGTGATCGTGGCCTCGTTCGGTGTCTTCACGATGACGGTGCTCCTGCCTCGCTCACACTGCCACCAACTGGAGTCGGAGCGGGTAGCCGGCGCCCGCCGGGCGGCGGTAGCCCTGCTCGACGGCAGCCACGTCGAGATCAGCAGTGGCGAGGTCGATGACCGGCACCTCGGCAGGGGACCAGCCGCGCAGCGTGGCGATGCTCTTGACGTAGCCCTGGCAACGGCGGCAGATGTCCACCTGGCGAGCCTCACCGTCCTCCTCGGGCACGAGCGAACCCAGCTCCCGGTGCTGGCCATGCTCGCAGTAGGGGCACCAGAAGGCGATGGCGGCCCAATCGGCTCCGCAGCGACCGCAGCGCAGGCGCCGCTCGCGGGCCAGCCCACGCCGCTCAGCGGCCGCCGGCCAGGCACCGCAGATCGGGCAGAAGCCGCGTGCCCAGGGCACGGGAAGCCCATCGCCGAGACGTCGACCGCATGCCTGGAGGAAAGGAAGGGCAGTGAGGTTTCCGATGGCCGCCAAACGCTCATCCGGAACCCCGACCTCAGCCGCGAGCTGTTGGATGGCCTGAGTGTCGGTCGCTACTGCCGCCTGCAAGAGCCGGAGGGGATCAAGCCCCACCACGCGGTCGGCCGCTTCCGCGAGGTCCGGCGTCCCGGCCTCAGCCAACCGCTCCGTGAGGTGCTGAAGCCAGCCGCTCACCGGGGTGGGATCGAGCAATACCACCGTGCCGTGGAGGAGCGGCGTTCCGGACGGCCGGTCGGGAGCCGGCTCCGGCACGGCGTTCTCCCACAGCGGCTCGAGGCTGGCGCGGAGCGCGTCAGCGTAGAGTGCCAGCCAAGGCCGCCACTCCGGGTAGTCACGCGCCACGGCGTCGAGTTGCCCAAGTGCCCCGTCAACTATCGTCTTGTCCGCCATCCGGCCTCACTTCTCGCCGTCTCGCAAGCCGCCGTCGAATTCTGTGCGCCGCCGACCCGCGGTGGCGGAGACACCGCCGCGTCGGCGTGGATCACTCCTGCTGGCCCGGCACCTTCAGCGGCGTGTCAGCGTAGATGCTCCGTTCGCCTCGCACCTCGCCGTGCAGCTCCACCGTCTCCTTCCGGTTGCCGATGTCGGCACCCGGTCCACCAGCCCGCGTCCGCTTCGCCTCCGGCCCGCAGGCCGCGAGCAGGAAGGCGACCAGGACGAGCGTCAGCAGGTATCGACCGCATACCCTGAGTGCCCGACGCGCCATGTTACACCGCCTCCGACGACAGCAACATGACGACCCGGAGGATGAAGCCGCCGACGAGGACGAGCGCGGCGGCACCGACCGGGCTGGCAGGACCGAGGAGCCGGGGTCTCCAGTGGAGCAACAGCGGGATCAGGATGCCCACGAGCACGACCCCGACCAGGAGCAGCACGCCCCACATGTTGAACAGCACTTCCCGAGCGACCACGCTGCCGACCGAGACGACGACCAGGGCAAGGACGATGAGTTCAAGGATCAACGCCCAGGTATCCATCTGTGACAGCCAGCGCAGGCTCTCCGGATGAGCCCGGCGCCGCCCGGCCAGGTAGAGTAGCGCAGCCGCCGTGGAGAAGCCGGACACGAGGAAGAGTAGACCAAGCAGCCAGGTATCCGCCCAGAGCGGTCGGTTCGTCACCGAGAGCAGCACCCCGGTATACCCGGCGACGAAGAAGCCGAACAACGCCCCGAGGACGTTGATGACATTGCCGAGCAGCCCCTGGTTTAGCGCAGCCAGCCCCCGCCATGGCAGGCGCCCGGTCTCGGCCAGCGCCCCGACAGTTGACAGGAAAGCGAACAGGCCGAAGAACGTTATGCCCCACGAGCCGACCGACATCGGCGACCAGTACTTGAAGGCGGGAGTCCAGGTGTTGGATTGGACCAGCATGTGCCAGAACCGCTCCGGCCGCGTCAGGTCAAGCGTGAGCAGGATGCCGCTGATGATGATGGCCGGGAGGGCGATGTAGTAGCCCAGCCGGGAGATGGGCCGATCCTCCGGCTCGCCGAACAGGTGGAGCATGGCCGCGATCGCGTAGCTGCCACCGCCGATGCCGCCGATGAAGAAGTAGAAGATGATCCACCACTGCCAGTGCGGCGCCTGGGTGAAGAAGGTGTCAGGCATCGCCTTCCTCCCCTCCCTCTACCGGCTCCGCGCTCTCCTCGCGCTCGGCTCGGCGCTCCGCGGCCAGGCGGTCCATGCGCCGCTTGCGCAGGCTCACGAGCCCGAGCAGCCCCATGGCCGCCGCACCGGCAGCCGAGAGGGTAGCCGACGGTACCAGGTTGCGGCTCGGGAGCTGCGGATTGGAGGGCAGGCCGTAGACCTCGGGCTCGTCCACCAGGAGGTAGAAGGAATTGAGCCCGCCGAGGATCGACTCGTCGCCGTAGATGTAGGCATCGGTCTGCCCCGCTTCATGGAGCTGCCGCACCCGCTCCTCAGCGCGCTGGCGCAGTTCCGAGATCGGCCCGAACTGGATCGACTGGGTCGGACAGGCCTGGGCACAAGCGGGGATCATCCCCGCCTGCATCCGGTCGTAGCAGAGCGTGCACTTCATCGCCGTCCCGGTGATCGGGTTGATATCGATCACCCCGAACGGGCAGGCGCTGATGCAGGCCCGGCACCCGTTGCAGACGTCCGCCTGGATCACCACGGTGTCGAACTCGGTGCGGATAATCGCGCCGGTCGGGCAGACCTCGAGGCAGCCGGCCTGGACACAGTGCTTGCAGACGTCGCTCATCATCAGCCAGCGGCCCTGCGAGCGGTCCTCATTGAACTGCTCGATGAACCGGACGTGGCGCCAGGTGGTGCCACTCAGCCGCCGTGTGTTGTCATAGCTCTCACCGCTGAGGGTGTTGGCCCCTCCGGACTCGGCGGGAAGCTGGTTCCACTCCTTGCAGGCGACCTCGCAGGCCTTGCAGCCAATGCAGACGGTGGTGTCGGTGAAGAATCCCATTGGCTCAGCCATCATGCCTTCTCCACGTTGCAGACGAACGCCTTGGCCTCGTGGATCGACACGTTCGGGTCACCGACGAGTGCCGAGAGATCATTCGTCACGTCGCCGGTCACGATCCCCTGGTAGCCCCAGTGCCACGGCAAGCCGACGTGGTGGATCGTCTTCCCAGCCACCTGCATCGGCCGCATGCGGCGGGTCACCAACGCCTTGGCGCGGATCTCGCCCCGCGGGGTGCGGATACGCACCCAGTCGAGGTTGTTGATGCCCTTCTCGCTGGCCAGCTCGGGACTCAGCTCGACGAACAACTCCGGCTGCAGCTCGGCCAACCACGGCAGCCAGCGGCTCATTACGCCCGACAGGTGGTGCTCGGTGAGCCGGTAAGTGGTGAGGACATACGGGAACTCGGGATCCTCCGGCTCGATGATCCGGTTGTCCTCCCGGTCCCACCGCTTGAGCACCGGATTGGTCTGCTGCCGGTAGAGCGGGTTACGCACGGGCGACTCGGCCGGCTCGTAGTGGGTCGGGAGCGGGCCGTCCACCATGCCGGTCGGGGCGAAGAGCCATCCCTTACCATCCGCCTTCATGATGAAGGGGTCCGTGCCGGAGTGGGCGTCGAGCCCGATGCCGTTCGGGTCGGCCGGGGTATCGGGCGCCTTCGTCGCCGCGAAGTCCGGCACGTCGTAGCCGGTCCACTGCCCCTGCTCCTCGTCCCACCAGATCCACTTCTTGGCCTCACTCCAGGGCTGGCCGTCGGGCCGGGCCGAGGCACGGTTGTAGAGGATGCGGCGGTTGGCCGGCCAGGCGTAGCCCCAGTTGAGGTGGGCTCCGACGGTGCCCGGCGGGTCCGGCTCCCGGTTGGCGGCACGGTTCTGCCCCGGCTCTGGGAAGATGCCGCAGTAGATCCAGGAGGCGCAGGTGGTCGAGCCGTCGTCCTTGAGATCGGCGAAGCTCTTCAGGTGCTCGCCGGTCTCCGTGTAGTAGCCATTGATCTCCTTGAGGATCTTCTCGACGTCCGGCTCATCCTTGATCCGGGAGTCCGCCGGCGGCTCGTCCGGCTCGTAGTCCCAGACGAGATTCTTGATACCCTGGTCACGCGGCAGGTCGCTATCGGCATACAGGGCCTTGAGCCGCTTGCCCAGGTGGTAGGTGAACCAGACGTCGGAGCGGCAGTCACCCGGCGGATCGGCGGCACGGTGGTGCCACTTGACCAGGCGCTGGGTATTGGTGAAGCTACCGTCCATCTCGCCGACCTGGGCCGATGGGAAGAGGAACACCTCGGTCTGAATGTCCTCCGGCCGCAGCTCGCCGCTCTTGACCTCCGGCGAGTTGTACCAGAAAGCAGCGGTCTCGGTTTCGAAGTTGTCCTTGACCACCAGCCATTCGAGCTTCGCCAGGGCCTTCCGCTGCAGCCGAGCGTTCTGGCCACCGACCGCCGGGTTCTGGCCCATGGCGAACATGCCTTTGACCTTGCCCTCCATCATGGCGACCATCATCGGCATGTGCGAGTGGTCACCACTGATCTTCGGGTGCCAGTCGTAGCCAAAGTCGTTCTCCGGTGTGGCGGCGTCGCCGTACATCGACTTGAGGTAGCTGACCATGAACTTGGGCGTGTTGGCCCAGTACCCGGTCGGCAGCGTCTCGGTCTTGAGGTAATCGGTCAGGGTGTCGTGCTGCTTCAGCGCCGAGGGCGCCGGCATGTAGCCGTGGATGCTGTGGTACAGCGTCGGGATGTCGGTGCTGCCCTGGATCGTGGCGTGGCCGCGCAGGGCCAGGATCCCTCCACCCGGCCGCCCGATGTTGCCGAGTAGGAGCTGCAGGATCGCCGCCGCACCGATCATCTGCGGGCCGTAGGTGTGCTGCGTCCAGCCCAGAGCGTAGACGATCGCGGTCGTTTTGTCGGCCCCCGAGTTCTCCAGCAGCGTCTCGGCCACCTGGATGAATGTCTCCGGCGGGCAGCCTGTGACCTCCGCAACCATCTCCGGCGTGTAGCGGCTGAAGTGCCGCTTCAGGATCTGGAAGACGCAGCGCGGGTGCTCCAGCGTCGGGTCGGTCTCCGCCGGCGGCGGCAGGAGCGCACGCACGAGCGGGTCAAACGGCGGGCCAGACGGCACCTCCTGCGACTCCGCGTCCGGTTGCCCGGATTCCACTTCCTGCTCACCGGACTGGGCCGTGCTGCCCGAGCGCCCCTGGTCCCCAACGGCCGTGCGCCGGTACTGCCAGGTCGTGTTGTCGTACTGCGCGACGAAGCCGTTGAGCGGGTCACCGGTGTACTCGATCAGGCCGGAGAAGACGCCAGCAGCGTCGTCGTCCTCGGTGTCCTTAAAGTCGTCGTTGATGATGGTCGCGGCGTTGGTGTAGTTGACCACGTACTCCTTGAAGAACGGGTCGGTGTTCCAACGCTCACTGTTGATGACGTAGTTGATCAGCCCGCCGAGGAAGGCGATGTCGGTCCCCGCGCGGATCGGCGCATGGATGTCGGCCATCGCCGTGGTGCGGGTGAAGCGCGGGTCGGCGTGGATGACCTTGGCTCCCCTGAGTTTGGCCTGCGTGACCCAGCGGAAAGCCACCGGGTGGCACTCGGCCATGTTGGAGCCCTCGATCAGGATGCAGTCCGAGTTGGCAAGGCTACCCGGAAACGTGGTGGCGGCGCCGCGCCCGAGTCGTACCCCCAGACCGGGGACACTCGAGCTGTGTCATATCCGCGCCTGGTTCTCGATGGCAACCACACCCAGACCGCGCAAAAGCTTCTGGTGGATGTGGTTCCACTCGTTGTCCATCGTGGCCCCGCCGAGCGAGAAGATGCCCAGCGTGTGGTTGACCAGCTTGCCGTCCGGTAGCCGCTCGACGAAGGTCTCGTCTCGCGTCTTCTTGACCAACTCGGCAACCCGGTCCATGGCCTCCTCGAGGTCCATCTCTTCCCAGGAGGTCGCACCCGGCCTGCGATGGAGGACCTTCGTCAGGCGGTTCGGGTTGACGTGGAGCTGGAAGGTCGCTGCTCCCTTGGGGCAGAGGTTGCCCTGGTTAATCGGGCTGTTGACGTCGCCCTCGATGTTGACGATCTGCCCATCGACGACGTGGACGATGGTGTCACAGCCGACCGCGCAGTACGGGCAGACGCTCGGGTAGGCCTTGGCCTCCCGGATCCGCAACTGCTGCGCTCGGACGACCGCCGGCCGGATGTCAGCTCCCAGCCCAGCCAGTCCACCCACTGCGGTGCCCGCCGCCGCACCTGCCATGACACGCAGTAGGTTCCGACGAGAGAGCCGTGCTTCCAGCATGGTCCTCCTCCTCGATGGCGAAGCGGCACGCGTGCTGGTCGATCGAATCTGCGTCGTGTGCACCATAATAGCACATCCTGTCAACATATGTCGTGATACGCATCACAATTTCCATCGGTGCCGCCAGCGGGACGAGGAACCGGCAGGGCTCACACCGATCTGCTAGAGTGGAGGGGGCAAGGACGAGCAGGGCAGCGTCGGATCAGGAGTGCCTACCCCACCCGGGATGATCGGGATTGCTCGCCGGGGCGGTTCCCATAGTAGACATGCGCGGAGCCACAGGTCACACCAGAAGTCGGGTGGCGGAGAACTGAGGTTTCCGATGCACCAGGCAGCAACCACGGTCCACGTCGAACTTTTCGGCGTTCCTCGCCTGCTGGCGGGAAGCAAGGCCATCGCGGTCGCCGGGGAAACACTGGGGGCGTTGAGCCGCGCGCTGCTGGACGCCTGTCCGGCCCTGGCCGAGCGGGTGATCGACCCACGGACCGGCTGGCTGACCGAGGGGTACATGTTCGTGGTCAACGACCGCTTCAGCCGCGATCCGACCTTCCCGGTCGCGCCCGGGTCGTCGGTCCTCCTCGTCTCCAGTGTCGCGGGAGGTTGATGCCATGCACGGCGTCCACGGCCGGTACCTGCACATCGACCTTGACACCGGGTCGGTCGCCGAGCACCCGATCCCGGAGGAGGTGTCGATCCGGGTGATCGGCGGCGTGGGGCTCGCCAGTCTGCTCCTCTACCGTTGGGCGCCGCCCGGCGTCGACCCGCTGGCACCCGAGAATCCGCTGATCTTCGCCACCAGCCCCTTCATCGGCACCGGTATCACTACCGCCAGCAAGGTCGCCGTCGTCACCAAGTCGCCGCAGACGGGCATGATCGGCGACAGCCTCTCCTCCAGCTACCTCGCCATCGCCCTGAAGCGCACCGGCTTCGACGCCCTGGTCATCACCGGCACGGCGACCGAATGGTCGCTCCTCGTGGTGGACGACGGCCGGGTCGAGGTCCGCCCCGCGACGGATCTGCTCGGACGGACGCCGGAGGAGACGGCCGACGCCGTCCGCGCCGCGCTCGGCACGGGCTTCCGGGTCGCGGCGATCGGCGAGGCGGGCGAGAACGGCGTGCGCTACGCCGCGATCAGCAACGACGGGCGGCTGGCCGGCAGGACCGGCGGCGGCGCAGTCATGGGCAGCAAGCGCCTCAAGGCGATCGCGGTGCACGGCAGCGGCCTGCCGACCGTCGCCGACCCCGCGGGCCTCGCACGAGCCGCGCGCGACCTCGCCGCCCGCAGCCTCGGCCCCGGCACCGCCAAGTACCGCGAACTGGGCACCGCCGCCAACCTCGCCTTCTTCAACCGTATCGGGGTGCTGCCGACCCGGAACTTCCAGCAGGGGGAGTTCGCAGGCGCCGAGGCAATCAGCGGGGAGACCCTGTTCCTGGAGCACCGGACCGACAAGCACGCCTGCGCGGCATGTACCATCGGTTGCGAACACCACTACCGCACCCGCGACGGCGGCTCCGAGCGCACGGTCCGCCTTGAGTATGAATCCCTCTTCGCGCTCGGCTCCCTCTGCGGCGTCGACGACCCCAACGCCGTGCTCCGCGCCGCGGCGCTGTGCGACGACCTCGGCATGGACGCCATCACCACCGGCGCCACGGTCGCCTGGGCCATGGAGTGCGCAGAACGCGGCGTGGATCTGGGCTACCCCGTGGACGAGATCCCCCGCTTCGGCGACGCCGATTCGCTTCTCCGCACCATCGAGGCGATCGGCCGCCGCCAGGGCATCGGCGACCTGCTCGCTGAGGGGTCGCGCCGCGCGGCCGAATGCACCGGGCAGGGGTCCGAGGCCTGGGCCATGCACGTCAAGGGGCTGGAGATGCCGGGCTACGACCCGCGCAAGCTCCCGACGCTGGCGCTCGGTCTGGCCGTCGCCACCCGCGGGGCGTGCCACAACCGCTCATCTGCGTACGAGATCGACTTCTCCGACCGGCTCGACCCCGACGCCGAAGCGCTGGCCCGCGCCGAGGCAGCCGCGGCCGCCGAGGACCAGGCAGCGGTCCTCGACTCGCTCACGATCTGCAAGTTCCTCCGCCACTGCTTCGACGACCTCTACGCCGAGGCGGCGGAGCTGTACACGATGGTCACCGGCGTGCCCACTACCGGCGACGACCTCCGCGTGGCGGGTGAGCGCATCAACAACCTGAAGAAGCTCTTCAACATCCGCGAGGGTTGGACGCGCGCCGACGACCGCCTGCCCGACCGCGTCCTCACCGGCGAGGCCGGCCTGACCCACGAGCGGCTGACACACCTGATCGACGCCTACTACCGCGTCCGCGGCTGGGACGCCGACGGCCGCATCCCCGAGGAGCACCTCACCCGCCTCGGCCTCACCGACCTCCTCTAACCGGCACAGCCTAGCAGCGCGGGTACCCCTCACCCGGCCTAGCAAAAAGCCCCCCTCTCCCAACGTTGGGAGAGGGGCCGGGGGTGAGGGCCTTGAGGCTATGCGAGTCCGCCTGTGGCCCGGGAGCGTCCGACGCCTTGCTGTCATCCTGAGCGCAGCGAAGGATCTCGCGTCGGACCGGCCACGCAGCGAAGGATGACAGCATGGGCGGGTTGCGGCGCTAAGTGGCCCCGCCGTGAGGCGCGAGCCTCACTCGAACATGATCACCCCGCGCGCGACCTCGCCCGCGTCGAGGGCACGAATCGCCTCGTTGATCTCGTCCAGCGCGAAGCGGCGGCTGATCAGCTCATCGAGCTTGATCCGCCGATTCAGATACAGATCCACGTAGCGCGGGATGTCCTCGTAGGGCGACACCGACCCGTAGAAGCAGCCGACCAGCGACTTCCCGGAGCGCATGAGGTCCTGAGCCGGGATCGACACTTCGTCGGCCCCGTCCGCCAGCCCGACGACGACCGCCTTGCCGCCCTTGCGCGTCATGTCGTACGCCTGCCGGATCGTCGCCGGGTGCCCGATCACCTCGAAGGCGTAGTCGGCGCCCCAGCCGCCGGTCAGGCTCCGCACCGCCTCGATTGGGTCTTCCCGCCCGGCATTGATGGTGTGGGTCGCGCCGAACTCGCGCGCCATCTCCAGCTTGCGGTCGACCAGATCGATGGCGATGACCCGCGTCGCCCCGGCCAGCGCCGCGCCCTGCACGACGTTCAGCCCGACCCCGCCGACGCCGATGACCGCCACGTTCGAGCCGGGCTCCACCCGCGCCGTCTTGATCACCGCCCCCAGGCCGGTCGTCACCCCGCAGGCGATCAGCGCCGCGCGGTCGATCGGCATCTCGTCAGGGATCTTCACGAGGTTGCGGGCGTCGACGTTGGCGTACGCGGCGAAGCTGCCGACCGCCAGCAGCGGGGTCAGCACCTGGTCCCCGTGCCGCAGCCGAACGTTGCTCGGCCCCGGCGCGGCGCAGAGGTGGTGCTCGCCGCGCAGGCAGAAGTAGCACGTCCCGCACTTCTGGCCGAAGGCGATGATGACACGGTCGCCGGGCCGCACGCGCGTCACGCCCTCGCCGACCGACTCGACCACCCCGGCGCCCTCGTGCCCCAGCACCAGCGGCGGCACGAACGCCGTCTCCCGGCGGATGTGGTGCAGGTCGGAGTGGCAGACGCCACTCGCCAGGATCTTGACCCGCGCCTCGCCCGGCGCCGGGTCGGCGATTTCAACGTCCTCCACCCGCAACGGCGTACGCCGCTCCCACAACACCGCTGCTTTGATCCGCATGACCCAGCTCCTGTTCCGCTCGCCGCCGCGGGCGACCGGCGCAGGCGCTACTCGCCCGGCGCGACGCCTTGCAGCAGCGTGCTCAAGCTCGCCACGTCGGTGTTACCCCCGCTGACGATCGCCACGACCGGCGCATCGGGCGCCACCGAGACCTTGCCGGTCAGCAGCGCGGCCAGCGCCGCCGCCCCGGCCGGCTCGGCCAGCACCTTGCACCGCTCCAGCAGGAGGAACATCGCCTGGCGAATCTCATCGTCCGATACCAGCACCAGGTCGTCTACGTAGCGCTGCACGAGGGCGAAGGTCAATTCGCCCGCGAACGGTGCCGCCAGCCCGTCGGCGATCGTATCGATCCGGTCCAGCTTCACGGTGTGGCCTGCCTGGCGCGCGCGCCACATCTTGGGCGCGCCCTCCGGCTCGACGCCGATGACCTTCGCGTTCGGCCGCTGGCGCTTGATCGCCACCGCGACGCCAGCAATCAGGCCGCCCCCGCCGATCGGGACGACCACGGTGCCGACCTCGGGTAGGTCCTCCAGGATCTCCAGTCCGACCGTGCCCTGACCCGCGATCACGAGGGGATCGTCGAACGGGGGGACGAACGTCAGACCGCGCTCCCGGGCCAACTCATCGGCGCGGCTGAAGAGCTTCATCCGGTCCGGCTCCATGACCACCGTGGCGCCGTACTGCTGCGTTGCCTGCACTTTGGTCTGGGGCGCGTCGGCGGGCATGACGACGGTCGACGCCACGCCCTCGGCCGTGGCAGCCCAGGCGAGCGCCTGCGCATGGTTCCCGGCCGAGGCGGCTAAAAGCCCGCGCGCCCGCTCCTCGGGCCCGAGCGCGGCGATCTTGTTCAGCACCCCGCGGACCTTGAACGAGCCGGTCTTCTGCATGTTTTCCAGCTTGAAGAAGACCGGTGCACCGACACGCCGCGAGATCTCCGTACTGCCGATCAGCGGCGTCCGGTGGATCCGGTCGGCGAGGACTTGCCGCGCGCTGGTAACGTCTTCGAGAGTTACCATGCTCCTCCCCTGTTCGCTAGCGTCGTGATCCAGGGCATCATGATCGCACAGCCAGGGCGCACACGACCCGGCCTGCCCCCGCCAGCCGATGCCGCCTCCCTCACCCCGACTGGAACCGATTGTCGCACACCGCAGCACCCACGGGGTACCGCCACGGGGAACGCCGCCGGGCCATTGGCCCGCGCCGAGCTTCAGGCGCATGGGCGCATGGCGAAAGGAACATCGCGTCGTGGTCCGTACCCGGGGGTAATGGAGGTTGACGCATCACATGGATGTACGCGGTCGGCCCGTGCCCGGGGGTGGGTGGCGTGAAGGATCCCAGGCCGATGCCCGTGCCCGGGGCTAAAGCCGCCGGGCTCACCACGAAAGCCGGCTGAAGCCGGCCGGGGCACCGCCGAGCACAGCCCCAGATGATGCGATGTCCGCCGGTCTGTGCGTGCCCCGGGACTAGAGCCGCCGGGCTGACACATTGGGTAAGCCCACTGAAGGGGCTGCGATGGCGACATTCCGGCGAATCCGATTTGCCACCCAGCGGACCCAGCATCCCCAGCCCGCTTCAGCGGGCTTTCGTTGTCAGCCCGGCGGCTTCAGCCCCGGGCACGCGCCACGGCAGAGGCTCCTTCACGCCAACCCCCAAGTCTTGACGATGGCTCTGGAACCTCCGGATCAACGGACCGCGCCGCGCGGCATCCTGCCGTGCCATACAAGAGCGGCGTGGGCCGCCGCACTCTAGAGCCCGCCGAGCACCTGCGACACACCCACTCCCTGCGCTATCATGCGCGCGTACCGCGGGATGACTGACTCGACGGGCGGCGAGCGCTGCAATCGATTGGGGGCGCGCGGGATGCGCACGATCTCCTGGCCGCGTCGTATCTACTATGGTTGGATCCTGGTGCTGGCTCTGTCGTTCACGGAGGTCACCTCCTGGGGCATCCTCTACTACGGCTTCAGCGTCTTCATCACGCCGCTGCGCCAGGAACTCGGCTGGAGCACCGAGCAGGTTACCGGCGCCTTCTCGTTGGCGCTGATCCTCTCGGGCGTTTCCGCGTTGCCCGTGGGCCGCTGGCTCGACCGGCACGGCCCCCGGCTGCTGATGACGGTCGGGTCGATCGCCGCCACCCTACTGGTCTTTGCCTGGTCGCGCGTCGAGAGCCTGACCGCTTTTTACCTGATCTGGGCCGGCCTCGGGCTGGCCATGGCCGCCGTGCTCTACGAGCCGGCCTTCGCCGTCATCGCGACGTGGTTCGTCCGCGGGCGGGCGCGGGCGTTGACGATCCTCACGTTCGTTGCCGGGTTCGCCAGCGTCATTTACATCCCGCTCGCGGCGTGGCTGGTCGGGCGCTATGGCTGGCGCGAAGCGCTGGTGATCCTCGCCATCTTCCTCGGCGTCGGCACCATCGCCCCTCACGCGCTCCTCCTGCGGCGACACCCGGCGGACCTCGGCCTCGCGCCGGACGGCGCGCCGGCGGGCACGGCAGCAAGCCCGACAGCCGCTCAGCCGAGCATCACCCCGCGCGAGGCGCTGCGCGATCCGACCCTCTGGTGGATCATCGCTTCGTTCTTCCTGACGATGTTCGCCAACACCGCGGTCACCGTGCACCTCATCCCCTACCTGATCGCCCGCGGTCACGGCGCCGGGTTCGCCGCCACCGTCGCGGGCGCGATCGGGCTGCTGGCACTGCCCGGCCGGCTGATCTTTACGCCGCTCGGCGACCGCTGGGAACGCCGGCACGTCACGGCGTCGATCTTCCTGCTCCAGGCCGTGTCGATCGTCGTGCTGCTCCTGACCCGCAGCACGGCGGGCGTCATCCTGTTCGTCGTCCTCTTCGGCGCCGGGTTCGGCGCGATCACCCCGGCTCGCGCCGCGCTGATCGCCGACTACTACGGCTCCGCGCACTACGGGACGATCAGCAGCATCGTCGCCCTCTTCTTCACCGCCGCACGCGGCGCCGCCCCGGTCGCCGCCGGGTTCCTCTACACACAGACGGGCGACTACGCACCGGTCTTCGGGGCACTTGCGGGCATCTCCGCGCTGGCCGTGCTGACGATGCTCCCCGCTCGCCGGCGGCTCGTCCAAGCCTCCACCCCAGCCGAGTTGTCCCGTCGGGCGTAAGCGGCGCCCGGCAACCGTCAGGGATCGTGGGGGCCTCGGCTCGACGCCATCCCCGCCGCCGGAGGCAGGTTCGTGCCTCCGGCGGGCGTCGAGCGTTGTCAGGCACGTGGCTGGGGCTATAGATGTGTGACGGCATTGTGACGAACACGACGCCGCTTCCCGCGCCGCTGTGACGGTCCGCGGGCCAGGGTGGATCCAGACGTTCCGGCGTGACCGAGCGGAGACACGACGATGATGCATTGGAATGGCTTCGGTTTCTGGCCCTGGTGGGGGCTCCTCATGATGCTCTTGTGGGTGGCCGCAGTCGTCGGCATCGTCTTGCTGATCGTATGGCTGCTACGGCTGAGCACCACGCGCGGCCCCGAGCGCACCCCCGGCGGTGACGGACATGACCCGGCCCTCCAGATCCTGCGCGAGCGCTTTGCCCGCGGCGAGATTTCCCGCGAGGAGTTCGAGGAGATGCGCAAGGTTCTGGAGTGATCGCGTGGGCTGACCCGCTGAACGGGTGCATGGGTCCATACGGCGGTCGCGGGATCGCCCGTATTGGCCAGACCCACTTCCCGCGGTCAACCCACGCGTCGCCGCTGAACGACTCTGACAGCATCGTCAGGTTCTGAGGCTCCAGCCGAGGCCAGCGGGGTGCTACGATGGGGGTCTAACCAGGGACGGCCGGCGCCGTCCCCGTTCTCCGTCGGCATTAACGACTGAGCGACCGGTGGAGCAGCCATGCTCCTGCTCGCAGCGGCCACACTGCCCACCGTCGGGTTCAGCGGCATCGCCGAAGTGGCGGTCCTCGCCGTCATCGTGCCGCTCACCCTCCACCTCGTGCGCCGCCTGCCCCTCCCATCGGCGGTACTGGAGATCGTGGCGGGGATCATTCTCGGCCCGTCGGTCCTCGGCTGGATCCAGGTCGATCTGCCGATCTACGTCCTCTCCCTGTTAGGGCTGAGCGTCCTCCTCTTCCTCGGGGGGCTGGAGATCGACATCGCCGCCCTGCGCGGCCCGATCGCCCGCATGGTCGGGGGCAGCTTCGTCGCCTCGATGGCCCTGGCTCTCCTGCTCGGTATGGGGCTCCAGGGGGTCGGCGTGGTGCGCGATGGCGCGTTGATCGGCATCATCCTGGCCTCGACCTCGCTTGGCATCGTGCTGCCATTGATCAAGGACGCCGGGTACGAACACCCGACCTACGGCCGACTGGCGCTCGCGGCCGCATCGGTCGGGGAGTTCGTGCCGGTGCTGCTGCTGTCGGTCTTTTTCTCCAGCGCGACGCCCGCGGTGGGCAGTCACCTCGTGATGTTAGGACTCTTCACGGCCTTCTGCCTGGTTGTCTTCGCCACGCTCGGCCAGGCCCGGCACATGCACCGCATTGGCCCCTTTGCCCGCGAACTTCAGGACACGTCCGCGCAGATCGGGATCCGCGCCATGTTCGCGCTCCTGGCGCTCCTCGGTGCGGTGGCGCTCCGGCTCGGGTTCTCCGGGATCCTTGGTACCTTCGTGGCGGGCGCCATCGTGCGGCAGGTCGACCGCGATGCGACGATCCTGAACGAGCGGGAACGGACCAAGCTCAACGCCATCGGCTACGGGATCTTCGTCCCCTTCTTCTGGATCACGACCGGGCTCCAGTTCGATCTGGATGCGCTGCTGGATACGCCGGTGGCGATCCTCCGGGTTCCGATCTTCCTCGGCGGTCTGCTGCTGGTGCGCGGGTTACCGGCGCTCCTCTACGCGCGGCTGGTCGGAACCCGCCAGGCAGTGAGCCTGGGCCTGCTGCAGGCGACCTCGCTCTCGTTCATCGTCGTCGCCGCCCAGCTCGGGCAGACCCTCGGCCTGATCGTGTCGGCCACGAGCGCCGCCCTGATCACCGCCGCGCTGATCTCCGCACTGGTCTTCCCGGTTCTGGCGCTTGCGGTTGCTCCGGTTCCCATCCCCGCGGAGGCGGGCCAGCCGGCCCAGGCCGAGGCGGGCTGAGGTGCGGCGCGCCGGGCCTAGCCGGCGCGGGCAGCGAACGCAGGCGGCGTTCTCAGCGCGCGTCCGTGTCGGATGAGGCGACGGCAGCGACCGGCGCCGGCTGGAGGCGGTGCCCACCCAGTTCGGCCGGGCGGATGAAGCGGAGCACGGCGACAACCGTCAGAACCGCGAGCACCGCACCACCCGTCAGGAAGGGGATGACCGGGGCGATCCCATAGAGGACCGAGCCGAGGAAGGCACTCACGGCGGCGCCGGTCATGCCGATGGTCGTGAACGCGCCCTGGACCCGTCCCTGGATCCGCGCGTCCGACACCGAGGCGAGGAAGGCATCGAGCGACGGCTGCTGCACCGTCGCGACCGCTCCCTCGACCAGGCCCAGCAAGAGGATGACGAGCACCGACGGGACCAGGCCGTAGGTGATAATGATCCCGCTGATCAACAGGTTGGCGACCAGCAGACGCCGCCAGCGGGTGCCCGCATCGGCCAGCCGCCCGCCGACCGGAGCGATCAGCAGGTACGCGATCGAGAAGGTGCTGAACGACAGCCCGACTTCGACGTCGCTGGCTCCGATGTCGTCCATGTAGATGCTCCAGATGCCGGAGAAGAGCCCGATCTGGAACTGGCTGGCAAAGGAGAGGATGAAGGCACCGATGAGCGGCGCGGCGAGCAGCTCCCGGAATGGGACGCGCTCCGTTTCGCCTGTCGTGACAACCGGGCGCGGGCCGGCGAACCCCCGCAGGAACACCAGCCCACCGATCGCCACCAGCATCTCGATGGTCGCGGCGCTCAGGAAGAGTGCATTGACCCCGACCGTCTCGGCCACGATGCCGCCGAGCATGGGAGCGAACAGCAGTCCGGCGCTATAGGCTGCCCCGAACCCGGCATACGCCTGCCCCCGTCGCTCGTTTGGGGTGACGTCGACGATCAGTGCCCGCAGCGCCGGGTAGAGCATCGCCAGGCCGACCCCCTGCACGACGCGCAGCGTGATGAACGACAGCGCGCTGTCGGCCATGACATAGCCAATGGTCGCCGCCGCCTCCACCAGCAGCCCGATCGCGATCGGCAGCCTCCTGCCGATGCGGTCCGACAGCACGCCCATCGGCAGTTGGAGCAGCATCTGCGCGATCAGATAGCTGGACGCCATGGCGCCGATCGCGTTCAGGGAGACCCCACGATCCCGTGCCGTCAGCGTCAGGAATGGGATCACCAGACCGACCGCGACCCCGGCCATGGCGGTCAACCCGAGGATGACGCGGAGTGGCGGGTGTTGGAGCACCCAGGGCAGCTTCATCGACGACTCCACCGGCCGAAGGCGCATCGGAAGGCGCCAGCAGAGCATCCACAACCAGGGAAGCATAGCAGCCGACCGGGGTACTCACACTGGCCAAATGGCCAGCGGAGGAGGGTGATGCGTGTTGCGTGTTGCGTGTTGCGTGTTGCGTGTTTTGTGCTTCGTCATGCGTCATGCGTCAACCGCCCCTCACCCCCGGCCCCTCTCGGACGGAGCCCACGAGGGGAGAGGGGAGTATTACGTATCACGCATCACCCTATCCCCGCTGCCGGGCCACCTCGACACGGGGCGGTTCACCCCGGAGGAGCGTGCGGAACCGCAACGCGGTCAGCAGGATCAGCGCGAGCGCCAGGATGGTAAGGACCGTCATGGCGACCGGCGCGCCGTACCGGTTCGCGATCGCCCCGGCCGGGAGCGTCCCCACCGGCAACAGCCCCCAGGTCAACAGGTAGACGCCGAGGACTCGGCCGCGCACGCTGTCGTCGACGCTGAGGTGAATCTTGGTGTTGTTGACCGCCAGGTAGATGGCGCTCAACGCACCGGCCAGGAAGGTGAAGCAGCACGCCAGCAGCGGCGACGGCGTCCACGAGAACGCCAGCACGACGGTGGCAAACCCGGCCGCCGTCCAGACCTGCACCCCCGGGAGCTCGGTCAGCCGCCGCCACCCCGCAACGAGCAGCGAGGCCAGCACCGCGCCCGCGCCGTTGACGGCCATGAGCAGGCCAAGGCCGGTGGCGCCGATCCGTAGCTCGTGCTCGGCGAAGACCGGCAGCAGGTTCGAGTACGGCATCACCAGCATCGTCGGCACCGCGGCGAGAATCATCAACCCGGTGAGGTATTCGCTGCGCCAGATGACCGAGAGGCCCTCGATCAGGCTGCCCCACAGCGTCCGACGCACCGCCGACGGCGACGGCCGTGTGGAAGGCAACTTCAAGGTAATGATGAAGGCCGCGACCTGCGATACGGTGCAGGCGACGAACGTCCCGACGACACCGAGCGAGGCGATCAACGGGCCGGCAAGCGCCGGTCCGACGACGCGCGTGGCATTCTGCCCGGCCGCGTTCAAGGCGACGGCATTCGCCAGGTCATGCGCAGGAACCAGGTTGGCCACCAGCGCGTTGCGCGTCGGGAAGACGAACGACATCGCGGTGCCGTTCAGAAAGGTCGCGACGAGCAGGTGCCAGGGGAGCATCCGATCGAGCACCAGTAGCAGCGCCACGACGGAGGCGATCGCCGTCACCACTCCCTGCGCCGTCAGCAGCACCAGCCGGCGATCGACACGATCGAGGATCACCCCGCCGGGAATTGAGAAGATGAGCGTCGGGATGCCGCCGAGGAAGCCGGTAAGGCCGACGAAGAACGGCGAGTCAGTCATATCGAGCGCCAGCCACCCGGCCGCGATATTCCACATCCAGAAGGCGGAGTTGGTCCCGAGCGTGCTGCCGAAGAGGATGCGGAACCCCGGATACGCGCGGAGCGAGTGTAAGACCGACGTCCCAGCCGGCATCGTGGCTCGCGCGGCATCGCCGTGCCCCGGGACCGTGGTTCTCCCCATGTCCTCCCACCCCTTGTATTGGTTCAACGTGTGGCGTCGCGTTCAGTGTGCCGCAGGGATCCTAACATGCCTTGCCTGGCCCAGGCAGGTGACAGTTTTGAACGTCGCGGGAAGGTCGAACATTCCGACGAGCTCACCGCGCGAGATGTGTGTGGCGTGTTCCGTGTTCCGTCTTGCTCCCCGCTCCCCTGGTGGGAGAGGGGCCGGGGGTGAGGGGGACGCATGCCGCAGCACGCATCACGGAACACGGAACACGGAACACGCATCACGCGTGACGTATGACGTGTGACGCATGACGCGATACGCTCGCTGGCTCGCGCCTTGCTCGGACGGCGTCTGGACGGGCAACCCGCGTGCGGTGCCGCCTGCGGTCCTGAGGAATATTCTGGAGGAGCCTGGTGCTACCCTACGCCGATGAGCCGCAACCCAGCGCGCGCCGATTGCCCGTGGTCACCCTCGCCATCATCGCCCTGTGCATCGCCGTCTTCGCGCAGGAGGTATCGCTCGGGCAGGAAGGGGCGCAGGCGTTCGTCGAACGATGGGGCTTCGTCCCCGCTGAGTTCTGGGCCGGCCGCAATCTGGTGACGCTGGTCACATCCCTCTTCCTCCACGGTGGCTTGCTCCACATCGCGGGGAACATGCTCTTTCTCTGGGTGTTCGGCGACAACGTGGAAGACCAGCTCGGCCACGGCACCTTCGCCCTCTTCTACCTGGCGAGCGGTATGGTGGCCAACGTCGTCTTCGCGGTCGCCTTCCCCGACTCCACCCAACCGCTGGTCGGCGCGAGCGGTGCGATCGCCGGGGTACTGGCCGCGTATCTCCTCCTCTTCCCGCGAGCCATGGTTCGGACCCTTCTCGCGTTCGGCCCGTTCATCACGCTGGGCCGAGTCTCGGCGGCCATCCTCATCGGCTTCTGGTTCCTCCTGCAAGTCATCCAGGGTGCCATCTCGGTGCTGCCGATCGCGCCGGAGTCCGACGTCGCCTTCCTGGCACACGTCGGCGGTTTCGTCTTCGGGCTGATCGCAACCGGGACGATCCGAGAGGTGCGCGATCAATCCCTCGGCGACTGGAGCGGCCGCCGCTGGTGGAGTCGCTCGTTCCGCAACTGGCTGCTCGTCGCGGTGGTGGTCACCGTCCTGCTCGCAGGGAGCCAACTGCTCCTCTCTGGCGGCGAGGCCGTGACCGGGGCGCTGGCTCGCCTCACCGTCGGGGCGGGCGTGGTCGCGCTGGCGCTGCTCGACGGCGTGGCTCGCCTTCTCGGGCGGCGCGGCATCCTCGGCACCGCCCCGCGCGCCAACAAGCTCATCGCCCTCGCCCAGATCCTCGCCGCCCTCGGCCTGGCCGGGACGCTGTTCACGGGGTAGAGGCGGTAGCCCTCACCCCCGTCCCCTCTCCCAACGTTGGGAGATGGGGCCAGTGGGCGAGAGCCGTTCCCCCTCTCCCCCTGTGGGAGAGGGGGCTAGGGGGTGAGGGGGAACCAATCCATCACCCGCCGCGCAGCATTCCCTCGGCCTGACGCCGCGTCAGCGTGGACGGGGTCAGGCGCAGTGCTGTGTCGCGCAGCCGGCAGGCGATGGGATGCTCCCACTGGAAAACCTGACCCATACGCCGGGCGAGGCGCGTGATCCGTGCCGTCCGCGGCTGGCGAGCCCTCTCATAGGCGCGCAGCGCCGCGACGATATCACTGCTCCCCGCCAGGGCGGCCGCCAGCGCGACTGCATCCTCGATCGCCTGACACGCACCCTGGCCCAGGTTCGGCGTCATCGGGTGGGCCGCGTCACCGAGCAGCGTCACCCGCCCCACGCCCCACCGGTCCACCGGCTCGCGGTCCAGGATGTCGTTACGCAGGATCTCAGACTCCGGCGTGGCGGCCAGCAACGCCTGGACCGGCTCCCACCACCCGGCGAATCGCTGCTCCAAATCCGCCTTGCGGCCCACAGGCGGATCGATCTCCCCAGCCGGCTCATTGGCCGTGGCCCACCAGTAGGTACGTCCGCCACCGACCGGCGCCATACCGAAGCGCGCTCCCCGCCCCAGCAACTCGATCGCCGCCCCTGGCGGCGCGGCCTCGCAGGTCGTGACCCCACGCCAGGCGGTGTAGCCCGCGTACCGGGGCGGGCCATCGGCCAGCAGCCGGGCACGCACCGCCGAGCGGATCCCGTCGGCGCCGACGAGCATGTCGCCACGCTCCGACTCGCCGGAGGACAGGTGCACCGTCACCCCGTCCCGGTCTTGATCGAAGTCGATGATCTCGGCGCCGAACCGCACCACGCCCGGGTCGAGGGCATCGACGAGCACCCGCAGCAGGTCCGCCCGGTGGATACCGACACTGGGCGCACCGAGGCGGCGGTCGATTTCCGCGCTTGGGATGTACGTCAGGGACTCACCGCGCCAGGAGCGGGTCTCAACCGACACGAGGCGGCTGCCAGCCGCCACGACCGGTTCGACCAGCCCCAGCTCACGCAGCACCGCCGTTGCGTTGGCCGCCAGCATGATCCCGGCCCCGGCCGGGCGCAACTCCGGCTGTCGCTCGAAGACGGTCACGTCGAACCCGCGCAGGCAGAGCGCACGCGCCGTCACCAGCCCGCTGATGCCGCCGCCGGCGATGAGTACCCGCACCTAATCCTCTCTCTCCTCATGCCCACACAAAGGGATCACGCCGGGCGACAGGCGGCGATGAGGGCGTCCACCCCGGCGGCCTCCGGCAGCGCCTCGGCCGCGGCCAGCAGCCGCTCGGCGGCGCCGTTCCCGAGCACCGGGTCGGTGAAACCGCGCATCTTCGCCAGCAGCTCATCGCGCGACAGCGGGTTGTCCGGGTGACCGCGCTGCTGCTCCACCGTCGCTTCCAGGCGCCGCCCGTCGAGCATCTCGACCACCAGCCGGCAGCCGAAGCGTCCCTCCTCGACCAGCGCCCGCTCGAACGCCGGGTCGATGACGAGGTCGATCCGCTGCATCAGGTCGCGCAGCGCCGGATCCTGCCACGGCTCCCCCTGGTAGCTCGCCGGGGTCAGGTCGCCGTGTCGGAGCGCGACGGCCACGACGAACGGGGTGCTGTGGTCGGCCGTCGCCCGGCTCTCGGGCGTGTACGCCGCCGCCGAGCCCTGCACCCCGGCCGCCACGCCGCGGTGCCCGTAGACCGTCGCCACGGCGATGTCGTCGACGTTGCCGACCTGTGGGTGGAGCTCGACCGCGGCCTGCACCGCCGCCTGGGTGAAAATCTGCGCCGGATACCGCTTGAGCATGTTGCGCGGCGTCGTGAAGGCGTACGGAGCGGTCAGCCGCTCGAACGGCGTCGGGTCGGCGTCGGACGGCAGGCGGTCGAACAGCGTTTCCAGCGCGTCCGGCGGCGCGGTGAACCCGGCACGCGCCAGCAGCGCCGCCTGCAAGCCCGCCTGCCCGGCGAAGCCGGGAGCACCCCCCTTCACCAGCGGGATCGCCAGCGACGGCTTGAGCCACGACTGGAGGATCAGTCCCCCAGTCGTGCCGGCCAGCCCGATCGCCGAGACGATCTGCTCGCGAGTCAGGCCGAGCAGCCGCCCCGCCGCGGCCGGCACGGCCCAGGCCACCTGACTGACCGAGTGGAGCCCGCGGTCCATCCAGCGATACGCCTCGGTCAACGCAGCCTGAATCTCATAGGCCACCACGACCGCCGTGAGCAGCTCCTGCCCGCTCGCCCCGGCCGCTTCCGCCGCCGCCAGCACGGCCGGGATCGCGTCAGAGAAATGGGCCGTATCCCGTCGCGGCGGTCCGGCGTAGAGGTCGTTCGCATCCAGGTCCCGTGCCAGCGTCCCATTCACCAGCGCCGCCAGCGGCAGATCGACGCGCTCATCCCCGCCGAGCAGCGTCGCTTCCGGCCGCCCGCCGCGCTCGATCGCATAGCGGCGCAGGATCACCGGTCCAGGTTCGCCGACCGCTCCCACCGCGCACGCAAGCGTGTCAGCCACCGCGCGCACGGCGGCCTGCACCACCGCATCCGGCAGGTCATCGAAACGCAACCCGAGCGCGAAATCGGCCATCCTCTCGGCGTGGAACATCGCCACCCTCTCTCGCCTGCTGCCAGCGCCACCCCCGCGGGGCGCCCCGGCAATTCTAGCGGGAACGGCCAAGTGGGCGTGCGAGCCACCTCGAACTGGGCTCGCAAGAACGCCGTCTTTGGAGTGCGGCGGCCCCAGCCGCCGCTGTGGTATGGCGCGGCCGCAGCCGCGCCCGGTTTGGTTTCGCGCAGGCGTCGGGACGCGGGCTGGGTGGTGTGAGGATCCGCGCGCTCGGCGCGTGCCCGGGGCTCAAGCCCCGGGCTGACAAGAAAAGCCTGCTGAAGCCGGCTGGGGCGACGCAGGGCTGGCGCCTCGGCATGAGGGATCCCGCCATCCGGCATGTGCCCGGGGCTCAAGCCGCCGGGCTGAATAGTGGGTAAGCCCACTGAAGGGGCTACGATGGCGACATCCCGGCGTATCCCGTTTGGCCGTCTGGCGGACACAGCATCCCCAGCCCCTTCAGTGGGCTTCGCCTTGTCAGCCCGGCGGCTTGAGCCCCGGGCACGCGCCATCGCACGGGAATCACCGGACCACCCACCCCACGTACCGTCAGCGGTAGGTGATCGATGCACCACCCGAGCGGCTATGGGGCCACGCCATGGGCCCGGAGGCAAATCCTCCGGGCCGACGCGGTCATCGATCTATCACGCCCCGTGCGTGGGGAGGTCCCAATGCTGGCCACCGTCCCAGGAGAATCCCCAGAAGTGCCAGCGGAACGCTTCCACCAGACTCCGCAGCGTCGCCTCGATCGCGCTCGGAATCGGCGCCCCGTTCGCGTCAAACCACGGGCTCACTCCCTGCTGCCCCTGCGGCGCCTGGCAGTTCACGTGCGTCGGCAGGTCGCAGTGCGGCCCGCCATCCCACGAGATGCCCCAGAAGTGCCAGCGGAAGGCCTCCACCAGGCTGCGCAGCGTCGCCTCGGTCGCCGCCCGGTCGAACTGCGTGCCCTGCACCCAGGGGCCGGGTGGGGTGGCCATCCCGGCGAAGGCGGCATGGCTGGGCAGGTCGGGATGCGGGGCGCCGTCCCACGACTGGCCGTAGAGGTGCCAGCGGAAGGCTTCGACCAACGAGCGCATGGTGGCGTTGATCTGCTCCGCCTTGGGAGTCCCGGTGGCGGTGAACCACTCCCCCTCACCCGGGTCGGGCGAAACGATGATGTCCCACATCGCCCGGAATGCATCCCCATCGGCATCAATCGCTTGCGCCGCGACTGAGTACACGCCAGGCGGGAGATCGACCTGCGCACTTACGGTGTTCGTGTTACTGTTGAACTCTCTGTCGCCGATGAGCATGGTCATCGAGACGACTGCGCTGTCCGAGTGAGCCGACGCGCCAATGGTGATCTGTCCAGGAGCGACGACGCTAAACGGCCCAGGCGTGAGAGAGTCGAAGACGGGCTTGATGCCGTTGCCGCCACCGCCACCACCGCCGCTACCGCCGGCCGACTCGACGAAGTAAGAGATGCTGCATCCAAGCTGGCCGCACGCGTTTAGGAGACGTTCCAGGAATTCTCGGTCAATACGGCTCGCGACGTTGAATCGTCCGGGAGCCTCAGCAATCAAGACGCCGACGATCACGCCGTCGCTTCGTCGCCAGACGGCTGCCCCACTCTGCCCGTCGTAGACATCGATGTCGTGATAGAGCAGGAACGGTTCAACACCGAGGAACGCTTGCTTGAAAGACAGCCACATCGTCCCATATGGCTTGTCTGCCGGGTAGCCGGCAATAGTGGGGTAAAACTGTGGGTCCCGAAGGGACGCGGTAGACAGGACACCGATTTGAAACCACCCCACCCGATTTCCGAGTGCTCGGGTGGGCAGCTTGAGCAGACCCCAATCCCAGTCAGGATCCGTACCTAGACTATTTCTCCAGCCGGATGGGACCCAAGCCCAGCTTGCATACTCATAGCCGTGCGGCTCGGACCAGCCGTCCTTACCTGGGACGACCCGCGCGTTTCCGATCCATCCTCCCCAAATAGGATCCCAGAGACAGTGCGCCGCTGTGAGGATGACGTCGGGACCAATAAAGGTGCCGCTACACTGACCCAACTCAAACATTAGCGAATCATAGAGTTCAAGGAACACCACGGCGGACGCTGGAAAGTCGTAGGTGGGTGTTACCCGCGTCCGCTCATCAGGCGGGAACACATACTGGTAATCGCCCTGTTCCTGTTCGCCGTTCGGCGGCGGGAAGCCACCGCCCGATGGTGGTTCGGCCGGCAACGGGCCGAGCGCGTGCACGTAACCAAACGGTTCCTCCGGCATCGGCGGTGGGGGACCGACCGGCGGATGCTTCACCCCCTCGGTACCGAGCCATTCGAGGCTATCCGTTTCAGCTCCCGGGTCACTCGCGACTGCCGGCACGGAGCTAGCCACCACCATCAAGAAAACAAGGACCGCCACTACCGCGCGGGGGACTCCCCGCTGCATCGCGCTCATTCCTTCTCCTCCTCACTGTCGCCGATGAGCCCGAAAACGCTTGTCGACATCTCACACGAATTCTACCACTCATGCACATCATGACGGACTGCACTAGTAGCCGTATCAGAGATAATATACCCAACCCAGCACATGCCAGGTTGGGTATCAACGTCGACGCGTCGCTTGCTCTGTGGCTTAGTTGACGGGCCTGGTGCAGGCTCGCGCCGCCACCTCACGCCCCGTGCGTGGGGAGATCCCAATGCTGGCCACCGTCCCAGGAGAATCCCCAGAAGTGCCAGCGGAACGCTTCCACCAGACTCCGCAGCGTCGCCTCGATCGCGCTCGGAATCGGCGCCCCGTTCGCATCAAACCACGGGCTCACTCCCTGCTGCCCCTGCGGCGCCTGGCAGTTCACGTGCGTCGGCAGGTCGCAGTGCGGCCCCCCATCCCACGAGATGCCCCAGAAGTGCCAGCGGAAGGCTTCCACCAGGCTGCGCAGTGTGGCCTCGGTCGCCGCCCGGTCGAACTGCGTGCCCTGCACCCAGGGGCCGGGTGGAGTGGCCATCCCGGCGAAGGCGGCATGGCTGGGCAGGTCGGGATGTGGGGCACCGTCCCACGACTGGCCGTAGAGGTGCCAGCGGAAGGCTTCGACCAACGAGCGCATGGTGGCGTTGATCTGCTCCGCCTTGGGGGTCCCGGTGGCGGTGAACCACTCCCCCTCACCCGGATCGGGCGAAACGATGATGTCCCACGCCGCTTGGAAGGTATCGCCGTCGGCATCGACCGCGGTGGCCTGCACCGTGTAGACGCCGGGAGCCAGCGAGACGTTCGCCTCGATCTGCTCACCCTGGCCGGAGAACGTCTGGCCGTTGACGGTGAGCTCAAGGGACGTGACGGCGCTGTCGGACGATGCGTGGGCGCCGACGCGGACCGTGCCCGGCGCGACGACCGCGAAGGGCGCCGGAGTCAACGCGTTGAAGACCGGCCGCACACCCGCTGCGGGCGCCTCGTCGTCCGGCGTGTCCTCATCCGGCGGGGTATCCCCCGGCTCCTTCTCAACGATTGCATCGAAGCTGCAGCCCATCTGCCGGCAGCCGAGCCGCAGCAGGTACAGGAAGTCGTCGGTGATGCGCGAGGCTTCGTTCCAGAGGGAGGTCGCATGGACGTGCACGCCGACGATCACGCGGTCGGACGCGCGCCAGACGGCGGAGCCGCTCTGGCCGCCGTAGGTGTCGATGTCGTAGTAGAGCAGGTCGCGGACGACCCCGGAGAAGGCGTTCGTCGCCCCGAGCCACATCGTGCCGAACGGCTTGTCGCCGGGGTAGCCGGCCATCCGTGGCTGGAAGTTCGGATCCTTCAGCGATTCGGTCGACAGTACCCCGATGGTGAACCAGCCGGTCTTCTTACCCAGCGAGTCGTCCGGCAGCTTGACGAGACCGTAGTCGTTGTACCGGCTGTTCCCGCCACTCTGGATCCACGCCTGCGGCACCCAGGACTGGGCAGCCAGCGCGCGGCCGAACGGCTCCTGGCCGGCGTTGTACCCCGGGAGGACCAGTACGTTGGCGACCCAGCCCTCCTGGCTGTCGTAGAGGCAGTGGGCCGCGGTGAGAACGACGTCCGCCGCGATGAACGTGCCGCTACAGAAGGCGTAGAACTCGCCCTTGTCGTTGAAGAGCGCCACCAGGGCCACGGCCGAGTACGGCTTCTGCGTGGTATCGGTGATGCGCGTCCGCTGGTCTGGCGGGAAGACCCTCTGGTAGTCGGCAGACGGTTCAGGTTGCCAGGCCAGCAACGCCTCCGCCCGCGACAGATCGTAGGTGTGGACCTCACCCGCCGCCTCCTCGGCCGCGGCTGCGGGGCTCGCGCCGACACCGATCCCGGTCGCTGTCAGGGTCATCACCAATACCAAGAGGAGCGCGAGCGCGCCCCCGGCACGCCGTCTCTCCATCACGGTCCCACGCCTTCCCTTCCCCGGCCGAGCACGTCCACACGTGGTCCCACCGTACCCGCCGCCGGTGCCGAAGCGATACACGAGGTGTACACGCCATGTTCCCCCACAGCGTCGGCGACCATGATACGTCAGGTTGTGACGATCGTGTGCCTGCAATCGCTTGATTAGGACCTGCGTCCAGTCGGACAGGTGCGCCGTGCAGCGCGCTGCGGTTTACTTTGATTGACTGATCAGTCAAGCAAGGAGCACGACTGATGACACCGACGCGCGAACAACGAGACAGCCGGCCTCGCACCCGCGGCCCACAGTTCGAGGAGCGCCGCCGCCAGATCGCGCTCGCCGCCGCACGCGTCTTCGCGACGAAGGGCTTCGCCGGCGCCACCAATCGCGACATCGCCGCGGAGGCCGGCATCAGTGCCGGCCTGATCTACTGGTACTACAACAGTAAGGAAGAGCTCTTCACGGCCATCTTCGACCAGTTCGCCCCGTTCTACGTCGTGCGGGACGCATTGGAGACGGCCGACGCGCTGCCGGTCGAGGAGGTGCTGCAGCGCCTGGCCAACGGCCTCTTCCGGGCGATCGGCCAACCGGAGTACGCCGCCATCCTGCGCCTCGGGTTGACCGAAGCGATCCGCTTCCCCGACGTGGCGGGCCACGTCGGGCACATGATTGCACGTCACCCGATCGGGGGGCTGGCGGCCTACTTCGAACGCCAGATCGCCGCCGGCCGAATCCGGCCGGTCGACCCCTGGCTCGCGGCCCAGGCCTTCCTCGGCAGCGTCCTCGGCTACGCCCTGCGCAAGCACGTCGTCGGGCATGACGACCTCCAGGAGGTCGACGACGCCGAGATGGCGGCCACCTTGGCCGGCTTGTTCACCCGTGGGCTACTGGCGGGCGACGGCACGGACGGAGGTCCCGATGGAACCGATCGTTGAGGTCGAGAACGTCAGCAAGCAGTTCGGCCCGATCACCGCGCTTGCCGGCGTCACGCTCGACGTCCCCAGCGGCATCATCTACGGACTCCTAGGGCCGAGCGGTTCCGGCAAGACGACGCTGATCCGCCTGATCGCCGGGGCAATGCGGGCGAGCGCGGGGCAGGTCCGCGTCTTCGGCCGACCGCAGCCGAGCCGCGCCAACGCCGCCCGCATCGGCTACATGACGCAGGCCGCGGCGCTCTACCCCGACCTCTCGCTACGCGAGAACCTGACCTTCTTCGGCACCCTCTACGGGCTGGACGACCGCCGCCTGCGCGAGCGCGTCGAGGCAATCGCCGCCGAGGTCGAGCTGGCCGACCGGCTCGATAGCCCGCTGCACACCTTCTCCGGCGGCATGCGCCAGCGCGCGTCCCTCGCCTGCGCCCTGCTCCACGAGCCCGACCTGCTCATCCTGGACGAGCCCACGGTCGGGCTCGACCCGGTGTTGCGCCGCGCCTTCTGGGAGCGCTTCCGTCGACTCGCGGCCGCCGGACGGACCCTGATCGTCTCCAGCCACGTCATGGACGAGGCCGACCGCTGCGACCGCCTCGCCTTTCTCCGTGAGGGACGCTTGCTCGCCACCGGCAGCCCGTCGGAGTTGCGCCAGATCACCGAGCAGGCGAACCTCGAAGACGCCTTCCTCGCCCTCGCGGCGGGCACCGGCAGCCTCCTGGAAGGAGGGGTCCGATGAACCTGCGCCGCATCCTGGCCCTGGCGACCCGCATCGTCCACCAATTCCGTCGCGACCGGCGCACCCTCTTCCTGCTCTTCGTCGTGCCGGTCCTGGTGCTGTCGCTCCTGGCCTGGATCTACCGCGGCGATGGGGCCAGCCCGGTAACCCTGGCCATCGTCAACGAGGGACAGAGCCCCCTCGCGGCCCAGATCGTCACTGGGCTGCAGGAGGACGCCTCGCTCACCGTGCGGGAGATGGACGCGGCCGCGGCCATGCGGGCGCTCGACCAGGGCGAGGTCGACGCAGTGCTGACCCTCCCGGCGGACCTCAGCCTCCGCCCGGGTGGACCGCCGCAGCAAATCGAGGTCACCCTCGACGGCTCCGATCCCAGCACGACCAGCGCGGTCATGGGAGCGCTCACCCGCACCCTGCCCGAGACGGTGGTACGCGCCGTCAACCCGGCCGGGCTGCCGATCCAGATTGAACCCCGCTTCCTGCACGGCGGACCGGAGTTCGACCGGCTCGACTACCTGGCGCCGGTCATCATCGGCTTCTTCGTGTTCTTCTTTGTCTTCCTGCTCACCTCCGTCTCCTTCCTGCGCGAGCGGAGTGAAGGGAGCATCGAGCGGCTGATTGTCTCCCCGCTCGGCCGGGGTGAGATCGTGCTTGGCTACATGCTGGGCTTCACGCTCTTCGCCGCGCTCCAGGGGGCGGTCACCGTCCTCTTCGCGGTCTACGCGCTGCGCATCCACTACGTCGGCAACCTGGGGCTGGTGTTCCTCTTCACGCTGCTCCTGACCCTCGGCGCGGTGAACCTCGGAATCTTCCTTTCAACCTTCGCCCGCACCGAGTTGCAGGTCGTCCAGTTCATCCCGCTCGTGATCGTCCCGCAGGCGCTGCTTTCCGGGATCCTCTGGCCGATCGACTCCCTGCCCGAGCCGCTCCAGTGGCTGGCGCACGCGTTGCCGCTGACCTACGCCGCGGAGGCGCTGCGCGGCGTCATGATCCGTGGCGACGGCCTCGCCGCCCTCTGGGTGAATCTGGCCGTGCTGGCCGGCTTCGCCGTGCTGATGATCGTCCTCGGCACCTCGACGCTGCGGCGCGAGGCAGCCTAGCGATGCGCGCTACGTGTGGCCATGCGCGCCCGTCAGGCGCCCACGACGACGAACGGGCTCACTGGCTCATGCCGTGAGCCCGTCGTTGCCGTCAAGAACGGACACCGTGAGCCCAGCAGTCTCGTGATCTCACGGACGCCGGGGTTCCGCGAGCGGTGCCACGGAGAGCGGAACGACGTCGAGCCCACCCGATGACTCGCCAGCCGGGGGTGCACCCGACTCCAGCGTCGCTCGCATGCGTCCCGCGAACTCCGAATACGGCATCTTGAACTTGTCTAGATCCTCGGGAGACATGGCTTCGGGATTCTCCTTCGCACGTTTCACAAACTTCGCCGGAGCCACGTTCTCGTCGTCCAGGAAGAGCCACTGACCGACGTCATCGTCTGTGAGTACGTACGTATCGGGAATCCGCTCGGTGTCGCTGGACAGATGCGGCAGCCGAAACTAGCGCCGCAGCGACGCCATCGGCCGCCAAGTCACGCGATTTCGTTTCCCCAGCTTCCGTTTTGTCCCGTATAGTCGAATCTGGGCATCTGTGCCCCGTACAACCTTTTCAGGTGTTGGGTGTCTAGCATCCGGTTGGTGCCCGGAGCCAAATCAGACGGGTTGACAACGTGAGGGGGCTCGCGCCGTGGCCCGTGCCCGGGGCTCAAGCCGCCGGGCTGAATAGTGGATAAGCCCACTGAAGGGGCTACGATGGCTACCGCCAGGCGTGTCCGCTCCGGCAGTCCACCGGGCGCAGCGTCCCCAGCCCCTTTAGTGGGCTTCGCCTGGTCAGCCCGGCGGCTTGAGCCCCGGGCACGGGCCGGGCGGCGGAACCGAACGCCGTGGGGTGGACCCTGCTGTATCACAGCCCACTTCGCAGGGCAGTGCTTGTCAGCCTGGGGGTGACTTCCCGGGCACGCGCCGAGCGGCAGGATCTCTACGGCACCCGCCCGTCACTAACTTCCTTTACACTCCGCACAGCACGCATGGTCGGGCCGTAGCGAAGGAGGAACGAACGCATGACATCCGAGCCCAGGCCGCGTTTCCACGCTGATGAACCGGTGAGGATCGCCGCCGGCTCGGTGAACCCGGCCAAGCGCGCGGCGGTCGAGCGGGCGGCTGCGGCCTACTTCCTCCGCCCCACGGTCGAGGCGGTGGACGTCCCATCGGGCGTCCCGGCCCAACCCTGGGGCGACGAGGAGACGGCTCGTGGCGCGCTGCGCCGGGCGGCGCAGGCTCGCCTGACGCTCGACGCGGACCTTGGCCTGGGCATTGAGTCGGGCGTGGTTGAGGGGCCTGGCGGAAGCCTCTACGTCGTCGCCTGGGCCGCTGCGATCGACCGTGCGGGCGTTCGCGCCTTCGGTGGCAGCGAGCGCTTCCCACTCCCGGCAGAGGTCGCGCAGCGCCTGCGAACGGGAGCGGAACTCGGGCCGGTCATCGACGACCTGCTCGGCACCCCCGGCACCGCCCGGCACGCCGGAGCCATCAGCCTGCTCACTGCCGGCCGCCGCGACCGCACCGACATGCTCACCATCGCCGCCCTCCACGCCCTCGCCGCTCTGCTCGAGGTCTGGCGCGGCGGGTTTTCCCGGCATTGACGCCACCCCTGCACATCTGAATCCCCCGATCGAACCCACCAAAAAGCCGCGCCACGGGTGGGGACGCCCGTGGCGCGGCTCGGGAAGGGAAGGGCTTGCTCGTTTACAGCGCATCCAGGGTGGCACCCACGGTGCGACGATGGTTGGTGGAGCCATTTCGGGCCACGGCGGCGTGTGGAGTCACGTCGTGCCGCCCGGATGCTAGGATCAGGTTACGCAGCAACATGCAACAGAAGCGACGCCCCCTGGACACGAACCGTTGCAACTGCGCAACAAACGGCGTCGCAGCGTAGATGGCACGAGGTTGTCACGCCACCCCGCCGGGATGAGGCGCGCTTGCCACGAGCTACCGGGCAGGATGAGCGTGAGGCGCCCCACATCTCTTCTCTGGACCGCGCCTCCGGTCGAGGGAGAGGGAACGGTGGGCGGGATCCCCGCCCGCCGGCACACGAGAAGAGGTCCACCATGCAGTACCGGTTCCATGGGAATGCCGCTCATGTCGAGAAGGCGCAGGAGCTGGTCCGCCGAAAGGCGCGACTGCTCGAGCGCCGGTTCGCGAACGCCGCCGACGATCTGAAGCTGCTCGACGTGGCCCTGCACTACCACGACAAGACCAACAGCTATCGGGCGCGGTTGTTGTTCCGTGGGCCGACGCAGCAGATCGCGGCCGACGGGCACGCCGACACGCTGGGCTACGCGATCCGCCGCGCCTTCCACGACCTCTACGATCAGGTGGATCGGTACCTCGCAGACCTCCAGCGCGAGCCTGAGATCCGGCGTGCGCAGTCGGAGGGACAGGCCGAGCGTGAAGCACGGCTGCGCGAGATGAAGCATGGGACGATCGAGCAGGGATCGGAGGAGGCCGATGTCGGATGACATCAAGAATCCGCGGAAGCACCCTGAGGAACCTCCGGAGGAGAACCCTCAGCTCGATGAGAACCCGGTCGTGTCGGCCCAAGATCTCCTGCGGACCGACCCGGAGGCCGCACGGCAGATGCTGACCCGGGAGCGGCGGGATCGCAGCCACGGCGACATTCAGCGCCCACCCCGCAACGACCCGCGCCATACCGCCCACAAGATCCCGCCGGGGCAGACCAACGTGCCCGCGGGCGGCACATCCGGCGGGGGTATGGGCGGCGGGTCGAGCAAGCGCCGCACTCAGGAGTGAGCAGCGCCCCCGACACGCACGACCGATGGGAGGATCGATGAGCATCAACGGCGAGCAGATCAGGCCGGGCATGGAGGTCGTCGGCGCCGATCGCGTGACGGTCGGCCGGGTCGAGCGGGTCGGAGCGGATGCGTTCCTCATCCGTCGCGAGCTCGAGCCGCCGCGTGTGCTGCCCTTCACGGCCGTGCGCGAGGTGGCAAACGGCGTCGTCACGCTAATGCTCAAGGCCCGGGAGGTTTCCAATTCAAGCCCGCCCACGACCGACCTCTACGCCCCGTTCCGCGAGATCATGCCCACACCGGGCATGGCGGTCGAGGGGTCGGACAGGAAGACGGTCGGCCAGGTAGCCGCGGTCGAGGGAAACCGGTTCATCCTGAACCGTCCCGGCAAGCTCGACGTCTACATCCCCTTCGACCTGATCAACGACATCCTCGGGGACCGGCTGATCCTCGACGTGCCGCCCACCCAGATCGACCGCATGGACTTCCCGGTGGTGTAACCCAGCGGCACCCGGGAGAGGAGAACGTATTATGGATCGGGAGCAGCTCCTGACTCTGTCGGACGCAGAACTGGACCAGCTCGTCGCCGAGGGGCGCATTACCCAGCAACAGGCCGACGAGATCATGCAGGTGCGGGAGCGCCGCGCCGCCGCAGAACGCGACCCGGACGACCCGCTCGACCCGACGGCCAGGAAGACGGCTGGCGGGTTCGGCTCGGGCCAGGGGATGGGCGTCCACTCGACTGGCCAGGAGCCCGGTGCCTACGACGAGCAGGGCAAGCCGCGCGACGACGATCCGGAGTGGCCTTACTGACCGGCCGGGCCTGTCGCCAGGCCGGTGCAACGCGCACCCGAGGATGGTAATGCTCCCGCGCGAGTAGCCGGCATCGTTCGACCGGCTACTCGCGCTCGATGAAGGGTTGCAACGTGTACCCCTCTGGCAGGCGCTCCCGCAGGTCGTCGAGGATGCCCGATAGGTCCGCGTCGGGTGGTCCGGTCAGCAGCAGGGGAAGCGCCTTCTCGGCGGCAGCCTCCGCCCGGCGCTCGCGGAGGTCGTCCCGCAGCACGATACCGTGGTACGCGAGCAGTGCCGCTGCCACCACGAACACGCCGAGTGCGGCGCTGACATCGGACACCAGCCCTCGGGCTGACCCAACCCCGAGGAGCACGGTCAGGATCCGGTAGAGCGTGACCGCGAGGCTCACCAGCACCGCGACAAGTGACGCCGCCAGCGTGGCGAAGAGGTAGACCCGGCGCGTCGTCGCCCCCCGCTCGTCGGCCGGGTCGGCCGAGACCCGCCGCGCTGCCATGTACCAGTGCCAGAGCCAGGCACCGGTGCCGACCAGCGTCAGGGCGACGAAGAGCGCCACCTGCCGCCGCCACCAGTCCGGTGGGGCCGTGACGACGCGGGTGCCCCCGAGCACTGCGTCCAGTAGCAGCCCGAGAAGGTACGCCAGCCCGACGCTGCCGAAGCCGAGCCCGACAAAGGCGACACCGTAGGTGTAGATGCGGCGCACCGACGCCTGCCGGGGCGCCTCGGTCATGCTGGCCGCCTCGGCCAGCACGATCCACCGGTGGTAGGCCCAGGCCGCGGCGAAGGGGAGCGCCCGCGCCAGCGGGTCGAGCAGCCGCCGGGCGAGCGCATCACCGGCCGGACGCGGTATCACCCCGAGGACCCACGCGAACGCCTCGTTGAGGAAGACCGCGGTGAAGACCAGCGTCGCTACCACGCCGACCAGGATCATCACGTACAGGTACGCGCGCCGAAGGACCGACGCGCGCTCGCTCAGCCCGCGCCACCCGGGCTGCCGGAGCAGCTCCAGCGAGACGCCCCAATGCCCAGCCCAGGCGAGCAGGCCCACCACCACACTCGCCACGCCACCGGCCAGTGGCCCGCGCCACCAGTCATCGCTCGGGACGATCGTCTCCCGCGGGAGCAGCACCTCAATGATCAACCGGAAGAGCGTACCCAGCTCAAAGAGAAGCTGGAGCGCTCCGATGAAGGCCGCCGCGTAGCGGTAGAGCCGCGGCGCCCAGGCGGCTGCGCCCCGCATCTCCACCGCGGCGGCATCGCCCCGTCGCACCCCGGCGTGGTAGACCCAGATGCTCGCGGAGACCACGACGAGGTCCAGCGGGCCGGCGAGACTGCCCGTCGGCCCCGGCACGCCCAGAGCCTCCCCCAACAGCCGCTGCACGAGAGTGGTTCCCGCGAAGAACGCAGCCAGGAAGGACCCGGCCAGCACGGCGCTCAGGTAGAGCGCGCGCACGGTCGAGCCGCGCTCGGCCTCGCCGTCCGCGTCCGGCCGCAGCGCTGCCCGCTCGGCCAGCCACCAGTGGAGCAGCCAGACCGGCAGCGCGACGATCGACACCGCGGCCCAGAGGCTGATCTGCCGGCGGATCGCCTCGCCAGGTTCGAGGATCACCTCCAACCACCCCAGCGCGATGGCGATCTGCTCCAGCCCGATGCGCAGGAGGTTCATCAGGCCCACGGCGAGCATCGCGAGCGACACGGCCGCAATGAAGTAGATATAGAGTCGCCGTGCGATCTGCACCTCGGCCCTCCCTACCTGTTCCCGGCCCGAGCACCACCGCCCACGCTGAGCACCGCGCCAGCTACAGCACGGTTAGCGGCTCGTCGACCTTCCACACGCCGTCTTCCCGCACCATGCGCACCGGACGCTCGTATGTCGAGCGGTTGAAGTCGATGCCTGACCCGTAGAAGAACTCGACCGTCAGGTAGAGCGTCACCCGGTCCCCATCTCCCACCGACCGGTCGATCCGCACGCGCCGCTCGGACGGGTACTGCCCCGCGCTGGCCACGAACCGGGAGAAATCGCGGAAGGGCATGTCCCCTTGCGCTCGGGCGGAGAGGTAGTCGTACGCCTCCTCGGCCCGGCCCTCCTCCACCGCGATCAGATAGCGCTGCAAGACGTCCTCGGGCGATCCTTCGGGGAACCGGGTGGGCTCGGTGGAGCCCAGCGCCAGCGCAGCCACAACGGCCAATACCACGAGCCCGAGCACCCCCAGGCCGATGATGAGGACCGACCGTTCGGCCCGACCCATCGGGTTCGCTCCCTTCTCCTCAGCTCTCGCCCGGCGTCAACGCGCTCCCTTTGCCTCAAGGGGACGATGTGGGATTGTAGCAGCTCGCCGGACTGCGGAGGGTGCGACGCTGCGCGACCCGGCCTACTGCGCATCGTGACGGAATATTGCCCCCATGATACTGCACGCCCTTCCGCGCCCTCTGACAGCCACACTGAGGCTTGTACCGTTCACACATCCGCGGACTTTGGGCCTCAGGGTTGACACACGCGTATGAGGAGAACCCGCCGGGTGGGTGCCCGAGGGATTTGGAGGTTGACGAACGAAATGGGGGTACGCGGTCGGCACGTGCCCGGGGCTAAAGCCGCCGGGCTGATAGCTGGTAAGCCCACTGAAGGGGCTGTGATGGCGACATCCCGGCGCATTGGATACGGCCACCGACCGGACCCCGCGTCCCCAGACCCTTCAGTGGGCTTCGCTGCCTAGCCCGGTGGCTTTCGCCTCGGGCACAGGCCGAGCGACGGGACCGGCGCATCGGGGGCTGAGCCGTACCGCGATCCCAGCCGGCTTGAGCCGGCTTTTCCTTGTCAGCCCGGCGGCTTTAGCCCCGGGCACGCGCCGGGTGGTGGACCCCAACGCCAGCACCGGGCGCGCCTCGCCCTTTACCGCCCGTCGCCTTCCGGCTCCGCCTGGAAGGCGACGCGCACGCGGCCCGGGCGGTGGCCGGTCATCGTGAGGACGGTGAGCCGCAGTGGGCCGGTCACGACCGAGTCCCCTTGGACCGGGATGCGCCCCAGCCGGTCGGTGATCAGCCCGCCGACGGATTCCGCCTCGACCGGGCCGATGACCTCCGGTTCCAACTCCAGCCGGTCGAGCAGATCGCCGACGGAGGCACGACCGTCGACCTCCAGCACGCCCGGCGAGACCTCGCGGAACGGCTCGTACCCCGGGTCGAACTCGTCGGTGATCTCGCCGACCAGCTCCTCGATCAGATCCTCCAGGGTGACCAGGCCGGCCGTGCCGCCGAACTCGTCGACGCAGATGGCCATGTGCGTACGCCGGGCACGCAACTCGCGCAGTAGTTCGTCGATCGGCTTGGCATCTGGCACGAAGTAGGCCGGGCGCACGACCTCCCCGCATGGCCGCGCCGCCGCATCGGGATCGCTCCAGAGGATACGGAAGACATCCTTGACGTAGAGGATCCCGACGATGGCATCCAGCGACTCCTGGTAGACCGGGATGCGAGAGAAGCCGGTCGTGAAGAACCGGTCGACCGCCTCACCGAGCGTGGTGGATGCCTCCAGCGCGACCACGTCGACCCGCGGGACCATCACGCTCCGGGCGGTGGTCCGGCCGAACTGGAACGCCTCCTCGATCAGGTCGGCCTCCTCGGCCTCGACCAAGCCCTCGTCCTCCGCGGTCTCCAGCATGGCGAGCAGCTCGTCGGCGGTCAGGCCGGGGAGCGATGCCCGGCTCTCCACGCGAAGCAGCCGCAGGATGAGGTTGGTCGTGGCGGTCAGCAGGACCACGAACGGCCGCATCACCGTAGCCAGCCACTGGACCGGCCGGACGACGATGAGCGCCAGCGTGTCCGCCCGGCGGACGGCGAGCGTCTTCGGGACGAGTTCGCCGAAGATGATGCTGACGAACGAGATCGCGCCGGTGACGACGACCAGCGCCAGCCCCTCCGCGTTGCTCTGGATGAAAGGTACGCCGCTGTCCGCCAGCCAGGCGCCCAGCACCTCCACCAGGCTGACTGCGCCCACAGCCGATGAGAAGAAGCCGGCCAGGGTGATCCCCACCTGGATGGTGGCGAGGAACGCGCTGGGGTTCTCATTCAAGGCGAGGACTTGCGCGGCCGCTTCGTTGCCGTCGTCCGCCAGGGCGCGCAAGCGCGTCTTGCGTGCCGACACGATGGCGATCTCCGAGGCTGCCAGGACCGCGTTGATCCCCAGCAGCACCAGGATGATCGCCACTTCCACGCCCACCATCGCTGATCACCTCGCATTTACCAGCGCGCCCGATCACCCAGGCCGGCGGCCACGACCGGCGTCACTCCGTCCGCCGCACCTCGACTCCGGCCAGCCGCTCAAGCGGCTTCACCAGCGCCACCATGTCCTCGTTCCCGAGGCCCAAGGCTCGCCCTTCTTTGAATGCCTCCTGCGCCACCGCGCCCAGCATGAGCCGTACGTCGAGCGCAGACCCCACCTCGTGGATGAGGCCCAGATCCTTCAGGATCAGGTTGATCGGCGTGCCGCCTTCGAACTGCCGGTCCATGATCAGCGGCAGCCCGCGCGTCAGCATCCGGCTGCTGCCGAAGCTCGACTGGAGCACGTCGAGCAGCGCCTGCGGGTCGGCCCCCGCCTTCACGCCGAAGACGACCGCTTCGGCGACGGCGGCCATGTTGATCCCGACCAGCAACTGGTTCACCAGCTTGACCACCGTGCCGGAGCCGGAGGGGCCGACGTGGTGGATGTTCGTCCCCAGCGCCTTGAGCACCGGCATCGCCCGATCCAGCACGTCCTTGTCGCCGCCCACCATGATGGTCAGCGTCGCCGACTCCGCCCCGGCCGGGCCGCCGCTGACGGGGGCATCGAGAAATCCCGCGCCCCGCTCCTGTGCCGCGGCGTAGAGTTGCCGGCTCAACGCCGGGCCGACGGTCGAGCAGTCCACCAGGATCTGCCCCTCGCGCGCCGCCGGGATCAGGCCGTTCTCGCCGAGGTAGACCTCCTCGACCGTGGCGGGGGTCGGCAGGCAGGTGAACACCAGATCGGCCGCTTCGGCGACCTCCCGCGGCGACGTCGCCGGCTTCGCGCCCTCCCCGCTCAGTTCCTCCACGACGGCACGGCTCCGGTTGTGGATCGTGACCTCGTAGCCAGCCCGCAGCAGGTTGCGGGTCATCGGCTTCCCCATCTTCCCGAGCCCGATGAACCCCAAACGCATCATGCGCCTCCTTTCGTCGCTCCCCACCATTCCAGCGCGGCACACCGCGTGCCCCACACGTCACGACACGGCATTCTGGCCGCACTATGCGCGTTCCCTCACCCCGGCGCAAGGTCGCGCAACGCCGCCGGACGGCGGTAGACTGCGGCCGGACGATCGAATCGTGGAGCGAGGGAGGGCCACACGTGACGACGCGGCAGACCGAACCCGAGCCGAGCTGGGACGCCCGGGGCTACGATGCGCACTTCGCCTTCATCTGGGAGTACGGCAGCGACTTGATCGACCTGCTCGCTCCCCAGCCGGGCGAGCGGATCCTCGACCTCGGCTGCGGGACCGGACACCTGACCCGCGCCATCGCCGACCGCGGCGTGCACGTCACCGGCATCGACCGCGACCCTGCCATGATCGCCCAGGCCCGCGCGAACTACCCGGATCTCCCCTTCGAGGTCGGCGACGCCACCCACCTGGCCCCCGATCGCCCGTTCGACGCCGTCTTCTCTAACGCCGTGCTCCATTGGATCAGCGACGCCGAGGGCGCCGCAGCGTCCATCCGGCGTGCGCTGCGGCCTGGCGGGCGGCTCGTCGCCGAGTTCGGCGGCCATGGGAACGTCGCAGCCGTCGTCACTGCGGTGGCGGACGCTGTCGAGGCGGCCGGCTATACCCCCGTGCGCACCCCGTGGTACTTCCCGAGCATCGGCGAGTACGCGACGGTACTGGAGCGCCATGGTCTGGAACCGATCTGGATGGCCCTCGTCGACCGGCCGACGCCCCTGGACGGTGGGGCCGACGGGCTGCGCCTCTGGCTCACCATGTTCGGCGATCGCCTGCTGGCCGGCGTCCCCACCGACGCACGCGACACCGTCATCCGCGCCGTTGAGGAGCGCCTCCGCCCCGATCACTACCGCGACGGCACCTGGTACGCCGACTACCGCCGCCTCCGCCTCATCGCCATCGCCCGCTAGGGCCGATCACCCGCCCGCTGCGGACCGACGCAGCACGGAATACGCAATTCGCCCACTCATGCCTTCCGACCAACCCGGTCCCGCCTCCGCTCGGCGACGATGCCGCCGCCGAAAATGACCACGTTCGCCACCAGGTAGACGAAGACGAGGAAGGTGACCGCGCCACCCAGCGGGCCATAGACGCTCTGGAAATCGCCCACCGTCGTTATGTACAGCCCAAACCCCACCTTCGCCAGCTCGAACCCCACCGCAGCGAACAGCGCGCCCGCCCAGAGATCGGCAAACTCCGGCCGCAGGTTCGGCACCAGCCGGTAAAGGAGCAGGAACACCATGAACGACGTCGCCAGCGGCAGCAGGAGGAACACCACACCCCACGCCACGCGGATCAGCAGCCCGTCGAAGTAATCGCTGGCAAACGTGCGGACGAGCCGGAGCCCCAGCGTCAGCAACGTCGAGAAAATCAAGAGCGTCGGGACGGAAATCATGGCCAGGAGGTCAACCGCGCGTGCGTGGACGAAGGAGCGGGTACCGGGGACATCGAACACCCGGTTTAGCACACGCCGGAGCGCCCCGAAGACGCCGCTCGCTGTCCAGGCCAACCCGATCAACCCGATCAGGCCGAACACTCCCCCACCTGGGGCACCCAGGTCGTTGAGCAGCCCCTCGACCGGCTCTTGCAGCCCCAACTCCGGCGGGATCTGCGCCAGCACGGCCTTGGTGATCGTCGCGTTGACGTTGGGGTCGCGCACGAACCACCCGAGGACGGCGACCGACAGGAGCATGAGCGGGAAGAAGGAGAACAGCACGTAGTAGGAGATCGCCGCAGCGTAGATCTGTCCCTGTAGCCCGAAGAAACTGCGCCCGGCGCGCCAGAGCAGGTCAATCGCATAGATGCGCCGGGCGGGGGAGAAGATGGCGATCACAGCCCGGCGCAGCCGCGTCGCGCCTGTACGGTCTCCCCGCCCCTTCGCCGCCGTGCTCACCGTCGCGCCGCCACTCCGTGATGCGATGCACTGTCCTGGCCACACCCACAGTATAGCCCGCCGCCCGAGGCGCCTTTCCCCTCAGAGCTGGCCGAAGAAGCGGCCGATGAGGCGACCAGTGCCGATCCAGAAGTCCTGACCCAGCAGGAAGATCGCCAGGATCGTCGCCGTGATGACCACGGCATCCACCGAGCTGCGCCCCTCCTTGGCCCAGTAGACATCCTGAAGGTGCAGCCAGAGTGCAAACTCATCGAGCGTAAGCGCCGCGCCGACACCGAACAGCACCGACAGCGTCGTCCGCCACTGCGGCGCATCGAACGCCAGCGCCAGGTAGCCTGTGATCAACAGGAGGAGGATGCCCCACACCAGGTGGTGGATGTGCAAACTCCCGACGGTGATATTGCGCAGCCGACCCTTATCGTCGTGGATGGCGTGGGTGATGACGCGCACGATGATGAAGGTAACCAGGAACGCGATCAGGATGAAGAACTCCGGTTCTTTGCCGGTGTCGACAATCGCGCGTTCGTAGAGGCGCGCAATATCGTGGCCGAGCCGCTCCATCGATCCTCACCTCCCGGCGATACATGGGCCATGAAGCGGGATTATTGCACGAGGCGTGCACCCGCACGCGCGGGTGTGCCGTGGTTGGTGTCAGGGGGTAAACCCCGGACTGGGCAACGATGTCGGGTGCGACGGCCCCAGCCGCCGCTTTGGCATGACGCGGCACGATGCGGCGCCGGGGTTTTCCGCGCCGCCGTTGGGACGCGAGATGAGTGGTGCGACGGATCACACGGCGTGGCCCGTGCCCGGGGCTAAAGCCGCCGGGCTGAGAAAGCGAAGCCCACTGAAGGGGCTGGGGATCGTGCGCCCGGTGGGGTGCTGGAGCGGATCCGCCTGCGCGTGGTCATCGTAGCCCCTTTAGTGGGCTTACCCAATGTCAGCCCGGCGGCTTGAGCCCCGGGCACGTGCCAGGCGGTGTACGCCGTATCATCTGGGTCTCGGCCCTGCGGCGCCCCAGCCGGCTTCAGCCGGCTTTGGTTGTCAGCCCGGCGGCTTTAGCCCCGGGCACACGCTGAGCGGCGGGACCGGCACATCGGGATCTGATCCGTACCGCGATCCAGCCGGCTTCAGCCGGCTTTCCTTGTCAGCCCGGCGGCTTGAGCCCCGGGCACGGGCCACGGCACGGGATCCTCGCACCCGCCCCCGGGCGCGATCACCCTCTCGGAGAGCCCCTTCTTATCCCGCGCGGCACGAGCGGGGCTGTCAACGAGGAGAACGCACCACCCCTCAGCGCAAGTAGTTCAGCGGGTCGACGTAGACACCGTTCTTGATAACGACGAAGTGCAGGTGCGAACCGGTCGAGGCGCCGGTGCTGCCCATGGGGCCGAGGTACTGGCCCTGGGCGACCCACTGGCCGACGCTGACCGCCGGGCGTGCGTTCATGTGGCCGTACCAGGTGACAAGGCCGTTCCCGTGGTCGATGGCGACGGCGTTGCCCAGCCCGCCGGTGTTCCACCCGGCGAAGATCACCACACCGGCGTCGGCCGCGACGATCGGCGTGCCGAAGGCGTTGGCGATGTCGAGGCCCAGGTGGAAGTGTGCGTAGCCGGCGTACGCCGGTTCCATCCAGAACTCGGACGGCCCGAAGTACTGCGTGATGGTTCCAGCCGCTGGCCAGACGAAACTGCCGGTCGCACCGTAGCTCGGCGCAGGAGCGGCCGGTGCAGGGGCCGGCTGGTTCGACGCCGGCGGCTCCGGCGCCGGTTCCGGCTCGGGCGGCGGCGGCGGTGCCGGTGGGTGCCCACCCGGGATCATCACCTGCTGCCCCACCCGCAACTGCCCGCCGGCGCCCAGGCCGTTCAACGGGTAGTCGAGGATTGCCTCTGGACCAACCCCGTAGTGCTCTGCCAGGCTCTCGACGGTATCCCCCTCCTGGACGGTGACCATCACCCCGTCGGTCGGCAGGATCGCCAACGGCTGGCCCGGCAGGATCAGGTCGCCGTCCGGCAGGCTGTTGGCCCAGACGATGGTGCTCGGCTGCAACCCGAAGAGCTGGGCGATCGTCCAGAGGGTGTCACCCGGCCGGACGATGTAGGTCAGCACCTGGTCGCGCGTCGGCATCGTTCCGCCCGGGACCATCAACAACCGGTAAGGCACCAGGTCGGCGTTGTGCTCCACGTTGTTCGGCTCGTAGCCGGTGATGTCCTCCACCTCGACGCCGTAGCGCGCGGCGATGCTCTCCAGCGTGTCGCCGTCGTGCACGACGTGGAGCATGCCATCGACCGGCGGGACACGGATCTGCGTCCCCTCCGGCAGCGGCTCGGCCGGGTTCGTCAGGCCGTTGGCCCAGAGGATCGTGCTGACGTCAAGGCCGGTCTCCTCGGCCACGTCCTCCGCCGTCTGCCCCTCGGACACGACCACGGTCTGGATCTGCAACTGGTCGGGTGCCACGGCACTGGCGAACTCGGAGACGTAGCCGTTCAGCACGCCAGAGGCGAGGGTTGCGAGCGGCGGGGTGCTCAGCCCGGTGCCGGCGTATCGCACCGAGGCACCGGGCGCGACGGCGTACGCACGGACGTCGCCGAGCGCGTCGATACCGCCCGGCTGGACGATCGGCCCGTCGGTACTCCAGTAGCCGCGCCCCGCCACAACGGCGACGATAACCGCCAGCAGCAGCGCGTGCACCAGCACCCGCGTGCCGGTCGCCCCAAGCACCACGCGGCGCGCCCGCGGCGGGGACTCCGCCTCTGGCCGCGTCGCGGTCGCCGTCGCCCCAACCGCGCGGTACTCGACGACTTCCGGCGCGGTCCAGGTCCGCCGGGCAGCACTTGCCTCAACCCGGCGGAGGTACGCCTTCAGCTCCGGGTCCAGCAGGTCGTCACGGTCGTCCGCAAAGGAGAGATGGCCGGTGGAAGGACGATGCACCCCACCGTCGACCGCGGCTCGCCACGCGGACGGTGTGGTGTCGGGGCTTGGTGTCGCTGGTGGCGCCGGGTCCCCATCCGGCCGCCAGCCGAACCGTGGTTCGGGCATCGCCGCACCGTGCACCCGCGGCGGGGCACCATCTTCCCTTCCCATGGCGCCCACTATACCCGGGGGCGGGTGTACAGACAAGAATGTGCCTGAAAGTCACCATAACCGATCGACCGAAGCGAGACAGCGCGGACCGGCGCACGGACGGTTAGGCGGTCGGCTCCGGCGTCGGCGTCGGGGGCGGCGGCTCGGGCAGCCCGAGCAAGGCGCGCGCGTCGGCGTAGCGGTCCTGGCTGCCCAGAATCACCGCGATCTGGACGCCCGAGGGCGCCCGGTACGCGACCACCAGGCATTGCCCGGCCTGCTCGGTCGTCCCGGTCTTGATCCCGAAGACCCCGTCCTGCGCCAGGAGCTGGTTGGTGTTCTCCAGCCGGATCACCCGGGCCTTCGGCCCGCCGACGCGCACCTGCGCCCGCGGCATCGCCACGATCGACACCAGGACCGGCTCGCGCAGCAGCGCGCGCGCGGCGATCACCATGTCCCGCGCGGTGACGACCTGCCCCTCGGCATCGTCCCCGCTTGGCTCTATGAAGTGGCTCCCGGTCATACCCAGGTCGGCCGCGACCGCGTTCATGGCGGCGACGAAGCGCTCCACCGGCGGCTGATCTCCCGGCAGCCGCTCGCCGATCACACGGCTCAGCGTCTTGGCTGCATCGTTGCCCGACGGGAGCAGCAGCCCGACCAGCAGGTCGTGCACGGTCACCGTGTCCCCAGCCTGCAAGCCCATGTGGGACTCGGCCACCGGGTCGACCAGATCCTCCTCCTGGACCGTCAGCACCTCCTCCAGTCCCGCATGGCGCAGGACCGTGAGCGCGGTGACGATCTTCGCGGTGCTGGCGGGCGGCAGTGGCTCGTCCGCATTACGTTCGAAGAGAACCAGCTCCGGCTCAGCCTGGACGAGGATCGCCGCCCGCGCCGAGAGCGGCAAATCGGGCGGGATCGCCGCGACCGGCGGCGTCGGCGTTGGGGTCGGTGTCGGGAGCACCGGCGTCGGCGTAGGCGTGGCGACATCCGCCACCGGCGTCGCGGGTCGGCGCCCGGTCGCCAGTGCGAGCGGGTCGACACCCCCCACGTATCCCCAGACGGTGGCGGTCGCAAGCACCAGGCTCAGCAGGAGCAGCAGGCTGCCGAGGAGCAGCGAGCGGGTTCGCAGCGGTCGTCGCACCCAAACGGTCCGTTCACGCGGACAGCATCCCAACCCCGGCGAATTGTACCCCGTGCCACCGAGACACGGCCGGGGGGGTGGCCCTCACCCCCTCCCCCCTCTCCCAACTTTGGGAGAGGGGGTTCTAAAGTGCGGCGGCTGGGGCCGCCGCACGCCAAACACATTCCCCCTCTCCCCTTGGGGGAGAGGGGGCTAGGGGATGAGGGGTAACCGCCGCCCCTACACCGCCTCGGATTCGGAGTGGGTCGCCTGGGAGAGGGGGATAGTGGCGCGGACGATCGTGCCGTCGCCTGGACAACTCTCGACGGTGAACTCGCCGCCCACCTGGGTGATGCGCTCCCGCATGGTCGACAGGCCGAAGCGGTGTGATTCGCCCAGCACGCGCTCCACTTCGAAACCGCGCCCGTCGTCGTGGACTTCGAGGGTAACCATGCCCCCCGCCACCGACAGCCGGATCGCGAGCGTCTTGCATCCCGCGTGCTTGCGCGCGTTCGAGATCGCCTCTTGCACCATCCGGAACAGGGCCGTCTCCACCCGAGCGGCGAGCAGCGGAAGCGCCTTGGGCACGGTCAACTCGACGTTGAAGAGGCGCTCCTTGCGCAGATCCTCGGCCAGGTGCGACAGCGCCTCCACCAGCGTCCGGCCTTCGAGCGGAGCCGCCCGCAGGTCGTGCACCGAGCGGCGCGCCTCTTCCAGGTTGCCGCGCGCCAGCGACAGCGCCCGCTCCACCAGCGGCCGGTACTGACGGTCGTCTTGCGGGATCTCCAGGTCGAGCCGCTCCAGGTAGAGGATGATGCCGATCAGCCCCTGCGCCAGGGTATCGTGGATCTCCCGCGCGAGGCGATTCCGCTCCTCGGCGATCGCCAGGCTCTGTGCCTGACGGTAGAGGCGGGCATTCTCGATGGCCACGACCGCGTGGTTCGCGATCGTCATGAGCAGCCGCGCGTCGCACTCCCGGTAGCGGTGCGGCACGTAGCTCTGCGCGCTCAGCAGGCCGATGACCTCGTTGCCCTGGATCAGCGGCGCGGCGATGACGCTACGCACCTTCGTGCGCGGGTGTCCCACGCTGCGCATCGCCGGCGCTTCGGCATCGAGCACGTCGCCGACCATGACCGGCTGCCGCTCCTCCAGTGCACGGCGGAAGACCTCGCTGTACTGGAACGCCCGAACCGGGGCGTAGCGCTGCCCGCCGTCCGCGATGAACTCCAGGTCGAGCAGCCCGTCCTCACGGGTCAACCCGATGATGAACGCGTCGGTCGGCATCACGCCGCGGATCTCGTCGTAGATCGCCTGGAACACGTCGTCCAGGTCGAGGCTCGACGAGATGACGCTGGAGATGCGCTGGAGAATCGCCAGCTCCGCGATCTGCCCCTGCGCCTGCTGGTACAGGCGGCTGTTCTCGATGGCGCTGGCGGCCTGATCGGCAAGCAGACTCAGGAGTGTCTGGTCCTCCTCGCTGAAGGCACCGCGCGCGGACGACCCGACCAGGAGCACGCCGATCGGCCGGTCGCGCACGCGCAGGGGAACGACCAGCATCGAGCCGAAGCGCGTAGCCCGCTTGATCTCCTGCCCGAGTCGCGGGTCACGCCGCACGTCGGAGCTGACCGCCGGCCGGGCGCGGCGGAAGCAATAGCCGGAAAGCGAACCGTCGAGCGGGACGACCTCGCCGAGGCGCAACCCCTTCGCGTCGCCCGCCTCGGCGATGAGGCGCAGGCTCTCCGTCTCCTCGTCGTAGAGCCGGATCACCGCGGTATCGGCGTGCATCAACCGCCGCGCCTCTTCGACCAGGACCGTCAGGGTCCGGTCGAGATCGAGGTCGCTGGTCATCGCCGCGCTGACCCGCTGCAGGCTGATGAGCCGCTCCTCGCCCCGGCGCAACCGTTCCACCTCGGCGCGGTATCCCTCGGAGACGGCGTCGACGGCGTGGCGGGCCGCCTGCGCAACCGCCTCCCGCGTCCACGCGGCGATCGCCTCCGGCGCGCCGGGGATCTCCCGCACCTCGTCTTGCAGCATATCGCCGATGGTGTACAGGCAGGTGATGACCCGCCCGACGTCCTCCGCACCGCCGAGCGCGCCCACCAGGGACGCCACCGCGGCTGGAGCCGGGCCGCTCGCTCCGCAGTCGAGACCATCGAGGTAGTCGAGAACCTGCCGGCGCTGCTCATCGGTGGGGAGAGCGGCAAAAGTCGGGGAGAGCGCCGCGAGGTGCGGAGTCACACGGTCCGCCAGGGCTTCCACCCGCAGCCGCATCCCGTTCACACGCGCACCCTGCGCATCCACATCGGCCCCCCCGTCTTCCCTACCCTACCCTGGCCGGGAGCGCGCACCAAAGAGGCTTCGTTCCGGGCGGCAAGGAAGGATCCCACGAAGATCGCCGGGCTACCGATTCTACCGCCGCTGTACCCCCCAGACAAGGGAACCACCTTAAGAAAGCGAGAGATGAATGTACGAGATCGACAGCTTCGCCCCACGCACCCGCCACCCCTGCGACATGGGTCGCCGCGCGGGAACACGCAACCGTCCCGCCGCCCCGACGACGCCCCCGCGCCGGCAGTCGCGGCCGGCACTCTGCGATGACCGTGGCACCAACACCGGACGCGCCGCGGGCGATACAGAGCCCGAGCCAGGGCATCACACGGCGCGATCTGACACGCCTCGATGATGGAACGAACCGATGAGGGAGTGGACGATGAAGACCCGACGAGCGGCGATCTACTGGGGCATGGCCGTGCTCTTGCTCCTGCTGGCCATCGCCCCGGCTTGTAGTGTGACCCGCGGCGGGGGTAACGGCGGGACCGGCGACGCCGGCGCGGCCCCGACGGCGACGAGCGGGACACCGGGCAGCAGCCCCCCGCCCACGTCGAGCGTTAGCACCAGCCCGACCGCGCCACCCAACGTTGCCGTGGCCCAGCCGCTGAGCGGCGACTTCATCGGCGCCGTGATCGCGGTCAGCCAGCGGGTCAAGCCGGCGGTGGTGCAGGTGACCAGCGAGGAGACGCGCTTCGACCAGTTCAACCAGCCCTTCACCGTTCCCGGGGGCGTCGGCTCCGGGATCATCTATGATCCGGCGGGCTACATCCTGACCAACAACCACGTCGTCGCCGGGGCCCAGAGCCTGCGCGTCTCCCTGCCCGACGGCCGCTCCTTCCCGGCGGACGTCGTCGGCACCGACCCGCAGACCGATCTGGCCGTGCTCAAGATCGACGGGCAGAACCTGCCCACCGCACCCTTGGGCGACTCGAACAGGCTCCAGGTTGGTGAGTGGGTGGTGGCTATCGGCAACGCGCTGGCGCTGCCGGGCGGGCCGACCGTCACCGTCGGGGTCGTCAGCGCGCTCAACCGGACGGTGCAGGAGCCCGGCGATAGCGGGGAGGCCGGCCCCTTCCTCTTCAACGTCATCCAGACCGACGCGGCGATCAACCCAGGCAACTCCGGCGGGCCGCTGGTGAACCTGGCCGGCGAGGTCATCGGCATCAACACCCTCGTCGCGGGGACGACGCAGTCGGGGTTCCAGGCGGAGGGGATCGGCTTCGCCCTGGCCATCTCGACCGTCAAGCCGTTCGCGGATGAGTTGGTCGCCACCGGCAAAGTGACCCATCCCTACATCGGCATCCGCTACACGCAGTTGACGCCCGCGATCGCCGCCCAGCTCGGCATTGAGGGGGCAATCAGCGGCGTGGTGGTGATCGAGGTGGTCGGGGGTTCCCCGGCCGAGCAGGCCGGTTTGCAGTCCCGCGACGTGATCACCGAGATCGACGGCCAGCCACTGACCACCGAGTCGTCACTGGCGGAGATCGTCAACACGCACCGCCCGGGCGACACGATCACCCTGACCGTCATGCGCGGGTCACAGGAGACGCAGGTGCAGGTGACGCTCGGCACCATGCCGTCATAGCCATAGCCGCCCCCAGGGATCGGCGCGCCCCTGGCGAGGCTCCGCGGCGGTGATAGGAACTCGGGGGTGATGGAGCATGACGAACTAGTCGGGTGTGGGCGGTCGGCCCGTGCCGGGGGTGGGTGGCGTGAAGGATCCCGCGTGGAGGCCCGCGCCCGGGGGGTGAACCCCCGGGCTGACAAAGAAAGCCGGCTAAAGTCGGCTGGGGGAACAGGACTCCCACGTCGGCGTTGTGTCCCACCGCTCGGTACATGTCCGGGGCGAAAGCCGCCGGGCTGAATAGGGGTAAGCCCACTGAAGTGGCTACGATGACGAGATGCAGGCGTATCCGATACAGCCACCTGCCGCCCCCAGCGTCCCCAGCCGGCTTCAGCCGGCTTCGCCTTGTCAGCCCGGCGGCTTTAGCCCCGGGCACGGGCCAGGCGGCGCGATCCTCACACCACCCATCCGATGTCCCGACGCCGGCGCGGCATCAGCCGCGCCATACCAAAGCGGCGGCTCGGGCCGCCGCACTCCAAAGCCGGCTTCAGCCGGCTTTCCTTGTCAGCCCGGCGGCTCTAACCCCCCGGCACGCGCCACCGCCGGAGATACGACGAACGAGTCCGAGGCGTAGGAGCCCCCCACCGCGGAAGGGTTCGGTCGTGCAGGGTGTTGTGGGGAATGGGTCCAGAATGTCTCGTACCGGGGCGGCTAGCACGCGCGCATGGCGTATAATTTGCCCATCACCACAGCGGGATCGCGGCCAGGCGCCCCCAGGGCCTCGGCCGAGCGTCGATCAGAGAGCAGGGGTGCGCCGTGTCGGTTTCGCCGAGCGACCAGGAGTTGATCGAGCGCATCCGGGCGCGTGACCAGGACGCGCTGGCCCTGCTCTATGATCGCTACGCCCGACCGGTCTACTCGCTCGCGCTCCACATCCTCCACGACCGGCGCGCGGCGGAGGATGTGGTCCAGGACGCCTTCCTGACCCTCTGGCAGCGGCCGGAAACCTACATCAGCGAGCGCGGCGCCTTCGGTCCGTGGATCCTGCGGGTGGCACGCAACCGGGCCATCGACCTGCTCCGGCGCCGGTCGCGCGAGACGTTCCACGACGACGACCGGGGCGCCCCCTTCGAAGAGCGCATCGTCGACCCGGACCCGGAGCCGGGCGACCAGATCTGGACGCATACGGTCGCCGACCGGGTGCGGGCCGCGCTGGAGGAGCTGACGCCGGCCCAGCGCGAGGTGATCGAACTCGCGTACTTTCGTGGAATGACGCAGAGCCAGATGTCCGCTCACCTGGATGTGCCGCTAGGTACAATCAAGACTCGGGTGCGCACGGCGCTCCGGCGCCTGGCCGACATCCTGGAAGAAGCAGAGGTATGGACCGACGTGCCCTGAGCCACGACGAGGTGGCCGACGACCTGCCAGCCTATCTCCTCGGCGCCCTCGACGACGAGGGCTGCGAGGCCGTGGCCGCGCACCTTGCCACCTGCCCAGCTTGCCAACGGGAGCGCGCACGGCTCGAGGCCACCATCGGCGCGCTCGCGACGCTGGCACCTGCGGCCGACCCGCCCCCCGACCTGCGCGACCGCCTGCTCGCCCGGTTGAACACGGATGCGGACGGCTCCTCGCCTACCCCACAGGACGCGACAGCGCCCGCCACACCGACACCGATCAGCCGGCTGCAGACGCCGCGCTGGATGCGCGTCGCCCTGGCCGCCGCCGCCGTGCTCATCATCGGGCTCGGCATCGCGCTCGCACTGATCGCCCGCGACCTCGCGCGCGTTCGCTCCGATCTGGCCGAACTCCGCGAGGAGCAGCGAATGTCCGCCGCCGCCCTCACCGGAGCCGCCCGGGCTATCCCGCTCGTCTCCGAGGGTGACACTCACGCCTACGGCACCCTCTACGTCTCGGGCGACGACCGCGAGGCGCTGCTGGTGGTAACGGAGATCCCGCCGACGCCCGACGGCCGGGTCTATCAGGTCTGGCTCCGCGAGGGAGAGGCGCGTACCAGCGCTGGGGTCTTCACCGTCGACGACTCCGGCCGCGCCGTTCTGCGCCTCCAGGCCCCGCGCCCCATCGCGGACTACCAGGCGATGGGCATCACCGAAGAGCCCGGACCCACCGGCAGCCCTGGCCCCACGAGTCCTCCACTGGCCACGTGTAGCCTGTCGTAGACCATCCGTCATCCGTCATGCGTCATCCGTAGTGCTCCCCCTCGCCCCTCCGTGGGAGAGGGGGTTGGGGGGTGAGGGGGCCGACTGCGTGGCACGTATGCTGCATCACGCTGATTCGTTCCTCCCGCATCTCCCCTGATGGACACCGCCTGGCCTCGGCCGGGGATGGCGGGACGCCAAACACCCGGCGACGCCACCACCGTCCCTTGACCGATATACTCCCTGGGGGTATCATGACATCACGGGCCGCACCCCAACTGGCGGCAGGCGCCCGGCAACCTGTGCCTTCACGCACACGGTCCTCCTCGCAGAAGGGTTCCCCCACGATGAGTTCGACGCCACAGCATCCGGAGCAGCACCGGCACGACCACGGTGACCGCGTGGATCATCCGCAGCCCGAACAGGCGAAACATGCGGAGCATGGAGCGCACGCCGGCCATGCCGAGCATCAGGCGCATACGGATCACGCGGACCATGATCACGCCATGCGCATGGACTCGGTCGACGGCCGCACCGGAGAGCTGGAGCACGCGGCCCACGAGGCGCATGCCGGACACGCAGGTCACGAGGCGCACGAGGCACACGCCGAGCACGGCGGCCACGGTGAACACCTGGACCATGCAAGTCATGCCGGTCATGGCGGACACGCCGGGCACGCGGGACACGCCGAGGTCTTCCGGCGGCGCTTCTGGATCAACCTGATCCTGACCATCCCGATCCTGCTTTATAGCGAGATGCTCCAGGACTGGCTCGGCTTCAGCATGCCGACCTTCCCCGGCAGCGACCTGATCCCGCCGGTGTTGGGCACCGTCGTCTTCCTCTACGGCGGCGCGGTCTTCATCCAGGGAGGCTGGGATGAGATCCGGGCGCGCCAGCCGGGGATGATGCTCCTGATCTCGATGGCGATCGCCGTCGCCTTCGTCGCCAGCGCCGCCAGCACGCTTGGCTGGTTCAACCTCGAGTTCTGGTGGGAGCTGGCGCTGCTGATCGACGTCATGCTCCTCGGACACTGGCTCGAAATGCGAGCGCTCGGCCAGGCACAAAGCGCGCTCCAGGCGCTGGCCGCGCTCCTGCCGGATGAGGCCGAGCGCGTCGTCGCCGGCACGGTCGAGCGGGTGCCGCTGGAAGCGCTCCGCCCCGGCGACATCGTCCTGGTACGCCCCGGGGCACGAGTCCCGGCCGACGGCACGATCGTCGATGGCCGGGCCGAGCTGGACGAGTCGATGATGACCGGCGAATCGCGCCCGGTGCCCAAGGAGACCGGCGATGCGGTCGTCGCCGGGAGCGTCGTCCAGGGCTCGGCACTGCGGGTGCGCGTCGACGCGGTCGGGGACGATACCGCGCTGGCCGGGATCGAGCGGCTGGTGGCGGAGGCGCAGCAGTCGCGCTCGCGGGCGCAGGCGCTGGCCGACCGTGCAGCGGCGCTGCTCTTCTACATCGCGGTCGTGGCCGGCATCGCAACGTTCATCATCTGGGCCGCGCTCGGGGACATCGACTCCGGGGTGGTCCGCACGGTGACCGTGCTCGTGATCTCATGCCCCCACGCGCTCGGCCTGGCGATCCCGCTGGTGATCGCGCTCTCGACCTCCCTGTCGGCACGCCAGGGCATCCTGGTCCGGGACCGGCTGGCGCTGGAGCGCATGCGCGAGATCACCACGGTGCTGTTCGACAAGACCGGGACGCTCACCCGCGGCGAGCACGCCGTCACCGGTATCGTCGCGCTCGACGGCGATGCCGACGCCCTCCTGGCTGCAGCAGCCGCGGTCGAGGCCGACAGCGAGCACCCGCTGGCCCGCGCCATCGTCACCGCCGCCGAGGCCCGGCGGGTCAGCGTCCCGCGTGCGACGGACTTCCGCGCCATCGCCGGGCGCGGGGTCGAGGCCCAGGTCGACGGCACCGAGGTCGCCGTCGGTGGACCGAACCTGCTCCGCGAGCGGGGCCTGGAGGTGCCGGATGACCTGGCCGAGCGCGTGCGCCCCTGGCAGGAGCGCGGCGCGGCGGTGCTGCACGTCGTCCGCGACGGCCGGGTCGTCGGCGCGCTGGCACTGGAGGACGAGATCCGGCCGGAGTCGCGCGAGGCGGTCGAGGCGCTGCACGCCCGCGGCGTCCGGGTGGTCATGATCACCGGCGACGCGCGGCCGGTAGCCGAGGCGGTCGGGGCCGAGCTCGGCGTCGATGAGGTCTTCGCCGAGGTGCTGCCGGAGGACAAGGCCAACGCGGTCGCGACGCTTCAGCAGCGCGGCGAGCGGGTGGCGATGGTGGGTGACGGCGTGAACGACGCCCCGGCGCTGGCTCGCGCCGATGTCGGCATCGCGATCGGCGCCGGGACCGACGTCGCCATCGAGTCGGCCGGCGTGATCCTGGCCTCGAACGACCCCCGCGGCGTGGTGAGCGTCATGGAGCTCTCCCGGGCCAGCTACCGCAAGATGGTCGAGAACCTGGCTTGGGCCGCCGGGTACAACATCATCGCGATCCCGCTGGCCGCCGGGGTGCTGGCACCGTGGGGGATCGTCCTGCCGCCGGCCGTCGGCGCGCTGCTGATGAGCGCCTCGACGATCATCGTGGCACTGAACGCCCAGACCCTGCGCCGGCTGGACCTGCGCCCAGAGGCCGCCACGCACGAGCACGGCGGCCCGCCGCCCACCCGCGGGCGACAGGAGCCAGCCCTCTCGCGAGCAGGCTAGTTCCTACCCGCTGTTTGCCGGCACCACCCCGCTGGGGTGGTGCCGTTCGCGTCGCCACACGCAACAGCAGGCACAGGATGTGCGCACAAGTGGCCCACTTCCTGGCGATTTCGGCGCGTGCCAATGAGGCGCGGCGCTTCGTGGATCAGGAGATCATCCCCGGGCTGTGCTGCTGCCGTCGTGACGGCGCCGCTCGGCGGCGCCTGACAGCTTCGTCAGCGGTCTGTCACCCGTCTGTCATCCAAGAATCGTTAGCTATGGCCTACTATTCTTATGTTTCCTACCTTTCGCGGGTCCGCCTCCCCGCCCACCTCAATCGGTAAAGGAGGTGAACCGCCGCTTCGGTCCGGTGAGTGTCCACCCACCTGACCTGGAGACCGAACTCACCGTATCCCGGCAATCGTGTGGACCAGAATCGAGGGAGTACGATGAGAACGAGGCTCGTTCGCCTCCTGGTAATTCTCGCACTGATGCTCTCCGCCATGACCAGTCTGGGGTTTACCGCCGCCGCTCCCCCAGCGGGAAGCACCGGCACCGGCATGCCCGGCCGGTACCTCGTCGCGCTCAAGAGCACGGGGGATGCGCGCTTGATGCAGACCCAGGTCTCCGAGATGCAGACCCGGATCGCCAACATGGGCGGCACGGTTGTCCAGAACCTCGCGCCGCTCAACCTCCTGGTGGTTCAGGGGACCGATCAGGTCAAGCAGCAGTTGAAGGCCGACCCTCGCGTGGCCGCCGTCGCCACCGACCGCATCCAGCGCATCGTCCCGCCGGAGATGGCCCAGGACAGGTTTAGCCCCCCGCAGGCGGCTGAGCCGATGACGGTCGACCTGACCGACGACGTCGAGGGCGGCCGGGTCACGGCCGACCCGGCGTTCGACCTGTCCGGCCTGATGTGGAACATCGACCGGATCGAGGCCCCGGAGGCCTGGGACACCACGTCCGGGCAGCCCGAGGTACTGGTCGGCGTGGCAGACACCGGCCTCGACACCACCCACGTCGATCTGAAAGACAACATCGACTCGGTGGTCGACTTCACCCAGGGCGAGACTCCGCCCATCTGTGGCACGCTCTTCGGGGTCTCGGATCAGGATCTCGCCACCCAGTTCGGCGGGCCGGCCGACGGTGACTGGAACGGGCACGGGTCGTGGATCGGCGGCAACATCGCCGCGGTGATCAACAAGCAGGGCGTCAACGGCATCGCGCCCAACGTCAAGCTGGTCTCGCTCAAGATCTCGCAATGGTGCGGCTATGCCTATGATTCGACGATCCTCTCCGCCTTCCTCTACGCCGCCCAGAACGGGATCGACGTGGTCAACCTCTCCTTCGGCGGCTACCTTGACCGCAGCGACCCCGAGCAGGACATGGTCTACGGCCAGTACGCCTCCGCGATCGAGATGGCCCGATCCCAGGGGACGATCATCGTCGCCGCCGCAGGGAACGAGCATGTGGAGATCGGAGAGGGTGGCCAAGTGCTCAGCAGCGGCATGCTGACCACCCCAGGCACCGCTCCGGATGGGTTCCTCGACCTCAAGGGGATGTACGAGCTTCCGGGCGGGGTTCCGGGCGTCGTCGACGTCGGCTCGACCGGCAACCTCGTGAACGAGCCGTCTGACGAGTGTGCCGAGGGGACGACCGATGGCTCGGTCGCGACCTGCAAGCCGGAGGACGACGCGCACCAGCCGTACGGGGCCGGTAAGGAGAATCAGCTCGCCTACTACAGCAACTACGGACCGCGGATCGACCTCGTCGCCCCCGGCGGCTCCCGGATGTTCAACCTGCCGCTCTGGGATCGCGGCGGCACGCCTGGATTCCCCTACACCGTCGCCGACGACTTCACCGCGTGGCAGACCTTCTCCACGACGTCGAACTGGGCGATCTACACCGGGCAGATCCCCTGCTTCCTGTTCATCGGCGGCGGGTTCCCGGAGGGGCAGTGCTACACGACGATCCAGGGGACGTCGATGGCCACCCCGCACGTCGCGGCCGTCTTCGCCCTGGCTGCCAGCGCGAACCCGGACCTGCGCGGCGATCCGGACCGCCTGGTGGAGATCGTCAAGGATTCCGCTCAACAGATCACGGGGAACGAGACCCCGCCGCTCGACCCGAGCGACACCTCGCCCGGAGACATCGGCGGCCCGGCGTGCCCGACCGGGTACTGCCATCTGGGCGGAGACCCGATCCCCGATGAAGACGCCTACGGTGCCGGGCTGGTGGACGCCGCGGCCGCCGTTGAGGCAGCGATGGATGAGAGCACCGTGAGCCAGCGCCGGCCATGATCGCGGCACTGGCGCACTGATACGCCTCAGTAGGGACGAGTGCCGGGAGCTGTGCAGCTCCCGGCACTCGTCGGCCTCACACCCGACCACAGTCTGGGAGCGCCGCGGTGCGGCGACGAGGACGGCGGCGCCGAGCGCCAGGCTGACGGCACCGCAGGCGAGGTAGAGCGTGGCCCACCCCAGCCGCTCGGCCATCGTCCCGGCGACGGGGAAGACGCCGATCATCACCACCGAAAAGATCCACGATTCGAGCGACAGGATGGTCGCCCGCTGGTCCGACGGGATCTGTCGGTTGAACCAGGCGATCAGCAGGGGCTCCGCCAGCCCATACGCGATCTGCGCCACGAGGTAGGCACCGATCGCCAGCAGGATGGGCTCGGCTGCCATGCCGGACAGCCCAAGCCCGGCGACCGCGGTCACACCCGCGAATTGCCGGGCGAAGCGGCCGCGCCGCGCCACTCGCCCGAGGAGCGCCGCACCCGCGGCGTTCAGCAGCAGGGAGATGCCGGCAACGAGGCCGATGGTGCTGTTGGACAACCCGCGCGCCGTCAGGGCTGCCTGCAGGTAGAGGTGTGCCACCGTCGACGCCGTCCAGAACAAGCCCGAGAGGAGCAGCACCATGGCGACGTCGGGGCGCTGCGCCAGCACCCCGCGCGCCTCCGCGGCATGCGTGCGGATCGACCGGTGCACACCTGCCGTGGCACGCTGCCGGGGCGCCTCCACCAGCCCGGCGGCCAGCCAGGCGCCACCCAGCCCGGCGCCGATCCCCAGCGCGAAGGGGATCCCGTAGCTCACCTCCGAGAGGGCCGCTCCCAGCCAGGTTGCAGCCGCCCCGACGACGTAGGCCGCGCCCAGCAAGCGGCCGACGATGCCGGTGTAGCGGGCGTGCCCCTCCGGGACGCCTCCGAGCGCGTCGTAGAGGTAGGCCTGATCGCTGCCCGAGGCGAAGCTGTAGGAGGCACCGGAGAGAAAGAGCGCCAGCATGACGACCGACAATGACGGCGCGAGCCAAAGGAGCGCCACCCCGGTGGCCGTCAGCAGCCCGCTGATCATCAGCGTCCAGCGACGTCCGATCAGGTCGGCCAAGGCGCCGGACGGCACCTCCAGCAGGACCGGCGCCAGGTGGAACGCGGACTCAGCCAATCCGATTTCGGCCAGACTGTAGCCGCGGCTCTGGAGGTAGATGATCCAGATCGCGCTGTCGAACTTGGCTTCCCAGCTCAGCCGGTAGGCGTAGAAGCGACGGAGGGTGCGAGCCGCCGTCTTTGGCGGGACGGCCGATCCGTCTCCGAGCATGCGAGCGCACTCCCATCAACGACGGGAGGGGCAACGATGCGGCGCCCACTCCCACTGCCCTTGCGCGCCAACCTCTCAGGGCAGTGGTGCCGTGTGCGACTTGTGGCTCTGCTCGGTCAACCAGGCCGCCTCGCGCTTGCCTGGCAGGGTTTCGGCCATTGCGTGTCGCTCCTCACGGGAACCCGTGCAGCGCGCGGATGATACCACAGAGCACAGGACCCGCCACCTTCGACGTATACTCACCGACGGGGAACTGGAGCAGGGGAGGAGAACCACCAGGTGAGCAGCACCGAGACGGGGATCGCTGTCGCGCACGAGGTAATCGAGCGACATAGTTTCGCGCTGCTGGAGGCCGCCCGCATCTACCACACGGTGTGGCCGGATCCGAGCACCCGCTACGTGGACGTCGTCGCCATGCTCAACCGGCACGCCGGGTACCCGGGCTTCGCCGGCTTGCTGGTCCGTGACAGCACCGGTCAGGCAGTCGCGATGGCCTACGGGCACACCACCTGCCCAGGGCAGTGGTGGCACGACCGTGTCGAGCCCGAGCTGCCATCCGAATCCGCCGGCTGGCTCGATGACTGTTTCGTCCTCGTCGAGCTAGCGGTACTTCCGGAGTATCGGAGGCGCGGCATCGCCCGCGAGTTGGTGGAGCGACTTCTCCGCAACCGGACGGAGGCGCGCGCCGCCCTCTCAACGCAGGAGGACAACGAACCCGCCATTGCCCTGTACACCACGCTCGGCTGGCGGCAGATCGCCGGCCCCATGCGTTTCGATCCCGCCGGGGCACCCTACATCATTATGGGGCGTGAGTTACCGGGAGCGTAGGAGCGCCCGTACCACGGGATGTCGTCACGCGCCGTCACGCTCCCGCGGGGCGAGATCCGCGTTGGCCAGGCGGGCGACGAGGCGGCCGACCTGCTTCGCGTCCTCCTTAGCCATGCCCCGGCTACAGGCAGCGGTGTAGAACTGGAGCGCCAGCGAGGTCAACGCCAGCGGCGTGCCCAGATCGCCCCCCAGCGCCTCGGCCAGCTTCAAGTCCTTCCGCATCAACTCGAGCCTGAAACCGGGGGACGGCGCAGGCTGATCCCCCTCGGCCGCGGCCCGCAGAAGCGTCGGCACGGCGTCCGTCCAGGCCGCCGAGTTCCCGGAACTGGACTTGACCACCTCGTACAGCAGCGAGAGGTCCGCACCCGCATTGGCCGCCAGCGACAGTGCCTCCCCGACGAGTACCAGCGTGGTGCCGGTCAGCATGTTGTTGATGATCTTGAAGACCTTGCCCAGCCCGACGTCGCCCACGTGATAGATCTTGCTCCCCACGACCTCCAGGAGCGGCCGCACCTCCTCCAGGACGGCGCTGTCGGCGCCGACCATGAGCGTGAGCGTCCCGCGCTCCGCGCCGTACACACCGCCACTGACCGGGGCGTCCACCACCCGGATCTGGCGCCGGGCCGCTTCCGCCGCCACCCGCTGGATCATCATCGGTGAGGTCGTGCTGAAGTCGATGATCGTGCCGCCGGGCTGCATGTTCTCAATCACGCTGTCCGGGCCGAGAAAGACCTGGAAGAGGTCATCGTCCGCCGGCAGGCAACTCATCACCACGTCGCTCTGGCTGGCGACCAGGAGCGGCGTCGGGACCGCGGTCGCGCCCGCGGCGGTCAACCGCTCCACGGCCTCATCCCGCCGGCTCGTGAAGACGACGTCGTAGCCGGCCTGGCACAGGCGGAGCGCCATCGGCAGCCCCATCGCGCCGACTCCGATGAACCCGATCCGCTTGTTGTCCATCGCTGCGCTCCTTCGACATATGCGTCATGCGTCACACGTCATGCGTCACCCGTATTGCGTACTGCATGTCGTGTCATGCTCACCTCTCCCACCTGGGGAGAGGGGCCGGGGTGAGGGGGACGCATGACGTATGACGTATGACGCATCACGCTCCTCACCCGCCGTCGAAGACGGGCACGAACTCGGTCAATCGGGATCGCTGGCCGGGGTAGCTGCGGTCCAGCTCGACGCGGTAGCGAACACGGTCTGCGCGGTAGTAGCGCCGCTGGAAGTAGATCGGCTCGCGTCCCTCGGTGTAGGAGACGCGCTGGATGATGAGCAGGGGCGCGCCTCGCTCGACCTGCAACGCCTTGGCCAGCTCCGTCGTCGCCTTCCCGGCCTCAATGACGAACGTACCGGAGACCACCGGAATCTGATACTGGGTCTCCAGGATGTGGTAGATCGTCTCGCTCTCCAGCGCCGAGCGCTGGAGCAGCCGCCCATAGCGCAGCGGCAGGTAGGTTACGTCGAAGGCGATCGGCGAGGCATCGGCGAGCCGCAGGCGATCGAGCCGAACCACCAGCGTCCCCGGGGCGAGGTCGAGATGCCGCGCTACCTCAGACGAAGCCGGTTCCTCGCCGAGGTGGGTGATCCGCGACGCCGGTTGCAGCCCGGCCGCCGCCATGTCCTCGACGAAGTCGGTCAGGCGGATCAGCTCATGCTCCACCAGCGGCGCGGTGACGAACGTCCCCTTCCCGCGCTGGCGCCAGAGCAGCCCGGCATCAACCAACTGGTCGAGTGCGGCACGCACCGTGATCCGGCTCACGCCGAACTGCGCGCATAGCTCCGCCTCCGACGGCAGGCGGTCGCCCGGACGGTACATCCCCTCGGCGATCTGCCGCCGCAGCCGGGCGGCCAACTGTTGATACAGCGGGGTCGATCCCGCCCGTAGCTCGCTCATACCGCCCTCCCGGGCCCGCGTCCCATCAAGCCGATCGCGACGCGAGCCACCCGGCCGGACTCAGGCCATCGATGCGACGACCTCCACCAGCCGGTCTACCTCCTCCTCGGTGTTGTAGTAGTGGGGCGACGCGCGCACCACGCGTTCCAGTCCCCGCGCCGTCATGTCGTAGCGGGTGGAGGCCACGGTCGAGACGGTGACATTGATCCGCTCCGCCGCCAGCCGCTGCTTGATCACCTCCGGGTCCACGCCCTCGAGCGTGAAGCTGACGATCCCGCCGCGCTCGACCCCGAGGTCGTGGACCGCGCCGCCCGGGATCTCGCAGATCCGTTGGCGCAACATCTCAGCCAGCGATCGGAGCCGCGCGGAGCCCGCCTCGACCCCGACCGCCATGGCGTAGGACGCGGCGACGCCCAGCCCGATTTTGCCGGCGACGTTCGATTCCCAGTTCTCGAAGCGCCGCGCGTCGCCGCGGATTTCGTAGCGATCGGGCGCCACCCAGGTAGCCGCGTGCAAGTCGAGGAAGACCGGCTCGACCTGCTCCACGATCTCGCGGCGGACGTAGAGGAACCCGACACCCCGTGGGCCGCGCAGGTACTTCCGGCTGGTTGCCGACAGCATGTCGCAGCCGATGGCCCGCACGTCGATCGGCACCTGCCCGACCGACTGACACGCGTCGACCAGGAAGAAGGCGCCCGCCTCGCGTGCCACCTTCCCGATCTCCGCCACCGGCTGGATCAGCCCGCCGTTGGTCGGGATGTGGCTCACCGCGATCAGACGCACCCGGTCGTCCATCATCTCGCGCAGCGCCGCCACCGACATCTGCCCGTGCTCGTCGTTCGGCACGACCTCGACGGTCACGCCGCTGCGCCGGGCGACCTGCAAAAAGCTGATGACGTTGCTGGCGTACTCGGCCATCGAGGTGAGGATCCGGTCGCCCGGCTTGAACGGGATCGAGTAGAAGGCCATGTCCCAGGCGCGGGTGGCGTTCTCGACGATGGCGATTTCGTCACGCCTGGCGCCGATCAGGCGTGCAACCGCGTCGTACGTCCCCTCGATGAACTCCTCCGCGGCGTCCGCGGCCTCGTAGCCGCCGATGCGGCTCTCCAGCGTGAGGTGGTCGATGGTCGCATCAATCACCGGCCGGGGCATCAACGCCGCGCCGGCATTGTTGAAGTGGATCACCTCCCGGCAGCCGGGTGTGTCCTCCCGCAGTCGCCGCACCTGCTCGGCCGTGAGCATGCCTCCTCCTCGCCGCGTGCCCAATCTCTGGATTCTGCGTCAAGTCTAGCCGTTTCCGGGGTAGGAGTCATGCACTACGGGCGGCACGTGGGCGCGGGATGGCGCGCCACGACGAGATCCGAACGAGCGGCACCGTGTCCCCTTTGGGCGAGCGCCATCCAACGGATGGACCGCGAGACCACGCGGTCCTGGAATCCCTGTCGCCATCGCCTGATCCTCACGGTACGATAGGTGGCGCTCGTGGAATCGGTCTTGCCGGGCGAGCCGGTGAGGACAGAGGAGCGGTTGGTGGCAGAGATCTATTGGATGACCGCAGGGCGGCGGCTGGCCAACACCTTCATCCGCGCGATGCTGACCGTCGGTGTACCGATCAAGGATACCTACGTGTTGACGGTCCGTGGCCGGCGCACCGGACGGCCGCGCTCGACACCGGTGCGCCTGGTCCAGGAGGGCGGGCAGCGCTGGCTGGTTGCCCCCTACGGCCCAGTCAACTGGGTGCGCAACGCGCGGGCGGCAGGCCAGGTGACGCTCAGCAGTGGGCGCCGGTCGGAGACGGTCGCTATCGAGGAGTTGGGACCGGCCGAGAGCGCACCGGTGCTGCGGCGCTACCTCGCCGAGGTGCCGATTGTCCGCCCGTTCTTCGATGTCACGCCGGACTCGCCCCTGGAGGCGTTCGCCGCCGAGGCGCCGCGCCACCCCGTCTTTCGCATCGTCGGCCCGGCGGGGGAGAACCGCTCGCGCGGCGCGTCCCTTTGACGCGGCATCGTCGCGCTGTTAGCATCATGGCGTCCATGAGATTTTTCCGGGGGAGCCAGCGGTGGGAGGGACCATGGAGCTCAACGTCGATCTGCTCAAGCGTATCTGCGAGGCGTCCGGCATCCCGGGCCGCGAGGAGCAAGTCCGCGAGATCGTGCTGAGCGAGATCGAGCCACTCGTCGACGAAGTGCAGGTCGACGCACTGGGCAATGTCATCGCGACGAAGAAGGGCCGGGGCGGCCCACGAGTGATGTTGGCGGCACACATGGACGAAATCGGGTTCATGGTCCGCCACATCGACGACAGGGGGTTCGTACGCCTGCAGAACGTGGGCGGTTTCGACGGGCGCATGCTGGCTGCGCAGCGGGTGCTGGTCCATACCAGGAACGGCGATGTGCTCCGCGGCGCGCTCCAGCCCGCCTCCAAGCCGATCCACGTGCTCCAGCCGGATGAGGTCAAGCCGTTCAAGGTCACTGACTTCTACGTCGACCTTGGCCTGCCCGCCGAGGAGGTCCGCGCGCGGGTCGACATCGGCGACATGGTGACGCTCGACCGGACCCTGGAGCGGGTCGGCAATACGGTCATGAGCAAGGCGCTCGACGACCGCGTCTCGGTCTTCATCATGATCGAGGCGCTGCGAGCGCTCGGCGACCACGAGGCGGAGATCATCGCGGTCGCGACCACCCAGGAGGAGGTCGGCCTGCGCGGGGCGGGGACGGCAGCCTTCGGCGTTGAGCCGGACGTCGGCGTGGCGCTCGACGTGACGATGGCCGGGGACATCCCCGGGCTCAATCCGGAGGAGCAGGTGACCCGGCTCGGGGATGGGGTGGCGATCAAGGTATTCGACTCGTCCCACATCCCGAATCACAAGCTGGTGCGTCACTTCCGCGACGTGGCCGAGCGCCACGGGATCAAGTACCAGCTTGAGGTACTCAGCCGCGGCGGCACCGACGCCGGGGCGATGCAGCGCACCCGCGCCGGAGTTCCGGTGATTACCATCTCGACGCCGACGCGCTACCTCCACACCGTGAATGAGATGGCGCACGTGGACGACATCCAGGCAGCGATCCAACTCGTCGCACGCTATCTGGAGGAAGCGCACACGGGGGATTACCGGCTCGGCTAAGAGGCCAGGCGCCGGAGTTGCTGGTGGAGGGCTCCGGCGCCGGTCGGCCCCATTCCGCCCGTGCAGCCGCTGGGACGGAGCGGCGGCACCGGGCGGCTGAATCCAATGACCGTTTGAGGAGGAGACGAGCGACCGGCCGATTCGAGGCGCGGAGAGGGAGAGCATGGTCGCGCGCCTGCTCCACGGGCTCAATACGCTGCGGGCACTGGCGGTGGCAGTGCTGCTGCTCGTGGTCGCCGCACCGGCAGCCTCGGCGAGCGAGCCAACGTCGGGCACGCCAGAGGCGACCGGCTGGCGCTTCGCCGGGCTGACCGTCGAGCCGGTGAACCCGGCCGTCGGCGATATCGCGACCGTCCGCTTCAGCGTCGTGGATGACGAGGGCGCGCCGCTCACCGGGTTGCGTCCGGTGGCGACGCTGCGCCCAGCCCTGACCACCTCCGGCGCCCAATCCGACCCGGTCCTGCTCGCTGCCGGCCGCCCCCTCGACGACCCCGGCTGGTATCACGTTGCGCTCGCCCTGAACCAGGCAGGTCGCTGGTGGATCGACGTGGAGGTGACCGACGACACCGGCCGCACGGCGACGACCAGCCACTTCATCGCCGTCGCCCCGACGCTCGGCACCCCGCCCGCCACGACCGACGCGCCCCTCTTCCTGCCCGGCGACTCCTGGGGCGCCTACTACCGGCTCGACCCCGACACCGGCAGTCTTGCGACCCTGAGCGGCGAGGATCTCCTCCACGCCGGGGACCACTGGTGGCTGGCCACCACCCGCCTCACCCCGCGCGGGCCGGTCACGCCCGAGTACGGCGGCACCTGGCAGCTCACAGTGGAGCTCAGCGACGGCCTCAGCGGCAAGCCGCTCTACACGATGGATCTGGGAGACATCCGTGCCTCGGTCTACGTCGGCAGCGCCGACGAGCCCGCCATCTCCACCTCGCTGGCGGTGGCACCGGACGGTTCGCATCTGTACCTCTACTGGGCGCGTCAGCTCGGCCAGGGCTGGCTCGCCAGTGTGGCGATCGCCGATACCAACACCGGCGAGATCCTGCTCCAGCGGGAGTTGACCGGCGCGGTCGTGGCCGATGTGTTCTGGGGCCGTCTCGACGTCAGTGCCGACGGATCCCAGTTGGTCCTGGCCGAGCGCGCCGCACGCTCCGCCAGCCAGAATGGCTATCGCCTGACCGTGCTCGATGCCGCCACGCTCGACACGGTCGCCCAATACCGCCGCACCGTCGCGCCGGATGACCCGCTGACGGCCTGCGTCCTCCCCTACCCCGGCCCGGCCGGCGCCATCCCCGGAGCACACCCCCTGCACTACAGCCTCTGCATGCCCCGCGGATCGCTGAGCCAGCCTGCGCTGGTGATCTGGGATCCGATCGCCGGCGCCGTCGTCCACCAGGTGTCGCTGGCAGATGTGGCCGGGGACGCGCCGCAGTACGTCGATGGCGTCGCGGCACCGGACGGCCGACACTTCTACGCGGTCAACACCGCGACCCGCCATGTGGCGGAGATCGATCTGCTCGACGGCAGCCTACTCCGCACCGCGAGCCTGGCCGCGGATCCCGGGGAACGGCCCTCCACCTTCGATCGATTCTTCGACTGGATCTTCGGCTGGGTCGCGCCACACGCCGCGGCGGGAGTCTTGATCGAGCCGGGCGTGACGATCGCACCCGACGGACGGGCGCTCTACCTGGTCCCCGCGAACAGCGCCAGCAACCCCGGGGACGGCGTGCTGGTGATCGATACCGATTCCCTCCGGGTCATCGGCCACCTGCTCGCCGGGCAGCCCGTGGCCGGAGTCCTGGTGACGCCGAACGGGCAACTCGTGGTGCGCGAGGTGGGCAGCGCCGACCGTGACGCGCTCTCGGTCCTCGACCCCGACGGGGAAATGCTCCTCTCCCTCGCGCTCCCCGGCAGCGGCATCCGCTTAGGGCAGGGGCGCTGACAGCCCGTCCCCATGCGGGTTTCCGCCGCTCCTGCGCGTGCCTGCAAGTCGCCACACGCTGTCGCAACCCGTGGTAACATTTTCGGCTCCCCTGACGTTGTAGGTAGTGAAGCGCACGTGAGCGCACAGGGTTCTTCCCCCGGAGACCCGATCCGTGCCCTTCCCTCCCCCTGACGACGCCCCGGCCCCCCGACCGGGGCGTTTTCTTATGTACAGTATGTGCAGTCCGCCCGGGTGGACGGCTGGTGCGGGGTTCCCGTGCCCATGCTAAGATGCGGCGCGTGAAGCGGCGTGCGCCGCCCTCGGGACGCGCACCACGACTGCTGCCGCCAATGACACCAGCTACATACCGCGCTGGCCGGCCGCCAGCACGGACCAGGGAAAGGGAGTGCGGTGATGTCATTCGTCGATGAGATGACCAAGACCGAGCGCGTCATGGCCGCCGTCAACGGCGACGAGGTTGACCGCGTCCCCGTCTGTTTCTGGCACCACTTCCGCCCCGAGGGGTCCGGGCGCCGGCTGGCCGAGGCCACCTTCAACTTCTTCGAAGCCACCTTCGACCTCGACATCCTCAAGATCATGCCGGATATCCCCTACCCCTTCCCGCGCCGCTCGGTCACCAAGCCGGATGACTGGCTGCTGATCGAGCCGATCGACCAGGAGCGCTCGCGCTACTTCACCCAGCGCGCCATGGCCATCCGCGCGCTCCGCGACATGGTCGGCTTCGATGTGCCGATCATCATGACGGTCTTCAGCCCCCTGGCGGAGGCGATGTACGCCGCGGAATCGCGCGAACTATTCCTGCGGCACCTGCATGAGCACCCGACCTTCGTCCACCAGGCGCTGGCGACCTTCGCCCAGAACCTGCGCGCCCACATCCAGGACTGCATCGACGCCGGTGCCGACGGCGTCTTCTTCGCGCTGCAGGGCTGCACCAGCGCCATCATGAGCCGCGAGCTCTACCGTGAGGTGGGCCGCCCCTACGACCTCCTGGCCCTGCAGGGCGCCATCGACGGCTGGCTGAATGTGCTCCACGTGCACGGCGAGCGCGACCTGTTCTTCGACGACGTGCTCGACTATCCGGTCCAGGTGCTGAGTTGGAGCGACCGGATGGCCGGGCCGAGCCTGCGCGAGGCCCGCACCAAGACCAGCAAGTGCCTGATGGGCGGCTGGCACGAGTTCGGCGCGCTCTCGAATGGGCCGGTGGAGAAGATCCGTGAGGAGGCCGAGGACGCCATCCGCCAGACCGGCGGGCGCAAGTTCATCCTGGCCAACGGCTGCTCCGTGCCGGACGACACCGACGAACAGTGGCTCCACGCCGCCCGCGAGATCGTCAACGACCTGGCGGTGGAGTAGGGAGATTCACGCGTCATACGTCATGCGTCACACGTGATGCGTGTTTCGTCTTTCTCCCCTCTCCCAAGGTTGGGAGAGGGGCCGGGGGTGAGGGGGACGGTTGACGCATGACGCATGACGCATGACGCATCTCGCCTCACTCCTGCCCCAACTCGCGCTGCACATCATCGATGAGCTGGGGCAGGGCCACGGTCTGGCCGGCTTGCCAGGCGGCCTGCCAGGCGGCTGGGGATAGGCTGGCGCGGGCGGACTCGATGAGGCGACGGAACTCGGGATGGAGGGAGGCGGCTCCGAGGGAGCGCGTGGCGGCACGAACCGCCGCCACGGCGCCGAGCAGGCGGGCAGCGACATCGGGCCGCCGCTGCGCCGCGGCCACCCCGGCCAGAACCTGGAGTCCCTCAACCATGTCCGCCTTGTAGCCGAGTTCCTGCCAGCGCGCGATCGCTTCGAAGCAGTCGCGGCGGCTGGCTTCCAGATCGCCCTGGATCAGGGCCAGCAGTGCCCGGCGCGCCAGCGTCAGCACCGCCGTGCGCTCGTCCCGGGACTCGTGCGCCAGCGCCCAGCTCTGCTCGAAGTGCTGCGCCGCCGCCGCATAGTCGCCACGCTGCAGCGTCGCCACCCCCAGGTTCGCCATCGTGAGCGCGAGCCCGCTCCGGTCACCGGCCGCCTCCTGGGCCGCCAGCGCCTCGGTCAGGCGGTCGATTGCCTCACCGACCTCTCCACGTTCGAGGGCCACCCAGCCCAGGTTGGAGAGCGTAATCGCCACCGCCCAGGCATCGCCCGTCTCACGCGTCATGGCAAGGCTGGCATGGAAGTAGTCCTCGGCCCGGTCATATTCGCCGCGCCGCCCGGCGACGAGGCCGAGGTTGTTGAGCGCCGCGGCTTCCCGCTCGCGGTTGCCCAACCGTCGCCAGAGTTGCAGGGCCGCCGTGAAGCAGGACTCGGCGTCGTCCGAATTCCCCAGCATCCAGTTGATGGACCCGAGCGTGTGTAGCACAGCGGCGAGCACCGGGTCCGAGAGCCGCTCGCGCTCCTGGATCACCGCCGTCAACCAGCGGTGCAGTTCAGCGGTCCGCCCGACGCTGTCCCAGTAGATCCACAGCGCCGCGGCAAGTCGACCCGCCCGCTCCATGTCGCGCTGTCCGATTAGCCACGCCATAGCCGCGCGGATGTTGTCGCGCTCCGCCTCCAGCCGGCGCCGCCAGCACATCTGGTCGGACCCTCGGAGGTATGGTTGGGATCGCTCTACCAGATCCAGCATGTACGCCGCGTGGCGGTCACGGACCGTCGCCTCCTCGCCGCTGGCCGCAAGCTGCTCCAGGGCGTACTCCCGGATCGTCTCCAACATCCCGACGCGACCCTCCCCCACGGTGAGCAGCAGGCTCTTGTCGCGCAGGGAGCGCACCACGGCGGCCAGGGGCGACTGCTCCGAGCCGCCGTAGCTCGGAGCACCAGCAACGATGACGGAGATCGCCTCCAGCGTCGCGCCGCCCACGAAGACGGCGAGCCGCCGGAAGAGCCGCTGCTCCGTGGGCGACAGGAGGCGGTAGCCCCAGTCGATCGCGCCGCGGAGGGTCCGCTGGCGGGCAGGGAGGTCGCGCGGGCCGTCGTCCAGAAACGCCAGCCGCCGGTGCATCTGGGCCAGCAGGTCGCGGGGGGAGAACTCATCCACCCGCGCCGCGGCCAGCTCGATCGCCAGCGGCAGGCCGTCCAGCCGGGCGCAGAGGGCCGCGATGTCGGCGGCGTTGGCGTCGGTGACCCGGAAGTCGGGGCGCACCGCCTGCGCGCGGGCCACGAACAGCGCCGTGGCCGCGAAGTCGGTCAGCGTTGCGGCCGACCATCCCTCACGCGACCGCGGGACCGGCAGCGGGGGAACGGAGAACACCACCTCCTCCGGCAGGGTGAGCCGGTGACGGGAGGTGACCAGGACGCGCAGGTGGCGCGAGGCCGCCAGCAGGTCGGCGACCAGCGCCGGCGCATCGGCAAGCTGCTCCAGGTTGTCCAGCACCAGGAGCATGCGGGCTTCCTGGAGCTTCTCCTTCAGGTAATCGAGCGCCGTCTCGCCCGGAGTCTGCTGCTCGCCGAGCGCGGCGAGGATCGCATCGGGCACAAGCCGGGTGTCATGAATCGGCGCGAGCGGGACGAACCAGACGCCGTCGGGGAAGTGCGCGCGCACCGCGGCCGCGACCTCGAGCGCCAACCGCGTCTTCCCAATGCCCCCCGGCCCGGTGAGCGTCACCAGGCGGTGCTCCAGGATGAGGCTCCGGGCCTGGGCCACCTCGGCCGTACGGCCGACGAACTCGGTCAAGGCCGCCGGGAGGTTGTGGGGATGCTGTTGCACCAGCGGCGCCGTCCCACCATCGCGGATGACCCCGGCATAGCCATCGGCAAGGCGCCAGCCGTTGCGCGACTCCCTGCGCAGCATTCCCTGCTCGACCAGCCGGTCAAGCGTGGCTCGGATCTCGGCAGGTCGCCCCTGAGTGGTGCGATGGAGCCAGACGACGAAGTCCGCAGGCGGATCCCACAGCAGCGTGCCGCGCACCCAGACACGCGTCGCTTCCTGCGAGAGCGCATTCACGACCACACGAGCGACGAACGGCGCGACCGGGACGGAGGGATTCTCCCCAGCCGTCACCATCACCCCGATCGACATAGATCCCGCCCCGGCCAGCACCCGCTCGACCCAGGAGCGGGCAGCCGGGTTGAGGTCCTCCCAGCCGTCGAAGACGATGAGGAGCCCGTGGCATCCGGCCGCGGCCGCGAGGTGTCGCAGCCGTGCCTCTGCCCCGTCGCCCGGCAGCGATGCAAGCTCCTGCCACGAGACGGTCAGGCGTCCCGGGCCCGGCGCGAGCGACACCGGTTCCCGGGATTCGAGCGGGAGGATGGCGTAGCCCTGCTGCAACGCCGCTTCGACCGCGGCGACGAGCAGGCGCGAGCGCCCCGTACCGGGCGCCCCGGTGATCAGCAGCGCCCCGCGCCTGGCCGCGGGGAGCCGTGCCAGAAACGCATGGATTGCCGCCAGCTCGGTATCGCGTTCGATCAGGCGGGCGGGTTCCGGCAGTCTGCCCGGGTCCACCACGGCGACGTCCTCGCCGACCACGCAACGGCGCCCCTGCCGTTTGGCCTGGGCGTGCCGCTGGTCGGCGCGCTCGATCAACGCCTCCGCCGTGTCCGCATCGTCTGGGAAGGTCGCGACGCCCACGCTGATCGACAGGCGCAGTGGCGGCACGCCCGGGCATGGCGTCGCTTGCACCCGCGCGAGCAGGCGCTCCGCCAGCGCGACGGACTGCGAGCGTGTCAGGTCCGGGAGGATGAGGACGAACTCGTCCCCGCCGTACCGGATCATGAGGTCACTGCTGCGGATCTCGCGCTGGATGCGGCGGGCGACCTCCCGCAACGCCTCATCGCCGCGACGGTGGCCGTAGGCATCATTGATGCTCTTGAAGTGATCCACATCGAGGAGGCAGAGCGTCACCCGGCGACGTTCCCGCCGCGCCGCGTCGAGCGTCGCCTGGAGTGCGTCATCGAGGTATGCCCGGGACAGCGCACCGGTGAGTGGGTCGCGGGGCCAGTGCCGCACGTCAAGGGATGACGGCATCGACGACATCACGTGCCTGCACTCTCGTCACGGGTCGGACCCGCAGATACGGGGACCCATACCCTTCCGTCTCTGCTTGCACTGTACGGGATGCCGCCACCGTGGGCTATCCCCCATCAGCAATGATGTGTCTAGTCGGTAGTCTCATGCCGTAGGGGTACTGATGGCGGGCTGATTGGGACTGCGGCTATGCTCCGAGCGGCCGGCGGTACGGACCGAAGGCTTCTTGATACTCTTCAGCCACCTCAGCCGCCACCTTGTGGACGTAGATGCGGGTGGTCGTCGGCGAGGCGTGTCCGAGGATCGTCTGCACGGTCGACTCACGCACTCGGCGGCGCACCAGCTCGGTCGCCAGCCCGTGACGGAACGAGTGCGGCGTGATCGGGTTCTCCACCCCCGCCGCGACGCAGAGCTGCGCCACGATGTGCTCGACCGTGCGTGGACTGATGGCACGCCCAGGGACGCCGACCTTGTCCCGCCCGCTGAAGGCGGGGAAGGCCCCGACGCCGCGGCCGCTGTCGCCGCGCGCCGCCCAGTAGGCCACCAGCGCCTCGGCCGTCTCGCTGTCGAAGAGGACGGTGCGGCTCTTGCCCCCTTTCGCGCGGTAGATGCTGGCCGTGCCGTCGGCCAACTGAATATCCCGGCGACGCAAGCCGCACAGCTCCGACACCCGCACGCCGGTGCGATAGAGGAAGAGGATCATCGCGCGCAGCTTGAGCCGGCGTAGTTCCTTGTCGGGATCGACCTCATGCGGCAGCGTGCGCACGTACTCCACGATGCGGTCCAGGTCGTTGGTCTGGACATCGGGCGGCGGCGGGGTGAAGCGCGGCATCATCGCCGCCACCCGCGTGCGCAGTTTCTCAGTCGAGAGGTTTGGGTGCAGGTCGTAGGAGACGAGGTAGGCGTACAGCTTCCGCACGGCGGCCAGGTTGGTCTGCGCCGTGCGCATGCGCGACACCTCTTCCGGCGAGCGGACGTCATCCGGCATCAGCGCGGCGACGAAGTCGGTGACATGGTCCTCGGTGAGCGCCGTGACCGGGCTTGTGGCCGGGTCCAGATCAAACCGCTCCTTCAGGTGCTCGGTGAACTTCGTCACCGCGGTGCGGTAGGTCTTCTTGCTCCGCGGCGACAGCCGCAGGTTGTCGAAGAAGTCCTCGATGGCGTCGGCGATCGTCGGGGCCGCCCCGTTCGTCATCGGTCCTGCTCCCGGTTGGCCGGTGGGCATCGGCGCCATATGTACGTACACCATGCCGAGTATACGCAGGGGGTTGGACGCACGCAAGTGGCGTGTTCAACGTCCTCTATGGTATGAAAGTTGCATAAGGCCAGCGCCGGGCGCACCCCACCATCACCCCGTCCATCCGGACAGGGTGGGGCCGGGCCGGAGGGCCGTAGCCAATCCATACCCTCTGCGTTAGGCTTAGGGGTGCGAGCGGAGTGCCGGATCGCCTTCGCCGCATTTCACGGCGGTCCGGTGGCTCGAGAGGAGTCGCGAGTGGAGCCACGAGAGCAGCTCGTCACCCGGAACACCGTGATTGAGCGCGCCCGTCATGGCCTCATCGAGTTCGGCATCCTGTCCGTGCTCTTCGGGCTGTACTACGCCACACGCGGGCTTGCGGCCGGGAAAGAAATCGATGCGTTCCAGAACGCGCGCGAGGTGATGCATCTTGAGCGGCGGCTTGGTCTGTTCCGCGAGATTGGGGTCCAGGCCTGGCTGCTGGCGCAGCCCTGGATCGTCCACTTCTTGAACTGGGTCTACACCTACACCCACATGGCCGGTCTGGTGCTGTTCGGCATCTGGCTGTTCTGGCGCCACACAGACCGCTACCGGGAGTACCGGAACGTCTTCCTGGGCATCCTGGCCATCGGGCTGCTGATCTATGCGCTCTACCCCCTCGCGCCGCCGCGCTTCTTCCCGTACAGCGGGTTCGTCGATACCCTGGCGCTCTACGGGAAGGTGAACTACGACCAGCCGAGCGTCGCCATGCTCTACAACCCGTTCGCGGCCATGCCCAGCTTGCATGTCTCCTTCGCACTCTTCTGCGGCATCGGCGTGATCCGGGTCGGCCGCACGCTTGCCCACTGGGTGCTCGGTACGTTCTACCCGCTGCTGATGATCACCGCCGTCGTGGGAACCGGCAACCACTACATCCTCGACGCCATCGCCGGTTCGACGCTGACCGTGGCCGCCTACATCCTCGTGCCGCGGATCACCGCCGGGCTCGCCCGCTACCGAGCGCGACTTGCCGGCTCCGTCGCACCCTGATCCGACACACCAACCTGCTTCACCCGTCGCGGCGCGGATCTTCTCCGCGCCGCGCTATACTTTTGGCGCATGATCCGGCATTCCACCCACGCCTGCACCCCGGATCACGGACAGGAGGAGAGCTATGGCCAACGAGAAGGCTGCCCTGCTCGTCGTCGATGTCCAGAACGACTTCCTGCCGGGTGGCGCGCTCGGCGTGCCGGAGGGGCACGTCGTCATCCCGGTGCTCAACGAGTATCTGCGCCGCTTCGCCGAGGCCGGACTTCCGATCTACGCCTCACGGGACTGGCATCCGGAAGAGACGTCACACTTCCAGGAGTTTGGCGGCCCCTGGCCCCCGCACTGCGTCCAGGGTACGAGCGGCGCGGAGTTCCACCCCGACCTCGAGCTACCCCCCTCGACCGTGCTCATCACCAAGGGGACCGATCCGGAGGAGGACGCCTACTCAGCCTTCCACGGCACGACGGACGAGGGCGAGTCTCTCGCCGACCGCTTGCAGCGGGACGGGGTGACGCACCTCTACATCGGCGGGTTGGCCACCGACTACTGCGTGCGCGCCAGCGCCCTGGATGCGCGCCGCCTGGGGCTGGAGGTCACGCTGCTGATCGATGCCAGCCGCGGGGTCGACGTTCAGAAGGGCGACTCGGAGCGCGCCATCGAGGAAATGACCGCGCATGGCGTCAAGCTCGGGACGCTAGAGACGGTCGAACTGGTCACATCCTGAGTCAACCGTGAGGCTGCGACACACCTGGCACGCCCGCCCGGCGCGGGCGGCCGTGCCGGAGTCAGGCCGTGGCTGCGGAGAGTTGCCTACCGCACGTGGACGCGGCATGCAGCACCACTCTCCGGAGTTGATGCGCGGGAGCCGTTCGCTCGACCGTCCCGACAGGCCAGTAGGGGCCGCGAATGTGCCGGGTTCCGGCGCCCAGCCCGTCGGTCAGGCAGAGGACAGCCGGACGGTGGCGACGGTCCGGGCCGGTCAGCCGCTCCAGCAGCGTGAACCCGTCGACGTCGTGCAGCAGCAGGTCCAGCATGACGACATCCGGCTCCCAGTAGTCAACCGTCCGGAGCCCGTCCACGCCACAGGTCGTCGCCCGGACTTCACCGAGTCCACGCAGCGCCGTTTGCATGTGGCGGATGAACGACCGGTCGTCGTCAATGACGAGGATGCGTGTCCCTGCCATGCCTGCTCCCTCGACGCGCTGTCGACGGCCCACGGGACCGCGATGCCCGTTGCGACCCTTGACAGCGAGTCTACTCGCTGTCGTCGAACGGGGAACAGAGAAATCAGTAGGGGGTCGTCGTGGGACATTCTACCCTGCCAAACGGGCTGGTTTTCCCAGGCAGATACACAAGTCTTGTCCGTACATGCGGACGGACCGGCGTCGGGCGGGACCACTGGCCCGGTGTTGCGAGTGACTTTCAGGCACCATAGACTTCTGAGACGCCGCGGGAAGGGGGATGGTCTCCCGCGGCGAAACCATGCGGAAGGGGACGGAACGACGACCCGCTACGATCATTCATCGAACCCGCCGCGGCGTTCGCTGCGCGTGGTTCTGCTCATGCTCACCGGCCTCCTGCTGGCCGGCTGCCTCGGCACCACCACTGACCCACCGACACCCACGCCCACCATCTCACCGACGCACGCCGTGCCGACCCCAACCGAGGCCCCAATCGGGGAAGCGGAGCCTGCCCCGCTGGAGGAGTCGATCCTCATGCTGCGCCGCGCACGCGACGGCGCGGTGCTCGGTGCGGCAGTCACCGTAACGGCCGACGGCTTCCTGCTGACCACGGCAGCGACCGGCACCGACGGGGTCGAGGTTGTCACCCCGGACGGTACCGCGCTGCGCCCGGTGGAGGTCGCCCGCGATGACGCGACGGGGCTGACCCTGCTCAAGATCCCGGCCACAGGGCTGGCACCGGTGCGCCTGCGCCGCGACGCATCGTCCACCGGCGACTCCGTCATCGCGGTCGGCTTCGACGCGGCCCGCGGCGCTTTCGCCCAGGCTGGCGGACACCTCACCGAGCCCGCGGCCGCGGCGGCCACGCCGGGAACCGAGCCCGCCCTGCTGCAGACCGATATCCCGCTGGTCGCCGGCTTTGCTGGGGGTGCGCTGGCTGACCCAGCCGGTACCGTGCTCGGCATCCTCGTGCCCGCCATGGATTCGAACGGCAGCCGGGTGAGCGGCGCGCTGCCCGCAGCCTACCTCGCCGAGTGGTTCGAGCAGTGGCGCGCCGCGCAGCGCGCGGCCGTCGACGAGAGCGCCGGCTGGCCGGTCCTCGACGCGGCGGGGGCACTCACCCTCCGCTACCCCGAGGGGTGGTCGGTCGCGCAGGCGAGCGGCGGGGACCGCGACTACCGCGCGGAGATCGTGCCGAACGATCCGGACGTGCCGCTGCGTCTCTCGGTGGCAATCGAGGGTGCGGCCAACCCCGGCGACCCGATGGACTTCGCACGAGAGGAGTTCGGTGAGCGCCGGGACGCGACGATCTGGGGCACGGTGGAGTACGGCGGCATGCCCGGCGTCCGCGTCGTCCTAAACCAGGAGGGCGCTCGGGTGGATGTGGTGTACCTGTTCCACGACAACCGGCGGATCGCGCTCAGCCTGACCTCCGGCTACGGTCCCGGCGTCGACGACCCGCGCGCCGACCGCGCCGAGGCGCTGTTCGAAGCCGTGCTCCGCTCGATCGCCCGCACCCAGCGCCCCGTCGGGTGACGTCGCTCATCCCGCGCATGCGGGGATCGTTATGTCGATTCCGATGGCAGCGACGACCGCCGTGGATGGGTGCGCCCGCGACGACCACCGGCCGGGGGTGTAGGCGTCCTACCGTCGCTATCGCAGCGCATTGCGTCCCACCGGTGGTGACTGACAACCGACGCTCATCGAGAGACCAAACGCCTGGAACCATGTCATCCTGAGCTGCGCCGGGGACGGCTGGCCGCCGTCCCCGGCGCAGCAAAGGATCTCGCGCGGGAACAGCCGCTCCTCCCGGAGATCCTTCGCTACGCCGCCCGGCGCGCCCGCGCCGGCCGCCTCCACTCAGGATGACACGGAATCCAGGGATGACTCGAACCTGGTATCAGGTCGTGGGGCGTGGTTGGACAGCGGCCGCGCGGCTCGTCACCGCTCGATCTCGACTCGCGGGCCGGTGCGCTCGCGGCGCGCTGCCGCGCCCGGCTCCGATTCCCAGATGTGCTCCAGGCGCAGCAGGCCACGCTCCTGCGCCGACCAGGGCGCGAACACCTCGATCTCCGTCTCCTGCCGATCGACCACCGCCAGCCCCGCCTCGGAGGGACGCTGCAACGTCGCCGCCACGGTCAGGGTTGTCGGCGCCACCGGCAGGCCCCGGATGACCGCCTGCACGCGCTGCGCCGCCGCGTCGCCCTGGGAGGTATGCGACATGATGTCCGCCAGGCGGCCGGTGTTGCCGAAGAGGTGGGTTCCCTCCCGGTCGTAGAGGTCGAGCGCCAGCAGGAGCCCTTCGGCTCCATTGGGCGGCACCCGGAGCAGCGCCTCGATGCGCAGATCGCTGCCCGAGGGCACCGCTTCCAGCACCGTGCCGGCCTCGTCGACGGCCCTCAGCCGCAGGATCTCGGCGTCAGTCGGCTGCTCTTGCAGCATCCGCTCGTAGTGCGCCGCGACCGCGTCCACCGGGCCGTTGTCGATCAGCCGCCCGTCTTGCAGGAGGATGGCGCGGTCGCAGAACTCCCGGACCAGCTCGGGCCAGTGGGAGACGAAGAGGATGGTCGTCCCCCGCGCCTTCAGGTCGCGCAGCGCCTGGTAGCCCTTGCGCTGGAAGGCGGCGTCGCCGACCGAGAGCACCTCGTCGATCACCAGGATGTCGGGATCCAGATGCACGGCGATCGAAAAGCCGAGCCGCATGAACATGCCGAGCGAGTAGTGCTTGACCGGCGTGTCGATGAAGCGTTCCAGTTCGGCGAACTGGACGATCCGGTCGAAGCGCTCGGCCATCTGGCGGCGCGAGAAGCCGTAGATGCTGCCGTTCAGGTAGACGTTGTCCCGGCCGGACAGTTCGGGATGGAACCCGGCACCCAGCTCCAGCATCGCGTGGGTACGACCGTTGACGATGATCTCGCCGCTGGTGGGCTCCAGCACGCGTGTGACGAGCTTGAGCAGCGTGCTCTTGCCGGCACCGTTGCGCCCGAGCACGCCGAGCGACTCGCCCCGGCGCAGCGTGAAGCTCACGTCGCGCAGCGCCCAGAACTCCTCGCCCTTCCCGCGGGGCCGCAACAGCCCGACGAACCAGTCCTGGAACGACGTGCGGGTCTCATGGTGCAGGCGGAAGCGGCGTGATACCCCGCGCAACTCAACCGCGATCTCTCCCCGGTCGCCGGTCCCAGCCATGCGCCACATCACAGGTGCTCCCCGAGGTTGCGGTTGAGCCGGGTGAAGACCAGGTAGCCGATCGCTAGCAGCACCAGCGCGGTCACCCCCGTCCGGCCGGTGAAGAGCGGGTCGGGCACGCCGCCGCTGTACATGATGACGCGGTACTCGGAGACGATGGCAGCCATCGGGTTGATGCGGTACATCCAGGCTGCCAGGTGCGGGACCACCCACTCGATCGAGTAGAAGATCGGCGTCATAAAGAACCAGGCGGTCAGCCCCACGTCGACCAGCACCGTCGTGTCTCGGAAGTAGACGTTCAGCGGCGCCAGGATGAGCACCACTGCGGTGAGGAAGATCGCCTGGATCACTACCAGGACCGGCACAAAGACCAGCCATGGAGTGAACGCGCGGTCGAACAACGCCATGAACAGGAACAGGGCGGGCAGCCCCAGCACGTAGTTGGCGCCGGTTGAGAGCACGGTCGAGATCGGCAGCAGGATGCGCGGGAAGTAGACCTTGTTGATCAGCGGGGCGTTGTCCACCAGCGACGCCGTCCCGGCGGTCACCGCGGTCGAGGTCCAGTGCCAGGGAAGCAGCGCGGTCAGGACGAAGACCGGGAAGGCTGGGGTGTCCTGGTCGAGGAGTTGCGTGAAGACGAAGGTGAAGACCACCATCAGCAACAGTGGATGGAGTAGCGACCAGACGAACCCCAGCGCCGAGTTCTTGTAGCGAACCTTCAGATCCTTGGCGACCAGGTTTCGGAGCAGACTGCGATACTGGATGATCTCGACGGCCTGGCTGGCCATCCCCTACCCTTCCCGCGGTCCCCGGGCCGGAGCGGCCGCGCTGCAGCATGCCGCTTCGGGATGTTAGGATACCAGGGAACGGCACCGCGGAGGGGAGCGCGGCAAGCCGTCGCCTCGCCCGGCGAGGGGACACGTCCGGATGCCTCGAGTGGATAACCAGCGGTGGGCTCGTTCGCGTGGGCGGCGCCTGCGCTTGCTGCTCGGTGGCACGTTACTCCTGTCGGTGGGCGGTCTCGCCATCTCCGCACGGGGAATCCCCACGCAGGGGCCGGGAACGGAGATCGGGAGCTCGCCGATCCCGCCGCCCGTCGTAGCCACGAGGGAGGCAGCGCCGACACCGACGCCACAGGCGGAGCAGACACCCCAGCCGACGCCGACCCCGCCCCCGACGCCCACCCCACAACCGGAATCTCCGCACGCACACCTGGCCGGCTCGCTGGCCGAGCGCATCGACCCGCTGGTGGCGGACATCCCGGCCGAGGTGGGCATCGTAGTCGCGCTGCCGGACGGCACGCGGCTCTATGAGCACCAGCCGGACCGCCTCTTTGAAGCGGCCAGCCTCTACAAGCTGGGAATCATGGTCGAGCTCTATCGGCAGCGGGAAGCTGGCTGGCTCTCGTTCGACGAGACGATTACCCTCCTGCCCGCCTACTTCGAAGAGGGCGCGGATGTCTACGACGCCATCGGGACGGCCGTCCCGATCGACGACCTCCTGTGGGCCATGATCGCGGTCAGCAGCAACGTCGCCGCGCACGCCCTCCTGGATCGGGTCGGAAACGAGGCCGTCAACGCCACGATGGCGGATCTGGGTCTGGTGCACACCGAAATCCGCTGGCGTCCAGGTTATGTCTCGCCTCCGAAGCCGGAGCCGGAATCGACACCGGAGCCGACACCTGCGCCGGAATCGCAGCGAGACACCCCCTCCCCCCCGGTGTAAGCTCCACGGAGCCGGACAACATGCCGACGGCCGAGCCAATCCCGCCCGATGACCAGTCCGATGAGCCGGCCGAGGATGGGTCCCGGGGATCGGTCGATCCGTTGGATGCGACGAGCAACCTCGCCAGCGCACGACCCCGAGCCGGACGCACCCCATCGACGCCACGGCTCGCCGCCCTGGCTCCCGGTCCGATCCCGGCGCCGCCGCAGCTCGCCGATGCCGACTCGGCATACAACGTCACCACGCCGGCCGACATGGCTCGGCTGTTCCACCTCCTCCTCGACGGCGCGGTCGTCAGTCCCGAGGCGAGCCAGGAGATGCTCGACCTCCTGGCGCAACAGACGATCACCGACCGGCTGCCCGTCCTGCTGCCCCCGGGCACGCGGGTGGCGCATAAGACCGGCAACCTCCCCGGGATCGTCCACGACGCCGGGGTGATCTACGCCCCGGCCGGGCCGGTCATCGTGGCCGTCCTCAGCGAAGATGCCAAGGACGAGTGGGCCGTGATGGAATTGGCCCGCGAGGTCGCCGCCATCGCCTACGAGAGCCGTTCCTGACGCCTCACCCCGCCGCCCTGGAACGACCCTTGCACTCCCTCCAGCAATCACCGGAGAGGAGGTGAGCGGCATGCAGCTCCGGGAGGTCGATTACAAGGCAGTGGGCAAGGAGGTCGTCCATGAATTCTCGGACGACGACGTCACCGGAATGGCCGCCCAGGCCGCCTACCAGATCGTTTTCTCGCTGCCCCCGTTGCTGATCTTCTTTGCAGCGCTTTCAGGGCTCGTCGCACGGTACACCGGGGTGGACGTCTTCGCTCAACTGCTGTCGCTCGCGCAGGAGGGTCTCCCGGCCTCGGTGTACGACACGGTCGAGATCATCCTCGGCGGTATCCAGGACCAGAGCAGCGCCGGGCTGCTGTCCTTCGGATTCGTGCTGGCCATCTGGTCCGCCTCGGGCGCGCTCAACACGATGATCTCCCTGTTCAACCGCGCCTACGATGTCGCGGACAGCCGGGGGTTCGTCAAGAAGCGTCTGTTATCCATTGGGCTGACGATTGGCCTGGCAGTACTCGTCATCGGCGCCTTTGTCCTGTTCGTCTTCGGGCAGCGGATCGGCCTCTGGATCGCGAACTCCGCGGGTCTCGGCAACGCGTTCACCCTGGTCTGGAACATCGTCCGCTGGCCGGCCATTGTCATCTTCATGATGCTGGCCCTGGCCATCCTGTACTGGGCCGGGCCCGCGATTCAGCAGACCTTCCGCTGGATCTCTCCAGGCGCCATCTTCGCCACGCTCCTGTGGCTGGTCGCCACTTTCGGCTTCAGCCTGTACCTGAACTTCTCCGATCCGGGGAGCGCGTACGGCATCCTCGGCGGGCTCGTCGTCCTGCTCTTGTTCCTCTACGTGTCGAGTATCGTCCTCCTCCTCGGGTGCGAGGTGAACGCGGTCATCGACAAGCGCTACGACCCGAAGGTCATTCGCGACAAGGCAGCGCACCCCGAGCGACAGGAAGACCCGGAAATGGCACAACGGCGGGCACGAGAGCTGGCGCAGCGCGAAGGCAAGTCACCCGCGGAAGTCGGGCTGTCCGGCGACCCGGCACGGGAGGAACCGCGGATGCCGGCACCCTCGCGCGGCGCGGTGGTGGCGGTCGTGATCTCGCTGGCGTCGCTGTTCGTGGCGGCAATCCTCGGCGCGTTCAGCCGCATGTTCAGCCGTCGGCCGCTCGGGCGAGCATGATCGAATCAGCGCGTGCCGCGCTGGAGCGGCACGTCGGAAAGGAGCACGGGATGAGCGAACACCGGCGTGATGCAGAGGGCGAGCGGAACGGACCCCCGAAGCGCGACTCGGGCGTCTTCCCCTCCTCGAAGACTCACAGCTCCGGCCGCGGCATCCCCGGCCCGGTGCAGGGCGAGTCGCACGCTCCGGATGCCGTCGAGGGCCAGGAGGATCGAGGACACCCGCCGGTGCAACCGGCCGAAGGGTCGCGCGAACCGGGCTACGGCGAGCCGGGCCAGGACATCCAACGCTAGCCACGCACCTATGCACGGGCGGGGCGACTCAAGCAGCCGGCGCGGCCCCGCGTGCCACCGTGCGCGCGACCGCCAGCGCATGCTCCAGTGTCAGGGACTGCCCCTCACGCCAGGCCGTGGACCACGCCTCGAGGTCGACTCGCTCCTTGATGCCCGCCTCGACCCGCGCCAACGCGCTGCGCAGCAGGAGCGGCCCGGGCACGCCCGCTCCCCGGTGCACGGCGTCGACGGCCCCGTAGAGCCTGGCGGCGTCCAGTACGTCGCCAACGGTACCGGCCACCCCGGCAAGGCCGGAGAGGGCCTCCACGAGACCGACGCGATCCCCGATCTGTGACCACAGATCCAGCGCGCGGCCGAGCAGGTCCGCCGCCGCGGCGCTCCGCCCTTGCATCAGCGCCACCACACCGAGGCCGGTCAGGCAGCGCGCGGTCGTCCGCGGATCGGCAAGGCTCTCAGCCAGTGCCAGGCTCTCGTCGAGCGCCGCCCGCGCCCGCTCCGGTTCGCCCTGGTCGAGCAGGACGACGCCGGTCGTACAGAGCGCCAGCGCACGCAGCCGCTGATCGTCCGCATTGCGGGCGATGGCGAGGCACTCCGCCGCCATCCGGCGGGCGGCAGGGCCGTCGCCGCGCAGCACCGCCAGCTCGGCGAGATTCCCGAGCGTAATCGACTGCCCCCAGGCATCTTCCGCTGCACGCTGCACCTCGAGGCAGCGGGTAAAATGCGCCTCGGCAGCGGCATAGTCCCCCTGCTGCCGGAGCACCAGCCCGAGGTTGTTCAGATCCCGCGACAGCGCCGCGGCGTCGCCCAGGCGCGTTGAGATCGCCAGGCTGGCTTCCAGCCGGTCGCGCGCCTCCGCCAGATCCCCCTGGAACCAGGCCAGCACTCCGGCTCCGTTGAGCACCTCCGCCTCGACCTCCGGTGGGAGCGACTCCCGGTGCTCCAGGATCGCGGCGATCCAGGCCCGACCCTCGGCCGCCCAGCCGCGGCGCTCCCAGAAGCGCCACAGGGCCGCTGCGAGTCGCGCGGCAGTATTGATGTCGCCTTGCGTGAGCGCATGTCGGAGCCCGGCGCGCAGGTTCGCGTACTCCTCGTCGAGCCGATCGAGCCAGCGCTTGTGGTCCGCGCCACGGTGCTGCGCGGCAGCAATTTCGGCGAGCGCCAGATACCACGCCGCGTGCCGGTTGCGGATCCCGTCCGCCTCCCCGGTCGCCTCCAGCCGTGCCAGCGCCTCCTCCCGGATCGCCTGCGGCATGATGAACCGGGGCGAGTGCGCCGCGTCGGTGACCGGCCGGATCAAACCGACCTCGGCCAGCGCATCCAGGGCGGCTGCGACCTCCGCGATCCCCGCGGATGGCGCCTCCACGACCGCCCGCGCGGCCTCGACCGACCAGCCGCCCGCGAAGACCGCCAGCCGAGCCCAGCGCCGCCGCTGCTCAGGGGTCAACTCCCGGTAGCTCCAATCAAGCAGGACGCGGAGCGCGTCGCCGGGGCTCACCTCCTCCCCCGGCTCGCCGCCACCCGGCAGCGATGCCAGCAGGTGCTCGACCGGGAAGCGTGCCGTCCACGCCGCCGCGAGCTCGATCGCCAGTGGCAACCCGCCCAGCCGGGCGCAGAGCGCCGCCACGGCCTCCCCCTCCCCTACCGGAGGATGATCATCGGAGCGGAAGCGGGCGCGGGCGCGGAACAGGGCTACAGCGGGCGCCGCCTCCGAGTCGCCGACCACCAGCGGCGGCACCGGGTAGACATGCTCGCCGTAGAGGCGCAGCGGGCGCCGGCACGTGACCAGGATCTTGAGACCGGGCGCGACAGCCAGGAGCTCCGTCAGTAACGGTGCAGCGTCCCGCAGCCGGTCGAAGTGGTCGATGACCACCAGTTGCTCGCGCGCTCGCAGCGCCTCGGCCGACGGTTCCCGGCCGCTCTGCCCGGTCGGGACGGCGAACCCCAGCGCCGCGGAGAGGACAGCCGGCACCATCGACGGCTCGACGACGTGTGCGACCGGCACGTAGACGACCCCGTCGGCGAACGCGCCGCGCAGCAGCGCCAGGATGTGCCGCGCCAGCCGCGTCTTCCCAATTCCGGCCGGGCCGGTCAGTGTCAGCAGCCGGGCACGCCCGAGCCGTTCCAGGATCTCGTTGACCTCGGTTTCCCGGCCGATCAGATCCGAATCGCTCCATACAACGGGCGCTGCCGCCGGTAGGAGGGCGCGGGGCACGCGGGCGGGCAGCACCACTCCCCGCCCCGTCAGCGCGCGGCCGCGCCCGGCTCGCTTCGCGCCGAACCGGCGGCGGTCGGCCACATCGAGCAGTGCATCCGGCGTCTCGGCGTCATGGGGGAAGGTGGCGATTCCCAGCGAGAGACTGAGCGTCAGCGGCGGATCCCCGCCAAAGGGCTTCGTCTCCACCAACGCGAGGAGCCGTGATGCGATCGCGGCGGCCTCCTCCGCTGACGTCCCGGGGAGCACCAGCACGAACTCATCCCCACCGAAGCGGAACAGCCGATCCGTCTTCCGGATACCGGCCTGCAGCCGTTCAACCAGCGCCCGGAGGACACGGTCTCCCCGCAGGTGACCGTAGGCATCGTTGACGCTCTTGAAGTAGTCCAGATCGAGGACAGCCACCGAGAGCGGCCGCCCTGTCGCTCGCGAGGTCGCAACCTGCTGCGCCAGGACGTCGTCGAGCAACGCGCGGGAGACCGCTCCGGTCAGCGGATCCCGGTCGGTTCCCTCTGGCCTGGCCCGATCGTCGCTGACAGATGGCATCACTGGACTCCCCGGAGGTCCAGCGCGACACGCACGCCTTCATCTCAGTCAAACCGTGACAGCATTGTACCACGTTGCATCTAGAATGACGACTGAATCTCCGGGCCACCGGGGCAATATGATAGGATCTGGGTGGAAGAATGTGTGAGAGACGACGGGGATCGGAGGGTGGCGGGGGGCCGCTGCCCCGCTGCGCCGCCCCTCCGCGATGGTAGCTACGCCGCGATGTCGTATCCGGCCTCTTCGATCCCGGCGCGGATATCCGCGTCGGACACGCTCTCACCGGCCTGCACCGTCACGAGCTTCGTCTCGAGGTCGACCTGCACCGCCTCCACGCCCGGGATGCGGCTCAGCGCCTGCGTGATGGCGTTCACGCAATGCATGCAACTTACGTCCGGTACGCGATACACCCGTTCGACCATGCAACCGCCTCCATCAGCAGCAACCGCTGCGATCCACTGTCCAATCGATACCCCCATGGGGTATTCCATCCCACAGTATACCGCGCCCCTGCCCGACCGCCAAGCGCTCTGTGCCAATCGTCCTACATGCGTCCAAACACGCTTCCCGCCTGGCAGTGGGTTTTCTCGCCCGCGGCCAAGTCCGAATCCGTACTCTTCTGTCGCGTCCGGATGGAAGGGTATCCACCTGACCCGTCACCACCGGAGCACCCCTACCATGTTGTGGGGAGCAGCCACCGTCGTCGCGCGCCTACCTGCCTGACTTGAGCCGCCACGGATGTCATGTCCGTGGCATCCAGAGCAGCGCCGCCACCGCCGTCGCGGTTCCGCTCAGGATGACGGAGCCGCGGGCGGCGGCCAGCCGCCCCGGCGCAGCGAAGGATCTCGCGTCGGAGCGCGCACCCGTGGGAGATCCTTCGCTCCGACGGCCGCCGCGCCCGCGCCGACAGGCTCCGCTCAGGATGCCAGCACCATGGGAGCGGCTAACGACGAGACGCTCCTCCTCCGTCGAAGTTCATCGCCACCATGGACGGCCGCCTCGCCCGTGCCCTACCTGTTCGCGACCTTCGCTGAGTTGTGCACCCTCGCCGCGCCGGCGTCCGGCGTCCACCCGGGTGGACGCAGCCCGTTGGCGCACCGGCGGCTCCGGAGTTGCGTATTTCCTGAGCGGTGGCTACTCCGCACGCACGACAGCCCGCCGACGAGTCCACCCGGGTAGACCTCACCGTCCCGCCTGCTTCCCTTGCCGCGCGTGCTATCCTGACACCGAGGAAGGGATGGCAGCGCTTGGATACAGTTCAGTGATAACGCCGCATTTCTGGATCGCGAACCGGATCACACCACGCACCATGGACCTGGCCTTTCGCGTGGCCAGTGCCGGGATCATCTCGCCCGTCTCGCGCCTGCGCTTCATCTACGGCGGCATCGGCGCGCGCCAGGTCGATGCGACCCTCCGGCGTGCGCGCGGGCTCCGCGGCTGGTCGCTTTCGTGGGTACGAACCGCACGCCAGTACCTCAGCGCGGCGCGGGCCGCCCACACGCGCGGCGAGCACGCTGAAGCCACACGGTGCGAAGCCTCGGCAGCACTCTGCTATCACTACGCCCAGGTCTTCGAGCTCGACAACCTCGACCGCCGCAACTACCTCTACCGCCGGGCGGCCGACCTGTTTCGCCGCGCCGCCCAGCGGCTCGATCCGCCCGCGCTGCGGGTCGACATCCCCTGGCGCGACACGAGCCTCCCGGGCTACCTGCGCGTGCCCGATCGCGACGGCGGTCCCTATCCGGTCGTCGTCCTGCTCAACGGCGCCAGCACGGTCAAGGAAGAGACCGGGCACTGGTCCGATCCGTTCCTCCATCGCAACTTCGCCACGCTGGCGATCGACACGCCGGGTAGCGGCGAGCTCCGCGAGCACGTGAGCGGGCACCCGGATCAAGTCGACATCGGTGAGGCCCTAATCCGATTCGCCGAAGAGCACAACAAGCTCGATCCGCGTCGCGTGGCACTCCTTGGCGCCAGTCTCGGCGGCGCGGTCGCCGTAAGGCTCGCGCAGGCCACACCCGACATCCTCGCGGTGGTCGCCTTGACGCCGCCTTTCCATCCGTCTCCATACTTCCGTCATCTCAACGCGGTGGTTCGGCAGGAAATTGCCCTTGTTACGGGCGCACGCGACGGTGAACTCGATGCCATTGTCGAGAAGATGTCCTTGCTCGACATAGCTCCGCGCCTTCGCGCGCCGTTGCTGGTCGTCGGCGCCGGACGCGACCTCGTCGTGCCGCCGCAGGAGGCGTGGAACCTCTACCGCGCGGCCGGTGGGCCGAAGCACCTGCACTTCATCCGGCAGGCGAACCACGTGGGCTTCTCGCACTTGCCGCAGTGGACCGCCGCCGCAGCCGATTTTCTCTCGAGCGTTGCGGGCGCTTAGGGCACCGACCAACGTGGCCCTCCTGACGCGGGGTAGGGGAGTCCGGCCCGCTTCGGTACACCGACCGCACACGACCTCGTCCACCTGGGTGGACACTCGCAGGCGGTCACACCGCGCCGGATAACGCACGCCCCGTCGTTCGTTCGCGCTTTTCTGTGCTCGACGTAATGTTCGCGCAAGTCGTGTCGAAAACCGCTTGACGAAAGGGCCCGCTTCCGCCGATGATGAGGGGACATCCGGACCATCAAGTCGATCGGTATGTCGCTGCGACGAAGTGGGGGGTCCAATGGAGAAAACGATCACCGACCGAGTAGTCGGCGCCGCGAGACTCGACGTCGCCACATACGAGGCGGTCGAGCGGGACGTCAACGCCAACACTCAGGCCCTCGTCGTCGTCGTTCTGGCCGCAATCGCCTCCGGGATCGGCAGCCTCGGCGTCGACGGTATCACCAGCTTCGTGACCGGCCTGATCGGGGCGCTCGTGGGCTGGATCATCTACTCGGGTCTGGCCTACCTCATCGGCACCCGCCTGCTGGCAACGGCCGAGACACGCGCCACCTATGGGGAAGTCCTGCGCACGCTCGGCTTCGCCCAGGCTCCGCGTCTGCTTCTGGTCCTCGCCTGGATCCCGATCCTCGGCTTGATCCTCGCGTTCGTGGTGGGCATCTGGGTGTTGGTCGCCACGATCATCGCCATCCGGCAGTCAATGGAGCTCACGACCGGGCGCGCGATCGGTACCGCGGTGATCGCCTGGATCATCTATATCATCGTGAACGCACTTATCCTGGGTGCCTTGAGCTTCTAGCCCGCGTGCCCCGCTCGACCGGTGCAGTGTGCCGCAGGCGGTCGAGCGGGGCACATCCGCCTCAGAGCAGCTCCCACTGGCAGGCGGCGTAGGCCTGGGGTGACTCCCAGACCCGGACGGTCAGCATCCGCAACCCTTTGCCGTGCAGCCGGGGTGCGAGCGTCTCACGGAGGAACCGGGCCACCTCCTCGGCCGTCGAGTTGCGCTGGGCGAATGCCGGGAGATCGTCCAGATTCTGGTAGTGCAACTCACCCACGGCCTCATCGACCCAGGCCCTCAGCAGCCCGAGATCGAAGAGCGTGCCGTCGTCGTTGAGCTGCGGCCCGGCGACTTCGACCTCGACCCGGTAGGTGTGCCCATGCAGCCGGCTCGCCGGGCCGAAGTCGCCCCGCAGCCGGTGCGCCGCCTCAAACTGCGCCACCACCCCGATTGCGAACATGGAGCCGCCTTTCGTTGTTCATGAGTTATTCGTGATGCGTCATACGTCATGCGTCATCCGTACTGCGTAAGGCGTAAAGCCCCCTCTCCCCTGGTGGACTCCGTCCGAGAGGGGCCGGGGGTGAGGGGGACGATTGACGCATGACGCATCACGCCTCATTCCTCATACTCCAGCACCACCTGCAGCACCTCCGCCGGACGCGTGTCGATCAGGCGGTAGGCCTCGGCCGCACGGATGAACGGCACCCGGTGGGTGACGAGGCCGGGTAGTAGGAGTTCCTCCAGCAGCGCGCACACCAGGTCGCGCCGCCGCTCGTGCGTCCAGCGTGGGCTGAGCGCCGGATCGATCGTGCCGACCTGCGAGCTGATGATCCGCAGTCGGCGCCGGTGGAAATCCGAACCGAGATCCAGGGCCACCGGCTTCGTGCCGTACCAGGAGGCCACGACCGCTGTGCCTTGCACCGCGAGGACCGCCAACGCCTGTCCCAACGCCGCGGGCGCGCCGCTGGCCTCGATCGCGACGTCCGCACCCCGGCCGCCCGTCCGCTCGCGGACGCGCTGCGCCAGGTCGTCGTCCGGCGCGAGCGCCACGCCCGCTCCGGCGGCCAGCGCGCGCTCGCGCCGCGCGGGCACCGGATCGACGGCGATGATGTCGCGCGCCCCCGCCCGCCGCAAGAGCATCGTGATGAGCAGGCCGACCACACCCTGCCCGAACACCACCGCCGTTTCACCGAAGCGCAGGGGCGTGTCGAGCAGCACGTTGACCGCCGTCTCCAGGTTCGCAACGAAGACGCCGGCGGCCGGGTCCAGACCGGCGGGGAGCGGGACAGCCAGCCGCGCGGGGATGACGTAACGGTCCTGGTGCGGGTGCAGGGCGAAGACCAGATCGCCCGGCCGGAGCGTCTCCACCTCCGGCCCGGCCGCTTCGATCTCGCCGACGCTGGCGTAGCCGTACTTGATGGGGTAGGCGAAGCTGCCCGCCAACGTCGGCAGGTCTAGCGGCAGGTGCGCCGGCACCTCGCCCCGGTAGACCAGCATCTCCGTGCCGTGGCTGATCGCCGAGAGGCGTGCGCGGACGAGGACGTGGTCCGGCCCAACCGGCGGCAACGGCTCGGTTCGGATCTCGACCTGCCGGGGACCGGTGAGCCACACGGCCCGTGCCTCCATCCCGCGCTCCTCTCTCACGCTCCGCGTTCGCCCGCGATGGCCTCGCGCACGACGGCCAGCACTCCGGCCGCGGTGTCGTCCCAGCGGGGGAAGGACGCCGCGCGACGCGCCGCGGCGGCCCCCATCGCGCGCCGGAGCCCCGCGTCGGCCACCAGGCGGCCCAGAGCCGCACCCAGCGCGTCGGCATCGCCCGGCGGCACGAGCAGCCCGGTAACGCCGTCCGTCACCAGGCAGGGGAGGTGACCGACTCGCGTCGCGACGACCGGCAGCCCCGCCGCCATCGCCTCCGCGACCGCCATGCCGTACGACTCCGACCAGCTCGCCAGCACGAAGACGTCGGCCCCTCGGAGATACGCGGCGACCACCTCCGGCGGACGCGGTCCGTGGACCACCACCCGATCCTGTAGGTCCGGTGCCGCCAGCCGCGCGCGCAGCGTCCTGGCATAGGCCGGATCGGCCGTCGTCTCCCCGACCAGATGCAACGTCGCGCGCTCGTCCGGCAGCCGCGCGAACGCCTCGAGCAGCAGGTCGATCCCCTTGGCCGGTAGCCAGTTCGCCACGCAGAGGACCGCCGGCCCGCTGCCGCGGCGGAGGTCCGGCACCGGCCCGACCGGCTCCGGCAGGTCGTGCCCCGGTGGAACGACGCGCAACCGTTCCTCCGAGATCCCCGCCTGCCGCAGCATGGTCGCCAGCGTCGCGCTCGGCACGATCACCCGGTCGGCCCGCTCGGCGAAGGCCCGGTCGAGCCGGACGCGCAGCCCGTCACGGCCGCCGTCGCCCTCGCGCCGCACGCCGCCCGGCGGCTGGTGGAGGACTCCGATCACCGGCACGCCCACGTGCCCGACCCGGAGCGGCAGCGCCAGCGCCGCCGTCGCGATGCTGTCGACCAGCAGCGCATCGGGCCGCTCCGTCCGCAGCCGGGCGAGTGTCGCCGCGCCCGCGGCAGCGGCCAGCCCGAGCGGCCGCTCCGGGATCACGGCGAAGCGCAGGCAGGCGCCGTGGCGCGGCGCCGTCTCCGCGATGCGCCGGTGGTACAGATGACCCCCGGTCAGCCGCTGCGGATCGCCAGCAGTGACCAGCACGAGGCGCAGCGTCTCGTCCTCCTTCAGGCGTTCGGGTGGCACGTGCCGCGGCGGGTGAGTGCCGACGCAGCTCGGCAAGCGGCGTGCCAACCGGCCACGCGCGGCCCGCGACGTGCGGTACCAACACCGGACACACCGGCGAAGGAGGGATCGCGTGGAGCCACCGCGCCTGCCCGCGCTCAGGGATGCCGTCACCGAGGATGTGCTGCGGGAACTTGCCCGCCCGCCCGAGGGCGCGGCGCCGGCAGACCGTCCCTGGGTGACCGTCGCCTATGCGCAGACGCTCGACGGGCGCATCGCCACCCGCAGCGGCGACTCCCGCTGGGTGAGTTGTCCCGACTCGCTCACCTTCGCCCACTGCCTGCGTGCGGAGCACGACGCCATCCTCGTCGGCATCGGTACCGTCCTGGCCGACGACCCACGCCTGACCACCCGCCTGGTCGCAGGTCCCAGCCCGCGGCGGGTCATCCTCGACTCGCGACTGCGCCTACCCCTGGACGCCGCGGTGCTGCGCGACGGCGCGGCGGATCAGACGCTCGTCGTCACCACCGCACAGGCCCCGCCGGATCGGCTGGCATGCATCCGCGACACCGGGGCCCGCGTGCTGATCGTCACAGGCCACCCGGGTGGAGGGGTCGATCTCGCCGACGCCTTGCGCCGGCTCCGCGGGCTGGGGATCCGAACCCTGTTGATCGAGGGCGGGGCGCGGACGATCACCGCCGCCTTCCGCGCGGGAGTCGTGGACCGGCTGGCCGTCTGCATCGCTCCCAAGATCCTCGGCTCCGGGATCGAGGCAGTCGGCGACTTGGGCATCGACCGCCTGGCCGACGCCCTGCCACTCCGACGCCGCCGGATCCTCCTCGCCGGCGACGATCTCCTCCTCATCGGCGACACTTGCCCGGAGCGCGGCGATGCGCCACACCGCTGAGGAGATGCGCCTCGCGATTAAATGGACATAACTCACGACTCAATAACAAACCCGCTGCACCTCCGCAGCGGGTGATCCTTCGCGTGTCATGGGGATGGTGGGGTAGGGAAGGGTAGCACCCCGCACACCGTGCAAGGAGCGTGCGCCGCCAGGGCACTTAGCGGCGCGAGTCGCCCGGCTTCATCCGGAAGCGGTAGAGCCCGTACGCGCCGCCGACGATCACGGCCAGCACCAGCAGGACGAGCACCACGTTGGAGTAGGTTTCAACCCAGTGGCTCACCCGCTCCCAGTTCCGGCCCAGCAGCACCCCCGCGCCGATCAGGACCAGGTTCCAGATGCTGCTGCCGATCACCGTCAGCACGCTGAACCGCAGGAGCGGCATCCGCATCGTCCCCGCGGGGACCGACACGACGCTCCGCGCGATCGGCACCACCCGCGCGCCGAGCACCACCCAGTCACCCCAACTCCCGAACCAGCGCTCGGCCCGGCCTAGTAGCGCCTCGTCGATCCGCAGGATGTGCCCGTAGCGCAGGACCAGCGGACGGCCGCCCCACCGCCCCAGCGCGTAGAGGACGAGCGCGCCGGTGTACGACCCGGCGGTCGCCGCCAGGACGGCAAACCCGAGGTTCATCTGCCCACGACCGACGAAGAACCCGGCCAGCGGGAGCACCAGCTCGGAAGGGATCGGCGGGAAGAGATTCTCCACGACGAGCACCAGCCAGAGCCCGAGGTAGCCCAGCGACTCCAAGACCTGTGTCGTCCACTCACTCATGCCGTTCCCTTCCCATTCACGTCCTTCGCGGTCGGCTCCGGTGCCGCGGTCGCGGCACCCGGCTGCTCGACGAGCAGGCACGCCGGGACGTAGTATGCACGCACGGTCGGCATCCCGACACTAACGAACGCGAAAGGGTCTGATCATGACCGACTCCAAGCCGTCGCCCGGCAACCAACCCGCCTGGCAGGAGGACGACTCGACAGCGTTCATCCGCTACGGGGACGCGATCACCCCCTCACGCGCCGAGCACGTCGCCCTGCTCACCGCGCTGATCCCGGCGCGGCCGGATGAGTCGTTCCTGGCGATCGACCTCGCCTGCGGCGCCGGTGGGTTGAGCGCCGCAATCCTGGAGCGTTTCCCCGCTAGCCGCGTCGTCGCACTCGACGGCTCCCACCGCATGCTGGACGAAGCGCGCCGGCGGCTGGCCCCATACGCCGATCGCGTCGACTTCCGCCACTTCGACCTGTTCGCGCGCGACTGGCTCGACGCACTCCCCGGTCCGGCCCGCTGCTTCGTCTCCTCGCTAGCGATCCATCACCTCGACGGACCGGGCAAGCAGCGGCTCTTCCGCGACCTCTACGAGCGATTGGAACCAGGTGGTGCACTGTTGATCCTGGATCTGGTCGAGCCGGTCAACCCCATCGCCCAGGCCGCCTACGCCGCGGCGTGGGACGCGGTGGTGCGGGAACAGACCACGGGCCTCCCCGAGGGCGCGGAGGTCTACGCCTTCTTCCAGAACGGCTGGAACCACTTCGCCGACCCCGACATCGAGGTCGACAAGCCCTCGGGGCTGTTCGAGCAGTTGATCTGGCTGCGCGAGGCGGGTTTCGCCGCCGTCGATTGCTTCTGGCTCCGCGCCGGTCATGCCCTCTACGGCGGCTATCGTTCGCCGTAGTGCGGGAATCGGCGTCCCACCACCCGCCTGACCGCCGCACCTCCTCCGTATACGCAGCGCGTAGCACCTTGCGCGTCCGACACTCCGGGGGAAAATCGCGGCCATGATCGGCTGCGCGGCACGGGTTGAATGGACATCCCTGGCATCGTCTGATATAGTGCGCCACGTTTGGAACCGGCTACCGTGTGATTGGTGTAGGGGCAGCATGTCCGAGATGACACCGCGCCAGCGGTTCGAGGCACGCCTGGCGGCCGCCGGGGATGTCGGGGCGGTCGTTGAGGTCGGAATCCCGATGCGGGATGGTGTGGAACTGGCGGCCGACATCTACCTGCCGGACGCATCCGCCCTCCCGGCTCCGGCCATCGTCCAGATCACGCCATACGACAAGAGCAACCCGACCTTCTTCCCGGCCGAAGGCCGGTTCTACCAGGAGCACGGGTATGCGTTCGTCGTCGTAGATGTCCGGGGGCGCGGCAAGTCCGAGGGCGAGTGGCGTGCGTTCGTCAACGACCCGCAGGATGGCTACGACATCATCGAGTGGGTCGCGGCGCAGGACTGGTGCACCGGCAAGGTCGGCACCACCGGCCTGAGCTACATGGGCTGGACCCAGTGGGCGGCCGCGTCCGAGCGCCCGCCGCACCTGACCTGCATGGTGTCGACCTCGGCCGCGGGGCGGTGGCAGCAGGAGATCCCCTACACGTCCGGCGTCTTCCAGCTCTACTTCGGGTGGTGGGTCCACATGGTGCGCCGGCGCATCAACGAGTCCTACAGCCTCGCGCACACGGACTGGGATGAGGTACTCCGGCGCCTGCCGCTGGAAGCGATCGGGGAGTTCATCAACCCGACCGGCCAGACCTGGCGCGACATGATGGACCACGACACGCTCGACGACTTCTGGAGGGCCATCCGCTTCGACGATCGCTACGCCGGCATCGACGTCCCGTGTCTCCACGTGACCGGCTGGTACGACCTGGAGGATCTCCTCGGCGCCTTCCATCACTACGAACACATGGTGCGCTACTCGCCCGCGCGCGATGCACAGCGCCTCGTGGTCGGCCCGTGGAGCCACCTCGGTTCGCGCTATCCCCACTCCCGCTACCTCGACATCGACTTCGGCCCTGAGGCCGCGCTGGACATGGACCAGTTGCACCTCCAGTGGTTTGACTACTGGCTCAAAGGCATCGACAACGGCATCCTCGATACGGCACCCGTCCGCCTGTTCGAGCCCGACACCAACGTCTGGGTCGAGGCGGACCACTGGCCGCTCGCCGAGCGGGAGGAGGTCCTCCACCTCCGTTTCGACGGCGCGGAAGGCACCCTCACGACCGATCCGCCGGCCGCTGCGGATCCGGACCGGACCTACCGGTACGACCCGATGGACCCGGCGCCGACGCAGATGGACGTCCGCCGCTACCCCATCGAGGAGATCCCGCTGGATCAGACCGCGGTCGAAGCGCGGGACGACGTCATCGTCTACACCAGCGAGGTCCTGACCGAGCCGGTGGTCATTTCCGGCTGGCCGCGGCTTGAGCTCTTTGCGTCCAGCGACTGTGACGACACCGACTGGCATGTGAAGATCACCGACGTCCACCCGGATGGACGGTCCATCAAGGTGACTCAGGGCTGCCTGCGCGCTTCGTACCGCGATTCGCTGGAATCGCCCACGCCGCTCACGCCGGGCGAGCCCACGCGCTTCACCGTCGAGCTGTGGCCCACGCACCACGCCTTCCTGCCCGGCCACCGCATTCGGGTGTCGATCACCAGCAGCGACTTCCCCTGGTTCGCGCGGAACATGAACCGCTTCGGGCCGATCAAGTGGGCCGCGAACCCGCGTGTTGCGCACAACACCGTGCACCACGCACCGGCGTACCCGTCGCGGCTCCACCTGCCCGTTGTCCGCGGTTCGGTCGGCTCAGGCGGGAAGGCACGGTAGGGCGAAATCACGAGTACGTAGGCCGATGTGCCCGGTCGCAAGGGGCGGAGGCGGCAGTGACTCCGCCCCTGCGACTGAGCGGGCCGCGTGCTGAAAGCGGGTACTGCCCGGGGAGATGCGGCCCCGGGCTGCGATGGATGGCGCACCGGCGTGGTGCGCCGGTCAGGTAGCGCCGATCCAGCGGCGCATGGAGAGAGGAGATGGGTGAGGATGGATCTGGAGCTCGAAGGCAAACGAACCACACGACGCCGGCTGCTCGCGGCCGGGTTGGGGCTCGGCGCCACCGTCGCCGCGATGCCGCTGCTGGCAGCCTGCGGTGGCGGGGGCAGCGAGAGCAGTGGCGACGGCGGCACGTCGGCCGACTCCACGCAGGGCACCCCCGGCACGTCGGGCGACAGCGGGGGCGAGGGCGAGCCGAAGTACGGCGGCAAGCTGACGATGAGCCTCGCCGACCGGGATGTCACCAGCTTCGACCCGATCATCCCCACGGACAACATGTCGATCTGGACCATGGTCCTCATCTACGACCAGCTCGTCCGCAACGCGCCCGATGGGCAGTCGGTCGAGCCGGGTCTGGCCGAGACGTGGGAGGTGAGCGACGACGGTCTGACCTACACCTTCAACCTGCGCGAGGCGAAGTTCCACGACGGCTCAACCGTCACGGCCGAGGACGCGGCCTACTCCCTGCTGCGCGCGGTGCAGGAGGAGGACTCCCAGTGGGGCTGGATCTACCAGGGAGTGGACAGCGTCGAGGCCACCGACGAGCGGACCGTCACGGTCAAGATGAGCCATACCTGGGCGCCGTTCCTGGCCGACGTGGCCCTGTTCTCCTCCTCCATCATCCCTAAGAAGTTGCACGAGGAGCGGGGCGCGGCGCTCTTCGACTCCCCGATCGGGTCGGGGCCGTTCCAGTTCGTCTCCTGGGAGAAGAACACCAGCATCAAGCTGAAGAAGTGGGAGAACTACTGGGATCCGGAGCGGCCCTACCTCGATGAGCTCGAGTTCCTCGTCCTAACCGACGCCAACACCCGAATGCTCAAGTTCCAGGCGGGTGAGCTCGACATCGCTACCGATGTCCCCTTCAGCCAGCTTGAGGCGCTCGAGGCGAACCCGAACTACACCATCCTGACCGACGGCGCCGCGCGGTTCGACTACATCGGCATGAACCACACGCGCAAGCCGTTCGACGACAAGCTGGTGCGCCAGGCGATCAACTATGCCATCGACAAAGAGGCCATCATCCAGTCCGTCCTCTTCGGCTACGGCGAGATGGCCAACACCATGCTGCCGAAGATGCTCTATCACGCCGACGACATCGAGGGATACCCCTTCAACCTGGAGAAGGCCAAGGAGCTGATGGCCCAATCCAGCGCCCCCGACGGGTTCACCGCCGAGCTGATCATCTCCTCCGGCGACCCCGTGGCGCAGCAGGTCGCGCAGCTCGTCCAGTCCCAGCTCGCCGAGATCGGCGGCACGATCAACATCCGGCTGGTCGAGCCGGGGAGCGCGACCGACGACATCCGGGCGCTCAACTACGACTGGTCCAAGTCCTACTACACCACCGACATCATCGACCCCGACGAGCTGGTCACGTTCGGCATGGTGAGCGACGGCGGCACCAAGGCGGTCTGGACTGGGTACAAGAACGAGGAGGTCGATCAACTCGCCCGCGATGCGGCCGCGGAGACCGACCCCGCCCGTCGCCAGGAGATGTACCACCGGATTCAGGAGCTCACTACCGAGGACGCGCCGGTCATCCTGCTCTACTACCCGACCGGACGCACCGCGGTGCAAAAGTACATCCACGGCTTCCGCATCCTGCCGACCGGTAACTACCGTTTGTGGGACGTGTGGCGGTCGGAGTGAGGTCCGACCCAGAGGGGCCGTGCGGGCGGCGTGCCGTAGCGCGCCGCCCGGCGGCCCACGCCGGCCCACCGGACTACCGATCGGGGGACACGACGGGAGCTCCGCCGCATGAGTAGGTTTGTACTCCGCCGTCTGATCCAGATGGTCCCGGTCGTCTTCGGACTCACGGCGGTCATCTTCTTCATGATCCACCTGGTCCCCGGCGACCCGGCGGCGATCATGCTCGGGACCCGCGCCACGCCCGAGAACGTGGCGCAACTGCGGAGAAATCTCGGACTCGACGAGCCGCTCCTCGTTCAGTACATGATCTTCCTGCGCAACCTCGCCACGGGCAGCCTCGGCGACTCGATCTTCTACCGCGAGCCCGTGCTCGGCCTCATCCTCGACCACCTGCCGACGACGCTGATGCTGGCCACCAGTACCATCATCCTCGCCGTCATCATCACCGTGCCGCTGGCCACACTGGCCGCCCTGAAACGGGACCGGCTGGCCGATCAGTTGGTGCGCGCCTTCTTGCTCGTCGGGCTCGCCATGCCGTCGTTCTGGGTCGGGATCAATCTCCTGCTGCTGCTGACCGTCCGGTTCCGCATCTTTCCGCCGGGAGGTATCGGTGAGGGTTTCTTCGATCAGCTCCGCCACCTCTTCCTGCCGGCCCTGACGGTCGCCCTGTCGATCTCGGCCGTGCTGGTCCGGAACCTCCGCAGCAGTCTGATCGACACACTGACGGCAGATCACGTCCGGACGGCCCGGGCCAAGGGGTTGTCGAGCCGCGCGGTCTTCATCTGGCACGTGCTCCGCAACTCGGCCATGTCCACGGTGACCATCCTCGGGCTGAACCTCGGCTATCTGATGGGCGGCACCGTGATCATCGAGCAGGTCTTCGCGCTGCCGGGGCTGGGGCAACTGCTGCTGACTTCGATCTTCGGGCGCGACTACCCGGTCGTGCAGGGGATCACCCTGGTCTACGCCGTCCTGGTCATCCTGGTGAACCTCATCACGGATCTCGTCTACGCGGCGCTCGATCCGCGCGTGAGCCTGGACTAAGCAGGGGGGAGGGGATGTGAACGCATCCACAAACGTCGTCGGCCGCGCCGGGCTCGGCGCGGCGGAGCCACTGGCGCCGCGGTCCCGCCGTCGGATCAGCCCATCCCTGATCGCGGGCGTGGCGATCCTCGGGGTCGTGCTGGTCGCGGTCATCGTAGGGCCGATGATCTCGCCTTACGACCCGACGGAGCCGGTGCTCACCGAGACCTTCGCCGGCCCCAGCATGCGCCATCCCCTGGGGACGGACAACTTCGGTCGCGACATCCTCACCCGCATCCTCTACGGCGGGCGAGTCGACCTGATGATCGCCTTCCTCGCCACCTCCGTCACCGTCGTCGTCGGCGGCATCCTGGGTGCCATCGCCGGCTTCTACGGGAAGTGGTGGGACACCATCATCATGCGCATCGTCGACATCGCCATCGCCTTCCCCTTCCTGGTGCTGGTGATCGCGATCGTCGCCATGCTCGGCCCCAGCCAGAACAACATCTTCGTCGCCATCTGGCTCGTCGGGTGGATCGCCTACGCCCGGATCGTGCGCGGCGAGATCCTCGTCGTGAAGCGCCTCGAGTACGTCGAGGCGGCGCGCGTCGTCGGACTGACGGACCGGGCCATCATCCTGCGGCACATCGCGCCGAACGTCATCACGCCCGTCGTGGTCTTCGCCATGGCCGACATGGTGCTCAACATCCTGGTGGCCGCCTCGCTCTCGTTCCTCGGCCTGGGGACCCAGCCGCCCAATCCGGAGTGGGGGCTGATGATCGCCGAGGGACGCGACTTCTTCCTGCGGTCCTGGCAGCTCACCACGATTCCGGGGCTTGCCATCCTCGTGGTCGGTACAGGGTTCAGCCTCCTCGGCGATGGGCTCGCGGATCTCCTGCGCCCAGCGCGGTAGGGGAGGGGAGTGCTCGCACGCTCGCAGAAGGGAACACAGGTAATGAAGATCGTGATTTCCGCGGACATGGAAGGCACGACCGGGGTGGTGGAGGGCATCCACGTCCGGCCGCCCGACCAGGCGAACCCGGCCGGGTCGAGCGCCGCGGAGTACGGCTGGGCGCGCCTCACCATGACGCGGGAGGTCAACGCCGCCATTGAGGGCGCGCTGGAAGCCGGGGCCGAGCAGGTCATCGTCAACGAGTCGCACGACGGCATGCGCAACCTGCTGCCGGAGGAGCTGCACCGCGAGGCGCTCCTCATCAGCGGCGCGCACAAGCCGCTGAGCATGGCCCAGGGGGTCGATGAGCCGGGCGTGGCCGGGCTGATCTACACCGGCTACCACGCCAAGGCCGGCACCCCCAACGGGGTCCTGGCACACACCTATGTGGGGTTCATCCGGGATGTCCGCCTGAACGGCGTCTCGGTCGGCGAGTACGGCATCAACGCGGCCGTCGCCGGCCACTTCGGCGTCCCCGTCATCATGGTCACGGGCGACGACCACACCGTGCGCCAGACCCAGGAGCTCCTCGGAGAGCGCGTGGTCGGCGTCGTCGTCAAGCGCGGGATCGGGACGAACTCCGCCATCCACCTGCACCCCGCCAAGGCCCGCGAGCTGATTCGCGAGGGGGCCGCGGAGGCTGTGCGGCGCATTCCGGAGCTCAAGCCGTACAGCCCGGGGTGGCCGTGCCGCGTGGAGGTCGATGTCGACCACCAGGTGCAGGCGGACCTCGCGACCATCGTCCCGGGCGTGTCCCGGAACGGCGAGCGCGGCTTCGTCTTCACCGCGGAGGACGGCGTGCAGTTGGTCACCATCTGGCGCGCCGTGCTGAACGCCATGATGACCCGCTTCGCCGTCTAGCGTCCCATGACGTCCCTGGCTCGCCCCGCGCGGGGCGAGCCACGGGCTGGACCACCGCCCGTACCCCGGCGGGGTGTGGTAGGCTACGCCCGAGAGATCGCAAGGCGAGGCCCTGGGGAAAGGGTTTGAGGAGATGCGCCATCCGCTCGATGGTATCCGCGTGCTGGACCTGTCGCGCGTACTCGCCGGGCCGTACTGCACGATGATGCTGGGCGACCTGGGAGCCGAGGTGATCAAGGTCGAGCAGCCGGGTCGGGGCGACGACACCCGCCACTGGGGCCCGCCGTGGGTCGGCGGCGAGAGCGCCTACTACATGGCCTGCAACCGCAACAAAAAGGGCATCACCGTCAACCTCAAGGACGAGCGCGGCAAGGAGATCATCCGCGAGCTGGCGCGGCAGAGCGACGTGGTGGTCGAGAACTTCAAGGTCGGCGCGCTCGACCGCATGGGCCTGGGCTACGAGGCGCTGAGCGCCCTCAACCCAGGGCTGGTCTGGTGCTCGATCACCGGCTACGGCCAGGACGGCCCCTATGCCGACCGCGCCGGGTACGATGTCATCGCCCAGGGTGAGGGCGGCATCATGAGCGTCACCGGCGAGCCCGACGGTGAGCCGATGAAGGTCGGCATCGCCATCGTCGACATCACCACCGGCATGTTCGCCTGCAACGCCATCCTCGCCGCGCTCCGCGTGCGCGACCAGACCGGCAAGGGGCAGAAGATCGACATGGCGCTTCTTGCGTCCGCCGTCGCCTGGCTCGCCAACGTCGGCAGCGCCTATCTCGTCACCGGCGAGCTGCCGAAGCGCTACGGCAACGCCCACGCCAACCTGGTGCCCTACCAGACCTTCAAGGCCCGCGACCGCTGGATGACCGTCGGCGTCGGGAACGACCGGCAGTTCCAGATCCTCTGCCGCATCCTCGGGATGGAGCACCTGGCGACCGACGAGCGCTTCGCCACCAACCCGGCCCGTGTCGCCAACCGCGACGAGCTCATCCCCATCCTGCAGGAGGCGTTCGCCACGCGCGATGCCGACGACTGGCTGGAAGAACTCTCCGCCGCCGGCATCCCCTGCGGGCCGATCAACACGGTCGATCGGGTCTTCGCCCACCCGCAGATCCAGCACCGGAAGATGGTGGTCGAGGTACCCCATCCGACCATCGGCACGCTGCGGATGGCCGGGCCACCCTACATCTTCTCCGAGACGCCCGCGACGGTGCGCTCGCACCCGCCGCTGCTCGGCGAGCACACCGACCTCGTCCTCCGCGAACGCCTGGGCTACACGGACGAGCAGATCGCCCAGCTCCGCGCCGAGGGCGTGGTGTAGTACCTATCTCGCCTACATGCTTGAACCAATGTCATCCTCAGCGAAGCGAAGGAACTCTCCGCCGCTCGGTGGCTCCGACGCGAGATCCTTCGCTCCGCCGCCCGCCGCTCCGCGGCGACCGGCTCCGCTCAGGATGACAGGAATGGCGAGGCGTGCCCGGCAATGGGTATGAGCCAACCCCGTGCTTGGGGCGGCCGTCGCACTCAGTGCCGCCCTAGACGCTCGACCAGAGAGCGGCCGCTGGGCGGCCGGCCGGTGCGCTCGGCCTGCTCATCCAGGCGGGCGAAGCCGCGCTGCACGTAACGCACGCCGAGCCAGCGCAGCGGCTCCGGCTCCCAGTCGGGCGAGCGGTGCCCGATGACCGGCAGCACCCGCAGGGGCGACGGGGTGTCGCAGATCAGGTCGGCCAGCACGCGCCCGGAGAGGTTGGAGGTCGCCACCCCCTGGCCAGTGTATCCCCGGGCCGTCGCGATGCCCGTCGCGCGGTCGTACGACATGGTCGGCATCCAGTCACGCGGCATGCCGAGCGGCCCGCCCCAGTGGTGGGTGAAGCGAATTCCGCGCAGCATCGGGAACCACTCCAGCGTCATGCGCCGCAGCATCTGATGCGTCGGCTCGTGCCGATCGTAGGCGTCCTCGATGCGCGAGCCGAAGTGGTACGGCGCGCCGCGCCCGCCGAAGACGATGCGCCCGTCGCGCGTCCGGGAGAGGTAGTCGACGCTGAACCGGTGCGAGCCGATCGTCTCGCGGTTCTCCCAGCCGATCTCAGCCCACTGCGCGTCGCTTAGCGGCTCGGTCAACACGATCAGGGAATAGACTGGGATCAACTGGCGGCGTAGGCCGGGGAGCCGCGAGAGGTACGCCTCCCCGCACAGCACCACCACCTCAGCGCGGACATCGCCGCGCTCCGTGATCAGCCGCGGCCGGCTGCCCGGCACGCCCGCCTGGCGCGGCTCGAACGCGGTCACTCGCGTCTGCTCGTAGATCGTCCCGCCCAGCCGCTCGACTACCCGCGCCAGCCCGCGAACCAGCTTGCCGGGATGGATTACGGCGCAGTCGGGGGAGTAGAGCGCACCCCGCACGTTCGTGATCCGCACCCGCTCGGCCACCTGCGCCGCGTCGAGCCGGGTGTACTGTTCGGCGATACCCAGCCGCTCGTACGTCTTCAGCGCCTGGTCCAGCATCGGCTCCTGGTGCGGGCCGCGCGCGATCCGCAGCGTGCCACCTTTGACATACTCAATATCGAGCCCCTCGGCCTCCGCGACCCGGCCGACCTCGTCGACCGACTCCCGCATTGCCGCCAGGAGCGCCCGCGTCCGCTCCGGGCCGTAGCGCCGAGCCAGCTCCCCGGCGGTGACCGGGAAGCCCGCGCTGCACCAGCCCCCGTTCCGGCCGGAGGCGCCGAAGCCGGCGATCTCGGCCTCGACGACCGCAACGCGCAGCGACGGCTGGCGCTTGAGCAGGTAATACGCGGTCCAGAGGCCGGTGTAACCGGCGCCCAGGATCGCCACGTCGACGTCGATCGAGCCGTCGAGCGGCGCGCGCGGCGTCAGATCGTCGCCACATGTCTCCAGCCAGAAGCTATAGCGCGCGTAGTTCTTCACCAGGCTCTCTCCCCCTGCACCGGATCGGTCACGCGGTGAGGCGGATCGTACCGCGCCCCCGGGACCGGGGCAACAGCCAGGTGCGAGTGAGACGGGGTATGATCCGTGCGCGTGTACGCGGGCAGGACGCCCGCGGCGGTGCGGCGGTAAAGCACCAGAGACGTGTAGGAGAGGAGCGTCAGTGAGCCAGGAGCCCGAGCAGGAGAGGTCCGAGGCCGGCCAACCCGTGCCGCCCGATGAGTCGCCCACGGCAGAGAACGTTGACCCGTCGTCTCGCGCCTTCCTGGACGCGGTGCGGCGCGCCGCCGGGTGGCGGGTGTCGCCCCGCGAGGTCGCCGCCGCCGTTGAGGCGATCGAGACCTCCGGGGGCACGCCGACGCCGGAGCGGGTGGCGCGGGTCGCGGCCGCGTCGCGCGGCGAGCGGAGCCAGCGGCAGCGTCGGCACGCCGACCTCTGGCGACTGCTCGGCGCGCAGCTCGCCGTGCACGGAAAGCCGAGCGACCCGGAGGCCCAGCGGGCCTTCGTCGGCCGCGCGCGGGCCGCGGCGGGGGAGGGGAGCGACGCGCTCATTCTCCGTGTGGCGCTCGAAGTCGCGGCGAACCAGGGGCCGCTCGATCCGCGCAGCGTCGGGGAAATCACCCGCTGGCTGCTGGCAAACACCGGGGACGACCTGTCCGACGAGACTCTGACCGCGCGCGTACCCGAGGCGATCGCGGCGCTGGAGCGCGCCCGTGCCGAGGCGCGCCGCGGCGGCCGCCGTCCTGCCCGGCGATCGAACCGCGCTCCCGGTCGCCGCTCCACCCCCCGCCGACGCCGCCGCTGAAGGTGCCGACCACGAACGCGGGCGTCTCGCCCGTCCCCGGGCAGGAAGCTTCGCGCTCTCATGGAGTTTGACGAATTCCATGGATGCACGCGATCAGCCCGTGCTCGGGGCCATTGGGGTTTGACGAAATACCGTGGATCTGGTGGAGAGAAGATCCCGCCGCCCGGGCACAGGCCTTCCGGCAAGATCCAACATGCCGAGGCGCCAACCCTGCATCGCCCAGCCGGCTTCAGCCGGCTTTCGTTGTCAGCCCGGGGCTTATGGAGTTTGACGAACTAACCTGGTCTACCCGCCAGCAAGCCGCTCCCGTGCACATGTCATCCTGAGCGGAGCCGGCCGGCGCAGGTGCGCCGGGCGGCGGAGCGACGGATCTCGCGTCGGAGCGGCCACGCAGCGGAGAGATCCTTCGCTGCGCCGGGAGCGGCTGGCCGCCGCCCCCGGCTCCGCTCAGGATGACACGACTGTGGTCGCGGGGGCTGGCGGGTAGACACGACTAATTCGTCAAACTCCATGAGCCCCGGGCCTGCGCCACGCCGCGGGATCCTTCCCGCCACCCACCCCGAACATGGTCGGCAGCCGCACGAGCCGGTTGAGGAAGGCGGGAGAGCGTGCGGGGGTGAGGGCAGCTCTCTCGGACGGGAACCGGCACGAAGCCGGCGCCCTGGACCACGTCTCTCGTTCCGACGCTGTGATATCCTGCTGCGAACGATGCCGCAGCAATGGAGATGGCGATGAGCGACCACCAGCCCCCAAGGCGCCGCCCACCCAGGGACGACTCGGGTCACGACGACGTCCTCTTCCTAGACCCGGACGAGCGCGAGGAGCCGCAGGCCATCGTCGGGACCGACCCCTTTGTGGAGGAGTACCTGCGCTCCCCTTACGACCCGATCAACGCCGCGCATGGAGGGCCGCCTGCTCGGTGAGGTCATCCGCCGGCCGCGGCGGTCACGCTGGATGCGAGCCTTCGCCGCGCTGCTCGGCCTGGCCCTCGTGGCCGCCGGAGCCCTCGGCATCGGCGTCGCCCTTGCGGGCGGGCCGTTCGACCCGACGAGCATGGTCGTGGCCGTCGTCTTTGCCGTTGCCGGCCTGGGCATCCTGTGGCGTCTGGTGGACCGGCCCGGTGCCCGCTGACGCACCCCTGTCCCGGATTGCAGGCTCGGCGCCGGGATCGCGACGCGCCCCGATCCCAGTGCACATAACAAGACACACCTCCAACGATCCGCTCCGCGCAGGCGAAAGGGGCATCCCATGCCGCGTCGAGCAGGCCGTGCGACGATGAACCGGCGCCGCTTCATCGGGCTGGGGATGTTTGCTACCATGGCGCCCACACTCGCACGCTGGGCGCAGGCGACGCCCGCCGCAACGCAAGGACGTACGGGAGGGGACGTGGATCTCGCGAATCTGGAGGAGGCCACCATCGCCGAGTTGCAGGCGGCGATGGAGGAGGGCGGGTTCACTGCCGTCGAGCTGGTCAATGCCTACCTCGAACGCATCGCCGCGATCGACCAGGACGGCCCGCGGCTCAACTCGATCTTGGAGATCAACCCGGATGCACTCGACATCGCGCAGGCGCTGGACGAGGAACGCCGGACCAGCGGTGCGCGGGGCCCGCTCCACGGCATCCCGATCTTGCTCAAGGACAACATCGACACCGCCGACCGGATGCACACGACCGCCGGGTCGCTGGCACTCATGAACTCGACGCCGGCCCGCGATGCGTTCATCGTCCAGCGGCTGCGCGACGCCGGGGCGGTGATCCTGGGCAAGACCAATATGAGCGAGTGGGCCAACTTCCGCTCGACTCGCTCTTCCAGCGGCTGGAGCGGGCGCGGCGGGCAGTGCGAGAACCCGTACATCCTCGATCGCAACCCGTGTGGGTCGTCCTCCGGCTCCGGCGCCGCCACCGCCGCGAACCTCGCCGCCGGGTCGATCGGTACCGAGACGGACGGCTCGATCGTCTGCCCGGCGAACGCCAACGGCGTGGTCGGGATCAAGCCGACGGTCGGGCTCCTCAGCCGTAGCGGGATCATCCCGATCTCCCACAATCAGGACACAGCGGGCCCGCACGGCCGCGTCGTCGCCGACGCGGCCGCGATCCTGGGCGCCATGGTCGGCGTCGATCCCGACGACCCGGCGACCGCCCCAAGCGCGGGGCGCGCCTACACCGACTACACGCAGTTCCTCGACCCGAACGGGCTGCGGGGAGCGCGCATCGGCGTGGCCCGGCAGGGCGTCACCGGCTACAGCGAAGAGACCGACCGGCTCTTCGAGCAGGCGATCCAGGCCATGCGGGACGCCGGGGCGATCATCATCGACCCGGCCGACATCCCGACCATCAGCGAGATCAAGAACGGGCCGACCGAGTTGACCGTGCTGCTCTATGACTTCAAGCACGACCTCAACGCCTACCTGGCGGCGCGCAACGACCCGGACGTCCGCACGCTCGCCGACGTGATCGCCTTCAACGAGGCGAACGCCGACCAGGAGCTGCGATGGTTCGGCCAGGAACTCTTCCTGATGGCTCAGGAGAAGGGTGAGCTGACCGACCCGGAGTACATCGAGGCGCTGGAGACGAACCACCGGCTCGGCCGCACGGAGGGGATCGACGCCGTGCTCCAGGCGCACCAGCTCGACGCCATCGTGGCCCCAACCGGCAGCCCGGCATGGCCCACCGACCTCGTGAACGGCGACCACTTCCTGGGCGCCAGCTCGTCCCCGGCCGCGATCGCGGGCTACCCGCTCATCAGCGTGCCGATGGGCTTCGCGTTCGGCCTGCCGGTCGGGATCACCTTCATGGGCACGGCCTGGAGCGAGCCGACGCTGATCCGGCTCGCCTACGCCTTCGAGCAGGCCACCAAGGTCCGCCGCCCGCCGCGGTTTCTGCCGACGTTGGCGGAGTAGGGCAGTCGGCCCTCACCCTCTGGCCCCCTCTCCCAACGTTGGGAGAGGGGGAATGCCATGCGTGTTCCGTGATGCGTGTTGCGTGTTCCGTCTTCGGCCCCTCTCCCAAGGTTGGGAGAGGGGTCGGGGTGGGGGCCGCTACGGCTCCTCGATCGTCACCGGCGCGTTGAAGTCGCTGAAGACGCTCGTCATGTAGTGGCCGGGCGCCATCATGACCTGCTGGCGGATCAGGTAGTCGGTGGTGCCGATCCACAGGCGGAAGCGCGCACCGGAGGCGGGGTCGAGGAAGGCGACCACGAAGCAGTCGACCCCGTCCAGCTCTTCTCGTCCGAGGACGCTCACCTCCGTCGCGCTGCCGGCAAAGTTGTAGGCAGGCCAGCGGTACCCGCCCGGCTCCGGCCAGGGGCTCTCCTGCCACGGGCCGTTGCCCTCCCGGTCGAAGCGCCGGTCGCCGATCGCGATCGTCTCCCGGCGGACGGTTGGCGTCTGGACGATACTGTGCATGCGGTCCGGCGCGGCATAGCGGAACTCAGTGACGACGGTGGCTCCACCGTTGCCCAGCTCGTTGTGCTCGCGCAGCGAGTGCAGGCCGTTCATCGCCTGGTCGGCTAAACTCAGGAGCGCCCCGGCGTCCGGCAACGGCAGTGTCAGGTCAAAGGGAGCTGCAACCTCCGGCTGGCCCGGCAGTGTGACCAGCACTTCCAGGTGCCAGGCGCCGGCCGGGGCGAGGATGACGGTGCCCCGGAAGCGGCCATTTTCGGCCTCCATCTGCGTCACCGCGCTTGCCCCGCCCCCATCGCTCGGCCGCGCGCGGACTCGCACCCGCGCGTCGGTGACGGGGTTGCCGGTGGAGTCCAGCAGGCTGACCACGGCTTGATTGGCGCCCGGCATCGCCGGGTCGAGGGAAAGGGTGACGAGGGTTGACCCCGCGTTCTGCGCCAGCGTCACGGCGGGTTGCGTCGACGCCGCCGGCGCGGCCACGCCCGGTGTGGTCCCAGCCGGGCTGGACGCGATCGCCTGCTGGGAGGGCGGGAGCACGGTCAGCACCCCGACCACGGCCAGGATCGCCACCCCAAGGAGCGCCTCGGCGCCGATCGTCCGGGTGAGATCCCGCATGACCGCATCGGCCTCTTTGGGCGGGTGTGGGTTGCTCGCGGCCGCCGCACGGAGCCGGGGCCGCAGCACCAGCCGGTTGACGGCGGCGAACCCGAGGGTCACGGCGATCAAGCCGAGCTTCACGAGCAAGGCCACCCCATAGCCGGTGTCGACCAGTGCCGCCGGGTCCGGCACATGCGCCCAGGTCGCGTAGAGCCCGGTGAGGATCAGCAGCTCGACACTGACCAGGGCCACCGTCGAGAAGCGCGGCATGGCCCACGCGAGTACCGCGAGCCGCTGCGTGTCCGGTCGCGCCGCCAGCGCCGGGCGTACCGCGGCGACGAGCGCCGCCAGCCCGCCGAACCAGGCGACCGTGGCACCCAGATGGATCCAGTCGGCCAGCACCGAGAGCCAGACCGGCGCCGTGGCCGCCGCGTGTCCGTTCAGGCTGGTCAGGAGCAGGAGTACCGCTCCCAACACAAGCGCCGTGATCGCCCAGGATCGACCGAGCCGCTTCGACCTCCCGCGGCGCACCGCGGACCAGGAGAGCGCCAGCAGCAGCGCGGCGAGCGCCAAGCGCCCGGCCCAGCGCGCCCCGTAGCCACTCAGGACCAGGCTGCGGAGCACCCCGTCGCTCAGCCCCGCGGAGAGCGATCCGCCGACGCCGACCGCCTGCGCCAGGAGCAAGAGCGGCGCGGCGACGATGACAACGCCGGCTCCGATCCGGCTGAGCCGCCACAGCCGCACATCGATGTCCGAATCGCGCAGCCGGCCGAGCACGACGATCCCGAACACCAGCGGCCCTAGCGCCAAAACGACGCCGAGCAGGTGCAGCCAGCGCGCAACCGCGGCCCAGGCCCTCCCACTGCTATCTGCGGTGGTGGTCGCCCCGGCCGGCGCCACACCTCCGGAGGGCGCACCGACGCTGAACTGGAACGACCCACCCACCGGGTGCGTGTCGGCTGAGATGGCTCGCCAGCGGACCTCGTACGTCCCGGAGGCGGTCGCCCGCACCGTCACCTGGAGTTGGGTGGCATCGTCGGGCGCGACCCGTGCATCCCCGCCATCTACCCGCGACCCGTCCGGCCCGGTGACGACCACGGCGTCGGGTGGGGCCTGGACCGGCTCGGAGAGCCAGATGCGCACCATGCCGGGTGCCGAGCCGACGACCGAACCGGGCGCCGGGTCCGCGCGGACCAGCACGGCGTGCGCCCGCGTGCCGGGCACCACGGCCAGGCAGAGGAGCAGTCCAAGCAGCACCGCGCCCAGTGCCCGTCCGGCGCGGTGCCGTCTGTCATTGCGCTGAATCATCGGTCGGCGCTCATGAGGGTCGCCGGAGCCGTGTGACAGAGAGGACAACACCGACGACTCCTACACCCAGGGCTGCGACCGCGAGCCAGAACGTGCCGGTCTCGCCGAGCGGGCCACTCCCGGAGTCGGAGGCGGTCGCCCCGTCGCTGTCGCCCGCCCCTGCGCCCTCATTCGCCGGCGCCGCGTCCGCGTGGCCGCTCGTGTCGGCGGAGCCCGCCACGATCGTCGTCACCGAGGCCGGGTTTTCGGAGCCGGGAGGGCCTTCCCAGGAGACAACGCTCCCGTCGGCGTACGTCTGGTGCGCGACGAAGACCAGTTCTCCGGGCTCCTGCGGGTTGGCGGCCACGAAGGCGAACTCGTCGAATTCGCCCGGCCCGATTGAGCCGCCCGACCAGATCACGCCGGTGATGTTGCCCGCCGCATCCCGCTGGACCTCATAGGTCCAGCCCGGCTTCGGCTGGAAACTGCTCACCCGCAAGCCCTGCGGGAAGATCAACTCCACCTTCACCGTGGGGATGTCCTTCTCGGTCGGCACCCGCACGGTGTACTTCTCGAACGAGCCCGCGGTCGCCTCCCGCGGCCATACGGTCACGTGGGCACTCGCCACGCCGGTCATCACCAGCAGCATCGTGACCCCGATGACAGCGGCAACCACGGTTCGCTTGATCATAGCGTCCCTTTCTGCAAACCCCGCCTCCGCGACTCACTGCCTCGCCGCCGCCAGGTTGACGGTGCACACCCCGCACCGGAACGGCCGCGCCAGGAGTGGCGCGCCCAGGTGCCCGGTTCCCGCCAATGGGCAACCCTCCGTCCAACGGCGGCGACGAGACTAGCGTACGAGGCGCAGCGAGGAAACGCGATAGCTCGTCCGCTGCCGAGAAGAGGCAAAAAAGGGCCACGGGCGCCCGGCTTGCCACCCTCTGCTCCGCCCAACCGGAGCACGAGCCACTGCGCCCTGTCCGCGCCTCCTACGGTGCTACGCCGCTGTCCGCATGGTGGATGACCGGCGATCCGCCCGGCACGGGCTATACTGCCTCCAGCGAAGGAGATGAGCGCCGAAGGGGAGCCGATGGACGCGCACTGCGATTTTCCTGGCCTGCCTGACTACCTCGCACCACAGATGCCGCTGGTGTTCATCGGCATCAACCCCAGCACCTACTCTGCCGCACAGGGCCACTACTTCGCCCGGCGCACCAACCGCTTCTGGCCCGCGTTGTCGCAGTCACGGCTGAGCGAGCCGATCCGCGCCGCGCTCGGCCGCGACCGGCTCGAACCGGAGGACGATGCCCGGCTGCTGGCGTTCGGCATCGGGTTCACCGACCTGGTGAAACGCCCCAGCGCCCGAGCGGCAGAGCTCACCCGCGCGGATTACCGCATCTGGGCGCCCAAACTGCGCCAGCGCCTGGAGCACTACCAGCCGCGCGTCGCCTGCTTCCACGGGCTCACCGGCTACCGCGCGTTCGCCCGCGACGCCCTCGGGCTGACCGAGGTTCCGAGTGACCTCGGCCCCCAACCGCACTCGCTCGGTCCGACCCGGCTCTACGTGGTGCCCAACCCCAGCCCCGCCAACGCCCACTTCACCCTCGCCGACCAGATCGCCTGGTACGACCGCCTCGCCGACTTCCTCGCCGAGATCGGCGCAGCGATCGGCTGATCCCACACCCCACGAGACGAGCACGGGCGTAACACGCGAGAGCGCGCGGACCTATCGCCCGCAAGCGTGGCCGTGGAGACCGGTCTCGATGTTGGCGGGTGTAGGTGGTCGGTATAGACCCGGGGGTGAATCTGGGGCAGATCAGGGCTCACAGGCAGGTGATCGGGTGTCCACCGCGCGGCGCGTGCCCGGGGCTAAAGCCGCCGGGCTGACAAGGCGAAGCCGGCTAAAGCCGGCTGAGGTAAGGCAGAATCCACACCCCGGCGCTGGGTCTCGCCACCTGGCATGTGCCCGGGGCTCAAGCCCCGGGCTGACACGGCGAAGCCCACTAAAGGGGCTGGGGACACGGTGTCCGGTGGGTGGTCGAATCGGATACGCCGGTCGATAGCCATCGCAGCCCCGTCAGTGGGCTTACCTCTTGTCAGCCCGGCGGCTTTAGCCCCGGGCACGGGCCGAGCGGCGGGATCCTCACACCACCCAACCCGGGCACGCGCCACGACGCTGGAACCGCCGCGCCACCCCATCAGCGCGGCCTACCACTCCTCGCGCTGGCGGGTGTCGACGAGGCGGACCGGCGGGACGACGGCCTCAACGGGTGCCGGGGCGCGGGAACGGGTCGCCCGCATCGCCAGGCCCCGGATCTTCGGCCAGGCAAGCTCCATCACGACGTACGACAGGGTCGCCAGGGCGATGCCCGCGAGCACGTCGATGACCCAGTGATGACCCAGGTAGAGCACGCTGAACCACAGAGCCACGTTGTACGGGATGAAGAGCAGCCCCCACTTCCAGAAGAACTTGATCGCGAACAGCATCGTCAGCCAGGGGTAGGCGGCGTGCAAGGAGGGCATGGCGGCCACCGGGTTGCCGCTTACCCCGTTCCAGATCTGGATCGCGTCGAAGTTGTTCAGCGGCTGCGGGATCAGCGCGTTCCAGACCTGGTTGAAGGGGAACACCAGCCCCTCGATCGCTCCCCACTCATTCGCCAGCCAGGGTGGAGCCGCGGGGTAGAGCAGGTAGATCACGAAGCCCGAATAGGTCATCAGGAGGAAAGCCAGCGTGAAGTGCCAGAAATGCTCCTTGGAGCCGATCCAGACCAGGAAGGCGAAAAGGAGCGGGAAGACGAAGTGCAGGGCATACATCACCGCCGCCAGCACGTCGTACCAGTGGATCGTGCCCTCCACGTAGAAACGCTGCTGGACCCAGAGCACCGGGAGGTGGCCGCCGAACAGGGTCTTGTCCGCCGTAATGAGTTCCGTGAGGTGGACGGTTCGGTTCTGCTCCTGGATGAACTCGTAGGCCATGCCCCGCATGAACTCGAATCCGAAGATGAGGAACACGACCGGGATCCAGTCGCGCAGGAAGGCTTTCCACTGGCCCAGCAGGAGCGCGGTGATGAAGAGCAGCACGGCCCAGCGGTCCGGGTGGAAGAAGATGCCGCGCCAGACGTACAGCGCCACCGCCACCGCCATGTAGCTTGCAAAGAGCACGACGGCAAAGCGCGCGTAGACACGTTGAGCGTGCGCGTCGACACCGTCCGCAGTGCCGCGGGACCACAACCGGCCGATCGGAACTTTCGCCCGCACCGACGCCGAGGCGTAGTAGGCCACCACCGCCACCACGGCCGCGAGACTGAGGTAGAGCCAGAGGCGGATTGACAGGTTATACGCGGAGACGCGCAGGACACGGCAGAGGAAGAAGAAGAGGCCGACCGCGAAGATGGGCAAGAGGACCGCGCAGGCGCGACGTATGGTGTTGCTCACTCGGAGTGGGCGTCCTAGCCGGGCTCCGGCGTTGGTGACAACACCGAGTGACCCAAGGAGACCCAGCGAGAAGATCACCAGATAGGCGATGGAAAACGGACCCCAGACGTCTGCCTGGTCCACGGGCGTCGTCATGTACGCCCAGCTCAGCGGGTTATGCATGCACCTCCTCCGGCCCACGCGAGGGCTCCCGGTACACGAGCAAAGCCGGTGCCGTCAGGAGACGAGGCGGCGTGTGAGTCGGGTGGGATAACCCCGGCGCATTGTGGCCTGTCTTCCCCGGGCACGTGCACCCGGCGCGTCTTGTGCACCATATCACGTTCCACCGCGGCAGTGCCACACTTGCCACACTGCACACTGTGAGTCCGTGCCCGCCACGGGTGCCGCGCGCCCCCAGAACGTACGGGGGCAGGGGCAGGCACCGGCTTCCCTGCTATCGGAGCACGGCCGCCACTGCGGCGAGCATCGACCCGACATCGACGCCGATGACACAGGCGGGATGCTCCATCGCGCCGCAGGGTGGGTCGATCACCAGCCCGCAGGGGCTACAGGGCAACGAAACGCGCACGACCCGTGCCCGTGCGGCCGGCGCCAGCGGGCCGAAGACGGCGGGATCGGACGGGCCGTAGAGCCCGACCACCGGGGCACCGACCGCCGCCGCCAGGTGGAGGGGTCCGCTATCGGTGGCGACCACGACGCGGGCACGCTGGTGGAGCGCGGCCAGCCCACCGAGCGAGATCGGCGCCGGGAGCGCCACCGCTGCCCCGCCGGCGCACTCCACGACGCGGGCGGCCAACAGGGTCTCCTGCGGCCCCGCTGTCACCAGCGGCGCCACACCGTAGCGGGCATGGATCGCCGCCGCCAGCGCCCCCCAGCGCTCGGCCGGCCAGCGTTTCAGCCGCCACCCAGCGCCGGGGTGGAGGATGATTGGCGCGTCACCGGTGGCTTCGGCCACACGCGCCAGCACCTGATCCGCTTCGGCGGCGTCGCTCGGCGTCACCCGCCAGCGAGGGGGCACGACGGGCACAAGGTCGGTCGGCTGCCGGGCACCCAGCACCGCCAGCGCCCGCATCGCCAGCGCAACCGCCTCCTCCGCGGCGTGCCGGCCGGCCACGCGCGGGACCGCCTCGGTGAGGTAGGGGAGGGTGGCAGGTTCGACGTACCCGATGCGGTGGGGCACCCCGGCCGCGGCCAGGATCGCGCCGGACCACGGGTCGGCCGGTCGCGCCAGGATGGCCACGTCGAACCGTGCCCGTGCCACCAGACGCGCGACGACCGCGGTCGGCCCCTGCCACGCCTCGCGGTCGAAGTCAGCCGCGGGGGACGGGAAGGGGGCCGTCAGCGTGTCGGTCACGTCGGGGCAGTGGCGCGGGGCAGCCGCCGTCTCCGGGCGGACGAGGAAGGCGACCTGCGCGCCGGGAATGGCACGACGGATCGTGGTCGCTGCCGGCAGGGTCAGCCACACGTCGCCCAGGTGATCCGGCCGGGCGATCACGACACGGGGCGGCCGGGCGCGGCCGCCGCGGAACGGAAACCGCCGCTGCCGAAGCGCTGAGGACATCAGCGAGACCTCTGGGGTAGTGCGTAGGGCATAGTGCGTAGCTCGTTATGCGTCCCCCTCACCCCCGGCCCCTCTCGGACGGAGCCCACCAGGGGAGAGGGGTGGATGACGGAACACGGAACACGGACCACGCACCACGCCTCATCCCTCGACTGTGCTCGGGTCGAGTTCCGGCTCACTCAGGACCGTCCGCTCGTCGGGCACGAAGCGGAGCACGTTCTCGATGTACGAACGCACGGCGCGCTCCATCCCGACGTCATGCTTGGCGGCCTCGGACAGGAACCAGCGGTGCTCCAGGATCTGATGGAACATCTCGGCCGGCTCCAGCTTGGTGCGCAGGTCGGGCGGGATCGCCTCCACGGTCGGCTCAAAGACCTCATCCAGCCAGCGGTAGGCAGCCGCCGCTTCCGGCACGGGACGCCCGGTCATCTGCTCCAGCCGGGCGCGGTAGCTCATGATGTCGTTCAGCAGGCGGCGGGCCTGGTTCTCCTGCACATCCAGCCCCGTGAGCATCATCAGGCGCCGCCGGTGGTGCCCCGGCTCGACGAGGTGGGTTTGCAGGCGCAACTTGGTGCCGCCGTGAGTGGTGACCAACTCGAGCTCCTTGACGTCGAAGCCGAGTTCGTTGATGCGGCGCAGGCGTGCCTCCAAGCGGTAGCGCTCGCCGGGCCGGAAGATCTCCTCCCGCATCAGCTCCGACCAGAGGCTGTTGTAGGTGTCGTGCAGCGCGCGTGCCGTCTCGAACGGGTCGATCCCGGGCAGCGGACCAAACGCCCCTTCCAGGTCGAGCAACTCGCCTGCGATGTTCTCCTCGGCGATCTCCAGGTCGTACTCCCGCATCCGATCGGAGATCCTCGGGTGGATCTCGCTCGTCTCGGCGTCCACCAGGTAGGCGGCCAGCGTTCCGGCGTCGCGACGGAAGAGGGTGTTGGAGAGGGAGCAGTCGCCCCAGAAAAACCCCGCCAGGTGGAGCTGGACCAGCAACTCGGCGAGCGCCTGCAACAGGCTCCCGCGTAGGTCCGAGATCCCGGGGCTGGTAAAGAGCGTCCGGTAGGGGAGGGAGTACTCCAGGTGCCGTGTAATGAGGATGGCCCCGAGCGGCTCACCAGTATCCCGGTGCGTCCGGTCGGTCACCACACCGACCGCTTCGACCACCCGCAGGTCGCGCGCGGCGAGCTGCCGGAGCAACCGGTACTCGCGCTGTGCTGCCTCGACCGGCAGTTCCTTCAGCGCGTAGAGGATCCCGCCCTCGCAGATGAACCGCACCACGTGGCGCGAAATGCCGCGCACCACCTGCACCAGCCGGTCCCGCGGCCACTCGGCCAGCGGCACCGTCCAGGGGAGATCGAGCATGGCGGGCTCAGCCGGCTGACCGATGATCCTGAACGTCACCCTGCGTGCTCCGTCCCGCCCGGCCCGCGCCACTATCGCTTGCTTACGTGCCCCGGCACTCGGCCGCCGGCGCCTCGCGGGGAGTCGCGGCCACCCAATGTGACCCGTCACCGGCCGGTGACCAGGCGGGCGGGGCAGTGCCCCGCCCCTACCCGTTACCGTGACGATGCCATCGGAGCGGCCCCACCGGCTGCCGTGATCGACCGGGTTAGTCCGCGGGCGCCTCGGCCTTCGCGAGCGCTGCACGCGTCACCTTCGCCAGGCGCGCGATGCCCTCGTCGATCTGTTCCAGCGTGACGCCGCTGTAGGAGAGGCGCAGGTTGCCGCGGCCGCTCCCGTCGCTGTAGAAGGCCGTACCCGGGATGTAGTCGACCCCCGCCTCGCGAGCCGCCGGCAGCAACTCGACCGCATCCACGCCCTCGGGCAGCGTGAGCCAGATGAAGAAGCCACCGTTGGGCCGCGTCCAGGATGTGCCCTCCGGCATCTCCCGCTCGAGCGCGGCCAGCATCCGCTCGCACTTCTCGCGGTAGATCTCGCGCAGCTCGACGATGTGCGCCTCCAGCTTGCCGGAGCGCAGATACCAGTCCGCCAGCGCCGCCGTGTAGGTGTTGCGGAGCGTGTCCACGGCGCCCCGCGCCATCGTCGCCATCACGTCGGCCGGACCCACCAGGTAGCCGAGCCGCAGGCCAGCCGCGATGGTCTTGGACAGCGTCCCGGAGAAGATGACGTTGCCGCCCTGGGACAGGCTGAACAGCGTCGGCTTCGGCTCGCCGCTGAACCGGAGGTCGACATAGGCGTCGTCCTCGACGATCAGCAGTTCCCGCTCGTCGGCCAGCTTGGCCAGCGCCTGGCGACGCTCAAGACTTAGCTCCACCCCTTTCGGGTTCTGGAAGGTCGGGATGGTGTAGAAGAACTTCGGCTTACGGCCCTGGCGCGCCAGATCGTCCAGCACCGCCTCCACCCGGGCCGGGTCGACGCCGTCATCATCCAGCGGTACCCCGATGACCTCCGCGCCCGCCAGCCGGAACATGTTGGTGGCCCCCATCCAGGCGGGCGCGTCGGCCAGAACCACATCGCCCGGATCGAGCACCATGTCGCACAGGAGGGAGAGACCCGCGCTCGCCCCGTGGCTGACAAAAATCTGCTCAGGGCTGACGTGGATGCCCTGGTCCCGGGCGAGCTTCTCAGCCAGCGACGCGTTCAGTTCGTCGCCCTGGATCGCGTTCTGATACGCGAGCGCGTCGCGCCGGTTGTGCTCCGCCAGATACTCCGCGGCCTGGGCCATGTCCTCGAGCGGCAGGCTCGGGACATCGGGATCACCGAACACAAACGAGATCATCCCCGGCGGTGGCACCCGCGACGCCGTCGACCCGCTGGCAGCGAGTTTCCCGCGCCGAGACCACCGCTGCGACCACGTATCCGTCATCTGCTCCCCCCTCGTCAATGCGATCCGGTTATCTGGCTCCCACCGCCCAGTATAGCCCACAGCCGGAACGCAGACGTCCTGCCCGGCGACCGCCCCGGCGCCGGATGGCACGGGGACTGCATGGTGCGGAGAGCGCTGCCCATGGCGGAGCGCATCGAGACGCACGGACCAGGGAAGGAGACGCCCATGGCGCAGCAGGACCTGAAGGGCCAAAAGGTCGCCGCGCTCTTGACCGACGGAGTCGAGCAGGTTGAGTTGACCGAGCCGCTGAAGGCGCTGCAGGACGCCGGCGCCGACGTCAAGATCGTGTCGCTCAAGAGCGGCACGGTGAAGGCCTGGGACCACGACCACTGGGGCCAGGAGTTCAAGGTCGACCTCACCATCGACCAGGCCAACCCCAACGACTTCCAGGCGCTGCTCCTGCCCGGTGGGGTGATGAACCCGGACACCCTGCGCATGAACGAGAAGGCAGTGCAATTCGTCCGGCAAATGGTCCGCTCGGGCAAGCCGGTGGCGTCGATCTGCCACGGGCCGTGGATGCTGGTCGAGGCCGACGTCGTCGAGGGCCGGACCCTGACCAGCTACCCCTCGCTGCAGACGGACATCCGCAACGCCGGCGGCACGTGGGTGGACCAGGAAGTGGTCGTCGACGAGGGTATCGTCACCAGCCGCAGCCCGAAGGACCTCCCGGCCTTCACCCGGAAGATGATCGAAGAGTTCCGGGAGGGCGACCACGAGCGGGCGCTCGCCGACGCGGTGGAGCAGGCGTCGGAAGAGTCGTTCCCGGCCAGTGACGCACCGAGCTGGTCACCCTCATCGGCGACTCCCGACACCGAACGCCCCTCACCCGAGGGATAGTCGTCCCGCGGGGCGCCGCTGGTCGGCGCCCCGCACCCTTCGCGGCACGGAAGCGCCGCGCCTCATCCCGCGCAACCCGCAACCCGGACGTTCGCAGTGCGTTCGCGCGAGCACAGCCCGCCTTCCACATCCGCATCGGGTGCTGGGCAAGCTGGCGGACTGGCATGGAGTGCGCCGCATCGGTACATCGCGAGGCTTTGGCGTAACGCGCGAATGAGCGTCGCAGCGCTGCGCAATACAAAGCGGGCATAGATCTTGCTACAGTGTTTCGTCACGTAATGATGACAAGGCAACCGGTCTTGGTTTAAGCGGGGTATCTGCGCGGGTGCGTCGCCACAACGGGACAGTTTGTCACCGGAGCGACGCTCCCGAAACCAACCAAACACACAACCGCGCGCCGGGTCACCCACAGCACGAGCACCGCTTCCGCGCGGGGTCACGAACGGGGGTAGCGTCACCCGGGGAGGCGCGCCGCCCGCCCTTGCGCCCGACGGGATTACGGACACGGCGCGAACGCACGCCAGGCGATAGGCACCAGGCGGGACCCCAGGATGGGGGAGGGAGACACGCATGCGCATCGTCATTGTCGATGCGGACGCCATGAACGCCAAATTCCTCACCTTCGTGCTCGCCGAGGCCGGGCATCGAGAGATCATCCACGCAAACTCTGTCGCTGCCGCCCTCCGGGCGGTTTTCAGTGCTGAGACGGACCTTGTCCTGCTCGATCTCGCCCTGCCCGAAATGGACGGTGTCACCCTCTGCCAGACGCTGCGCGAGCGCGGCTACACAGGCCCGATCATCTTCGTCACGCAGGGCGGCACGACGCAGGATAAGGTGCGTGCCTTCTCGCGGGGCGCCGACGACTTCGTACAGCGGCCCTTCGATCCCGGCGAGCTCGTCGCTCGCATCGGCGCGGTCGTCCGTCGCGCACAGCAACAAGCCAGGCAGCAGACCAGCACCGAGCTTCGCGTCGGGGATGCCGCACTGTCGATGAGCGATTTGACCTTCCAGGTGGGCGACGGGGAGCCGGTCCGCTTGACGCCGACGGAGATGCAGATCCTGGCGCATCTGATGCAGAGCAGCGGCACACCGGTCAGCCGCAAGCGGCTCATCGAGCGCACCTGGGGCGTCGACTTCCTGCATGAGTCGAATCGGGTGGATGTCTACATCCGCCGGCTGCGCGAGAAGATCGAGCCCGAGCCGTCGTCGCCGATCTACGTGCGGACGGTTCGCGGCGTGGGGTACGTCTTCTGCCCACCGGAGCGGCGCAACTCCGTGCCTCCCAATCACGCGGCACCGGCGCGCACCGCTGCTGCCGGCACGTAGCTCGGACGCTACACCCGCACCCGCAGGCGTCCGGCGCGTGCAGCCGCCACCCGACATGCCACTTATCCCGCTTCGGCCAAGGCGAGGTGTGCCACGGGGCACTCATAGCAGCGCATGGGGGCGCAGCCGGTGCGTTGGAGATGCAGCAACCCCTGCTCGGCACGCGCGCTGCGAATAGGCACCCGGTGCGGACCGCAGATCTGCTCCGCCGTCTTCCGTACCAGCGCGTTGCCGGCTCCCGCCGGGAGCCGATCCCACAGGTCGGCCGCCGCCGCAGCGAGGCGGTCGTCTCCCGTCAGATCCCCGTAGGCCAGCAGGAACGGCACGACCACGTTGACGATGATCTCGTGGGCGTGGCTCGCGCCGAGGTAGGGGTTGGCGTCGGTCAGCCAGCGACGCAGCGCCCGGTGCGGGTCCGGCCCCAGACACACCGCCGTGAGATCCCCCACCAGCCCGGCATCCAGCCGCGCCAGGAGCACTGCCAGGGCCAGCAGCCGCCGAAGCGGGTGCGCCGCAGGCCGCTGCCGAGCCAGCGTCCAGGCGGTCGACGGCAGGCGCGCGTCGTGCCACGGGCCGCCGAGCCGCTGCCACTGCCGCTCGATAGACACGGCGGTCGCCGGTTCGAGATCGCCCAGCGCGGCTTCCCGCGGGGAAAGGGGCAGGAACCCGCCCACACCGAGCAGCAGCCCCGCGGCGCGCTCCCAGCGCTCACGAGGCGGCCTCCCCACCAGACGGGCCTCCAGGTGATCGTAGGGCAGACGCATGGCGATCGCGCCCATCCCCTCCCGGTTCCGGCTGTAGCCGAGCGCGTCGAGCAGGCGCGCGTAGAGGACCTGGGCGGGAGGAGCTGCGCTCAGCGCCTGGGACACGCTCGCCACCTTCCCGGCCAGCCGCGCGTCCCCCGCCGCCTCCCAGACCCGCACCAGGGCGTCAGGTCGGGCCGCCGCCACCGCCGGCGCACAGTGCGTGAAGCCGATGGCACCCAGCGGGCGCAGCTCCGGCCCCGGGTGGAACTGCTCGATGGGTCCGAGCAGGTACGGCCGCAACGAGAGCGTCGCTACCAGCGCCCCATCCTGCCGTCGCGCGGGACGGTCCGGGTCGGGGTCGAGCACGACGTGGAGCACGACGCCGTTGTACGCCGGGTTGCGGTGGTGGCCGTGCTCGTACCATCCCGCGGCGCGGACGTGTACCTCGACGTCCCCGCGCACCAGACTCCCATTCAAGTCGAGCAGGGCGCCGGTGAAATCCGGACCGGCGCCGTGGGTCCAGACGCCGCGATAGACCACGCGCAGGGGCCGGCCGTCGGTCGTGCGAAGGCGATCGGCCAGCCACTGCGCATGCCAGATCCGAGCCAGGAGCATCTCTCCCACTTGTGTCATGGTGGGCACAGTATCGCACGCACGGATGGAAGCCACAACCGGGCGAATCCACGGCACTAGTTATTAGTACTTCCGTGGCCATTAGTACCGAGCGGAGACAGCCGGGTGGACCGCCCCCCACCGGCCGCGGGATGCTGAGGTACACGCCGGATTAGCCCATTTGTGCTAGACGCGCATCCCCTCAAAGGGCTATTCGTTATACGTAATGCCCAGCATAACGCCGTCAGGGCTCGGTTTGGGCGGTGAAGTCAATGTTGGGTGCGGCTGGCGCGAACGGCTGGTGGTGGACCGCCGGTCGACCGGCGGAGCGGCGCCGCGCCCTGCTATGAGGGGGAAGTGCCATGAACACGGCGGAGCAGAGCGGTGCCGTCCTGCGGCGTTCACGCCAGCAGATCGGCCCGGCACTGCGCGCCTTGCGTGAGCGGCGCGGCTGGACACTCGCACAGTTAGCGGCCGAGTCCGGGGTGTCGCGCTCCCAGGTTTGGCGCCTGGAACAGGGACAGAGCGTCCCGTCGTATCTGACGCTCGCGCGCCTTGCGAAGGCGCTCGAGGTCGAGATCAATTATTTCACGGCGTTCGAGAGCACGGCGGCGGAGCTGGATCGGGATCTGAGCAGCTACCTGCGCCGGGTCGGCATCCCGGAGGACACCTGGGCCGAGTTCGGCCGGCTCGGCCTCGAGGCGCGCGGCGCCCTGCTCGACGCGCTGCGCCGGCTGATCGCGCCACAGGAGCAGGTGATCTCGCGCCACCGCGCCGCCGAGGCGGCGCTGGCCGCACGCGGCCTGCCCGAGGCCGCTCCGCTGGTCTTGAGCATCATTGATGAGGCGGGCCTGACCCCGCTCGAATTCGCTCGCGCCTGGACCCAGTTCGAGGAACTCCCGGGCGATCGCATCTGCGTGGCGCATCGGCTCTCGACCGTCGTCCACGCACCGGGGCTGGATCGCTTCAAAATCCTGCGCCTGCTCTACGGCGTCGAGTTTTCCGACCCCCGGCTCCTGCGGTGGTGGACCTCCGCGGCCCAGTCGGCCCTCTTCGCGACGCTCCAGGAGCACGAGTCGCGCACGATCTATCCGCTGGCCAGCATCGAGCGCTACCTGACGACTGGTGAGTGGGGCATGCGCTTCGCCTTCTCCCGCAAGATCGTGCGCGCGCATGTGCAGGCCACGATCGATCTGCTCCAGCAGAACCCGCGCTTCCGGATCGGCCTCGTGGACGAGATGCCGCCGCTCGGCTTCTTCGTCAAGGGGACCGATGGCGCCCTGGTCTACCCCTTGACCGACGCCGATCCACAGGAAGCCGGCAGTAACCGGGTCGCCTTGCGCTTCTCCAGCGCCGAGGTGGTGACCCGCCTCCGAGACTACTTCGAATCCCTCTGGGACACGATCCCGCCGGAGCGCAAGGATTCCGAGGCTGTCATCGCCTGGCTCAAGTCGCGTTTGGGGTGAGGGGCTGCCCCTCACCCCCTAGCCCCCTCTCGGACGGAGCCCACAAGGGGAGAGGGGGGACGGCCCTCACCCCCGGCCCCTCTCCCAAGGTTGGGAGAGGGGCGCAGGACGAATGCGCGTCACGTATTGCGGCCGACGCGTGCCTCATGACATTCCCCCTCCCAAGGTTGGGAGAGGGGGTCAGGGGGTGAGGGCCGTTACTCCTGGCGCCAGAACTCCGCGACCTCCCGCCCGGTGGCGAACCAGACGCCCTCGTGGCCGCGGATGAACTCGATCAGCCGCTCCAGCATCAGCAGCCGCCCCGGCCGGCCGATCACCTGGGGGTGCATCGTCAGGTTGAACAGCCCGCCATGGCGGTAGATCCCCTCGAACTCCTCGGTCCAGGCCTGGTAGGCCACTGCTGCCGGCTGGATCGGCCGCTGGGTGCGCCCGCTCCCGAAGAGGAAGAACGGTGCGTCATCGAGCAGCCACTGGACCGGGAGCTCCACGATGTCCGTCCCGGGATGGACCCAGGGAACGAAGTTGCTCATGAGGTTCGACGAGTAGCGGAACCCATGCTGCTGCAGGAGGTCGAGCGTGTGGGCCGAGAACTCCCAGGCCGGGGATCGGTAGCCCACCGGCGCCTCCCCGGTAATCGCTCGCAGGGCGGTGATCCCGCGCACCAGCACTTCGGCCTCTTCGTCCCGCCCCAGTGCCGTCGGATGCTCGTGCAGGTAGCCGTGGTGGCCGATCTCATGGCCGCGCTCGTGGACGGTGCGGATCACGTCGGCGTGCGTCTCCGCCGTCCAACCCGGCACAAAGAAGGTCGCGCGGATCCCCGCGCGATCGAGGAGATCCAGGATCAGCGGCACCGCGACGCGCGCGCCGTACGTGCCCTGCGACAGCATGCCTGGCTGGTTGAGCCGCGACGCGTCACCGGACAGCCACAGCGTCTCGGCATCGACATCGAAGGTCAGCATGACGGCGCACTGCGCGCCGTCCTTCCAGCGTCCCATGCAGCTACCCCTTCCACATACCCCGGCTCGGGTCGATCGCGTCCGCCAATTCGCCGATGCGCGCCCACTGTAGCACGGGCAGCGCGCCTGTGCGTCGACGAGCCTGCCGCGTAACGTGAGCGCACGTTCGCGTTGAAATCGCCAACCCTGCTCTGTCACAATTAACATGCATCCAACGCGGGTGTACGGACGTTAACTAGACATACAGCGAGCCGCGACGTGAGTGGCCAGGACACGCTCAGGGCCCGGCACCTGGCTGATCTGCAGCGCAGCAGCAAGCGGCACGCTTTGTGCGTTACCCGGAGAGTGTAGAGGCCACAATCCACGGCCAACGACGGCGAAGTGGCCTCGTACCCGGCGCGAGTGGATGCGCCCCCTTACGGCTCGACGCTGAGCCGCAACCGCAGTGGCGCGGATCGTACCCAGCGCATCGGCGCGCCGGCAGACACGGTATCGCAGGCGACGCATCCGCCCGTGGCACCGGTCCACGACGCGACACGATGCCCGCGGGGCACGCGGCGGAACCGTCTCGCGTAGGCAACCGACACCGAGCGGGTGTGGTCCGTGCGGTGACGACCGCAGGCGCGGCCTGATCCTCACGAACCGTCGACCGCCTTTTTCCTGGAACATTCGTCGAAGCTCCCCGGAACGCCCCGGTGGGCACTCGCCCCGGGCGGCTCGCGCCACCGGCATCGCCGGCGGCCCGGCCGGCGCTTAACGTCCGAGACGGCCCCGCACACTATCGCTCATCCGGCATGCTTGGCCCGCGATTCTTGCGCGGGCGGGATTATTTGAGGTACGGACGATGAATCTGGTCGAACGTTTGGAATCCTATCGCGCGGAAGAGCAGAAGCTCAGTTGGGAGGGCACCTTCGCCGACTACTTCGACATGGTGATCTCCAACCCGATCATCGCCCAACTGTCGCACGCTCGCATCTTCAACATGATCGAGGATGCGGGCGTCACCGAGCGGGATGACGGCACCATCGACTACGCCTTCTTCCGCGACGAGATCTTCGGCATCGAGAAGTCGCTCCAGCAGATCGTCGAGTACTTCCGCTCGGCAGCCCAGCGGCTCGAGGTGCGCAAGCGCATCCTCCTGCTCATGGGGCCGGTCGGCGGCGGAAAGTCGACCATCGTGACTATGCTTAAGCGTGGGCTGGAGCGTTACACCCGCACCGACCGCGGTGCCCTGTACGCCATCAAGGGCTGCCCGATGCACGAGGAGCCGCTGCACCTCGTGCCCGAGTCGATCCGCTCGGAGTTGATGACCGACTACGGCATCTACATCGAGGGCGAACTCTGCCCCTGGTGCCGCTTCCAACTGGAGAACGCCAAGCGCGACGAGAACCACCCGTGGAGCCAACCGGGAAAGCCATTCTCCGGGCGCCACGAGGACGTCCCCGTGATGCGCGTCGCCTTCTCCGAGAAGCACCGTCTCGGCATCGGCACGTTCACCCCGTCGGACCCGAAGAGCCAGGACATCTCGGAGCTGGTCGGCGGCATCGACCTCTCCACCATTGGCGAGGTCGGCACCGAGTCCGACCCGCGGGCCTACCGCTTCGACGGGGAGCTCAACATCGCCAACCGCGGGCTGGTCGAGTTCGTCGAGATGCTCAAGACCGACGAGCGCTTCCTCTACGTGCTCCTGACCCTGTCGCAGGAGCAGAACATCAAGACCGGCCGCTTCTCGATGATCTATGCCGACGAGGTGGTCATCTCCCACACCAACGAGCATGAGTACCTGGCCTTCGTCGGCAACAAGAAGAGCGAGGCGCTGCAGGACCGCATCATCCTGGTCAAGGTCCCGTACAACCTGCGCGTCAGCGATGAGGTCCGCATCTACCAGAAACTGCTCAAGCAGAGCGCCATCCGCGACATCCATATCGCGCCCGGCACGCTGGAGACGGCCGCGACCTTCGCCGTCCTCTCCCGCCTGGAGGAGAGCAAGAAGGCCGGCATGACCCTGATGAAGAAGCTCAAGCTCTACGACGGCCAGGCGGTCGAGGGCTTCACCCAGAAGGATGTGCGCGAGCTGCAAGAGGAGGCGGACCGCGAGGGCATGGAGGGCATCTCGCCCCGCTACGTCATCAACCGGCTCTCAGCGGCGCTGGTGCGCGACGGAGTCACGTGCATCAACGCGATCGACGCGCTGCGCAGCCTGCGCGACGGCTTGGAGCAGCACACCAGCATCTCCCGCGAGGAGCACGAACGGCTGCTGAACCTGATCGCCGAGGCCCGCCGCGAGTACGACGAAGTGGCCAAGCGCGAGGTGCAGAAGGCCTTCGTGTACTCCTTCGAGGAGTCGGCCCGTACCCTCCTCAACAACTACCTCGACAACGTCGAGGCCTACTGCAACAAGACCAAGGTGATCGACCCCGTCACCGAGGAGGAGATGGAGCCGGACGAGCGGCTGATGCGTTCCATCGAGGAGCAAATCGGCATCACCGAGAACGGCAAGCGCCAGTTCCGCGAGGAGATCCTGATCCGCATCTCGTCGCTGGCCCGCCGCGGGCAGACGTTCGACTACAAGTCGCACGAGCGCCTGCAAGAGGCCATCGAGAAGAAGCTGTTCGCCGACCTGCGCGACGTGGTCAAGATCACCACGTCGACCAAGACGCCGGATGCCGACCAGCTCCGCCGCATCAACGACGTGGTCGATCGGCTGATCCGGGAGCAGGGCTATTGCCCGGTCTGCGCCAACGAGCTACTGAAGTACGTCGGCGCGCTGCTCAACCGGTAGCCGAGGGGGTCCCACGATGTTCACCGTGACGCTGACGCAAAACGACTGGTCCCTGCACCGCAAGGGGGCGATCGACCAGGCGCGCCACAAGCAGAAGGTCAAGGAAGCGATCCGCCAGAACCTAGCCGACATCGTCAGCGAGCAGTCGATCATCACGAGCGACGGCAAGAAAATCGTGCGCGTGCCGATCCGGACGCTGGAGGAGTACAAGTTCCGCTTCGACCCCAACGATCAGCAGCAGGTGGGCGAGGGGGACGGCAACTCCCAGGTCGGCGACGTGCTCGAGCGCATCGGCCAGGGGCAGGGGCCGGGCCGCGGCCCCAAGGCTGGCGACCAGCCGGGGATCGACTACTACGAGGCCGAGCTGACGATGGACGAGCTGGCGGAGATGGTCTTCGAAGACCTCTGCCTGCCCAATCTAGAGGAGAAGCGGCTCCAGGAGCTCGAGTCCGAGGTCGTCCGCTTCACCGACATCCGCAAGAGCGGACCGTACGCCAACCTCGACAAGAAGCGCACCATCCGCGAGAACATCAAGCGGAACGCCAAGCGGGGCGACCCGCGCTTCGGCGGGCTGAAGAACGACGACCTCCGCTTCAAGACCTGGGAGCGGGACATCCGCCGCGAGTCGAACGCCGTCGTCATCGCCATGATGGACGTGTCCGGCTCGATGGGCACCTTCGAGAAGTACATCAGCCGCGCCTTCTACTACTGGATGGTCCGCTTCCTCCGCACCAAGTACGACCAGGTGGCGATCGTCTTCATCGCCCACCACACCGAGGCCAAAGAGGTCACCGAGGAAGAGTTCTTCACCCGCGGCGAGAGCGGCGGCACCAAGGCCAGCTCCGCCTACCAGCTCGCGCTCGACCTGATCGCGCAGCGGTTCAACCCGGCCAACTGGAACATCTACCCGTTCCATTTCTCCGACGGTGACAACTGGCCGTCGGACAACGAGCTCTGCCGGCAGTTGGCCGACCAGTTGCTGGCGCAGTGCAACCTGTTCGGCTACGGCGAGATCCGCCAGGGCCGCTACTCCTACCAGAGCACGCTGATGCACACGTTCCAGCAGCTCGACAGCCCGAAGTTCGTGACGGTGACCATCGGTGACAAGACCGAGGTCTACCCCGCCCTGCGCCGGTTCTTCGGCCCCGAGGTCGGAGCCGGCTCCGCGCGCCGCGCCGCCAAGGAGGTGTAGCGCGGCGCGCGGGTCAGGAGCGCCGGCGTTGGACGGAGCCGCACCGGCACCGTGCCCGCCGGGATCGCCGGAAGTCGGCGCTCCTGAGAGCACGCGCGGTTGAGGAAGCGAGAGGCCCATGCATCAGACAGGACCCACCCAGCGCTACATGCAGGAACTGCAAGAGGGGATCGAGCGGATCTGGGAGGTCGCGCAGGAACTCGGGCTGCGCCCCTTCCCGACCCACTTCGAGATCGTGCCCGCCGCCGTGATGTACGAGATCGGCTCCTACGGCATGCCCGGTCGCTTCTCGCACTGGACGCACGGCAAGGCGTACCAGATGCAGAAGACGATGTACGACTACGGGCTCAGCAAGATCTACGAGCTGGTCATCAACACCAACCCCTGCTACGCCTTCCTGCTCGAGACGAACACCGTGCTCCAGAACAAGCTGGTGGCGGCGCACGTGCTGGCTCACAGCGACTTCTTCGCCAACAACGCCCACTTCGCCAAGACATCGCGGACCATGGTCGACACCGTCAGTCTGAACGCCGACCGCATCCGCCGCTACGAGTTCGAGCACGGCATCGACGAGGTGGAGCGGCTGCTCGACGCCGCGCTCTCCATCCAGGAGCACGTGGATCCCTACATCACGCCCGAGGACGTCCAGCCGGCGAAGCCCCAGCCGCCGCGGAAGCCGACCACCACCTTCGACGACCTCTTCCGCCTCGACGAGCGCGGAGCGCCGGAGCCCGAGCCCGCCGACGACGACTCCCGCCTGCGGCCCGCCCAGCCGGTGCGCGACCTCCTGCTCTTCATCCTCACCCATTCGCCGCGCCTCGACGACTGGGAGCGAGACGTCGTCTCGATCGTGCGCACCGAGATGCTCTACTTCTACCCCCAGCTCCAGACCAAGATCATCAACGAGGGCTGGGCCTCCTACTGGCACGCCCAGATCATGCGCGAGCTGGATCTGAGCACCGACGAGTACCTGGAGTTCGCCCAACTCCACGCGGCGATCCTCCAGCCCTCCCCTCGGCGGACCAACCCCTACCACCTCGGCTACCGCATCCTGGAGGACATCGAGCGCCGCGCCAACGAGGCCGGCGAGGACGGCCGCGCCAAGCTCTTCGAGGTGCGGGAGGTCGAGAGCGATGTCTCCCTGATCCGCAACTACCTGACTGAGGAGCTGGTGGAGGATCTCGATCTCTACCTCTACCAGCGGGTCGGGGACGAACTCGTCATCGTCGACAAGAGCTGGGAGTCGGTACGCGATCGGCTCTGTGCCCAGCTCACCAACCACGGCTTCCCGGTGATCCAGGTCGAGGACGGGGACTACAACGGCAACTCGGAGCTCTACCTGCGACACGTCTGGGACGGCGAGAAACTCGACCTGCACTACGCCCAGAAGACCATGGAGCACATCTACCGTCTTTGGGACCGCCGCATCTGGCTGGAGACCCTCAAAGACGAGGACGAGCCCCTCATCCTCTCCTACGACGCACGTGAGGGCCACAAGATCCACACGTGAGGCGTGGGAGCGGCCCTCACCCCCTAACCCCCTCTCCCAACGTTGGGAGAGGGGGAATGTCATGTCTCATACGTCATACGTCATGCGTCACCTGAGATTCTCCCCTCTCCCACAAGGGGAGAGGGGCCGGGGGTGAGGGGTACCTCGCGCCCACCTCCAAATACAACGGCGGCCACGAAGGCCGCCGCTGCTTGGGAGGTTACCTGATGTTCGTATGCAACCGACCGGGGAGTGTGCGCAGCCGCCCCGCCCGAGGAGAGATCGCTATGCTGGCGAGGGCGGGATGACCGGCAGCCCCGCGGCGCGCCGGCTCAGCACGTACCGAAGGACCAGCGCCTTGAGATCGCTGGCACGTCCTTCGTTGTGCTGCATCCGCCGCAGTGTCACCTCGGCCGTTTCGGGATCGTAGTTGGCGACAGGCTCAACCAGACCCCAATGCTGCTGGACCACGCTGGCGACGATGGCGTGCTCGGTGCCGACCAGGTCGAGATCTCCGAAGCGCGGGACGAAACTCTGTGGCTGGGGCATCGTCGTCTCTCCTCTCCGCGGGCACGCGACCACGCTTGGAGCATAGATCCCCAGCACGCTCCCGCACAGGGCCACTGGTCCCGGAAACGGCTAGCCCATTTGTCGAGCGAATGAGGACATTTTGCCTAGTACAAGCCGAAGCTCCGGTCAACGAACGACTGGAACTGTCCGTAAGCGCTCACCGACAAATCGGCCTCGATGACGTAGACCGTCGGCACGCCGGTGCCGGGTTCGCGCAGCCACAGCATCGTGCCGCGTTCGAAGCGTTGCAGTGCCGCGTCGGTTGCCCAGTACGCGGCGGTCGCCTCGCCCAGCCGCTCGCGGTCGGTATAGACGTTCTCCCAGACCCAGGCGAACGCGCCGGTCGGCGCCGCCGCCTCCGGGTCCCAGTCCTGCCCGGCGTTCGCCACCCGGTGCCGGGCGGCTTCGTTGCCCGCCAGTGTGATGACCCAGGGCACGCTGTCCACCCCTGACGCACCATGGGGAATATCGAGCCAGACCATGAGCCCGTTGGTGTACGGCTGCACGCGCGCCGCGATGCCCACCTCCGGCTCTAACGGGCAGCCGATCTGCCGTGCGACGGCAGGCTGGTCGTGCCAGACCAGGCCGAAGCCGCGCACCGGCAGCTCAGCGCAGACGGGCGGACCGGCAGGGGTGGGGGTCACCGGCGGAGGCGCGGTCGGCTCCGGCCTGGCCGTCGGAGTCGGGCTCGGAGACGGAGCGGGATTCGGAGGCATGGTCGGCATCGGTCGGGCGGTGGGTGGCGGCGGCAGAGTCGGCACCTCACCGGCCGTGGTCGGCGTCGGCGTCTCGGACACTTCCGTCGCGACCGGCGTGTCCCCGGACGGCTGGGGCGTCACGGACGCCGCCGCCGGTGTCGAGCGCACCACACCGCCCCGTCCGGCTACGCCCGCCGCAGCCGTCGGGGACGCCTCATCGTCGACCGGCCGGACCGACACGCTGCACGCGGAGGCAAACCCGAGCAGCGTGAGGAGAATCAGCAGCGTGCAGATCCGCGTCACTGCGCGCGCTCCCCCACCGCGACGGCTGCTCCGGGCACCGCTGTGGACGTTCCGGCGTCGTGCCGGGGAAGCTGGACCGTGATCGTCGTCCCCTGACCGGGCGCGCTCGCGGCTTCGACGGATCCACCGTGCCAGGTCACGATCGAACGCACGAGCGCCAGCCCGAGCCCGCTCCCGACCCGGCTACCGCGCGCCTGCCCGCCGCGGAAGCCGCGCTCGAACACGAGCGGCAGATCGGCCGCGTCGATGCCGGGACCGGTGTCTCGCACCGTCAGGATCACCCGACCCGCGATGGGATCCTGTCGCAACCCGAGGACAACCCGCACGCCCGGTCCGCCGTACTTCAGCGCGTTGTCCACCAGATTCAGCAGCATCTGCCGCAGCGCACCCCGGTCGCCCCGGACGTGGTACGCGCCATCCTCCGCCTCCAGGTCGACCTCACTGCCTTCCCGCGCGGCCCGCTCCGCGAGGTCGATCACCACCTCCTCGCAGATCGCGCGCAGGTTCAGCGGCCGCGCCTCAATCGGCGGGTTGGGCATCTCGAAGCGGGCCATGAGGATCGCCTGGTCGATCAACCCGGTCAGCCGGGACGCCTCATCGTCCACCACCGCCCAGGCGCGCCGCGCTGCGTCCGGGTCGGTTGCGTCGGCCTCAGCGAAGCGCGACGCATGGCCCCGGATCACCGAGAGCGGGGTCTTCAACTCATGCGAAACCTGCCGGATCAGCGCGGTCACGAAATCGGCCTCCTCCTGCCGTCGCGTCGCGTCTTCGAGCACCACCAGCGTCTCCCAGCCGCGGCGGGTCGCCAGCGGGTGGATCCGCACGGCCAGGCGCTTCTCACCGGGCGCATCGACGAGGCGGCTCGTCACCGTTCCCTCGGAGCCGGCCGGACGCGCCAACGCATCCGGCAGCAGCGCCCCGGGCGCCAGCCCCGGCCAGAGGTCGGCCGCCTGGGCGTTCAGCCTCACCACCCGGCCGTCGGGCCGGGCAAGCACGACGCCGCAGGGAAGCGCGTCGACCAGACGGTGAAAGGCCGCCGTCGAGTGTCGAGCACGGCGCAGGCGCAGCGTCCAGAGGGCGTTGACCGCGAGCGGCGGCCCGCACACGACCGCGACCACCACAACGAGGAGGATGACCGTCCAGAGCGGGTCGAGCCGTACGGTCACCTCCCAGGAGCGGGTCAGCCAGTCCACTGCGCCCACCGCGTCGCCCATCCGTCAGCCCGCGCGGTCGAGCGGCTTGAACCGGTAGCCGACGCTCCGCATGCTCTGGATGTAGATGGGTGCCTTGGGATCGGGCTCCAGTTTCTGCCGCAGGAAGTGGATGTATTTCTCGACCGCCTTGGTGTCCTCGTCGTCCCGGTCGAAGACCTGCTCCAGCAGGTCGGAGCGCGAGATCCAGATCCCGGCGTTGAGGTAGAGGCGCTCCAGCAGGGCGTACTCCAGCGGCTGCAGCCGAACCGGCTGCCAGACACCGTCCCGCCGCACCGCCACGTCGCGCCTCGTCAGGTCGAGCCGCAGGTAGTCGTCGATGACGCGCACCGGGGAATTCGGCAGGCGTAGGCGCACCCGCGCCAGCAGCGCCGGGATCGAGAAGGGCTTGGCGACGTAGTCGTCGGCCCCGGACTGGAACCCCGTCTCTTCGGAGGCGAAGTCGTCCCGCACCGTCAGAAAGATCACCGGCGTACGGGGAAGCCCGCTCAACTCCTCGTAGGCGCGCAACTCCCGACAGACGGCGAAGCCGTCCATGCCCGGCATCGCCACATCGAGGATGATCAGGTCCGGCCGCCCCCGCTCGACTGCCGCCAGCGCCGCCGCGCCGTCACCCACCGCCGTGACGTCGTACCCCGCCGCCCCCAGCGGCCCGGCCAGCGTCTCCCGGATGCGCGGGTCGTCATCAACCACCAGAATCCGCACGGAACCCCGAGATCCCTTCCCGTCAAGATCTCGCGCGTCTCAGACCACGCAGAGCGTGTCTGATCCCCACTATCATGACGAACGAGGGTTCCCGGTGGGTTCCCCCCAGACCTCGCGCTCCTGTCGGACGTACGCCTGCGGCTCAACATCCTGCCAGATCTCACGGTGCAGCCCGCGCAGCCGGTCGCTATAGTCGCCGGGCTCGGGCATCAAGACGGCGTATCCGTCGCGCACGAGGATGAGCAATGTGTCACCGCTGTTGATTCCCAGTTGTCTAGAGACCGTGGCGGGGAGGGTAATCCGGTTCTTACTGCTCACCGTCACGCGAGCCGACACATCCAACACCTTTTCTCCACCTGGCTCCCAGATTGCCTAGCGACGCATCCTGGCAAGCCACACACAGCCCCAAGTCGGGCTTTATGGTAGTCCTTGACGAACTATATCGAATACTGTCTCGTCCACGTCGCGCGGCGTCAAGATGTTCCTTGACGTACAAGACTGGTGTACCTGCCTCCCCCTCCTCAACTTGCTGATGGAGTTGGACGACTCGATCGGGTCTACGCGCGTGGCCCGTGCCCGGGGCTAAAGCCGCCGGGCTCACAACGAAAGCCGGCTAGAGCCGGCTGGGGAACGAGCGCTCACAGTCTGGCAGAGGGGTGTCCGCCGGTTGGTATGTGCTCGGGTGGTGGGACCCCATCACCTCGGTGAGAACCCTGGTCGGCCCCCAGCCCGCTTTAGCGGGCTTCGCGTTGTCAGCCCGGCGGCTTTAGCCCCGGGCACGGGCCACGACACTAGAACCATCGCACCACCCGCGCCGGATCCCGACCCATGGCGCGGGATCCTCACACCACCCGTCCCAGGCGCGTGCCACGATCCCGCGGCATGGGTCGCTGATGGCTGGTACCACATCCCCACGCCATACCAAAGCGGCGGCGCCGGCCGCCGCCCTCCAAGTCGTTCCCCAGTCAGCCGTTGGACATTACCGTCATGCACCGCCCCACCGGTACAAGCAACCACCGCCCGCGTTTCCATCTCCCCAGGGAACCTTCGCCGAACCTTGTCCCCCAACACTGAGCGTGCCCGCGTGCACCAGGTAGTCCGACGCGCGGGCGCGACCGGTGCCTGCGCGATCCGGTCGCCGGCACGGACTGGAGTGAAGGGGGGACATACATGCGGAAAGCGCTACTGGCGCTGGTTATCCTGGTCGCCTCGCTGGTGGTACCCGCGGCGAGGGTCGGGGCGACCGGTGCGGAGCTGGACCCGGCCATGGTCGCGCTCTGGGAGCGTACCGACGGTCCGGTCGCGGCCGGTGAGACCGACCGGTCCTGGCTCTGGGGACCGCAGGCCAACCGGGTCACGACCGAGCCGTACACCTACGCGCCGCTCAAGGAGAACCGGCGCCTCGTCGCCTATTTCGACAAGAGCCGGATGGAGATCAACGACCCGTCGGGCGATCCGACCGACCCGTGGTACATCACCAACGGGCGCCTCGTCTACGAGATGATGACCGGCCGCATTCAGGTCGGCCAGGATCCGGACATCTACACCACGGCATTGCCGGCCAGCATCCCCGTCGCCGGTGACCCCTACAGTTGGAACACGCCCACCTACCAGGTCCTCGGCCGGCTGATGGGCAGCGCGCCCGATCGGACGGGGGAGATCATCACGGCCACCGTGGACCGGAACGGCACCACCGGGTTCGACCTCTCCCGCCGCGCGGCCGGGCTGCGCTACGGCGCGTACGTGACGTTCACCGGGGAGCAGGGCGAGGTGGTCGGCCACAACCTGCCCGAGGTCTTCGCCGACTTCCTCACGCAGCACGTCTCCCCGCTGGTGGCACCGGCCGACTGGATCTTCGTGACCGGCTACCCGCTCACCGAGCCGTACTGGACCAAGACACAGCTCAACGGCAAGGAGACCGACGTCCTCGTCCAGTGCTTCGAGCGTCGCTGCCTGACCTACACGCCCACCAACCCCGACCCGTTCAAGGTGGAGATGGGCAACGTCGGGCTGCATTACCAGCTCTGGCGTTACGGAAACTGGCAGACATCCTGCCCGACCGTGCCCGTGCGCGGCTTCGGCGCGCTCTGGAGCAGCAACCGGGAGATTCGCGACACGCTCGGCTGCCCGGAGGATACGACCGGAGAGCGGGGCATCCGCACGGCCTACCAGCGCTTCGAGCGCGGCACGATGATCTGGGTCGACGTCGATGACGTCTACAACCCGGCACGCTCGATCCTCGTCCTCTACGACGACGGCACCTTCACCCGCTACGCGGACACCTGGGACGAAGGGCAGGCGGTCTCCGATCCGCGGCTGGCCCCACCTGAGGGGCTCTATCAGCCCGTGCGCGGCTTCGGCAAGGTGTGGCGTGACGTGCCGGGTGTCCGCGACCGCCTCGGCTGGGCCGTCGAGCCCGAGCGCGGGAGCCACGGCGCCTACCAGCGCTTCAGCTACGGCACGATGGTCTGGATCGAGGACTTTGACCAGATCTGGGTGTTCGCTGGCGACCTCTACTGGAACACCGGCGGCACCTGGTCCGTCCACAACGACACCTTCGACGGCTAGACCCGACGCCCTCTCGGTCCTCCCGACCGCGGCCGCCCGGCGCCCCCGTGCCGGGCGGCCCGTTCCTGTCATTACGACCGATTCCGGATGCCGACCTATGCCCGGGCCAGCGATGCAACGACGTTCGCGCCGTGATACGTGCCCGGAAATGGGTGGCGTGAACGAGCCCACGCCGTGGCGCGTGCCCGGGGCTAAAGCCGCCGGGCTGACAACCAAAGCCGGCTGAAGCCGGCTAGGATACAGCAGCGCATACATCCAGGCGATAAGGCATCCGCGGCCCGGCCCGTCCCCGGGGCACAATGAGTGCAGCAGCCCTGAAAGAGGCCGGCGGCACACGCCGGTGACGGGGTGCGAGCGTGAGAGCCGAGTGATGCACGAGCACGCGATCGACGAGCACGCCACTCTCGATCGGCCGCGGGAGCGGGTTCACCGCCGCCCGCTTGCGATCGCCCTGGGGATTAGCGCCGTCTTCCTCGTGGTCGAGGTTGTGGGCGGCTTGGTCACCAACTCCCTGGCGCTCCTCGCCGACGCGGGACATATGGCAACGGATGTGATCGCCCTGGCGCTCGCTCTCGTCGCTGCCTGGCTGGCCGGGCGACCGGCGACGCCCCAACATTCCTTCGGACTCTACCGGACGGAGGTCCTCGCGGCCGTCGTCAACGGCGCGGGGTTGATCGTGATCGCGCTCCTCATCTTCTGGGAAGCGGCGCGCCGCCTTGCCGCGCCGCCCTCGGTCGACAGCGGGCCGATGCTCGGCGTCGCCGTCGCCGGGCTGGTGGCCAACGCCGCGTCCGCCTGGGTGCTCAGCCGGGGCGGCGGGCACGAGCACAACCTGAATATGCGCGGCGCCTTTCTCCACGTGGTCAGCGACCTGCTCGGCTCGGTCGGGGCCATCGCGGCCGCGCTCATCATGCTGGCGACCGGCTGGTACCTGGCCGATCCGATCCTTTCGGCCGGGATCGGTCTGCTCATCCTCTGGAGCGCGGGGAGGCTCCTGCGCGACTCAATCGACGTGCTGCTCGAGGCCACGCCGCGGCACATCGACGCCGAGAAGGTGCGCGCGGCGATGGTGAGCGTCGACGGCGTCGTGGATGTGCATGATCTCCACATCTGGACGGTCACCTCGGGCTTTGTCTCCTTGAGCGCCCACGTCGAGGTCGATGAGCAGCGGGATTGGCATGCGATCCTGCTCGACCTGTCGGATCTCCTCCGCGAGCGGTTCGGGATCGCCCATGTGACGCTTCAACCCGAGGCGCCACAGCGCCTGCCTGCGGCCTTCCGGATCTGCTCGCTCGACTCCGTCGAGGGCCGCAACGCCTGCCTCATCCTGTTCCCGCCGTTCCCACCACGTGACGACGCTCCGCCGGACGACCACCCGCCGCGGTGACGGATGTCTACGGCGGATTCGCACTAGAGATTCCGCGAGTGTTGCGCACTACGGATGGCGACTCCCGATAGGCGACGCATTCTGCACCTGTCGCGGCCCTGTTATCTCGCACGATGTCCGGTCACGCGCTGCGTTGATGCACCCCAGGGTACACCTGTACTGGGCGGGCTGGGCGGGCTAGCCGACAGCGCGGATCGAGAGGACGCAGCCGTGCAGAGGCCAGTGATCGCTGTCATCGAACGCGACCAGGACCTGCTGCACTTCCTTGAGGAGGTGCTCCGCGACGAGGGCTACGACGTGGTCGGCTGGCCCCTTCGGGCGGGGGCTGCCGAGTTCATCCGCGAGGCACAGCCGGACGTGGCGATCGTCAGCCTGTGGCTGGAGGAGCCTACCGCCGGATCGCACCTGCTCCATGAGCTCAGAGGCCGTCCGGACACCAGGAGCCTCCCGGTGATCGTTACCGTGACGACGCCACTTCCTGAAAACCCCAGCAGGCTGCACGCCGATGCGGTGCTGGAGAAGCCGTTCGATCTGGACGACCTGCTGGCCGCCATCCGCCGCGCGGTGGCAGGCGCGGACGCCGGGAGGCCATCCCGCGCGGCCGGGGAGCGCGGCACCATCACGTCAGCGGAGGAGTAGCACCACGATCGTGCCCGCGCAGAGGTAGGCGCCGTAGGGGATATAGTCGCGCCGGCCCCGCTTGCCGAGCGCCATCAGGAGCAGCCCACCGGCCGCGGCCAGCACCATGCCGAGGAACAGCGCCGGGGCGACCCGCCCGACGCCGGTCATCGCGCCGATCAGGACTGCGAGCAGGATGTCGCCGGAGCCGAGCGCGCGCTGCCGGTAGAGGAGCACCGCCAGCCCGAACAGGAGCGCGAACAAGAGCCCCGCGCCCACCGCCGCGATCCCTGCCGAAAGGAGCATCCCGGGGGAGTGGAGTGCCGCGGCCACCAGTGCCACCGCCAGGCCCGGCACGATGGTCGCGGTGTAGATCAGGTGGTGCTGCCAGTCGATCCGCAGGATCACCAGGAGCAGCAGGCTGAAGACCGCGCCCGAGACTCCCCAGTACGTCAGACCCCGGAGCAGCAGCGCCGCGACCACGATCGCCGCCGCGGCCGCCTCGGTCGCGACCTTCGCCCAGTGGGCCGGAACCCCACAGTTCGGGCACGTGGGACGGCGGAACGGCACCAGCCCGCTCCCGCCGAACGACGCGCGGCACGCGGTACAGACCGGCGCACCCAGCGGGTCGAGGCCGGCCGGCAGCCGCACGGCAACGGCGTGGACCAGCGCCCCCGCCAGCGCGCCCAATCCGCCCCCGATCAGCACGATCGCCGCAACGCTCCCCAGATCCATCGCCATCGCTCCGTCGACTGCTTCCTGTTAGCAGCCTACCAGGAGCAAGCGCGGTTCACCCTGGGAGCAAAGTCACGGTTGGAGAGGGCGAGTGCTGCGTGTTCCGTGTTCCGTGCTCCGTCGTCTCCCCTCTCCCCTGGCGGGAGAGGGGCCGGGGGTGAGGGGGACGTATGACGCATCACGCATGACGCATCACGCATCCCGCCCCGCGATGGCAGCGGCGCGCATGAGGTCCACGGGGGGTTCCTGGCCGGTCCAGAGCCGGAAGGCTTCGACCCCCTGCTGGACCAGCATCTCCAGCCCATCCTGGGTGTCCAGGCCGAGGCGCCGGGCCTCCAGGAGGAGCGGCGTATCACGGTAGGTCAGGTCGTAGACCAGGGCGTCCTTGGGCAGCAGCTCCAACATCGCCGCCGGGATCGGCAGCGCGTCGCCGTGCCACCCGACCGCGGTGGCGTTGACCAGCAGCGTGGCGCCCTCCAGCCACTCGGCCAGGGCATCGAGCGGCCCCGACCAGATCGGCACCGGCGGGTGGAGCATGGCCACCATCGCCCGGGCGCGGTCCGGCGTGCGGTTGCCGACGGAGATCTGGCGGCACCCCGCCGACAGCAGGCCGATCACCACGCCACGGGCCGCACCGCCCGCGCCGAGCACGACCGCGCGGGTCCGCGTCAGGTCGATCCCGCGCTGGTGGAGCGGCGCCAGGAAGCCGGGAATGTCGGTGTTGTCGCCGAAGAGCCGCCCACCCCGGTTGACGATCGTATTGACCGCGCGCGCCATGCGCGCCCGCTCGGTCATCTCGTCGACGAGGTCGAACGCGACTCCCTTGTGGGGGAGGGTGACGCTGGCACCCAGATAGCCCGGCCGGCGCAAGCCGTCGATCCGCTCGGCGACCTCCTCCTCGGGCGTCGGCCAGAGCTCATAGCGAGCATCGATACCGAGGGCGTCGAAGGCCGCCTGATGTATCGCAGGGGAGAGACTGTGCTCGACCGGATACCCGATCAACCCGACACGCTGGGTCACCCCGTACTCCTCTCCGATCGCAGCCCAGGCGCAGGCGCGGGCCACGGAGCGGGCCTCCGTATTGGTCACCCCGCCACCGGGGCGCTACGGCTGGCTGTACCGCTGGATGTTCGCCTCGTGCTCCTCCAGCGTTGCAGCGAAGGCGTGCTCACCGCCCCCGTCCCCCTTGGCGACGAAGTACAGGTAGTCGGTATCGGCCGGCTGCAGCGCCGCTTCAATCGATGCCAGGCTGGGGTTGCAAATCGGCCCGGGCGGGAGGTCCGGGTGCGTGTAGGTATTGTAGGGGCTCTCGGGAGCTTCGTTGTTCGGGTCCGTGACCGTGGGCCACCAGTTGCCCGGTTCACCCAGGGCGTACTGGATCGTGGGATCGGCCTGGAGGGGCATCCCCACCCGTAGCCGGTTGTGGTAGACGGAGGAGATCAAGGGTCGCTCCTCCGGCACGGCCGCTTCACGCTCGATGATCGAGGCGATGACCATGATCTGATGGAAGTTGTAGCCGAGCTCCTCCGCCCGGGCGCGCAGGTCGGGGGGCACCTTGGTGTCAAACGTCTGGAGGAGCGTGTTGATGATGTCTTCCGGCGTGGCGTCGGCCCGGAACTCGTAGGTGTCCGGGAAGAGGTATCCTTCGAGCGTCGCCCCGCTGGGGCGGCTCCGGAGGAAGTCGTAGTCCCAGCCACCCTCATTGATGGCGTCCAGGAACTGCTCGGGAGTGGAGATCAATCCGACCTGCTGGAGCTTGTCGGCATACTCCTCGGCACGCCATCCTTCTTGGAAGCGGACTTGCACGACCTCCACGTCCCGTGAGGTCGTCAACTCCTCGATGATCTCGTTGACCGACATGCCTTTGCGCAGCTCGAAGCGCCCGGCCTTGAGCTGGGAATCCTGGTTGGTGAGACGCATCTTGAGTTTGAAGTAAGTGGCCGAGCGGATAAGGCCGGCCTCGGCTAGGCGCGAGGCAACGCTGTCGACCGTCTCCTGCTCCTGCACGACGAAGGTGATCGGCTCGCTGGCAGCGCTGGCGCTGGTGACACTGATGTAGTGAGAGAGAACTCGCTGGGCGGTAATGACGATGGCAGCCGCGAGGACCAGTACAGCCGCGATCTTCAGCGCCTGGATCATCAACCTGAGCAAACTGGTCTCCTCCGTTGGCCAGACCCGCCCGCCCACGGACGTGCACCGAACGAGGGTTGCATGATTGTAGCAATGCGCACGAGTACCAGACAAGCGCGGGCGCTGCCGCCGCTGGTGGCCATCGTCGGGCCGACCGCCGTCGGCAAGACGGCGACGGCCATCCGCCTGGCCCTCGACATCGACGGCGAGGTCGTTTCCGCCGACTCGCGCTACCTCTACCGCGGCATGGACATCGGCACCGCCAAGCCGACCGTCGCCGAGATGCGCGGCGTGCCCCACCACCTGATCGACGTCGTCGACCCAACGGAGGACTACTCACTGGCGCTCTATCAGCAGGATGCCTATCAGGCTATCGCCGACATCACCGCGCGCGGCCGCGTGCCGATCCTGGCCGGGGGCACACCCCTGTACATCAACGCCGTGCTGGAGGGCTGGCGCATCCCTGAGGTGCCGCCCGACCCTGCGTTCCGGGAAGCGATGGAGCAGGTGGCGCGAGAGCGGGGACCGGAGCACCTGCACCGGCGCCTCGCCGAAGTCGATCCCGCCGCCGCGGCACGCATCCCGGCGACGAACGTGCGGCGCGTCATCCGCGCGCTGGAGATTTATCAGCACACCGGGCGGCCGATGACCGAGCTGGAGGGAAAGTCGCCGCCCCCGTACCGCATCCTCATCGTCGGGCTCACGCTGCCGCGTGAGGAGTTGTACCGGCGGATCGACCGGCGAGTGGACGAGCAGATCGCCGCCGGGCTGGTGGACGAGGTCCGGGGCCTGCTCGCGGCGGGGGTGCCGACCGATGCCCCGGCCATGTCCGCGATCGGCTACGGCGAGATCGTGGCCTACCTCCAGGGCGAGACGACGCTGCCGGAAGCGATCGAGCGGATCCGCTACAACACCCACCGCTACGCCCGGCACCAGACCACGTGGCTGCGCCGGATGCGAGGGGTCCACTGGTTCGATCCCCAGGAGCCGGGTTGGTACGAGCGGCTGCTGAAACTCGTGCGCATCTTCCTAGCCGGAAATGAAACCGATCTCAACGCAGCGGACGTAGATTAAGGCGTCGTGAGAGTGAAGCTCTCACCGGGCACGTGAGGAGGAGGGAAGCGGGGCGATGGTGACCATCGCCCCGCTTTCCACGTGTGCGGGCTCCGCCAGTGGCGTCCCCCGCAGATCTCCCGTACAATCGAAGTCCCGCGGGCTGGCCCGTGCCGCGCGACGTGCGGGTGCCCGCCGACGCCGCCCACCCCAGGCCGCGCCAGGCCCCACGGGCGTGGCGGCGGCCCTGTGAGGACCGGTGTCCGGGTTGGAGAGGAAAGGAGTCGCTCCGTGGTCATTGGGAGCCGCCCCGCAGCGCGACGCATGCTGCTCGTGGTGGCGGTGTTGCTCAGCGCCCTCGCGCTGGCCGCCTGCGCTGGTGGGCCGGAGACGATGCCATCCGATGAGCGGGTGACGCCGGGTCCCGGCAACACCTTCTCGATCACCATCACCGACGACGCTATCACCCCTGATAACCTGTCTGCCGCGATGGGTCCGATCACCTTCCAGATTACGAACAGCGGCAGCCGCGTGCACAACCTGGCGGTCAACTACAACGGGATCCACCATCAGTCGCCCGACATCCAGCCCGGCGAGACGATCACCTGGACCCTTGCGGGTCACACCCCCAGCCCCGTCGTGATCTACTCCTCGATCGGCAACGATCGCGCCAACGGGCTGGAGGCGAACGTCTGGATCGCCACGGGCGAGGCAGACGCCCCCTTCGGTCACGGCGAGGGTCACTAAGAATAACCACCACCGAACACCAAACCGGCGCCGGGGTATCCCCGGCGCCGGTCATTTTTTCCAGGCCCTTTGCCAAGAGAAGCCAGCAGCGAGACGCGGCCAAGGAACCACCAGCCTGCCGATAATGTCCCGCCGCTAGGCGCCACCCCCAATGGAGGCAGCACGTGGGGATGCTGTCGCCTCACGTCCAAGATAGGCGCGCTCCCCGGCCGGCGTCGCAAGGAACACCACCCTCGGCGCGGAAGGTTCGGCAGGAGGCTCCCACCACCGTTCCTCGGCGATGATCCTGGCTACCTCATCGAGCGTCTGCTGAACGGAACCCGCCGCGGGATCGTCGATCTCCACCGCCACCAGTCCCGCGGCCACTAGCCCGTACAGCGCCTCCTGCACAATCTTCAGCAGCGCCGGCCGCGGCATCTCGGGGAAGCATGCCTCAAGCGTCCAGCACAGTTCCCAAAGCCCGAACGCATCATCGACGGCCATGCTCAGGATTTGGCGCCGTGCCTCATCCCGGATCATCGCAATACTGGGTTGCCCTTCAGTGGCACGGGGTCGCATGTCTTGCCTCTCATCGATACGCGCAGATACGGGCCTCGCTTGACGGGATCAGGGTCGCGGGGATTGCCCTCCATGATCCGAACTTGGTGACCAGGATGGTCTGGGTCGGAGTACCTCCAGCCGCGATCACTCCGAGCCCGTTCCTGGATCCAATGGTCCGGGATCAGTTCCTCGACTTCCTCAGGGGCGAGCCCTCGCAACGAATCCGGATCATCAAACGGGCAGGGTTTCGATCCCGGCACGCCCCCTCCTGAGGATACACAAGAGCGCCAAATCCGTGCCCCAAGTATTTGCCGCACGTACAACCATGCGTTAGGCGCGCTCCGCGGGGCGGATAATCGCACGCCGTGCACGCAGGCCATACGGCGACCGCGACTTGATGCTCGAGTTCGTGGAATCCAGTCTAGAACAAGAATTGCAGATTGGAAAGGGGCATGATTACGGATTGGATCGGTTCCGGCAGCCACACCCGTCACACCGGGTCATCCCCCTGCGCTACCCCGCCGGAATCTCGGACCCCAGGGCGATATCGACGATCTCGCCAGGTTCGAACAGGCCCATGAGCATTTCCGCGCCCTCGCGTCTGGTGTCCGGCCCCAGGTCGGGCCGGAAGAACACCTGCTCGCCGAAGGCACCGATGTCCCCGACCGCCCAGCAGTAGCGGTAGTAGGCGAGGGCGAGGGGATCAACCTCGATCGGCCCGTAGCCCTGGAAGAAGTACGCCTCCTCGCGCGGGCTCACCAGCGTGCTGCTGATACCCCCGACCACGAACATCAGGTCACGCTCGCGCGGGGCCAGCAGCGTTTCATCCCAGTCCACGAACCACACGTGCCCGTCGGTGTCCAGCAGCACGTTCGCCGTGTGGATGTCCGCGTGGCACAGCACGAGGGGCGGTGCGCTCGCCGCGAGACGGCGGCCCAGATCCTCCGCCCGCTCCAGCAGTATGCGAATCGTCGCCCGCTGCTCCTGCCAGAAGCGCGCCAGCCGCCGCTCGGTGGGGTCGTCGAAGGCGCGCGTACCGATGTGGGCATCGACGCGCCGGATCGCGGCGGCGCCGTCGGGCACGAAGCGATCGCGCCGCAGCACCCGCGCGAGGTCGGGGGCGATCGGCATGTCGTGCACCTGCCGCATGAGCGCGCCGTAGTCGCGCCACTGTTGCGGCGTCATCTCGCGGCCCCAGGCAGACGAGCCCTCGACGAACGGGTACAAGATGAGCACGTAGTCGCCCGCGTCCGTCCAGAGCGCCCCGCCGGTGGTCGGTAGCGGAGCGACGATGTGCGCGAGCCCGTGATCTCCCAGGTAGCGGGGGACCACGAGGCCCGCCTCATTCTTGATGCTGAGGCGGACTTTCAGGAAGTAGGTCGCGTCGTCGGCCGCCCGCACGCGGTACACCCAGGCCGAGGAGTCGTAGCCCAGCGGGAGGAAGGTCAGGTCCTCGACGTCGAGGCCGTACCGGTCGCGCAAGCGGGCGCGCAGGGTGTCCTCGGTGAGGTTGTCCGGTGGTTCCCGCATGGTCGGCGCTCCTTCCCGCCCGTCGCGCCCCGGCGGACGTGCCATCTAGCGGTTAGTGCGGCAGTCGCACGCGCACCCGTGCCGGGTCGCCGGCGTCGGGGTCGGATGCGTCGTATTCGGCCCGCTCCTCGGCGACGCAGGCCAGCCCGTCCCGCTCCAGCCCCGCGACCACCTCACGCAGCCAGGCAAGATGCTCCGGGCCGAAGTCGTCACGCACCCGGGGGCCGAGCGCGGCGAGGTCGATCGCCTCACCCGGCGGCAGCTCCCGCAGCGCCGCGATGACCCGGCCTCGGTAGTAGCGCGACGACCCGGTGAACGGCTCCTCCCGGCGGGTGGTCGCGGGCGCCTCGGCCAGGGCCGTCTGGATCGCCGGGTAGGCGCGACAGTGCGCCTGGAGGGGGCAGAAGACGCAGAGCGGCTTGCGCGCGGTGCAGTGGACCGCGCCGAACTCCATCAGCCCCTGGTTCCAGTCGTAGCCCTCGCCCGCGGGCACCACCCGGTCGGCCAGCGCCTGGATCTCGCGTGCCGTCGCGCGTGGGGTCGGCACCTCCGGCCCGTAGAAGAGGCGGTGCAGCACCCGACGGATGTTGGTGTCGACGAAGCCGACGTCCTGCTCGTAGGCGAAGCAGGCCACCGCGCCGGCCGTATAGCGGCCGATGCCCGGCAGCGCCTGCAATTCGTCCACGTCGCGCGGCATCACCCCGCCGTGGCGCTCGACCACGGCCTGGGCCGCGCGCTGGAGATTCACCGCCCGGCGATTGTAGCCCAGCCCGGACCAGACGCGGATCACCTCGGCCGTCGGCGCGGCTGCCAGCGCCTCGATCGTGGGGAAACGCTCCAGGAACTCGTGGTACTTGGGGATGACGCGCTCGACCTGCGTCTGCTGCAGCATCACCTCGGAGATGAGCACCCGGTACGGATCGCGCGTCCGCCGCCAGGGGAGGTCACGCCGGTGGGCACGATACCAGGCCAGCAGGCGCTGCTGGAGATCGGCCAACTGCTGGTCATCACTCGGCTGTGCGGCGGGCGTCGCCGCGGTGGTCGTCGCGTCCATCGGCACCATTCTATCCAACGAGGCAATACCTGCGGGGCGCGTGACGCCAGCGATTCCCGGCCATGAAAAAGGGGGTGCGAAGCACCCCCGGTTGAGCGGATGTGTTCAGGAATCAGATCGGCCTGCGTGCCGGCTACTTGCCGTCGACACCCTCGCGCTTCTGCTTGGTCAGTGCCGCAACCTTCATCGGCAGGCCGAAGAGGTTGATGAACCCCTTGGCGTCCGCCTGATTATACACGTCGTCGGCCCCGAAGGTGGCGAAGCCCTCGTGGTACAGGCTGTAAGGCGACTTGCGCCCGGTCGGGATGATGTTCCCCTTGTACAGCTTCAGCCGGACCTCACCGGTCACCGTCTGCTGGGTCACTTCGACGAAGGCGTCGAGCGCCTCGCGCAGCGGCGTGAACCAGCGGCCGTCGTAGACGAGCTCGGCATACTTCTGCGCCACGAGGTCCTTGTAGTGCAGCGTCTCGCGGTCGAGCGTAATCGACTCCAGTTCCTTGTGTGCCGTGGAGAGGATCGCCGCCCCGGGCTGCTCGTAGACGCCGTGACTCTTCATCCCGACCAGCCGGTTCTCCACCAGGTCGATCCGGCCCACGCCGTGCTCGCCGCCGATCTTGTTCAGCGTCGTCACCAGCTCGACCGGCCCCATCGGCGTACCGTCCAGGCTGACCGGGTAGCCCTGCTCGAAGCCGATGACGATCTCGACCGGCTTGTCCGGCGCGGCCTCCGGGCTGACGGTGAGCTGGAACATCGCCTCGTTCGGCTCCTGCCAGGGATCCTCCAGCTCGCCCCCTTCATGGCTCAGGTGCCAGAGGTTCTGGTCCCGGCTGTAGATGTTGGTCTTCGACTGCGACACCGGGATGCCGCGCGCCATCGCGTATTCGAGCAATTCCTCGCGGCCGCCGAGGTCCCACTGCCGCCAGGGGGCGATCACCTTCAGATCGGGCGCCAGCGCCTGGAAGGTCAGCTCGAAGCGGACCTGATCGTTCCCCTTGCCGGTGCAGCCGTGGGCGACCGCATCGGCTCCCTCGAGCCGCGCGATCTCCACCTGGTGGGAGGCGATGAGCGGCCGGGCGAAACTGGTGCCGAGCAGGTACTTCCGCTCGTAGACCGCGCCGGCCCGCAGGGTCGGGAAGGCGTACTTGGTGAGGAACTCTTCCTTGAGATCTTTGACATAAAGCTTCGATGCGCCACTGGCGAGCGCCTTAGCCTCAAGGCCTTCAAAGGAGTCGCCCTGGCCGACATCGGCGGTGAAGGCGATAACCTCGCAGCCGTAGTGCTCCTTGATCCAGGCGAGAATCACGGAGGTATCGAGGCCGCCGGAGTAGGCGAGGACGACCTTCTTGATTTCAGGGGTAGACATGTCGGTGCTGCTCCTCTACACACGCGCGCCACGCGGCGCGCCCCAAACGCGCGAACGGGATGGCTCTCTACGCGGCGCACCTGGCGCGTCCGGGCATGCGGTAGAGCATTGGGCGACAGCACCTCCGAGGAACGAACTCCAGCCACGCCGCGAGCGGCGTGCCGAAGCCTAGCAAGCCCCGCGCACGCCGTCAAGGCGTCTCAACACGGAGGCCAGCATCGTTCCGTCTCTCATGCCCGCGCCCACCGCCGAGGCAGGCGATCTCGCCACGCGGCAATCGTGAGCCGGGGTCCGGCACAAAGCCGATGCCCCTGATCGTGTTTTCAGAATCGCAGCGAATGGTGAATGGTCAGGCTGCTGGCACCGATGCTGCTGCATGGGCATCGCCACGCCGTGCGGGCCGCTCGCCCGCCACGTCGTCATCCCCGGCTCCATCTAATCGCCGGGTTCCGGCGCAGCGCCTCACCCGGTCGAGCGCCATCGAGGGAGGGAAACCACCATGACCGGCAACGGCCACGGTCGGCACATCAGCCGACGGCCTCTCCGTCGCCGTCGCAGCCTGCTCTACGCTCGGCTCGGCCGCCGCGGCCCACGCCCGCTCCCGCCGCAGTTGCTGCGGGGATTCCGGCCACGGCAGCGCTCCTCGTCCTACGCCACCTTCCTCCAGGGGTTCGCCATCCTGTCGCTGGCGATCTTCCTGTTCCTGGGTGCCGCGCTCGGCGCCGCTGCGGCGGCCGGCTTCGTCGGCTGGACGAACATCACCGAGAACCTCCCCTCGGTGGAGCAAGCGAACGGCCTTCCTTTCGCCACGACCAAGATCTACGACCGCAACTGGGTCCTACTCAACGAGGTGTCCGACCCGGAGACCGGCTGGCGCACCCCGGTCGGCTACCAGGAGATCCTGGACCACATCACCCAGCAGCAGAGCGACCCCAGTAAGCCGCACCGGGCCTGGATCTTCGACGCCACCGTGGCCGCTGAGGACGCTACCTTCTGGAGCAATGTCGGCTTCGACCCTGCGGCCATCGCCCGCAGCTTCGTCTTCAACCTGCAAGGCGCACCGTCGTCCGGCGCCTCAACCATCACCCAGCAACTCGTCCGCCAGATGTACCCCGAACAGATCGGCTTCGAGCGCAGCTACACGCGCAAGATCCGCGAGGCGGTGACGGCCTACCAGTTCACCAAGCACTACACCAAAGAGCAGATCCTGGAGATGTATCTCAACAACGTCTACTACGGCAATCGTGCCTACGGCATCGACGCCGCCTCCATGACCTACTTCAACAAGCACCCCTGGGAACTGACGCTGGCTGAGGCGGCGATGCTGGCCGGGCTGCCGCAGGCACCCAGCTTCTACGACCCGGTGCAGAACTACGAGCTGGCCAAGGCCCGCCAGCACTACGTGCTGGGCCAGATGGTCAAGGAGGGGATGATCTCCCAGACCGAGGCGGACGAAGCCTCCGCTCAGCCGATCAACCTCCAGGTGCAAGCCAACTCGCATCAGGTGTTCCGGGCGCCCCACTTCGTCAACTTCGTGCGCGCCTACCTGGAGCAGCGATACGGAGCGGACATGCTCTACCGGGGTGGACTCGTCGTCCGCACCACGCTCGACCTCGGCTTGCAAGAACGCGCCCAGCAGATCGTGGCCGAGCACGTCGAGCGCCTGGCGCCCTGGGACGTCAACAACGGGGCGCTGGTGGCCATGCTCCCCTGGAGCGGGGAGATCGTGGCCATGGTCGGCAGCGCCGACTACTACAACGACGCCATCGACGGCCAGGTCAACGTGGCGGTGCGCGAGCGCCAACCCGGCTCCTCGATCAAGCCGATCACGTACCTGGCGGCCTTCGAGAAGGGTTGGAACCCGGGGACGATCATCTTCGACTACAACAAGCGCTGGCCGTTACCTGGCCAGCCCGGCAAGTACTACGCGCCAGTCAACTACACCGGGCAGCGCTACGGCGCGGTCTCGGTTCGCACCGCGCTCTCGAACTCGCTCAACACCCCGGCGGTGCAGGCACTCGACTTCGTCGGCGTGCAGACGATGATCGACCTGGCCCACCGGATGGGCATCCGGACGGGGCTGTGGCGCGGCCCGAGCGTCTACGGCCTGGCGGTGACGCTCGGCGGCGGCGAGGTAACGCTACTGGAGCACACCAACGCCTTCGCTACACTGGCGAACAACGGGCGCTACGTGCCCTACACCCCGCTGCTGGAGGTTCGCGACGGGCACGGGAACGAACTCTACCGCCACGACCGGGCCGGTGCGTTCGAGCGGGGAGAGCAGGTCGTCAAGCCCGAGCACGCTTACCAGATCACCAGCATCCTGACCGACAACCGCGCCCGCAGCATGGTTTTCAGTCCCAACAGCCCGCTGACGATCCCGGAGCTGGGACGGCCCGTCGCCGCGAAGACCGGCACGACCGAGGACTCCCGCGACGGCTGGACGATGGGCTACACCACCGATCTCGTGGTCGGTGTCTGGGCGGGGAACACGGACAACCATCCGACGCGGGGCATCGACGGGGTGCAGAGCGCGGCGCCCATCTGGCACGACTTCATGGTCGCCGCCCACACCGACCCGCGCTTCGCCGAGACGCTGGCCGGTCCGGACGGCCAGCCGATCGCGCCCGAGTTCCCGCGCCCGCCCGGGATCTACGAAGCCCCGGTCTGCGCGGCGACCGGGAAGCGGCCCACCCCCGGCTCCCGGACGATCACCGAGGTCCTGGTCCGCGGGGAGGAACCGGCGCTTCCCTGCAACCGGACGACCCCCGAGGAGGCGGCCGACCTGCGCGCCGCATTGGCCGACGCCGCGCGCAGCCGCAACTTCACCAGCCGCGGTCTCCAGACCCTCTACGAGTACGCGGCCGCCGTCGGCATTGGCCGGTAAGCGCCCGGAGGCGAAGCGGGCCTACGTGGCCAGTGGGGATCAGACGCGGTGATAGAACGTGCGCCGCTCCGCCCGTGCCAGGGGATGGGTGGTGTGCGAGTCTCAGACCGCGGCATGTGCCCGGGGATAGGTGGTGTGAGGATCCTGCCGCTCGGCGTGTGCCCGGGGCTAAAGCCGCCGGGCTGAATAGTGGGTAAGCCCACTGAAGGGGCTATGATGGCTACATCGAGGCGTATCCGATTCGGCCACCTACCGGGACCAGCGTCCCTAGCCCCTTCAGTGGGCTTTGTATTGTCAGCCCGGCGGCTTATGGGGTTTGACGAATTAGTCCGGTAAACGCGACAGCGGTCCGCGCCCCCCGCGTGTCATCCTAAGTGGAGCCGGGGGCGGCTGGTCGCCGCCCCCGGCGCAGCGAAGGATCTCTCCGCTGCGTGGCCGGTCCGACGCGAGATCCTTCGCGCAGCGAAGGATGACAACAGTGCGGACACGGGTGGCGAGTAGAGTGGGTAAATGTGTCAAACCCCATTAGCCCCCGGGGCACGGGCTGGCTGGCGGACACCGTGCCGCCTGGGTATGGGCCCGATGTCCCCAGCCGGCTTGAGCCGGCTTTTCCTTGTCAGCCCGGGGCTTGAGCCCCGGGCACGGGCCGCGGCGCAGGACCGTTCACACCACCCATCCTTGGGCACGAACCCCGGCACGCAGACCCGCGCACGGCCCGCCCCAGGCCCTCTGGTGCGGAGCGGCGCAAGCCCAGTAAAGCCTCAGGCGACTTCGTCCAATACCGGTGGGCGGCGGCGCCAGACCTGGGTGGCCTGCTCGAAGGCGTGGGCCAACTGGAGCACGCCGAAGTCGTCGTGGTAGCGCCCCACGATCTGGACTCCGACCGGGAGCCCTTCAGGCGTGAAGCCGCACGGCACCGAGATGGCCGGATGGCCGGTCACGGTGATGTAGTAGGCGGACTTCATCCAGGCGATGTAGTTCTCCATCGGCACGCCGTTGATCTCGGTGGGGTAGGGCTGGTTGACGTCGAACGGCGGCACCTGGTTCACGACGCAGATCAGGAACTCGTACTTCTCGAAGAAGGCGCGCATCCGGTGGTACAGCGCCGTCCGCTTCACCTCGGCCCGGCCCACGTCGAGCGCGCTCAGCTTCAGCCCCTCCTCGGTGTTCCAGATCACCGTGTCCTTGATCAGGTCACGGTGCTGCTTCAGATGGTCGGCATGCCGGACGGCGAAGTTCAGCGCCCGCAGCACGTGGAAGATCTCGTCGGCATCCGACAGGTCGGGTGTCGCCTCCTCGACCACGCAGCCCAGGTCGCTGAAGGTCTGCCGCTGGCTCTCCAGCACCGCGGTCACTCGCGGATCCACCGGCAAGCCGCCAAGGTCGGGGCACCAGGCGATGCGCACGCCGCGGAAGTCGCGCTCCAGTGGCCGAGCAAAGAAGCTCCCCGGCTCGGGCAAGGAGATGGGGCTGCGCGGGTCCGGACCGGCGATGGCGGAGAGCATCAGCGCCACGTCGGCCACGGTGCGGGCCATCGGCCCCTTGACGCCGAGCATGGACCACCCCATCGCCGCCGGCCAGGTCGGTACCCGCCCCGCCGACGGCCGGAAGCCGACCACGTTGTTGAAGTTGCCCGGGTTGCGCAGCGAGCCGCCGGTGTCGCTCCCGTCGGCGATCGGGATCATGCCGCAAGCGAGCGCCACGGCCGCGCCGCCGCTGCTCCCACCGCAGGTCTTGGTGGTGTCGTAGGGGTTGCGGGTCGGACCGAAGATCGGGTTGAAGGTCTGCGACCCGGCGCCGAACTCGGGCACGTTGGTCTTGCCGATGGTCAGCGCCCCGGCCCGCTTCAGCCGTTCGACCAGCAGCGTGTCGTGGTCCGGAACGTAGTCGCGGTAGATGGGGGAGCCGAAGGTGGTGCGCAGGCCCTTGGTTTCCTCCAGATCCTTGTGGGCAATCGGCAGCCCGTGGAGGGGGCCGACGTCCTCACCCCGCGCCAGCGCGGCATCGGCGGCGTCGGCGAGGGCCAGCGCTTCGTCATCCGGCACCCGCGTGACGATCGCGTTGACGACCGGGTTGACCCGCTCGATCTGCGCCAGGTGCGCTTCCATCACCTCGCGCGCGGACAGGTCGCGGCGCCGGATGCGCTCGGCCATCTCGGTCGCCGTCATGAAGCAGATCTCGCTCATGCGAACCCCTCCCTGTGGGTACGGGCTGGTGTGTGGTGCGTGGTGCGCCATACGTCACGCGTCATGCGTCCCCCTCACCCCCGACCCCTCTCCCACCAGGGGAGAGGGGGGAAGTACGCAATCACGGAACACGCAGCACGCATGACGGGTGACGCATGACGTATGACGCATGACGCCCTAACCCTCACGGCCCCATGGCTGTCACCTGGCCGTCAGCATAGCGGTAGACGGCACGATCCGGGAAGTGGGCGATCAGGGCCTGGTTCCTGGCGGGACCGCGGTCGAGCGCGTAGATGATGTTCCCGTCGAGCACGGGGCTGTTCTGGGCGAAGAAGGGGGCATAGGCGGTCCAGTAGTTCGCGTCCACGAAGACGAGGGCGTGTTCGAGCCGCGCCGCCTCCACCCGCCGCAATCCATCACCGTTGATGTCGTACCAATCGTGGTAGGCGCGGAACTCGCGGACGCCGTCCGTGACCAGCCCGGTGACGGAAAGGACCGCGACCGGCACGAGCACGGCACCGGCGGCAAGCGGGCGGGACCAGGGCACCGGGAGCCGCGCCTGCCGGAGCACCCAGCCGAGCGCGCCAGCGAGGTGCAGCAGGCCGCGAGCGGTCAGCAGCGCCAGCAAGCCGGTCGCCTCGAAGTAGTAGCGCGGGCCGTACATCTGCCCCGGCGTCCAGTAGGCGATGTGCACGACGACCAGCGAGACCACGCTCGCGGCGAGCAACAGATCCCAGCCCCAGGGTGCAGTGCCGCCCGCCGGGTACCGTCGTCGCGCGAGCCGGACGTGACGGCGCAGCGGCGCGGCGCGCCCGAGCAGCGCCAGCGCGGCGACCGCCACCGCGATGCCGGCGGGGAGCAACGTCAGGCGCTCGGGCCAGCCGTAGAGCAGGTGCCGCAGAGCATCGAGGTTGTAGCGCGTGTTCAGGATGCCGCGCGCGAGGTCGTGGCCACGCGGACCGATATCGGGCCCGAAGCCGATCCGGTCGTACTCCCACCACAACTCGTAACCGAAGCGGACGGGCGACCCGGTCGTGTAGGCGTTGTAGGCCAGCAGCAGCGCGACGAACGGGAGGAACCCGACTGCCAGCGCCAGCGCCCGGCGCCGCCCGGCGGTGCTGGTGATGAAGTCCACCACGGCCAGCAGCGCGAACGGCAGGCCGATCCCGACGGCGGTCAGCGGCCGGGAGAGGAAGAGCATCCCAACGGCCGCGCCAGCCGCCACAGCGGGGAGGAGCGCCCCGGTGGATCGCGCCCGGACGAAGAGGAGCAGCAGGGTCAGCGCCCAGATCAGCCCGGCGACGTGAGACATGAACGACCCGGCCTGGAGCAGGAAGAAGGGGGAGAGCGCCAGCAGCGCCGCCGCGAGCAGCCCGGTACCCGGGCCGTAGAGCGTGCGCCCGGCCCGGTAGAGCAGCACGATCGCGAGCGCCCCGGCAATCGGGTTGAACAGCCAGGGCCGACCGATCAGCACGCCCAGCGCCAGCACCAGCGGGTAACCGGGCGGGTATTTCCCGAACCACATACCGTCGCGCACGATGACGAAGGGGATGCTGAAGGAGGACGGCTCGGGCGGCGCGGGCGCTACCACGTGCCCCACGGCGAACGTGCGCGCCTGGAAGAGGAAGGCGACCTCGTCCTCGACGTGCGGCAGGCGGTCGAATACGGCGGTCGAGACCCAGGCGGCCATCAGCAGCGCCCACAGGGCGAGGCCCAGCGCCAGCAGGCCCGTCGGAACCCGTACCCCACGGGGTACGGCATCCGGCGAGGATGGCACCGGCTCGATCACCACCCCGGCCTCCACGTCGCGGGACACCGCCGCTCCCTTCACCCAGGTGCTCGCGCGTCAATCATACGCGACGGCATCCCCACCGGCTCCACCTTGGAGACAGTGTGTCGATGTGCCGCAGGGCTGGGCGATGCTCCCCGTCCACCGCTCGGATGGCACCGGCCCGGAGGACCGGGGCAGCGCTTGCGAGGCCCGTGACCGTCAGAGGTCCGCGACCGCCGGGATCACCGTGCGACCCATCACCTCGATCGGCGTGATGCGATCGGCACCCTCGACCCAGGCCAGAACCTTTTCGATCCCCATCTCGGCGAGCCAGCGCATCCGCTCGATCAGTTCGCCGGCCTTTTCGCCGTTCTCGCCGGGATCGAACAGCCAGACGCTTGTCTTCTCGATGGCGTCGTAGTCCCGCCCCGCTTCCTCGCAGTGGTGGCGCAGCACGTCGAGCTTGCGCGGCACGTCCGGCGTGGGGCGCAGGCTGCACGCATCGCCGTAGCGCGCGACCAGGGGCAGCGTCCGCCGCTCGCCGTCACCCGCGATCAGGATCGGCGGGTGCGGCCGGGAGAGGCTCTGCGGCAGGTTGAGGGGGCGCGCGAGCTGGTAGTGCTCTCCCTGGTAGGGCTCCTGATCCCCGGACTCCCCACTCCACATGCGCAGGCAGATCTGGAGCGTCTCCTCCAGCATGTCAAAGCGCTGGCGCTGTGGCGGGTATGGCAGGCCTAGGCCGTGTGCCTCCTCTTCGTAGTCGCCGGTCCCGATCCCCAGCCAGGCCCGGCCCCCTGAGAGGACATCCAGGGTTGTCACCGTCTTGACCAGCATGCCCGGGTAGCGGTAGGAGACCGGCGTCGCCAGCGCCACGAGGTTGACCCGCTGGGTATGCGCGGCCAGGAACGCCAGCGTCGAGTAGCACTCGAGCGACGGCCCCTCGGTGCCGCCGAGGATCGGGTGCTGCCAGACATGGTCCGCGACGGCGATCGTGTCAAACCCCGCGTCCTCGGCGGCTTGCGCCATAGCGGCGAGCGTCGGTCCGAAACGCTCCGGGCCGGCTTCCCACTGGAAGCGGTTGATGTGGAGGCCAAGCTTCATGTCGGATCTCCCTTCGCGGCCGGCCTCACCGTCCCCAGCCCGGCGCCGAGGCGGGGCGACCGACCTAGCGCCCCGCACATCGTCGGCCACCTGACGATGCGGTCGCGGACGGGGATTGATATCAGGCGAGTGTACGCAGTCTGCCTGTGCCCGGAGGTAATGGTCTTCGACGAAATAAGTGGGGGTACGCCGTCGGCCCGTGCCCGGGGCTCAAGCCCCGGGCACGCGCCACCGCGAGAGAACGTTCGCGCCACCCGCCCCGCTTTGTCAGACCAATTCACCAATTCGGGATGCATGAGGCAGGTGGCACGCCGCACGACGGGGGCAGCCGCTTTGAGTACACTAGCGATTGACGAACACCGATGGGACGGCCCGCCGGGGCGGAGATGACCCCGGCCCAGGCCCCGACGGGCTTCCCCAGACCCACTCCGTCCCCCAGCCCGCACCATCGGTTGCACAGCACATCCCACGACACGACAGGGGCGAGGAGGGATCCACCATGGCACAGCAACGTACGACACCACCGATCACTCGCATCGAGCGCTACGTGTACGAGATCCCGGCTCACGGTGACATGCGCGTTCCGGCGCGGATCTACGCCGATGAGGAGTTGATCGGGGAGCTGACGGCGCCCACGGCACAGGAGTGGAGCGCGCTGCAGCAACTCGTGAACGTCGCCAGCCTGCCCGGCATCCAGAAGGCGGCGTTGGCGATGGCCGACGTTCACCCCGGCTACGGCTTCCCGATCGGCGGCGTCGGTGCGTTCGACCCCAAGGAGGGGGTCATCAGCGTCGCCGGGGTCGGGTTCGACATCAACTGCGGCGTGCGCCTGCTCGCCACCGAGCTGACCCGCGCCGACCTGGAGGGCAAGGAGGACAAGATCGCCGATGCCCTCTTCCACGGCGTCCCGGCCGGGCTCGGCAGCACCGGGGAGTTGAAGCTCACCGAGAAGGAGATCGACCGGGTGCTGCGCGAGGGCGCGCACTACGCCGTCAACCTCGGCTACGGGACGCCGGCCGACCTGACCTACGTCGAGGAGCAGGGGCGGATGCCCGGCGCCGACCCGGACGCCGTGAGCCGCACGGCCAAGCAGCGGCAACTGAAGCAGGTCGGCACGCTCGGGTCGGGCAACCACTACGTCGAGGTGCAGGTGGTTGATGAGATCTACGATGAGGAAGCCGCCCGCGCCTTCGGCCTCGCGGTGGGGCAGGTCACGATCATGCTCCACACCGGCAGCCGCGCGCTCGGCCACCAGATCGGCACCGACTACCTGCCGTTCCTGGAACGGGCGGCCCGGAAGTACAACATCCCGATCCGCGATCGCGAACTGGTCTGCGCGCCGATCGAGAGCCCTGAGGGGCGGCAGTACTACGCCGCGGTCATGGCCGGGGCCAACACAGCCTTCGCCAACCGACAGGTGCTGACCCACCTGATCCGAGAGGCGCTCCACAAGGCGCTCGGCGTCGCGCCGGAGTCGATCCGGACCGTCTACGAGATCGCGCACAACACCGTCAAGTTCGAAGAGCACGAGGTGAACGGCCGGCGGACGCGGCTGCTGGTGCACCGCAAGGGCGCCACGCGGGCCTTCGGGCCGGGACGTTCCGAGATCCCGGAGCGCTACCGCTCGGTCGGCCAGCCGGTGCTGGTCGGGGGCACGATGGGCACTGCTAGCTACGTGCTGCGCGGCACCGAGAAGGGGATGCGCGACACCTTCGGCAGCGCGCTGCACGGCGCCGGGCGGGCCAAGTCGCGGACCAAGGCGAAGAAGGAGTACCCGGCGGACCGCGTGATCCGCCAGTTGAAGGAGCGCGGGATCACCGTGCGCGCCCACGGCCGCTCGTCGATCAGCGAGGAGGCGCCCGGCGCCTACAAGGACGTCGAGCAGGTGGTCGACATCATGGCCGGGGCTGGGATCATCGCGAAGGTCGCCCGGCTGCGGCCGGTCGTGACCATCAAGGGCTGAGCACGGGGACGGACCGGTCCGGGCGCCCCCTGCGCTGGCATCACTCTGCCAGGGTCAGGTCGTAGCGCTGCTCGGCCAGCATGACGCCCCAGGTCGGCTGCACCGGGGTCTCTTCGGTCAGCCGGAAACCGACGGACGTGTAGAGCCGGGCGGCGTCGGTCAGGACGTTCACCGTCCAGAGGTAGACCGAGCGGTAGCCCGCCGCGCGGCAGAAGGCGAGCGACTCGTTCAGCAGCCGTCTGCCGAGGCCCCGCCCGCGCGCGTCGGGGTGAACCAGGAACCAACGGAGCTGCGCCGCGCCGTCCTCGCGCCCGAGAATGCCGATCGAGCCGACCAGGCGCCCATCCCGCTCCGCCAGCCAGAGCCGGTCCTGCCCCGGCCGGTATAGGCGGCCGAACTCACCGAGCGACTCGGCGACGTAGGACTCAAAGGTGTGATCGAACCCGTACTCCTCGGCGTAGAGGACGCCGTGCAGCTCGGTCACCCGGCCCAGGTCGCCGGGGCGGAGGTCGTGACGCAGCGACACCTCTCGATCAAACGTCTCGACCATCGCGCGGCCCTCCTCGTCTGCACGGCCGCTGCCGCCTCAGATGAGGCGCAGCAGCCAGTAGATCGCCATCCCACTGAGGATACAGGCCCACATCCGGCGCGTTGCCCAGCCGACCAGTCCGGCACCGGCGACGGCCACCCAGGTCGTGGGGTCGTAACCCCGGCCGGAGAGCGTCGCGACGACCAACGCGCCCAGCAGGGCAACCGGCAAGAATCGCAGCGCCTGCTGCACGCCGGGCGGGACGGCGCGTTGCGGAAGCAGCAGCCCGCCCAGCCGCAGGGCGTACACCCCGGCGGCCATGGCGACGATGGACCACAGGTTGCTCATAGCCGGCCTCCCGTCCGACGCGACCACCACGCCCCCGCGGCGCTCCCGAGGCCGCCCGCGCCGAGCACCGCCACGCCGTTCGGGACGAGCGAGGACAGTAGCAGCATCGCGGCGGCCGCGACCAGCGCGGCGAGCAGCGCCGCGCGCCTGCGCAGTAGCGGGACGAGCACCGCAAGGAACGCGAGCGGGACGAGCAGGTCGAGCCCGGCCCGGCGCGGATCCGGCACGGCCTGCCCGGCCAGGATGCCGAGCGCGGTCCCGGTGTTCCAGGCGACGTACATGCTCACCCCGGCACCCAGCAGGATCGGCAACCGCAGGCGCCCCTGCCCGGCCGCGACCCCGAAGGCACCGTCGGTCAGGAACCAGGCGGTCACCAGGCGGGAAAGCCAGCCCATCCGGATCTGACTGGTGATCGCAAGCCCGAGCAGCGGCAGTTGGGCGTTGAACGCGATCGCGGTGCTGACAAGCACCAGGATCGGCGTGCCCGCATCGAGCAGCGACACGGCGCTGACCTGCGCCGCGGCCGAAAAGACGAGCAGGCTCATGAGCTGCGTCTCGCCCGGGGCGAGCCCGATGCTCCGCGCCGCGACGGCATACGCGATGCCGGTTGGGATGGCTCCCACCCAGAGGGGCAGCATGCCGACGAAACCACGTACGAAGGCGGTCCACACCGGCTCGTGTGACATCCCGCGGTCGTGCTCGTCGATCAGCCCGGCGTGCTCTGCCATTGCCCGCTCCAATGCTTCCCTGCTGGTCAGCACCCCCACGATGGCCCGGATCTGGACCCGGCTCGGGGTGGTGCCATCCATCCGTGAAGCCACCCGTTACTTGCTATACTAGGCGCCCTGTAGCGGCGGGTCATCGTGATCGAAGTCGAATTGGGTGTGGAGCGAGGCATCCGGCACATGGACGTGCAACGGACAACCGGGACGCCGGGCGGACGCCGTCTACGCGCGCTTCGCGAGCGGGCCGGGAAGACACAACTCTGGGTCGAGGCCGAGGCCGAGCTGGGGACGGGCTACCTCCAGCGGATCGAGTCGGGTCGCGTCGCGCAGCCCGAGCGTGCCACGCTGGAGCGCATCCTAGCGGCGCTCGGTGCGCGGTACAGCGAGCGGCGCGAGGTGATGGAGCGCTTCGGCTATACCGTCCCCACTCCGCTGCCGGATGAGGACGACATCGCCTGGGCCTGTGCCGTCTCCCACGACGAGCTGCACGGTGTCCCCTTCCCGGCCTACGTCCTCGACTGCCGGTCCCGATTGCTTGCCTGGAACCGCTACGTCCCGCACCTCTTCGGGCTCTCGCCGCGCGATCCCCAGCTCGGCGGGTTGGCGCGCCGTCCGATCCTGGCCGCGTGGCTCGACCCGACCTCGCCGCTGCCACGGCTCGTTGTCGAGCCGGATGCCTTCTTCCCCGCGCTCATCCGCGCCTCCCGTGCTGAGACGGAGTTCATGCAGGGCGAGCCGTGGTACGCCGAGATGATGCGCGAGTTGCAGGAGTTGCCCCGCTTCCGCCACTACTGGGAGTTGGTTAAGCGGGAGCCCCAGACCGCGAGCGCGGCCCGGACACTGGTGCCGGTCCGTCTGGCTGTGCCAGGAGCCGGGACGCTATCGTTCCGGCTGGCCTCGGAGCGATTCATCCGCGATGCACGCTTCCGCCTGATCCACTTCATCCCCTTTGACGTGGCGACGATGCGCCAGTGCGAGGCGTGGGCCGCCGCGGAATAACCGCACCGGCCCCATCCCGACACAGAACGGACACGCCGCCCGGCACCGTCACACCCCGTGGCCCGATTTCAGCTAGGCGTAAAGAGGACGGCGTCGATCGGTGCCAGGAAGGATCACGATGCCGGGAGACCGCCACTCGCGTGCCGACAGCCCAACACCGGCCGGGGATCGCCCCACGCTCAGCCCGGCGCGACCGGGCGACATCGTCGAGAGCGCGAACGGCGAGGGCGTGGTCGCGCAGGCTGCGGGTCCGCGTCCTCCGGCGCGGAGCCAGGCGCTCCACAACGCGGTGCAGCGGTGGGGCCCCGTTATCTGGCTCGTGCTGCTCGGCGGGCTGATCGGCACCTTCATGGTCCACGAGCGGGAGCACATCGCCCAGCTCGGGACGGTGCTCGGCGGGGCGCGATTGCCGTGGGTTCTGGCGGCCGGTGTGCTGGAGGTGCTCTACCTCGTGCTGATCGGCAAGACCTACCAGGCAGTGCTGACGCGACTGGGCCAGGACATCGAGCTACGGCCGGTCCTCGAAGCCTACCTCCGCAGCCACGCCGTCGGCTCGGTCGTGCCCTTCAGCGGGCCGACGACGGCCGTGCTCTTCATCCGGTATCTCACCCGCGCTCGCGTGCCGGGAGCTCTCGCGCTGCTGGCCACCGGCCTCACCAGCCTGGTGGGGTATGCCTCGTTTGTCATCGTGTTGCCCCCGGCCCTGCTGGCACTCTGGTTGGAGCGGGAGTTGGCACAACGGGTGGTCGCCGCGGCGCTGCTGAGCGTCTTCCTCTTCGCCATCCTGACGGCTGCTATGTTCCTGGTGCTGCGCGGCCCGCCCCCGCCGGATTGGCTCACCCGGCGGATTCCGCGGTGGCTCCGCCGCTCCGTTGAGGAGATCCGCACCCGCCGGATCGGCGTGCGCGAGCTGCTGCGGCCCCTGGCGCTCGCGGTTGCGACCGACGTCGTCGGTGTCGCGATCCTCTACGCCGCGCTCGGCGCGGTCGGCCGGCCGGGCGCGGTTGTGGCGGCGCTCGTTTCCTATCAGCTCGAGATGCTCTTCAACGTCGTCGCCCCGTTCTTCCAGGGGGTCGGGCTGGTCGAGGTGTCCATGACGCTGGCGTTGGAGGCGATGCAGATCCCGCTCGCCACGGCGCTGGCGGCAACCCTGATCTATCGGCTGTGGGACCTCTGGGTGCCGATCCTTGCCGGGCTGGCGCTGGAGGCGCGCGGCCGCTGGCGCGAGGTGAACCGGAGGGAGGGTCGCCCGCCAGGATGATTGGGTATCATCGTGCGGGAATCGGTCCCGGGGTGATCAGCAGAAGGTGCAGCGCAGGATGACCGTGACCCAGCAGCGCGCCACGCCCATCGGGCGTCCGCTCGGCCTCAGCGAAGCTGAGGTCGCCAAGCGACGCGCGCAGGGTCTGACGAACGCTGTCCCCTTCGAAACCAGCCGCACCTACAAGCGGATCATCTTCGAGAACACCTTTACCTTTATCAATACCGCCCTCTTCGCGATCTGTATCGCGCTGGCCGCACTGGGCCTCTACGGCGACGCGGTGGTGACGGTCAGCCTGGTGATCGGCAACGTCGTCGTCGGCATCGTCCAGGAGACACGGGCGAAGCGAAAGCTCGACTCGATCGCACTCCTGATGCGGCCGACCGCGACCGTCATCCGCGAGGGCGAGGAGCGGACCGTCGACCCCAATGACATCGTGCTCGACGACATCCTCGTGGTCCGTCCGGGCGACCAGATCCTCGTCGATGGTGAAGTGCTCGACGAGAGCGGCCTGAGCGTCGATGAGTCGCTCCTGACCGGTGAATCGGACCTGATCCGCAAGCGGGTCGGCGACACCGTCCACTCCGGGTCCTTCTGCATGACCGGCAGCGGCATCTTCATCGCCCGCAAGGTGGGCACCGAGAGCATGGCGCAGCAGATCACGGCCGAGGCCCGGGCCTTCCGCGACGTTCGCACGCCACTCCAGCGCGAGATCCGCCTTGTGCTCCAGGTGATGCTGGTGCTGGTGGCCGCCCTCTCGATCCAGGTCGGGATCGCCTTCTATCAGTCGCCGGACGACCCGGGGTTGCGCGAGATCACCCAGGCGGCGGCCGTGCTGGTCAGCCTCGTCCCCCAGGGGCTCGTCTTCATGGTCACCGTCACCTACGCCATGGCGGCCGTGCGCATGGCGGGCAGCGGCGCGCTGATCCAGCGCATGAACGCCGTCGAGTCGACCAGCAACATCGACGTCCTCTGCCTGGACAAGACGGGAACGCTGACGACCAACACCCTGGTGCTGGATTCGCTGGAGCCGATTGGGGTCGACGAGGAACACCTGCGCACCCTCCTGGGCGACTACGCAGCCGCCACAACCGCCGGCAACCGGACGATCACCGCCATCGCCGCGGCCTGCCCGGGCCGGGAGCGGAAGGTCGTGGGGGAAATCCCGTTCTCGTCGTCGCGCAAGTGGAGCGCGCTCGCCTTCGACGATACCGAGGGGCGCGGGTTCTACGTGCTCGGGGCGCCGGAGATGATCCAGCCGGCGCTGCGCTCGGCCGACGGCCTCCAGCCGCGCGTCGACGCCTGGACCGAGCGCGGCCTGCGCGTCCTCCTCTTCGCCTACCGGCCCAACCCGGCGCCACTCCCGGACGGCAAGGAGGAGCCGTCGCTCCCACAGGGGCTGATCCCGATGGGGCTGGTCGCGCTGCGAGACGAACTGCGCCCTGAGGCGCAGGAGACCATCGAGCGCTTCCGCCAGGCAGGCATCACGCTGAAGATCATCTCGGGCGACAACCCGGACACCGTGGCCGCGCTGGCGCGCCAGGCGGGCTTCCCGGCCGGGATCCGGGCCGTCTCCGGCACCGTGCTCGGCGACCTGGACGAACAGGCGTTGATACCGGTCGTCGAGGAGGCGACCGTCTTCGGCCGCATCACCCCCCGCCAGAAGGAGCGGCTGGTGAGCGCGCTGCGCGCCCAGGGGCACTACGTGGCGATGACCGGCGATGGGGTGAACGACGTGCTGGCGCTGAAGCGGGCGGATCTCGCCATCGCCATGCGCAGCGGCAGCCAGGTGACCCGCAGCGTCGCCGACATCGTGTTGCTCAACGACTCCTTTGCCGCGCTGCCGAAGGCGTTCCTGGAGGGCCAGCGCATCCGCCGCGGCATGCGGGACATCATCCGCCTCTTCCTCGTGCGGACCCTCTACGTGGCCCTGATCATTTTCGGCACCTCCGTCGCCGGGGCCGCGTTCCCGATCACGCCCAAGCACAACTCGATCCTGGCACTGCTGACCGTCGGCATTCCCGTGTTCGCCCTGGCGGCCTGGGCCCGGCCGGGGAACACACCCCGGCGGCTCGTTCGCTCCGGGAGCCACTTCGTCTTCCCGGCCGCCGTCTCGATCGCCTGGGTCGCGTTCGTGGTCTACATGTTCTATCTCTCGCGCGGTGCCGAGGTGATCACCGCGCGCAGCGCGCTGACCACGATCACCATCCTCTGCGGCCTGATCCTGATCCCCTTCGCCCAGCCTCCCAACGACGCCTTCACCGGCGGAACCAGCCTCAACGGCGACTGGCGCCCCGCCATCCTGGCCGCGGCGTTGCTCGGCGTCTACGCTGGGGTGCTTGCCTGGCCGGTGGCGCGCGAGTTCTACGGCCTGGAAGTGCTCGGCTTCCTCGACTACGTGATCCTGGCCCACATCGCGATCGCCTGGGCCGTCATCCTCCGCTTCGCCTGGCGGCTCCACGTCCTCGACCGCCTCCGCGCCGCCTGGCGCCGCGTCCGCGGACGGTAGCGCCTTGCGCGGGACGCGGAGCTTGCGTGCGTCCCGGTGGTGGGGATGTCCGCAGGGATGCGAGGGGTACCGCGCCGTGGTGGCGGTCCGGGCGCGTGGTGAGACGGTTCTCGCGCGGTGGCACGTGCCCGGGGCTCAAGCCCCGGGCTGACAAGGAAAGCCGGCTGAAGCCGGCTGAGGGGACGCAGGGTCGGCGCCTCGGCACGATGGACCCCGTCGCCCGGCGCGTGCCCGGAGTTATTGGAGTTTGACGAATTACCGTGGTACATGTACCGGTCACCGTCGTCTCGTCCTTGTCATCCTGAGCGGAGCCGGCCGGCGCGGAGCGCCGGGCGGCGGCTCCGTCCGAGCCGAAGGATCTCGCGTCGGAGCGGCCACGCAGCGGAGAGATCCTTCGCTGCGCCGGGAGCGGCTGGCCGCCGCCCCGGCTCCGCTCAGGATGACACGCGGGGGCCGCGGACCGCTGTCGCGTTTACCGGACTAATTCGTCAAACTCCATCACCCCCGGCGGGCGCCGACCCGCCGACCTGTGAATCGCACCCACGCGCCGGGGTCCGCCCCTACGACTCCGGGGCGGGGACGACGATCTTGATGATCTCGCCGCGGCCTGCGTCGGCGATGAAGAGCGAGCCGTCCAGACCGACGGCGAGCGCGACGGGTTGGGAGAGGCCGGTGGCGAATTCCACGAGGTCGGGCGGCGAGCCGGCATCGCCGGGCACGGTGCGGACCACGCTGCCGCCCTCGCCGCTACCGATGGCGGCGAAGAGGGTGTCCGGGTCGGTCTGAGGCCACAACGCGCTGTCGAAGCGCAGCACGGCGTTGACGGTGACATCGCCCGGGAACTTGACTACTCGCCGGCTGAGCACCGCGGCCAGGGAATCCTGGCTGGCACTGCGCGTCCCGTTGGTCGGCATGCGGTAGAGCCCTTGCTCCCCGTCGGCCGGGCGGTCCACCACCAGGAGTTGCTCGCGGGCGATGATGAGCGGTCCGGGGTTGCTCACGCCGGCGCTGGAGATGAGCACCTCCCCGTTGGGATCGAGCCGGGCCACCACACGATGGTCGCCGCCGGGCACCATGGTTCCGGCGACGAATACGCGCCCCTGTGCGTCGATGACCGGCGCGCCGCGTGCGCCCGGCGCCGGGTCGATATTCCGGGTCGCGTAGCTCGTGCGGTCGGCGACGCCGTTCAGGTCGTTGTCGTCGATGCGGACGACCCCGCCGTCGACGGGGACGTAGATGGTAGTCCCGCTGATGGCGATGCCGCGCGGGTTCAGGAGGTCCTCGGCGATCACCGTGACACGTTCGGCGCTGCCGTCCTCCCGCTCGCTGTCGACGCGCAGGACCCGGCCCTCGGCCGTGACCACCCAGAGATTGCCGGCGGGGCCGAGCGCCAGCCCGACCGGGGTGCCAAGCTCGCTCGCGTAGACGCCGGCCACGAACCCATCGGGGACGCGGATGTCGGGCGCGGTCCGGCCCGGACGCGGGTCGGGCCAGCGCCGGGGCGGGTCGGTTTCGTAGCGCCAGCGGTAATAGTGCCGTCCGGTGTTGGCGATGGTGAAGCGCTGCGCGGCCGGGAGCGCCGGGGTGTACACCAGGATCCGGCGCTCGAAGACCTGGATCAGCGAGGGCAGCGGTGTGCCGTCGCGCCGGTAGATCGTCCAGAACGGCTCGCTGATCGGCAGGCCCATCGCCTCGACCCAGCCCATGGTGCCGAAGGGATGCCGGGCGAAGAAGGAGACGGTGATGTCCGGCAGGTTGTGCCCCGTCTGGTCGACGTACTCAGCTCCCCGCAGCGGGACAACGGCCGATCCCGGCACGGGCTGGCCGGTGCTGTCGATCCACTCCGCGGGAAGGTCCGTTCCCAAGCGCGATGGGGCGCGCTCCTGGACGACGTGGCTCAGCGCGGCGTAGGTCGGCACGCGCTCGTCGGGGGAGCCGCTGTCGATCGGGGTGCTTGGCGGTGTTCGCGACGCCGTCAGACTGTCGCCCAAATGGATCCGGCCGGTCGTCAACTCCAGCGCCAGCAACCCCTGGAATACCCGCGGCTCGCCGCGCCCGGACTCCGGCAGGCCCAGCTCCATCCGGCCCCGGTCGAAGTACTGCACGATGCGCCGGCCGCCCGGGGCATCGGCGTAGGACTCGACCCGCCAGGCCAGCGGCTCACTTCCCCAGAGATCGAAGCCGGCGATCGACGCGGATCGGGCTGACCAGATTTCTTCGAAGGCGGGGTTGGCGAACGTGGGGCTGTCGGCCTGCCGCACCGGTAGGAGGCTGACACCGATCAGGGTGACGATCAGGACTGCGATGACCTGTTTGAACACCTCGTGCGGGACTCCTCGGGGCCTCCTGGGCATGTGGAATCGGCTGGGCGGCCGGATGCGCGGCCCGCACTAGTAGAACGCCCGGAAGGACGCACCGGTTACACACCGCCTGGCCGCGCGTCTGCTATCATCACCCTACCACTCCATGCTACTCCAGTGCGAACGTGAGGGGGGGAGACGATGCCGCTGACAGACATCGACGCGGTCGTGTTCGACGTCTACGGCACCCTGCTCGACGTCGACAGCATCGAGGCGCGGCGCCGCGAGGTGGCGCCGGAAGCGGCGGGACTGGTCGGCCTCTGGCGTTCCAAGCAGTTGGAGTATTCCTTCGTCCGCACCCTGGTCGACGACTATGTGGACTTCTGGGCCATCACCGAAGCGGCGCTGGACTATGCGCTGGCGACGCTCGGTGTGGCGTTGGATCCCGCCCGCCGCACGCGGCTGCTGGACGCCTGGCTCGCATTGGCACCGTTTCCGGAAGTGCCGGCAGCCCTGGCGGCACTGGCGGGTCGACCGCTGGCGGTCCTGTCCAACGGCAGCCCGTCCATGCTCGACGCTGCGCTGACGCACGCCGGGCTCAAGCCGTTGTTCGCGGCGGTGCTCAGCGCCGATACGGTGCGGCGCTTCAAGCCACACCCGGCGGTCTACGCCCTGGCTCCGGCCTGGCTGCGGATGCCGGCTGCGCGCGTGCTCTTCTGCTCGGCCAACGGCTTCGACGTCGCCGGCGCATGGCGATTCGGCCTGCGCGTTTGTCGCGTCAGCCGTGACGGCAGGCCGATTGACGCGCTGGGGGTCGAGCCGGATGCCACGATCCGCTCGCTGGCGGAGCTACCCGCGCTCCTGGAGCAGGGGACGTCAGCGTGACGGCGGGCCTGTCCACTTGGACAGCAGCGGACTGTGCCGTGGTCCGATGGAATTAGCGTCGTAGCTCGTTGATACTGACATGGTAACGAGCTGGTGCTACGTATCGGGGAGTTGCCGGCTCAGACTGAACGACCGGTGAAGGCTATGACTACCCGCAAGAGCATCTTCTTTTCACACGCCCAGGCCGCGGCGTCTGCGATCCTGTCCCATCGCGAAGGGATTCGCGCGACCTGGGAATCGCTCCTCGAAGCGTCCACCCAAGATACTGATGCGTGGCGCGCCATTCGCAGCCAGCTCGACGCCTGTATCGTGAGCTTTGCCGGCTACCTCATGGGTGAGGAGCCGGCTTGCTCATCTATGGCTGCACGCTGGCAGGCCATGGGTCCCAGCCAGGCGCGGAGCGCCGACGCGGGGGTCGCCTTGAGCCTCTTCACCGAGACGCTGCGCCGCAGCCTCGCAGAAATCCCCGGTCTCCCATTTGATTCGGCAGAGATCGTGCCCGCCGCGGCGTCGTTCACACGCAACGTCCTCGGGCGCGTTTTCCCCCAAGAATCGCAGGAAAAAAGTGGCGCGGATTGGGCCGGAGTGGTGGATGTGATGACGGCCGTCCGCGAGCGGCGGATCGCCCGCCTGACCGCTCTGGGCAACATCGCGCGGGCCGTCAGCACGACGCAGAATCCCCAGGACCTCCTGGAACAGGTCCACGCCGCCTGCTCCCGCATCGTCAACGGTGACGACTTCTGCATCGCCCTGTATGACCCTGAGAAAGGGTGCATTACCCCCAAGCTACTCTACATTCGGGGCCGGCGCTGCCACGACCAGGAGGGACAGCCGACCCGGAACGCGCTCGCCCGCGTGGTGGCCGAGCAGCAGCGACCGCTGGCAGTGTCCGACTACGTCGCCGCCTGTGCCGACTACGGCGTAACCCCTCATCCGGAATATGTCACCGGCACACCGATCGCGTGGATGGCAGCGCCGATGGTCCAGGGTGATCAGACCATCGGCGTCATTTCGGTCTTCTCCTCGTTGTTGCCGTTCGACTGGGAAGATGTCGAGATCCTGGCCAGTATCGCGCGGCACACGGCGGTGGCGCTGGAGAACAGCCGCTTGCTGCTCGAACAGCGGCGCCGCGCGGAGCAACTCAAGGCCGTCAACCAACTGGCACGCCGCCTGGCCGCCGTGCGGGATCCGGACACCCTCATCGCCACCGCCGTCGACTTGATCCACGACCTCATGGGCTACTCGTTGGTATCGCTCTTCCTGGTCAACGACGATACCGGGGAGCTGGTGCTCCGTGCCCACTCTGACCAGACCCGCGCGAAGGAACTCCTCGATTTCCGCCTGCGGATCGGCGGGCCAGGCATCGTTGCCGAGGTCGCGGCGACCGGACAGGCCGTGGTCGTCCACGATGTGTCACAGGATCCGCGCTATGTCAGCACAGCCGCGACAGCCAGCACCCGGTCGGAAACGGCGGTGCCCATCCTCCGCGAGGGGGAGGTACTCGGGGTGCTCGACGTGCAGAGCACCCGCGTCGACGCCTTCGATGACCACGATCTGACGACGCTCCGCACCATCGCCGACCAACTGGCGGTCGCCCTGGAGAATGCCCGCCTGTTCCGTGAAGAGCACGAGCGCAGCCGCGCGCTGGCCCTGATGCTGGCCACGACCCGCGCGGCTGGATCGTCACTGGTCCTCGACGAGGTACTGGAGCGGCTGGCCGAAGGGATCGCCGAAGCGGCCGGCGTGCCGAACTGCGCCATCTACCTCCTGGACGAGGACGAGCAGTCGCTTGTCCCCGCGGCGACCGTGGTCGGGCCGCGGAGCCCGTTCGACCGGAGACGCGTCGGCACCACGGTCATCCGCGTGGCGGACAGCCCGACCGTTCGCACGGTCCTGGGACAGCGCGAGCCGTTCTCATGCTGCCAGGTTCCCCAGATGGTGGGCGACGACCCGGCGCTGCACGCGGCCCTGGGCGGGGCCTGCGCGCTGGCCGTGCCGCTGGCCGCCAAGGGCCGCATCCTGGGCGTGGCGTTCGTCTTCTCGGAGACCCCCTGCGACGGCTTCACGCCCGATCGCATCCAGTTGATCCGGGGTGTGGCCGACTCGGCCGGGCTCGCAGTCGAGAACGCGCGGCTCTACGCGCAGTCGCACGGGCTCGCGATCGCCGAGGAGCGCGGGCGGCTCGCGCAGGAGATCCACGACACGCTCGCCCAGGGGTTGACGGCCATCTCGCTCCACCTTGACCTCGCTGATGCCTATCTCCCGCACAAGCCGGAACAAGCCGCCGATAAGGTCCGCCGGGCGCTGGAGCTGACACGCCAGAATCTGGAGGAGGCGCGCCGCTCGGTGCTCGACCTGCGTGCCGCACGGCTGCACCAGATGTCGCTCCCCGACGCACTCCGGCGACTCGTCCTGACGTTCGCGGGCGAGACCGGTGTCGAGGCGGACTTCGTGGTCGAGGGCCTGGTCGGGCGCCTGTCGGCGCGGGTCGAGATGGGGCTATACCGCATCGCCGAGGAAGCGCTGAGCAACGTGCGTCGCCACGCGACCGCCAACCACGTGCGCGTGGCGCTGACGGCGAGCGGGGGGCAAGTCTCACTTACGATTGAGGATGACGGGGTCGGCTTTGCGCAGGAGACAATCGAGCGCGATAATGGGGGCGGATTCGGGTTGATGTCAATCCGAGAGCGCGCTCGTCTGCTGCGCGGAACGCTCGATTTGTCGAGCGCCCCAGGGGAAGGGACGCGCCTGGTCGTGACGATCCCCGCGGAGGGTCGGGCGCGCGAGACATCCTAGACTAGAGCGAGGAAACGGATCATGATCAGGATTCTCGTCGTCGACGACCACCCAGTCGTCCGCGAGGGGCTGGTGGCTATCCTGGAGGCACAAGAAGACCTCACTGTCGTCGGCGAGGCCGGTGATGGTGATCAGGCGGTGCAACAGTACCGCGACCTGCAGCCCGACGTGGTGCTGATGGACCTGGCGATGCCGGGGACCGACGGCGTGCAGGCCATTCAAGAGATCAAGCGGATCGATCCCAATGCACGGGTCGTCGTCCTGACCGCCTACGACACCGACGAGCGCATCCTCCAGGCGGTCCAGGCCGGGGCCTCCGGCTACCTCCTCAAAGGCGCGCCGCGCGAGGACATCTTCCGGGCCGTGCGGGTGGTCTACCGGGGCGGCTCACTGCTGGAGCCGGTGGTTGCCGGGAAGCTGCTCAATCGGGTAGGTGACCTGCTCCGCGGGGAGCCGGTCGAGGAAGAGTTGACGGCACGGGAGCTGGACGTCCTCACCCTCATGGCGCGCGGGCTGCGCAACAAAGAGATCGCCTACGAGCTGTCGATCACCGAACGCACTGTGAAGTTCCATGCCAACGCAATCTATCGTAAGCTGGATGTAAGCGGCCGCACGGAAGCGGTCAGCAAGGCGATTCAGCGCGGTCTGGTCCGCCCATAGCAGGCCGGTGGGTGCCGCGTCCGTGGTGCCACGTACCCCTCACATCGTTGCGCGAATCCACAAACTTGGGCACCGGCGAGGCCGGACCCTGCGGCGCGAACCGTGCGCCCAATGCATCAGCCGTTGCGCCGCCTGCTGCGTTTTGCCGTGAGAAGGGGCGGGCGACGTGATGGAAATCGGCTATGATTGGGGACGGCCCGTGCCAATCGGCGAGAGCCGTGGCGCGGGTCGGCGTGCTGTGTCAGCACCGCTTTTCCCAAGAGATTGCGCATCGCGCGAGGGCGTTGAGGGGTGGAATTCGCCCGAACGAGGAGAGGGGAGCCAAACATGAGCGACGGCCAGGGACCACGCCGAGTGCGCCAGCTTCAGCCCGACGATCTCGACCGGCAGATCATCCGTCTGCTCCGTGCCGACGGTCGCCGAAGCAACCGCGAGATCGCGCGGCGGCTGGGAGTCCCCGAGGCGACGGTTCGGTACCGCGTCCGGCGCCTGATCGAGAGCGGCGTGCTCAAGATCACCGCGTCGGTTGACCCGAGCCACCTGGGCTACGCGCTAACCGCTGTCATCAGCGTGCAGGTGGAGCCGGAGCGGATCAGCTCGGCTGCGGAGACCATCGCGGGGATGCCGGAAGTGATCTGGTGCGCGATCACCGCGGGCGCGCACGACATCATGGTCATGGCATCGTTCCGCAGCCAGGAGGAAATGTTCGCCTTCCTGACGGACCGCCTCGCTCGGATTCCGGGTACCCTGCGTACGGAGACCTCCGTCGCACTGCGCGTCCTGAAGCAGCAGCATGAGTGGGCCACCGACCTGACCACCAAGGTCGAGCGCGGCGAGCCGATCGGCGTCGAGCGCTAGCGACCGCTGACCGCGTGGGTCGCGCCGGTAAGGCCACGGGACGGGGAGGGCGCTGGTTGGCGGGCTACGACGTCGTCACCTTCGGCGAAACCATGATCCGGTTCTCCACCGCACCCGGCGAGCGGTTGGAGACGGCGACCACCGTCGAAATCGGGATCGGTGGTGCCGAGTCGAACGTCGCCGTGGCGCTCGCCCGTCTCGGACGGCGGGTCGCATGGGCATCCGTCCTGCCACGCAACCCCTTCGGTGCCCGCATCGCCGGAGAACTCCGCCGCCACGGAATCGATACCACGCACATCCATTGGGTCGACCAGGGCCGCGCCGGCGTCTACTACCTCGACACCGGCGCGGCGCCCCGCCCCACGCAGGTGCTCTACGACCGCGCCGGCTCGGCCGTCGCCGTCTGTGACCCGGAAGACATCGACCCGGCCCTGGCCACCCATGGCCGCCTTCTCCACCTCACCGGGATCACCCCCGCGCTGAGCCCGTCGTGCACCGAGATCACGCGGCGCCTGCTATCGGCCGCCACGGCGGCGGGCATCCCCGTGAGCATCGATGTGAACTACCGCTCCCGCCTCTGGACACCGGAAGCGGCCGCCGAGACACTCACGCCGCTGTGCAGCGAGTCCACGGTCCTCTTCTGCGGGCGGAACGACGCCCGCACTCTCTGGGGCCTCGGCGGAACGGACGAGGAGATCGCCCGTGGGCTGGCCGCGCTCTTCGACGCGGCGGTGACGGTGCTCACGGCCGGCGCCGACGGGGCACTGGCACTGACGCGCGACGGCACCTTCTACCACGAGCCGGCGGTCCCCGTCGACGTGATCGACCGCGTCGGCGCCGGGGACGCCTTCGCCGCCGGCTTCCTGCACGGCTACCTGGACGGCGACGTCGCGTTGGGGCTGCGCCTCGGCGTGCGACTGGCGGCGCTCAAGATGACGGTCCGCGGCGACCTCGCGGTCCTCAGCGAGGACGACATCGCCGCCTGCCTCGCTGAGGCCGGTTCCTCACACACCATCATGCGCTGACACGGGAGCACGATACGGGCCATCTGCCTCAGGGCAGTTCCTGCTCCTGGAAGCGGCCGCCGTAGGTCGCCTGGCCGACACACTCTTCGAGGATGATCTGGCAGATGGCGGTGCCTGGGTGAATGGCCAGCGGCACCGGCCCGGCGTTGTTCATCTCCAGCACCTGCTTGGCGCGGGTGATCCCCGGCTGCATGAAGTTCGCGGTGACGTGGACCATCAGACCGATCCGGGCGAACCGGCTCCGGCCCTGGATCCAGCCGCAGATGTCGGGGGGCAGGGTAATGCGCTCCTGGGTGACGCCGTGAATCGCCTGGCCCGGCAGGAGCAGGAAGTAGTCGTCGACCTCGATCAGGCTCGTGACGTCCCGGTAGTCGGCATCGTCCGTGACATGGAAGATCTCCTGAGCCGGCCGGAACACCCGGAACTGGCGGTCCAGGTGGAGGTCGATCGAGGCCGGCCCGACCTGAGCCGGATCGAACGGGTCGATCACGATCGTGCCGGCCTCGATGTGCCGGAGGATCTCCGAGCGGGTCAGCACTGCCATCGTCGTCTCCTTCGTCCCTCATGCCATCGTGGATGGCAGCCAGCGTATCGTCCCGGTCCCGCGCGGCTGGGTCACGATTCGGTGGGTCGCTCCGGCGTCTCCTCCGCCTTCTCCTCGTCGTCCGCATCCTCCGGGCCGGGCGCGTCCGGGGCTGCGGGTGCCGGCTCCGTGGCCTCGGCCGCCGCGGTCTCCTCCGCCGGTGCCGTGGCCGGCTCGGAGCCGGACGGGGCCGGTTCCCCTGCGGCTTCGGGTGCGGCCTCGCCAGGCGCCGCGGGCTCTGCCGCGTGTTCTGCCGCCGGTTCCGCCGGTGCCGTGGGCTCAGCGGTCGCCTCAGCGGCCGATGTTTCCTCTGCCGCAGGCTGCTCGGCCGGCTCCGGCTCGGGTTCCTCCGCGGGCGGTTCGAGGTCGGGCGGGGCGATCGTCCCGAGCATCTGCGCGCACCAGGCGGCGAGCGCCAGCAGGGCGACATCCTGGCCACGGCGGGCGACGAGCTGCGTCCCGATCGGCAGGCCGTCGCCGTTGAGACCGGTCGGCAGGGTGATGGCCGGCGTGCCGAGCAGCGACCACACCGCCTGGAAGGTGCGGTCACCGGTGGTGTTGCGGCGTGGCGCGGCGTTGCTGACGCTCGGCAGGAGGTAGCCGTCCACCTCGCCCAGCGCGGCGTCGACCGCGCGGGCGATCCGGCGGCGCAGCCGAGCCGCCGTCAGCAGGTAGGCGGCCGGGATGAGCTGGCCCACCTCGATCTCCTGACGCAGGAACTTCCCGTAGTCGTCCGGGTGCCGTGCGCACTGCTCGGCGTGCACGGCAGCCACCTCGGCCTGCATGATCACGCGGTGGACCGCCAGGCAGAGGTCGAGGTCGACCGGGAGCGCCCCCTCCACCACCGTCGCTCCGGCCGCACGGAGGCGATCGGCCACCTGCAGCAGGTGGTCGCGCACGTCCGGCTCGGCACGCTCCAGGAACTCGGTCAGCAGCACCAGGCGAGGCGGAGTATCACGCCGGGCCGCGAGGTCGGTCTGCGTGCCCGCAAGCGCGTCGTAGGCAAGGGCAACATCCTCAACGGTCCGAGCCAGCAGGCCAACGTGGTCGAGCGACCAGGCGAGGGGGATCACGCCGTCGCGGCTGGTCCAGTTGTAGCTCGGCTTGAAGCCGACCGTGCCGCAATATGCCGCCGGGCGTACCACCGACCCCGCCGTCTGGGTACCGAGCGCCAGCGGGATCATCTGTGCCGCCACGGCCGCGGCGGACCCGGCGCTCGACCCGCCCGGCGTGCGCGCAGCGTTCCAGGGGTTCTTGGTCGGCGCGGGGTCGGCGTGGGCAAACTGCGTCGTGTGCACCTTACCCAGGATGATCGCCCCGGCCGCACGGAGCCGCGCGACGACGTGCGCGTCCTGGTCCGCCCGCCGGTCGCGGTAGGGGGCGAACCCAGCGGCGGTCGGCATGCCCGCCACGTCGATGATGTCCTTGACACCGACGGGCACACCGTGCAGCGGTCCGATCTGGCCGGACTCCGCGGCACGGTCACGCTCGGCGGCCTCTGCCAGGGCCTCATCGGCACCCAGCGTCGCCCAGGCTTCAATCTCCGGCTCCAGCCGCGCGATCCGCTCCAGCAGCGCGGTCACCAGGTCGACCGCGGACAGCTCCCGGGCACGCACGCGGCGAACGATCTCAGTGGCCGTAAGCTCGTAGAGCGCCGTCATGCCGGTCCCCCCGTATCCACGCCCGAGGTATCAGGGGCTTCGTCGGTCGGGTCCAGCGGCGCGGCGGCGATGCGCGCCAGGGCCGCGGCGGTGGCCTCCAGTGCCTCGGCCATCTCAAACGTCCGCATCGGGCCGAACGTCTCGGCAGCCTGGCGGCGTAGCTGCGCGAGCACCTTCTTCTCGGACAGGTGTGAATCGAGTTTCACGGTGTTGCACTTCTCCTCATTGCGTGACGGTCGTGGTCCTGGCGGGCACGACGACGAACGTCGCGGAAGCAGAAGGTAGTCTGAGCGAGTGGGCGACGGCCGTCAAGCCACGCACCGCGTGCCACCGGCCGGGGTACCGGTCTTGCTTGGACAGGGACGAACCATTCCGGCATGCCGACCGTAGCCGAGATGGGTCGTGCCGGGATCGTCGTGCGGTGGTCGGCACCTGAGGCCAAGAAGGCCGAGTGGTACGAGGATCCCGCACCTCGGCCCGTGCCCGGGGCGAAAGCCGCCGGGCACGGGCCGAGCGGTGGAACTCAACGCCGGGGTGTCAGACCTGCCCGAACTGAACCCGCTCCAACCGGTTTTCGTCGGCAGCGCGGCGACCGACCGGCCACGAAGGAGGTCACGATGCCACTCCTGCTGATCGCACTCGTCATCCTGCTCGCGGTGGGGCTCTACTACCTGTTGAAGACGCGGAGCGAGGGCTCAAAGGAGAAGGCCGACCACGGCGAAGGGCCTCCCGGCCATCGCATGTGACCGGTCTCGTGCCGTCATCCATCTGCGTGCGGGGATGCATGTAACATCGTGCGATCCTGGCACGTTATAGAGGATAGCGCCGGGATCTGGTCCTCTGCTGGAACCCTCCGCGAGTCCCTGATTCCCGCCGATCGCGCGATGAGGCCGGCCGCCTGCTCGGTCGGCCATGCAGGCGCGACTGAATCGCTTATTAGCCCTTCCCTGTAGTTCTCTTATTCCGTTCGCCGCTGCCCCAAGCGGCCGGCCGCCCGGGTGTCCCCGCGCCCGGGCGGCCCTTTTTCTCCGGGTTCTATCGACAGGGCCGCTGGGTCGCCCCCGTCCGGCGGCGTGACCGCGCCGGCACGATACCTTGCATCAGGCTACCCAACCGCACGGCACTTGGGCGCGTAGAAGCATCGGGCCCGGCCGCGGCCGGGGCATTTCGAAACCTTGGCGTGTTATAGTCCATGATGGTTTTCGTCCGGCGTTGAGGTGTTCCTGTCCGCCACTTGCCGGGGGCACCGTGAGCGCCAGGACGCGGTATCGCATGCATCGAGATTCGCGAGAAGGAGGGGGCGTGTCCGAGGTTCGGATCATGGTCAGCCGGAATGGTTCGTACTACGTTCAGGGCAAGGTTCTCCTCGTCGACCACCAGGGGAACGAGATCCCGTATGAGGGGGAGGAAGTCTGGCTCTGCCGCTGCGGACACTCCCAGACCAAGCCGTTCTGCGACGGGAGCCACCGGAAGGTCTGGAGCAAGGATAATCCGAACCGGCCGAATCCGTAGCCGAACCGCCGCACGACATGCCAGCAAACTCCGGACGGGGCCGATCGGTCACCCCGCCGGAGTCTGCGCGCCAGACAAGCGATGGGGAGTAACTGCATGCCAGGACCGACGGACGACTACGTACGCGTGATGCCCGCGGCGGACGTCGCGGAGGAAGAGATCTACGCGTTCGAGGTGGACGGGGAGCTGCGCGTCCTGACGCGGGTGGGCGATGAGATCTTCGCCTGCGACGGGATCTGCACGCACGAGTACGCGGAGCTGTCCGAGGGCGAGATCGAGGACCACGTGATCTACTGCCCGCTTCATGGCTCCGGGTTCGACCTCCGAACCGGCGCCGTCACGAGCCTCCCCGCGGTGACGCCGCTGCCGATCTACGATGTGAAGATCGTGGACGGGGAGGTGTACGTCTCCCGCACGCCGCGGGACGAGGGAGAGGCCTAGCCCATGTCACGCCGGCCTGCGTACGTCATCCTCGGGGCCGGGGTTGCCGGTCACTTCGCCGCCGACGCGCTGCGCCAGGCCGGCTTCGACGGGCAGGTGCTCCTGATCGGCGCCGAGCCGGTGCGGCCCTACGACCGCCCGGCGCTCTCCAAGGGCATCCTGCAGGGCACGAAGGAGCCACAGGCGATCATCTTCCAGCCCGAGGCGTTCTACCGCGAGCGGGAGATCGACCTCGTGCTGGGTCGCGCGGCCGTGGAAATCGACCCGGCCGCGCGCAGGGTCGTGCTCGACTCCGGCAAGTCGGTGTCGTACGACCGGCTGCTGATCGCCACTGGAGCCGCCCCGATCCGCCCCCGGCTGCCGGGGATCGGCTTGCCGGGCGTGCATGTGCTGCGCTCGCTCGCCGACGCCGAGGCGCTCCGGGCCGGCCTGCTGGCGGCCGAGCGGGTGCTGGTGATCGGCGCCGGGTTCGTCGGAAGCGAGGTCGCCGCCAGCGCCCGCACGCTCGGCCGGGACGTGACACTGCTCGATCTGCTGCCGGCACCGATGAGCCGCGCGCTCGGCCCCGAGCTGGCCGCGGTGTACGCCGAACTGCACCGCGCCCACGGAGTGGATCTGCGGATGGGTCGGGGCGTGGTTGAGCTGCGCGGCCGGGACCGGGTCGAGGAGGCGGTGCTGGACGACGGCACACTGCTCGCCTGCGATCTGGTGGTGCTCGGCGTCGGCGTGCGGCCGGCGGTCGATCTGGCCATGGCGGCCGGGTTGGATGTCGACGACGGCATCCTCGTCGACGAGCACTGTGCCACGAATGCGTCCGGGGTGTACGCCGCGGGCGACGTGGCAACCTGGTGGCATCCGACGCTCGGGCGCCGGATCCGGGTGGAGCACTTCGACAACGCCGGGGAGCAGGGCGCAGCGGCAGGCAGAGCCATGGCCGGGCAACCCGAGCCGTATGCGCCGGTGCCCTCCTTCTGGACCGATCAGTACGACACGACGCTCCAGTACTACGGCTACCCGGTCCCCTGGGATCAGGTGGTGCTGCGGGGCGACGCCGCCGCCTTCAGCGTGACGGCCTTCTACCTGGCAGAGGGGCGCATCGTGGCGGCCGCGATGCTCAACAGGCCGAAGGAGCACCGTTCTGCCCGCCGCCTCGTCGCGGCCGGCGCCGCCGTCGACCCGGCCGTGCTGGCCGACCCCGACACCGACCTCCGGGCCCTGTCGCGGCAGTTCGCGGCGGGGTAGAGGATGGCCCTCACCCCCTGACCCCCTCTCCCAACCTTGGGAGAGGGGGAACGTCATGCGTCAAACGTCATGCGTCAGCCGTTAGGCGTTCGTCGTCCTTCTCCCCTCTCCCAACTTTGGGAGAGGGGTCGGGGGTGAGGGCCGGATCATCTACAGCAACTCCGGGCCGCCGTTCTTGCGGCCGGCGCCGAGCGCTTCGGCGCGCTTGTACGCCGCCCAGACCGCCTGGGCGATGACCGTGCGCAATCCGCCCTTCTCCAACTGGTAGTGCGCGGCCGCGGTCGTGCCGCCTGGCGTCGTCACCATGTTGCGGAGTTCGGCCGGGTGCTTGCCCGACTCGCGGGCGAAGAGGACCGAGCCGAGCATCGTCTGGTAGACGAGCTGCTCCGCGATGCGCCGGTGCAGTCCAAGGTGAACCCCGGCGTCGATCAGCGCCTCCATCATCTGGAAGACGTAGGCCGGCCCGCTGCCGCTCAGCGCCGTCGCCATATCGATCTGGTCCTCGGAGTCGACACGCACCGACAGGCCCATGGCGCTGAGCACCGCCTCCACCAGCGCCTGCATTCGCGCATCGACCGCCGGTGCCGGGTACCAGGCGGTGACCCCGCTGCCGATCTGCGCTGGGGTGTTCGGCATCGAGCGCACGACCGCGGCGTGTTGTAGCCCCTCGCTGAGGCGGGCGATCGTGGCGCCGGGAATGATCGAGACGACGACCTGTTCCGGCCGCAGCGTGCCGGCCAGATCCTGCATGACCGTGTCGAGCGTCTGCGGCTTGATGCTGAGCATGACGAGGTCCGCTCCGGCGGCCGCTTCCCGGTTGTCGCGGACGATGCGAACCCCGTAACGTGCGGCGAGGTCCTCGCGGCGGGATGTGATCGGCTCGCCGCCGGTGATCTGGCGCGGGTGAACCAGCTCCCCGCGCAGCAAGACCGACATGATGGCCTCCGCCATCACGCCGCAGCCGATGAATGCGATTCGTGCGTCGCGCAGGACGTCCTGCACCGTACCCTCCATTGGTGGCTCCTCCATCGTGCGCCGCACGCGGCGGCGCAGGTCTACAACCGGTTGTGCTTGGGGAGGTATCCGGCCCTCAAACGCTGAGCGGGTGCCCATTGGCACCCGCCCCACTCGGAAACCGTGTCGATCGACTCAGCAATGATCTCCGAGGGAAGCGGGTTGAGGGCCGCCGGTAGGGTCCGGGGCAGGGATCGAGCTGGGGACGGGCAGCGCGCGGGCAGGGGATGCCGGCGCGCCGTGCCGGCGTGCGCGGTCGTCGCAAAGGGTGTGGTGGTCAGCGAGGTCGGATGAGTACAGCATCGCTTCCTCCAGCAACCCGCGGCGTGCCGCGAGCGCGTCAAGTCGTCGCCGTGTGCTCGCTATTCTACACCTCGCGCAGGCCAAGGCAAGTCGCGGTGGACCGCACGACGCGCAGCGCCCCCGCTTGACAGACCTTCATTGCCCGTGTTATCTAAGGTTCAGTTTCACGTACTCATTAACCACAGGTTCCAACTTTGCGGACTCCACGCCGTTCGCCAGCGAGCGCGGCGCGTCCGCCTCATACCTTCACCTCGAGGGATGTTCCTGCCAACGGTGGCCGCGGGACCGTGCCACCGGCGCTCGCTGCCCCGCAGGCCCCTTTTTCACTGCCATCCCGGCATCCGCTCTGGGTGGCGAGCGTCCTGTTTTCCGTTGGTCGCGTGCGCACGAGTGTTGTCGTTCGAGGAGGAGGTGCCATGACCCCCCAGTACGATCCCGAACGCGAGAAACTGCACCAGATGCTGCACCGGACCGTCGACCGGCGCATGTTGATGCGCGGCACCGCCGCCGCGCTCGGCGCCGGAGCGCTCGCCCGCTTCCTGGCTGCCTGCGGGGGCGGTGAGGAGGAAACGGGCGGTGGTGGGGATAGCAGCGGTGGCGATAGCGGCGGCGCCGCGCAGACGCCCGCCGCATCGGGGTCGCCGGCCGCCGGTGCCGGGAAACCAGGCGGAACGCTCCGGGTCGCGATCATCGGCGAGCCGCCTGCGTTCGACCCGACCTTCACCACCGCAACCATCACGCAGAACACGACGGCTCACGTCTTCGAAACCCTCTGGGCGCAGGACAACCAGTTCTCGCCGCAGCCGATGCTGCTGGAGAGCGCCGACATCCAGGAGGAGGGCAAGGTCTTCGTCCTCAACCTCCGCCAGGGGGTCAAGTTCCACAACGGCGAGGAGATGAAGGCCGACGACGTCATTGCCTCGCTGGAGCGCTACGCCAAGCTGTCGGGCCGTGGCAAGACGTTGTTCGCGCGCGTCGAGGGGCTGGACAAGATCGACGACTACACCGTCCGCCTGGCCTTCAACGCGCCGACCGGCATCGCGCCCGTGTTCCTCCAGATGCCCGACGCGATCATCATCCCCAAGTCGATCGCCGATGCCGCACCGGACGGCGAGATGGGCGAGTTCATCGGCACCGGGCCGTTCATGTTGAAGGAGCGCCTGCCCGATCGCTACATCAGCCTGGTGCGCTTCGAGGACTACGCCAAGCGGGACGAGCCGCCGAACAACTTTGCGGGCGGCAAGACGGCCTACTTCGACGAGATCCGCTTCATCCCCGTGTCGGAGCAGGCGGTGCGTTCCGACGGCCTGATCACCGACGAGTTCGACTTCGCCGAGGACCTCAGCAAGGACAACTTCGAGGCGCTCGAGGCCGAGCCGTCGGTCGAGCTGCAGATTACGCTGCCCTACTACTTCTACGGGGCGCACTTCAACAAGTCTGAAGAGAGCATCATGTCCAACCGCGACCTGCGGATGGCGCTGCTCACGGCAATCGACATGGAGCCGGTGGCGCGCGCCGGGTTCGGGGATGAGCGGTTCTGGCGACTGGGGCCGGAGATCAGCGCGCCCGAGTCGGCCTGGTACACCGACGCCGGCAAGCAGTACTACGACCTGAAGGATCCCGACAAGGCACGGGAGATGCTCCAGGCCGCCGGCTACGACGGCACGCCGATCCGCTGGATCGCCACCAAAGAGTACTCCTACAACTACAACATGGGCCTCGTCATGAAGGACCAGATGGAGAAGGCCGGCGCCGTCATCGACTTCCAGGTGATGGACTGGGCCACGCTGGTTAGCCAGCGCAGCCAGAAGGACGCCTGGGACATCTTCATCACCGGCCACCCGAGCTACAACCACCCGATCCTCCAGGTCTTCCTGCCGGAGACCTGGCCGGGCTGGTGGGTGAACTCCCGCAAGGACGAGCTGATGACCGCCATCATCGAGGAGACCGACCCCGCCAAGCAACTGGAGTACATCGCCGAGCTGCAAGAGCTGTGGTGGTCGGAGGCGTCGATGATCAAGGTCTGCGAGGGAGCCACGCTGCGCGGCTATCGTACGCGACTGAAGGGCTACAACAACCCGACCGACTGGAACTTCTTCAACGCATGGTTCGAGGAATAGACCAGGACTGAGCGGGAGCCATGACGCGCTACATCATCCGGCGTCTGTTGCTCGCGATCCCGGTCATGCTGCTGGTGGCCGTGACGACCTTCCTGCTGCTGCACATGACCCCGGGCGACCCGGTCTCCGTGCTCCTGGGCCCGGACGCCACGGTCGAACAGATCGACCAGATGCGGGAGGCGCTGGGGCTCAACGACCCGGTGCACATCCAGTTGCTGAACTGGTTCCGGAATCTGGCACGCGGTGATCTGGGCGAGAGTATCTTCCTCGGCAAGCCGGTCACGGCGGCGATCGCGGAGCGTGCGCAGCCAACCCTGCTGCTGACGCTGCTCGCATCGCTGGTGGCGATCTGCGTCGGGCTCCCGTTCGGCGTGATCTCGGCAGTCCGGCGCGGCTCGACGATCGACATCGGGGCGATGCTCGCGGCCATGGTGGGCATCTCGATGCCGACCTTCTGGCTCGGGCTCAACCTGATCTTCATCTTCGGCGTCAAGCTGCGTTGGCTGCCGGTCCAGGGCTATCAGCCCCTCTCGGAGGGACTCTGGACGAGCCTACGCTACCTGATCATGCCGGCACTGACGCTCGGCGCGGCTCAGGGGGCGCTGCTGGCTCGGATGACCCGCTCGATGATGCTCGAGGTGCTGCACGAGGACTATGTGCGGACGGCGCGGGCCAAGGGCGTCAGCGAGCGCCGGGTCATCCTGCGCCATGCGCTCCGCAACGCCTTCATCCCGCTGGTGACGGTGATCGGCCTCACGTTCGCCGTCCTGATCAGCGGGGCGGTGGTGACCGAGCAGGTATTCGGCATCCCGGGCGCGGGGCAGTTGCTGATCCGCGCCGTCAACCGGCGGGACTTCCCCCTGATCCAGGGGATCGTGCTGATCGTTGCCCTGCTCTACGTCATCATCAACCTGATCGTGGACCTGATCTATGTCTTCCTGGACCCGCGAATCCACTACAGCTAAGGGGAGCCGTGCAGGACATCGGGGGAGCGTGAGGGTGAGGCAACGATGACGGTCGTTGAACGACCGCGAGCGCTCGCGGACCAGATCCGGCCGCAGCCGTCATTCGGCAAGCGGGTCGGCCACTACGTGCGCCGGCACCCCGGCGGCGTGCTCGGCTCGGCGCTGGTACTGCTCATCGTGCTCGTCGCCATCTTCGCCAGCCAGATCGCGGGGCAAGACCCGACCGCACTGAATCCGGCCGAGCGGCTGGCCGGGCCGAGCGCCGCCCACCGCTTCGGCACCGACAACTTTGGACGCGACCTCTTCAGCCGGACGGTGCACGGCACCCGCATCTCGCTCGGCGTCGGCTTCGGCGTGAGCCTCTCTGCGCTGCTTGGGGGGATCATCTTCGGCCTGCTGGCCGGGTACTACCGCCGCCTGGACGCGCCGCTGATGCGCCTGATGGACGCCGTCATGGCCTTCCCCGGCATCATCCTGGCAATCGGGATCGTCGCCGCGACCGGCCAGAGCATCGCCAACGTGATCCTCGCGCTGGGCGTCGTCTACATCCCACGGGTCGCCCGCCTGGTGCGCAGCGTGGTGCTGAGCGTCCGCGAGCAGGCGTTCATTGAGGCGGCCCGCGCGATCGGGGTACGCGACTGGCGCCTACTCGGCCGGCACATCCTGCCGAGCTCCTGGTCCCCGATCATCGTCCAGGGCACCTTCGTCTTCGCCGAAGGGGTGCTGGGCGAGGCGACGTTGAGCTTCCTCGGCGTCGGACCGCCGCCGATCTACCCGAGCTGGGGCACGATCCTGAGCGAGGCGCGCCCGTTCATCCGCGAGGCGCCCTGGATGATGATCCTGCCCGGCATCGCCCTGACTGTGACCGTGCTCAGCCTCAACCTCATGGGCGACGGCCTCCGCGACCTCCTCGACCCCCGCCTCCGCCGGAGGGCGTGAGGGGGTGGAGTACGGGGGTGCCCGGTTCGTACCCCGTCGGATCGGGGCACATTGCGCGAGCCCGGTACGCGGGACGGGTGATGCAAAGGATCCTACGCCGCGGCGCGTGCCCGGGGCTCAAGCCCCGGGCTGACAAGGGAAGCCGGCTCAAGCCGGCTGGAGGTATCAGGCTCAGGTTCCGGCAATACGGTGTTCACCGCCCAGCCCGTGCCCGGGGCTCAAGCCCCGGGCTGAATAGTGGGTAAGCCCACTAAAGGGGCTGCGATGGCAACATCCCGGCGTGTCCGCTTCGGCACCCAGCCGGACCCAGCGTCCACAGCCCCTTCAGTGGGCTTTTCTTATTCAGCCCGGGGCTTGAGCCCCGGGCACGCGCCACGGCGTGGGATCTTTCACGCCGCCCACCCCGGGCACGGGCCGCGGCGCAGGATCCTCACGCCGCCCATCCCACGTTCCGACGGCGGTGCGGTACCAACACCGGCGCGGCTGATGCCGCGCCATACCAAAGCGGCGGTTCAGGCCGCCGCACTCCAAAGAGCCGGTTTCAGCCGGCTTTTCCTTGTCAGCCCGGGGCTTGAGCCCCGGGCACGGACCGCGGCGCCGGACCCGCTCGCCACAGCGCCGCGGCCGCTCCGTGACCCGCACCTCCCGCGCAGCCACGACCGAGGTCGCCTCACCCCACCCAGATCGCAACTCCCCTCTCCCAAAGTTGGGAGAGGGGCCGGGGGTGAGGGCCGCTCCCAGAGACGCCCCCGCCCCGGCTACCTCCCCGCGGCGACGGCGCGGAGGAAGCCGTGGTGGGCGGCGTGGGTCATGATGGCGTCGATGTCGATGGTGCGGGGACCGTCGCGGCGAAGCGAGACGGTGGCGCGGTCGGCGGGTGTCAGCTCGATCTCCCGCTCTCCGTCGAGAGCCAGGCAGCCGAGACAGCCCTCCAGAGACACCGCTTCGCCGGGGGCGATCCGCCGCCATTCCACGACCCCGACCGGGGCGATGAGGCCGGGCGCGAGCGGGGCGTGGATCACGAGCGGTGCCGTCGCCGGATCGGTCAGGCGGAGGTAGAGCGCCTCCCCAGATCCGCGTGACAGCGGGTCGACCAGGGCGGCGGTGCCCGAGAGCCCGACCGCGCCGGGCTGGGCGAAGGCGACGATGATCTCGGAGATCGTCTCGGCCCGCCAGAGCGCGCGGGTGCCGATCCAGGGGTCGGTGCTGAGCGCGACATCCACCAATGCCAGCTCCTCGCGCGGCGTCGCGCCGTCGACCCGCACCGTGAGGAGGGTTTCCTGCCGCAGGGCGAGATCGGGCGGCACCTGGCCGGTGGCGTAGAAGCCGGTCGCCAGCCCGGCGATGGTCGCCTCGCGCACCTGGGGGAAGGCGTTGTTGGTGCCGGTGGAGAGGGCACAGAGGGGTGTGTCGCCGCAGTGTCCGGCGACGATCCGGTGCGTGCCGTCGCCCCCGAGGACGACGATGGCGGAGACGCCCGCGGCGACCATCATCTCGGTCGCCGCGGCACTGTCCTCCGGTCCGTCCTGCAGCGGCAGGTCGAGAACCTCCAGATCCGGGAGGCGGGGCGGCGTGGGGTCGGTCCGGTGTGCGCGGAGGTTGCGCTCCAGGCTGTCGCCCACGCCCGCCGTGGCCGGCATGAGCAGCACGCGCTCGACGCCCGCTGCGCCCAGCCCCACGAGGAGGCGGTAGATCATGCGCCCCTTCTCGGCGTTGTCGAAGACCGACGCGCCGCTGACGAGGCGCCGGATGTCCCGGCCGGAGGCAGGGTTCGCAATGACGCCAACAGTCACCGGCATGGCGTCAGGCATCCACCTCAGCGAGGAAGCGGTCGATCATCCGTGTGACCTCGCCCGCGGCCTCCATCTGAACCGAGTGCCCCTTGCCCTCGATGATCTCCACCCGGGCGTGGGACGGCAGCGCGCTGGCGTGGTCAACCGGAAGGATCTGGTCCTCCTTGCCCCAGATGCCGAGCACCGGGACGTTGAGGCCGGCCAGGGTTGGAGCGAGCACGATCGCCTGCCGCCCGCCGGGGAAGAGCCGGTCCGCTAGCGTGCGCAGGGCCTGGTCCACGCCGTCGATCCGCTTGGAACGCAGCGTGTCCTCCACGAACTGGCGGGTGACGAGCGATTGGTCCGCGAAGAGCATGGTGAGCACGGGGGTCATCTGCCGGCGCGACCCGGCGGCGATGAAGCCCTCGATGAAGTCCCCATTGATCTCGGGACCAAGCCCGGCGCTGGCGATCAGGGTCAGGGAGGCGACGCGCCCCGGGTTGGCGGTGGCGACGGCCATGGCCGTCGCCCCGCCCATCGAGTGGCCGACCAGGTGGGCGCGCTCGATGCCGAGCGCGTCCATGAACCCGGCGACGGTGCCCGCCAGCACGTCGAGCGATCCGTCACCCACGTCCTTGCTCGATCCGCCGTGCCCCGGCAGGTCGAGGGCGTAGACCGTGCGCCCCCCGGCCAGCGCCTCCTGGTTGAAGAGCCAGGTGTTCAGGTCGCCGCCGAAGCCGTGGATCAGGATGACGGCCGGACCGTCCTCGCCGTGCTTCAGGTAGCGGATGCTGCGATCGCCGACGGTCACCTGCTCGGGCACCGGCCCGGTATCGCCCGCCTCGGCCGGCGGGACGAACGTGGCCTCGAATTCGGCGATCAGCTCCTGGATAGCCTCGTCCGGGGTCGACTCGTCGGCGATGATGCCGAGCATGCCGCCGACCGGGATCACCTGGCCGGGCTCCGCGACGCGCCGGCGCAGGATGCCCCCGGCCGGCGCCTCGACCACACCGTTGATCTTCTCGGTTTCGACCTCGGCCACCTCGTCTCCCGGCCGGATGGTGCTTCCTTCGTCCACCAGCCAGCTCACGAGGCGCCCCTCGGTCATCGACAGCCCCCACTTGGGCATCGTCAGCTTGATGACCTGGGTCTCCGTGGTCATGCCGGAACCTCCGCCCCCTTGCCGACGACCTCGCGCACCGCCGCGGCGATGCGGTCCGGGCTCGGGACAAAGGCATCCTCCAGCGTCGGGCTGAAGGGGACCGGTGCGTGCGGTGCGGTGACCATGCGGATCGGAGCCGTCAGCGCCGAGAAGCAGTCCTGGGCCACCAGGGCCGCGACATCGCTGGCGAAGCCGCAGCGCGGGTAGGCCTCATCGACGACTACGAGCCGGCCGGTCTTCTCGACGCTCTCGTAGATCGTCTCCGTGTCGAGCGGCGAGGTCGTGCGCGGATCGACGATCTCACACTCGATGCCTTCCGCAGCCAGCGTCTCGGCGGCCTGCTGGGCCATGCTGACCATCCGGCCGAGCGCGACGATGGTCACGTCGTTCCCCTCGCGCACATAGGCGGCTTCCCCGAAGGGGATGGTGTAGGACTCCTCGGGGACATCCCCCTCCATGGTGTAGAGCACCTTGTGCTCAAAGAAGATCACCGGGTCGTCGTCGCGGATCGCCTGGATCAGCAGGCCCTTGGCGTCGTACGGGTTGGAGGGGACGACGACCTTCAGCCCCGGGATATGGGTGAAGATCGGGTAGAGGGCCTGGGAGTGCTGGGCCGCCGCGCGGATGCCGGCGCCGTACATGGTCCGAATCACGACCGGCGTCTTGGCCTTGCCGCCGAACATGTAGCGGAACTTGGCGGCCTGGTTGAAGATCTGGTCGAAGCAGACACCCATGAAGTCGACGAACATCAACTCCGCCACCGGGCGGATGCCGCTGATGGCCCCGCCGATCGCGGCGCCGATGAAGGCCGATTCGCTGATCGGGGTGTCGAGGACGCGGTCGTTAAACTGGGTCCAGAGTCCCTTGGTGACGCCGAGCGGGCCGCCCCAGGAGTCGCCCTGCTGGCCGTTGGACCCGGCGCCGCCGGAGATATCCTCGCCCAGCAGGACGACGGTCGGGTCACGCCGCATCTCCTGAGCGAGCGCCTCGTTGATCGCCTGCTGGAAGGTGAGCCGTCGAGCCATTTCTGCACCTCCGTCTGCTGGTAGGAGAGGGGCATCCACCCTCCCGCGCCGCCACCACACCGGCGCCGGGCGGGGCGACACCCGCCGCGGCCGGGGCGATGGCGCCCGTCGCGGCTAGTAGGCGACGTAGACGTCGGTCACAAGGTCCGACACATCCGGGTCGGGCGCGGCCTTGGCCTCGCGCACCGCGTCGTCGATCAGCGCCCGGACATCGCGGTCGATCTCGTCCAGCTCAGCCTGGTCGATGACCCCGGCGGACGTGACGCGCTGGGCGAAGCGCATCAGGCAGTCGCGCGTCTGGCGGATGTTCTCGACCTCGTTCGGCGCGCGGTAGGTCTGCTGGTCGCCCTCAAAGTGCCCGTAGTAGCGGTTGACCTTGCACTCCAGCAGGGTCGGGCCACCGCCGCTGCGGGCACGGCGGACCGCCTCGCGCGCTGCCTCGTAGACGGCAAAGAAGTCGTGACCGTCGACGATCACACCGGGCAGGCCGAAGCCGTCGGCGCGCTTGGCAACGTCGATGCCCTTCTGGTGGTACCGGTTCGAGGTGGACTCGGCGTAGCCGTTGTTCTCGACGACGAAGAGGACCGGGAGGTTCCAGACGGCCGCCAGGTTCAGGCTCTCCAGGAAGGTGCCCTGGTTCGATCCGCCGTCACCGACGAACGCGACACCGACTTGATCGGTCCCGCGGATGCGGGCCATCAGGCCGACGCCGCAGATGAGCGGGGGCGCGCCGCCGACGATGCCGTTGGCGCCGAGCATGCCCTGGTCGAAGTCGGCGATGTGCATCGAGCCGCCCTTGCCCTTGCACAGCCCGTCGCGCTTCCCGTAGATCTCCTTCATCATCGCCTTGACATCGCAGCCCTTGGCGATGGCGTGGCCGTGGCCGCGGTGGGTACTGCCCACCCAGTCATCCGGGCGGAGGTTGGCGCAGATCCCGGCGGCGATCGCCTCCTCACCCGCGTAGAGGTGCACGAACCCAGGGATCTCGCCGGTCGCGAACTCGATGTGCAGGCGCTCCTCGAACTCGCGGATGGTGCGCATGACACGGTAGGCGTGGAGTAACTCCTGCTTGCCCAACTCACCGATGATAGTGGGTGGGGGTGCCGAGGTGGTCATGGGAGCCTCCTTCCCCGGGAACCGATCATTTGGTTTGGTTGGTGCGTACCATCTTAGACACTGGGTCAAGATCTCGCAAGAGGTAGCGGGAATTGGCAATCCTTGGCCGCCCCACTCACACATGTGCTAGCATATGTGTATGTTGGACCACCGAGTTCAGGTTCTGCTCGACGACGAACGCTATGAGAAGGTGGCGCGGGAGGCGCGGCGCCGCGGCATCTCGATTGGGGCCGTGATCCGCGAGGCGATCGATCGATTGCCGACGGACAGCGAGGCTCGGCGCGCGGCGATCGAGGCGATCCTGGCGGCCGAGCCGATGCCGGTCCCCGACGATCCGGCGGACCTGCGCCGGGAGTTGGATACCGCGCGCGACAGCGATGAGCGATGATCGTCCTCGATACGACGGTGCTCACGTACGCGGTGGGTAGCGATCACCCGCTGCGCGAGCCTTGCCGCCGGTTACTCGCCGCGCACGGTGACGGCCGGGTCGCGGCGACGACCACAATCGAGGTGATTCAGGAGTTTGCCCACGTTCGTGCCCGGCGGCGATCCCGTTCCGACGCGGTCATGCTCGCTCGCTACTACGCCGTGGCGCTTCCCCTCCTCACCACGTTGCCGGATGACCTGGAGCTCGGCCTCGCTCTCTACGAGCGTGTTCCGGCCCTCGGTGCGTTCGACGCAGTGCTGGCAGCGGTGGCGTTGAACCGGGGCGCGTCGGCGTTGGTCTCGGCGGATCGGGCCTTCGCCGGAGTGCCTCACCTCCAGTGGATCGATCCGGCGAGTCCCGCATTGGCTCACCTCATCGAGCAGTAGCGCGTACCGTCGCTGCGATAAACCGCTCCCGCGCCTCACACGTACCCTCCGTGGACGGTTCGCGTCCGCCACGTGTGTGCTCGCGGCGAATCCGACGAGTTGGACGATGGAACAGCTTTCGCGTGGTGGCGGTGACGTCCAGGCGCACCGAGGAGACGAGGGTGCAGCGTGCCGAGTGAGCCGGATAGGGTTCCCCCGACGCCGGCAGGATACCTTCCCCTGGCCGACTACGGCGTGATCGGCGACGGGCGCAGCATCGCGCTGGTGGCGAACACCGGCGCGATCGACTGGTGGTGCCTGCCGCGCTTCGACGGCGACCCGATCTTCGCCCGGCTGCTCGACACGCGCCTCGGCGGGTCGTGCGTGATCCAGCCGTGCGGTCCCTTCCAGGGCCGGCAGGCGTACCTGGGCGAAACGAACGTGCTGGTGACCACCTTCGCCACCGATGCCGGGGAAGCGCGGGTGGTGGACTTTATGCCGGCGCTGACGGAGGAGCAGAAGCGCCGCTACCCGATCCCCTTCCGCGCGATCGTGCGCCGGGTGGAGGGGATCTCGGGCCACGTGCCGATGCAGATGGTCGTGCGGCCGAGGCCGGACTACGGTCGCCTGACCCCGCGGGTGCGGCAGACGCGCGCGGACCGCTACGTCATCGAGTGGCGCGGCCAGGCGCTGCACGTCACCTCGAGCGTCCCGCTGCGCATCGCCCCCGGCACGCTCACGGCGACCTTCGACCTCATGCCGGGCCAGCGAGTGGACCTCGTGCTCTCGTACTCCAGTGAGTCGCCGGCCGAGTTGCCGACGCTCGGCAGTCTCGACTTGATGCAGCGATTAACGGTTGGGTTTTGGGAGGCGTGGATCCAGCAGTGCAGCTACCCCGGGCCGTACCAGGAAGCGGTGCGCCGCAGCGCGCTCGTCCTGAAGCTCCTCACGTACGCCCCCTCCGGCGCGATCATCGCCGCGCCGACGACCTCGCTCCCGGAGCAGATCGGGGGCGTGCGCAACTGGGACTACCGCTACTGCTGGCTGCGGGATGCGACCTTCACCATCCGCGCGATGCTGAGCCTCGATTACCAGAAGGAAGCCCACGCGTTCGCCGAGTGGCTGCTCCACGTCACCCGGCTGACGCACCCGGAGCTGCAGGTCCTCTACACCCTCTACGGCGAGGCCGATGTCCCGGAGCGTACGCTGGACTACCTGGAGGGCTATCGTGGCTCGCGGCCGGTTCGGGTCGGCAACGCGGCGGCCGAGCAGTTCCAGCTCGACGTGTACGGCGAGGTGATCGATGCCCTCCGGATCTACCAGCGGGTCGGCGGCACCTTCGATCGCGACGGGCGGCGCCTCATCGCGGGGCTGGCCGAGGTCATCGCGCGCCGCTGGCGGGAGCCGGACGACGGTATCTGGGAGGTTCGCTCGGGCCGCGCCCAACACATCCACTCCAAGGTGATGGCCTGGGTCGGCTTGCAGGCGGCGCTGGAGATTGCGCAACACGTACCGCTGCCGATCTCCGTGGCTCACCTCGCACGCACGGCCGATGAGATCCAGGCGTGGGTGCTCCGCCACGGGTACGATGCCGACCTCGGCGCCTTCACCCGCACCTTGGGCGGCGGGGACCTGGACGCGGCGCTCCTGGTCATCCCAATGGTGGACTTCCTCGACCAGAGCGATCCGCGCGTGGCCCAGGCAGTCCGAGCGATCGAGCGGGGCCTCTCGCACGACGATCTCGTCCATCGCTACCTGGGAGTGGACGGCCTGCCCGGCGAGGAGGGAGCCTTCCTCATCTGCTCGTTCTGGCTGGTGGAAGCCCTGGCACGCACCGGGCGACTCGATGAGGCCCACGAGCGCTTTCAGCGCCTCCTCGCCCGAGCCAACCCGCTCGGGCTACTGGCCGAGGAGATTGACCCGGTGAGCGGGGAGCAGCTCGGCAACTTCCCCCAGGCCTTCAGCCACATCGGCCTGATCAACGCCGCACTGACCCTCCACGAGGTGGAGCAGCATCCGCGGCGCGGGGCCTACTCCCGGGTCGTGGAATAGTGGAAGAGGGAAAGACCGGGGATGTCCCGGTAGTCGCGCAGATTGCGGGTAACGAGTGTCAGGTTGAACTCCAAGGCCGTTGCCGCAATGATGAGGTCGAGCGCCCGACCGCCGACCCGCCGGCCGCGCCTGCGCAGGTCCGCCCGGACCGCTGCACAACGACGCGCGACTGCTGGAGAGAGAGGTAGCAGCGGCAGGGTCGCGACGAGTTCGCGAAACCGCAACTCGGCAGCGGGCTGATCGGTGCTCATGAGCACACCTTGGTAGACCTCCATGTAGGTGAATGATGCTGATGGCGATCCCCGCCGGTGCCAGACGAAGCAGGAGCTGGCTGGCGTCGGGGATGCCGGTGAAATGGTCGATGACCCAGTCGCTGTCAATGAGGTAGGCCATCGATCAGCGGGGACTCTCGGACTCGCCCTGCGTCCGAGCCTCGTGGATATCGCGGATGAGCGTCTCAGGATTCACGCCCACAAGCGTCCCGGCGCTCCGCTGCAGGGCCGCGCGGACCGCTTCGGGATCGTATCCTGCCCAGATACCAGCGCCGTCCGCCGGCTCTGTGTGCAACCCCATATCCCCTGTCGCACGCAGGTGCTGCGCAAAGGCGACGACCTCCGCCCGGCGCAGACGAATTCCAAGACGCGCTACCCGATGGGCACGGAGCCGCCCTGCCTTGACCCACCGGCGCACGACCGCGGCACTGACCGCCAGATAGTCGGCCGCCTCCGAGACGCTGATGTAATCGTGCCGCGCTCTGTGCACCATGAGGCGCTCCCGGGTTGTACGTGCGATACCGCGGAGATGATGGCCCTCGTCTTCTCACCATCCGTACACGCCCATTATGCCCGATGTCACGCGGCATGTCGAAGGCTCCGCCTTCTGCGGCGCTTCCCGGTGACGATGCCTCCCTACTCCCTCGGCCGGTAGAAGGTGCCGAGGATAGCGCCGAAGACGAGGTGGGCGAGGAAGGTGACGATGGCGGTCTGGTGGCCGTAGTTGCTGGCCAGGAAGCCGGGTGGCTCCAGCTCCAGTGTCGGTTCGGGTCCGCGTGCGTCGCTCGCCATGCGGGGATGGAGCCCCGGCAGGGCGGGGAGGCCGACGATGAGCACGAAGAGCGCGTGTACCGCCCCGATCGCCGTGCCGAGCCACCAGGTGGCGCGCCGGAAGTACTCGAAGGTCGAGGCGTAGACGAGCGCGAAGAGCCAGCCGTTCACCAGGTGGATCAGGAAGCCATAGATCTTGGCGCGGTCACGGTTCGGAGTGATCATGAGCCCGAGGATGAGCGGGAGATCGACCCGCGTTCGCCCGATGGCCGCGGCACCACGCAGGATGGTCGTCAGCACCGTGGTCCCGGCGAAGCCCCAGAGCATCACCGCACGGAGGTTCATTGCCCCGCCTCCCGTCCGCTCGGCGTGCCGTGGTGGCGCGCCCCTATAATTCGTACGAAGAGACCCGCGTTCCGGTCGGTGCCTGACTCCGGTCCGGCCCAGAGATTGGCTGGCCATGCTTCGCGTCCTCGTCGCTGCAGCGTATCCAACGATCCGTGCCGGGCTGGCGGCACTCCTGGACGAAACACCCGACATTGCCGTGGCGGCGACGGTGGAGGACGTAGCCGCCGCGGTGGCCGAGATGGAGCCAGCCGCACCGGACGTGATCCTGCTGGCACCCGGCGACGACGTGGAGGAATGGCTGGACGACCTGGCACGGCTGGCCGGGGAGAGCGGAGCGCCGCCGGTCCTCCTCCTGGTCGACACACCTGATCTCGCACCCGAGGCACTGCGCGCCGGGGTCGCCGGACTGCTCCTCCGTGATGCCGACCCGGACGAGATCGTGGCGGCGCTGCGGGCCGCCGGGCAGGGTCTCACGGTGCTGGACCCGCGCGCGGTGCCCTTCCTGACGACCAACTCCCCGCCACAGACGGCCCCCGACACCGGGGAGCCACTCACGCCGCGGGAGCGCGAGATCCTCCAACTCATCGCACAGGGCTTGCCCAACAAGTCGATCGCGCTCCAACTCGGGATCAGCGAGCACACGGTCAAGTTCCACGTCGGCTCGATCCTCGACAAGCTCGGCGCCTCAAGCCGCGCCGAGGCCCTGGCCCGCGCCGCCCGGGCCGGGTTGATCGTGCTGTGAGGGATGCGGTGTGAACCGAGCACCCGCGGAGGATCGGCCGTACGTCCCCGCACTTGACCGCAGCTACTGAGATTGACGCATAGTTTGGGTTCACGCGGTCAACACGTGCCCGGAGGTGAACCCCGGACAGATAACAACAGCCCGCTCATGGCGTTTGACGAAAGACATGGGGGTCCGCCGGACGGCCCGTGTCCGGGGGGTTATGGAGTTTGACGAATGATATGAGTGTACGCAGCCGGCTGATTTAGGTGTCCGCCGCTCGGTATGTGCCCGGGGCTAAAGCCGCCGGGCTGACAAGCAAAGCCGGCTGAAGCCCGCTGGGGCGACGCAAGGCTGGCGCCTCGGCATGATGGACCCCGTCGCCCGGTAGGTGCCCGGGGCTCAAGCCACCGGGCTGAGAAGGTGAAGCCCACCAAAGGGGCTGCGATGGCTACATGCAGGCGTATCCGATCCGGCAGCCTGTGGGACGTCCCATCCCCAGCCCCTTCAGTGGGCTTACCAAAATATCAGCCCGGGGCTTGAGCCCCGGGCACCGGCCGGATGGCCGTAACCGAATGCCGGAAGCTGAGCCCGATTCCTCCAGCCGGCTTCAGCCGGCTTTGCTTGTCAGCCCGGCGGCTTTAGCCCCGGGCACAGGCCGCGGCGCGGGAACCTTCGCACCACCCCCGGGCACAGGCCACCGCGCGACGATCCTTCCACGCTGCTACCGCCGGGATGACATGGACGGTCGCCATACCTCCCCATTTGGGTAGGTACGCCGCTGCCGGATCGGGGGATTCGCCGCGGCGCGCGGGCGCCTATGCTAGGGCGTAGAAAGGAGTCCCCGCATGAGCACTGGGAACACTGGGAGCACGAACCTCTTGACCGAACTCTCCAATAGCCTCGCCGACGCGGTCGAAACCGGCGCGCGGTCGATCGTGCGGATCGATGCGCGGCGGCGGATCGGCGCCACCGGGATCATCTGGCGCGCCGACGGGCTCATCGTGACGGCCGACCACGTCCTCGAGCGAGAGGACGACATCACCGTCGGCCTGCCGGACGGCCGAGATCTGCCGGCGCGCATCGTCGGACGGGACCCCGGGACCGACATCGCGGTGCTGCGGGTGGATGCCACCGGGTTGACGGCGGCGACCATCTCGCCCACCGAGGTGCGGCTGGGCCACCTGGTGCTGGCGCTGGGTCGGCCGCGTGGGACGGAGCCGAGGGCGACGCTGGGCGTGGTCGGGGCGGTGTCCGGCCCGTGGCGCACCTGGCGTGGCGGCAGCATCGACCACGCGATCCGCTCCGACGCCACCCTCTACCCCGGCTTCTCCGGTGGGCCGCTGATCGACACCGAAGGCCGGGTGGTCGGGATGAACACGTCGTTCCTCTCGCGCGGCCTGTCGGTGACACTGCCGGCCGCGATGGTGGAGCGGGTGGTCGAGGCACTGGTGTCGAAGGGCAAAGTCACCCGCGGCTACCTGGGCATCGCGACGCAGCCGGTGGCACTGCCCCAGGCGCTGCGGTCCCAGTTGGGACTGACGCAGGAGTCGGGGCTGCTGGTGGTCGGCATCGAGCCGGACAGCCCGGCCGAGCGAGCTGGGCTGCTGCTGGGCGACATCGTGGTCGCGTTCGGCGGGCAGCCGACGACCGATCCGCAGTCGCTCCAGGCGCAGCTCGGCCCGGGCAGCGCCGGAACGCAGCAGCCGGTGCGGGTCGTCCGCGGCGGCGCCATCGCCGACACCACGGTGACGGTCGGCGAGCGGTAGGGAGCAAGTCCATGACCGGTTTGAGCACACTTGGGCGGCTGGCGCCGCTCGGTGCGGCGGTCGCCGCCGTCGCCGAGCGGCTGCGGCCGAGTGTCGTCACCATCGAGAACGGCAGCGGCGCCGGGGCGGGTGTCATCTGGTCGGCCGACGGCCTGATCATCACCAACGACCACGTCGTGCCGGGAGACCAAGCGCGCGTGCGCCTTGGGAGCCAGGACGTCGTGCCGGCTCGGGTTGTCGGGCGCGACCGGCTCAACGACCTGGCCGCGCTCCGCGTCCCACGCGAGGGGCTGCCGGCCGCCGAGGTGGGCGACTCCCGCGCCCTGCGCCCCGGCCAGCTCGTGCTGGCGATGGGGCACCCCCTGGGCCTCAGCCACGCGCTGACGCTCGGGATCGTGAGCGCGCTGCCGACCGACGATGACGAGCGCGAGTTGATCCGCGCCGACCTGGCGCTGGCGCCCGGGAACTCCGGCGGGCCGATGGTGGACGCCGCCGGCCGGGTGGTCGGCATCAACGCGATGGTCGCCTCGCCGGGGTTGGCGCTGGCGGTGCCCAGCCACGTGGTGGCCGACTTCGTCACCCATATCGGCGAGCCGGCTCCCTGGCTGGGGATCACCGCGCTGCCGGTGGTGCTCCCGCCCGACCTCCGGCGCCGGGTCGGCGTCGCGGCCGGGTTGATGATCACCGCCGTCGAACGTGGTGGACCGGCCGAGGCGGCCGGGCTGCTGCCGGGCGACGTAATCGTCGCGATCGCGGAGGAGCCGGTGCGCCACCCGCGGCACCTGCTGGAGGCGCTGGCGCGCACACCGGCCGGGGGCGATCTCGACCTGGTGATCCTCCGTGGCGGCCAGGGGCACCGGCTGCGGGTCGCGCCCGCGCGGCGCGCGCCGCAGGCCGACGTACCGCCCGCCCGCAGCGCCGCCTAGGCGCGCATCGCGCTCCATCCCTCCCCGAAGACCGCAGCGCCGGGGCACACCGTGGCCCCGGCGCTGCGCGTATGATACGGGCGAGTCCCGATGACACCCCGAACATCGACCCGTGCATGAAGGGAGCGAGCGGACATGGCCAACACCATCCCCGGCATCCACCACATCACGTCGATCTCCTCCGACCCCCAGCGGAACCTCGACTTCTACACCGAGGTGCTCGGGCTGCGTCTGATTAAGATCACGGTCAACTTCGACGTGCCGGGCACGTATCACTTCTACTATGGCGACGAAGTGGGGACACCGGGCACGATCCTGACGATCTTTCCCTGGCCACACCTCTCCCGGCGCCCGCCGGGCACGGGTCAGGTGGTGGTGACCTCCTTCGCCATCCCCACGGGCTCGACCGGCTACTGGGTGGATCGGCTCACCCGCCTCGGCGTGACCGTCGAGCGCCCGGCGGCACGATTCGACGAGGAGGTCATCACCTTCGCCGACCACGACGGGCTGCAGTACGAGCTGGTGATGCGAGACGACGGACCGGCACAGCGCGTCTGGGGCGGCGGGCCGATACCGGCCGAGCACGCCATCCGTGGCTTCCACGGCGCCACCCTCTGGGTGAGGACGCTGGAGCCGACGGCGAGGCTCCTCACCGACCTGATGGGTTTCCGGCTGGTAGCTGAGGAGCGCGAACGGCTGCGCTTCGCAGTGGGCGAGGGCACGAGCCGGGCGGTGATCGATGTGGTCAGCCCGTCGTCGGCACCCCGCGGGGAAGAGGGCACGGGCACGGTGCACCACATCGCCTGGCGCACACCGAACGACGCGGAGCAACAGGCGTGGCGCGAGCGGCTCATCGACGCCGGTTTCGACGTGACACCGGTGCGTGACCGGCAGTACTTCCGGTCGATTTACTTCCGCGAGCCGGGCGGGGTGTTGTTCGAGATCGCCACCGACGGTCCCGGCTTCACCGTCGATGAGCCGGTGGAGGAGCTGGGCACCAGCCTGAAGCTGCCGCCCTGGTACGAGCCGCGGCGGGCCGAGATCGAGCGGGCGCTGCCGCCGCTCGAGCGGTTGGTGCGGTCTACGGGGTAAGAGCCAGTGCGTCGTGCGTCATGCGTCCCCCTCACCCCCGGCCCCTCTCCCACCAGGGGAGAGGGGAGAATGACGCATGACGTATGACGCATGACGTGTGACGTCCACGATATCCATGTCCAGGGTTTGGACGCCGGGCGGCAGGTTGTCCCGGCTGCCGCCGGATCAGTCGTCCAACACCACCGGCTCGTCGCCGCGGGCCAGGAGGGCATCGACCGGATGGCTGCCAATGAATCCTCCGCCACCGGTCACCAGCACGCGCATAGCCATCCCGTCCTTCCCGGACGGCTAGTACGCGTTCTCGTCGTTGATGATGCGGGCAAGGGTCTTAATCATGATCTTGATGTCGAAGAGCAGCGACCAGTTCTCGACGTAATACAGGTCGTACTGGGTCCGCTCCTGGATCGAGGTATCCCCGCGCAAGCCGTTGACCTGGGCCCAGCCGGTGATACCGGACTTCTCCCGGTGGCGCGCCATGTAGTAAGGGATCGTCTGGCGGAACTGCTCGACGAAGTGGGGCCGCTCCGGCCGTGGGCCGACCACGCTCATCTCACCGAGGAAGACGTTGATGAACTGCGGCAGTTCGTCTAGCGAGTAGCGCCGCATGAAGCGGCCGATTCGGGTCGGGCGCGGGTCGTCGGGCGTGGCCCAGACCGGTCCGGTCTCCTTTTCCGCGTCTACCGGCATGGAGCGGAACTTGAGCAGGTTGAACGGCACACCGTCGTGCCCCACCCGCTCCTGGACGAAGAAGACCGGGCCGGGGGAGTCGAGCTTGATCAGGATGGCGAGCAGTAGCATGAGCGGGGAGCAGAAGACGAGGACGGCGCTGCTCACGGCCAGATCGACCGCACGCTTGACGATGCGGCTCCAGGTGCGCAGGCCGGCAGTACGCACGGTGACCATCGGCAGCCCGCCGAGGTCGCTCACCGTAAGCTCGTCGTTGGTGATGAGCCGGAACAGGTCGGGGTAGACGCGGATGTTAACCGGCAGGTCCATCACCTGGTAGACCAGATCAAGCGCCTCAGCGTGCGGGGTTCCCTCCAGCGCCAGGATCAACTCGTCGATCCGGTGGCGGCGCACGACCTCGGCCAGCCGGCCGGTTGTGCCGTAGACCGGTACGCCATTGATCGTGTCCGGCGGCGTGCCCTCGCTCGGGTGCGCCAGGAAGCCGACCAGGTGATAGCCCAGCTCCGGCATCTTGCGGATCTTGTCGTGGACGATGCGCGCGTTCGTCCCGGTGCCGACGATCAGCAGGCGGTCGACCGCGACCCCGCGCAGGCGCACCTGACCGACGACGTAGCCGTGGAGCAGGCGCCCGGTAGTGACCAGGGCGATGGCCAGGAGCCAGCCGAGCACCAGCACCCGCCGCGAGAGGACCACGTTCTCGTGCAGGACGATTGCATTGAAAGCGATCGCCAGGAGCACCGCGAGCGAGAGATGGGTGCAGATCTTGTAGAAGGTGTCCACGCGGGACGCGCCGCGCCCAAGGCGGTACAGCCCGCCGACGGCGAAGACGGTCAGGGTCGTCCCAACGATGATGCCGAGGACGATCAGCCCCTGCACCGCCGAGAACTCGCGCGGCAGGCGCAGCAGGTGCAGCGCCACCGGCACCCGGTAGGCGATGAACCAGGCCAGTGCCACCAGCAGGGCGTCGAGCACCACCTGCGTGCCGAGGAAGAGCGTCTCAGTCCACCGGCGCCGGACCAGCGTGGCACGCCGCGTCAGGGCGTGATCGCGCGCGCCCGGAGCGGCAGACATCCCGGCTGGCAGGCTCGTCTTGGTCACTCCCGATCTCCCAGCGGTTCCCATCCCCTGTGTTGTCAGGCCACGCGCTTGGCGCCGGCCGGGCGGAGCAGGTTCCGGAACAGCGCGTAGCCGCCCCGGGCGACGATCCCTGCGGTGATCAGCCAGTTCAGCAGGACGAAGGTGTCGGGCGCGTAGTGTTTCCGATGGAAGAGATACATCGCCCGGTAGAACTCCACGATCAGCCGGTAGCTCTGGCGTGAACTCGTCGCACCTTTGACGTGCAGGGCGCGGGCGTCCGCATAATAGAAAACGCGCCACCCATGCTGTTTGATTCGGTACGCCCAGTCGAGATCCTCGCCATACATGAAAAAGCGGTCGTCAAGCAGCCCGGCGGCGTCGATCGCGGCAAGCCGCACCATCATATAGGCGCCCATGACCGAGTCGACCTCGTAGGTCTTGTCCGGGTCGAGGTAGGTGAGGTTGTAACGAGCAAAGCGCGGCGAGTTCGGGAACCAACGGCTCAGCCCGGTCAGCTTCCAGAAGGCGCTCGCCGGCGTGGGGAACGAGCGACGGCAGGCGAGGTCGAGCCGGCCGTCGGGCAGCAGCACCTTGGGACCCACGATCCCCACGTCGGGCTGCCGGTCGAGGAACTGGGCCGTCAGCGCGATAGTGTCGGGCTCGACGAAGCAGTCGGTGTTGAGGAGGAGGACGTAGTGGTTCCTACGGGCGGGACCGGGCGGCGCCTCGGCCAGGATCCGGCGCAGCGCCAGGTTGTTGCCTCCAGCGAAGCCCAGGTTGCACGGCGAGACGATCAGCCGGACATCCGGGAACCGCTCCCGGACCAGCGCCGCGCTGTTGTCACGGGAACCATTGTCCACCACCCAGATGTCGAGCGGGCGATCAACCACGCTGGCATACAGGTGCTCGAGGCACCGAGCGAGGAGGTCCGCCGTGTTGTGATTGACAATGACGACCGACACGCACGTCATAGCATCGGCTAGTATGGGGCTTTCCCCTCTCAATACGCAAGTTCGCACGGGAGCACTCCGCACCTGATACGAAGCGCTGGCGTCGGACGGAGCCTCGCCCGGTCACATTCACTGAGCCGCCACCGTGGCCCAGCCATGCCGCAGGTCGGTCCGTGCCCGGGGCTAAAGCCGCCGGGCTGACAACGAAAGCCGGCTGAAGCCGGCTGGAGACGCAGCGCCCAATGGGACGCCGGATAGGTTTGGCCTGCATGTCGCCATCGCAGCCCCTTTCCGTGGGCTTACCCCATATCAGCCCGGCGGCTTTCGCCCCGGGCACACACCACGCGCGGATCCGTCACGCGCAGCGGGTTGCCCGATCATTCCCAGCCCGCTTCAGCGGGCTTTCGTTGTGAGCCCGGTGGCTTTAGCCCCGGGCACTGGCTGGCCCCGGAGCGCATGATGGCCGCGGCCAGTTCCAGCGGGTGGGGCGCGGGCGGCGGCTAGCCGCCGCTCGCGCCTGCATCACCCGCCATAGCGCCAGGCGTAGTAGTGGCGGCCGACGTTGCCCATCTCGACCTTCCACCCCTCCGGGTTGGACGGCGTGTAGGTCAGGCAGCGGCGCTCGAAGCACTGGACGAGGACGTCCTTCACCTGGCCCGCGACCTTCGCCTTGGTCCAGTAGGCCTCGGTGATCGGGAAGCCGGTGGCGAAGAAGGTCGGCTCGAACAGCTTTCCGTCGACGAAGTTCGCCCCATCCCAGACCGGCCCGCGGGAATTGAGGTAGGCCCAGAAGACGTCGGCGATGGTGTGGTTGGTGTCCGGGATGTACTCCTGGGCGAAGACGCCACCCGGCCCACCGCTGCCGACGTTGCCGTTCCGGTCAATCGTCGCGCGGATCTCGGTGCCGGCCGGGGTCGGCGGGGCGGAAAGCACACCCTGGAGCGTGGCGTAGGTCGGCCCGTGCGTGTCGTCCGGATCCCCCGCCACCGGGACGTGCGCCGGGCCGCGCTCGACGAAGCTGGCGTCGCCGACCTGCATCTGGCCGGTGATCAACTCCTTGACCAGCAGGCCGTTGGTGACGTACCAGCGGCTGCTCTGATCCCCGTCGGGATGCGTCACCTCCATACGGCTCTTGTCGTAGTACTGCACCGCACGGCGGCCACCGGGTGCTTCGAGATAGGGCTCCTGGCGGGTGGCGAAGGGTGCCGGGCCCCAGATCCAGGTGCGGTGCGCCGCGCTCGCCGCGACCGGGCGATCCTCCCGATCCCAGACGCGGGTCCAGGCATCGACCGTGGACGCGGTGATCGGCGACCCCTGCCAGGCGAGCCAGCCCACGTTGGTGAAGGCGGTCTCCTCGCCGGTGGTCAGGTCGCGGATGTAGGTCACGCTCGGCTCACCGTAGGGGGTGGCCAGCAGGGCGACCCGGTCGCGGTCGGGTGAGAAGCCGAGCACCATGCGGTAATCGTTGAAGAGCATCTGCTGGAGCGCGCCGGACTGGAGATCGACGCGGGTGATGGTGGTGGGGTAGGTCTGCACCACGTAGGCGTAGCGCGCCAGCGGGTCGACCGAGACGTAGCTGTCGGGCAGCGTGCGCGCCGGGTAACCGATCGGCAGGTTCCGATAGACCCGCTCCTGGAGCGACGACAGGTTGACGGCGACGAGGTCGCGACCACCCGCACCGTAGTCCAGGAAGAAGAGCGTGCGGCCGTCGTTGCTCGTGAAGAACGGCCCGCCGCAGGGATTGGCCGACCGGGAGGAGAGGCGCTGGCCGGCGCCGGAACGGGTGTCGAAGGCGCGGACGGTGCCGTCGTCGGCGGAGACGTAGAGGAGGCGAGCGCCGTCTCCGGCCCACGCGAATTTGCCGAACGTGCGGGCGACGCCGTGACTTGCGCCGGTGTCGGCGTCGATCCAGCCGAGGTCCCGGATGGCGCAGCCGGTGCCGTAGGGGTCGCTCAGCCAGCGGGTGAAGCCGATGCGGCTCCCGTCAGGTGACCACTGGATGGCATCGGCCCCGACGGGGACGCTGCGCTGGTAGCCTCCCTCGCGGCCGTAGATGTGGACGGTCCCGCCGTCGATGATCGCGACGCGGCGGCTGTCCGGGGACCAGGCGGGCGCCGTGCCGGTGTGCAGCTCACGCACGCCGAAGCTCGGGTCGGTCCCGACCAGCGACACACCGGCGCCGCCGCTGACCGGGCCGACGGCGGCCAGCCGTGTGCCGTCGGGCGACCAGACAAATCCGGTGTAGCCGCCCGCCGTGGTGAGCTGGACGGCGCCCGCGCCACTGTCCTGGCTGACCCACAGGTTGTTGCCGCGGTCCAGGTAAGCGACCAGGCCGGTCGGTTGGATGCTGGCGGCAGTGACGGCAAGAGACGGTGCGAGGGGGAGCGCGCTGAGGATGATGACAAGAGCGAGCATGCGCGCGATCCGGGGTTGCAACCTCGGTCTGCGCACGAACAACCTCCGCTTCCGATCCGTTCCAGGTTCGGCGGACACCGGCCCGCTGCGTGCTGGGCGGGCCGGTACCCGCCAAAGGCTACAACGAACGAGGAGCCGTTGAGGTTCACCGCCGCCGGTGGAGCGCCCGCCGTACCCCGTCGCGGCCGCTTTCGCCGACTGGATCCAGCAGCCTCACCGCGTCGCACGGCCCGCGTTGGAGGCACGCCAGCCAAACGTGCACGGCATTGTCGCGCCGCCGGGTGCGATGTCGATGCCTTTGCCGCGTCTGCTCCGGCACGATGGATCCCACCCGGCAACGCCGGGGTACATGACCGCCGACGACGCCTGGAGATGACCCCATGCGGATCCACAGCAACAAGCCGGACCTGTTGACGACGGCGCTCCACGCCACCCTGGCACGCGAGGCCGCCCTCCTCACGCATCGCCTGCGCGGGGCGCTTCAGGATCCGCCGCTCATCGACGTCACGCTGACCCACCGCGCCGATCGGGAGGATTACGCCGTCCACGTCCTCCTCCGTGTGGGGGACCGCGACCTGTCCGCCACCGGCGAGGGGAGCACGCCCGGCATCGCGATCCGCGACGCGTTCGATGCGCTCGCCGACGCAATCACCCCGTGCATCGTCGCACGCCGCCGGGCGGACCCCGCATCGACAGGCGGACGGCGGTCGTGATCCGCGTCGCGATGCCGCCCCCTTGACAAGGCCGCACCACGCCTCGTACTCTAATCCCGACTGCGCAGGTCGGGATTGCGCATCCAATCGTGAAGAGGAATGAGTGCTGCGCCCCTCGCGAGGGGCGCATAGGCGCGGGAGCGCGGAGGGGACGTGAACACAAACCGCTCAGTAAGCAGACGCGACATCATCCGTGCGCTGGCCGCCGTGGCCGGCGCATCACTGGCTGGCCCGGTGCTGGCCGCTTGTGGTGGAAACGAGAGTCCGGCATCGACCGCGGCGCCGACCGCCACCAGCCAGGCCAGCACCGGTGGCAGCGGGGCGGCAGCGACGTCGACGCCCGCCGCCACGACGCCGGCAAGCACCCCGGCGGGCACCCCGGCGACCGGCACCATCGGCGGTTCGCTGACCGTCTACTCAGGCCGCTCGCAGCAGTTGGTCCAGAAGATCGTCGACGAGTTCGCCGCGGCCACCGGCATCGACGTCAAGGTGCGCTACGGAGACACGGCCGAGATGGCCGCCGCGATTCTGGAGGAGGGGAAGAGCAGTCCCGCCGACATCTTCTTCGCGCAGGACGCCGGCGCGCTTGGTGCGGTCGCCCGCGAGGGGCTCCTGGCGGAACTCCCGTCCGACGTGCTGGACCTGGTGGAGCCGCGCTTCCGCTCCCCCGACGGGCACTGGATCGGGCTCAGCGGCCGGGCGCGGGCCGTGGTCTATAACACCGAGCGCGTCAAGGAGTCGGATATCCCGCCCTCGATCCTCGACTTCACCGACCCCGTGTGGAAGGATCGGCTCGGCTGGGCGCCGACCAACGCCTCCTTCCAGGCCGCCGTCACGGCGATCCGCGTGCTGCGCGGCGACGATGTGGCCCGCGCGTGGCTGGAGGGGATTCGGGACAACGGCGCCCGGGTGTACGAGAACAACGACGTGATCGTCAGCGCCGTCATCGCCGGGGAGATCGACGCCGGGTTCGTCAATCACTATTATCTCGAACGGCAACGTGCCGAGGCGGGCAGGGATCTTCCGGCACGGAACTACATCTACCGCAACGGCGACCCGGGCGCGCTGGTCAACGTGGCCGGGGCCGGGATCCTCACCACGGCCAAGAACCAGGAGCAGGCTATCGCCTTCATCCGCTATATGCTCAGCCCCGAGGCGCAGACCTACTTCGCCGAGGAGACCCATGAGTACCCGCTGGTCGCGGGCGTGCCGACCGACCCGAACCTCGTCCCGCTGAACGAGATTCAGACACCCGACATCGACCTGTCGGATCTGGCCGACCTGGAGGCAACGCTCGAGATGCTGCGCGACGTGGGGCTGCTGTAGCCATGACGACCAGCGGGGCCTCGATGCCGCAGCCGACCGCGACGCCGGGCACCCAACCGGCACGGGCGGGCCGCCGCCTCTGGGACGGTGCGCACGTCCCGCCGCTGCTGGTGCTCCCGTCGCTCGTCGTGGCGCTCCTCATGCTCGCCCCGCTGGTCTACCTCGTCCTGCGCGCCGCCCAGGCCGGACCCGAGCTGTTCCACCTGCTATGGCGCGACCGGACGCTGATGCTCATCCGCAACTCGCTCCTCCTCTCCGCGACCGTGACCGCCGCCTCGGCAGCCATCGCGCTGCCGCTGGCCTGGCTCACGGTGCGGACGGATCTGCCGGGCCGGCGCATCTGGACGGTCCTCACCGCGCTGCCGCTGGTGATCCCGAGCTACGTTGGGGGCTACGTCCTCATCGCCGCGCTCGGGCCGCGCGGGGCACTCCAGGGAGTGCTGGAGGTCATCTTCGGCATCGAGCGGCTGCCGGAGATCTACGGCTTCTTCGGCGCCTGGCTGACGCTGACGCTCCTGAGCTATCCCTACGTCCTTCTGGCGGTCCGCTCGGCGATGGCCCAGCTCGACCCGGCCCTGGAGGAGGCGGCCCGCTCGCTGGGGCTCGGCCCGTGGGAGAGCTTCCGGCGGGTGACCGTGCCGCTCCTGCGCCCGGCCCTGCTGGCCGGATCGCTGCTCGTCGCGCTCTACGTCCTGGGCGACTTCGGCGCCGTCTCGCTGCTGCGCTACGACGTCTTTACGCGCGCCATCTACAACCAGTACCGCGGCGCCTTCGACCGCTCCCTGGCCGCGGGGTTGGCTCTCGTCCTCGTCGCCATGACCGGGGTGGTGCTGGCGCTGGAGGCGCGCGCCCGTGGCCGTGCCCGCTACCACCGCAGCACCGTGGGCGTCAGCCGCCCGCCGACCCGCGTGCGCCTGGGCCGCTGGACGCCGCTGGCGCTGGCCTACTGTGCCGCGATCGTCAGCGTCACGCTCCTGATCCCGATCGGTGTGATCATCCACTGGCTGATCCGGGGGCTGCGCGCCGGCGAGCCGCTCTGGCTGGTCTGGTCCGCGGCGCTCAGCTCGGTGTCCGTGTCCCTGGCCGCGGCCGTGGTCGCCGTGCTGGCGGCGGCGCCGATCGCGCTCATGGCCGTGCGCCACCCGAGCACGCTCAGCCGGGTCCTCGAACGGCTCAGCTATCTCGGCTACGCCCTGCCGGGCATCGTCGTGGCGCTCGCGCTCGTCTTCTTCGGCGCCCGCTACGCGCCGTGGCTCTACCAGACGCTCGGCATCCTGCTCGTGGCCTACATCATTCGCTTCCTGCCCCAGGCGCTCGCCACTCTGCGCGCCGCGCTGCTACAGGTCAGCCCGCGCGTCGAGGAAGCCGCCCGCAGCCTCGGCCACTCCCCGCCACGCGTCTGGCTGCGCGTCACCGCGCCGCTGACCTACCCCGGCATCCTGAGCGCCGGGGCGCTCATCTTCCTGACGGTGATGAAGGAACTTCCGGCGACACTGCTGCTGCGCCCGACCGGTTTCGACACGTTGGCGACGCAGGTCTGGAGCGCGACCGCCGGGGGCTTCTGGGCACAGGCCGCCGCGCCGGCCCTGCTGCTGATCCTGCTCTCGGCCGTCCCGATGGCCGTCACCGCCTGGCGCGAGGGCAAGAGCGATGAGTGATTCGAACGTGCGCGCGTCGGCCCTCACTCCCTGGCCCCCCTCTCCCAAGGTGGGGAGGAGGGGAATACGACGATGGGTCTCTTCACTTTTCTCATCTTGGGAGCGGGATCCGGCGTGAGGGACGCTGCCTGGATGGTAGACTGAACCTGGACCGGTCGCCCGGCGGTGACCGGCAGACAGGCGGGGGAGAGGTATGCACGCGGCGATCGAGCTGACACACGTCAGTAAGCGCTTCCCGGGCGCCGCCGAGCCGGCGGTCCGCGAGGTGAGTGTCGCCATCGCGCCGGGTGAGATCGTGGCACTGCTCGGCCCCAGCGGGTGCGGCAAGACCACGACGCTGCGGCTGATCGCGGGCTTTGAGCGCCCCGACACCGGGGTCATCGCCATCGCCGGGCGCTGCGTCGCCGACGGGAACGGCACCTTCGTGCCTCCGGAGCGCCGCGGCGTCGGCATGGTCTTCCAGGACTACGCCCTCTTCCCGCACCTGAGCGTGGCCGACAACATCGCCTTCGGCCTCGGGCACCTCTCGTCGGCCGAGCGCCGCTCGCGCGTAAGTGACCTGCTGGCGCTGACCGGCCTCGAAGGCGTCGCCCATCGTTACCCGCACCAGCTCTCGGGCGGCCAGCAGCAGCGCGTGGCGATCGCCCGCGCCCTGGCGCCGCGCCCGCATGTGCTGCTGCTCGACGAGCCCTTCTCCAACCTCGACACCGAATTGCGCACCCAGATGCGCGCCGAGGTGCGCTCCCTGCTCAAGGCGACCGAGACGACCGCCATCCTGGTGACGCACGACCAGCAGGAAGCTATGACCGTGGCGGACCGCGTCGCGGTGATGCTCCAGGGCCGCGTGGAGCAGATCGACACGCCGGACGTGGTCTACCACTTCCCGGCGACCCGCGCCGTCGCCCGCTTCGTCGGACAGGGCACGTTCGTCCCGGCCCGCGTCGCCGGGGACGTGGCCGAGTCGGATCTCGGCCGCTTCGGGCTCGAGCACCCGGCCGGGCCGCAACTCGTGGAGCTCCTGATCCGCCCGCGCGACGTCAGCCTGGAGGAGGATCCTGAGGGAATCGCCGTCATCACCTCGCGCACGTTCAACGGCGCGGAGTACACCTATCTCGTGCAGCTCCCGTGCGGCGTCCAGCTCCTGTCAAACCAGCCGTCGCACGTCGATCTGGCGCCGGGCACCCGCGTCCGCGTCCGCTGCAACCGGAGCCGGCTCGCCGCCTACGATGCCGACGCCCGCATCGGCCTGACCGCGCCGCGCAACTAGCGCGACCCGGCCCTCGCCACTGGACATAAGGACACACCATGCGTCTCACCTACGACCCGACCACCAACGCCCTGCGCCTGTCGCTCGATCGCGAGCCGGGGGAGCCCAGCCGGACGGTCGATCTGCCGGGGTACGTCGACGTCGGCGAGGGCGGCCGGCTGGTCGGGGTCGAGATCATGCCCCCGCCCAGCCTCGACCTGACCACGGCACTCCAGCCCTGGACGGACGACCCCGTCGCCGCCGAGTACGTGGACCTGGACCCCGACTCCGTCTACATCACCCTGAGCGTGCCGGAGGAGGGGATCGACCGGGAGCAGGTCCGCGCCGCGCAGGCAACGCTGCGCGCCGAGCTGGACGGCACCCAGCGCCTCGTCGCGCTCGCCATCCCCCGTCGCGGCACCGGCTACGAGATCTCCTACCCCAGCGGCAACCAGTGATGGCACCCCGAGCGGCCCGGCGGGCCGCGCGCCTGGGTCTGTGAGACGGGGTAGGGGAATCCGAGACGTCACACGTCATACGTCACCCGTCATGCGTCATACTGGTGCGTGATGCGTGTACCGTGTTGCGTGTTCCGTGGTTCGTGGTTCGTCATGGCGAGTCCGAACCCAAGCTAACGGACCACGCGACACGCATCACGCAACACGCAACACGCATGACGTATGACGCATGACGCCGAAGGAGTCCACCAGTATGGAGCGGCTGTACCGAGCGGTCCTCTACCCGGCGCTGCTGCAGCGCATGGACCCGGAGCGCGCACATCACCTGGCGCTCCGGCTGCTGCGCGATGCGGACCGAATGCCGGGTGGGACGGCGCTCCTGGGTCGGCTTGCCGGCCCCGCCGATGAGCGGCTCCGCGTGCAGCGCTTCGGCCTGACGTTCCGCAACCCGCTCGGTGTCGCCGCTGGGTTGGACAAGGACGCCCAGGCGGTCGGTGCCCTCCTGGCGCTCGGGTTCGGCGCGGTCGAGGTCGGCACCGTCACCCCGCGTCCGCAGCCCGGCAACCCGTCGCCTCGCGTCTGGCGCCTGCCGCAGGACCGGGCCCTCATCAACGCCATGGGGTTCCCCAGTGAGGGCGCGGCGGCCGTCCGTGCTCGGCTGGTCGGCCGGCGCTTCCCCGGCGTCGTCGGCATCAACCTCGGGAAGAACCGCGACACACCACCCGAGTGCGCCGCCAGGGACTACGTGGACGTGCTGAACGCGCTCTGGGACGTGGCGAACTACGTCGTCGTCAACGTCAGCTCGCCCAACACCCCCGGCCTGCGCGACCTGCAACAGCGCACGTCGCTGGTGGAGATCCTCCGGGCCGTCGGCGAGGCGAACGCCCGCGCCGCCGCACTGCACCGCCGCCACCCCCACCCGGTGCTGGTGAAGATCGCGCCCGACCTCGACGACGCCGGGCTCGACGACGTCCTCGCCGGGGCGATCGAGGGGGGCGCGGCCGGCGTCGTCGTCTGCAACACCACCGTCGACCGGAGCGGGCTGCAGGGGCCGGTGCCGGACGTCCCGGGCGGGCTGAGCGGGCCGCCGCTCCGCGCCCGCGCCACCGCGCTCGTCCGTGAGGTTCGGCGCCGCGCGGGCGACCGGCTCGCGATCATCGGTGTCGGCGGCATCAGCAGCGCCGCCGACGTCATCGAGCGGATGCGTGCCGGTGCCTGCCTGGTCCAGATGTACACCGCCTTCGTCTACGGCGGCCCCGCCCTCCCCGGCGCCATCCTCCGCGACCTCGTCACCTACCTCGACCGCGAAGGCCTCCGCTCCATCGAAGACCTCATCGGCAGCGAGTGAGGCAAGAAGCGACCCTCACCCCCGGCCCCTCTCCCAACCTTGGGAGAGGGGAGTGTTTCGTCATCCCATTCCCCCTCTCCCAAAGTTGGGAGAGGGGGTTAGGGGGTGAGGGCCATCTACTCCGGCATTTCCTCCGCCACCACGCCGTTGCGCAGCACGCCGATGCCTTCGATCTCGATCTCGACGACGTCGCCCGGGGCCATGCGCGGCGGACCGGCCGGGGTGCCGGTCATGATGACGTCGCCCGGCTCCAGGGTCATGACCCGGCTGATGAACTCCACGAGGTACGGCACGCCGAAGAGCAGCTTTGCCGTCGTCGACTGCTGGCGCACCTCGCCGTTGAGCCGGCAGGCGATCGCCAGGTCATCGGCGCGCAGGCCGGTGGCGATGGCCGGGCCGAGCGGCGTGAACGTATCGAAGCCCTTGGCGCGTACCCACTGCCCGTCCTTGAACTGGTAATCGCGGGCGCTCACGTCGTTCGAGCAGGTGAAGCCGAGGATGTAGTCGTAGGCGCGCTCGGCGGGAACATAGCGGGCCCGTCGCCCGATGACCACCGCCAGCTCCGCCTCGCTCTCCACCCGCTCGGTGCCGCGCGGCAGCACGATATTGCCGCCGTGCGCCAGTAGCGAGCTCGGCGGCTTCAGGAAGATGATCGGGTTCTCCGGCTGCTCGAACCCGTGCGCGTCCTGGGTGATGTGGTCCAGGTAGTTGAGGCCGATCGCGACGATCTTACTCGGCTCGACCGGCGGCAGCAGCGTGACCTCCTCCAGCGGGCCGACCTCGGCACCCGGCGTCAGCCCGCTGAACGGATCGCCCGACGCCTGACGTACGACCCCGTCCTCCAGGATCCCGTAGGCCGCGCGCTCCCCATCCCGGTAGCGCACGATGTGCATCGACTCCACCGGCACGACTCCTCTCGCTCAGCCGCGCCCGCGGCGCGGTATTGCCCACTCCCATTCTCACCATCTTCCGTGGCAGGGTCCGGCAGGTCAAGGTCCGCGTCTGCACGGGAATTGCGGGGTAGGTGGGGCGTCGTGCGGTTGGCGCACGCCCGCAGTGGAGGGGGGAAGCCATGCCCATCTACATCATGCTCAGCACCCTGACCGACGACGGCCGGGAGACGATCCAGGAGCGGCCGGAGCGGATCACCGAGGTCAACCGCGAGGTCGAGGCGATGGGCGCCCGGGTGGTGCAGCAGTGGGCGGTCCTCGGGCCCTACGACTTCGTCAACATCGTCGAGGCGCCCGACAACGAGACGATCGCCAAGGTCTCGGTTGCCCTCAGCAGCCGGGGGACGGTCCAGTTCCTCACCATGCCGGCGATCGAGTTGGACCGCTTCATGCAGGCGATCCGTGGGCGGTGAGCCGCAGGGAGATCCGCGCCGGGCTCCTGCTGCGCCCGAGGTCAGATCGCTCCGTGGGAATCAGGCGACGAGCCGGATCATGATCAGGCCGTTGTCGCCCAGTTGCCAGGTGTCGCCCGGGTCGGGCAGCCACCCGTCACCGGGGCCGATGACGTATTGCCCGATCAGCGTGCCCTCATGACAGTTCGCGTGGCACTCCTGGATCCAGAAGGCCGCGACGGCGACCACATGGAACTTGACATGCGACCCGTTGCCTTCTCCTGAGTCCGCGATTGGCAGGAGCAGGATGCAATCGTTGACCGATGAGCCCGGCCGGCATCCCCGAAGGCCGGGCACCTTGATGCGTACACTGGCGCGCGTACCCGGAGTGCCCTCCCAGATCCCGGGGATCGGGATGTTTTCCTCGTCGTTGTCTCCGACGAGGCCCTTGAACGCGTTGCCCGTCCCACAGCGGGAGATGCCTTGCGGGGCGTGAATGCGGAACGTCTTGCCGATCGCCTCCGGGTCGATCTCGCTCGTTCCCGGCTTCAGGATCGAGAGCGTTCCGCCATCGGCCAGCTCGGTGTCGTACCCGCAGACGATAAACGGCGCATCACCTGGAGCATTGGTCACCTTGAAGACTCGCGCTCGCGCCATCGCCTCGGTCGAGGCGGTATCGGGCGCGCCGGGCACGATCTGGATGAAGAAGGTTCGGTGGGTCTCCCTGACCCGAACCTCCACGCCCGTCGCCTCGTCCGGCGGCTCCTCGCTGCAGTCCCCCAGGGGATTGTCCGACGCGTCGACGTACTGGCACGACACCAACTGGGGTGTTGCGCCGCCGAATCCGTTCTGGGATACGACCTGCGCGACCTCGTTTCGGACCGGGAGACGGACATCCGGAGTTGACTTGGTCAGGTACTGCGCGCCGGCCAGCGCGCCGGCGTCGGCGGCATTCTGGATCGCGCGCTTCTGGGAAAACGTGTGGCCCAGGTCGATGGCGAGGCCGGTCATCCCGACCATCCCCACCAACGCCACGGCGAAGAGGATGAGTACCTGCCCGCGCGCGCGGGCCTGCCACAACCAGCGGCGCATTGTTTCCCACGTCATGTCGCTATCCTCGCCGTCGCCTGAGCCCGTAGGTTCACGGGGCCGAGCCCGAAGAAGCTCTGGAGAAAACTCGTGGTGACCGGCCTGAACGTGCGGGTGGCCGAAACCGTGATCGTCGCGTCCTCCTGGCCTAGTTGAATCTGGCTGCACGCCACGGGACGACAGGTGACCGTCACCGCCGTATCCGACGGCACGCCGTGGGCGTGTACGCGCTGCCGGATGCCGTCGGTATCGTCCGGAGCCGTCATGCCGTAGCGCACCCCGCGGAAGGCCGCATTCCGCATCTGGACGTAGTCCACAAACATCCGGCCGAGGTCGATCGTGCCGAGCAGCAAGAGCAGCAAGAGCGGCAGCGCAATGGCCAACTCCACCAGGCTCTGGCCTGGGGTTCGCCGGCGCGGTGTTGTGTGCTTGTCGGCCCAGACGCGCATCATCAACCTCTCTCGCCCGCGGGTTCTGTGGGCGTCACTCGATGACGTTCTCCGCCGATGCCTGGAGGGTGAGCGGCCGGATGCCGAGCAGGCGCTGGGTTACCGCCTGGAAGTGCAATCTGGCCGTGACCCGTACCGTCCCGCCGGGCTCGCACCCGCCCGGGGAACAACTGACCGTGACATCCGCGGCGCGGATACCCAGACTCGGCGACTTATTGACGACCACGTCCTTGATGCCCGCGGTCTGGGTCGGGTGTATCTGGGCGTAGCGTGCCCCTTCGCGGACGGCATTGGTCAACTCCGAGTACACGAAGATCGCGCGACCGAAGTCGACCGTGCCGAACACGATCATGAAGAACAGAACACCGGCGATCGCGAACTCGACGACCGCCTGTCCCGCTGTGTGACTCCAACCTGGCCGATGGCTGTGCATCGGCTGACTCCGATCTCCAGATCACGGACAACCGAAGCACCCGCGTAGCCTCAGCGTAAAGGGAGAATTCTCCCTTTCACAAGGGATTTTCGTCCTGTTAAGCGGCCCTTTGACGGGGCTGAAACCGGTACGTTCGTCTATGCGCGGGTTCGTGGGCGGCACAACGTACCTGCCGACGCCACGTGGCGGGGTGACGAGCATCTCGGGCACGGGGCAAATGGAGTGGGACGAATTCACCCTGCCTACCAGCCGCGCCGTTTCCCGCCCGCCTCCGGTGGCTCGGGCCGCTGCCGACCGTCTCCGGGGTGGGTGGCGTGAGGATCACCGCGGCATGGCGCGTGCCCGGGGGTTAACCCCCGGGCTCACAACGGAAGCCGGCTGAAGCCGGCTATGGAGTGCGGCGGCCGAAGCCGCCGCATTGGTATCGCGCGGGAGCAGCCGCGCGCCGGGGGTGGGTGCCGCACCGTCGTCGGGACACGGGCCGGGTGGCGCGACGGATCCCACGTCGCGGCCTGTGCCCGGGGCTCAAGCCGCCGGGCACGCGCCGGTTCCGAGCATCCATTCGCCAGGATGTGGACCCTGCCGTGTCCCAGCCGGCTTATGAACTTTGACGAATTAATCCGGTAAACGCGACAGCCGTCCGCGCCCCCCGCGTTGTCATCCTTCGCTGCGCCGGGGGCGGCGGCCAGCCGCTCCCGGCGCAGCGAAGGATCTCTCCGCTGCGTGGCCGGTCCGACGCGAGATCCTTCGCTGCGCTCAGGATGCCAGCCGCGCGAGAGCGGGTGGCGGAGTGAAGGATGACAGCAACCGGGCGCCGGCAGCGGGGAGCTGGGGCTAACTCGCCAAACCCCATTTGCCCCGGTGGTGAAGACTCGGCAAGGGGATACTACTGGCCGACGCGCGCGGTCATCATCCGCACGCCGCGGGGGTTCGCGGCGAGCGGGCCGGACTCCTCGGTGACGACGATCCCGTCGTAGCTGGCCAGCGCGTCGGGCGGGGAGATGTAGAGGGTCGCGCGGCCGTCATTGCCGACCGGGAGGACGCCGACGTTGAAGTGCTGGTTGCCGCGCACCATCCAGACGACGTAGGCCTGTCCCGGTGACGGCTTGGGCAGCCCGTCCACCATCAGCAGGGCGGCGTTGCGGGTCGGGTCGAGGATCACACCCCCCTCAGCGCCGGGGGCGACGCCGGTGCTCTCCAGCGCGGTGACGAAGCCTCGGGGTGAGCCGACGAAGCGTGCGACGGCGCGCTGGCTCTCCTGGGCCGCCGTCAACTCCAGATCTTTCTGCTTGACCTGCTCGTGCATCCGCAGGCTGTTGATCCCCAGCACCGCGGCCACCAGCACCGCGGCGACAGCCGCCACCCAGCCGAGGCGCGCCAGCGGGCCGGACAGGCGCCGCCGGGTAGCGATTGGAACCGGTGCGGCATCGATCCGCGCCAGCAACTCGCGACGGGCACGCAAGGGCACCGACCGCGGCTCGGCCAGGTAGGGCAGCAGCGCGGTGACCTGGCGCTGCGCTTCGACCTCCGCACGACACTGCGGGCACTCGAGGAGGTGCAGTTCGACCGCCTCGATCTCATCCGGCTCCAGCGCACCGAGCACGTAGGCCGGGATCAGCTCCGCTATCGCGTCGTGATGGTCCTCGTGCTCACTCATACCCCGAACAGTCCTCAGCCCTACGGCTCCTCCTGTGGGCCCAGCACGTCCTTGAGCTTCCGCATCCCTAGACGCATGCGGGTCTTGATCGTGCCGAGCGGTTCGTTGAGCAGCGCTGCGATCTCGCGCTGGGTCAGGCCCTCGAAGTAGGCCAGCTCGATCACCCGCTGCTGCGCGGGGGGCAGCGTTGCCATTGCGGCGCGGATGCGCTCCCGCAGCTCCGACGCCTCGGCGGTCTCCTCCACATCCGCCGTCGTATCGACTTCGCTGCGCAGCACGTCGGCGATGTCCACCAGATCAGCGCGCTGGGGCCGGCGCTGACGCTTGCGGACCTCATCGATGGCGAGGTTGTGGGTGATGCTCAAGAGCCAGTTCGGGAAGCTCCCTCTGGCGTTCTCGAAGCGGCCCGCCTGCTGCCAGGAGCGCATGAACGCTTCCTGGAGCACCTCCTCAGCCAGCAGTCCATCCCCGACGATCCGTACCGCGAAGGAAAAGACGACTCGCGCGTACCGATCATAGAGCACTTCCAGCGCTTCGACCTGACCCTCGCGCATGCGCTGGACGAGCTCGTCGTCAGGGAGTTGCCGCAGGTCAGTGCCCATGCCGACCTGTGCAGCCGCCACGCCCCGGCCACCAGGCGTGGCATTTCAATATACGTCCGGATCGTCGCAACAGGATGCGTCTCCCGCTGAAATCCGGGCCCGTTCCACCCCTACCCCGTCGTACGCCTGTACCGCATAGTATAACCGACCCGTCGGAAAACCTCGCCTTGACACCCTTTCCCAGCGACTGGTAGGCTCAGACCGACAACGCGAGAGCGTGAATGGCGACGACCGGAGCGAGTACGCGCCGACACGCGGCCCAGAGAGTCGGCAGCCGGTGGAACGCCGACCCGGCGGCGGCGCGGAATGGTTCCGCGAGCCGCGCCCCGAACGCGCGGGATGCCGCAGCCAGTAGGCGGCGCCGGAAGCTCCACCGTTACCACGGAGCCGAGCCCCGGACGGCGCATGCCGGTCCAAAGGCTCACCGAGTGGGGCGCCCACCTGATCGGAGCCCAATGAGGGTGGCACCGCGGAGTTGACACACCAACCTCCGTCCCTTGCGGGCGGAGGTCTTTTGCATGTGAACTGGCTCTCGAGCCCGGCCGCGACGATCGGCTCAGGGCGAACCTATCGTACGGAAAGGCGCAGCGCACATGGTCCAACAGGCCACCACCGCCAGCCGTGAGACCGCGGACGCGCCGAAGCAGCGCCCGCGCGTCTTCTCCGGCATCCAGCCCACGGGCGGCATTCACATCGGTAACTACCTGGGGGCGATCCGCAACTGGGTCCGCCAGCAGGACGACTACGACAACGTCTTCTGCATTGTCGACCTGCACGCCATGACTCTCCCCTACGACCCGGCCGACCTCCGGGCACGCAACCTCGAACTGGCCAGCGTGCTCCTGGCTGCCGGGATCGACCCCGCGCGCTCGATCCTCTTCATCCAGTCCGACGTGCGCGAGCACACCGAACTGGCGTGGATGCTCGGTACCCTGGCAACCTACGGTGAGCTGCGCCGGATGACGCAGTTTAAGGAGAAGTCGAAGGGGAGCGAGCGCGTCGGCGCGGGCATCCTCTTCTACCCGGTGCTCCAGGCAGCCGACATCCTGCTCTATGATGCGGCGCTGGTGCCGGTGGGTGAGGACCAGAAGCAGCACATCGAATTGACGCGCGACCTGGCCATCCGCTTCAACCACACCTTCGGCGAGACCTTCGTCGTGCCCGACGCCGATATCAAAGAGGCCGGGGCCCGCATCATGTCGCTCCAGGATCCGACCAAGAAGATGAGCAAGAGCGACCCGGACCCCAACAGCCGCATCGAACTGCGCGACAGCCCGGACGTGATCCGGCGCAAGATCCGCCGCGCCGTGACCGACTCGGGCACCGAGATCCGGTTCGACGAGGAAGAAAAGCCCGCCATCTCCAACCTGCTCACCATCTACCACCTCTTCTCGGACATCCCCATCCCGGAGCTGGAGGAGCGCTACGTGGGGCAGGGCTACGGGGCCTTCAAGCAGGACCTCGCCGAGGTCATCGTCGAGCACCTGGCTCCGCTCCAGCAGCGGCTGGAGGAGTTGAGCGCCCAGCCGGCCGAGGTGGTGCGGATCCTGCACGAGAGTGCCGCACGGGCGCGGGAGATCGCCGCGGCGAAGATGGAGCGCGTCCGCGACGTCACCGGGATTGGATTACCGCAGCTCTAACGGGCGCGGATAGGGTATGGTTGCATTGCATGGGGGATGCGACCGTGCCCGGCACGGTCGCGAGTGAGGGGGAGCGGGTTGGTCCGCCACGCCCGAGGCGCGGCGGCAGGAAAGGAAAGCGGGATGCCACTGGAGGCCGGTGCCAGAGCGCCCGAGTTCACGCTCAAGGACGCTGCTGAAGGGCAAGAGCACAGCCTGGCCGAGGCTCTCAAGACCGGTCCGGTCCTGATCAGCATCTACAAATCGTCCTGCCAGGCGAGCAAGACGATCTTTCCCTTCCTGGAGCGGATCTACCAGCGGTACCCGAAGGATCGTCTCACCGTCTGGGGGATCGCGCAGGACTCGCCGAACGTCACACGCTCGTTCGCGCGCCGCTACGGGGTGACCTTCCCGCTCCTGGTCGACCAGGACGACTACGCGACCTCGCGCGCGTACGACATCATGGCCACGCCGTCGGTGTTCCTCATCAACCAGGAGGGCGAGATCGTCTGGCAGGGGATGGGGTTCCAGAAGCCGGCGATCGACGACCTGAGCGCCGAGGTGGCCAAACTGCTCGGCGTTGAGCCGGTGGACGTCACCTCCGGCACCGACGACGTGCCCCCCTGGGTGCCCGGCTGACCATCCAAGCACCTGTCCTGAGTGTCAGGACACCCACCGACCAGGAGCGCCGGCCGCATCCCGGCGCTCCGAGCGTGAAAGCCTCATGCCTCGGTGCCATTCGGACCGGCTCGGAGCCACTTCGTATGAGTGCAGGAGTCCATCACCGCCCCTCTCCCCTGGTGGGCTCCATCCGAGAGGGGCCGGGGGGTGAGGGGGCACCCGGGAGCGGTGAAGGGAGCGGGAGGATGACGGACGTACGCGCGGTGGCCTGGGATGACATCCCGGCCGAGGAGGTCTACCCCGGGATCACCCGCCAGGTGGTCCACGGCGAGCGGCAGACGCTGGTCCGCTACGTCTACCAGCCGGGCAGCGTCTTCCCCCAGCATCACCACCCGCAGGAGCAGGTCACCGCCGTGCTGCGCGGGCGGATCGAGTTCGACGTTGCCGGCACCCGGCGGGTGTTCGGCCCCGGCGAGGTCGCGGTCATCCCGGGGGATGTCCCCCACGGCGCCCGGGTCGTCGGCGACGAAGTCGTCGAGACGCTCAACGCCCTCAGCCCTCGCCGCGACGAGGCACCCGGCCCGAACCGGGGTTAGCATCCCCGCTCAGGCACCGGACGGGGCGGGCGCCGGACGGGGCAGCGGGGCGGCCGCCAGCGCCGGGCGCCGATCCAGCAGCACCAGCAACACCATCAGCGCCCAGATGAGCGTCGCAATCGCCAGGTGGGCGATCCGCACCGCCGGCGCGAGGTCGAGCCAGATGTTGGCCGCCCCGACCAGGATCTGCAGGACCATCAGCATGTCGGCGGTGCTGCCGAGTGTCGCGAGCATCGGCGCGTCCACACGCCAGCGCCGAGCGTTCCGCCCCACCACCGCCACCAGCACGGCCGCCACGACCGCGGTCCACCGGTGGGTCAGGTGGACGTCGACCGGCGTCCAGCCCGTCGGCACCCACGCCCCGCCGCAGAGCGGCCACTCGGTGCAGGCGATGCTGGCGCCGCTCTTGGCGGTGTACGCCCCGGTCAGCATCACCGCGAAGACGCCCGCTGCGGCGGCAGGCGCCCTGGCACCGAGCCGCGTGCCGCGCCCGGCGCGAGACTCCCCACGCGCGCCGTTCGCCGCCACCGCGAGCAGGGCGAGAGTCAGGCCGATCGCCAGATAGGTGAGCGCCACCCCCAGATGGATCGTGACGACCAGCGCGTCCAGGTGGGTGAACACCGTGATCGCGCCGAGCGACGCCTGCACCAGTACCAGCCCAACCGCAGCCAGCGGCAGGCGAGCGAACCAGGGATTGACCCGCCGCAGCCGCCAGCCCTGCACCGCGAGCAGCCCGGTGAGCAGGATGACCGAAAGCGCCACGATCCGGTGGATGAACTCGGTCCAGGCCAGCACGTCCCACTCTGGGATAACCTGGCCGTTGCAGAGTGGCCAGTCGGGGCCGCAGCCCATACCGGCACCCGTCACGCGGACCGTGCCGCCGACCACGATCAGGAGATAGCCAGCGACCGCGGTGGCGATCGCCAGCCGGGCGAAACGTCGGGGGACCTTCGTTGAGGACACCAGAGCTAGACCACCTCTCACGCTTTCCTACGTCCCACGCCCCGGCCGGATCTAGCGCACCTGCCAGGGCACGGTGCTCAACTCAAACCAGGAGAAGCCGTACAGCAACACGAACAGCGTCAAGAACGCCAGGGACAGCACCAGCGCGCCCGGCGCCTCGAACGCGCCATGGGCGGGCACCGGAGCCTCCCCCTCCTCACCGGAGGCTCCGGCCACGGCCGGCGCCGACGAGAACGCGTTCGCCATAACCCGCCCGAGGTTCGGCGTTGCGGTGCGCTGCCCAAGCGCGACGGTGGCAACGATGATCGTCACGAACATCGCCCCGCCAATCACCGCAATGACCGCGCCGATACCCAGCAGCGCCATGAAGACATTCACCGCAGTCGTCTGGAAGATCTCGGTGGGGAGCGTCGAGACGCGGTCGAAGGTGATGTCCCAGTGCCGCCGCGGCACGCCCCAGTGCCCCGCCAGTCCGGTTCCAAGCCCCCAGACGACCATGCCCGCGCCGTAGATGTACGGCTGGTACCTGGCCCAGCCCCGCAGCATGAGCTGCCGCTGGAAGATCAGCGGCACCAGGTAGTAGGCGAGCCCCATGAAGGCGATCGTCGTGCCCGCCACCACCGTCATATGGAAGTGCGCGGGCGACAGCAGCGTGTTGTGGACGATCATGTTCACCTGCGGCCCGCCGATAATCACGCCGCTGATGCCGCCCATGACCCCGAAGATGAGCAGGCTCACCGCGAGCGCGGCGAAGCCGGGTTCACCCCAGGGCGCCCGCCGCAGCCAGCCGAACAGCCCCTGCCGGTGCCCCTGTGCCCGCATCCCCAGCTCGATCGAGGCGGGGATGCTGAAGCCATGGATCAGGCTCCCGAGCACGGCCAGGTACATGAAATAGCTGGTGTTGATGTTGCGCAGCCACGGAGTCAGGCCCGGGTCGACCAGCAAGTGGTGCATCGACCCCATGTTGATGAAGAAGATGTAGAGGACGATCGCGAAGCGGCTCAGGCCTTCATTGAGGGGGCGGCCGCCGGTCATCACGCTCGCGAGCCCGTACCAGACCGCCACCATCGCCGCGAGGTTCACCTGCTGCGCCCCGTGCCCCAACCCCCAATAGAGGAGCCGGTAGACGCCCGGATCGATCGAGTCGATCACCCCCGCCGACCAGAGAAAGGCCGGCAGCAGCGCCGCCGCGCCCGAGATCAGGCTCCAGAGCGCGATGATCCCCGCCCCCGCCAGCGCGAAGGTGAAGAGCGGCAGGGTGCCGACATCCCCCCGCATCCGCGCGGCGACGACGTTGATGAAGAAGTGAACCACCCCTAGGATCGCCCCCACCGCGAAGACCAGGACCGCCGCGTAGTAGAGGGGCGGGGCCTGCAGCGGTGGGTAGGAGGTGAACATCACCGTCGCTCGGCCGGTCAGCATCAGCCCGGTGGCGACCACCGCGCCACCCAGCATCATGGCGTAGGCCACCCAGCCGAGCCCGGGTACTACCATCCGCGCGCTCAGCAGCACCGTGCTGCCGAAGACGAGGCCGGCCATCTCGAAGAAGAGGATCCAGAAGATCAGCATGACCATGCCGTGCGCGGAGAGGAAGGCGTAGAACTGCTTGGCCGGCAGGAGATGGACCACCTGCCAGCGGGTCAGCGCGATCAGCAGTGCCAGCGTGCCGCCCAGCGCCAGGAAGAGGACCGCGGTCACCGCGTGGAACTTGATGAGCCGCTCGGCCGACCGGTCGATCACCAGCCCGGTAACCCCGCAGCGGCGCGCCAGGCCCGATATTACCGTCTGCATCGTGTCGCCCCTTTTCCCCGCGCCTTAGTCGGTCACGATGATCCGGCCGGTCATGAGGTGGTGACCCGCGCCACAGAACTCGTTACAGACGACGGCGAACTCGCCCACCTGCTCGGGCGTCAGGTGGATCGCGGTGATGAACCCCGGCAAGACCTGGAAGTTGAGGCTGTGGCGCTCCATCACCAGCGAGAAGCCGTGCTGCACATCGCGCGAGGAGATCAGGAACCGGTACTGCTCACCGCGCTTGAGCTGCACCACGGGCCGCCAGGCAAACTGCTGCGCCTCCAGGTAGATGTCGCTGCCGGGCGGTGGAGCGACCACCGGGACGCCATCCATCTCCCCGATCTGGTACGTCTCGGTGAACTCCGTGGTTAGTCGATGGAACTCGGCGGGATCGATCCGGTAGCTTTGAATCTCATTCTGCTCGTTGCCGATCGCCGGCCAGATGAACGCGATCATGAGGAACATGCCCAGACCCCAGATGGCGGCGATCGCCACCCAGAGCCGCTCGTCGCGGCCCAGCGGGCTCCACCACATCCCCTGGGGCTTCGCCAGCGGGCTGAACCGGCCAGCCATGCACACCCCCTTTTCCCCCGTCGCGAGGGCGATCCACCCGACCCTGGCGCTACTCCCCGAAGAGCGGCACGTTGGCCAGGCTGATCAGCCCCCACACGATGTAGGTCAACGTCGGCACCACCAGTCCGGCGAGCAGGAGCAAGAACAGGTCGTCGAGGAGCACCTGCGGCCAGGGGGGTCGCTCCCGACTCGGAGTCTGCGTTGGATCGTCGTGTGCCATACGTCATGCCCCTTCCGGTACGCTCATCGAGCCGCAACCGGCGATATGAACCGCTGCCGCGGATGACCAGGGAACTACCGTTGGGACGCTAGGTCGCGCTACGCTACCGGGTTTGCGCTACGGTAGCAACAACGCCACCGGCTGTGTCCTACCCGTCGGGATGGTTTCGCCCCACCCGCTGGGGTGGGATCCAATGCCGCGCCAAGTCGCTGGGCGCGGACCGATCAGGCGTGCTGGCCGGCGTGGTTCGCCGGGCGCGTTCGGAGGTACGGCGCGGCGAGGAGACCGATCAGGACCACCGCGTAGTAGAGGCCCGCGCTGACCCACATGATCGCTCCCCCAAGCCGCTGGTCGCCGAGCGGGGTCAAGCCCCAGGGCGTCTCCGTCTCGGCGTAAACCGGATAAATGAGGTCGCGAGACAGGGTGATCGTGGCGCAGATGAGATCCCCGGCCATCCACGTCGCGAACAGCAGCAGCGCGGCCGCGGTCGTGGACAGGCGATAGTGCCGCGGGACCGGATCGATCAGCACCCACCAGAAGAGGAGTGCCGTGCCGAAGAAGGCGACATGCTCCAGATCGTGGATAAGCTCGTCGCGCACGGCGGCCTGATAGGGTCCGGGGAGATGCCAGAAGAGGAAGCTCCCATTGTAGAGGAGGAACACGGTCACCGGGTGGACGACCATACCGAGCAGCCCGCGCAACTCGGGGTGCCCGGCCGTGATCCCCATCAGCGCGCGGCTGTGGTGCGGGCGCAGGCCACGCAGGAGAACCTGCACCGGCCGGCCCAAGGCCAGCAGCGGCGCGGCGACCAGCATGAGGATCAGGTGCTGGACCATGTGGACCGAGAAGAGCACGCCGTTGAAGTGGTCCGGCGGACCCATGAGCGCCACCGCCAGACTCACCAGCCCACCAAGGTAGGTGAGAACCTGCCAACGGGGTGGCACCCGCCGGCCGGTCCGGGCGGCCGCCCGGTAGGCGAGCAGGTACCCGGCCGCGGAGCCGCCGAGCAGCACGGTGAGGAGCGGATCGACATGCCAGGCCAGATACCACTCGACCGGGTTCGCGTCACTGGTCACGTGGAGCAGGGGGATGACCATGATCGCCTTCCCCGGGAACTGCGTGAAACGCGCGGAGGATGCTCCTAGGCGCGGGAGGCGTCCAACCACGGACTACGCAGCGACTCAACGAGCACCGCGCGAATTGTCGATGCGGGCATCATCCGGAACCCGGACGGCCGTGTCAAGTCCAGGTTACGCACTCAGCGGCTCCCGATCGGGGCGCTGGTCGGGACAGCCGCGGCACGACCGCATTCGTTCTGTCGCCAGCGCCGTGGACGAACGCGCGTCATTCGCCGGCGCGATCGTCGGATCAGGTGTTCTCCTCGTAGGCGCGCCGCAGCCACTCGTCGACCTCGTCGTCGACCTCCTCCACCGATTCGAGGCCGATCCGCGCCGTCATGGCGCCGTTGCCCATGCTCGAGGCAGCACGGAGGCGCCCGCCAAGTGGCGGGTCCGCGAGTCGCAGCCCGAGATCCACCCGCCGCTTGGTCGTGGGTTGCACCACCGCGAAGGTCCGGCGCGGCGTGACCAGGGCCACAAACGTCTTGCGCGCCTGAACCTTCACCTCACCAAGCTGCCCCGCCCGCACCAGCACGGCGTCCAGGATCGGCCGGAGCGCGGGTCGGTCGGCGTATTGCCCGGCGATCAGATCGTCCGCCGTGGCGAGGAAGAAGTCCGGATAGCCGAACCGCTCCATCACCAGGAGCGTTTGCGCGTAGCCGGTTACGCCCTGCTCGGTGAGCCACGCCCGCAGGCTCGCCTCGTCGTGCGCGCCGGATTCGCGCACGCGGGCATTCCACGTCTCCACGTCGTCACCGGTCCGCCGCTTCAGCAACTCGGCCATCCATGCCGTCATCTCGCGCCAATCACGCGCGCCGGGAATGCTCATGACTCATCTCCCCCACAGAGTCCAAGGCGCAGGAACCCAACGAGCACAGGATAGACCGGCCGTTTCCGAGATGGCGAAGTGCTCATCCGGCGGGCTGCCGCCGTGAGCGCCGGCTTGCCAAGCTCGTCGCCCGACGAACCGCAGGCGATCCGTGTCCGCCGTGCAGCCTGCCGACGACCCTGTCCGGCTCTGCATGAGGCTACCAGCCGTAGAACCGCTGCGGCACGACGCGGATGGCGACCGAGTAGTCGCGGGCGAACGACTCAGGGTCGGAGCCGATGCGCCGGATCCCGTCCCGGTACTTCTCGATCATCTCCGGCACCTCGGTAACGGGCGGCGCGTCCGGCACAATCTCCGCCACGCCGTCGATCCGCACCACGCTGTCGCCGTATTCGTCAGTGTTGAAGTGCAGCGACACCTTTGGGTTGTGGCGGATGTTGCGCACCTTCTGCTGATCCGGCCGCGAGTAGATGAGGATCGTCTCCCCGTCCCACAGGAACCAGACGGGGATCGGCTGCGGCTGCCCATCCCGCCGGACGGTCGTGAGCCAGATGACCTCCTCCTCACGCAGCCGCCGCTCAGCCAGCCGTCCCCACTCCGTGGTGGTATCGAGCATCGCGATGCCCCTCCCACTCCTCACTCATACCTGCTTACGTCCAACAGCGTCCGTCCCTCCCAGTCTATCCGCTCGGGAGCGCGACACTCGGCCCTGGCCTCAGCCGTTCTCCCCACTGCGCGCCGGACCCTGGACATGGAGGGCCGACTCGCGGTCGTGGCCCCGGCGTGCCGCACTCCCACCGCTGAGACGCGACGCACCCCGAACGCGGAGGCCGTGCCGGCGCGCCACCACGCCCCCAGCCGGCGCACCGTCCGAACGGTGCTGGCGACCGCCCCGCGGATGGAGACAAGGAAGCCGCTGGAGACGAGACATCGCCAGCGGCCAGTGGATCACCGATGGGATGACCGGTGTGCCTTATTGCGCACAGATCATCGAGACGGTCAATTCCTGGTTTGTTCCGGAATTGTTAGTAACGATCACCCGCCACACTTGGACTAAGGATTGAATCGGTCGGCTCGCCCGCACTTCCACCCCAGGTCCGCCAGGCTGAATTTCATACCCTCCACCCAAGACGCGATTACTGGGAACCTGACAGGTGAACTCCCAGGACCCACTCTGCCCATTCTCAATGGTCACTGGGGTTGGCGTGTAGATCGTGATGTTATCCAGACCTGAATCGCCCTTCTCACCTTTCGGTCCCTGTGGCCCCTGCGGGCCCGCTGGCTCCTGTGGACCCGGATCGCCTTTCTCGCCCTTGGGTCCCGCCGGTCCCACTGGCCCCTGTGGCCCCTGTGGACCCGGGTCACCCTTCTCACCCTGCGGCCCCTGTGGCCCCTGCAGCCCCATCTGGTTCCAGGAAATGGGCGTCTCGAACCACCAACACTTTTTCGGGTTGTCCACGATGCGCAGCAACCCGGCCAACCCGGTTTTCAGCCGTAGATCACCTGGGCGTCCTGGTTGGCCAGCGCCACCCCGCTGAACAGCCCCACCAGCAGGCCGACGACGAGCAGCACCACCACCCGTCCCGATCGCACCAGGCGACCGAGCACCGATCCCCGCGTCAAACTCGCCCCCTCTCTCGCGTACACCCCACCGCGGCGGGCTCGCTGTGCCCGGTCACCGGACCAAACGAACCACTTGCCGTTGGACGGACGAAGAGATCGTAGGGGAATGGTTCCACCGAGTCAAGTAGTCTGAAGGCGCGAGGCTGAGTTAATGGCAATTAGGCTGCTGGGTTGTTCTGAATGTTGCGCATATATTGCCGGTCACGCATCCAGTCCCATCGTTCAATCCGCTCAGCGCTGGCGTCCTGACGACCGGCTCACCCGCCAATCCACCAGTATTCCTCGCGGCCCGTTCTTGGCCCCGAGCCAGCGCGGTGCTACGATGCGCCGAACGCATGACCGGAAACGAGCAAGGAGGACGCGCATGCCGGAGCCAGCCCAGCCCACCTGCACCGTCGTTCGAGGCAGCCACAGCTACGAGGGCAAGCAGGGCTTTTCCTACTTCGAGGGTATCTCCGCCCAGAGCGCGGGTGCGACCGGGCTCTGCATGCACCTGCTGACCATTCCGCCCGGCGGCCGAGCCAGGGCGCATCTGCACGAGCGACACGAGACGGCCATCTACGTGCTCAGCGGCGAGGCGGAGATGTGGTACGGCGAAGGGCTCCGCGAGCATGTCGTCACCGGCGCGGGCGACTTCGTCTACATCCCGGCCGGCGTCCCGCACTTGCCGGCCAACCGCAGTCAGACCGAGCCGTGCATCGCCGTCGTCGCCCGCACCGACCCGAACGAGCAAGAGAGCGTAGTGCTGTTGCCCGAGCTGGAGGCCGAAGCGGGCTTCACCCCTGACCGCAGGTAGTAACGGAAAGGAACCGACGCTCCAATACCCCCGGCTGACACGGTATCCACTGCCCGGGTAGGGGCCCGGGGATGGGTTGCGCGAAGGATCCCATGCCGCGGCCTGTGCCCGGGGCTCAAGCCCCGGGCTGACAAGGAAAGCCGGCTGAAGCCGGCTGGGAAAGCGCGCTCACACTCAGGCAGAGAGGTGTCCGCCGGTTGGTCGGTGCCCCGGGCTAAAGCCGCCGGGCTGATATTTTGGTAAGCCCACTGAAGGGGCTGTGATGGCGACATCCCGGCGTGCCCGGTTCGGCCCCCGATCGGACCCAGCGTCCTCAGCCGGCTTCAGCCGGCTTTCGTTGTGAGCCCGGGGCTTGAGCACCGGGCACGTGTCACGGCGTGGGATCCTGCACGCCACCCATCCGCGTCCCGACGACGGTACGGAACCAACCCCGGCGCGGCTGCGGCCGCGCCATACCAAAGCGGCGGCTCGGGCCGCCGCACTCCAAAGGACGAGACATACGCGCCGCGCGGCGCTGTTCGCGAGCGTCACTCCACCTCGCGGATCTCCGCCCGGTCGAGCAGCCATTGTCGGCGCGTGGTGTCGAAGATCAGGTCCCAAGTGCCGCTGAAGTGGCGCACGCGGGTGTCCCCGGCAGGGTCGCGCTCGTGGGCCTCCAGGTTCACCGTGACGCGGCTCGGCTCGCTTTGAGCCACGTAGGCGATGACGCGTTCGGTGTTCTGGAAGCCGGCGACCCAGGCGTCGTAGGGGTTCGCTGCCTGGAAGGCGGGCGAGAGGAAGGTGTACGCCGCCGCGTAGTCGCCCGCATCGAGCAGCCCGTAGAAGTGCTCGACGGTGCGCAGCTCGCCCCCTTGGACCGGCTCGACCTGCTCCGCGGTCGGTACGAGCGCGTCACCCGAAAGCCGGTAGCGGGTCTCAACCCAGGCGCTGGGGCAGCAGTTCGGCTCCCAACCGGCGTACGCCGCGGTGCGCAGAACCAGCTCGCCGCCGTCGAGGCGGATCTCCATCTTGTATGCCGATTGCGCCGCCGCCAGTCGCGGTCCGTCCGGCGTCGCGCGGTAGACCAGGACGCCGATCGCGCCCGCGGTGCCGCCGGAGTGGAACGGGATGACGGCGTCCTCCTGGCCGTCGCCGTCGAGGTCGCCGTAGCGGATCTCATCCAGGGCGGGGAAACCGTAGACCCCACCCGGCCCATCCGGCAGGTAGAGGTCGCCCAGCTCGTCGGGGAAGCCCGACGGCGCGGCGCCGAAGTCGAGCGCGGGATCGCCGGTCAGGACCGCGCGCCAGTCGACATCGCGCAGCGACGCGGTGGGCGGCGACGCCGTGGGCGTGGCGGCGAGCGTCGGGGTCGCGATAAGGGGCAGGACCGAGGTGACCGGCGAGGCCACGCCGGGGGTGCCACGCGCGGCGCCCGGTCCCGTCGTTGCAGCGGGACCGGATCCACCGCAGGCAGCGAGGATGGCTGCGGCCAGGATCATCGCGAACGCCTGCACCGCTCGCCGCTGGACGCTGTTCCACGATCCCCGCGATCTCCGCCGCACGCCGGCCGTCCTCTCTCGCAACCGTGCCATCCCGCCCGATGATCGTACGCATTGTCCGTACACGCGACAAGGGCTGGATGTACCGCTCGCCCGTGGCCGGGGTGGCCTCGCGGCGGCGGCTGTGCCTTGACGGTAAGGCAGCGAAGGCTCAAGATTCCGGTCGCAAGACCGGCACGAGCAGCCGAGGGAGGCAGAATGACCGCGACTACGCTCATCGGGAAGGCGATCCCACGCGTCGACTCACCGCAGAAGGTGCGCGGCCAAACCCGCTACACCGCCGACCTGACCCCGCCGGGAACCCTCATCGCCCGGCTCACGACCGCGACGCAGGCACACGCCCGCATCAAAGGCATCGACACCAGCGCCGCGAGGGCGGTCCCCGGCGTGGTGGACGTCGTCACCGGCGCGGACCTGCTGCCGGACGGCCCGGAGCCGTCGGAGCGGGCGCGGGCGATGCTCGCGCGCGACAAGGTGATCTATTACGGTCAGCCGGTGGCGGTGGTGATCGCCGAGACGGAGGCGGCCGCGGAGGAAGCCGCGCCGCTGGTCCAGGTCGACTACGAGCCGCTCGGCGTCGTGGTCGATCCGCACGCCGCCATGCAGCCCGACGCCCCGGTGATCCGCCCGAAGGCGCAGGAGGGGGAGTGGGCTGAGGCGCAGATGCACGCCACGGTCCAGGGCGGTGAGGAGGTCGACGTCAACCGCCTGGGCGACAACGTCACCAGCGCCATCCGTTTCCGCCGGGGCGATGTCGAGCAGGGCTTCGCCGAGGCGGACGTCATCGTCGAGCGCACCTACACCACAGCCTCGGTGCATCAGGGCTACATCGAGCCGCACGCGACGCTGGCGGTGCCCGACCCACTGGGCAACCTCACCATCTACACCGCGACCCAGGGGCAGTTCTACGCGCGCACCGTCACCGCGGACACGCTGGGCCTGGCGCAGAACCAGGTGACGGTCGTGCCGATGGAGGTCGGTGGCGGCTTCGGCGGCAAGACGGTCCTCCTGGAGCCCCTGGTTGGCGCGCTGGCGCTGCGCACCGGCCGCCCGGTCAAGCTGGTCCTCACCCGCATGGAGGAGTTCCTGCTGGCGACTCCCGCCCCGGGCGCGGTGATCGACCTGAAGCTTGGTGCCAAGAAGGACGGAACCATCACCGCGATCCAGGGTCGCGTCATCTTCGACTCCGGCGTCTACCCCGGTGCACCCACCAACGTGGCCCTGCTGATGATCGGCGGCTACTACCGCTGCGCCAACCTCGACCTGATCGGCTACGAAGTGCTGACCAACAAGCCGGGTGTCGGCGCCTACCGCGCCCCCGGCGCGCCGCAGGGGACGTTTGCGATCGAGCAGGCGGTGGACGAGGCGGCCCGCGCCCTCGGCTGGGACCCGCTGGAGTTCCGCCTGCGCAACGCCTCGGCCCCGGGCGACCCGCAGCCCAACGACGTGCCTTGGCCCGAGATGGGGTTGCGTGAGGTGCTGGAGGCGCTGCGCGACCGCTGGCAGCAGCGCAATGCCGGTCCGAACGAGGGCTTCGGCATCGCCGTTGGCGGCTGGCCCGGCGGGGTCGAGCCCTGCGCGGCCAACGTCCGGCTCAACACCGACGGCAGTCTCACCGTCTCCCTGGGGTCGGTCGACATAACCGGCACCAACACGACGATGGCGATGATCGCCGCCGAGACCTTCGGCGTTCCGGTGGACCGGGTGAAGATCGTCACCGACAACACCGACGCCGCCCCGTACGCGGGGATGAGCGGCGGCAGCAAGATCACCTACACCGTGGGGCTGGCGGTGCGCGCCGCAGCGGAGGAGGCGCGGCGGCAGGTGTTCGCCATCGCCGCGGCCGAGCTGGAAGCGGCGCCGGAGGATCTGGAGATGGTCGACGGCCGGGTCCAGGTCAAGGGCGTGCCCGACCGGTCGATCGCCATCACCGAGATCGCGCGCATGAGCATGACGTTCGGCGGCAAGTACGAGCCGGTCTACGGTGTCGGCAAGTCGGCCGTGACGGCGCGCGCGCCCGGCTTCTCCGGTCAGCTCGCCCACGTTCGGGTGGACCCGGCGACCGGCGAGGTGACCCTGCTGGGGATCGTCGCGGTGCAGGACGTCGGACGGGCGCTGAACCCGGCGCTCGTGGAAGGGCAGGTCCAGGGCGGTGTGGCTCAGGGCATCGGCTGGGCGCTGCACGAGGGCCTGATCTACGACGACAACGGCCAGCCGCTGAACCCGACGCTGATGGACTACAGCCTGCCGGCTGCCCCGCAGGTTCCACCGATCGAGGTGAAGCTGGTGGAGCTGCCGTCCTCGGCCGGGCCGTTCGGCGCGAAGGGCGTCGGCGAGCCGCCGGTCATCCCGACCGCGGCGGCCATTGCCAACGCCATCGCCGACGCGACCGGCGCCCGCGTCACCGACCTCCCCATGACCGCCCCGCGCATCCGCGCGGCCATCGCGAAGGCGAATTAGGGGACGGACCCTTACCCCCTGACCCCCTCTCCCCTTGTGGGAGAGGGGGTTCTTCTTTACTCACGAGCGCGGGCGTGCCCGCCGGCCGCTCGTGTCCAGCTCCCCTCTCCCAACTTTGGGAGAGGGGCCGGGGGTGAGGGCTATTCGCGAAGCCGCCGTCGGTTTGACACCGACGGCGGCACTCGTTGCGATACTGCTGCGGGTCGTCCAGCCCAGGCGCTATCGCCCCTGCCAGTCCGCCAGGCGGCCGTGGAAGCGGAGGAAGCGAGGGTTGCCGTCGGGGCCCTCCAGGAACTCGATCGTCTCCCCGCGCACGTGCGTGTCCGCGATCCGGACGCGGCGCTCGCCGATCGGGATGAGCGTCATCGGGGGCAGCGTCGTCACCTTGCCGGTGATCAGGTTGCGGTTCACCACCTCGCCGCGCAGCCGGTCCCCATCGACCGAGATCGTGATGTCGACGTCGGGCCGGTGGTAGCGCCCGGCGGACCAGGCCAGTTCGTCCGCGGACAGGCTCACCGGCTCCGGCCGAACGGGCCGCAGGCCGCACTCATGCTCCAGCACCCAGTCGATGATCTCGCTGTACGCCGCCGCGCCCTGCGCGCTGTTCGTCAGAACCCCCACGGCGAAGCCACTCCCCGGCACGATACGGAGCTGGGCCTGGTACCCGCCGGTCGAGCCGCCGTGCCCGACGACCCACCCGCCGTCGTAGGCGTGCAGCGCCCAGGCCAGGCCGTAGGCTTCGGCGAAGCTCCCCGCCTCCGTCTGCGGCTCGCGCATCGCCGCCAGCGATTCCGGGGAGAGCACCCGCTGCCCATCCACCGTGCCGTCGCCCAGGTGGAACGCGGCGAAGCGGAGCAGGTCGCCGACGTCGGAGATGATGCCGCCGGCGGCGTTGACGCAGCGCGGCAGCGGGAAGCGGCGTGCCACCTCGTGGGCCGGCTCACCCGGCTGGACCGGCAAGTGGCCGACCGCCACCGGGTAGGTGATCGCCTCGTGCGCGAAGAAGAAGGAGCGTGTGAGGCCCAGCGGCTCCAGGATCCGCTCCCGCATGACCGTCTCGAACGGCTTCCCGGTCAGCCGCTCGATGATGGCGCCGGTGAGGTAGAAGCCGGTGTTGCAGTAGGACCAGGTCTCGCCGGGCGGGGTGATCTGCCGCAGGGTATGGAACTCGGCGATGGCGCGGCTCAGGGCATCGTCCCCCATGCCATAGTCGGTGAAGCGGTCACCTTCCAACCCGCTGGTGTGAGCCAGCAGGTGGCGGACGGTGATCGCGTCGCGCGCCGCGGGGTCGGCCAGCACGAGGTCCGGCAGGTACGTCGACACCGGCGTGTCGAGATCGAGCACGCCCTCCTCGACGAAGGTCATGACCAGCGTCGCGGTGTAGACCTTCGAGATCGACCCGATCTGGAACAGGCTATCCGGCCGTACGGGGTAGCCGCTCTCCAGGCTGGCGACGCCGTAGGCGCGGGTCTCGGCTTCCCCGTCGCGCAGGATACCCAGCGTCAGGCCGGGCACTCCCCAGCGGGTCATCGCAGCTTCCACCACCCCGTCGAGCTCAGGGGCGGGCGTGGTCGTCTCGGACATTCAGCACTCCCGTTCGCGTTGGGCGCGCACAGCACCCAAAACGGACAACCGGTTATCGCCGCAAGGCCGTGCCGCTGCGGTCTGGGGCAATCTTCGCTGAGATCGACGGTGGGTGGTAGATCTGGCGCCCTGAGGCGGGTGGGAGGATCGCCCGGACCAGCGGGTGGAGAGAGTGTGGGTGCGCGTGGGAGGAGCGGTCAGGTGGGCAGCCACAGAACGCTTGTCTGCCGATCCCAGCCGACACCCTTCCCTTCCCTTGACGCGGTGGCCGGCAACGCCAGAGCCGCTTGGAGAGCGACTCACTCGATGCCGCGACCGCTCCTCTCACCGCACCGTGACAGCGGCACAACCGGTCCCCCAACCGGCGCACCGTGCCGGTGTCGTGTTGGAGTCTTCCACGACGCGCGCTCTGGGAGAGCGCGTTGGCCACGCTGGTGGCGTCGCCGCGGACTGGCCGGCTCGCCACCCCGGCCGACGTCCCCTTCGGCACGGGGTCCAGCCGTGACCGGCCCCAGATTACAGAGTGGAAAGAAAGATGTCAAGTACGTTGGGGGGCATCACGTGGCCGATCGGCTTCCGAACGCGCCACACTCACGCCAGTTGATGCACGCCTTCGGACCAAAAAACCCCGGATTCACGACGAAATCCGTGTCTCCGCTCCATCCCGAGCCCGCGGAGGGAGCGGTCGATCACCGCATCAGCCGCACAACACCGATCACCGGCCGGGAGGCAATCAGCAGCGAACCGATGATAAGCATGACATCGATGACGACCAGCGACCAGCGACGGGCACGCCAGTGCCCCGGCAGGACCCGGCCAACGATCCCGACGGTCGCCACGATGACCAGGACGCTGAACACCGCGGCGATGATGATGGCCTGCTCTTCGCCGATGCCGCACCTCCCGCTGCTTTGCCGAACCCGGCCGCATCCTACCTCATGTGCGTTTGCGAGCGCCCGTCCTCGGGCGAGACGATGCCGATTCATGACATAATGACACAACCATATGCCGAATCGTACGTCATAGAGTTTCCGCAAAGCTCGTTCAAGTGGCGTGTGCTCCTGACGTGCAACCCACCCGACCAGCCCTCGAACAGGTGGATGGTGTTCCTGGGCCGATGTCGGAAAGGGGCCCGTTACGAAAGGAGACACGCCAGTGAAGCACCGCCTGGCCAGCCTGGTGGTCATGCTGGTGCTTGTCGCCAGCCTCTCGATCGGCACGGTCGCGCCCGCGGCAGCGGCGCCCGATTCCCCTGGGGAGGGAACGATCTACTTCCCCTGGGTACCGAACAACGCTAGTCTAGCCGGGATCGCGGGGATTTCGGGCGCGATCACGGTCCAGAATGTCGAGCCATTCCCGGTGAAGGTGACCGTGAAGGACGCGGCGGGCAACGAGCTGACCTCGCTCACGCTCAACCCGCGGGCATCGCAGAGCTGGACGGCGGGTGAGCTCGGGATCGCCGAGCCGGGCGCAGGCGTGGTCGCCGTGGCGGCCTGGGCCGACGTGGCCGCCCTGGAGCGCGCCGGGGTCTGTGTCGAGGTCGCGTCGGCGTCACCCACGCGCGGCACGCCGAACACGGTCGACGGCAACGTCATCACCGGGCTGGCAGCGCGGCCGGACTACATCAGAGTCACCCAGGGCGGCCTCACCTTTGCCGAGGCTCACGACTATACCTGGACCTACGCCGACGGCGCCGTGGCGATCGACTGGAGCCCGCGGGGTGCCGAGCCGGCGGGCACGTACACCGTGACGGCCTACGACTGCCCGACGCCCCGCATCGCGGGCGTGGAGAAGCACACCGTCGGCACAACCGGGGTGCAGACCTCGGCGGACACCGCGATGGTGGACGGCTACACCGCGCTCCCGGCCGCGGACATCGCCGACGCGGGCAACGGCGGCGCGCTCCTTGACGGCCAATCCCGCTGGATCGTGCCCATCGCCCAGACCAACGCCGGCTGGAACACCGCACTGGTCATCACGAACGTCTCCGGTAAGAACACCTCGGTGAACGCGACCTTCTACGCCGCGGGCGGCCAGGGCTATGCCGGGCCGAGCGTCGCGCTCCTCGCGGGCCGGATGCTCAAGCCGGGCGAGTCGGTGACGGTTGACCTGCGCCAGGACGCGGGCTTCCCCGAGGGCGAAGTCGGCTCGGTCTGGGTCGATGCCACCCATGCGGTCGTGGCGGCGGCCTTCCGCATGAAGCCGGCGACCGGGATGATGCTGACCACCGTCGCCCAGCCACGGACCGGCGGCGCTGCGGCGACGGTGACCTTCGGCCCGCTGGTCTTCCGCGACTACAACGGCTGGAACACCGGCATCAACATCGCCAACCTGTCGGACCGCGACAACCGGGTGACGGTGACGTACTACAACTACGCCGGGAATGTCGTCGCGAGCGACACGGTGACGATCCCGGCGCGGGCGATGGAGTACGTCTACACCCCGGCGAGCGAGAACTTCGGCATCGGCGAGAACCAGATCACCGCGGTCCGGATAGCGGGCACCGCCCCGCTGGCGGCCGCCGTCGACGAGGTGAAGTACCTCGGCGGGCAGGGCCAGGAGCATGCCATGTCGTACCCGGCCGGGCAGGCGCAGATGGGTGGCGCATCGCGCACGCTCGATAATGGCCGGGTGCTCTACGAGTCGCAGTTGGCGCTCCCACTGCTGCAGAAGGGCAACGCGCAGACGGGCTCCGGAGATACCTCCGGCATCAACCTGTTCAACCCGAGCGGCATGGCCGTGACGGCGAGCGTTCAGTTCGTCGACGCGGCCGGGGTGCCGGTGGCGCCGACAACCGGTGCGGATGACGGGGAGGCGCCGCTGAATCTGACTCTGCCGGCAGGCGCCGGGGCGACGGTCTACACGCTCAGCCTGGGCGAGATGCCGGGCGGGTTCCGTGGCGCAGCCGTGGTCGGCGTGCTGGGCGGGGGCACGCTGGTCGGCGTCTCAAACAACGTCAACTACGAGGTAGCCGGTGACGGCTCGGCGGTCTACAACCTCCTCCGGACCGACTTCACCCGCTTCCAGGCCGGCTTGTCGGTCGACGCCACGTCGGCCACGCCGACGGCGCGCGGCACCTACACGCTGCACGTCACCGCTCTCAACGCCTTCGGCCCGATCGCCGGTTTCCCGCTGGAGTGCAAGGTCAGCGCCGGTCCGAACGCGGGAGCGCCGGCTATCCAGACCACGACCGACCAGAATGGTCGAGCGAGCTGCGCCATCACCGACACCGCCGCCTCCGGTAGCAACCACGAGGACACCGTCACCGTCTGGGCCGACTTCAACGGCAATGGCGTCCGGGACCTGACCGAGACGACCGCGGTGACGCTGATCTGGCAGCCCTCCGGCCCGACGATCCTGACCGCGACCCCGTCGACCACGACGCCGACGGCCCGCCAGTCGGTCACGCTGACCATCACGGCGGTGGACGGCTACGGTGGTCCGGCCAACGGAGTCGCCGTCACCTGTGCGGTGACGAGCGGCCCGAACAGCGGCCAGTCGACCGGTGCCACGATCGGAGCGGACGGCCAGACGACCTGCGCCATCACCGATGCCAAGGCCGCGGCCAACAATGACACGGACACCATCACCGTCACGGCCGATGTCGACGGCGACGGCACCGGTGAGACCACCTCGGTGACCGTCACCTGGCAACCCTCCGGCGTGGCGAGGCTGACGGTGTCGCCGACGTCGTCGTCGCTGGCGTATACGTTCTGGTTCAACATGACGGTGACGGCCGTCGACGCGTACGGCGGCCCGGTGAGCGGTGTCCCCGTGAAATGCCAGATCACAGCCGGCCCGAACACCGGCCAGTGGGTCAACGCCACGACCGGCGCGAACGGCAGTACAACCTGTAGCGTCAAGAACTACGACAACGCCACGTACGACAACTACGTCGACACCGTCACCGTAACGGGTGACGTCGACGGCGACGGCACCGACGAGACCGCGACGGCGACCGTGACCTGGCTGCCGGGTCAGTCGAGCATCAACCTGAGCGGGCAGCCGAGCAAGTATTCGAACTCCGTCAGCGTCGCCTTCATCGTCCGCGACGGCTATTACCAACTGATACCGGACCTCCCGGTGACCTGCGAGGTTATCCAAGGCACGAACGCGGGCAAGACCGTCACCACCACGACCAGCATCAATGGCTTGGCGTACTGCTCCTTCAGCGGCATGACCCCATCAGGCACCGACGTCATCGTCGCCAAGGCAACGATCCGTGGTCAGGAACGGCAATCGTCGTGGATCTACGTTTACTGGTAGACGCGGCACCGTCGCACGACTGACTGGCGGGAACCGACCGCCGGTCGGTTCCCGCTGACCCGTCACACCGGAGCCGCCCCCTGGAGCCTTCCAGGGGGCGGCTCTTTGGTTACGGCGAGAACGGACCGCATACGCTGGCATTCCGGCCGCCCCGTCTCTCGCCCGCCTCCGCCGGCTCGGGCCGCTGCCGACCGTACCCGGGGTGGGTGGCGTGAGGATCCCCGCGGCGTGGCGCGCGCCCTGGGCTAAAGCCACCGGGCTGACAACGAAAAGCCCACTAAAGGGGCTAGGGATTGGGCGTCACGTGAGATGCCGGACCGGATCCGCCGAGGTGTGGCCATCGCAGCCCCTTCAGTGGGCTTACCCGTATTCAGCCCGGCGGCTTGAGCCCCGGGCACGGGCCGAGCGCGTACGCTTGCATAGTTCGTCGAACCCCATGTTGGGCGAGGGGAGCGAGTCGGAGCGGCGCGGGGGCGATGGTGGCGCTTCTCGTGTTGGCCTGCGCGATGTGACGGGAATTTGTCTTCAGAGAAGCGCGGCGCGCAACGTGCGGATGAGCGGCCCGGGGGCTCGGAGGGACGCGCGATGTACACGCTCGGTATCAACGCCGTCTACCACGACTCGGCTGCCTGCCTGGTCGCGGACGGCCGGGTGGTCGCCGCCGCAGAGGAGGAGCGCTTCACCCGCGTCAAGCACGGCAAGCGTCCGGTCCCGTTCTCCACTTGGGAGCTGCCCTTCCACGCCATCGACTACTGCCTGCGCGAAGCCGGGATCGACCTGGCCGAGGTGGACCACGTCGCCTACTCGTTCGACCCGGCGCTCCTGCTGGGGCGGCACCGGGGCACGGCGACGATCACCCTGCCGCTGGAGCCGTCGGCGCACCCGCTGCCCGAGGAGTGGGAGGCCGCCTGGGATCCGCTCTTCCTGGCGCACATCGTCAACGCCCCGCGGCACCTCGCCGGTGGTGCGCCGCATCACCTGCGGGCACGCTTCCACGGCGTCGCGCGCGACGGGCCGTACCGCTGGCACTGGGTCGAGCACCACCAGGCCCACGCGGCCAGCACTTTCTTCCCGTCGCCCTTCTCGCGCGCCGCCGTCATGACGCTCGACGGCCGCGGCGAGCGCGCCACGACCACGTACGCCATCGGGGAGGGGATCCACCTGGAGCGCATCGGGCAGGTGGACTTCCCCCACTCGCTCGGGCTCCTCTACGAGAAGGTCACCGAGCACCTCGGATTCCTTCACTCCGCGGACGAATACAAGGTGATGGCGCTCGCCTCCTTCGGCGAGCCGCGCTATCTGGACCGCTTCCGCGAGGTCGTGCGCCTCCAGGGGGACGGCAACTACACCGTCGCGCCGCTCTGCCTGGAGGCGTGGTTCGGCCCGGCGCGGCGCCGCGGCGAGCCGCTGGAGCAGCGTCACTACGACCTTGCCCGCTCGCTCCAGGCGGTGCTGGAGGAGACGGTGCTGGCGCTCGCCCGCTGGCTGCACGAGGCCACCGGCGCCGACGATCTGTGCCTGGCGGGGGGCGTGGCGCTCAACTGCGTCCTGAACGCCCGCCTGCGCGATCACGGGCCCTTCCGCCGCATCTGGGTGCAACCGGCGGCCGGCGACGCCGGGACGGCGCTCGGCGCCGCGCTCTGGGTCGACGCCCGGGAGCGGGGCGCGGGCGAGCGGGTCTGGCGGATGGACCACGCCTTCCTCGGACCCGAGTTCGGCGACGGCGAGGTCGCAGCCTTCCTGGATGGAGCGAAGCTGCCCTATCGCCGGATGGACGATGTTGCCGGGGAGGTGGCGGACCTCCTGGCGGGCGGCAAGATCGTCGGCTGGTTCCAGGGCCGGATGGAGTTCGGCCCGCGCGCGCTGGGCGCTCGCTCGATCCTGGCCTCGCCGCTCGACCCCGAAATGCAGACCCGGCTGAACGCGATCAAGGATCGGGAGGATTTCCGGCCGGTCGCGCCGGTGGTGCTTGCTGAAGAGGCGGCCGCCTGGTTCCGCGACGCCGACGACTCCCCCTTCATGCTCTTCGTCCATGAGGTGCGGCCGGACCAGGCGGACCGCATCCCGGCGGTGCGGCACGTGGACGGCACGGCCCGCATCCAGACCATCGCGCGGGCGCAGAACCCGCGCTACTACGACCTGCTGCGGGCGTTCCAGGCGCGCACGGGCGTGCCGGTGCTGGTCAACACCTCGTTCAACACGCGGGGCGAGCCGATCGTCTGCACGCCACGCGACGCCGTCGAGTGCTTCTGGGCCTCGCCGCTCGATGCGCTGGCGATCGGCCAGTTCCTGCTGGAAAAGCCGGAGCGATGACGGTACCGTCGCTGCGCACCTCCGTCGTCGTGCCGACCTATCGGCGCCCGCACCTCCTCGATCGCTGCCTGGCGGCGCTGGCGGCGCAGGACCTCCCGCCGGAGGCGTACGAGGTGATCGTCGCCGATGACGCCGGCTGCCCGGAGACGCGCCGGCTGGTGCAGGCGTGGGCCGCTCGCGGCTCGATGCCGGTGCGCTACGTGCCGGTCTGCGGCGGGCATGGACCAGCCGCGGCACGGAACGCCGGCTGGCGCGCCGCTCGCGGCCCGATCATCGCATTCACCGACGACGACTGCGAGCCGGCCCCCGGCTGGCTGCGTGCCGGGCTGGCCGGGTTCGTCGACGGCGTCGCCGCGGTCTCCGGCCGGGTGCTGGTGCCCCTACCGAAAGACCCGACCGACTACGAGTGGAACGCGGCGCAGCTCGCCGGGTCGGAGTTCGTGACCGCGAGTTGCTTCTACCGCCGGGAGGCACTGGCTGCCGCCGGGGGGCTGGATGAGCGCTTCCGCCTGGCCTGGCGCGAGGACACCGACCTCTTCTTCACGCTGCTCTCCCGCGGCGCGCGGCTGGCCCATGCCGAGGGCGCGGTCGCCGTGCACCCGGTCCGCCCCGCCGGCTGGGGCGTCAGCCTCCGCCAGCAGCGCAAGAGCATGTACAACGCGCTTCTCTACAAAAAGCACGCGCGCCTCTACCGCGCGCGGATCCAGCCGGCACCGCCCTGGCACTACTACGCGGCGGTGGGTGCCCTGCTGGCGGCCGGCGCGGCGGGGACGACCGGTCACCTCCGGCTCGCGGCGGGCGCCGCGGCGGGCTGGCTGGCGCTCACGGCACGCTTCTGCGCCATGCGCCTGCGCGGGACCTCCCGCGCGCCGGGCCACGTCGTCGAGATGGCGGTCACCTCGGCGCTGATCCCGCCGCTGTCGGTCTACTGGCGCCTGCGCGGGGCAGTGAAGTTCCGCGTGTTGTTCCTCTAGTACGTCCCAGAGTGAGGACGGTTCGATGCCACTTCCCAGCTACGTGCAGATCGAACCGGTCGGGCAGTGCAACCTCCGCTGCCAGATGTGCCCGATCCAGTTCCGGCGCGACGGCCCGCCCTGGGGGCCGCTCGCCTTCATGGAGTTCGACACCTTCACCCGGATCGTCGATTCGTTCCCCGACCTCGAGACGCTCCACCTCCAGGGGCTGGGCGAGCCGATGATGCACCCCCGCTTCTTCGACATGGTGGCGTACGCGGCGGGGCGCGGTGTGCGGGTCACGACCAACAGCAACCTGACAATCGTCAACGCACGGCGCGCCGAACAGTTCGTCACCAGCGGGCTCGACTGCCTCCACGTCTCGATCGACGGCGCCAGCGCCGAGACCTACGAGCGCATCCGCGTGCGGGCCCACTTCGAGCGAGTGGTGCGCAACGTCGAGCTGCTGCTGGAGACCCGCGCCCGGTTGGGTGCGACGCTGCCCCGCCTACGGATCGTCGGCGTGGTCATGCGCCAGAACCTGCATGAGCTGCCGGACCTGGTGCGGCTGGCGCATGGCTGGGGCGCCGAGGGGTTGTTCGTCCAGCACCTCTGCCACGACTTCGGCGAGTCGAGCCTCCCGGCGCACTACCGGCCGATGCGCGCCTTCGTCGACGAGCAGACGCTGCTGCACGAGGATCCGGCGCGCGTGGCCGCGGCGTTCGCCGAGGCACGGCAGGTCGCGTCAGACCTGGGGCTGGACCTGCGGCTGCCCCGCGCCGAGCCCCGCGCCCACCCGCCGGGCACGCCCGGCCGCGAGCGCTGCTCCTGGCCCTGGACCGGCGCCTACTTCAGCTACCAGGGCTACGCCATGCCCTGTTGCATGGTGGCGACCCCCGACCGGATCAACTTCGGCAATGCCGCCGAGCAGGGCGTCGCCACGATCTGGGACAGCGAGGAGTTCGAGGACTTCCGCGCCCGGCTCGACTCCGATGACCCGCCGGAGATTTGCCGCTCCTGCGCGGTGTACAACGGGATCTTCTGATGGCACGGGCTCGTCCGCTGGGTCACCGGAGCGCCCGGCACCCCCGACCTGCTAGGAAGAGGCGCCCATGCAGCTACCGCTCATCCGTCGGAGGCGCGAGTCGACGCCCGCGGCAGCCGGAGCACGCTTCCCGCTCCACCTCCCGGCGCCGATGTTCCAGGTGCTGCTGGAGCGGCAGGGGCCGTCGCTCGGGCTCTGGCGCGCGGCCGAGGTCGCCGCGCTGCGCGAGCACGGCTACCACCGCCCGGTGCTCGACCTCGGCTGCGGCGACGGGTTGGTCACCTCGCTGGTGCTCCGCCCGGTCGAGGTCGGGGTCGACCCCGACGCGACGGCACTGGCCCGCGCCGCCCGCTTGGGCATCTACCACCGCCTGATCCCGCGCCCGCTGGAGACGGCCGGACTCCCCGCCGGGGCGTTCGCGACCGTGATCAGCAACTCGGTGCTGGAGCACGTCGCCGACATCGACACCCTGCTGGCAGCCGTCGCACAGGTACTCCGGCCCGGCGGGCGCCTCGTCTTCACCGCACCAACCGAGGACTTCAGCCGCCGGCTGCTCTTGCCGCTGGCAGGCTACGCCGCGCGCCGCAACCGCGCCCTGGCCCACCGCAACCTCTGGCCGGTCACGCGCTGGGCGGCGCATCTGGAGGCCGCCGGGCTGGAGATCGAGTCGACCCGGTCCTACCTGCGGCCCGCGCTGGTCACGGCGTGGGACGCGCTCGAGGTCGCGCAGCAGGTGCGGATCGGCGGACAGCGGGCGCTCGGCCGTGTCTGGCGGCGCATCCCGCCCGGCAGCTTCGCGCGGCTGGCCGCGTGGGGCGCCCGGCTCGACCTCTCGGCGCCGGAGCCGGGCGGCGGCCGTCTGATCGTGGCACGCAAGCGATGAGGGACAGGCGGCATGGCAACGGTCGATGTCCTGATCCCGACCCGGAATCGGCACGAGTCGCTGGCGATGACACTCGCGGGCGTGGCGGCCCAGAGCCTGACCGACCTCCGCGTCGTCGTCGCTGACCAGAGCGACCGGCCCGCGTTCGAGTCGCCGGTCATCCAGTCGCTGCTGCGCGTCGTGACGGCGCGTGGCGGAGTGATTGAGTACCACCATCGCCCCCCGGTGCACGGGATCGCCGAGCAGCGCGACTTCCTGCTGCGCCGCACCGGCGCGGACGCCGTCCTCTTCCTGGACGACGACGTCTTCATGGAGCCCTGGGTCGTGGAGCACCTGCTGGACACGCTCCGGGCCGAGGATTGCGGCTTCGTCGGCGCCTTCCCCGCCGGCCTGTCGCACCGCGACGACGTACGGCCGGCGCAGCAGATCGTCGAGTGGTGGGACGGCCCGGTCCAACCGGAGGTCGTCGATCCCGGCACCCCGGCGTGGGAACGCTGGAACCTCCACCGCGCCGCCAACGTCTACCACGCCGCGCAGGGCCTGCCGCCGGGCGTCGTCCGGCGCTACAAGGTGGCCTGGGTCGCCGCCTGCGTCCTCTACGACCGGGACAAGCTGCTGGCTGTCGGCGGATTCGACTTCTGGCGGCGCCTGCCGCGCTACCACTCGGGGGAGGAGGTGCTGGTGCAGAACCTCCTCATGCGCCGCTGGGGCGGCTGCTGCATCCTCCCCTCCGGCACCTACTCCTCCGAGGTGCCGAGCACGGTGTTGAACGCCGCCGGGACGGTCGACGGCCACGCGCTGGACCTGCTCCCTGAGATGGTCGCGCGCTACGCACCGCCCCCAGGGGAGGAGGCGCCTGGCGGTGGCTGACCCCTTCGCGCCCGGCCTGCTCGCGCGCCTGCCGGAGCCGCCGCGCCGGGTGGTGGTCGTGCGCGCATCGCGGATCGGCGACTTCCTCTGCGCCACCCCCGCGCTGCGTGCCCTGCGCGCGGCGCTCCCGGCAGCCGAGATCACGGTGATCGGCCTTCCTTTCAACCGGGATCTCGCCGAGCGCTCGCCCCACGTCGACCGCTTCGTCCCCTTCCCCGGCTTCCCGGGCATCGCCGAGCAGTTCTTCGACGCCCGCACGGCCACCGCCTGTTTCCGGCGGATGCAGGCCGAAGCGTTCGACCTCGCCCTCCAGATGCACGGCTCCGGCGTCTACGCCAACCCGTTCACCCTGCTGCTCGGCGCCCGCCACACCACCGGGTTCGTGCGACCGGGCGACGGGCCCGGCCGACTGGACGCGGCGCTGCCCCTGCCCAATCGCGGCCACGAGATCGACCGCGTGCTGGCCCTGCCCCGCTTCCTCGGCGCACCCGACCGCGGGCGACAGGTCGAGTTCCCGCTGACACCGGCCGACCGCGCCGAAGCGGCGGCGCTCCTTGCGACCGGCCGCCCGCCCTGGATCGCGCTCCATCCCGGCGCCCGCGACGCTTCCCGCCGCTGGCCCGAGGCACGCTTTGCGGCGGTGGGCAGTGCGCTCCGGGCACGCTGGGGCGGCACGCTGGTCGTGGTCGGCGACGCGGAGACGCAACCGGCCGCGGCCGCGATCGCGCGGGCGAGCGGCGGCTCGGTCGTGGACCTGACCGGGCGCACCTCCCTGCCGGTTCTGGGAGCAATCCTGGCGCGCTGCGCCCTCCTGCTTACGGGCGACTCCGGCCCGGCGCATATCGCCTACGCCCTCGGCACCCCCTCGGTCACGATCTTCGGCGACACCGACCCCGTGCGCTGGGGTCCGCCGGCGGACGGTCCTCATGCCGTCCTTGACGGCCGCGGCGCCATCGCGTCGGTCACCGCCGAGGAGGTATTCGCCGCCGCCTGCGGGGTGGTACACCACGGCCAGGAGTATCGTCACAGCTCAGCAGGTTGAAGCGAGATCAACAATAGTACTTTTCGCCCGCCGGAACTAGGCCCAAGGGCTCAACTCGCCGAGTGACGCGGAGGCTATACTGGGCATCGTGCAACCACCAGCCTTGGCACCCAGCCCCAAGGCTCGCCCCTCTCCGCCATCGTCGTCTGATTCGGTCGGGTGGCGGGGATTAGACGGATGGACAGCGAGGTGGAGGGACCATACCCGTCTATCCCTGGGCTGGAGATCGTGGCGGAGATCGGTCGTGGCGCCCACGCGGTCGTCTACACTGCCCGCCGCGACGAGCAGCTATACGCGGTGAAAATGCCGCGGGTGCCCCCCGGCTCCACGGACGCGCTCATGCGGTTCCGCCGGGAGGCCGCCGCGTTGGCGCGTATCCGGCACCCGGCCCTACCCACGGTGTTGGAAGTGGGGGAGGTCGACGGGTTCCCCTACCTCGTGCTCGAGCGCGCGGCGAACGGGACGCTGGCCGACCTTCTGGCCCACGGTCCATTGTCTGAGTCGCGCGTGGTCGAGATCGGCACCGCCCTGGCCGGTGCCCTCGGCGCACTCCACCGCTTCGGGTTGGTCCACCGCGATGTCAAGCCAAGCAACATCGTCCTCGACGGCACCGGCCGGGTGATGCTGGTCGACCTGGGGCTGGCCGTCCCCGCGCCCACCACGGTGGGAGAAGAAATCGCCGGGACGCTGCGCTACGCGGCGCCGGAGCAGACCGGCCTCCTCAAACGCCCGGTCGATGCGCGCAGCGATCTCTACGCGCTGGGCGTCGTCCTGTTCGAGTGCGCCACCGGCTCCCCGCCGTTCGTCTGCACCGACGCCGGAGAACTGGCGTACCAGCACGCCGCCCTCCCCGCGCCGGATGTCCGCGAGCGGAACCCCGCGGTCTCCCCGGCGCTGGCTGCCGTGATTGCCAAGCTCCTCGCCAAGGACCCGGACGACCGCTACCAGAGCGCAGCCGGGCTGCTGGCCGACCTGGCGGCACTGCCTGCGCTCAATGCCGCGCTCGCCACCGGCGTCGAAGCTCCGCTCGGGACCGAGGATCACCACCCGCAACCGCTTGTCCCGCTGATCAGTCGGGACCGCGAGCTGGATCGCCTACGCCGCCTGCTCACGGCCGCGGCCGAGGGTACCGGATCGGCCGTCCTGATCACCGGGGTGGCCGGCAGCGGGAAGACCCGCCTTGTCACCGAGCTTCAGCACATTGCCGCGGCTGGCGGTGCGCTGGTGCTGCCCGGGCGGTGCACCGAGGCGAACCCGGTGCCGTTCGCACCGCTGCGGGAGGCGATTGAGGAGCATGTCCGCTCCCTGCGCCGCCTGCCACCCGAACGGCGCATGGCGGCCGAGGCACGTTTGAAGGAGGCCGCGCGGCCCGCGGCCCGCGTGGTCGCCGGGCTTTCTCCGGTGCTGGCGACACTGCTGGGCGTCGAGCCGGAAGGCCCCTCGGAGCCAGTCGAGGACCACTTCTCAGCCGCGCTCGCCACCTTCCTGCGCGATCTGGCACACGAGAGTGGCCATGCTGTCATGATCGTCGAGGACATCCACTGGCTCGACAAGGCCAGCCGGCAGGTGCTTCGCCGGCTCACCGAGCGGGTCGAGCACGCGCCTCTGATGGTCGTGCTCACGGCTCGTGAGGGGCTGCCGGGCGAGACCAGCAGGAGCGCGCCAGGCTTCGGCACATCGAGGGTGGCCCGAATGCGCCTGCGGCCGCTCGATGAGCGCGCGGTCGCGGAGCTGATCGCTGCCCACCTCGGCGGCCACCAGGTAGAGTCCGACGTGGTGGACCGTGTCGTGACCCTCAGTGGCGGCCTCCCGTACGCCGTGGAAGAGTACGTGCGGGCCATGCTCGAGACCGGGGTCCTCCGGCCATCGTGGGGAACCTGGCTGGTCGATCGCGGGCGGCTCGCCAGCCTCTCGCTGCCGGCCGATATCGCGCGCCTCCTGAGCGAACGGATCGACGGGCTCAGCCCGGCGACCCGCGCCCTGCTCGACGCGGCCGCCGTCCTCGGCACCTCCTTCCGCCTGGGCGAGGCCGAGACCATGGCCCAGCTCACCCCACAGGAGGCGATCGCCGCGCTTGACGGCGCGCTGACCGCGCACGTGGTGGAGCACGACGAGGGCGATACGTATCGCTTCAGCCACGATCGGGTCCGTGAGGCACTGCTCGCGCGCCTCGCCGACGACGAGCGCCGCACGCTGCACCAGCGCGCCGCCGAGGCGCTGGCCAAAGCCGGGGTCACGGAGACGGGGATCTACCGCCTGGCCCGGCACTACGCCGAGGGCGACCCGTTGCAGAACCCGATTCCGGCCTACGAGGCGAACCTCGCCGCCGGGATCCGCGCACTCGAACACTTCGCCTACAGCGAGGCCTACGACTTCCTCGACACCGCGCGCCGCATCGCTCGCGATGCCGGGCTGACGCCGGACGAGCGGCTCGACCGCGCCTTGGGAGATGTCTGCAGCCGCACCGGGCGGGTCGACGAAGCGACCGCCCACCTCGAATCGGCGTTGCGGCTCTGCACGGACGCCACCGGGCGGGCACAGCTCCGCTCCCGGCTGGCCCGCATCCAGATCTGGGAACTCGAGACCGAGCGCGCGGCGCGGGAGATTGAGGCGGCCTTCGCCGAGATCGGCGAGACGCTCGACGCCCGCGCCGGGCGAATGGCACGGGCGATTGGCGCCTGGGCCGGCTTCGTACTCGACGACCGGCTCGGCGGTGCCATCCCAGCCCCACCCGGCGACCCGCCCCGCCTGCGCGTCCTGGTCGCGCTTTACCACCTGGCGATCGAGGTAGCGATGCTCGAGGGCCGCCCGCAGAGTACGGTACTCCAGAATCTGCTCCTCTCCCTCGGTGCAGCACGGGCGCTCGGGCCCTCCCGCGAGTTGATCCAGGCCAACGTGGACTACGGGATGCTGCTGGCCACGATGCGGCGCGTGGAGGCAATGCGGAGGTACTTCCGCAAGGCGATCGACCTCGCGCACGCCCGCGACGACCGGCCGATGCTCGCGTACGCGCTCCTCTACGAGGCAATCGCCCACCACATCGCCGGACGCCCGCGCGAGGCCGAGACGCTGGCGACCCGCTGCCTGGAACATCACGCCGACTGGCTGGCACCCGCCGAGTACCTGAACGGCTGCGGCGACCTGATCTGGAATCTGGTGCTCCGCGGCTACATCCGCGAGGCCCGCCGCTGGATCGAGGAGGCCATCGTACGGACGGGCGGGCGGGTCACCGCTCAGGGCGGCGCGCACCGGGTCCAGCGGTACATGGACGCCTACGCCCTCGCGGTTATGGAAGTGCTCGGGGAGGCGGCCCTGGCGCGCGAGTACGCCCGCCGGGCCGAGGCCCTCGTCAACGATCACCCGCGCGACCGCTTCGCCTGGGAGATCTACCTCAGCCACCGGCTGCTCGCCCTGGTGGAGCGCGGCGGCAGCGACGCGGAGATCGACGAGGTCATCGCGCGCGGCGAGGAACTGGATTTCCGATCTGGCCGCGGGCTGCCCCACTTCCGGCGTTTCTTCGTCTTCCAGGGCTACGCGCGCCTCCTCCAGGTCGAACGCGCCCCGGCCCACCAGCGCGACGCCGCGCTGCGGCGGCTTCACGAGGCCATCGACTTCCTGGAGCGGATCTCCGACCACCCGACCCTGCGCGCGCACACCTGGGTGCTGGCCGCCGCCCGCGCGCGACTGGAGGGACGCCCCCAGGCGGCGCTCGACCTGCTCGACCGTGCCGAGCGGGTGGCGACCGAGATCGATGCACCCTGGATCCTGTTCGAGGCCACGCGGCAGCGGGCGTTGGTACTCGCCGCGTTGGGGAACCAGCCGGGCGCCGAGCGGGCCGCACGCTACGCCCACGCACTGGCGACCGAGCACGGCTGGGTGCACCGCGCCGCACGCATCCTGGCCGATTTCCCGGCCGCCACCGTCCGCGAGCCGGCGCTGCAACCCACCGTCGATCCGAGCTCCCGGCGGCTCCAGCAGCACCTCGATGCCCTGCTCCAAGTCAGCCTGGCCGCCGCGACGGCGCTGGACCCTGAGCAGCAGGCCCGCGCCGCGCTCGACGAAGCGGTCCGCATTCTGGGTGCGGAGCGCGCCTTCCTCTTCCGCATCGACGGCCCGGATCTGACGCTCGTTGCCGGGCGCGACGCTTCCGGGAATCCGGTCACCGAGCCCCGAGACTTCAGCCGGACGGTGGTCGAAACGGTGCGCACGACCGGCCAGCCGATGATCGTCAGCGCGAGCAGCGACGGGCCGGTACTCGGGTCGGAGAGCATCGTCGCCTACGACCTGCGGAGCATCATCGCCGCGCCGCTGACCTTGCGCGAGCGCACCTTCGGCGTGCTCTACCTCGACAACCGCCTCGCGCGCGGCGTCTTCACCCACGCCGACCTCGACATCCTGCGCGCCATCGCCGGCTCCATCGCCATCGCCCTCGAGACCGCCCGCCTCGCACAGATCGAGGCGCAGTTCGAATCGGAGCGGCAGCAGCGCCTGCTGGCCGAGCGCCTGCGGGATCTGACCGGCGCCCTCACCGCCACGCTCGACCTCTCCCAGGTTCTCGATCGCCTGCTGACCAGCCTCGCCGCGGTCGTTCCCTACGACACGGCCGCCGTGGTGCTGCACCGCGCCGACCGGCTCGAACTGGCCGTGGTCCGCGGCACGACCCGGCCCGACGAGGCGCCCGGCCTCGTGATCCCGCTGGCGAACGACATCCTGGTGGCCGAGGTGGTGGCGACCGGTCAACCGCTGGTCATCGCCGACATGCGGGACGACCCACGCTGCGCCCAGCGGGGTGGTCTACCCAACCTGCGCGCATGGCTGGGTGTCCCCCTGATCTCCGAGAGCCGAGTTGCCGGCGTGGTTGTCTTGACCAGCCAGAGCCCCGGCGCCTTCGGGGACCGCGAGGCGGGCATCGCCTTCACCTTCGCCGGCCAGGCGGGGGTCGCCATCGAGAACGCGCGCCTCTTCGCGGAGGTCCAGCGGCTCGCCGTCACCGACGACCTCACCGGAACCTACAACCGCCGGCACCTCCTCGCCACCGCTGAGCGCGAGCTGAGCCGGGCGCAGCGCTTCAATCGCCCCCTCTCGGCGATCATCCTCGACATCGACGAGTTCAAGCGCGTCAACGACGCCCATGGCCACGCCGTGGGCGACGAGGTGCTCCGCGCGGTGGCCGACCGGCTCCGCAGCAGACTGCGCGAGGTCGATGTCCTCGGGCGCTTCGGTGGCGAAGAGTTCGTCATCCTGCTGCCGGAGACCGACCTGATCAGCGCGTACGAGGTCGCCGAGCGGCTGCGGAACAGCATCGCCGAGACGCCGATCGTGACCAGCGCCGGTCCGGTATCGGTGACGATCAGCCTGGGTGTGGCCGCAGCCGACCCGACGACACCCGACTTCGCCTCGCTCCTCAGCCGCATCGACGCCCTCCTCTACGCTGCCAAGCGCCGCGGGCGCAACCGCGTCGTCGTCGGCTGAGCAGAGCGCCCAACGCCCGCTCCGCCCCGGCTCCCAACTTGCGACGACGGCACCACGCGCCGATAATGGCGCCGTCGACCTTCAGCCTCATCGATGCCGAACACAGGAGAAGGGAGGGCCACATGGCCGCGGAGCGCCGCGCTGACGTCGTCTGGCAAGGGAACCTGTTCCAGGGGAGCGGGACCGTGTCCCTCGGCAGCGGGGTCATCTCGCAGCAGCCGGTGACCTGGGCCGCACGCACCGAGCAGCCGGACGGCAAGACGAGCCCTGAGGAACTGATCGCCGGCGCCCACGCCGCCTGCTACGCCATGGCGCTGAGCAACACCCTGGCGGAGCACGGGCACACGCCCGAGCAGTTGGACGTCACCGCCGTCTGTACCTTCGACCCTCCGAAGATCACCACGGTGGTCCTGACGGTACGCGGCCGGGTCCCGGGGCTTGACGACGCGACCTTCAAGCAGATCGCGCAAGAGGGCGAGAAGAACTGCCCCGTCTCCAACGCGCTGCGCAACAACGTCGAGATCCGCCTCAACGCGGAGCTCGTCTAGCACCTCTCTCCCGGGCGGCGCCACGCGACGCCGCCCGGGCTGTTTCGCCTTGCACGAGTCAAGAGTGCGGCCGGTATCCCGGGAAGGGCCGCCGTCCGCCGTGTGGTAGGGGTGGTTCCCGCGTTGAGGTGCGTGCCCGGCGCAATTGGGTTTGATGAATGTCCCAAGGATCCCGCCGCTCGGCACGTGCCCGGGGCTCAAGCCCCGGGCTGACAAGAAAAGCCGGCTGAAGCCGGCTGGGCTGAGCAGGGCTTACACTCAGGCGATACGGTTCCTACCATCCCGGCCTGTGCCCGGGGTGCGGGATCCTTCGCGACACACTCCCCGGAATGGGATCACGGCGCGCGGCTGATGCCGCGCGATACCAAAGCGGCGGCTGGGGCAGCCGCACTCCAAAGAGCCCGCTTTAGCGGGCTTTCCTTGTCAGCCCGGCGGCTTTAGCCCCGGGCACGGGCCGACCGCGTACACCCAGAGCGATCGCTAAACTCCATAGCCCCCGGGCACGCGCCACGACGCGGCAACCTTCCCGCCCCCCACCTCGGATCGGGTCGGCAGCCGCACGATTCAATGGAGGCGGGCGGGAGACGAGACGGAGCGGCCGGTATGCCGGAGGATTCGTCAATGTCCATCACCGCCGCGCACGTGCCACCCGGCGGCGATCCTCACACCACCGGTGCAGAGCCCCTGGCGCCCCCAGGGGCTGCTAGGCCAGGACCAGCCGGTCCACGACCATGGCGAGGAAGAGGAGCGCCAGGTAGTAGTTGGAGTACATGAAGAGCGAGCGCGCCAGCAGGGGCTGCTGCGCTGGGCGCCGGAGCAACAGCACCGCCTTGTGGACGAACACCCCGCCCAGGACCGCGGCGATCCCGAAGTAGAGCAGCCCATTGGCCTGTAGCGGGAAGACGAGCAGCAGGCTGGTGATCACCAGCAGCAGCGTATAGATGAAGATCTGCTGCCGTGTCTTCGCATCGCCGTAGACGGCCGGGTACATCGGCACCCCCGCCGCGGCGTAGTCGCGCGTCTTGGAGCGGAACAGCGCCAGCGCCCAGAAGTGCGGCGGCGTCCACGCAAAGACGATGATGAACATGATGATCGCCGGCAGACCGACGTTGCCGGTAACGGCCGCCCAGCCAACCAGCGGCGGGATCGACCCGGCCACACCGCCGATCACGATGTTCTGCGGCGTCGCGCGCTTCAGCCACATCGTGTAGATCACGACGTAGTAGAGGTTCCCGGCCAGCGACAGGAGTGCGGCCAGCGTGTTGACGAAGACCGCCATCAGGTAGACCGACAGCACGCTGAGGGTGACACCGAAGATGAGCGCCTGCACCGGTGTCACCCGGCCCCCGGCGACCGGCCGGTTGCGGGTGCGCGTCATGATGCGGTCGATGTCGCGGTCGAGGTAGTGGTTGATCGCCGCCGCCCCGCCCGAGGCGAGCGCCCCGCCGATCAGCGTCCAGAAGAGGATGCGCGCTGGCGGCAAGCCGGCCTTGGCGAAGAGCATGGCGCCGAGCGTGGTGGTCAGCAGCAGCGCCATGACCCCCGGCTTGGTCAACACGAAGTAGTCGCGCCAGACCCGGCGAGCAGGCTGCGCCGCCGGCACGCGCTCCGACACCGGGAGCATCCGGTCCAACGCCGCCACGCTGACGACGCCCCCCCAGACGATGGTCGCCACCGCGAGGTGCGCCGTCGTGATCACCGGGTTCAGGTCCATCCAGACATTGGCCGCCCCAACGAAGACCTGGGCGACCATCAGCACCGCCCCACCGGTCGCCAGACCCACCAGGGCCGGGGAGTCCGATCGGACCCGCCGCACCTGAATCGCCAGCGCCAGGATCAGCGTCGTCGCGATCGACGCGACCCAGCGGTGGATGAGGTGAATGTCGACCGGTGTCCAGCCGGTGGGCACGACGCGGTCGCCGCACAGCGGCCAGCCGGCGCAGGCGGTGCCGCTGCCGCTCAGCGCAGTGTAGGCGCCGGTGGAAAGCAGGGCGAAGACCCCCACGGCCGCCGCGATTGCCAGCCAGCCTGCGCTCGTGCGGCGGCCTGCGGATCGCCAGTCGGCCGGAACGAGCCACCCGGCCGAAGCGACCAGCGCGAGCAGCGCCACCACTGCCAGGAAGAGCTCCGCCAAGGCCAGGTGCGCGGTCCCAACCGCGGCGCCGGCCGCCGGTTGCGCGGTGACCATCCCGAGCACGCCCTGGATCAGGACCAGCCCAAGCGCCGCACCCGACAGGCTCAGCAGCAACCCGCGCGATCGTGACTCACGCCACGCCAGGACGACCAGCCCGACGGCGAGCAGCGTCTCCACGGCGGCGAAGGCGCGGTGAAAATAGTCGAACGCGATGGGGAACGAGAGAATCGGGGTAAGCGAACCGTCGCAGCCGACCCAGCCGGGTCCGCAACCGGACTCCGCTCCGGCGACTCGCACCGCCCCGCCGAGGACAACGAGAAGATAGCCGACAAGGAGCGTGGTGACCGCGAGTTTCACAAAGCGCGTCATGGGGGTTGTCTGTCACTCCCTCGCTGCCCGGGCGAGGCCCGGCGTCATGGGTACGTAGCAGCCCCCGCGCGGGGTGCCGGGTTGGCATCCCGCCGCGGGGCGCTTCTATCATACCGCAGCCGCAGGAATTGCGCGCTGCGCAGGGCGATGGCGAGAGAGTGGTCAGGCGCGGGCCTTGAGCAGGCCGTCGATCTCCTCCAGCCGCTGGCGATCCCGATCGACCAGCGACTTGAGGTAGTCCCGCAGGGACATCTGCCCGCGTGGCGTCTGCACCACCTTGTTCCACTCTTCATCCGGCAGGTCGCGCACCATCGCCAGGGTGGCCTCTCGCGCCGTGCCGAACTGCGACAACAAGACGTTGGGAGAGCGGCTCATCGAGTCCGCGAACTCGGTCTCGGTAAGCGGGGCCTCGTCATCCTCGTCGACCGTGTCTCCCACCAGGATGCGCTTGATCGCCTGCGAGGCGCGGAGTTCGCGGTCCCGCAAGCCGCGTAGCGTGCGGACCAGTGTCTCGTGCGCGTCGCCGGACAAGTCCTTCGCATCGCCGCGCATCCGGAGGTTCAGTTCCCGGTAGGTCGCGATCAACGCGTCGATGATTTCCTGGTCGGGCATCGGCTCACATCCCTCCTTGCGTGGTGATCGTCCCCCGAGGTAGCCCGGTCTGGGCGAGCACGATCCCGGCGCACTGTGCCGGTAGCGAGCGTAGCGTCGCACGATTGCGCGGGTGTGGCAAGCACCCGCGCCGGATACCGATACATCCAACGCTCAACGCTCGGCACGAGTACCACAGACTCCCCTCCGCCGGCAAGCCCTCAGCGGGTGTCGCGCCCGATCGGCTCCTCCCGAGCCCGGGAACGACCGGGAACGGTGGTGCGAAAGACTCCGCCTGTGACCTGTGCCCGGGGTTATGGAGATCGGTGTACGAAATGGGGGTACGCGCTCGGCGCGTGCCCGGGGCTGAAGCCGCCGGGCTGACAAGACGAAGCCCGCTAAAGCGGGCTGGGGGATAAGGCTCAGACCTCGGCATGAATGCCCCGCCGGTCAGCGCGTGCTCGGGGCTGAAGCCGCCGGGCACGCGCCGAGCGGCAGGACCGGCACATCGAGGTCTGATCCGCACCGCGATCTCAGCCGGCTTCAGCCGGCTTTTCCTCGTCAGCCCGGCGGCTTCAGCCCCGGGCACGCACTGGATGGTGAACACCGTACCACCTGGGCGTGAGTGCGATGTCCTAAACCCGTTCTCGCGGGGTTATCGGTAAGGAGCAGTGCCCTACGGTGCCGGTTGGCAGTGGGGGCAGAGGTAGGTGCCCCGGTTGTTGACGCGGGTCTTGATGATCGCCGTGCCGCAGCGGGGGCAGGGAAGCCCCTCGCGGCCGTGGACGAAGGGGAACTTGCCGACCTCCGTCTGCGCCTTGCTGTTGAGGATGCGCGCGCCGCCGGTGGGCAGGGCAAGCTCCATCGTGGTGTGGATGCCCTCGTAAAGCCGCTCGATCTCGGCGTCCGTCAGTGACGCGGCGGTGCGCTCCGGGTGGAGTTTGGCCTGCCACAGGCTCTCGTCGACGTAGATGTTGCCCAGCCCGGCGACGAGGCTCTGGTCGAGGAGCGTCGGCTTCAGCCGGCCGACGGTCCGCCGCGCCAACCCCTGTCGCAGTGTCTCCACGGTGAACGCGGGATCGAGCACGTCGGGACCCAGGTGCAGGCTCTCTCGGAAGGCGGGCAGGTCGTCATGGGGCAGGAGCCAGACCCGGGCGAAGTGACGGATGTCGGTCAGGAAGAGGTGCGCGTCGCCGCCGAAGTCGAACCGCAGGTGGGTGGACTTGTGGGGCAGCGGCGCGTCGTAGGCGGGCACCGGGTGACCGGCGGCGAAACCCGGGATGCCGCTGCCGCGCGCGACGAGTTGCCCGGCGAGCTTCAGGTGGATGACCAGCACCGCCGGCTCGAAGGTGAGGAAGAGATACTTGCCGTGCCGTTCGACGCACTCCAGCCGGGAACCGACCAGCGCGTCGAGCGTCAGCCCCGGGGCGGAGACGAGCAGCGCCGGGCGCGTCAGTTCATAGCCGACCAGCACGCGCCCGAGCAGTTGCTCGGCAATGCCGCGCCGCGCGGCTTCGACCTCGGGCAGTTCCGGCACGGGGTGCTTCCTCCTCAGTCATGCGTCACCCGTCATGCGTCACTCGTGTTCCGTCCTGCCCCCTCTCCCCTTGTGGGCTCCGTTCGAGAGGGGCCGGGGGTGAGGGGGACGCATGACGCATGACGTATCACGCTCTACCCGCGGGTGGCGCCGATGCTGGATGCGCTGCGGATTTGGTCCCAATCGACTTCCCAGTAGCGCGGGTCGAAGGGATCCACATCCTGGCGAGGATCCATCGACTTCCAGACGGTGGGGAAGGAGAAGTACTCCCGGCCGTCGATCTCCACCCGGCGGACGACGCCGCCGGGGCGGTTGACCGGGAAGATCTCGCGGGGCGGCTTGCTGATGACCTCGGCCTGGAACCAGCCGTGCTCGGGGCAGCGGCCGGCGTGCATCTGCCAGGGGAGATTGGCTGTCACTGTGCCGATATGCCGAATACGCACGTCCACCAGTTCCCGATCGCAGATCGGGCAGCGCATTGGCGTCCGCTGAACCTGCATTCCCGCGCGTCCTCCTGCCCGCCATTGCCCGTACGTGGCCCGTCGCGACGCGACGAACCGCGAGCACATCCTACCATAGGAAGAACTGTCTTCCGCCGAGATCTGGTCCCTGCGCCTGCCACCCGTCGCGCCAAGCGCAGGCCAGGCGACACCACGCCCGTCCCGCCCGTCGGCGTGGAGGGATCGGCTCCCCGTCTCCGGCTACGAGGCCAGGGGCGTGCCCCGTGGCAGGTGGCGCAACTTGTCCGGGTTGAGCACCATCCAGATCCGGTGGATCCGCTCGCCGACCAGGTCGACCACGAAGGCGGTGTGCGGCTCCCCGTCGGCGTAGAGCACCACGCCGGGCTGGCCGTTGATCTCGACGTGGTACACCGTGGTGCCCGGCGGAATCCGCGGCGTGACGCCGATGCTGAAGCGCGCCACGCGGTCGGCACCCACGATCGGCCGGCGCGCCGCGCGGGCATGCGGCCCGCCGTCGGTCCACAGCGTGATGTCGTCGGTCAACAGCGTGAGCAGCCCCGGCAGGTCGCCGTTGGCGCAGGCGCCCATGAACGCGTCGATCAGCGCCTCCTGCCGCTCCGGCGGCACGTCGACCCGGCGGCGCTCGTCCGCGATCCGCTCCCGTGCCCGGCGCACAATTTGCCGGCAGTTGGCCGGGGTCTTGTCAACGATCGGCGCGATCTCGGCGTAGTCGTAGTCGAAGACCTCCCGCAGCAAAAAGACGGCCCGCTCCACCGGCTCCAGCCGCTCCAGCATGACGAGGAAGGCCAGGGAGATCGACTCCCGCTGCGCGGCGGTCTCTGCGATGTCCGGGTACGACGCGGTCAGCAGCGGCTCGGGCAGCCAGGGACCGACGTACTGCTCGCGGCGCACGCGGGCCGAGCGCAGGTGGTCGATGCAGAGCCGGGTGATGGTCGTCGTCAGGTACGCCTTCGGCGAGGCAACCTCGTCGGCTGGAGCACGCAGCCAGCGCAGGAACGCTTCCTGGATCATATCCTCGGCGTCCATGACGCTGCCCAGCATCCGGTAGGCGATGGAGAAGAGGAGCGGCCGGTGCGCCGTGAAGGCGTCCAGCCGCTCTGCGGCCGCGTCCTCGCGGCGCTCCGGCTCGCCCGGATTACGCATCAGTGGTCACTCCCGTCCCCGCGCCGGCTGGCAGCGCGTAGCGCACGGGTTCCGCCGACCGCAACCACCAGTAGATCGGGAGGCGCAGGCGTCGCTCGGCCTCGACGCTCGTGAGTGTATAGCGGCAGATCGACTCTTTCACCACTGCCGCGGCCCGACCCGTCAGAACCCGGTCGCGCGGCGTGTCGTCGGGTGCGACAAACTGGATCAGCCCATCGTGCCGGCCGAGGCTGATGCAGCGGAGGATGTAGCCGAAGCGGAACGGCTGCGGCTCCTGCCCACGGACCAGCCGGGCCAGCGTGTCACCGGCGTGCGCGCCCATCGGCTGCCCGGCGGCGCAGGACATCCGCAGCGGCTTACCGCCCGGGCCGGTCACCTGCGCGGCGTCCCCGGCGACCACGATCTCCGGATGTCCCGGTACCCGCAACGTCGCGTCGACGATGACCTGCCCCCGTTCGTTGGTCGGCAGCCCGGCCCGCGCCGCCAGATCCGGCGCTCGGAACCCACCGGCCCACAGGCAGATATCGAAGGGAATGCGCTCACCGCCGGCCAACAGGGCGACTCCCTCCTGGATCTCCTCGATCCGCGCGTGCTCGCGCAGCGCGATGCTGTGCCGCTCGAACACCCGCCGGATGTGTGCCGCCCCCTTCGGCGCCAGATCCTCGCCGAGTGCACCGGCCGTCACCAGCTCGATTGCGAGGCGCGGGAACCGCTCGGCTAGCTCGACCGCCGCCTCGATGCCGGTCAACCCGCCACCGACGATCAGCACCCGCCCCTCACCAAGCCGTTCGAGCCGGGCCGCCAGATCCCGGGCGGTGGAACGATCATCGAGCGCCACCGTGTGCTGGCGCAGCCCGGGGATCGGGGACAGGTCCACGTGGCTGCCGAGCGCGTAGAGGAGCCAGTCGTAACGCAGCGTCCGCTGGCCGTCTCGCGTCTGCACGGCGACGAGCCGCGCCTCCGGGTCGAGCTCGTTCACCCGCCCATGCAGGAACTCGACGCCCGTGCCGCGCAGCAGCTCGGGGATCGACCGCTGCGGAAGCTGCTGACCGGCCGCGACCTGGTGCAGCCGGATGCGCTCCGGGAACTCCGCCTTCGCGTCCACCAGCGTGATCCGCACCGGCACGCGGCGATTCGCCAGCCGAACGGCCGCCATCAGCCCGGCATAGCCTCCGCCCAGGATCACGACCTCCTGCGTCCGCTCCTTCATCATCGGTCTCTCCTGTCCGTGTCGTGTCCGACCTTCACCCAGGAGACGAGACAGGGCGGCGCGGTGTGACAGGGGGACGGCCCTCACCCCCGTCCCCTCTCCCAACTTTGGGAGAGGGGAGAAGGAGGGAATACGAAGCAAGCCGCCCGTAACCTGGCAGGCACCCGGTACAACGTTCCCTCTCTCCCATGGTTGGGAGAGGGGGTCAGGGGGTGAGGGCCGCTTCTCACTCCCCCGGCAGGGCCTCTTCGTACACCTCGCGCTTGAGGACGCAGAGGAAGGGGAGGTTGCGGTAGAGCTCGCGGTAGTCAAGCCCGTAGCCGACAACGAACTCGTTGGGGATGGTGAAACCCACGTAGTCCACCGGCACCGGCACCAGCCGCCGCTCGGCCTTATCGAGCAGCGTGCAGACCCGCAAGCTGGCAGGCTCACGTTCCCGCAGGGTGCGCAGCACGAAGTCCACCGACACCCCGGTGTTCACGATGTCCTCGACCAGGAGCACGTGCTGCCCGCGCACGTCCATGTCGAGATCCTTGGTGATGTGGACCCCTTCGCCGGTGTGCGCCAGTTGGAGGTAGTCGATCGCCAGCGGCCGGGTGATCGCCCGGGCCAGATCGGCCAGGAAGAAGGTGATCCCCTTGAGCACGCCCACCAGCAGGATCGACTCCCCGGCGTAGTCGGCTGAGATCTGCTGGCCGAGCTCGGCGACCCGCCCCTGGATCTCGGCGGCGCTCAGCAGCACCCGCTCGATCTGCTCGGGCCGCAGCGAGGTGATCTGCACCGACCCGTAGCCGAAGCGGGAGAGCAACTCGTGGTAGTCCTTGCGGTAGAGGAGCACGATGTTGATGTTCGGGTAGAGCTGGCGCAGCCGCCGCACCTTGCGGTTCTTCCGCGTGACCAGGCTCTGCCGCATTGTGGTCAACTCGACGTAAAGATCCTGCTCGGGCAGGTAGAAGTCGGGGCGGAACATCTCGGCCACGCGGCCATCCCGCCAGCGCAGGGGGAAGGCCTTGGGTTCGTACTCCCAGCGGATGCGGTAGAAGTCCAGGAAGGCGGCGAACTCCGCCTCGGCGGGGTGGGCAAAGCGAGGCTTGCTCGGTTCGGAGGACGAGGTCGATTCGGCGGACGCGGGGGACGGGGCATCCCCCGGCTCGGACGGGACATCATCCGGCTCGGGGTTCCGGATGACCTCCTTGGGCTTTCCCATCACACCTGTTTCCTCGTGCCGCGCCTCAGGTCCCGGCCGCCTCCTCGGACGGTCCCCCCACGATCCCGTAGCGCTGCCGCGCCTTGCTGGTGACCATGATCACCGGACGATCGTCAACCTGCTTGCGGGCGATGAACCCACGCCGCGCCTGCTCGTTGACCCAGGCTTCGTCCCAGCCGTGGGCCTGCGCCAGCGCCAGGAAGTCCTCAGGAGAGATCGGCTCGGCCCGCACCGCCGCCTCGTAGAGCTCGCGGCGCGCCTGCTCCTCCCCCTCGTAGGGCTTCAGCAGGAGACGCTCCACCGGCTTGCCTCCGGGGCGAAGCGACTCGACCAGTTCCGGGATATCCGACGTCTTGACCCCGTGGTAGATGATCCGGTCGGGATAGACGACGATATTGGGCCCGATGTCGCAGATGTCGATCGAGTCGCAGGTGTTGGCCAGGACGTCGACATCGAGCCCCTTGCGCTTGAGCTCAATGCGCAGCCGACCTGCGACCGCCTGCGCGCCCTTCTGGTTGCAGTGCTGCGCGGTACAGATCAAGACATGCTTACGGGTCCAATACACAGGGGACGTCCTTCCCGGCTGGCGAACGATGCCGGACCATACCACGGCCCAGCCCTCGCTCCCCTAGTCTACCACCCACCCCGCGCCCGGGCCGGGTGGGAAGGGCGCGGCGGGGTGGTGAGAGGGTTCGGCACCGTGGTGAGGATCAGGGGCGGTCGCCGTGCTTCTTGTGGTGGGGGATCGGGCGCCGTGGTCCGGTGCCCGGGGGTGAACCCCCGGGCTCACAACGAAAGCCGGCTGAAGCCGGCTGGACAAATGGAGCTCACATCCCGGCGTTCGGTCCCGCCGCTCGGCGCGTGCCCGGGCGAGGATCCTCTCACCACCCGCCCCGACGTCCGACGGCACACATGGACGGCACGAGGCGCGCCGCCGTGGCACACGCGCACCGTCAGGAACGAAAAAGCGGCGGCCGTGGCCGCCGTTCGTGAATACGCTGGGAATCGCGGGATATCACCCGTACCGGTACTGGATGCCGAAACCGCCGCGGGGGTAGGTCCATTCGATGTTGTCGAACTCGTAGCAGACGATCCGGCAGGTGCCGCATTCGACGCAGCCCTCGTAGGAGAAGAGAACCCGCCCGTCCGGCTGGGGGGTGTAGCACGCCGCGGGGCAGCAGTTGACGCACTGCTGGCGCTCGCACTGGAGGCAGACGTCGGGGTCGATGATGCGGATGTGAGCGCGGGTCGGGTCGACGTTGTAGGTGTCGATGGCGAGCTTGCGCTCAAGCCCCGCTCGATCTTTGATCCCGTCTCGAACAACGGCTGCCATACACGCGTCTCCCGGCGCCCGCGGGCAACCCAGCCGGCTGCTCCGCTCGGTATTCGAAGGTCAGCGGCAACTGTACCCCCCTTCGGATACCGCGTCAACGTGCGGAGACACGGAGCGGGACCGGCGTCCCTGGCCCGATGGGCATGACGTCGCACCGCACGACGTGATCGCGCAGCCCGCCGGAACCGGCCACTGCCCGGTACACGCGCGTCGGTTTCCGCACCCCGCCTAGATGAACATTCTCTCATCCACAACGCAGCGCTCAGTGCTATACCGTAACAGCAACAGTTGATACTCTCCCTTGTGAATCTGAATCACGCCATTGCATGACCGTGCGAGATCCAGCAACCCCAGGCCGTTAGCGCTGGGAACGATGCGCTGCCGCGACGGGAAGAGAGGGGATCGCGCTATGAACCGCCGTACATCGCCGGACCGGCGGCGCGTGCTCCTCGTCGACGATCACGCGCTCTACCGCCGCGGGCTGCGCCGGCTCCTTCAGGAGAGCGGCATCTACACCGTCGTCGAGGAGGCTGCGAGCGCGCACGAGGCACTGGTGCAGTTCGAGCAGCACCGGCCGGACCTGGTGCTGATCGACCTCCATCTCCCGGGTGTCACCGGCGTGCAACTCACCGCCGTGTTGAAGCGGCGCCGCAACGCGCCGCGGGTCGTCATGCTCGCCAGGAGCGTCGATGAGGGGCACGTCCGCGCCGCACAGACGGCGGGCGCGGACGCCTATGTCACGAAGAGGAGCAGCAACGAGGAGCTGCTGGCGACGCTCGACCGGGTCTGCGCCCGGCCACGGGCAGCCCCGGCCCCGGACGCCGCGGCCCTCCCCCTCTCCACGCGGGAGGTCGAGATCCTCGACTGCATGGTGCGGGGGCTGTCGAACCGGGAGATCGCCGAGGCGCTCTTCATCTCCGAGCAGACGGTCAAGAACCACATGAGCCGCCTGTTCCACAAGCTCCACGTGCGCGACCGGCTCCAAGCCGTGCTCTTCGCCATCCAGCACGGCTGGGTCAACCCCGGCCGCCCGGCCGATCGACACCCAGCGGCGTAGTGCGTGTTGCGTGTTGCGTTTAGCGTAGGGGGCGTCCGGCCCTCTGGCGACTCCGTCCTGGTGCTGCCAGGGACGAGGGAGCCTCCGCCTAGCCACGCACGACACACTACGCCCTACATCCGCTCGCGGAAGTACGCCGCCAGCATGTCGGCCAGGGCCGCGATGTAGCGCTCGCCACGGGCGGCATCGGCCGGGCGGGCATCGCCCAGGATGCCGTTCGCGGTCAAGGCGGTCATCCCGCGCTCGAAGATCAGCCGCGCGGCGGCCTCGTCGAACGTGCCGACGAAGCCCTCGGCCGCCTGGCTCATGTCCACCAGGTCCGGCCGGGCCGCCAGTACCATCGAGGTCTCGGCCTCACCCGCGTGCGCGCCCGCCACCTGCGGCGTGATGCCGTCCTGCGCCGCAATCTCCTCCATGGGCTTCATGAACGCCATCAGGTCGGTGTAGGGCAGGTAGCGCGCGCCGCCGATTTGCCCGCCGGTCTCCTCCTCCAGCTCCCGCAGCGGGGCGAAGTTGCCGCCGTGGCTCGGGATCACGATGACGGTCGTGAACCCGTGGTGCGCCATGCTCGCCACGTAGTGCCGCACCACCGCCTTGAAGGTAGCCGTGTCGAGCGTGATCGTGCCGGGGAAGGCCATGTGGTGCTCCGAGACGCCGAACGGGATCGTCGGGCCGACCAGGACATTGCCGAGCCGTTCCGCCACCGCCTCGGCCAGAACCGTGCCGAGCAGCGTGTCGGTCTGAAACGGCAACTGCGGGCCGTGCTGCTCCATCGACCCCGCCGCCGTCACCACCGTGCGTACCCCGGCGTCCAGGAGCGCCCGGACGTCGGGCCAGTGCAGATCCGCCAGCCGCTTGATCTCCGCCATGGTGATCCTCTCCTTTGCCTCACGCTCAGCATGTCGCCCCGCATCTTGTCGTCCCGAGCAGAGTGACGGATCTCGGTTGGGTTGATCGCTCCGATAGGAGATCCTTCGCTTCGCTCAGGATGACAGGATGCGCAGAGCAATAGTGCACATGCTGTGGCTGACTGCTCACAGCGCCATTCGCGCCCAGCCGGCATTCTCGCACAGCGCCGGAGCCGGAGCACCGGCCGGGTCGCCAGTCGACGATTTTAGACATGACTAAGATTGACAGGGAAGAATGGCTAAATTAGACTGGTGATCGTGTGAAACAGGGGGCGCCGCGACGTGCTCGGCGCCGAACCAGGGAGGCAACGAGACCGGATGACGCATCGCCGCTGGCTGGCACTGGCTCTGATCGCCGCCCTCCTCCTCAGCGGGTGCGGCCGCGTCGCGAGCGGAGCCGCGCAGGTGAATGTCACGGGGCGGCAGGTGCGCGCCGTCGCCACTACCGGCATGATCGCCGACGTGGTCGAGCAGGTCGGGGGCGAGCGGGTTTCGGTCGTCGGGCTGATGGGTCCCGGGGTGGACCCGCACCTCTACAAGGCCAGCGAGGGGGATGTGATCCGCCTGGCCGAGGCCGACATCGTCTTCTACAACGGCCTGCATCTGGAGGCCAAGATGGCCGAGGTGTTCGAGCGGATGCAGGGCCGCACCCGCACCGTCGCGGTCACCGACGGCATCCCCCGCGACCGGCTCCTCGCCCCGCCCGCCTTCGCCGGGGCCTACGACCCCCACGTCTGGTTCGACGCCTCCCTCTGGATGCACACGGTCGAGGCTGTGCGCGACGCGCTGATCGACCTCGATCCCGGCAGCGCCGAGATCTACCGCGCCAACGCCGACCGCTACCTGGCGGACCTGGCCGACCTGCACGCCTACGTCACGGTCCAGGCCGAGCGCATCCCGCCGCAACAGCGGGTCTTGATCACCGCGCACGACGCCTTCAACTACTTCGGCCGGGCCTACGGGTTCGAAGTTCGCGGCCTGCAGGGCATCAGCACCGCCACCGAGGCCGGCACCGCCGACGTCCAGGAGCTGGCGGACTTCATCGTCGAGCGCCGCATCCCGGCCATGTTCGTCGAGTCCTCCGTCTCACCGCGTGCCATCGAGGCGGTGCAGGCAGCGGTCCGCGCCCGCGGCTTCGAGGTGGCGGTCGGCGGGCAACTCTACTCCGACGCGATGGGCAGCCCCGGCACACCCGCCAGCACCTACATCGGCATGGTCCGGCACAACATCGACACCATCGTCGCGGCGCTGGAGGGGGAATGATGCGCGGCGATCGCGGCCCTCACCCCCCTGCCCCCTCTCCCAACGTTGGGAGAGGGGGAATGAGACGACGAGACACTCCCCTCTCCCAGGGTTGGGAGAGGGGCCGGGGGTGAGGGCCGCGATCGCCCGACGGAAAGGACCCACATCGATGCTCGCGACCGCTACCGCCACCGCCCACCCGATCACCGTCCGCGACCTGACCGTCGCCTACCACGATCGCGCCGTCCTCTGGGACGTGGACCTTGACGTCCCCCGCGGCGTGCTGATGGCGATCGTCGGACCGAACGGCGCCGGCAAGACGACGCTGATCAAGGCCATCCTCGGGCTGGTGCCGGTCGTCGCCGGACAGGTGCGCATCGAGGGCAAGCCGCTGGCGGAGGTGCGCCGCCGGGTCGCCTACGTGCCCCAGCGCGGCAGCGTCGACTGGGACTTCCCGACCAGCGTCCTCGACGTCGTGATGATGGGCCGCTACGGCGCGCTCGGCTGGATCCGCCGGCCCGGCCACCGGGAGCGGCAGGCCGCGCTCGACGCCCTGGAGCAGGTGGGCATGCGCGACTTTGCCGGCCGGCAGATCAGCCAGCTCTCCGGCGGCCAGCAGCAGCGCGTCTTCCTGGCCCGCGCCTTGGTGCAGGACGCCGCCATCTACCTGATGGACGAGCCCTTCCAGGGCGTCGACGCCACCACCGAGCGGACCATCGTCGGGCTGCTGCGCGACCTGCGCTCGGCCGGCAAGACGGTCGTCGTCGTGCACCACGACCTCCAGACCGTGCCGGAGTACTTCGACTGGGTGACGCTGCTCAACGTGCGCAAGATCGCCAGTGGCCCGGTCGAGGAGGTCTTCACCCCCGAGCTGCTGCGGCGCACCTACGGCGGCCACATCGCCTTCCTGGGCCAGCCCGACCAGGACGGCACCGTCGCGGCCGTGGCCGGCGGGGAGGAGTAGCGCGCCGATGCCGGACCTGCTCCACGACCTGCTCTTCGACTACACCCTGCGCACCGTCGCGCTCGGCGCCGCCATCCTCGGCATCGTCAGCGGCACCCTCGGCTCCTACGCCGTGCTCCGGCGGCAGAGCCTTCTGGGCGATGCCATCTCCCACGCCGCGCTCCCCGGCATCGCCCTCGCCTTCCTCCTGACCGGGAGCAAGGCGCCGCTGGTGCTCGTCCTCGGCGCCGCCGTGGCCGGGTGGATCGGCACCCTGCTCGTCATGGGCGTGGTGCGCAGCACCCGCGTCAAGTTCGACAGCGCCCTCGGCATCATCCTCTCGGTCTTCTTCGGCATCGGCCTGGTGCTGCTGACCTTCATCCAGAAGCGGGAAGACGCGACCCAGGCGGGCCTCGACAAGTTCCTCTTCGGCCAGGCCGCGACCATCCTCGCCCAGGACGTCGTCACCATGGCCGCGCTCGGCGGGGTGGCCCTGTTCCTCATGCTCCTCTTCTGGAAGGAGCTGAAGCTCCTGAGCTTCGACCCCGAGTTCGGCAGCACGCTGGGCTTCCCGATCCGCGCGCTCGACATCCTCCTGACCACCCTGCTGGTCATCGCTATCGTGGTCGGCCTGCAGATGGTCGGCGTGGTGCTGATGAGCGCGCTGGTGGTCGCCCCGGCCGTCGCGGCGCGGCAGTGGACCGACCGGCTGGGGCTGATGATCGCCCTCGCCGGCGGCTTCGGCGCGCTGGCGGGCGTCAGCGGCGCGGTCATCAGCAGCACCGCCGCCCGGCTTCCGACCGGCCCGCTCATCGTCCTCTGCGCCAGCGCCCTGGTGCTGATCTCCCTCTGCTTCGCACCCAACCGGGGCATCGTGTGGAACGCGCTGCGCCAGCGGCGCAACCGGCGGCGCCTGCACGTGGAGGGGGAGGTGATCCCATGAGCGCGCCGCAGATCGAGATCCAGCTCATCGCCGTCGTCATCGCGGCGGCCTGCGCCCTGCCCGGCACCTTCCTGGTGCTGCGCCGCATGGCGCTCATGAGCGACGCCATCAGCCACGCCATCCTGATCGGCATCGTCCTCGCCTTCTTCATCACCGAGGACCTGGCGTCGCCGCTCCTGATCGTCGGCGCCACCCTGACCGGCGTCGTGACCGTGAGCCTGGTCGAACTGCTGAACCGCACCGGCCGGGTGCGGGAGGACGCCGCGATCGGCCTGGTCTTCCCGGTGCTCTTCAGCGCCGCGGTGCTGCTGATCGCCCGCTACGCCGGCAACGTCCACCTCGACACCGACGCCGTCCTCCTCGGCGAACTGGCCTTCGCCCCGTTCGACCGCTTCATCGTGGCCGGCTGGGACCTCGGCCCGCGCGCGCTCTACCTGATGGGCGGCATCCTGGCGCTGAACGTCGTCATCATCGGCCTGCTCTACAAGGAGCTGAAGCTCGTCACCTTCGACGCCGGGCTGGCAGCCGCGCTCGGCTTCGCCCCGGCCGTGGTCCACTACATCTTGATGTCGCTGGTATCGGTCACCGCCGTCGGGGCCTTCGAGGCGGTCGGCTCAATCCTGGTCGTGGCGCTGATGATCGCTCCCCCGGCCACCGCCTACCTCCTGACCGACCGGCTGCCGGTCATGCTCGGCCTCGGCGCGCTCACCGGCGCGGTGGCGGCCGCCGGCGGCTACTGGCTGGCCCACTGGCTCGACGCCTCAATCGCCGGGTCGATGGCCATGGTGGCCGGGCTCCTCTTCGGCGCCGCCTGCCTCTTCGCTCCCCAGCGGGGCGTGATCGCCGCCGCCCGCCGCCGGGCCGCGCAGCGCTGGGAGTTCGCCCAGACCATGCTCGCCATCCACCTCTTCAACCACCGCGACACGCCCGACGCCGCCACCGAGAGCCGCGTCGACCACCTCCAGGAGCACCTCCGCTGGGATCCCGACTTCGCCGCCCAGGTCATCCACCGCGCCGAACGCCGCGGCCTCATCCACCACCACGGCCAGGCGCTGACCCTGACCGGCGAAGGCATGCGTGTGGCGCGGGAGGCGTTGGTGGGGTAGACGTGGGGTCGTTAGCACCGGGACACTGAGCCGCGCACGAGATATCTGGACCTCCCTCACCGGCGTCACCACCGGCAGCGCCGTCAGGTACCTGACGGCCCTGGTTGTGGCAGCGTGAGGAGTGACACCCCTCACCCCCTGACCCCCTCTCTCCTTGTGGGAGAGGGGGATTTCCACGCTCCTGGGGAACGTGAGCCGGAAAGTGCCGGTGCTCCTGACGCGCAACATGCCTCACACCAGCGCCATACTGCAGACGACGTGCGGGATGTCAGGCATGCCGCTGGGGCGCTGAGCCTGCTCGAGGCGGTCCTGCAGTCGGTGGCGGTGGTAGATCGTGATGAGATTGTCGATGAGCCGAAGGCCAGTAATGCCGTCGCGCCGCAGGATGCCGAGCTCCCGGCGTACTGCCGCCGTCGGTGGGATGCTGAAGGCTCGCTCCAGCATGTTGATCTTTTCCCGCAGCCCTTCGTCACTGGTCTCGGCATAAAGTTCCCGGAGCTGCCGCAACACCCAGTCCTGGGCGACCGAGCGGGACCCGGTGTGCTCCTGCTGCGTCCGTCGGTAGCGCACGTCCTGCTCGAAGCGGCGCTTGACTGCCATCACCCGACCGTTGTGTCCCTGCGGGAGCCTGGAGAGGCCTGGAGTCTCCGGGGTGGCACGGATAGCGGCAAGCACGCGGCCGATGTCGCGGGTGATCTCGTTGCCCGCTTCGTCGACGAGGACCAACTGCTGGAAAGACCCGGCCTGGCAAAAGACGAAGCACCCTTTCTCCTGCGACGGCATACCCGCCCGGATGCCGTCACGCAGGTCGGCGATACGTCGGAACTCGTCCGGATCGTCCTGACGCAGGCGCCGGAACATCTCCTCCGCCTCATTGAGGTCGACGTACGACGCCTCCTCGGGGTCGTCCTCATAGCGTGAGAGCGCGCTGGTGTTCCCCTCGTAGATGGCGTACATCGCCTCGGGGTTGATCTGTTCGGACCGGTCGAGAATCGCGGCGTCCTCCCCGATCGTCTCGTGGATCTCCTGAATACGGTTCCGCAGCACCTCGGTCAGCCGCAGGTTGCGCTCGATCCCTCGCTCCGGCAGGAAATTGTATCCCCAGATGACGGCGTGCTCGGAGCCGATGCGATCGATTCGTCCGAAGCGCTGGATCAGCCGCACCGGGTTCCAGTGCAGGTCGTAGTTGATAACCACGTCGCAGTCCTGCATGTTGAGCCCCTCGGCCAGCACGTCGGTCGCGATCAGGATCTGGATCTCCGATTCTCCCTCCCGGAGGGACAACTGCGGGTTGGCCCGTGGGGCGAAGCGGGCGACGATGCGGGACTTGTTCTTGTCGTCACCGTAGATGACCTCGATGTCGGCCCGCGCGCCACCGCGGTTCAGGTTCTCGTAGAGGTAGACCGCCGTGTCGGCGTACTGGGTGAAGATCAGGCACTTCTTCCCGGCGATCGGGGCGGTCTCCAGCCGCCGCCGGAGCACCCGCAGCTTGTCGTCCCGCTCGGGCGTGATCGGCGCCACGAGGTCGAGCATCTTGCGCAACAGGCGAATGTCAGCCTGGATGTGCCGTCGGAGCCGCACGACATCGAAATCCTCCGCGCGGTAGCTCTGCGAGACCGCGGCGAGCGCGTCGACCAGGTCATCACCCAGAGCATCGGCCCGGCCCAACAGGCGCTCGGCCGGCTCGCCGGCCGGTACGATCCCGGCGTCGAGCGCGGCCAGGAAGGCCGTTTGCGTCTCCACCATGCGCTCCAGCGTCTGGCGGAAGGCGGCGACGCTCGACTCAAACCGCTTGAAGAGCATCGTCCGGATCAAGCCGCGCAGATTCCGCCCGGCCCGCTGGAGATCGGTATACGGCGCATGGTCTCGCTTCTCCGGGCGAACGTAGTTGTAGAGCCCGTAGCGGGCATAGGTCAGTTCGGCGGCGGGTGCCTCGGCACGCTCCGCGATCGCAACTTCCCGCCCGCGCCCTGGCCGGCCTAGATAACCACGGATCGTCTCGTAGAGACCGTTGTACGTGTCTTCGATGCTGTACCGCAGAGTCTCCAGCTCGCGGCGAGGGAAATACTGGCGCCGCCCAGCGACCTGGATGTAGGCCCGGCGACCATCACGGCCGTCGAGGTACGCCGCGGCCTCAGACTCGCTCAACGCGCTGAGCGGCTGTCCGGTGTCGTCGGCGTAGCCGTACCAACGCAGCACGCTTCGGCGGGTGCGCCGGATCAGGATATGCCGCAGCAGGTCTTGCAAGCGCGCTGTGTTCGTACCGTCCGCCCCCGGGCCATCGCCGATCCGATTGAAGAACGCGCGCAGGGTCGGCGCGTCGATCGGCATGCGCGGCACCTCGTCGTGGTGGAAGAGCTTGATCTGGTGGTAGACATCCAGCGCACGGCTATTGCGTGGCGTCGCGGTCAGCAGGCAGACACGCCGCTCCGGGTTGGCAGCGATGAACTCCTGGAGTACCCGGTAGCGCTGCGTGTCGCTGTGGCGGAAGTTGTGGCTCTCATCGATCAGCACAAAGTCCCGCTCGCGGTACTGCACGTCGTGGAGCAGGTCCACGCCGCGATCCCCCTCCAGCAGCATGCTCATCGGGACCACGTGCGCATTGAGGTCAAACCGCTCGTTGTACTCGACCCACATCTCTTCGAGCGCCTTGGGGCAGATGATCAGCGCCCGCCGGCCCTCGGCACGCTCGAAGTACTTCACAATGGCCGCGCCGACGAAGCTCTTGCCCAGCCCCACCACGTCAGATACGAAGCAGCCGCCGTACTCCCGGATCATGCGGATCGCCTGCCGCACCGCGACCTCCTGGAAGTCGGCCAGCGAGCGGGTGATCTCGTCCTCCCCGAGCAGCGTCCGCTCCTCGTCGCCGTCGAGCCGGTCGCGGACCAGGGTGTAGAGGGTCTTCATGTAGACGTCGTAGGGCGTCGCCAGCCGGCCGGCCCACGACTGGCGCAGCTCGGTCATCAAAAGCTCGTCGAAGTCCTGGGCCTCGTCCCACAGCTCCTCGAACCAGGCGGTGAGCTTGGCGTGGTTCCCCTGGGTAGGGTCAAGCGGGTTGCCGTTGTCGTGGACCAGGACGTTCAACTCGGTGTTGTCCCGCACCCCGGCGAGGGTGAGGTTGCTGGAGCCGACGATCGCGATGCCCCGGTTGCCGGGCGTCGGGTTGGTCCAGTCGAAGATGTACGCCTTGGCGTGGAGCCGGCCGCGGGTGTAGACGCGGACCTTCAGCCGCTGCTCCTCGACCATGCGGATGAGCGCGTGGACCAGCTCCTCCCCGGCGTCGGTCTGATCCATGACGCCGATCGTCTGGCGCAGGTTGTCCGCCGTCTCGCGGGCGCGCGCCCGGTGGTCGGCCCGGCGGGCCAGGCGCATCTCCTCGGCCCGCTCCTGGACCAGATCCAGGCGGCGGTACGCCTCGCTGAGCTGCTCGATCGTCTCCCGGTTCGAGGTGTTGCCGATCAGCAGGCGCAGCTCCCCGATCGCGTCGAGGCTGGCACCGAGCGCCTCCAGGCCGGACAGGAAGAAGTACCCGACGGCGAACCTTGCGCGCGCGGCCTGCGGCAGGATAGCGAGGATGTGGTCGACCAGCCGCTCGTGCCGGTTGTCGATGATGTCGTGCGCCGTCACGCCCCCTGCCCTTGCTCTCGTGCCCGCCGGAGATACTCGCGCCCCTGCTCGCTGATCTCCCAAATGCCGTGGGGAGTGTCAGACTTCACCAGCCCCTCTTTGGCCATGTAATGCCGCGCCCAGAGTGCGCTGTTGCGCCATCGTGGCATGTTCGGGTTGGACGGAAGAGGGTCCAGGTCCGCAGGCTTCAGCACGTGCTCCATGCGCTCCTTGACGCGCTCCAGCGCCTCAGACGCTCGCGCCACACCACCCATCTCATCCAGAGTCTGCAGAATAGGGAGGTAGAACGCCTCCTCACGAGTTCGGAGCCCTGGGCCAACGCGCCCAAGATTGCGTCGCGGAGCGCGCGTCGACCGCCCATTCGTCTCGACACGCGCGGCCGGCACGCCTTCCCATTCCCCACGGAAGGCCAAGAGCTGCTCGCGCATCCCTACCTTCCGCTCCGCCAGGCCGACGAGCTCCCTCGCCCGGGCATAGTCGCCGTGCCCCAGCGCCTCCGTGACCGCCCGGTTGATGCCCGCGATCTCCTCATCCATGGCTTCGAGCAGGATATCGAAGGCGGCGGAGACGTTCGGGTGCGTGTTCGTGACCACTCCTCACCTCCCACCCGTGAGACCGTACAGCCGCGCGACGCGGGCATCGATCTCGGCTTCTAGCTCGGATATCTCCGCTCCCTGCGGCTGAGCAAGGATCTTCTCGACCAAACCTTCAATAGCTGTGCGGTCCGACGGCGACGGATGAGCGATGGGGATCTGTCGCACGTACTGCGGTTTGTATCGATAGAACCCGCCCCGGATCGTCGGACTGATCTGATCCATCAAGTGGAGCGCAACTTGGGAGTTGAGCACGCCCAACAGGTACAGGTCTTCCGTTGGAATAAGCGCCGTAGTGTCGCCAGTGAATGACCTCGACGTGTCAATCGCAAATCGGGGTTCCTTGGCAATGTCAGGGAACACGATCTTCGGCGCCTCAAACGCATTGTAGTAGGCGCAGGCGCGGAGCTCCCACCAATGATTCCCCTTATCCCACCGCTTCTCTAGCTGCGGCTGCCATTGGCTGAGGTGCGCGAAGATGGCCGGATAGCGCGCGATATCGACGCCGATCTCGGTGACGATCAACCACCGATCCTGATAGTTGACCCGCCACCGGGCGATGTCCCGACCGACGACGAGCGGCTTGATGATCTCCGCGCTCTTCGGGTCGGCGGCGATCAACTCCGCCCGCTTCCGGCCATCGATGACGAATGCCTTGTTATAGCCGGTCTTGATGCCGTAGTAGATCTGCCCCCGCACGTACTCGCCCAGGGTCGTGCCACCCGCGGTCATTATCTGGATGCGCTTTGCAACGTCGGCGTCGGCCAGCGTCCAGTCCTCCCCGGCCAGCGCCCCCTCCGGGAGAGTCCGACCGTACTCGTGGATCACCGCCCGCACGTCAGGGTAGGGAGGGTCGAGCGACGGCACTTCGGTGTAGCGCGTCGTACCCGGCGTTCCGCCCTTCTCGGCGACGAAGATCATCGGGTAGGCCGTGGCCGACTCGAAGACGGGCAGGTCCCCGAAGTCGGTGATGCTGCGCACCGCCGCCGCCTCGGCGATGTGGGCACGGAGCTTCTTGCCGTAGTTAGCCCGGAACCACTTGTTGCTGCTGATGAAGGCGAGCATGCCCCGCGGTCGCAGGAGTTGGAGCGCGCGGTAGTAGAAGTAGACGTAGAGGTCGGCCGTGCCGGAGTAGAGCGGGCCGTACACCCGCTTGAGCGCCGGTTTGATGTCCCGGATCAACTCCTGCCGGACATAGGGCGGGTTGGCCAGGATGATGTCGAACCCGCCGTCGACGAAGACCTCGGCGAACTTGACAGCCCAATTGAACCCGTTGCCGGTAGCAGCATGCGGGGTGAGGGTCGCGATCTGCGCCTCAGTCTTCTCGATCTCTGGTGCCAGCCGCCGCTTCTGGCTCGAGTCGGCCGTCAGGTAATCAGCCTTGAGACCCGCGAGGACCTCGATCAGTCTCAACCGCATCGGGTCGTGCTCCAGCGACGGCGGCGCCGCGCCGAGAACGCTGTCGCCCTGCTCGATCTTGAAGTCGAGGTTCGGCAACGGCTGCGGGTCGGGGCCGTCGAACTCCACCGCCAGCGACAGCCAGAGCCGGAGCTGGGCGATGTTGACCGCGAACGGGTCGAGGTCCACCCCGTACAGGTTGTTTCGGATGATCTCCAGCTTGCGCCGGTAGTTCGAGATCGGGTCGAGGCTCTGTGCCTGGAAGAGCGCCTGGCGCAGGTCGAGCAGCTCGTGCAGCATGCCCAGCAGATACGCCCCGCTGCCCACCGCCGGGTCGCAGACGCGCACCCGCCGCAGCGCATCGAGCACCGCCTCCGGGTCGCGCAGCCCGCCCGGGTCGTGCTCCTCCACGAACCGCTCAATCGCGGCCGCCGGCTCGGCCGGCAGGGTCGAGCCGAGGTAACCCTTCAGCGCCTCGCGGCACATAAAGGCGACGATCGGCTTGGGCGTGTAGTAGCTGCCCGACTCGTGCCGCCCGGTGACCAGCTCCTCGAAGACCTTGCCGAGCATCTCGGGGTCAACCGCGACCTCGACGTCGAGCGGCGTGCTCTCGGTGATCGTGAAGTTGAAGCGGTCGAAGAGATCCCGCAGGATGAGGTGGATGCTCTCGTCCGGCACGACGATGTCCGCCCGCGTGTCGTCATCGTCTTGGTGAAAGAGGCCACCGTTGAGGTACGGCACATCGCCGATCCACTGTTGAACGACGCTGCCCCGGTTGGCGTGCCGGCCGTCGTGGCCGTGCGGCGTGTTGAGCTGGGCGAAGAGCAGCTTCAGGCGCTCCTCGTAGAAGTTGGCCGCGTCGCCCCGGTCGCGCGCGGCCCGGTAGGTCGTCCACAGCGCCGACAGGTATTCGTTACCGTGCTGCCCGTCGAGCCGCAGCCACCCCTTCTTCTGAATAAAGGCGATGAACATCAGCCGGTTGAAGAGGCGCTGGGTGAAGAGGCGCCGCCGCTCCTGTTCGGAACCGAACCCGCTGATACTCGCCTCGACCGACTCGAAGACACGCCGGTACTCCCGGTAAAACGCCTTGGTGACGACTTCGACGTCAAACGCGTCGTCGTAACGGCGCTGGATCTCCAGCGGCGCCTGGGCCAGGCGCGGCAACTCGTCGTCCTCAAGCGCGACCAGAGCCAGCCGCTCACTGATGGTGCGGAGCCGATTGCCGAAGCGCTCGTCAGGGCCGATCGTGTAGCGGCGCAGCACGCGGCGCCGCGTGCGGTCGTCGTCGTACTTGACATTAATGAAGCGCCAGTCGGAAGCGTCGGAGTCAGAGAACACGAAGAGCGCGTAACGGAACTGGGGATGTAGTCGTTCGACAACTGCGCGCTCGGTTCCGCGCCGGAGCTGGGGCGAGGCGAGCCGGGAATAGATAATTCGAAACTCCCCGTGGCGAGCGATGATGCACGGGTCGTCCTCCAGGTCGCGCCGCACCTCCTCGGGCCAGTCACGCCGGGAGACCGGGGCCGACGCCACCGGCTCATAGTTCAACTCCGAGAAGAGCTCACGGACGTCGTCGAGACTCTCCAGTCGTCGCAGATAGCGCTGCACGCGCTCAGCAGTCCCGCTCCCCATTCGCCCCCCGGTCCAGACACCACGCGGTACGGGATCCCCCAGGATGTCATGCTCGACATTATCTGGGCTATCAGCCCTTCATCTCTGTAAGGTCATCATAGCGCAGTCTTGTCTGATGCGGCACTGACCACGGTTCTGGATCAGCGTGAAGACGTGATCTGTCATCCGTCCGGTGTAGAGCGTATTCCGTATTGCGTGATGCGTCATGCGTGCCCCTCTCCCAGACTTGGGGAAGGGGGCTGGGGTGAGGGCTGTGGAACACGGAACACGAAACACGCAACAGGCAGCACGCACGACGGTTGACGCATGACGCATGACGTGTGACGGTCGACGCCGACGCCCCTACCCCACCGGCTCGATCACCAGCCGCGCCCCCTCGGCCTCGGCCGGCTCGATCACCAGCGGGGTGTCGCGCCCCTCGGCGACGAGCACCACCTGCCACGGCCCGTCCCCCTGCCGCTGGATGCGCCGGACCAGCGGGCTGCCGGGGTCGGAGGGGTAGGCGAGCACAATCTGGTGCGGGCCGATGGCGAAGGTGACGGTCTGAGCCATGAGCGCGTCGTCGGCGACGGGAGCGGGCGGGGTCACGCCGAGGAGCGCGCCGTAGCGCTCGGCCGCCTCCTCCAGGTCGCGCACGGCGACGACGACCGAGCGGAGCCCGACGACGCCGAGGGGGTGGACCGCGACGTCACCGGTCGGCACGCGCACCTCGCGCGGGGTGACGTCGTCGATCACGAACGGCATCTCGCCAGTGAAGTCTTCGGCCGTGACGCCGAGCCGCCAGGCGACCTCGACGCCGTCCAGCCGGCGGCGCGCACCCGGCACCGGGCCGCGGTAGTCGAGCCCAGCCGCCCGGGCCCGCTCGACGGTCGCGGCGACGTCGTCCACCCCGACGGCGAAGTCGACGATCCCGCCGCCGGTCGAGAGGAAGCGGTACCAGCGGTGGTCGTGAGGGCGGTCGGGCTGCTGGAAGGCGATGAGCTCCAGGTAGGCACCGTCGCGGAAGATCACCAGGGCGTTGTGGGTGCCGCCGGGGTGCTCCCCGCCCGGGTAGACGTTGAAGCCCAGCCCCTGGTAGGTGCGGATCGCGTCGTCGAGCCGCTGCACCAAGATCACGACGTGGTCGATGCCGGTGAACATGGTCCCTCCTTACGCTCGCTCGTGGGGCGGCCGGGCCGCCGCGCCTATCGTCGCCGCTCGGACCGGCCGCGGCAAGGGGCATGCCCCTTGCGTGCCACCGCGCGCACGGGACGCACGCCGCCGGGCCACCAAAGGAGCCGACCATGGCACACTCCACCAGCCGACACAGCATGGACGATCAGATGGCCGACGCGATCGTATTGGCGAACGAGTGCCACGACACCTGCCTGATGACGATCACCTACTGCCTAGAGCAGGGCGGTGAGCACGCCGCTCCCGAGCACATCCGGCTGATGCTCGACTGCGTGGACATCTGCCGGACCGCGGCGGCGTTCATGTTACGCGACTCGGACCTGCAGGGGCGCGTCTGCGCCGTATGCGCCGAGGTATGCGACGCCTGCGCCGACGACTGCGCGCGTTTCACGGGCGACGAGCGGATGCAGGCCTGCGCCGAGGTGTGCCGCCGCTGCGCCGAATCGTGCCGCCAGATGGCCGCGAGCGCGGCGTAGGGGCACGCCGGGCGCCGGGCGCTACAACGCGGAGGTCGCGATGCCGGGCTTGGCTGGCGGGCGCGTGCGTGCATCGCTGATAAGGGCGTTTGACGACTTCCATAGATGCACGCGAGATGCACGCGGTCGGCCCGTGCCCGGGGCTCAAGCCCCGGGCTGACACGGCGAAGCCCACTGAAGGGGCTAGGGACGCGGTGTCCGGTGGGTGGCCGGATCATCACGGCCCGGATGTGGCCATCGTAGCCCCTTCAGTGGGCTTACCCACTATTCAGCCCGGCGGCTTGAGCCCCGGGCACGGGCCAGGGTGCAGGATCCTTCGCACCACCCACCTCGCGTTCACCCCCCGGCGCGCGGCTGCGGCCGCGCGATACCACAGCGGCGGCTCGGGCTGCCGCACGCCAAAGAGCGCAATCACCAACGAGCTACGTTCAATAACGCCGCTGCGGGGCGACAACACCACGGGAGCCGGACCTGCCACACGCGACGGCATCACACGAGATCGCCGATGACCTCGGGCCGCACTGTGGGATGATCGTTCTGAGGGTGACCGGATTCACCGGAGAGGAGTCCGTGGTGTTGCCGACCCATGAGCACGTTGCCGATCACCGGGGACACGCGATCTGGCGCCGCAAGCCGGGGTTCGAGTTCACGCCGGTCCTGCTCGGCAAGATCGCCTCGTTCCTGGTGCGACCGCCAGACGGCGGCGTAGCCGTCTTCGCCTTCATGTACTCGCTGCTCGACACGCTCGACGGCACGCCGCCCGACGAGGCGGACCTGCTCGATGCCGCGCTCCGGACGATCGAGGACGCCATCGACGCCGGGCCGCTCGCGGACCGCCACGAAGCTACCTACGAGTACCGGAGCGGCGAGTGGGTGCCGGTGCGCGATCCACGCTGGTGGGTCAGCGTGCTCCGCTGAGGCGCCCCAACACCCGAGTTGTCGCCACCCGCGCTACAATGCATCGTGTCATTCCGACCGAAGCGGAATGGTGCGACATCGGAGTGGAATCGCTCCGTCCGCGAGGTGCCGGAGGGGTGACGGGGAATGGATCCCTCCACTGCACCGCCTGCGGCTCGTGCCGGGATACCATGGTTGCGTCCCGCTCCCAACGTTGGGAGCGGGGACGGGGGTGAGGGCCATCCACTCGCGTCACAAAGGAGCTGGAATGACCGCGACGTTGACTCCCCGGTCGCACCCGGTCGCAGTGCCGAGCGCGGAGCGCTCGCTCTTGGCGAGTGTGGTGTTGGCGGCGCTGGCGACCACGGTCATGGTCGGGGCGATGCGCGTCTTCGTCTCCTACATGGTCTTCGTGATCGACCAGGCCAACCGGGGAACCCTGGCCGCCGTGGCGGTGGGGGTGTTTCTCGGCGTCGGGCTCGGCGGCCCGTTGATCCGGGTGATCGGACCACAGCGTGCGCTCCTCGGCACGGCCGAGGCACTGGTCCTGGCGCGCCTGCTCCTTCAGTTCTGGAACGCGCCCGTCCCCCGGCTCGTGCTCGGCGCCGCGGTGATCATCGCTTGGGGCTCGCTCACGCTGAGCCTCATCACCCGTGACCGCCGCGCCGTCGCGTTCGGCCTGCCGATGGGGCTGGCGCTCGACCTCGGCATCCGCATCGCGCGGGGCACGGTCGACCTCCCCTGGCTGCCCGGCCCCGGTGCCCATGCGGTCACGGTCGTCCTGCTGCTGGCGCTGCTCGGCAGCGCGCTCGCGGTAGGGCGGGCCGCACCCGGTGCGGAGTCCGCCGGCGCGGCGCTTCCGCTCCTGGTCGTCGGCCCGGCGCTGGCACTGTTCCACCTCCAAACCGGCAACCTCGGGGTGGCCGAGACGCGGCTCGACTTCGATCTGCCCGGCGCGGGTACCACGCTCGCGCTCGGGGCGATCGTCGGACTGGTCGGGAGCGGCCTCGTGGCGAACGGAAGCGAGCACCAGCCGCGCATGAGCACCGCGGCCGCGCTCGCCATCGCCCTCGCGGCCGGGCTGTGGCTGTCGTGGAACACGGAGGGCCGGGCGCTGGTCGCGGCCGGGCTCGTGGCGACCGTCGCGGCAAGCCTACCGCTGGTGACGGCGGCGCTGCTCGCGCCCACGCGGCACGAGCGGGCGAGCCTCTCGGCCGACACCGCCGCCTTCACCGGCGGGATGCTGCTGCAGGTCGGGATCATCTTCGCCTACTACACCTTCTCCGGCCGGCCGGAGCTGATCTGGCCCGCCGTCCTGTTGCTCGCGGCAGGGGCGGTTGCCGCCGCGGCGCCGCGTCTACGTCTCCCATCGGTGGACATGCCGGCCTTGCCAGCCGTCACATTGGGCCTTGTCGGCTTCCTCGTGCTCGCCTGTGGCTGGTCCTGGCTCACCGCCGAGGACGTGGCCGCCGGTCCGCCGCTCGGCCCCGAGATCACGGTCATGACCTACAACACGCAGAACGGCTTCTCCATCGACAACCACTTCGCCCTGGACGCGCTCGCTCGCACGATCGAACAAGCCAACCCCGACGTCGTCGTGCTCCAGGAGGTCAGCCGCGGCTGGCTCGTCTCCAGCGGGGTGGACGAACTGCGCTGGTTCAGCCACCGACTCGGGATGCCCTACGTCTTCGGCACGAACGCCGACGACGGGATCTGGGGTAACGCGATCCTGACCCGCGCCCTGATCCTGGAAGTCGCCCACCGCCAGTACACGACCACGCAGAACCTCAAGCGCGGCGTCATCGGCGTGCGGCTTGCGACCGAGCGAGGCGACCTCTGGGTCTTCGGCACGCACCTCGACGACCCGACAGAGGCGGGCCAGGTGCGCATGACCCAGGTGACGGAGCTGATCGACGTCTGGGGCGGGCGAACACCGGCGCTCCTGCTGGGCGACCTGAACGCCGAGCCGGACAGCGAGGTGCTCCAGGCGCTGGCGGCGGCCGGGTTCGTCGACCTCGGGGAGGTCCTCGGGCCGGAGGCATGGACCTCGGAGGACCACCGCCGGATCGACCACATCCTGGCAACCACCGGCATCGAGTTACGTGACATCGAGATCCTGGACAGCCGCGCGTCCGACCACCGCCCCGTCGTCGCCCGGCTGACCATCCTGCCGTGACCAAGCCGGCAAGATCTCGGCGCTGCTGAGCAGGGAAAGGACTATGAGATGACCGCGATTCCGAACGAATTCCGCGCCCTGTACGTCGAGAAGGACGGCGAGGACGTCTCGGTTGACTTCCGCACGCTGCGCCCCGAGGACCTGCCGCCGGGCGAGGTGACCATCCGCGTGGCCTACTCCAGCGTGAACTACAAGGACGGCCTGGCGGTGATCCCGACCGGGCGCGTCGTGCGCCGCTATCCGATGGTGCCGGGGATCGACCTGGCCGGCACGGTGGTCGAATCGCAGGATCCTCGCTTCCAGCCGGGCGACGAGGTGCTGGCTACCAGCTACGAGATCGGCGTCTCACACTTCGGCGGCTACAGCGAGTACGCGCGCATTCCCGCCCAGTGGGTCCTCCCGCTGCCGGCGGGCCTGACGACTAAAGAAGCGATGGCGCTGGGCACCGCCGGGCTGGCCGCCGCGCTCTCGGTGCACCGCCTGCGCGAGCACGGCGTCACGCCGGAGCAGGGGCCAGTGCTGGTCACCGGCGCCACCGGGGGCGTCGGCTCGATCGCCGTCTCCATCCTGGCCCAGCTCGGCTACCACGTCGCCGCCAGCACCGGCAAGGCGGCCGAGCACGACTACCTCCGGAGCCTCGGCGCGCAAGAGATCCTGTCGCGGGAGGAGACGTCGGCCGAGAGCACGCGCCCGCTGGAGAGCCAGCGCTGGGCCGGCGCCGTCGACCCGGTCGGCGGGGCGACCACCGCCAACCTGCTACGCACCACCCGGTACGGCGGCACGGTGGCCCTCTGCGGTGTCGCCGGCGGTGCCGCGGTGGCGACGACCGTCTTCCCCTTCATCCTGCGCGGCGTGACGCTGGCCGGGGTCGACACCGTCGAGTGCCCGATGGACCTGCGCCGCGAGATCTGGCAGCACCTCGCCACCGACTGGAAGCCCGCCGGCCTGCTCGACCCGATCACCCAGGAGATCCCCTTCACCGACCTCCCGGCCACCCTCGCCGCCATCCTGCGCGGCCAGGTCCGCGGCCGGGTCGTGGTGCGGATGTGACCGGAACCAGGGGCAACCAGCGGCACTTGACGTGCGGTACCCATGAGGTATAGTTGGGGCATAGAGAGGGCATTGGCGGGGCATAGGAGAGGCATAGCAGAGACAGGAAGCGGTCATGACAGCCATCAACACCGCAAGTGACCCGATCACGCAGGTTCATCGACAGGCCGTCGCGGCTCCACTAACTGAGGTTGCCGGGCTACTTCAGGAGGTACTTTCACGCCGGCTGACGGCCTTCATCGCGGGGGTCAAGGACGGGAAGACCGTTTCCCGCTGGGCGAACGGCGAAGTCACGGAGATCCGCGAGCACGAGACCGAGCAGCGCCTCCGGATGGCCTACGAGATCGCCCAGCTCTTACTGCTCCACGACTCGCCGCAGACCGTCAAGGCCTGGTTTATTGGGCTCAACCCCCAGCTCGACGATCGCTCTCCAGCCGAGGTCATCCGCGAGGGGCAACTCCGCGAGGCCCTGGCCGCGGCGCGGGCATTTGTGGTCGGTGGTTAGCCAACTCGTTGCGGTCCCGCCGCCCGACACCCCCGTTTACCGGGTTGCGCGCGGCGCCGACCCGTTCGCGCCACCGCCATGGGAATATGCAGACGACGACGGGACATTCGAGAACCGATTCGACGATCCCGGCGCCCTGGTTGGGATTCCCGAGTCAGAGCGCTTCTGTACCATCTACTGCGCAACACAACGAGCGGCTGCCTTCGGCGAGACGATTGCCCGGATGCGTCCGTCGCTGGAGCTTATCGCGCAACTCGCCGATGTCGATGATGTTGTTGATGATGAACCGCTTGTGGAGACACTGCGGGGGGTAGTGGATCCTGAGGACCCCCGACGAGGCTTGGTTCCGAGCGACTGGCGTCTGAGACGCCGCGTCGGAGTGACATACCTCGATCCCTCACTGCGGTTCGTCGACCTTGCCGCACCCCAGACGATGACGCACCTACGCACAGCTTTGGCAAAGCGTGCGGCCGAACTGGGAATCGACGACATCGATCTCAGCACGATCACGAGCAGACAGCGGCGCTTCACTCAGGACTGCGCACGGTACATCTACGAGCAGGTAGACGAGGCGGGTAACCCGCTCTATGCCGGGATTCGCTATCCCTCCCGCCTCAACCCGGACTGGGAATGCTGGGCGATCTTCGACACACGCATGGTCCACCACCCGTGTCCCACGGAGACGATCCACCCCGACGACACAGGGCTCGTGGAGGCAGCTGAGCTGCTCGGCCTCACCATTGAGAGCGTCCGCAAGGGGGATTTTCTGCGCCCGTAGCCTACGAGCCGTCACGCTCACCCCGCTCCACCCACGCCCGCAGCGCCTCCCAGGCGGCGCGGGCGTGGGTGAGGTCGGTGGGGGTTTCGTGGTCGGCGTAGCGGGCGAGCTGGTAGCGCTGGGTGAGGTCGGCCAGCGGCTCGCCGGCCGAGGGCCACGCCTCGGCGGCGCGGGCGGCGTAGTCGCTGGGGGACTCGGTGGGCCGGCGGGGAAGACCGGCTCGGGCGGCGAGGACCAGCAGGTGGCGGTAGGCCTCGCGCACGCTGGTCGGGGGTGTGTCGAGGTCGTAGTGGCCGGCGCGGCGCCCGCCGCGCCCAGCGCTCAGCCCCTGCAGCCAGCCGCGGAGCTGCGCCAGCGCCAGCTCGCGTGACCAGACGCTCTCTCGCACCTCGTCGAGCGCCTGGTCGGTCCGCTCGGGTCGGAAGCGGCGGAGCGTGCGCAGCACCAGCCAGACCCCGACGGCGATCGCGCCCGCGATCAGCAGGATCTCCAGCGCCGTGCCGATGAACGCGGGCAGCGCGTTCCGCGCCTGCTCCTGGAACTCGGGCAGCGGCGGCGGGCCGGGGGACTGCCCCTCCTGCGGCTGTTCCCGCTCCCCGGCCAGGGCGCGGACGAGCCAGATCAGCGGCGTCAGCGCCAGGAAGAAGAGGTAGGCAACCGCGGTCATCACCCAGATCAGCCCGGTCGCGAGGGCCTCGAACACGAGGAGGAAAGGCCGCAGCACCTGGCGCCACACGTCCGGCCCGGCCACGCCCGCGAGCAGCAGCGCCAGGAGGACGATGCCGACCGCCAGCGCCGCGCCGGCCCCGATCCAGCCCGCGCCACCCTCGCGGACGCGCGCCCGCACCACCCGCTCCTGCGCGGCCGCCACCGCCACCAGCCCGCCGATCAGCACCACCGGCACCGCCGTGGCAGCGGCAGCGAGCGCGTTCCGCCCGGCCTCGCCGCCGGTCGCGGCCGCCACGATCAACGCGACGGCCAGCAGGGCGACGCCACGTTCGAGCAGGCCCCGAGCGGACCCGGGCGGGAAGGGGTCGGGGTGCACGCCGAGGGCGATCCCGCGCCACCACGCCAGCCCGGCGACAGCGAGGAGCGCGTAGACCGCACCGTCGCGACTCGCGAGGCCGTCGATCAGGGTCAGGGGCGCCGCGAGACCGGCACCGGCCAGTCCGAGCCAGACGATCACCAGCGCCAGCCAGAGGCCGAGGCTCAGCAGCCGCGCGGCGGCGATGTCCCAGCCGCTGACGAGGAAGCCGCGCGCAGACCAGAAGGCCACCAGTCCGGCCAGGGCGATCCCGAGCGGCGCAGGGACCGTCGCGCCCGGGTGCCCAAGCATCCCGGCCAGGAGGTGCAGCCACGGCGCGATGGCCGCGACCTCGACCGCCGCGACCAGCGCCGACAGCAGCAGATCAACCCAGGCGGAACGCAGCCATGCGCTCAAGGGATACCTCCGGACCGAAGCGGTGGACCGTGAAGCCGGGACGCGCGGGGAGATCGGGCGCCCGCTCGCCGAAGGCGAGCAGGGCCACCGCGTGCCCCGCGCGGTAGAGCCGCGCCAGCGTCTCCTCCAGCGCCGGGGTGACGTAGCCGGTGATGACCACGACCGTCGCGCCCCAGGGCAGCCGCCGCGCCTCGTTCGCCAGCAGCGTCTCGACGCGGAAGCCGGTGTAGGGGATCAGCAGCGCGAGCGCCTCCAGGATCTTCGCCAATTGCGACGGGTGCCGGCTGGGGGCCAGGCGGACGGAGCGCTGCCCACCGACCAGCGGGGCGTTGACGTAGAGCCCGACCTGGCGCCGTTCCTCCAACCCGTGCGCGGCGAGCGAGGCCGCGGCGGAGATCGCCAGTTCCAACGCCTCCGGGTCGATCCCCTGCCAGAAGTGCTCGAACGTGTTGACGTCAAGGAAGATCGCCAGCGTCGGCAGCGCGCTCGGCTCGTACTGCTTGGACTGCAACGTGCCCGTTCGGGCGCTGGCGCGCCAGTGGACCCGGCGGGGGTGATCGCCCGGCACGTAGGGGCGCACCCCAGCCACGCGCAGCGGATCCTCCAGGAGCGGCTTGACCGGCTTTTCGTCGCCGAACGGCTGCTTGGCCGGCAGGCCGAAGGCGGTCACCGGGAGCACGCGCGGGTAGACGATGAGGGCATCGACCGCGTCCTGCGACGCGCGGCAGGTGGCGAAGCCGAAGACGTCGCCAGTGCTGAGCTGCACCGGGCCGAAACGATAGTAGCCCCGGCGCTCGCAGACGACCGGGTAGCGGCGGCGGACGCGCTCGTACGGTCGCGCGGCGAAGAACGTGCGGAAGATGTCGATCTTAGGCGTCGGCGAGGGATCCAGCGACAGGCCGGGGAACTCGAGCCCCTGGGGGAACTGGTCTTCCACCTCCAACCACGGCAGCGGCAAGAGCTTGGCATTCTCGACCGTGATCTCCAGCAGCACCTCCTCGCCAGGGAAGGCGCGGGAGCGTGAGAAGGAGCGGGTGTAGCGCACGTGCTCCAGGCCGTACCGCCGCCAGAGGAGCGCCACGCCGATCGCCAGCGCCACCGCCATCGCCAGCAGGGCCAGCAGCGGTTGGCGCAGCAGCGCCGCCACGAGGAAGAGCGCCACCGCCCCGCCGAGCAGATAGCGCACGCGCTCCGGATCCTTCCAGCCGGTGTCGGGGCGAGCCCCGTCGTCAGGAGTCATGCGTGATGCGTCATCCGTCATGCGTCATGCGTCTTTGTCCATGCTGACCGGAGACAAGAGAGCAACGACGATGACGGAGCACGGAACACGGAACGGGCAACAGGCAGTACTCGTCGCGATTGACGCATGACGCATCACGCATCACTCTCCTCCTCGACCGGCACGGGGACCTGGGCGATCAGGTCGCTCAGGATCGCTTCCTTCGTACGGCCCTGGAGTTCGACCCGCGCGGCCGGGATGATCCGGTGGGCCAGCACCGGCAACGCCATCGCCCGCACGTCGTCCGGAATGACGAAGCCGCGCCCGTTCATTGCCGCCGTGGCCTGTGCCGCGCGAGCCAGCGCCAGCGCCGCCCGCGGGCTGGCGCCCAGCTCGATCTCATCGTGGGAACGGGTGAGGCGCACGATGTCCAGCACGTAGTCCTCCACGGCCGCGCCGATGTAGACCTGGCGCACGGTACCGATCATCGCCGCCATCTCCTCTGGCGTGGTGACGGCCTGCACCTCGGTCAGCGGGTCCTGCGCCCGGAAGCGCCGCAGCATCTCCCGTTCGTCCTCCCGCTCCGGATAGCCGACGGCCGTGCTGAGGAAGAAGCGGTCGAGCTGCGCCTCCGGGAGCGGGAAGGTGCCCTCCAGCTCAACCGGGTTCTGCGTGGCGACGACGAGGAAGGGGCGGGGCAGGGGATAGGTCTGCCGCTCGACCGTTACCTGTCGCTCCTCCATTGCCTCCAGCAGCGCCGACTGCGTGCGCGGCCCGGCCCGGTTGATCTCGTCGGCCAGGACGACGTTGGCGAAGACTGGCCCGGGGTGGAAGGTGAACGTCGCGCTGCGCTGGTCGAAGACGAGCGAGCCGGAGACGTCGGACGGGAGCAGGTCGGGTGTGAACTGGATGCGGTGGAACGTGCCGCCGAGGGCCAAGCTGAGCGAACGGGCGAGCTTCGTCTTGCCGATCCCCGGCACGTCCTCGATCAGCACGTGCCCCTCGGCGAGGATCGCCACCAGCAGCCGGTCGATCACCGCCCGCTTGCCGACGATGACCTGCTCCACCGCGGCCCGCAGCCGGTCGACCGTGACCCGGATCGCATTGAGCGTGGCCTCATCCGGCCGATCCGTCACCTGTGCCGCGCTCCCCATCGCCAGCCTCCGTCATCGCCCGCCCCGCACCGACCGGGGCGATCGCTCCTCATTGATCAACGCGTGTCTCCACACGCAGGGTACCACGCGGGTCACACGGGCGCATAGGCAGCACAAATGTGGTGAGAGGCGCATCGTCCGTCGGCATGGGCCCGGGGGTGATGGAGTTTGACGAATTATTCTCGTCTTCCCGCCACCCGTTCCGGCACGGCTGTCATCCTGAGCGGAGCCGGCCGGCGCGGAGCGCCGGGCGGCGGAGCGAAGGATCTCGCGTCGGACCGGCCACGCAGCGGGGAGATCCTTCGCTGCGCCGGGGCCGGCTGGCCGCCGCCCCCGGCGCCGCTCAGGATGACAACGCGGGGGCGCGGACGGCTGTCGCGTTTACCGGACTAATTCGTCAAAGTTCATAACCCCCGGGCTCACAACGGAAAGCCGGCTCAAGCCGGCTGGGATCGCGGTACGGAGCAGACCCCGATGCGCCGGTCCCGCCGCTCGGTCCGTGCCCGGGGCTAATGGAGTTTGACGAAATACCCTGCTCCACCGGAGCCGTCCCCGTTACCCGTTCCCTGTCATCCTGAGCGCAGCGAAGGATCTCGTGCGGGAGCGGCCACGCCACTCCGAGATCCTTCCCTGCGCCGGGCGCGGCTGGCCGCCGCCACCGGCTCCGCTCAGGATGACACAAAGGGAGTCGCGGACGGCTGGCGAGTACGCCAGGTTAATTCGTCAAGGTTCATAAGCCACCGGGCACATGCCACGACGCGGCGACCTGCCCGCCACCCATCCCGGCGACGGTCGGCAGCCGCCCGAGCCGGCGGAGGCGGGCGGGAGACGGCGCGGCTGGTATGCAGGATTAATTCGTCAAACTCCATAAGCCGCCGGGCTGAATAGGGAAAAGCCCACTGAAGGGGCTCCCATGTCCCACACCTCGGCGGATCCGGTCCGGCCTCCCATCGGGCGCGGTATCCCCAGCCCCTTCAGTGGGCTTCGCTTCCTAGCCCGGCGGCTTTAGCCCCGGGCACGGGCCACGGCGTGGGGTCCTTCCCGCCACCCACCCCGGGCACGCGCCACGCCGCGGTAACCATGGCATCACTGCGCCCGGCGCGCGGCTGATGCCGCGCGATACCAAAGCGGCGGCTCAGGCCGCCGCACTCGAAAACATTTCCCAGCCGGCTTCAGCCGGCTTTGGTTGTCAGCCCGGGGCTTGAGCCCCGGGCACGTGCCGCGCGGTGAGCCCCAATGCCGAGGCGTGAGTCCTGACCGACCTCGGCCCGCACATCACCCGGAGCGGGCCAACGCCGTCGCGCTGCCCCCAGTCAATCCGCCGCGACCTGTGCCCCGGCCAGCGCCCGGGCCTCTTCCACGATGCGGTCGACGCTGGGGATCACCGCCGACTCCAACGGCTCGGAGAAGGGGATCGGCACGTCCGGCACCGCCAGCCGGCGGATCGGCGCCTTGAGCGCGTCGAAGGCCCCGGCCTGGATGCGGAAGGCCAGCTCCCCGGTCATGCCGTAGCTCTGGTAGTCCTCGTCCACGATGAGGACCCGGCCGGTCTTGCGCGCCGAGGCGACCAGGGTGTCGGCGTCGAGCGGCACCAGGGTGCGCACGTCGATCACCTCGGCGTCGATGCCGTCCTGGGCCAGGCGCTCGGCCGCCCGCAGGCTGCGCGGGACCATGACGCCCGCCGCCACGATGGTCAGGTCGCTCCCCTCGCGTCGCACGGCCGCCTGCCCGAAGGGGATGGTGTACGGCTCCTCCGGCACCGTCTCCTCCTCCCCCTCGAACGGGAGGAACGGGAGCCCGGTCAGGAGCTTGTGGCCGAAGATCACCACCGGGTTGCGGTCGCGCAGCGCGGTCAGCGTCAGCCCCTTCGCGTCGTAGGCGGTCGAGGGCACGACGACTTTGAAGCCAGGGACGTGGGCGAAGAGGCCGTAGAGGACCTGCGAGTGCTGCGCGGCGTCGCCGTAGCCGCCGCCGATGGCGGTGAGGACCGTCACCGGCATGGCGAACTGGCCGCCCGACATGTAGTGGTTCTTCGCCATGTGGTTGTACATCTGGTCGAAGCCGGCGCCGAGGAAGTCGACGAACATCAGCGACACCACCGGGTGCATCCCGGTTGCGGCGGCGCCGACCGCCATGCCCATGAAGGTCTGCTCGGTGATCGGAGTGTCGACCACCCGGGCGCGGCCGTACTTCTCATGCAGGCCCATGGTGAAGCCGAAGACGGCGCCCCAGTAGGTGACGTCCTCGCCCATCACGACGATCTTGGGGTTGCCGGACATCTCCTGGTCGATCGCCTCCGCGATGGCGAAGGCGATGCCTTTCATCGTTCGTGCGCTCATGCGAACACCCCCATCAGCGCCTCACGCTGCTCGGGCAGCGGACTCTCCTCGGCGAAGGTCATCGCCTGCGCCGCATCACGCGCTGCCTCCTCGCGCAGCCCCGCCAGCGTCGGGTCGTCGGCCCAGCCGAGCCGGATCAGCCGCTTACCAAGCCGCTCGATCGGGTCGAGCGTGCGCCACAGCTCGACCTCTTCGCGAGTGCGGTAGTCCTCGCCGTCCCCCTCGAAGTGACCGCGGTAGCGGTAGCAGACCGCCTCGATCACCGTGGGGCCGTGGCCCGCCCGCGCCCGCTCGATGGCACGCTTGGCGGCGGCGTAGACGTCGATGACGTCCATGCCGTCGACCAGGTAGGCCGGGACGTTGTACGCCTGCGCCCGATGGGATTGGTGCGTGCCTGCCAGCGCAGCCCACTTCGGCGTCGAGTCGGCGTAGAGGTTGTCCTCGATCACGATCACGAGCGGCAACTGCCAGAGTGCCGCGGCCGTCAGCGTCTCGCTGAAGGTGCCATGGTTGGCTGCGCCCTCGCCGGAGAAGGCCACCGCGACGTGTGGCCGCCCCTGAGCGCGGAAGCTGAAGGCCGCCCCCGCCGCCTGCGGGTAGGAGGCTCCGACGATGCCGCTGCAGGAGAAGTTCTTCTCGGCGTCGAACAGGTGCATGTGGCCGCCCTTGCCGTGGCACAGCCCGGTGTTCTTGCCGAAGATCTCGGCCGCGAGGCGGCCCGGGTCGATGCCCTTGGCCAGCGCGTGGTGGTGCGGCCGGTGGGTGCTCACGACCGCATCGGCATCCGTAAGCAGCGAGCAGACGCCAACCGCAACCGCCTCCTGTCCCACGGCCAGGTGCATCTCTCCACGGATCGGCCCCGCCGCCATGTTGAAATTCGGCGTCTTGCCGATGGCGTAGCGCGCGGCGATCACCTCCTCGAAGTCGCGGATGAGGCACATCTGACGGTACTGTGCCAGCAGCGCCTCCCGCGTCAGACCCGCCCTGTCGAGGAGAAAGCGCAGGTCGGCAAGTGCCGGCTCCGGTTTCCACATGACGACACCTCCTGTCCGCGCGGGCGCGGCTTGGCCGGCCCCCTATTCGGTTATCGCGTCGCTAGCTCCGAGCATAGTCCGCGGGCGAGTAGGTGTCAATCACTCAGCATATCGCGCCATTGCTTGTTGTTTGCGCAGCGGGATTCCGACCGTCGTCGCGCCAAGGCCCGCGCGGGCCACCGGCGCGGCGCGGCCACCAATGTGCGGTAGACTTCTGCAAGACAGGCCGCACCCCTGCCGGGGTGGGAGCGAGAAAGGGTGAGGGCGGGGCCGGATGGTACGACTCCTCCCGCGAGACACACGGTTCTTCCAGTACTTCCAGGAAGGCGCCGAAAACGCGCGTGACGTCGCGCAGGGTCTGAGCGATATCCTCAATGACTTCACCGACGTCGCCGATCGGGTGCGCCGGCTGGAGGATCTGGAGCATCGCGGCGACGAGATCACCCATCGCGTCCTCACCGCGCTCGACAACACCTTTCTGACCCCGTTCGACCGCGATGACATCCGCGAGTTGGCTGCGGCGCTGGACGACTTCATCGACTACATCACTGCCGCCGCCGGCCGGCTCGTGCTGTACAAGATCGACCATCCGACCGAGCGCGCGCGGCTCTTCGGGCGCATCATCGCGGAGCAGGGGGCCTCGATCGCCGCGGCGATGAATCTGCTCTCGCAGGACAACCACCGGCGCGAGATCATGACGTACATTGTCGAGATCAACCGTCTAGAGAACGAAGCCGACGACGCCCTCAGCGAAGCGCTGGCCGAGCTCTACGCCGACGTTCACGATATCCCCTCGGTCATCAAAGAGATCCGCTGGGAAGAGATCTACCACCGCCTGGAGGATGTCGCGGACCGCGGAGAGGATCTCGCCAACACATTGGAGGGCATCATCTCCAAGTAGCTATGGCGCGCCGCGGCGATCCCGCCGGCGCGAATCCACACGGGCACCGGCACCGGATGCATCCCCTGCATCCGATTGCGTCGTTGTACGTTCTTGACATAGCAACGGGTGTGTGCTAAACTATCTAGGTTTTCGGACCGGGCGGTAGGTCTGGTCCGGAAGCGCGGAGCGGATGTGTGAAGTGTCAGAATCAAGGAGTCACATGACGGAGCGAGCGATCCAGGACACCTACGAACTGGAGCGGCTGGCGGAAGAGGCCGAGGTTCATGACGTCGTCGATGAGTCGGCGGACCTCATCGACCAGGCCACCAGCGACGCTGTCTATCGCTACTTTCGCGACGTCGGTGGGCACCAGCTCCTAACGCACCGTGAAGAGATCGAGTACTCCCGGGCGGTTCGAGCCGGGCTGGAGGCGCGCAAGCGGCTCGAGGCCGGTGAGGACTCGGAGGAGCTGCATCAGATTATCGAGCGCGCCAAGGTGGCTCGGGAGAAGCTGATCCGGCACAACCTGCGCCTGGTCGTGTCGATCGCCAAGAAGTACCGGACCAGTGGGCTGCCCCTGATCGACCTGATCCAGGAGGGCAACATCGGTCTGATGACCGCGGTCGAGCGGTACGACCCGGAATTGGGCTATCGCTTCAGCACCTACGCGACCTTCTGGATCCGGCAGGCGATCGGCCGCGCCGTGGCCAACCAGAGCCGGACCATTCGCGTCCCGGTGCATATGCATGACCTGATTTCGAAGGTGCGCCGGACGGAGGCGCAGCTCGAGCAGTTGCATGGTCGGCCCGCCACCGACCAGGAGTTGGCCCAGGCCCTCGACCTCGACGTCGAGCGCATCGAGCAGGCCCGGTCGGCGATCCCGCGGACCTCGTCCCTCGACAAGCCGATCGGCGAGGATGGAGAGAGCACCATCGGCGACTTGCTGCCTGATCCTGCCAGCGATGAGGTGGTGGACCAGGCGGTCACCAGCGCGATCCGCGATCAGATCCGCCGCAGCCTCGAGAGCTTGAGCGAGCGCGAGCGGGGCGTCCTGACGCTGCGGTTCGGCCTCGGCGGCCAGCAGCCGCAGACGCTGGCGGAGATTGCCGAGTACTACGGCATCAGCCGCGAGCGGGTGCGCCAGATCGAGAAGGAGGCGCTGGCCAAGCTGCGCAAGTCGGACCTCATCCAGCTTGCCAACGCGGCGTAGCGTAACAGCCGAACAGTTCACCCCCGGCGGGGATCCCCGCCGGGGGTTTCTGTTTTCTGAGGGCGGCACGTGCCCGGGCCGAACCCCAGCCTAACAGCGGCACAGCGGCAGCCGGCTGCGGCAGGCCGGGGGATAGGGCTCCCACTCCGGCGATACGGTGTCCGCCGCCCGGTACGTTGCCCGGGGCTAAAGCCGCCGGGCTCACAAGGAAAGCCGGCTGAAGCCGGCTGGGGACCGATTGGGGTTCAGCGTCAGGTGATAGGATCCCACCAACCAGCCTGTGCCCGGGCGAAAGCCGCCGGGCTGATATTGGGTAAGCCCACTAAAGGGGCTGTGATGGCGACATCCAGGCGTGTCCTGTTCGGCCTCCCACCGGGGACCACGTCTCCAGCCCCTTCAGTGGGCTTCGCCTTGTCAGCCCGGCGGCTTTCGCCCCGGGCACGCACCGAACGGTGGGATCCTTGCGCCACCCCGCTACGCGTCGTCGTTCTTAGCCGGCTTCAGCCGGCTTTCCTTGTCAGCCCGGGGCTTGAGCCCCGGGCACGGGCCGCGGTGCGGGAACCTTTCTGCCACCCATCCCCGGGCATGGACCACGACGCGAGGATCCTCACGCCACCTGCCTGCGGGCACACACCACGGCGCCAGAGCCCGCACACCCCATCCCAGACCGCGATTGGGCGACATAAAGATCGCACACACGCGCGTCTGCCGCGTGTGGTTTGTCCACGCACTGCGTGCGCTTGGGATCAGAACGGCCAGAGGTTGATTTGCTGGGCCCAGGCGTGGTCGGGTTGGGTGAGGAGGTAGTGGATCGCGTCGGCCACGTCCTCGGGTTCGAGGTACTTGTTGCCGCTCGCGCGCTTTTCGGCACGCGAGCGTGGGCCGAAGTCGGTCAGGATGCTGCCGGGCAGGATGGTGCTGCATTTGATCCCGTCCGGCCCGACTTCTTCGGCAAGGGATTCCATGAAGCCGATGACGGCGAACTTCGAGGCGGAGTAGGCGGCCAGGTTGGCGTAGCCGTGGCGCCCGGCGCCGGAAGAGATGGCGATGATGTGGCCGCCGCCACGCCGACGGAGGAACGGCAGGACCGCCCGGGCGCAGAGGAACAGGCCCGTGACGTTCGTGGCGAATGTCTGCTGCCAGTCGGTCAGCGAGTAGTGTTCGACCGGCCCGTAGAGGCCGACGCCGGCGCAGTAGATCAGGGCATCGATCCCGCCGAGATCGCCCGCGAGCTGCGCCACCGCGGTGCCGACCGCCACCTCGTCCGCCGCGTCGGCCGGGAGCACGATCGCTTGCCCGCCGAGGCGGCGCACGGCGGTGGCGGTTTCCTGCAACGGCTGAGGACGCCGGCCGAGTAAGCCCACGCCCACGCCCTCCCGCGCCAGCCGCAGGGCGGTCGCGCGACCGACGCCGCTACCGGCGCCGGTGATCAGCGCCACCTTGCCGCGGAGGGCCGTCATGCGGGCGACCCCTCCGGAACTACTCGTCGAACCGCCGGGACAAGAACCACGACACCGCGGTGATGATCGTCAGGATCGACACGCCCAGCGCGACGGAGGCCTCGCCCGAAATATTCGTCGCCATGAAGAGCAGGGATTCACCGATCACGACGATCATCAGGAAGACGAAGGCGCAGACGATCAAGGGAAGGATGATCGCCGGCACCCAAATCTTCTTAATCAAGAACGATCCTCCTCAACCAGTTCCACAGCCCCGGTGCAGCAGGCAAGGCCGACCCTACCGGGGCACCACCTCACCCACACCGATTATGGCCGAACCGGTGTCACCGGGCAACTGGTTGTCCCGCCAGTGGATCGACCCGACTCCGTGTCGGAGGCAGCCGGAGCATGTCCGTCAGCCGATCGACTGGAAGAACTCCTCCACGTGGCCGTTGGCGCCGACGCTTGACGGCAGGGCAACGACGTTGGCGCGCTTCGGAGTGGGGCGGAAGACGTAGCCCACGCCCCGCACCGTGTGCAGGTACTCCGGCGCCGCCGGATCCCGCTCCAGCTTCTTGCGCAACCGGCTGATGTACACATCCACCCG